>Ga0079992_128933_pt2 | contig 230276 bp, 264 predicted proteins | sample FaiFalFF_MnMetaG_3_FD_69197 | JGI IMG/M metagenome (GOLD analysis project Ga0079992, IMG submission 69197) | Freshwater microbial communities from Yellowstone National Park, Wyoming, USA - Fairy Falls B (FF_Mn_B) MetaG (SPADES assembly) (version 2) | ecosystem: Environmental > Aquatic >...
CTCCACCGGGGCCAGGGCCAGGAGGGCGTGGAAGGGTTGGAGAACGTCCAGGGGAAGCCTGCCCCCGGCGAAGATGACCAGGTCCGCCTTGAGGGCTAAGGCGCCCACCTCCTCGGGCCTCAGGGCCACGTGCCCCCGGGCCCTTTCGGGCAGGCGGGCCAGGAAGCCATCCCCCTCGGCGAAGCTCCCCGCCCCCACGGAGACCTGGCCCAGGGCCCGGAGGAAGGGGGCGAGGCCCGGGCGCAAGGGGCCAAGCCAAAGGGCTTTGGACCCCGGGAAGAAGGCGGAAAGGAGCCGGTCCAAAGCGAGCCCCTCCGTGTAATGCCCCACGAGCCCCAAGGCCCCCGGCACCACCAGGTCCACCAGGCCCGCCCGCTCCGCCTCGGCCTCGAGGCGCATCCCCTCGGGAGGCGGCGAGGCCTCCTCCAGCACCATCCCGGCGAAGTCCAAAGGCCTCAGGCAGGGAAGGGCCGCCCAGGGGTCCTGGTCCTCCACCGGGTAGGGGAAGAGGGGGAGGCGGCTTGCGGCGATCTCCGCCGCCAGGGGCCCGAAGAAGGCCGAGGCCTTCCCGTAGAAGACGGGAAGGGGCCTTGCCTTGTGGTAGGGGGGCCACATCCTTCGCCTCCTAGGCCGGCCTCAGGTCGGCGTACTTCAGGGAGAGGCGCTTGAGCCCCACCCCCTCAAAGTGCACGGTGACCTCGTCCCCGGCCGCCGCCACCACGGTCCCCGGGCCGAAGCGGGGGTGGACCACCTTCTCCCCGCCCCTAAAGGCCCCGGGCAGGGCCCGGTGGGGCGGCGGGGTGGGCTTCCTGGAGCTTTGGCGGTAAGGGTCGTAGACCTCGTAAAGCCCCTCGTCCACCTCCTCTAGGAAGCGGCTTGGGCGCACGGGCTCTAGGCGGCCGTAGATCTCCCGCTCCTGGGCGTAGGAGAGGTAGAGCCGCTCCTGGGCCCGGGTGACCCCCACGTAGAAGAGGCGGCGCTCCTCCTCCAGGCCCTCCTGGGTGGAGAGGGAGGAGCGGTGGGGCAGAAGCCCCTCCTCCACCCCCACCAGGAAGACCACGGGAAACTCCAGCCCCTTGGCGTTGTGGAGGGTCATGAGGGCAACCCGCCCCTCGGCCTCGGCGGGCTCCTCCGCCCGGGCCGTGAGGGCCACCTTGTCCAGGAAGTCCATGAGGCTTTCCGCCTCCTTGGCGGCCCTAAGGAGCTCCTCCACGTTCTCCAGGCGGTCCTCGGCGTCCTCGGGGTAGGCCTCCTTCAGGTAGGCGGGGTAGTCGGTGGCCAGGAGGAGGTGGCGGAAAAAGGCCTCCGCCGGGCCGAAGGCCAGGTCCATGAGCTCCTCCATGAGGGCCAGGAAGGCCCGCAGGGGCTCGGGGCGGGGAAGGGTCCGCGCCGCCACCTTCAGGGCCTCAAAGAGGGGCAGGCCCCGCTCCTTGGCGATGGCCTGGACCTTCTCCACCGTGGCCGGGCCGATCCCCCGGGGCGGCGTGTTCAGGACCCGCTTGAGGCTCACGGCGTCCAGGGGGTTCAGGCTCAGGCGGGCGTAGGCCAAAAGGTCCTTCACCTCGGCCCGCTCAAAGAAGCCCACGCCCCCCACCACCCGGGCCGGGATGCCCCGGCTGGCCAGGGCCTGCTCCAGGAGGCGGCTTTGCGCGTTGGTGCGGTAGAGGACGGCCACCCGGTCAAAAGGGGGGCCAAGCCGCGCGATCTCCTCGGCCACGAAGCGGGCCTCGTCCCGGGCGCTTTCCGCCCGGAAAAGCCGCACGGGCTCCCCGCCCTTTTTCACCGGCCTCAGGGTCTTCTCCAGGCGCAGGGCGTTCTTGACGATGATGGCGTTGGCGAAGCGGAGGATGGCCTCGGTGGAGCGGTAGTTGTCCTCGAGGCGGTAGACCCTGGCCTTGGGGTAGTCCTGGGTGAAGTCCAGGATGTTGCGGATGTCGGCCGCCCGGAAGGAGTAGATGCCCTGGTCCGGGTCCCCCACCGCCATGAGGTTGGCCTCCTCCCCCGCCAGAAGCCGGGTGAAGCGGTACTGGACGGGGTTGGTGTCCTGGTACTCGTCCACGTGGATGAAGCGGGCCCGCTTCCTGACCCGCTTCAGGACCTCTCCGTCCTCCTCCAGAAGCTTTAGGGCATAAAGGAGAATGTCCCCGAAGTCCAAAGCCCCCTGGGCCCTCAGGGCCTCCTGGTAGCGGTGGAGGACGTCCTGGAGCCTCCCCCGGGAAAGCCCGGCGTAGAACTCGGGAAGCTCCAAAAGAAGGCGCTCGGGGGGCACCCCCTGGTTCTTGGCCCGGTCCAGGAGGCTCTTGATGGGGCCGGGCTTGGCGGCAAGCCCGAGCTCTTTGAAGATTTCCTTCAGAAGAGCGGTCTGGTCGTCCTCGTCGTAGACCACGAAGCCGGGCTTCAGGCCCACCCGCTCCCCGTAGACCCTGAGGATGCGCAGGGCGGCGGCGTGGAAGGTGGAGACCCAAAGCTCCCCCGCCCCCCTCACCATGGCCTTCAGGCGGGCCTTCATCTCCTCGGCGGCCTTGTTGGTGAAGGTGACGGCCAGGATCTCCGAGGGGAAGACCCCGCGCCTGGCGATGAGGTAGGCCACCCGGTGGACCACGGTCCGGGTCTTGCCGCTACCCGCCCCCGCCACCACCAAAGCCGGGCCCTCAAAGTGGAGGACGGCCTGGCGCTGGGCCTCGTTCAGGGAGGAGAGCAGGGCCTCTTCGGAGGGATGCGCCTCGCCCACGGGGGTGAGTCTACCACGGGGTAGACTCTAGGGCATGGAGCTCTACCCCACGCCCGAAGGCTTCGTGGGCGAACTGGCCCGAGGCTTCACCTTTGGGAGCGCGGCCCGTCTGGCGGCGGGCCTGGGCGAGGCCCTTCTCGCCCGAGGCATCAAAAGGGCGGTGGTGGGCCACGACGCCCGCTTCCTGGCCCGGGAGATGGCGGAGGAGGCCGCCCGGGTCCTCTCGGGCCTGGGCCTGGAAACCCACCTTCTCCTGGGCCCCGCCCCCCCTTCCCCCCTTCGGCCTGGCCCTGGAGACCCTGGAGGCAGGGGGCCTCTACCTGACGGCAAGCCGCAGGCCCGCCCGCTTCCAGGGGGTGAAGCTCCGCCTGGGGCCCGGAGAGCCCCTTCCCGGAGAGGCCCTCACCCTGCCCGAGACCCTTCCCGAGCCCGGGCCCTTCGCCCCCCTGGACCTGCGCCAGGCCTACCTGGAGCGCCTCCTGAAGAACCTGGGGAGGCCCCTAAAGGGAAGGCCGGGGTGGTCTACCTGGACACCATGGGCGGGGCGGGGGGCGGGGTCCTGCCCCAGGCCTTCCGCGCCCTGGGGCTTGCGGCGGAGCTTCGGGAGCTCCACCCCCTCCCCCACCCCCTCTTCTACGGGGTGGACCCCGACCCCAAACCGGAAAACCTCAAGACCCTCCAGGTCCTCCTCAAGGCCCAGGAGCCCCCGGCGGTGGGCTTCGCCCTGGACGGGGACGCCGACCGCCTGGCCGTCTTCCAGGTGGGCGGGGAGGCCCTCCCGCCCGAGGCGGTCCTGGCGGGGCTAAAGGAGGCCCTGGGGGGCCTCGAGGTGGTGGCGGACGGGGAAGGGGGCTACCTCTTTCCCTGGCATCTTAAGGAAAAGGACCCCTTCCTGGCCGCCCTCCTCCTCCTCAAGGTGCTCCTGTGAGGGAGCTCCTCCCCGGCCTCTACCTCCTCCCCGTCCCCATCCCCTACCCCCTGAAGACGGTGAACCTCTACCTCCTCTTGGGCGACGGGGAGGTGGCCCTGGTGGACACCGCCTTGGGCACCCGCGCCGCCAAGGGCACCCTGGAGCTCTACCTGGCGGAACTGGGGCTTGGCTTCGCCGACATCGGCGCCGTCCTCCTCACCCACCACCACCCCGACCACTACGGCCTGGCCGGCTTCCTGGAGGGTCTTGGCGCTAGGGTCTTCCTCCACGAGGAGGAGCTACCAAGGGGGCACCGCTTCTGGCGCGAGCCCGAGGCCTTCGCCGAGGCGAGCCTTCGGCTTTTCCTGGACCACGGGATGCCGGAGGAGGCCCTTTGGGGCATCCAGGAGACCATGGCCAAGACCCGGGAGCGGGTCCACCCCCCGCAAGGCCCCACACCCCTGAAGGACGGGGAGGTCCTGGAGGTGGCGGGAAGGCGCCTCAAGACCGTCTGGACCCCCGGCCACGCCGACGGGCACGTGGCCTTCTTCCTGGAGGAAGAGGGGGTGCTTTTGGCGGGGGACGCCCTCCTGGAGCGGGTCTCCCCCAACGTGGGCCTATGGGCCTACACCCGGGAAAACCCCTTGAAGGACTTCCTGGCCTCCCTGGACCGCCTGGCGGAGCTTCCCGCCAAGGTAGCCCACGCCGGGCACTTCGGCCCCATTCGGGACGTCCGGGCCAGGGCCCTGGAGCTCAAGGCCCACCACGCCGAGCGCCTCGAGGGCCTCCTCGCCCTCCTGGAGGAGCCCAAGACCGCCTGGGCGCTCTCCCTCAAGCTCTTCCCCCAGGAGCTGGACGCCGCCGGCCGCCGCTTCGCCTTCGCCGAGACCCTGGCCCACCTGGAGTACCTGCGCCTGGAGGGCCTGGTGCGCCGGGAAGGCCCCCCCTACCGCTACTTCCGGGCCTGAGGCCCACCCCCCTTGGCCAAGCCTTTACAAGGCAAGCGATGGCCTCAAGGTAAGGGGATGAAGACATGAGCGCCACCGGCCTGGAGATCTCTGACCGGACCCTCCACAAGACCTACACCTGGCTCAAGTCATGGAGGCCCTGGGCACCGAGGACCGCCACCGGGCCTACATGGCCCTCAGGGCCGTGCTCCACAAAGGAGCGGCACAAGGAGGAGTTCCTGGCCCACGTGGCCCGGGAGCTCAAGACCCCCTCGGGCCCCGCCGTGGACCCCAAGGCGGCGCGGGCGGTCTTCGGCGTGCTGGCCAAGAAGGTCTCCGAGGGCGAGCTTCAGGACATCCTGGGCCTTCTGCCCAAGGAGCTTAAGGAGCTCTGGCCCAAGGCCTGAAAAGGCCCCGCCCTCGAGTTAGTCCAAAACGAAGCGGTCCTCGCTCTCGTGCAGGCGGACCCGGTGGACGATGCGCTGGTCCCCCCCGTCCCCCTCGGTCATGGCCACCACGCTCACGTAGGGGCGCAAGGGGCTCCTCAGGACCTTCTTGGTGAGGGTCTCCTCCACCTGGAAGATGCCGGCGGAGTTGTTCATGGTGACCTGGATCTCCACCGGCACCTTCTCCCCCTTCAGGATGCGCACCTCGTCCACGGCCAGGGCGCTGATGGAGTGGATGTCTATGCTCCCCAGGGCGAAGGCCTTCCGCCCCCGGCCCTTGGTGATGTCGGTGCCGTCGGCCACGGCGGTGATGCCGGCCTCGAGGGTCAGGGGCTCCGGGTTCAGGTCGTGGCTGTAGATGCCGTGGAGGATCAGGGCCCGAAGGGCGGTGCGCTGCTCGGGATCAGGGTAGATCTTCTCCAGAATGCGGTTCAGGATGGGCAGGGCCAGGGTCACCCCGAAGGCCTCGTGCCCCACCCGGTGCACCTGGTTGCCCAGGTCGTGGAGCATGGTGGAGAGGAGGACCACCACGTAGGCGTCCTCCAGCTCCCCCGCCCCGGACTCCAGGGTGTCCAGCCTCACCCCCGCCTCGGAAAGAAGGCGCAGGATGGCCACGCTGGCCGCCCCCGTGAGGAGGGCGTGGACCCGGCCGTGGTCGTTGTAGCCCAGCTTGCGCATGGTGAGGTAGTTGGCCATGTTCCACCCGGCCCGGGCCTCGGGGTCCTGGATGAGGAGCTCGTAGGCCTTGAGGGCCTTGGGGAAGGCCTTCAGGTGCTCGCGGATGGCCTGGTCCGCCTCGGCGTAGAGCTTGGCCTTGGGGCTGGCTACGTGGACCACGCGCTCTTCCGTCATGGGCATCCCTTACCTTACACCACCCCCGCCCAAAAGGCCTACTCTCCCTTAAAGCTGGGGGGGCGCTTTTCCAAAAAGGCCCGCACCCCCTCCTTCATGTCCTCGGTGGCCGCGGCGTAGCCGAAGAGGTCGGCCTCAATCTCCAGGGCCTCGGCCAGGTCCAGCCCCTCGCCCCGCACCACGCTCTCCTTGGCCAGGGCCAGGGCGATGGGGGCATTCTTGAGGATCTTCTCCGCCAGCTTCCTGGCCTCCTCCAGGGCATCCTCCCCCACCCGGTTCACCAGGCCCATGCTGAGGGCCTCCTCGGCGGTCACGTGCCGCCCGGTGAAGATGAGGTCCAAGGCCCGCCCCCGGCCGATGAGGCGGGGCAGGCGCTGGGTCCCGCCGAAGCCGGGGATGAGGCCCAGGCCCACCTCAGGCAGGCCCAGCCTGGCCCCCGTGGCGGCCACCCGGAGGTCGCAGGCCAAGGCCAGCTCCAGCCCCCCGCCCAGGGCGTAGCCGTTGATGGCGGCGATGGTGGGGATGGGCAAGGCGGCGATCTCCGAGAAGACCTGCTGGCCCAAAAGGGCGTACTCCCGGGCCATGAAGGGGTCCTTGATGGCGGCGATCTCCTTCAGGTCCGCCCCGGCGGCGAAGGCCTTCCCCTCCCCGGTGAAGATGGCCACCCGGGCCTCGGGGTCCTGGGCGAGGACCTCGGCCACCTCGGCGAGCTCCCGCAGAAGGTCCTGGGAGAGGGCGTTTAGGGCCTCGGGCCGCCTCAGGGTGACCAGGGCGATGCCCTCTTCCACCTCGTAGGAGAGGTGCGCAAACTCGGGGATCTCCAGGATGAACTCGTGCCCATGCTCCTCTGCCATCTCACACCTCCAGAAGGGCCTCGAGGGCCACCTCCACCATACGCCGAACCCCCTCCTTCAGGACCTCCTCCGGGGCCAGCTCGGGGTCGCCGATCCGGTTGGAGACGGTGAGGATGGCCCCGGCCCGCACACCCCGCATCTTTCCGATCAGGAAGAGGGCGCTGGCCTCCATCTCAAAGGCCAGGACCCCAAACCGGCTCCAGGCCCTGGCCCCCTCGGGGGTCGTGGCGTAGAAGGCGTCCTCGGTGGCGATGAGGCCCACGTGGTGGGGGTAGCCCAGGGCCTCGGCCTTCCTCCACAGGGCCGCAAAAAGCCCGGCGTCGGGCAGGGGGGCGTAGGGGCGGCCCTCCAGGTACTGCCGGCTGGCCCCGTCCAGGGGCACGGCCCCCTGGGCGATGACCAGGTCCCCCGGGGCCAGGCCCTCGTCCACCGCCCCGCAGGTGCCCACCCTTAGGAGAACCCGGGCCCCCAGCCCGATGAGCTCCTCGGCCACGATGCTGGCCGAAGGGGCCCCCATGCCCGTGGTCTGCACGGAAACGGGCACGCCCTTGTAGCGGCCGGTATAGCCCAGGAGGCCCCGGTAGGAGGTGTAGAGGACGGGGTCCTGGAGGAAGGTCTTGGCGATCCACTCCGCCCGGCCCGGGTCCCCGGGAAGCAGGACCCTCTCGGCCACCTCCCCCGGCTTTCCCCGCACGTGGATGGGACTCATACCGCCTAAGGATACTACAGGCGCAGGGTGGGAAGCCCTTCCACCAGGGCCTCGTCGTGGGTGGCCAGGACCAGGGCCGCCCCCACCTCCCGGGAAAGCTCCAAAAGGAGGGCCAGGACCTCCCGGGCCTGGCGGCGGTCCAGGCTGGCCGTGGGCTCGTCGGCCAGGAGGAGGCGGGGCCTCAGGTAGAGGGCCCGGGCCACGGCCACCCGCTGCCGCTCCCCGCCGGAAAGCCTTTGGGGCAGGAAGTGGGCCCTTTTTGCCAGGCCCAGCCGGTCCAGAAGGCCAAGGGCCCGGGTCCGGTCCACCCGCCCCGCCAAATACCCGGGGGCCAGGACGTTCTCCAAGGCGGTGAGCTCGGGGAAGAGAAAGTGGTGCTGGAAGATAAGACCCAGAAAGTGAAGCCGCTTCCGGGCCAGAACCCCTTCGGAGAGGCCCCGGATGGCCTCCCCCTCCCAGTAGACCTCCCCCTCCTGCAAGGGGAGAAGCCCCGCCAGGAGGTGGAGGAGGGTGGTCTTGCCGCTTCCCGAGGGCCCCAGAAGGGCCAACGCCTCCCCGGGGGCCAGGGCGAAGGAGAGGTCCCGGAAGAGGGCGCCCTCGTAGGCGAACCCCAGGCGGCGGGCCTCCAGGACCGGCCTCACCCCCCCATCCTCTAGGCAAAAGATGAAGCTTCGGTTAGAGTAAGCCCGATGCCTGGCCCCCTGTTCCACGGCCTGACCCCGGAGGAGGAGGCCCTGGCCCGCTCCTACTTCCTGCGCCAGGCCTACCCCAAGGGGAAGCCCGTCTTCCACCAGGGGGACCTGGGGCAGGCCCTCTACCTGGTGGAAAGGGGCCGGGTGCGCCTCTTCCGCACCCACCTGGGAGGGCAGGAGAAGACCCTGGGCTACGTGGGCCCCGGGGGGATTTTCGGGGAGATGAGCCTCCTGGACGGAAGCGAGCGGAGCGCCAGCGCCCTGGCCGAGGAGGAGGCCCTCCTCCTGGTCCTCCACCGGGAGGCCTACCTGGCCCTCATCCGCCGCCTCCCCCTCATCGCCCACAACCTGGCCCGCCTCCTGGCCCACCGCCTGCGGGAGGCCGATCTGGAGCTGGACCTCATGGCCTTTGAGGAGGCCAAGAGCCGGGTGGCCTACGCCCTTTTGAAGCTCCTGCGCCAGGGGATGGGCCCCAAGATCCGGGCGCGCCAGCAGGAGTTGGCGGCCCTGGCGGGGGCCAGCCGGGAGACGGTCACCCGGGCCCTTCAGGAGCTTAAGGCCCAGGGGGCGGTGCGCCTGGCCCCCGGGGAGGTGGAGGTCCTGAGCCCGGCCCTTCTGGAAGAGGTGGCCTTCGGGCTGGTGTGAGGAGAAGGGATGCGCCTCAGGGTAGACCCTCTGCCCACGGAAGACCTGGTGTACCCGGACGTGGTCCTGGTGGTGGACGTGATCCGGGCCACCACCACGGGGGCGGCCCTCCTGGAGGCGGGGGCCGAGGCCCTCTACCTGACGGGGGACCTCGAGGCCGCCAGGGCCTTCAAGGACGCCGACGTCCTCCTGGCGGGGGAGGTGGGGGGGCTGAAGCCCCCGGGCTTTGACCTAGGGAACTCGCCCAGGGAGGCCCTCGAGGCTCCCGTGGGGGGCAGGATCGTGGTCATGAGCACCACCAACGGCACCAAGGCGGCCCACGTCGCCGCCAAAACGGCCAAGCACGTCCTCCTGGCCTCCCTCTACAACGCCCACGCCGCCGCCAGGCTGGCCCTGGAGCTGGCCACCGAGGAGGTGGCCATCCTCTGCGCCGGCAAGGAGGGGCGCGTGGGGCTGGACGACCTCTACACCGCCGGGGTCCTGGCGGAGTACCTGGGCCTCATGGGGGAGGTGGAGCCGGAGGATGGGGCCAGGGTGGCCCTGGCCGTCAAGCGGGCCTACCAGGACCCTCTGGAGGCCCTAAGCCTCTCCGCCGCCGCCTTTGCCCTGAAGGCCGTGGGCCTGGAAGGGGACGTCCCCTTCGCCGCCCAGGTGGCCAAAAGCGCCGCCGTCCCCCTCCTTGTGGGGCGGGTGGGCGAGGCCCTCATCTTCAAGCGGGCGAGGCCGCCAGAAGCTCGTAAAAACGCCGAATAGCGGCCACCCCCTTTTCTAGGTTGACCAGGTCCAGCTTCTCGTTGGGGGCGTGGAGGTTGTCGTCGGGAAGGCCCAGGCCCAGGAGGACGATGGGCGCCCCCAGGGCCTCCTTCAGCTCCGCCACCACGGGGATCGTCCCCCCTTCCCGGGCGTAGACGGGAGGCCGGCCCCAGACCTCCTCGAGGGCCTTGGCCATGAGGCGCATGGGGGGGCTAAAGGGGTCGGTGAGGACCGGCTTTCCGCCGTGGAGCCTTTTGACCTCCAGGCGGTAGCCGGGGGGCAGGAGGGCCCGGAGGTGGGCCTCGGCCAGTTCGGCCACCTCCTCGGGGTCCTGGTCGGGCACCAGGCGCATGGAGAGCTTCATCCCCGCCTCCTTGGGGATCACCGTCTTGGAGCCCTCCCCCTGGTAGCCGCCCCACACCCCGTTGGGGTCCAGGGTGGGCCGGGCCCAGAGCCTCTCCAAAGGCCCATACCCCTCCTCCCCGGGAAGGACCTCCACCCCCAGCTCCCGCTTCAGGGCCTCCTCGTCCAGGGCCGGCCAGAGGGCCTTCTCCTCCTGGGGGACGGGGCGCACCTTCTCGTAAAAGCCGGGGATCAGGACCTTCCCCGTGCCCTCGTCCTTGAGCCGGGCCAGGATCCAGCCCAGGGCCTGGATGGGGTTGGGGGCCACCCCGCCGAAGGCCCCGGAGTGGAGGTCCCGCCTGGCCCCAAAAAGGCGCACCTCCAGGTAGCAAAGCCCCCGGAGGCCGTAGGTCAGCGTGGGCACCCCGGGGGCGAACATGGCCCCATCGGAGATGAGGACGGCATCGGCCTTAAGCCTCTCCCGGTTCGCCCGCACGAAGGGCAGGAGGCTCGGGCTTCCGATCTCCTCCTCCCCCTCCACCAGGAACTTGATGCTGACGGGGGCCTCTAGGCCCTCCAAAGCCGCCACGTGGGCGAAGAGCTGGCCCTTGTCGTCGGAGGCTCCCCGGGCGTAGAGCCTCCCCTCCCGCACCGTGGGGGAAAAGGGCGGGGTTTCCCAGAGCTCCAGGGGGTCGGGGGGCTGGACGTCGTAGTGGCCGTAGACCAAGACGGTGGGGGCGCCCTCCAGCAGGCGCTCGGCGTAGAGGATGGGGTGGAGGGGGGTTTCGTGGAGCTCGGTGCGGAAGCCCAGGGCCTTCAGCCTTTCCTCAAGCCACAAGGCCGCCCGGCGCACGTCCTCCTTGTGGGCGGGGTCGGTGGATACGGAGGGGATGGCGAGCCATTCCAGAAGGGGGCTTAGGTCCATCACGCCCCCATGCTACTCTCCCGGAGGCCTCTGCCCTCCTCCAAAAGGAGGAGCCTGAGCCTGGTCACCTCGGCCTCAAAGCGGGCCTGGAGGGCCTCCAGCTCAGACCTGAGGCGCATGATCTCCTCCACCCCCGCCAGGTTCACTCCCAGCTCCTGCGTCAGGCGGCGGATCTCCCTAAGCCTCTCAATGTCCCGCTCGGAATATAGCCTCGTCTTCCCCCCAGACCGCTTGGGCTTGATGAGCCCCTTCCGCTCGTAAAGCCTCAGGGTCTGGGGGTGCATCTCCACCAGCTCCGCCGCCACGCTGATGATGTACACGGGACGATCCTTGTCCATGGCCCTTAGCCCCTCCCGCTAAAGCGTCCTAACCCTTCTCATTATACAGACCCTGTGAAGCCCAGGCGCAAGGAGGCCCTGCGGGCGGCCGCCACCACCTGGGGGGCCAGGCGGTGGGCCTCCTCGGGGGAGAGGCGGCTTGCGGGGGCGGAGAGGGAAAGCGCGGCCACCACCTCCCCCCCGGGGCCGAAGACGGGCGCGGCCACGCACCGCACCCCAAGCTCCTTCTCCTCGTTGTCCAAGGCGTAGCCCTGGGCCCGGACCCGCTTTAGCTCCTCCAGAAGGCCCTCCCGGGTGGTGAGGGTGTGGGGGGTGTAGGCCTCCAGGGAAAGCCCCTCCGGCACCCCCCGGTAGGCCAGGAGGACCTTCCCCACCCCCGTGGCGTGGAGGGGGGCCCGGGAGCCGGGAGCGGTGAAGAGGCGGACCAGCTTCTTCCCCTCCACCTGGTCCAGGTAGAGGGCCTCGAGGCCCGCCATCACCGCCAGGTTCACGCTCTCGCCCAAAGCCTCCGCCAACGCCTCCATCTCCGGCCGCGCCGCCTCTAAGAGGCTCTGCCTGGGGTAGGCCTGGCCCACGGCGAAGGCCCGGGGGCCCACCCGGTAGACCCCGCCCGCCTCCTCCACGAACCCCTTCCGGACCAGGGTCTGGAGGAGGCGGTACAGGGTGCTCTTGGAAAGCCCCGTGGCCGCCGCCAAAGGCCCGAGCCCCGCCTCGCCCAGGACGGAGAGGGCCTCGAGGACCACTAGCCCCCGCTCCAGGGTCCTCACCTCCCCGGCGCCCTTGGCTTTGGGCCTGGGCATGGCCTTAAGGTAGCAGGTTCCTCCTTGTTTTTCAATAGATGAAAAACCTTTTCGTTACTTGACAAACCCCGCGCCCTTCCCTTAGGCTCAAGCCACCATGAAGGGCGTGGAGATCCTCAAGGACCATCCCCTCCTCGGGGAAGTGCTGACGGAAGAGGCCCTCCGGTTTGTGGTGGCCCTGCACCGGGAGTTCAACCCCGTGCGCAAGGCCCTCCTGGAGCGGCGCAAAACCCTCTGGGAGCGGTACAAGGCGGGGGAAAAGCCGGACTTTTTAGAGGAGACCGCCTTCGTGCGCGGGGGAAGCTGGCAGGTGGCCGAGGCCCCACCGGACCTAAAGGACCGCCGGGTGGAGATCACCGGCCCCGTGGACCGGAAGATGATCGTGAACGCCTTAAACTCCGGGGCCAAGGTCTTCATGGCCGACTTTGAGGACGCCCTCTCCCCCACCTGGGATAACGTCCTAAGGGGCCAGAAGAACCTCTACGACGCCGTGCGCCGCCAGATAGACTTCGTCTCCCCGGAAGGCAAGGCGTACCGCCTGAAGGAGAAGGTGGCCACCCTGGTGGTGCGCCCAAGGGGCTGGCACCTCCCGGAAAAGCACGTCCTGGTGGACGGGGAGCCCATCTCGGCCAGCCTCTTTGACTTCGGCCTCTACTTCTTCCACAACGCCCACGAGCTCTTGAGGCGGGGGAGCGGCCCCTACTTCTACCTGCCCAAGCTGGAAAGCCACCTCGAGGCCCGGCTCTGGAACCAGGTCTTCAACTTCGCCCAGGACTACCTGGGCCTCCCCCGGGGCACCATCCGGGCCACGGTCCTCATTGAGACCATCCTGGCGGCCTTTGAGATGGAGGAGATCCTCTACGAGCTCAAGGAGCACGCCGCCGGGCTCAACGCCGGCAGGTGGGACTACATCTTCAGCTGCATCAAGAAGTTCGCCACCACCGCCCCCATCTTCCCCGACCGGGCCCAGGTCACCATGACCGTCCCCTTCATGAAGGCCTACACCGAGCTCTTGGTGAAAAGCTGCCACATCCACGGGGCCCACGCCATCGGGGGCATGGCCGCCTTCATCCCCAGCCGCAAGAACCCCGAGATCAACGAAAGGGCCTTCCAGCAGGTCCGGGCCGACAAGGAGCGGGAGGCCTCCCAGGGCTTTGACGGCACCTGGGTGGCCCACCCCGACCTGGTGCCCGTGGCCATGGAGGTCTTTGACCGCTACCTGGGGGATAAGCCCCACCAGAAGGGGGTGAAGCGGGAGGACGTGAAGGTGGGCGCCGAGGACCTCCTGAACTTCACCGTGCCCGGGGGGAAGGTCACGGAAGGGGGCCTCAGGAACAACATCTCCGTGGCCCTCCAGTACCTGAACCAGTGGCTTCTGGGCAACGGGGCCGCCGCCATCTTCAACCTCATGGAGGACGCCGCCACGGCGGAGATCAGCCGGGCCCAGCTCTGGCAGTGGGTGCACCGGAAGGCAGAGCTGGAGGACGGCCGCACCATCACCCCGGAGCTTTACCAGAAGATCAAGGAAGAGGAGCTTTCCAAGCTGGGAGGGCGCGAAAAGGAGCGCTACCGGGAGGCGGAGGAGATCCTGGACCGGCTGGTCCTCTCCGAGGAGTTCGTGGAGTTCCTGACCCTGGTGGCGTACGAGTACATTGATTAGGGCCTAGGGTCTGGGAGCGGGAAAGCCCCTTGACTCCCAGCCTGGGGCGCTGGACCATAACCCCATGCGCCTGCGGTTTCGGGAGAACGGGCCCTACGTGCTGGACCTGCCGGAGGGGGCCACCTTCCGGTGGAACGGGAAGGAGATGCGCCTGGAAAAGGCCAAGCTCGCTCTCTGCCGTTGCGGGGGCTCTGGGAACAAGCCCTTCTGCGACGGGAGCCACAAGGAGCTGGGCTTCCAGGGGGAGGCGGGGCACCTGGAGGTGGAGCCCTAAGTACCCCACCGCGGCTTTCGCCGCGGTGGGGACCCCAGATCAGTAGACGAACTCCCGGATGTCGTACCGGGCCGCCTTTAGCCCCATCTTGCGGATGGCCTCCGCCCATAGGGCAAGCTCCGCCTCCACGTCCGGCAAAGGCTCCAGGCCCAAAGCGGCGTAGGGGGTGCCCGGGGTTTCCTGGAAGGGAGAGAGGTAGACCAGGTCCTCCCGGCCCAGGGGAAGCCCGGCGAGAAGCGAGAGGCTCTCCTCCCGGTGGGCCTTTTCGTAGGTCCTCCCCCCCGCCCCCACCATGAGGATCAGGCCCAGGGCCAACCCCGCCTCCTTCAGGGCCCGGGCCAGGGGAAGGAGCTCCTTGGGGTGGCCGGGCTTCCCCAAAAGGGCGAGGAGGGGGGCGTGGCCCGTCTCCAGGCCGATGTAGACCCTGCGGAGGCCCAGGCCGAAAAGCCTCGTCCACCAGGAGGCCTCCTTCTTAAGCCCCGTGAAGAGGTCCAGAAAGCCCAAGACCGGTTCCCCGGGGAGGCGCGCCCCCACGGCCTCCAGAAGGGGAATGAGGGGCTCGGAGAGGGCCAGGGCGTTGCCGTCCGCCAGGAAGACCCCGCGCCTTAGAAGCCGCCCCCGGCCCAGGAGGTCCAAGACGGCCTCCACGTGGGCTAAAAACTCCTCCTCGCTCCGCTTTCTGAAAGGGCGGTCCTGGTAGAAGGCGCAGAAGGTGCAGCGGTTCCAGGTGCACCCGGTGGTGGCCTGGAGGACGACGGAGAGGTAGGCGTCCGGGGGCAGGATGCTTACGGGCCAGGCGTAGGCCCTCTGGTAGGGGGTGGGGTCCAGGAGGGCCTCGGGGGTCCAGCGGAGGATCTCCCGCCGCCTCTTTTCGTCCCGAAGGTGGCGCCGGGCCAGGTCCAGGATCTCCTCGTAGAGGGCCAGGGCCTCCTCCGGCGGAAGCCGCCTCCGCTTTCAGGGAAAGAAGGATGGCCTCCTGGCGGAGAAGTTCCACAGGGCTAGAATAAACCCCGTGGCCGTGGCCGCCCTCAAGGGCCTCCTCCCCCAAGAAGGCTTCGCCCGCCTCACGCCCTTAGGGGGGTTTGAGGCCCGGGTATATACGGACGGCGAGCGGGTCTACAAGGTGTACGGGCGGGAAGAGGCCCACCTGGCGGCCCTCGAGGCCAAGCGCATGGCCCGGGCCGGCCTGGGAAGCCTGGTCCTGGGGGTGGTGGAGGTGGAGGGCCAGGGGGTCCTGGTGACCCGGCGCTTTCCCGGCAGGCCCTTCTCCCCCCAGGCCTTCACGCCCAAGACCCTCGCCGCCCTCTCCCACCTCTTCCTCTCCCTCCACCGCCTGCCCGAGCCCGGGGTGGTGAGCCGGGAAGAGCTTCTGGAGCGGCTTGAGCGCTTCGCCGAAAGCCTCTTTTCCGTCCCCGAGGCCTTGGACCTGGTGAAGGCCCTGAAGAAGGAGGTGGAGCTGGCCGCCGGGGTGGAGCGCCGCTTCTGCCACCGGGACGCCTGGGCGGGCAACCTCCTCCTGAAGGAGCCCGGGGCGGAGGGCCTGGAGGTCATCCTGGTGGACTGGGTGCGCTCCGGGGGGGACGACCCGGCCCGGGACCTGGCCCTCCTTAAGACGGGAAGCCTGGACCTCCTGGGGGAGGCCAAAGCCCGGGAGGCCCTCCTCCGCCTGGGCCGCCTCTACCCCAAGGAGGTGCGGGAGCGCCTGGGCTTCTACGTCCCCCTCACCTACCTCCACGACCTCCACTGGTTCAGGAGCAAGAAGCCCGAGGAGTTCCCCGAGGCCCTAAAGGAAAAGCTTCCCAAGGCCCTCAGCTTCTTCCAGGACTGCTTTCCCCGGAAGGGGAAGGCGTGTTAGGCTTCTTGGGATGAAGATCACCCTGGTGGACCACCCCCTGGTCCAGCACAAGCTGGCCCACCTCCGGGACAAGCGCACCGGCCCCAAGGACTTCCGGGAGCTGGCCGAGGAGCTTTCCCTCCTCATGGCCTACGAGGCCATGCGGGACCTGGAGCTCACCGAGGCCACCGTGGAAACCCCCGTGGCCCCCGCCCGGGTCAAGGTGCTCTCGGGCAAGAAGCTGGCCCTGGTGGCCATCCTGCGGGCCGGCCTGGTCATGGTGGAGGGCATCCTCAAGCTGGTCCCCCACGCCCGGGTGGGGCACATCGGCCTCTACCGGGACCCCGAGTCCCTAAAGCCCGTCCAGTACTACGCCAAGCTCCCACCCGACATCGCCGAAAGGCGGGTCTTCCTCCTGGACCCCATGCTGGCCACCGGGGGAAGCGCCAGCCACGCCCTCTCCCTCCTCAAGGAAAAGGGGGCCACCGGCATCAAGCTCATGTGCATCATCGCCGCCCCGGAGGGCCTGGAGCGCATCGCCCGGGACCACCCCGACACCGAGGTGGTGGTGGCCGCCATTGACGAGCGCCTGAACCAGCACGGCTACATCGTCCCCGGCCTGGGCGATGCCGGGGACCGTATCTACGGGACCAAATGAGCGAGGTCCTCAAGCGCATCGGCGTCGCCGAGCCCACGGGCGGGGGCTGGCTCACGGTGGTCTTCGTCTTCCTGGTGGCCCTCTTCTTCACCTGGCGCTTCATCCCCCATGTGCGCCGCTTCGCCCTCAAGGTGGGCTGGGCCGACCTGCCCAACGAGCGGCGCCTGAACCGCGAACCCCTTCCCAACGCCGGGGGGCTCGCCCTGTACGCCGGCGTGGTCCTGGCCCTGGTGGCGGCGGCCTTCCTCCGGCCCATCCTGGTGGAGGGGGTCCTCATCCAGGTCCTGGCCATCCTCCTGGGAGGGGCCTGGCTGGTGCTGGTGGGCTTCGTGGACGACCAGTTCGGCCTTCCCCCCCTCTTCCGCCTCTTCGTCCAGACCCTGGCGGCCCTCCTCCTCATGGCGGTGGGCATCCGCTTTGAGGCCGCCTTCGGCACGCCTTTGGACCCCGCCTTGGGCCTCTTCCTCACCTGGCTCTGGGTGGTGGGCATCACCAACGCCCTGAACCTCATGGACGGGCTGGACGGCCTGGCGGGCGGCGTGGCCTACGTGAGCGCCATGAGCCTCCTCTTCGTCTCCGCCCAGTTCCCCTACTGGGCGGCGGGGACGCTGGTCCTCGCCGCCCTGGCGGGGGCCGCTTTGGGCTTCCTCAGGCACAACCTCCACCCAAGCCGCATCATCCTGGGGGACGCCGGGGCCTACTTCCTGGGCTACACCCTGGCGGCCACCGCCCTTCTGGGCAACCTGAAGCTCACCACCCTCCTGGGCCTCCTGCCCCCCGCCCTCTTCCTCCTCCTGCCCATCCTGGACACCACCCAGGTGGTGGTGCGGAGGCTCCTCAGGGGCCAGAACCCCCTCTCCACCCCCGGCAAGGACCACATCCACCACCGCCTCCTGGCCCGGGGGCTTTCCCAGAGGCGGGTGGCCTTCCTCCTCTGGGGCCTGGCCCTCCTCTTCAACCTGCTGGCCATGGCCTACCTGGGGATGCCCTGGGAGGCCATCCTGGCCAGCCTCCTGGCCACGGCCCTGGGCCTGGCCTGGGTCACCTACCGGAGGCTCCGAGCCCTCCTGCGGGAAGTAGAATGAGGGCCGTGGTCAAGCGGAGGCCCTTCACCACCGAGGAGTACCACCGCCTCCTTCAGGCCGGCATCCTGCGCGAGGACGACCGGGTGGAACTCATTGAGGGGGAGATCCTGGAGATGAGCCCCATCGGCAGCCGACACGCCGCCGCGGTCAAGCGGCTAAACCACCTCTTCCACGAGTTGCTGAAGGGTAAGGCCCTCCTCGGGGTCCAGGACCCCGTCCGCCTTGGCCCCTACTCCGAACCCCAGCCGGACCTAACGCTTCTTAGGCCCAGGCCCGACTTCTACAGAGAGTCTCACCCGGGGCCGGAGGACGTGCTCCTCCTGGTGGAGGTCATGGACACCTCCCAGGCCTACGACCGGGAGGTGAAGCTTCCCCTTTACGCCAAGGCGGGGATCCCCGAGGTCTGGCTTGTGGACCTCGAGGCCCACCGCCTGGAGGTCTACCGGAAGCCCACGCCGGAAGGCTTCGCCGAGGCCCAGGTCCTGGGCCCTGAGGAAACGGTAGCCCCCCTCCACTTCCCCGAAGCCCGCCTCCCCGTGGCCCTCATCCTGGGGGTCTCATGAAGCGGGTGGTCCTGGCCTTCGGCACCCGGCCCGAGGCCACCAAAATGGCCCCGGTCTACCTGGCCCTGAAGGCGATCCCTTACATCAAGCCCCTGGTCCTCCTCACCGGCCAGCACCGGGAGCAGCTAAGGCAGGCCCTAAGCCTCTTCGGCATCCAGGAGGACCGCAACCTGGACGTGATGCAGGAGCGCCAGGCCCTCCCCGACCTGGCGGCCCGCATCCTGCCCCAGGCGGCCAGGGCCTTGAAGGAGATGGGGGCCGACTACGTCCTGGTCCACGGGGACACCCTCACCACCTTCGCCGTGGCCTGGGCGGCCTTCCTCGAGGGCCTGCCCGTGGGCCACGTGGAGGCGGGCCTCAGGAGCCACAACCTCAAAGAGCCTTTCCCCGAGGAGGCCAACCGCCGCCTCACCGATGCCCTCACCGACCTGGACTTCGCCCCCACCCCCCTGGCCAAAGAGAACCTCCTGAGGGAAGGGAAGCGGGAAGAGGGCATCCTGGTCACGGGGCAGACCGGGGTGGACGCCGTGCTGCTGGCGGCCAGGCTGGGCAGGCTTCCCGAAGGCCTTCCCCCCGGGCCCTACGTCACCGTCACCATGCACCGCCGGGAGAACTGGCCCCTCCTCCCCGAGCTAGCCCGGGCCCTCAAAAAGGTGGCCGAGGCCTTCCCCGAGATCACCTTCGTCTACCCCGTGCACCTGAACCCCGTGGTGCGGGAGGCCGTCTTCCCGGTCCTGAAGGGGGTGAGGAACTTCGTCCTCCTCCCCCCCCTGGACTACGGCCCCATGGCCGCCCTCATGAAGGCGAGCCTCCTTCTGGTCACCGACTCCGGGGGCCTGCAGGAGGAGGGGGCCGCCCTGGGCGTGCCCGTGGTGGTCCTGAGGAACGTCACCGAGCGGCCCGAGGGGCTTCAGGCGGGCATCCTCAAGCTGGCGGGTACCGACCCCGAAGGGGTCTATAGCGTGGTCAAGGGCCTTCTGGAAAACCCCGAGGAGCTTGAGCGCATGCGCCGGGCCAAAAACCCCTACGGCGACGGCCAGGCGGGGGTGCGGGTGGCCCGGGGCGTGGCCTGGCGGCTGGGCCTCGGCCCTAGGCCGGAGGACTGGACGCCTTAGGCCAGGGCCTCGCCTGGTAAAGGCCCACCAAAAGGACCGCCCCTCCCAGGACCAAAGCGGCCCACCGCCCCCCCAGGACTTCAAAGAGGAGGCCCGTCAGGTAGGCCCCGAGGGGCCCCGTGCCCAGCATGACCAGGCTGTAGACGGCCATGACCCGGCCCCGGAGGCGGTCGGGCACGGAAAGCTGCACCAGGGTGTTGGCGTTGATGAGGACCGAGATCATGCCAAACCCCCCCAGGGCCAGGAAGAGGGGCACCAGGGCGGGGTGGGCCAGGAAGAGGCCCATGTGGGCCAGGGCCAGGGCCAAGACCCCAAGGAGGAGCCTCCCCGGCTTGGGCCTGCCGGTGAAGGCCATGACCAAGGCCGCCGCCAGGGCCCCAAGCCCCACGCTGGACACCAAAAAGCCGTAGCCCGTGGCCGAGAGGCCCAGGACCAGCCTGGCGTAGGCGGGCACCAGGGTCTGGAAGTTCATCCCCAAGAGGCTGGCGAAGAGGACCAGGCCCACCACCCGCCGCACCAGGGGGTGGGCCAGGACAAACCCCACCCCTTCCTGGGCCTCCCGCCACCAGCGCCCATCCCCGTCCTCCCCTCGAGGCCCTGGGGGCAGGCGGAGGAGCACCAGAAGGAGGGGCAAAAAGGAGAGGGCGTTGGCCAGATAGGCGACCCCTACGCCGAAGAGGGCGATGAGGAGGCCAGCGAGGGCGGGTCCCAGGAGGCGGCTTAGGTTGAAGCCAAAGGAGTTTAGGGCGATGGCCCCGGGGTAGCGCTCCCGCCCCGCCAGCTCCACGGTGAAGCTCTGGCGAACGGGCAGGTCCATGGCGTTCAGGGCCCCGTAGAGGAAGGCGAAGGCGAGGACGTGCCCGTAGCGCACCTGCCCCGTGAGGATGAGGAGGGCCATGAGAAGGGCCAGGAGCATCATCCCCCCCTGGGTGAGGAGGAGGAGATTCCGCTTGGGGTAGCGGTCCGCCAGGACCCCGGCGGGGAGGGAGAAGAGGAGGGCGGGCAGGAACTGCAAGGCCACCACCAGGCCCAGCCTCTCGGCGCTTCCCGTGAGGAGGAGGACCAGCCACCCCTGGGCGGCGGCCTGCATCCAGGTGCCCATCTGGGAGGTGAAGAGGGCGAGCCAGTAGGCCCGGTACCGGGGGTCCTTTAGGACGGCCAGGGCCAGCACCCCCCTAGCTTAAGACTGACCGACCAGTCATTACCAGACCGACCCCGGGTGGACCTATACTGAGGCATGCTCCAGCGCGGCCTTCCCCTCTTCCGCCTCCTGGGCATCCCCGTCCACCTGGACCTGACCTTTCTCCTGGTCCTACCCCTTCTCGCCCTCCTCATCGGCGGCAACCTGCCCCTTTACCTGGAGCTCTTCGGCCTGCCCCAAGACCCCAGCCTCCTCCAGGGCTCTACCCCTTTCCTCTTAGGCCTCCTGGCCGCCTTAAGCCTCTTCCTCTCCGTCCTCCTCCACGAGCTGGGCCACGCCCTCGCCGCCAGGCGCTATGGGGTGGAGACCAGGCGCATCACCCTCTGGCTCCTGGGCGGGGTGGCCCAGCTGGAAAGGATTCCCAAAGAGCCGCGAAAGGAGCTCGCCATCGCCCTGGCGGGGCCCGCGGTGAGCTTCGCCCTGGCCCTCCTCCTCCGGCTCCTGCGCCAGGAGGCGGGGGCCTTGGGCTTCCTCACCCACTACCTGGCCCTGGTGAACCTCATGCTGGGCCTCTTCAACCTCCTCCCCGCCCTGCCCCTGGACGGGGGGCGGGTCTACCGGGCCCTCCTGGCCCTGCGCCACCCCTACGCCCGGGCCACGCAAAAGGCCCTGGGGATGAGCCAGGCGGTGGCGGTGGCCCTGGGGCTTTTCGGGCTTATGGTCTTCAACCCCTTCCTGGTCCTCATGGCCTTCTTCGTCTACATGGCCTCCCGGGCCGAGGCCGAGGCCACCCTCCTGGCCCAGGCCCTCGAGGGCCTGAAGGTGAGGGACCTCATGAGCCCGGACCCCATCGCCCTTCCCAAGGACCTCCCGGTGGAGGAGCTCCTCCGGCTCGCCCTGGCCCACCGGGTCTCCGGCTTTCCCGTGGTGGAGGAGGGGCGGGTTTTAGGGGTGGTGGGCCTCGAAGGCCTGGAGGGGGCGGACCCCAGGGCCCCCGTGGGCCGCTATTTGCAAGAGCCCCTGGTCCTCTCCCCGGAGGACTCCGCCCTAAGCGCCCTAGAGCGCATGGGGGAGCGGGGCTACGCCCGGGCCTTGGTCATGGAGGGGGATACCCTCCTGGGCGTCCTCAGCAAGACCGACCTCCTCCGGGCCTTCCAGGTGCGCCTCCTGGGGCTTACCTCCCTTGACAAGGAAGGAGGGCCAGGGTAGGGTATGGGCGCAAACGCATGCGGGAGGTGAGCATGAAGCGAGCCCTTATCGTCCTCGGACTTCTGGCCCTGGGCCTGGCGCTGGCCCAGAAGCCCAAGGTGGTCATCGGCACCGGGAGCACCGGCGGGGTCTTCTTCTACTACGGCACCGCCTTGGCCGACATCTGGAACAAGGCGGGGGTCGTGGAGGCCCAGCCCGTCCAGACGGGTGGCTCCTACGACAACCTCCTCCTCCTCCGCGACCGCACGGACCCCAAGGCGGGCACCTACTACTGCGCCCTCACCACCACGGACTCCGCCTACGTAGCCTTCACGGGAGAGGAGCCCCGCTTCAAGGCCAAGCCCGCCAAGGACCAGCGGGTCCTCTTCTACATGTACCCCTCCTTCATCCACCTGGTGACCACGGAGAAGAGCGGCATCAAGGTGGTGCAGGACCTGAAGGGCAAGCGGGTCTCCACGGGCCAGCCCGGTTCCAGCACGGAAAACCTGGCCCTCCTCTTGCTCCAGGCGGCGGGGGTGAAGCCGGAGAGCTTCGCCAAGCGGGAGCGCCTCCCCGTGGCCGAGGCGGCCAAGGCCCTTTCCGAGGGCACCCTGGACGCCTTCTTCTGGGTGGGCGGCCTGCCCACGGGCTCCATCGTGGAGCTCTCCCAGAGCCTGGCCCGCAAGGGGGACCGGATCTACCTGGTGCCCATTGACCCCAAGAGCACCACCGCCCAGGTGGCCCTTAAGCGCTTCCCCGGGCTCCTGGACACCACGGTGGTCCCCAAGAGCGTCTACAACACCCGCACCGACGTGCCCGGGCTGAACACGGGCAACGTCCTGGTCTGCCCGGAAAGCCTGCCTAAGGAGGTGGCCTACGGGATGATGAAGGCCACCTTTGAGAACCTGCAGACCCTGAGGAGCGCGGTGGCCGCCGCCAGGGACACCTCCGTAGCCAACACCGCCAAGCTCTTCGGCCAGTTCACCGTCCCCTTCCACCCCGGGGCCGAGCAGTACCTCAAAGAGGTGGGGGCCATCCGCTAAGGATTAGGCCCTCTTGAGGCCCGGGCGGAAGCCCCGGGCCCTTTTTGGAGGAGGTGCGCGATGGCGGAAGTCCACGCTTCCCTTCCCCCAAGCCCCCTGGGACGGCTCGCCCGCCTGGTCCTGATCCTGGGGTCCCTCTACAGCCTCTACCTGGTCCTCCACCCCTTTACCCCCCTGGCCAAGGCGGAGATCCCCCTTCTGGACATCGTCCAGCTACAGCGGAGCACCCACGTCCTCTTCCTCCTCCTCGGGGCTTACCTGGTGAGCTTCTTCGCCCCGCCCAGGAAGGCTACCCTGGGCTCTTGGGTCTTCCTGGCCTTCAGCCTCATCCCCCTCCAGAGCTTCCTCTTCCCCAGGCCCCCCGCCATGGAGCTGCCCCTCGAGGTCCGCCTCTTCGGCCTCCTGGTCTGGGCGGTGGCGGTCCTGCCGGCGGTGGTCCCCAGGCTCCAGCGCCCCACGGCCCTCCTGGGGGCCCTCCTCGCCGCCCTGCCCACCTGGTACCAGGCCCGCTACTTTGAGGAGCTGGTCTACCGGGCGGTGATCCCCGCGGCCTGGGACGCGGGGATGAGCCTCGCCCTCATCCTCCTCCTCCTGGGGGTGGTCTACCGCCTCCTGGGGCCGGTGATGCCGGTTCTGGTCCTCTTCTTCTTCAGCTACAACCTCCACGCCCAGGTCTTTCCCGGAGCCTTCCGGGGCGCCCCCCAGCCCATAGACCTCCTCCTGGGCAAGAGCTTCAACGAGACCGAGGCGGGGATCTACGGCCTCATCACCGGGGTCTCGGCCAAGTACCTGGTCTACTTCACCCTCCTCTCCGGGATGATCACCGCCTTGGGCCTGGGGCGGGTGGTGGCCAACATGGCCCTGGCCCTGGTGGGGAAAAGCCCCGCCACCCCCGGCCGGGTCACGGGGCTGGCGGGCACCTTCATGGGGATGTTCTCGGGCTCGGGGGCCGCGGACACCCAGTTCGTGGCCGCCCTGACCAAGCCCCTCTACGAGCGGGCGGGCTACGACCGCCTCACCGCCGCCGGCATCGCCGCCACCGCCGGCACCATCGCCCTCATCATGCCCCCCATCATGGGAAGCATCGCCTTCATCATGGTGGAGATCCTGGAAATCCCCTACCTCAAGGTGATGGCCATGGCCATCGGGCCCGCCCTCCTCTACCTCCTCTCCATCCTGGCCTTCAACGAGTTCTACGCCCGCAAGGCGGGCCTGCCCGCGGTGGCGGCGGAGATCGGCCTGGGGCGCAGGCGGTACGTCCTCCGCTACAGCCCCATCTTCCTGCCCATCCTCCTCATCGTGGTCCTCCTCTACCTGGGCTACGAGGTGCGCACCGCCGCCAGCCTGGCCCTGTTGGGCTTCATCCTCCTGGCCTACCTGGACCCCACCCTGAGGCCCCAGGGGATCGGGCCCATCTTCCGGGGCCTCGAGGCGGGCTTCCGCTCCCTCCTGCCCATCGGCACCGCGGTGACCTCCGCCAACCTCATCTTCTCCATGATGGTCATCTCCGGCCTGCCCTCCAAGTTCAGCCAGCTTTTGCAGCAGGTCTCCGGAGAAAGCCTCCTTCTCGCCACCCTGATCACCGCCCTCTTCAGCCTGGTCCTGGGCATGGGCGTCCCCCCCACGGCCACCTACGTCCTCACCTCGGCCCTCACCGCCCCCGCCATCATCGCCCTGGCGGCCCAGAACTTCGCCGCCTACGGCCTGGACCCCAAGATGGCCCAGATCGCCGCGGTCTACGCCACCCACATGTTCCTCTTCTACTACGCCGTCCTGGCGGACGTGACCCCCCCTGTGGCCCTCTCCGGTTACGCCGCCGCCAGCGTCTTCGGCACCCACCCCATACCCACCGGGGTCTACGCCGCCCGGGTAGCCCTTTCCAAGTACCTGATCGGCTTCTTCTTCCTCCTCACCTACACGGGCACGGGCCTCCTCATCCTGCCGGTTCTGGAGACCCTGCCCCCCGATAAGGCCTGGCCCATCATCCTGGAGCGCTTCCTCTCCGTGGCCGTGGGCATCATCTACCTCTCCGCCTCCACCGCCGGCTACACCCGGAGGCCCCTAAGCCGCCCCGAAAGCTGGGCCCTGGGCCTCATCGCCCTCCTCCTCTTCATTCCCCAGGCCTCCCTAAACCTCCTGGGCTTCCTCCTGGGCCTGCCCTTCTTCCTCAAGAGGGGCTTGACGGGGCTTGGGCGGAGGGCATAAGTTGAGCGGGAAAGGAGGGTAAAGGATGCTGCGAGCCTTGGTGGTCTTCTTGGTCCTCTTTGGTTTCGGCCTAGCCCAAAAACCCCGGGTGGTCATCGCCACAGGGGGGGTGGGCGGGGTCTACTTCTACTACGGCACCACCCTGGCGGAGATCTGGAACAAGGCGGGGGTGGCCGAGGCCCAGGCCATCCAAACCGCCGCCTCCATAGATAACCTCCTCCTCCTGGAAAACCGCACCGGGGGCGGCACCTACTACTGCGCCACCGTCCTCCCCGACTCCGCCTACCTGGCCTACACCGGGGGGCACGAGCGCTTCAAGGAAAAGCCCGCCAGAAGCGTCCGCATCCTCTTCGCCATGTACCCCAACTTCCTGCACGTGGTCACCCGGGAAGGGGCAGGGATCCGGGTCCTCCAGGACCTGAAGGGCAAGCGGGTCTCCACCGGGGCCCCGGGCTCGGGCACCGAGGTGGAGGCCCTTTTGGTCCTCCAGGCGGCGGGGCTTTCCCCCAAGGACTTCGCCAAGCAGGAGCGCCTGGGAGCCCAGGAGAGCGCCAACGCCCTCTCCGAGGGCACCATAGACGCCTTCTTCTGGTCGGGCGGCCTGCCCACGGGGGCCATCACCGAGCTTGCCGCCTCCCTGGCCCGCAAGGGGCAGAGGCTTTACCTGGTGCCCATTGACCCCAAGAGCACCGTGGCCCAGACCTTCCAGAGGCGCTTCCCCGGCCTGGCGGGGACGGGGGTGATCCCCAAGGGCGTCTACAACACCCGCTCCGACACCCCCAGCCTCACCTTCTGGAACCTTTTCGTCTGCCACGCAAGCCTCCCCGAGGAAGTGGCCTACGCCCTCACCAAGGCCACCTTTGAGAACCTGCAGACCCTGCGCCAGGCGGTGGCCCCCGCCAGGGACACTACCCTGGAGAACGCCGTGCGCTTCGTGGGGGGCACCATACCCTACCACGAGGGGGCTTTGCGCTACTTCCGCGAGGCGGGAGTCCTCAAGTAGGTGAAGGCCCTAAGGTGGGAAAGCCCTCTGGCCCGGCTCCTCGGGAGCTGGGCCTTTTGGCTTCTCCTCCTCGCCCTCTCCCTGGTGCGGGTGGTGGAGGTGGAGGGCGGAGGCCAAAGGGCCTACCTGGTCCTCCTCCCCTTCCAGGAAATCCGGGTGGAGTTCTTGAACTCCGTGACGGGGAGGCCCGTCCTCCTGGAGTTCCGCCCCCTCTTCCGCTTCCAGGGCTTCAGGGCCTACACCGACCCCGAGACCGAGGCCTACTACACCGGCGGGGTCTACCCCTGGAACCAGGCCCTGGCCAAGGAGCGAAGGCGGGCGCTCCTTTACTGCTCCGAGCTGGGTCTGGCGGTCAGGGTGGGGGGGCGGTGGTTCCGGGCGGAGGGGGGGTGCCTGGGCCTCCGCCTCCTCTACCCCTAGCGGAGCACCTGGGGGACCACCCGGACGGTGAAGGTCCGGCCCTGGCGCCAGACCTCGAGGCTCACCGCCTCCCCCGGCTTCTTGGCGTAGAGGACCCGCCGGAGCCCGGCGATGGAGGTGAGGGGCACGCCGTCCGCCTTCAGGAGGACGTCCCCGTCCACCCCCACCTGCAGGGTCTCCCCGGTGGGGAGCTGGATGTAGGCGAAGCGGCTGGGAGGCCGTAGCCCCGCCCGCTGGGCGGGGCTATTCCGCTCCACCTCCTGGACCATGAGGCCACTATCCGGCAGGCCATGCTGCTGGCGGAGCCTCTCCGGATAAAGGGCAAGGGGAATGAGGGAAACCCCCAGGCGGGGGCGGCTCCGGATGATGGCCTCGGCGGTCAGGGTCTTTCCCGCCTTGAGCTCAGGCAGGTACTGCTTGACCAGGTTGATGGGCAGGGCGAAGCCCACCCCGGCGAACTGGGCCGCCCCGAACTGGCCCGTGGGGGTGAAGATGGCGGTGTTGATGCCGATCACCTCCCCCCGGGAGTTGAGGAGGGGCCCGCCGGAGTTCCCGGGGTTGATGGCGGCGTCGGTCTGGATCACCTGGGGCACCAGGCCGGATTCATCCCCGATGGCCCCGGGGTTTTCCCGGATGGCGGAGACGATGCCCTGGGTCACGGTGAACTCCAGCCCAAAGGGGTTCCCCATGGCGATGGCCTTCTGGCCCACCCGGATCCGGTCCGAGTCCCCAAGGACCAGGGGGACCAGCTTCTCCCTGGGGGCGTCCACCTTGAGGAGGGCCACGTCCAGGGGCGGGGCCGCCCCCACCAGCCGAGCCCGGTACTCCTTGGGGTCGTTGTGGAACTTGACGGTGATGCGGCTCGCCCCCTCCACTACGTGGTAGTTGGTGAGGATGTAGCCCTCCTTGTCAATGACGAACCCGGAACCCGTCCCCTGCTGGGGAGGGGCCTGGAGGAAGGGGGCGAAGAACTCAAAACCCGGAGGGAGCTGGACGCTTTGCGGCCGGGTGACCACGGAGACGTACACCACCCCGTCCCCGTAGCGCTCCACGATCTCCACGGTGTTCCGCTCGTACTCCAAAAGCCCCTGGTCCCCCGCGGGCGCCGGGGCGGGGGCCCGGCCCTGCCCGTTGGAAAGCCCCCACCAAAGCACCGCCCCCGCCATGAGGGAGAGGGCCAGAAAACCTATAAAGGAACGTGCCAGGTTCACGCGCCACCTCCTGAACGTAGGCTAAGGAAAGACGGTTAGGGCGGGGTTAGACGAAGACCACGGTCTTGTTGCCGTGGACCAGGATGCGGTCCTCCAGGTGCCAGCGCACCGCCCGGGCCAGCACGGTGCGCTCCAGCTCCTGGCCAAGGCGCCTGAGCTCCTCCACCGAATGGCGGTGGGAGACCCGGGCCACGTCCTGCTCAATGATGGGCCCCTGGTCCAGCTCCTCGGTCACGTAGTGAGCCGTGGCCCCGATGAGCTTCACCCCCCGCTCGTAGGCCTGGCGGTAGGGGTTGGCCCCGGCGAAGGCGGGGAGGAAGGAGTGGTGGATGTTGATGATGCGCATGGGAAAGCGGGCCACGAAGGAGGGCGAGAGGATCTGCATGTAGCGGGCCAGGACCAAAAGCTCCACCCCCGCCTCCTCCAATAGGGCCAGAATCCTCCCCTCAGCCTCCTCTTTCCGCTCCCTTTCCACGGGCACGTGATGGTAGGGGATGCCAAAGCGCTCCACCTCCTCCCGGTGGTCGGGGTGGTTGGAGACCACCAGGCGGAGGTCCATGGGAAGCTCCCCCACCCGGTAGCGCCATAGGAGCTCCAAGAGGGCGTGGGCGGGCTTGGAGACCAAAATGGCGGTGCGCTTCCTCTCCGAGGCGAAGGCCAGCCGCCAGGCCATGCCGAAGCGCTCGGCCACCACCTCCTGAAAGGCCCTCTCCAGGGCGGGGCGGGCCAGGTCCAGGTGGGAGGCGGTGAAGGCCACCCGCATGAAGAAGGTGCCCCCTTCGGGGTCGGTGGAGTGCTGTTGCAGGTCGGTGATGTTGGCCCCGTGGGCGTAGAGGAAGCCCGTCACGGCGGCCACGATCCCGGGCCGGTCAGGGCAGGTGATGAGAAGGCGGGCCTCTTCCATCTTTGGGTACTATACCGCCATGGAGCTTTCCACCGCAGACCTCATGGACCTCTACCCCAAGGCCCTTCTCCTCAGGCCCATCTTCCGGGACTTCGGCGGCAAGAGGCGCTTCTTTGGGCGGGTGCGCACCCTAAGGGTCTTTGAGGACAACGCCCTGGTGCGGAAGGTCCTCGAGGAGGGCCAGGGCCAGGTCCTGGTGGTGGACGGGGGCGGCTCCCTGCGCTCCGCCCTTCTGGGGGGCAACCTGGCCCGGCTGGCCCTGGAGCGGGGCTGGAGCGGGGTGGTGGTCCACGGGGCGGTGCGGGACGCCGAGGAGCTCAAGGGCCTCCCCCTGGGGGTCAAGGCCCTGGCGGCCGTCCCCAGGAAGAGCGCCAAGGAGGGCCGGGGCCTGGTGGACGCGCCCGTGGCCTTCGCCGGGGCTAGGATCCTTCCCTCGTGGTTTCTCGTGGCGGATGAGGATGGGGTTCTTCTTTTGCCCGAGCCCCCGAGCGGCGGCCAAAGCGGCGGATGAGGTCCTCCTCCTTCAGGTGGAGGAGGACGGGGCGGCCGTGGGGGCAGACCCAGGGGGTCTCGCAAGCGAGGAGGGCGTCCAAGAGGGCCTGCCCCTCGGCCCGGGCCAGGGGGTGGCCGGCCTTGAGGGCGGGCAGGCAGGCCAGGCGGGCGAGGAGCCCCCTAAGGCTCCTCCCCTCCCCCTTAAGGGACTCCCGGAAGATCTCCGGCAGGAGGAGGGGGTAGGGGTGGAGGAAGGGCGGGGCCGAGAGGAGGCGGACCCGGCCCGGCCCAAAGGGCTCAAAGGCGAAGAGGGGGGAGGCCTCGGGAGGCTCCCCATCCAGCTCCACCAAAACGGGGTAAGGGAGGGGCTTTAAGCCCTCCTCCCTCAGGCGGGCCAGAAGTTCCTCAAAGAGGATGCGCTCGTGGGCGGCGTGCTGGTCCACGATGTAGAGGGCGTCCTCCGCCTCGGCCAGGAGGTAGCTCTCCCGGAACTGGCCCAGGTAGCGCAGGGGGGGCAGGCCGGAAGGCGTAGGGGGCCTCAGGGCCGGGAGGGGCCGGGGCTCGGGCAGGACCCGGGCCAGGTTCTGGCCCCGGAAGGCCTCCTCCAGGGCCTCTTCCAGGAAGGCCTCGGCCTCCTTGCTCAAGGCCACCTCCTCCTTCCTGGCGTCCAGGCGCAGGCGGTAGGCGCCGGGGGGGAGGCAGAGGTTCAGGACGCCCACGGGGTAGTGCCCCTCGGGCAGAAGCTCCCGGTAGGCCCGGCGCACCGCCCTCAGGACCCCCTCGGGCAGGGCCACGGGCCTGCCGTTTACCGCGAGGAAGAGGAGGTCGGGCCGGGTGCGGGACACCTGGGGGCCGGAAAGGAGGCCCTCGAGGGCGAAGGCTCCGCCCTTTTCCAAGGGGAAAAGCCTCTCGGCCAGGAGGCCGCCGAAGGCCTGGCGGGCCGCCTCCTTGAGCCCGGCCCCGGGGAAGAGGAGCCGGGCCTCCCCCTCCAGGAAAAGGGCCAGGGAAAGGTGGGGATGGTGGAGGAGGTAGCGCTTGAGGAGGTCCAGGACCCCCCTGGCCTCGGCCCTGGGGTCCCGCCCCTCCCCGGCGAAGAGGCCCAGGACCTCCACCCGGGTCCCCGGGGGGGCGGGGGCGGGCCTCAGCTCCACCCGCTCCCCCTGGGCCAGAAGAAGCCCCCCGCCCACCTGGCCCCGGGGCCGGGAGCGGATCTTAAGCGTGGCCGCCTGCCTCAGGGCGTAAAGCGCCTGGCCGCGGAAGCCCAGGGTGGCGATCCTCTCCAGGTCCTGGAGCTTACTGGTGGCGAAGGGCTCCACGGCCAGGGGAAGCTCCTCCAGGGGAATCCCCTCCCCGTCGTCCTCCACCACGATCCTTTCAAGCCCCCCGCCCCAAAGCTCCACCCTGACCCTCCTGGCCCCGGCGTCCAGGGCGTTTTCCAGAAGCTCCCGGACGGCGTCCTTGACGGAGAGGAGGACCTCTCCCCGGGCGAGAAGCCCCCTTAGCTCGGGGGGAAGGGGGCGGATCACCCCTTCATGGTATCCAAGGGGGCCCCCAGGGCCAAGGCCTTTAGCTCCTGGAGGAGGCGGAGGGCCTCGAGGGGGGTCAGGCGGTCGGGGTCCAGGGCGAGAAGCCGCTCCAAAACCGCGTCCAAAGCCCCTTCCCGCCTGGCGGCCATGGCCTGGAGGAGGGCCCTGGCCCGGGCCACCACCTCCTTGGGCAGGCCCGCCATGGCCGCCACCTCCACGCCGTAGCTCTTGGAGGCGGGGCCGGGGAGGACCTGGTGGTAGAAGACGAGCCCCCCCGCCTCCTCCCTGGCGGCCACGTGGAGGTTTTTCAGGCGGGGAAGGCCCAGGGCGGTCAGCTCAAAGTAGTGGGTGGCGAAGAGGGTGTAGGCCCGCCTTTCGTGGAGGGCCTCGGCCACCGCCGTGGCGATGGCCACCCCGTCCAGGCTGCTGGTGCCCCGGCCCACCTCGTCCAGGAGGACCAGGCTGTTCTCGGTGGCCTCCTTGAGGATCAGGGCCACCTCCTCCATCTCCACCATGAAGGTGCTCTTCCCCCCCGCCAGGTCGTCGGAGGCCCCGATGCGGGTGTAGATGCCGTCAAAGAGGGGAAGATGGGCCTCCTCGGCGGGCACGAAGCTCCCCGCCTGGGCCAGGAGGGCGATGAGGGCCGTCTGGCGCAGAAAGGTGGACTTGCCCGCCATGTTGGGCCCGGTGACCAGGACCAGCTCGTGGGCCATCTCCAGGTCGTTGGGGACGAACTCCGTCCGCCTTTCCACCACGGGGTGGCGCCCGGCGCGGATCTGGAGGCGGTCGCCGAAGCGGGGCCTCACGTAGCCGTAGCGCACGGCCACCTCGGCCAAGGCGGCGTAGACGTCCAGCTCGGCCAGGATCCTGGCCGCCTCCCTGAGGGCCTCGGCCTGCCGCTTGGCCCTTTCCCGCACCTCCAGAAAGACCTCCTCCTCCCGGCGGCGGATCAGGGCCTCGAGGCGGTAGACCTCCCGCTCCTTCTCCTTCATCTCCGGCAGGGTGTAGCGCTGCCGGTCCTTGAGGGTCTGGACGGGGCGGTACTCCTTGGGCACCCTCGCGTAGTAGGGCCGGGTCACCTCCAGGTAGTAGCCGAAGACGGCGTTGTAGCCCACCTTGAGGGTGGGGATGCCCGTCCTCTCTCTTTCCCGCTCCTCAAGCGCCAGGAAGTAGGCCACCCCCTCCCGGTGGGCCGCCCTCAGGGCGTCCAGGTCCGGGTCGTAGCCCTCCCGGATGAGCCCCCCCTCGGAGACCTTGAGGGGCGGGTCCTCCACCAAAGCGGCCTCCAGCTCCTCCTTGAGGGGGGAAAGGTCGGGAAGCCCCACCTCCTCGCCCAGGAGGGCCCGGAGCTCGGGGAGGATCTGGAGGCTCCGCCTGAGGGCACCCAGGTCCTTGGGGCTCGCCCGCCCTAGCTCCAGCCTGGTGGCCAGGCGCTCCAGGTCGGCGAGGCGGTAAAGGAGCCGCCTCACCCCCTCCCGCAAGGCCCCCTCCCGCACGAAGCCCTCCACCCGGTCAAGCCGCGCCTCCAAAGGGCCCGGGTCCAACAGGGGGTGGCGGAGCCAGCTCTGGAGGAGCCTCCTGCCAGGAGCGGTCCTGGTCTCGTCCAGCACGGAGAAAAGCGTGTCCTGGCCCCGCAGGGGCTCAAAGACCTCTAGGGCCCTCAAGGTGGCCTCGGGCAGGCGCATGAAGGCCCCGGGGTCGTAGAAGCGGAAGGGCTGGAGGCTCAAGGCCCCCCCTTGGGTCCTTTGGGCGTAGGCCAGAAGGGCCCCCCGGGCCCGCCTTAGGGCCAAGGGGCCTTCCCCTTCCGGCTCAAAGGGGGCCTCGGAGAGCATGACGGGAAAGCGCTTCCTGAACTCATCCAGAAAGGCCCCGTTCTCCAGGAGCTCCGGGGCCAGGAGGACCTCGGCGGGCCGGTGGCGGAAGAGCTCGTCGTAAAGGGCGCTTTTGCTCTTGAGCACCGTCCCCTTGAACTCCCCCGTGGAGACGTCCAGAAAGGCCAGGCCCCAACCATCCCCGGTGGCGATGGCCGCCAGGTAGTTGGCCTCCCGGGGGAGGAGGCTTTCCTGGAGGAGGGTTCCCGGGGTGAGGAGCTGGGTCACCTCCCGCCTGACCAGCCCCTCCGCCTCCTCGGCGGGCTCCACCTGGTCGGCCACCGCCAGGCGGAAGCCCATCTTGAGAAGCCTCTCGGCGTAGGCCTCAAAGGCCCGGATGGGTATCCCCGCCATGGGGGTGGTGAAGTCCTTGCTGGTCTTGTGGGTGAGGACCAGGCCCAGGGCGCGGGCCAGCCTCTCGGCGTCCTCCCCGAAGCACTCGTAGAAGTCCCCCACCTGGAAGAGGAGGAGGTAGTCGGGGTACTGGTCGCGAAGCTCCACGTACTGCTGGAGGAGGGGAGGAAGGGGCCCCGGGCCTTCGCCCTTCAGCATGCCTCCCATCTTAACGCGCCTCGGGGAAGGGATACCCCTTCTGCCTTTGGCACAGAGCCCCCCCACGGGCGGAATGGGGCCGCCGATACCCCACCCTTTACACGCAAGGGGTATGGATTTATAGTTAGGTCAATCGGACAAAGGGGACAAACGTCCCCAACGAGGAGGCAAGTATGGAGAAGCTGGATAGGCGCACCACCTTGAAGCTCATGGGTATGGGGGCGGCCCTCCTGGCCGCCGGGTCCCGGGCCTTCGCTCAGCAGACCCCCACGGCCGACCAGCTGGTGAAGGGCAAGAACCCCAAGCTTCTCGTCCTCTCCCAGCGCCCGGTGGTGTTGGAAACCCCCTACGATCTCCTGGTAAGCCAGCCGGAGAGGACCCCCAAGGAGATCCTCTTCATCCGCAACAACGTGGACCTCCCCGGCTACAACACGGTGGAAGGGGCCAGCCTGGACGGGTGGAAGGTGGAGGTGACGGGCCTCGTGGACAAGCCCTTCACCTTTGAGGCCAAGGAGCTCCTGGCCCTGCCCCAGAGCGAGGTCACCATGGTCCTCCAGTGCTCGGGGAACGGGCGCACCCTCTACAACCCCAGGCCCTCCGGCAACCCCTGGAAGCGGGGCGGGGTGGGCAACGTCACCTTCCGGGGGGTGAGGCTCAAGACCCTCCTGGAGAGCAAGGGGGTGAAGCTTTCGGAGAAGGCCCTCTACATCACCGCCCACGCCAGCCGGCGGGGTGGGGCCGCGGAGTTCGTCAAGAGCGTGCCCATCCACGCCCTGGAGAACGCCCTCCTGGCCCTCTCCATGAACGGGGAGCCCCTGCCCGCCGTCCACGGGGGGCCCGTGCGCCTGGTCTTCCCCGGCTACTTCGGGGTCAACAACGTGAAGTGGGTGGAGAAGATTGAGTTCGCCGAGGCGGAGAACACCACCGCGGAGCAGATGCCCCGCTACCGGGTCCCCGTCATCCCCAACACCCACCTCCCCTTCCTGCCCCAGGAGCCGGGAAGCCGCTACCCCTACAGCTTCACCAACTCCCGCCCCAACTGGCTGGTCAACGTGAACAGCTTCATCTTCGCCCCCCTCGAGGGCCAGACGGTGGAAGGCCCCTACGTGCGGGTGGAGGGCGTGGCCTTCAACGACGGCATCGTCCCCATCGTGAGCGTGGAGGTCTCCGCCAACGGGGGGCGCACCTGGCAGAAGGCGGAGCTGGCCACCCAGGGGAAGACCTTCAGCTGGGTCCGCTGGCGGGCCACCCTCTACCTCCGCCCCGGGACCCACGAGGTCATGGCCCGGGCCTGGGACGCCGCCGGGCGGAGCCAGCCCCTGGACGGCAACCTGGCCTGGAACGAGCGGGGCTACGAGTGGAACGGGGTGATGCGGGTGAAGTTCACCGTGGCCTAAGGCTCCTCTCCCCTCCCCAGGCCCCGTCCTGGGGAGGGTATTTCAGGCCACACCCCCAATACCCCTTCCAGGTAAGCTGAAACCATGAGAAAAGCCTTCTACCTCTCGGCAACCGCCCTCCTGGGCGTGCTGGGCTACCTGGCCCTGGGGCAGTACACCCTGCCCGAAGGGCCAGGCAAGGACCTGGTCCTGGCCAAGTGCCAGTCCTGCCACGAGATCGGCTTCGTGGCCCGGGAAAGGCTCTCCCGGGACCGCTGGGATGGGGTCATAGAGGAGATGGAGCTCAGGGGCCTCAAGCTCACCCAGGAGGAGCGGGCGGCCATCCTGGACTACCTGGCCACCTACCTGGGCCTCACCCCGCCCCCGGAGGCGCCCCCGGCCCCCACCGCCCAGGCCCCCAAGACCGGCGCCCAGGTCTACGCCACCTGCTCGGGGTGCCACGGCCCTCAAGGGGAAGGGAACCCGCCCAACTTTCCCCCGCTTAAGGGGCACGTGGAAACCCTGCTGAAGGCCAAAGGAGGCCGGGAGTACCTGGTCCTCGCCGTCCTCTTCGGAGTGGGAGGGAAGATCACCGTCTTTGGGCAGACCTACGAGGGCCTCATGCCGGGCTTCGGCTGGCTTAGCGACGAGGAGATCGCCCTGGTGCTGAACCACCTGGCCTCCTGGGGCGCCCCCCAGGACTTCAAGCCCTACACCCCGGAGGAGGTGAGGGCCCTAAGGGCCAAGGAGCTCACCCCGGAGAAGGTCCTCGAGGCCCGCCAGGCCCTGAAGCTCCCATGACGGGCCGCGTCCTCTCCCTCCACCTGGGCACGGGCTCCGGGCTTCCCAAGCCCCAGGTGGAGGCCTTGGACCTTTTGGCGGGCTTTGGGGCCCTGGGGGACCGGCACGCCGGCAAGGACCCGGACCGGGCCCTCCTGGTGGCGGGGATCGCCGCCTACGAGAAGGCGAAGAGGGCGGGCATCCACCTCCCCTTCGGGGCCCTGGGGGAAAACCTCCTCCTGGACCTGGACCCCCACGGGCTTCCCCCCGGGGCCAGGCTCCGGGTGGGGGAGGCCCTTTTGGAGCTCACCCAGGTCTGCACCGTCTGCAACAGCCTCTCCCAGTTTGACCTGAGGCTCCCCAAGCTCCTCTACGGGAAGCGGGGCCTCTACGCCCGGGTCCTCGAGGGCGGCCGGGTGCGGGTGGGGGACCTGGTCCTGGTGGCGGCGGAATAGGGCCCCGGGGGCGCCCCCGGGGCCTATTCTTTACCCCAGGAACCTTTTGCCGGGGCCCCCATGCTGGCTTGGGCCAGCATGGGGTGGTATCAGACTCCCAGTAGGCTTGGCATCTGGTAGGCAAAGTAGGCAGGCTTCTCCCCCTTGGGCTCGTTCAGGACCTCAATGCGGCCCTCCACCTGGGCCTCCACCACCTTGAGCTCCTTCAGGTAGTCCATGAAGCTCTCGGCATCGGAGAAGCCGGTGTCCACCCGGTAGCCCTGGGCCTCCTTCAGCACGGTGAAGCCGTCGCCGCCATTGGCGATGAAGTTGTTCACCACCACCCGGTAGGTGGCCTCGAGGTCCAGAGGCGCGAAGCCCTTCGCCGTCTTCACCTCCACCCGCACCACCCGGCTCCCGGCGGGGCGGGCGAGGTCAAAGGCGTAGCGGAGGCCGGAGACCTGCAGGAAGCGCCCAGCCCCCTGCTCCCACTGGGAGACCCCGTTCTCCAAGGCGGCCAGGATCTCCCTCCCCTTCAGGTCCATGACCACCAGGGTGTTGCCGAAGGGCAGGACCTCGTAGACCTTGCCCACGGTGATGGGGCCCTTGGGGATGGAGGCCCGGATGCCCCCGCCGTTTTGCAGGGCGATCTGGACCCCGGCGCCCTTGGTCTTCCACACCATCCCGTCGGCGATGAGGTTGCCCAGGTTGCTCTCCCGCTTGCGCACGATGGCCCTCTCCCCCACCAGGTCCACCTTGGCCTCGGCGATGACCTGCCCCATGAGGGCCATGACCGGCTGGGCGTAGGCCAGGAGGGCCTCCTTGGCGAAAAAGTCCTCGGGGGCGACCTCGGGGGTCATGAGGAGGGCCTCGCCCTTGTAGGCCAGAAGCTCCCCCGTGGGGGCGAAGGTGACCTCCAGAAGCCCCACCACCTTCCCCCACTCCCAGGCCTGGACCACCAGCACGTCCTTGCCCTCGGGGTTCTTCACCACCGTGGGGTAGGGGCCCGCTGGCCTCAGCTCTGGATGAGGGAAGCTTCCCAGAAGGGTGTGGGAGTGCCCCCCCACGATCACCTGGGCCCCCACCAGCCTCCTCGCGAGCTTCAGGTCCTCCCCGTAGCCCAGGTGGGAGAGGACGACGATCTTGTTCACCCCCTTGGCCAAAAGCTCGTAGATGGCCTTCTGGGCGCTCTCGTAGGGGTCCAGGAAGGCCACGGTGGGCCCGGGGTTGGCGATCTCCTTGGTGTCCGGGGTGGTGAGGCCGATGACCCCGACCCTCTCCCCGCCCACCTGCACTATGGCGTAGGGGGCGAAGAGGCCCTTGAGCCTGGGCTCGGCGCTCACGTCCACGTTGGCCGAGACCACCTTGAACCTGGCCCCCTTGAGGAAGTCCGCCAGGGGCCCCGGCCCCAGGTCAAACTCGTGGTTGCCCAGGGCCATGACCCGGTAGAGCATGCGGTGCATGAAGTAGCGGTCCGCCAGGCCCCGGTACTGGTTGAAGTAAAGGGTCCCCTGGAAGACGTCCCCCGCGTCCAGGAAGAGGAGGTTCCTACGCCCGGCCCGGAGGCGGTCAAAGAAGGCCACCCGCTGGGCCACGCCCCCCACCCTCACCTTCTTGCCGGAAAGGGTGAGCTCCATGGGCTCCAGGTGGGCGTGGGTGTCGTTGGTGTGGACCAGGGTGAGGGTGAACCCTCCCTGGGCCCGCACGAACCCGAGACCGCCAAGGGCTAGACCCGCCTTTAAAACCGTCCGCCGCTTCACCATACTGCCCTCCGGCCCCCAGTTTAAAACGCCCCCGGTCAGACCAGCGTCAGACCCCCGCATAGGCCAAACGTACCACCTAAATTTGCCGTTTGACCTCTAGACTCTTGACACCTGACCACTTTTTCCGGTACATTCCGCCACAAGTCCGGGGGGGAAAACGGCGAAACTCCGGACCCAAATAAAGGAGGTGGTGAGCATGGGATACACCAAGGCCGAGATTTTAAAAGCCCTGAAGGGGGAAAAGGTCAAGTTTTTGCGGCTTCAGATCACGGACATCCTGGGCGTGGTCAAGAACGTGGAGGTCCCCGAGTCCCAGTTTGAGAAGGCCCTGGACGGGGAGATCATGTTTGACGGCTCCTCCATTGAGGGCTTCACCCGCATTGAGGAGTCGGACATGCTCCTCAAGCCCGACTACAACACCTTCGTTATCCTTCCCGAGGCGCTGGAGGACCCCGGCCGGGGCCGGGTGGCCCGGCTCATCTGCGACGTCACCTACCCCGACGGCCGCCCCTTTGAGGGGGACCCCCGGTATGTGCTGAAGCGCCAGATTGAGCGGCTGAAGAAGCTCGGGTTTGACAACATGTACGCCGGCCCCGAGCCCGAGTTCTTCCTCTTCCTCAGGACCCCCGAGGGCCTCCCCACGGTGGAGACCCACGACAAGGCGGGCTACTTTGACCTGGCTCCCATAGATAAGGGCGAGGAGGCCCGGCGGGACATGGTCAACGCCCTGGTGGCCATGGGCTTTGAGATTGAGGCCAGCCACCACGAGGTGGCCCCGGGCCAGCACGAGATTGACTTCAAGTACGCCGACGCCCTCACCACCGCCGACAACATCGCCACCTTCAAGTGGGTGGTGAAGCGCGTCGCCCTCAACCACGGCCTCCACGCCACCTTCCTGCCCAAGCCCATCCGGGGCATCAACGGCAGCGGCATGCACACCCACCTCTCCCTCTTCAAGGACGGGCAGAACGCCTTCTTTGACCCCGAGGCCGAGTACCAGCTCTCCCAGACCGCCCTTCACTTCATCGCCGGGCTTCTGGAGCACGCCGAGGGCATGGTGGCCATCACCAACCCCCTGGTGAACTCCTACAAGCGCCTCACCCCGGGGTACGAGGCCCCCACCAACATCGCCTGGTCCGCCTCCAACCGCTCCGCCATGATCCGCATCCCCGCCCGGAGGGGTGTGGGCACCCGGGCCGAGCTCCGGATGCCCGACCCCTCCTGCAACCCCTACCTGGCCCTGGCGGTCATGGCCGCCGCCGCCATAGACGGCATTGAGCGCAAGCTCCTCCCCCCGCCCCCCATCCAGCGCAACATCTACCAGATGAGCGTGCGGGAGAAGCGCAAGCACAAGATCCGGGAGCTCCCGGGCACCCTGAGGGAGGCCCTCGAGGCCCTCAAGAAGGACCCCGTGATCCGGGAGGCTCTAGGGGAGCACGTCTACACCCACTTCCTCCAGGCCAAGCAGATGGAGTGGGACGACTACCGGGTCACGGTCCACCAGTGGGAGCTGGACCAGTACTTGGCCACGTACTGAGGGGCTTTGACCGGTGGGTCAGGCATAAACTTCCAGGAGGGCGTTGACAAGGCCCCACACCCCCCCTATAGAATGGGACCGCAACGCGAACGCGTGGCGAGGAGGTAGCTATGAGGAAAGTCGGGCTTCTGGTAGCAGGTGTAGCCGCCCTGGGCATGGCCCTGGGCCAGGCCAACGTCATCAAGATCGCCACCCAGTCCCCCCTCTCCGGCCCCCAGGCGGCCCTGGGGGAGCAGATCAAGCTGGGGGCGGAGCTGGCCATAGAAGACGCCAAGGCCCGCTTCCGGGCGTTGGGCTTTGACCTCCAGCTGGTCCCCTACGACGACCAGGCCAACCCCGACGTGGGCGTGGCCAACGCCAACCGCATCATCAACGACCCCGACATCCTGGGCGTGGTGGGCCACCTGAACTCCGGCGTGGCCATCCCCTCCAGCGAGGTCTACGTCCGGGTGGGCCTGGTCATGGTCTCCCCCGCCAACACCGCCCCCCGGGTCACGGACCGCAGGCTCCCCAACGTGAACCGCATCTGCGGCCGCGACGACGTGCAGGGGCCCGTGGGCGCCGAGTACGCCGTCAACAACCTGAAGGTGAAGAACGTCTTCATCATCCACGACAAGACCACCTACGGCCAGGGCCTGGCGGAGGAGTTCAAGAAGCGCCTCGAGGCCCTGGGCGGAAGGACGGTGGCCTTCGTGGGCACCGAGGAGCAGGCCAACTTCGTGCCCATCATCAACCAGATCCGCGGGGCCCGGCCCGTCCCCGAGCTCATCTACTTCGGCGGGATTTACAGCCAGATCGGTCCCTTCGTCAAGCAGCTTAGGGAGCGGGGCGTCAGGACCCGCCTCATGGGCGGCGACGGCCTGGACGCCAGCGAGTTCGTGCGCCTGGCGGGCAAGGAGAACGCCGCCGGCACCTTCTACACCACCGTGGCCGGCCCCGTCTCCGCCTTCCCCAAGGCCAAGGCCGTGGCCCAGAAGTTCAAGCAGAAGTACGGCAAGGAGATTGAGGGCTTCGGCATCTACGCCTACGACGCCGCCAACGTCATCCTCATGGCCCTGGAGAACGCCATCAAGGCCTCTGGCGGCAGGAAGCCCACCCGGGAGCTGGTGGCTCAAGAGGTACGCAAGGTCAGGATGGAGGGGCTCACCGGGAGCATAGAGTTTGACGACAAGGGGGACAACAAGAAGGCCCGCTACTTCGTCATGCAGGTGGCCGCCACCGGCAACTGGGCGGACAACAAGCTGATCCGCATCATTGAGCTGGCGCCCCCCGGCTCCCGGTAAACCCCAAGGGCTAAACTTTAGGGGGTGGCCCTAGGGCCACCCCCTTGGCCCGGAGATAAGGAGGGACCTTGCTAGAGCAAATCCTGGTTCTCTTGCCCCAGGTCATCTTTGACGGCTTCGTCCTGGGCTTCGTTTATGCCATGGTGGCCCTGGGGTACACCATGGTCTATGGCGTTTTGGAGCTCATCAACTTCGCCCACTCGGAGATCTTCATGATCGGGGCCGTGGTGGGGGTGGAGGTCTTCCGCTACCTGGGCCCCCACATAGGTAACGGCTACCTTCTCCTTCTGGTGGCCCTCCTCCTGGGCGGGGCCATCGCCGGGGCAACCGCCATTTTGGTGGAGCGCTTCGCCTACCGCCCCTTGAGGAAGCGGGGCACCACCAACCGCCTCGTCCCCCTGGTCACCGCCATTGGGGTCTCCTTCATCCTCCAGGACCTGGTGCGCCTCATAGAGGGCCTCTGGCACAACGAGTTCTTCCTGCGCATGCGCACCGTGGAGGACCTGGAGGGCTCTTTTGACCTCTTCGGCGGGGCGATTTTCGTCCAGGCCAAGTCCCTCATCCTCATCGGGGTGTCCATCCTCATGCTCCTGGGCCTCACCTACCTGGTGAACCGCACCAAGCTGGGGGTGGCCATCCGGGCCGTGGCCCAGGACCTCCACACCGCCAGCCTCATGGGCATTGACCCCGACCGGATCATCTCCCGCACCTTCCTGATCGGGGGCTCCTTGGGCGGGGTGGCCGGGGTCCTCTTCGCTTTGCAGTACACCGTCATCACCCCCTACGTAGGCTTCCTACCCGGGGTCAAAGCCTTCACCGCCGCCGTCCTTGGGGGCATCGGCAACATCCCCGGGGCCATGCTGGGCGGCCTGGTCCTGGGCCAGCTGGAGAACTTTTTCGGCACCTACCTGCCCATCCTGACCGACGGCAACTTCGGCACAGAGTACAAGGACGTGGTGGCTTTCCTCCTCCTCGTCTTCATTCTGCTGGTGCGGCCCCAGGGCCTCCTGGGGCAGGTGGTGAGGGAGAAAGTATGACCGGCCTTGCCCTCCTCCTCAGCCTGGCCTACCTGGGGCTGGCCTTCTGGGCCCCAGGGGCCCTCAGCAACCTCTTCGGCCTCGTGGCTTTGGGAGCGGCCGCCTTCCTGCGCCTCTCCCCCCAGGCGCGCACCCTGAGCCTCGCCCTCCTCACCCTGGCCTTCACCCTGGGGCTTTGGCGCTCCGGCAACACCCTGGGCCTCATCGGCCTGGTGGGCATCCTGGTGGCCCTCACCACCCTGCCCCGCATCCCCAACTGGATCCGGGCGCTTCTGGGCCTCGCCATCCTCCTGGTCTCCGTGCCCCTGGCGGGCTTCGCTAACACCTTTGTCTTTGAGCTGGGCATCCAGATCGGCATCTACGCCGCCATGGCCCTGGGCCTCAACGTGGTGGTGGGCATGGCGGGGCTTCTGGACCTGGGCTACGCCGCCTTCTTCGCCGTGGGCGCCTACACCTGGGCCATCTTCGGTAGCCCCCAGGCCCAGAACTTCATGCAGGGGAACTTCCCCCTCCCCGGGGAGTACATGTACCTCTTCATGCTGATCGCCATCGTCACCACCGCCATCACCGGCCTCCTCATCGGCCTGCCCGCCGTGCGCCTTCGGGGGGACTACCTGGCCATCGTCACCCTGGGCCTGGGGGAGGTGGTGCGGATCCTGGCCAACAACCTGGACCACCCCATCAACTTCACCAACGGCCCCCAGGGGATCACCCCGGTAGGGCGCCCTCCCATAGACTGGTTCCGCGACCTCACCAGCGCCCTGGGCATCCCCCTGGACCGGACCACGGACTACCAGCTCTTCTTCTACCTCCTGGTCCTTCTCATGATCGGGCTCGTGGTCCTCGTCAACCTCAACCTGGCCAACTCCCGCTTCGGCCGGGCCTGGACGGCCATTCGGGAGGACGAGGTGGCCGCCCGCTCCATGGGCATCCCCCTCCTGCCCACCAAGCTCATCGCCTTCATGACCGGGGCCGCCTTCTCCGGGGCCATGGGGGTCATCTTCGCCGCCCAGCGCACCTTCGTCTCCCCCGAGTCCTTCACCCTCCTCGCCTCCATCACCATCCTGGCCATGGTGATCCTGGGGGGGATGGGCTCCATCCCCGGGGCCATCCTGGGGGCGGCGGCCCTTTCCATCCTCAACCTGGACGTCCTCAAGACCTTCAGCGAGTTCGTGCGCACCAGCCTGCCCCAGATCCCGAGCCAGGTGGACCCCGCCAAGTACGAGAGGCTGGTCCTGGGGATTATCCTGGTGCTCATGATGATCTACCGGCCCACGGGCCTCATCCCGGAAAAGCGCCACCGGGCGGAGATGGAGGAGGAAGCATGAAGGCCCTCGAGGCCCAGCAGGTCACCAAGCGATTCGGCGGCCTGGTGGCGGTGAACGAGGTGAGCCTCGAGGTGAACCAGGGGGAGATCTTCTCCATCATCGGGCCCAACGGCGCCGGTAAGACCACCTTCTTCAACCTCCTCACCGGCATCTACGCCCCCGACGAGGGCCGGATCCTCCTCTTCGGCAAGGACGTGACCGGCTTCTCCCCCGACCGCATCGCCAAGGAGGGGGTGGGGCGCACCTTCCAGAACATCCGCCTCTTCGGGGCCATGACCGTCCTGGAGAACATCCTGGTGGGCATGCACATCCACATCCACGTGCCCTACTTCCACGCCCTCCTCCGCACCCCCCTGGCCCGGCGGGAGGAGAGGCGGGCCAAGGAGGAGGCGGAAAGGCTTCTAGACTACGTGGGCCTCCTCCACCGGAAGGACGAGCTGGCCAGAAACCTCCCCTACGGGGAGCAAAGGAGGCTGGAGATCGCCCGGGCCCTGGCCCTCAAACCCCGGCTCCTCCTCCTGGACGAGCCGGCGGCGGGCATGAACCCCAGGGAAACCGAGGAGCTCCAGGCCTTCATCGGGCGGCTAAGGGACGAGCTCGGCATCACCATCGTCCTCATTGAGCACGACATGCGCCTCGTGATGCGCATCTCCGACCGCATCGCCGTCTTGGACTATGGGGCCAAGATCGCCGAGGGCACCCCGGAGGAGGTGCGCAAAAACCCCCGGGTCATTGAGGCCTACCTGGGCAAGGGGGCCGCGGGAGGTGCCGCATGAGCCTCCTGGAGCTCAAGGAGGTCCACACCTACTACGGCCACATCCACGCCCTGAAGGGCATCTCCCTCCGGGTGGAGGAGGGGGAGATCGTGACCCTGATCGGCTCCAACGGGGCCGGCAAGAGCACCACCCTAAGGACCATATCCGGCCTGGTGAAGCCCAGGCAGGGCGAGGTCCTCTACCAGGGCAAGCCCATCCACCGCCTCCCCGCCCACCAGATCGTGGCCCTGGGGGTGGGGCACGTGCCCGAGGGGCGGAAGATCTTCCCCAGGCTCACCGTGGAGGAGAACCTGGAGATCGGGGCCTATCTGGAAAAGGACCGCAGGGTGGTTCGGGAAAGGAAGGAGCAGGTCTTCTCCCTCTTCCCCCGCCTCTACGAGCGGCGGAACCAGAAGGGGGGCACGCTTTCCGGGGGCGAGCAGCAGATGCTGGCCATCGGCCGGGCCCTGATGCAAAACCCCCGCATCCTCCTCATGGACGAGCCCTCCATGGGCCTGGCCCCGGTCCTGGTGGACTTCATCTTTGAGACCATAAAGAAGCTCAACCAGGAGGGGAAGACCATCCTCCTGGTGGAGCAAAACGCCCGCCTGGCCCTGCAGATCGCCCACCGGGGCTACGTGCTGGCCACCGGGGAGATCACCCTAACGGGGCCCGCCCGGGAGCTTGCGGAAAACCCCGAGGTGCAGAAGGCCTATCTGGGGGAGGACTAGGGTCTTGCCCAATCGGGGGAAGCCCGGTATAGTGGCAGGCGAAAAGAAAGGAGGAGGAAAACATGCTGAGGCTTTTGGCGATCTTAGGCCTTCTGCTCCTGCCCTGGGCCCTGGCCCAACGGCTGGTGGTGGCCCAGGGTACCGACCCCACCACCCTGGATGCCCCCCTGGCCACGGACTCCCCCTCGGCCACCGTGGTCACCCACATCAGCGAGACCCTCTTTGAGCTGACCCCGGAGGGCAAGATCGTCCCCCATCTGGCCGAGGGGTACAGCTTCGCCGATGGGGGCCGGACCCTCACCATAAGGCTCCGCCGGGGCATCACCTTCCACGACGGCACCCCCTTCAACGCCGAGGCCGTCAAGTTCAACCTGGAGCGCCTGGTCAGCCGGGAGCTGGCGAGCCCCTTCGCCTTCCTCCTCTCCGAGCTGGAGCGGGTGGAGGTGGTGGACAGCCACACCGTGCGCCTGCGCCTCAAGAACCCCTTCGCCCCCCTTCTGGCCCACCTGACCCACAGCTCCACCGCCATGCAAAGCCCCACGGCCATAGGGCGCCTCGGAGCCCAGTACCGGGACAACCCCGTGGGCACCGGGCCCTACCGGTTCCAGGCGTGGCAGAAGGGGCAGTTCGTGGACCTGGTGCGCAACGAGAACTACTGGGGTCCCAAACCCGCCATCCCCCAGGTGCGCTTCATCCCCGTGCCCGAGGGCACCACCCGGGTGGCCCTGGTGGAGACGGGGCAGGCCCACGTGGCCGTGCGCATCCCGCCCCAGGATATCGCCCGCCTCCAGGCCAACCGGGCGGTTCAGGTGGTGCGCACCCCGAGCCTCAGGACCATCTACATCTACTTCAACACCCAGCGCCCACCCTTCAACGACGTGCGGGTGCGGCAGGCCCTGAACCACGCGGTGAACCGGGAGGAGATCCTCCAGTTCGTCCTGGGCGGCATCGGCAGGGTCTCCGATGCCCCCATCGCCCCCGGGATCTTCGGCTACACCCCCGTGGGCCGGTACGAGTACAACCCGCAAAGGGCCCAGGAACTCCTGCGCCAGGCGGGGGTGAGCACCCCCTTGCGGGTTACGCTCCACTGCCCCACGGGCCGGTACTTCCAGGACATCCAGGTGTGCGAGGCCATCCAGGGCCAGCTCCGCCGCGTTGGCGTGGAGGCCAGCATCCAGACCATGGAGTGGGGGGCCTACCTCCAGGAAACCCAGCGCCCCCTCAAGGAAAACCGCATCCAGATGGCCATGCTGGGCTGGGGCACGGTGACCGGGGATGCGGACTACGGCCTCTACCCCCTCTTCCACTCCAGCCAGTGGGCCCCGGGCTTCAACCGGGCCTTCTACAAGAACCCGGAGGTGGACAAGCTCCTGGCCCAGGCCCGCATCTCCACCCTGCCCCAGGGCCGCCTAAGCCTCTACAAGGAGGCCATGACCCGCATCTGGCAGGATGCCCCTTGGATCTTCCTCCACTCCGAGGTGCAGGTCACGGCCATCAGGCAGGAGGTCCAGGGCTTCCTCGTCCACCCCACGGAGCGCTACCTGGCCTATCGGGCCAGCTTCCGCTAAGGCCCTTCCCCCCGCGGGCAGCGGGAAACCGCCCCGCGGGGCCTTTTCCTGCCCATGACCGCCTACCTCCTCCGGCGAATCCTCATCGCCCTGCCCACCCTCCTCGGCGTGGTGGTCCTGGTCTTCCTCATGGTGCGCCTGGCCCCGGGGGACCCCGCCGTCCTCCTGGCCGGGGAGTTCGCCACCCCGGAGACCCTCGAGGCCATCCGGGCCCGCTACGGCCTGGACCGGAGCCTGCCCGAGCAGTTCCTCATCTACCTGGAAGCCCTCCTCCGGGGGGACCTGGGGGAGTCGGCCCGAAGCCGAAGGCCCGTCCTGGAGGAGCTCAAGACCTACTTCCCCAACACCCTGGAGCTGGCCTCGGCCGCCATTTTGGTGGCCGTGCTCACCGGGATTCCCCTGGGCGTCCTGGCCGCCCTGCGCCCGGGGAGCGGCTTGGACCTTTCGGTGATGGTGCTCGCCCTCCTCGGGGTCTCCATGCCCGTCTTCTGGTTTGGCCTTCTCGCCATCCTCATCTTCTCCGTGGGGCTGGGCTGGTTTCCCGTGGCGGGCAAAGGGACCCTGGCCCACCTGGTCCTCCCCGCCATCACCCTGGGGATCAACGCCACCGCCCTTCTCGCCCGCATGACCCGGGGCACCCTCCTGGAAGTCCTCTCCCAGGACTATATCCGCACCGCCCGGGCCAAGGGGCTCGCCGAGCGGGTGGTCATCTTCAAGCACGCCCTCAGGAACGCCCTGATCCCCGTGGTCACCGTGGTGGGCCTGGAGTTCGGCACCCTCCTCTCGGGAGCGGTGATCACCGAGACCATCTTCGCCTGGCCGGGCCTGGGGCAGCTCCTCGTGGGCTCCATCCTGGCCCGGGACTACCCGGTGGTCCAGGGAGCCGTCCTGCTGGTGGCCATCTCTTTTGTCCTCATCAACCTCCTGGTGGACCTCCTTTACGCCGCCATCGATCCGCGGGTGCGCTATGACTAGACCCTGGCGCCGCTTCCTCCGCAACCGCCTGGCCCAAGCGGGCCTTCTCCTCCTTTTCCTCTACCTCCTCGGGGCCCTCTTTGCCCCCTTCCTGGCCCCCTACAGCCCCTACAGCCAGGACCTGCGCTCCACCTACATCCCCCCCTTGGCGGGCCTCTCCCTGAGGGGACCAGAAGGGGAGTGGGGGCTTTGGGTGAGCCCCGCCTTCCGCCACCCCCTCGAGGGGGTCCAGGTGCGCTGGGAGGAGAAGTACCCCGTGCGCTTCCTGGTCCGGGGGGAGGCCTGGTCCTGGCTCGGGGTGAAGGGGGATCTCCACCTCTTCGGGGTAGAAGGCCCCGTGCGCCTCTACCTCCTGGGCACGGACGAGCAGGGGCGGGACCTCTTCTCCCGCATCCTTTACGGGATCCCCATCTCCCTCAGCATCGGCCTGGTGGCCGTGGGCATCGGCCTCCTCCTGGGCACCCCCCTGGGGGCCCTCCCCGCCTACCTGGGGGGGAGGTGGGACCTCCTGGCTCAGAGGCTGGTGGACATCCTCCTGGCCTTCCCGGGCATCCTCCTGGCCATCGTCCTGGTGGCCATCCTGGGCCCGGGGCTTTTGAACGGGATGATCGCCGTGGGCATCGCCGCCGTCCCCATCTACGCCCGCCTGGTGCGGGGAGTGGTCCTGAGCCTCAAGAGCCTGGACTACGTGGAGGCGGCCCGGGCCCTGGGGGCCTCCCACGCCCGCATCCTCCTCAGGCACATCCTCCCCAACGCCCTCACCCCCCTCCTCATCCAGACCAGCCTGCAGATGGCCATCGCCATCCTCTTCGCCGCGGGGCTGGGCTTTCTCGGCCTCGGGGCCAGGCCCCCGGAGCCGGAGTGGGGGCTCATGCTGGCCCGGGGGCGGGAGTACCTGGCGGTGGCCCCCCACGTGGCCACCTTCCCCGGCCTGGCCATCGTGGGCCTGGTCCTGGCCTTCAACCTCCTGGGCGATGCCCTAAGGGACGCCCTGGACCCCCGCTCAAGGTAGGCTAAAGGGCGGGTCCCGGGGCAGGGGGTATCATGGAACCATGAGGAAAGCCTTCCTTCTCCTTCTCCCCCTCCTCGCCGCCTGCGAGGTCCTGGAGGGCACGGGCTACCGGGTGGCCGAGGCCCAGCTCCTCTTCCCCGACGCCACCGAGCGCTGGACCTATTTCTACGGGGAGCCCCGGGAGGTGCGCCTGGGAGGCCGGGTCCTGAAGCTGGAAAAGGCCTCGGGCCAGAGCCTCTGGGCCGTCCCCGGGGCCCTTTGGGTGGACGGGAACCCCCTCCTAAGGGAGGTGGGCCCCGCCCTTAGGCCCCAGGCGGAGGCCGTGCGGGGGGTCTCCGGGAGCCTCCTCGAGGTCCGGACCCAGATTCCCTTGCGCTCCAGCTGGCTCTACGACGGGGCGGGCTGGGTCCGCCTCACGGGGAGCCTCAAGGAGGGAGAGAGGCGCACCCTGGTCCAGCCCATGGACTACACCACCCCGGACCTCTACGCCTTCACCGGCGCCGAGACCCAGGTCCTCCTGCGGGAGGTCCTGGCCCGGAGGGGCGGGCGGCAGGTGGTGGTCTTTGAGCTTTCCGAACCCGCCCTCAGGCCCCTCTCCCTGGACCCTCCCCCGGACGCCTACCGGGCGGGGGCCCTTCTGGTCCAGTATGGGCTTAACGTGGAGCTGGTGACCCCGCCCACCCCGCCCTACCGCATCCTGGACCGAGGGACCAACGCCGCCTACCAGGAGGGCGAGCCCCGGGCCTTCCTGGCCAACACCCCCACCCGCCTGGCCGAGGTCTGGAACCTGGTGGTGGCAAACCGCCTCCCCCGCCCCCCCGCTCCCCAGGTGGACTTCCGCACCCGGAGCGTGGCCGCCTTCTTCTGGGGCCTGAAGCCCACAGGGGGGTACGGGATTGAGGTCCTGGGGGTCACCTACCTGGGGGACACCGCCCGGGTGGTCCTGAACCTCATCTCCCCCAGGCCCGGGGCCATCGTCACCCAGGCCCTCACCAGCCCCTACGTCCTCCTGGAGCTGAACCGGGTGAAGCGGGTGGTCTTCACCGATCCGGCGGGGAGGACCCTGGCCGAGGCCCGGGAGTGAGCCCCTTGAGAAGGGCCCCCACCAGGTAGAGGGAGCCCGTGGCCAGCACGGGAAGCCCGTCCTCCCTGGCCCTTTCCACGGCGTGGAGGAGGGCCTCCCAGGGCTCGGGGAAGAAGGGCGCCCCAAGCTCCCTCCCCAAAGCCCCCTCCCCCGCCAGGGTGTAGCGGACGCTTCTGGCCTTGGGGAGGAGGTGGGCCAGGACCCCCTTCACGTCCTTGCGGGGGAAGGCCCCGAAGACCAGGTGGTAGGCGGAAAACTCCCGGGCGAGGGCGGAGGCGGCGGGGGGGTTGTGGGCCCCGTCCAGGTAGATCTCCACCCCCTTAAGGAGGAAGCGCTCCAGCCGCCCTGGGTTTTGGGCGGTGGCGATCCCCTTGGCGATGACCTCTTCGGCAAAGCCCAGAAGGCGGAGGGCGGCCGCCGCCAGCCTGGCGTTCCCCTCCTGGAAGCGCCCCCTCAAGGCGGGGGCGGCGGGGAGGGCGAAGAGGGGGTCCTGGGGGTCCAGGAGGTAGAGGGGGGCTCCCCGGGCCCGGGCCACCTCCCGGATGACCCTTAGGCCCACCCCCTCCGCCCCGGTGACCACGGGCACCCCCTCGCGGATGGCCCCCGCCTTCTCCCGGGCCACGGCCTCGAGGGTCCCCCCAAGGGCCTCCAGGTGGTCCTCCCCCACGTTGGTGATCACGGTGAGGGCCACCCGGGAAAGGGCGCCCGTGGCGTCCTTCTCCCCCCCTACCCCGGCCTCCACCGCCGCCAGGGCCACCCCCACCTCCTTAAAGTGCCGAAAGGCCAGGGCCGTGGCCAGGTCAAAGAAGCCGGGAGGCTCCTCCCAGGCCTCCTCCTTGGCCCACTCCACGAAGGCCACCACCTCCCTCTCGGGGATCTGGCCCAGGTGGGTGCGGATCCTCTCCCGGAAGTCCAGGAGGTGGGGGCTGGTGTAGGCCCCGTAGGGGAGGCCCCGGGCGCGGAAGGCGGCCTCCAGGTAGGCCACCACGCTCCCCTTGCCGTTGGTGCCCAGGACGTGGACCGCCGGGAAGGCCCCCTCGGGGTGGCCGAGCCGGGCCAAAAGGGCCCGCACCCGGTGGGTGCCCCGCCCACCCTCCCGCCTCCTCCCGTAAAGCCAGTCCAGGGCCTCCCTATAGGTCATGGCCTACTCGGCGTACTGCAGGCGGTAGAGGGTGGCGTAGTACCCCCCCTTGGCCAGCAGGGCCTCGTGGGTCCCCTCCTCCAAAAGCCTCCCCTTGCGGAAGACCAGGATCCGGTCCACCCGGCGGATGGTGGAGAGGCGGTGGGCGATGAGGATGGAGGTCCGCCCCTCCATGGCCCTGTAGAGGGCCTCCTGGAGCCGCTTCTCCGTCTCCGAGTCCACGTTGGCCGTGGCCTCGTCCAGGATGAGGAGGATGTCGGGGCTCATGAGGAGGGCCCGCACCAGGGCCAAAAGCTGCTTCTCCCCGGTGGAAAGCCCCGCCCCCCTTTCCCCCAGGAGGGTGTGGTAGCCCTGGGGCAGGCGGAGGATGGCCTCGTGGACCCCCAGGAACCGGGCCACCTCCACCACCTTCTCCTCGGGGATGGAGGGGTCAAAGAGGCGCAGGTTGTCCAGAACCGTGCCGGAGAAGAGGAAGGGGTCCTGGAGGACGATGCCCACGTGCCGCCTCAGCTCCTCCTGGCGGTAGTCCCGCACGTCCACCCCGTCTATGAGGACCTGGCCCCTCTGGGGGTCGTAAAAGCGGGCGATGAGGCTCACCACGCTGGTCTTCCCCGCCCCGGTAGCCCCCACCAGGGCCACCTTCTCCCCCGGGCGGATGTGGAAGGAGACCCCCTTCAGCACCCAGTCCCCTTCCTTGGGCTCCACCCCCTTGGGGGTGTAGGCCAGCCACACGTCCCGGAACGCCACCTCGCCCCGGAAGCGGGTGATGGGCTTGGGGTTCTCGGGGTCTTTAAGCTCTTCCTCGGTGTCCAGGATGCCGAAGATGCGCTCGGCGCTGGCCATGGCCCCCTGGAAGAGGTTGAACTTGTCGGAGAGGTCCTGAAGGGGCTGGAAGAGCTGGCGGGTGTAGTCCACGAAGGCCACCAGGAGGCCCAGGGTCACCGCCCCCCGCACCACCTCCCCCCCGCCGTAGTAGAGGAGGCCCGCCACCGCCAGGTCCCCCAGAAAGCCCACCACGGGGAAGAAGAGGGCGAACCAGCGCACGATCTCCACCCAGGCCTTCAGGAGGTCCTGGCTCAGGCGGTCAAACTTCTCCTCCCTTTCCCTCTCCTTGACGAAGAGCTGGACCGTCTCCACCCCGGAGAGGTTCTCCTGCAAGGCGGCGTTGACCCGGGCGAGCCTCAGGCGCATCTCCCGGTAGGCGTGGCGCATGCCCTTTCGCACCCAGGCGGTGACCCAGAGGAGGATGGGGACCACCAGGAGGACCACCAGGGTCAGCTTGGGGCTTAAGACCAGCATGAAGGCCAGAAGCCCCAGGATGGTGAAGAGGTCGGCGATGACCCCCACCAGCCCCCCGGTGATGAACTGGTTGATGGCGTCCACGTCGGAGGTGATGCGGGTCATGAGGCGGCCCACGGGGTTTTTGTCGTAGAAGCCGGGGTGGAGGCGCATGAACTTGGCGAAGAGGGCGCTTCTTAGGTCAAAGAGGACCCTCTGGCCCACCCACTGGATCAGGTAGGTCTTCCCGTAGGTGGCGGCGAAGTTCACCCCCCGCACCAGGAGAAACCCCAGGCTCACCCAGAGGAGGAGGGCGAAGCGCTCGGCGAGGGGCTTCTCCTCCTTGGGCACCAGGGCCCCGTCAATGGCCCACTTGAAGAAGAGGGGGGTGGCGGCGGCGGTCAGGGTGGCCAGGAGGAGGAAAAGGAGGGCCAGGGCCACCTGGAGGCGGTAGGGCCTGACGTAGGCCAGGATGCGGGCGAAGAGGACCCGGTCAAAGGCCTTGCTGTAGGCGTCCTCGTTCACTCCTCCACCTCCTTCTCCATGCGCTGGATGCGGTCCAGCTCGGCGTAGAGGCCGCCCGCCTCGAGGAGGCTCTCGTGGGTCCCCTCCTCGGCGATCCTGCCCCCGTCCAGGACGATGATCCAGTCGGCGTGGCGCAGGGTGGCCGTGCGGTGGGAGATGAGGAAGGTGGTCTGGCGGCCCAAAACGGTCTTCAGGCCCTCGAGGATCCTGGCCTCGGTCTCGGGGTCCACGGCGCTCAGGGCGTCGTCCAGGATCAGGATCCTGGGCGCCTTGGCCAGGGCCCGGGCCAGGGCCACCCGCTGCCGCTGCCCGCCGGAGAGGGTGATGCCCCTCTCGCCCAAGACCGTCTCGTAGCCCTTGGGGAAGGAGAGGATCTCCTCGTGGATGCCGGCAAGCCTGGCCGCCCACTCCGCCTTCTCCCTATCCGGCTTCTCCAGGCCGAAGGCGATGTTTTCCAGGATGGTCTCGCTGAAGAGGAAGGGCTCCTGGGGGGCCACGCCCACGGCCTGGCGCAGGACCTCGAGGGGGATCCGCTTCACGGGGTAGCCCCCCACGTGGACCTCGCCTTCCGTGGGGTCCAGGAGCCTGGGCACCAAAGCGGCCAGGAGGCTCTTCCCCGCCCCGGTGCGCCCGGTGATGCCCAGGGTCATCCCCTCGGGGACGGTGAGGGTGATGTCCTTGAGGACCCAGCGCTCCCCAAGCCTCAGGCCCACCCCAAGGAAGCGCACCTCGCCGGAGAGGTCCTTGAGGGCCAGGGGGAGGGGGTCTTGGTCCCTGATCCTGGGCTCCTCGTCCAGGAGCTCCAGGAGGCGCTTCAGGCTGGTGAGGCCCCGCTGGTACATGGCCATCACCCAGCCCAGGCCCAGGATGGGCCAGGTGAGCTGGGCCAGGTAGGCGTTGAACTGGACCAGCTGGCCCACGGTGAGCTCCCCCCGCACCACCATCCCGCCCCCGGCCCAGAGCACGGTGAGGAAGGCGAAGCCCATGAGGAAGCCCAAGAGGGCCTGCATGGGCCCCTCTACCCGGGCCAGGGCCAGGCTCCGCTCCACGTAGGCCCGGTTCAGCTCCTGGAAGCGGGTGAGCATCCGGCCCTCGAGGGCGTACCCCTTCACCACCCGGAGGCCGCTGAAGGCCTCCTGGGCCAGGGTGCTGATGCGGTCAAAGGCCTCCTGGGCCTCCCGGTAGCGGCGGTCAATGAGCCTCAGGATGTAGGCCATGAAGAGGCCGATGGCGGGCAGGATCAAGGTGAGGTAGAAGGCCAGGCGGGGATGGACGGCGTACATGGAGAAGAAGGCCAGGAGCACCAAAAAGGAGAGGCGGCTTCCCATCATGATCCCCGGGCCCACCATCTCCCGCACGGCGGAGAGGTCGGTGTTGAGGCGGTTCATCAGGTCCCCCACCCGAACCCGCCCGTAGAAGCCCCGGTCCAGGCGGAGGAGGTGGTGGAAGAGGTCCTTGCGGAGGTCGTACTCCACCTGGCGGCTCGCCACCACGGCCAGGCGCCGCATGAAGTAGGAAAGGAGGGCCGAAGCCCCGCCGGAAAGCAGAAGAAAGAGCGCGTACTGCCCGTAAGGCCTCCCTTCCCCCACGGCGTCCACCGCGAGCCTTAAGAAGTAGGGGCTCAAGACGAAGAAGGCGATGGAGAGGAGGCCCGCCCCCACCGCCAGGAGGTAGCGGCCCCGGTAGGGGGCCAGGTAGGGGAGGAGGCGGGCCAGGAGGGCTGACCGACCGGTCATGGTCCCCAGTCTACCCCAGAAAGCCCCTTTCCCTGTGGCCCAACGCCCATTGCCTTTTCCCCACGGGATACGCCTCTTTGGGGCCCCTGCCACGGCGGTGCTTGCGTGGCCGCGCTTTGGTTTCGCCCCATGGGGCGCCCAAGCCGGGGCTAAAGGCTTTTTGGGGCCCCCACCGCGGCTTTCGCCGCGGTGGGGTACTTATACCCTTGTTTCCTGTTTCCTTCGGCCCACCATGCCTGGTAACTTCCCCAGGAACCTTTTGCCGGGGCCCCCATGCTGGCTTGGGCCAGCATGGGGTGGTATTAGACCCCCATCTCCCTCTTGAGGGCCAAGAGGGCCTCCCGCCACTCCTCCCCCAGGGTGAGGAGGCGGTGGGGCTTGGCAAGCCTCCTGGTGGCCCGCTTCAGGAGCCCGGGGATAGGCGGGCAGGCGTAGGAGACCACCAGGATCAGGCCCTTCACCCGCCCCAGGCGGTGGAGGTAGTGGACCATGCCGAGGAGCTCCCGGTCCGTGGGCAGGTCCATGGGAAGGAGCCTGTCCCCCTCCTCCCGGAGGCGCTCCGGGGGCAGGTCGGGGAAGTAGGGGAGGAGGTCCACCTGGGCTAAAGCCTCCTCCACCCGCTTGCGGAAGCCCTCATCCTCCAAAAGGTAGGGCTGGGCCGCCACGCCCACGCTCCCCGGAGGGGTCTTTAGGGGAGGAGGGGGCTTGAGGAGGCTTTTGGTCTGGTCCAGGGCCCGGCCCACCCGCATGGGGTTTTGCGTCAGGATCTGCCCCACCTCCCCCGCCCGGCCCAGGACCCTCTCGGAAAGCTCCGCCGGCACCTTCAAGGCGGGGGGAAGCCCCGGGTAGTAGCGGCGGAGGGTGGCCTCCAGGTCCAGAAGCCAGGGGCACTGCCCCCCGCCCTTGGAGGACTCCACCCCGCCCTGGAGGTCGGGGAGGAGGAGGTAGTCCACCCCCTTGGCCTTCAGGGCCTCCACCTGGGCCAAGAGGGCCTGGACCGGGAGACAGTAGGGCTTATGGAGATCCGGAGGGGCGCCCGCCCGGACCACCTCCACCCCCAGGGCCTTCAGGTAGGCCTCCCAGAAGCCCAGGTACCGCCGGGAAAGGAAGCCCTCTATGAGCCCCACGCGCATACGCCCTATCCTACGCCAAGGGCCTTGAGGAAGGCCAGGAGGGCCTTGCGCCCCTCCAGGAGGCTTCTGGGCAGGACCCACTCCTCCTCGGTGTGGGCCCCGCCTCCCCGGTAGACCCCGAGGGCCAAGGCGGGGATCCCCCGCTCCACCGCCGCGCTGGCATCGGTGGAGCCCGCCTGGAAGGCCGCCCTTTCCCCGATGGCCTTAAGGGCCTCCTCCGCCGCCCGCCTTAGGGCCTCGGTGGCCGTGGAGCCGGCGGGCCGGCGGCCCAGGACCTCGAGGGCCACCTCCACCCGGTTCCGCCTGGCCGCCTCCTGGAAGAGGTCCCTGGCCTCCTGGAACAGGGCCAAGAGCTTCTCCTCCTCCAGGGCCCGGATCTCCAGGAGGGCCGAGGCCTCCTTGGGGATGGCGTTCACCGCCTCGCCCCCCTTCAGGGCGCTGGCGTTGAGGCTCACCTCCTTCTCCTCCCCAAAGCGGGCCCGCAGGGCGGTGAGGGCCTCCGCCAGGGCGAAGACCGGGTTGGGACTCCCCCGGTCCCCCCAGGCGTGCCCCCCGGGGCCCAGGAAGCGGACGGCGAAGCGCACCGAGCCCAGGGCCCGGTCCACGACCCCGGGGATATAGCCGTCCACGGCCACCACCACCTTGGGCCTCAGGCCCGCCACCAAGGCCCTCGCCCCCCTCAGGTTCCCCAGGCCCTCCTCCCCCACGGTGAAGCCCCGCACCACCCCGGGGATCTCCGGCAGGGAGAGGAGGACGGCCACCCCGGCCGAGTTGTCCCCCACCCCGGGGCCGTAAAGCCTCTCCCCCACGGCCCTTAGGGGGCGCGGGGGGAGGACGGTGTCCAGGTGGGCCAAAAGGAGGACCTCCCCTTCCCCGGCGAAGACGTTGCCGAGCCCGTCCCGCCTGGCCCCAGGGAGGCGCTCGGCCACGAAGGCCCCCCGGGCCTCCTCCCCCTTAAGGGGCGCCAGCTCCAGGAGGAGGTGGACCGGGTCCACTACGCTTCCGGCCCGGGCTCGGCCAGCCCCTCCCGGATGGCGTAGAGGGCGGCCTGGGTGCGGTTATTGAGGTGGAGCTTCTGGAAGATCTCGGAGAGGCGGTTCCGCACCGTCTTTTCCGAGAGCTGGAGCTCGGCGGCGATCTCCAGGTTGGTGTACCCCTGGGCCACCAGCTTGAGGATCTGGATCTCCCGCTCGGAGAGCTCGGCGTGGAGGGGAAGGCTCTGCTCCTTGCGGGCGCGGAAGTCCTGGATGATGCGCCCCGCCAGCTCGGCGTCCAGAAGCACCTCCCCGGCGTGGACCCGGCGGATGGCCTCAATGAGCTCCTTGGCGTCGGTGTCCTTGAGGAGGTACCCCCTGGCCCCCGCCTTCACCGCCTCAAAGACGTAGGCATCCTGGCGGTACATGGTGAGGATGATGACACGGGCCCCGGGCCACTCCTGGAGGATGGCCTTGGTGGCCTGCACCCCGTCCAGGCCCGGCATCTGGATGTCCATGAGGATCACGTCGGGCTTGGCCTCGAGGGCGTGCCGCAACGCCTCCCAGCCGTCCTTGGCCTCCCCCACCACACGGAAGTCCCCCTCCGCCTCCAGGAGGCTCTTTAGCCCTTGGCGGAAGAGGGCGTGGTCGTCTGCCAGCAGAATGCGGATCACCCCTTCATCTTAGCGCCCTCGGCCTTCGGGTAAGGTGAAGGGGTGAGGGTGGTTGTGGAGAAGCTGGTCCCGGGCGGCTACGGCCTGGCCCGCACGGCGGAAGGGGCGGTCCTGGTCCGAGGGGGGCTTCCCGGCGAGGAGGTGGAGGGGAGGCCCGCGCGCCGCAAGGGGGCCCTCTTCCTGGAGGAGGTGCGCCTCCTGAAGCCCCGCCCCGACCGCTACCCCCACCCCCTCCCCCCCTCCGCCGACCTCCCCCTGGTCTACGAGGCCCAGCTCCCCCTCAAGGAGGGCCTGGTGGCGGAGGCCCTAAGGCGCATCGCCAAGCTCTCCTTCCCCCTAAGCCCCATCCGGCCTTCCCCCAGGGCCCTGGGCTACCGCACCGCCGCCCAGTACGCCCGCCACCCCCTAGGGGGGCTCGCCTACCGCCTGCCGGAAAGCCAGGCCCTCGTCCGGGTGGAGGAGGACCCCCTCTTGGCCGAGCCCTTGGCCTGGGCTTTCGCCCTTCTCAAGACCTGGCCCCTCCCGGTGGAGGAGGTCGCCCTGAGGGGAAGCCTCCTGGAGGGGAAGGTCCTCCTGGGCCTCATCGGGGGCTCGCCCGAGGCCCTAAAGAGGCCCGCCCGGGCCCTGGTCCAGGAGGGCTTCGCCGGGGTGGTCTGGGCCGAGCCTTCCCCCAAGGGGCGCTTCCGGGGTCGGGTCCGCCCCCTTCAGGGGGAGACCACGCTCCTCGAGGCCTTCGGCCCCATCACGGCCACGGTGAGCCTGGAGAGCTTCGCCCAGGTGAACCCCCTGGCGGCGGGGCTCCTTCTGGAGGAGGCCCGGGACCTGGTCCAGGGGGGCGAGAGGGCGCTGGAGCTTTACGCTGGCTCGGGCCTCCTCTCCCTCCTCCTGGCCCCCAGGTTCCAGGAGGTGGTGGCGGTGGAGATCAGCAAGGAGGCGGTGCGGCGGGGGGAGCGGGACAAGGCCCGGCTTGGGGTGGAAAACGTCCGCTTCCACCGGGGGGACGCCCGGGAGGCCCGGCGCTTCGGCCGGTTTGACCTGGTGGTCCTGGACCCGCCCCGGGCGGGGCTTTCGGAGGAGGTGCGGGCCTACCTCCTCCAAAGCCGCCCCAAGGAGGTCCTCTACATCGCCTGCGACCCCGCCACCTGGGCCCGGGACGTGGGGGAGCTGGTAAGGGGAGGGTACGAACTCGCCTTCGCCCGGCCCTACGACTTCTTCCCCTTCACCCACCACGTGGAGGTCCTCTCCCTCTTACGCCTAGGGTAGGGGCAGGCCGGCGAAGAAGGGCAGGGGATCCACGGGCACCCCAAAGAGGCGCACCTCCAGGTGCAGGTGGGGCCCGGTGGAAAGCCCCGTGCTCCCCAGAAGGCCGATGACCTTCCCCGCCTGGACCTCCTCCCCCACCCGCACCCTTCTTTCGGCGAGGTGCCAGTACCCGGTGCAAAGCCCGGGCCCGTGGGCCAGGATCACCGCCTCCCCCCGCACCCTAAGCCTCTCGGAGAGGACCACCCGGCCCTTGGCCACGGCCCGCACCGGGGTCTTGAGGGGCGCGGCGAAGTCCAGGCCCTCGTGGTAGGAGGTGAAGAGGGTGCCGTACTGCCTCCGGGTGCCGAAGGCGCTGGTGGTGCGCCCCTCCAGGGGCTTCACGAAAGGCCCCTGAAGGCGTAAAGGGCCCGCCTTGGGGCAGGCGGCCACCACCTTCTCCCGCTCCGCCTTGAGGCCCGGGTCCTTGAGGAGGGCCTCGAGGTCCTGGGAGAGGGCAAGGACCTCCTTGGCGTACCCGCCCGGGGCCACCTGGAGCGTGAGGCTCACCTCCGCCCCGTCCAGAAGAAGCCTAAGGGGGTAGGCCCCGGGCTCCACCAGGGCCCCCACCGGAACCAGGCCCCAAAGCCTCTCCCCCTCGCGGAAGAGGGGGTAGCGCCCCTCCAGGAAGAAGGCCTCGCCCCCGCCATACCCCTCCACCCTGAGGCCGAAGGCCCGCCCCTGGACGGGGTGGGTGTACCAGAGCCGCCCCTTGGGCAGGCTCATCTCGGCCACCGGGCGCACCCGGAGGACCTGCCCGGCCCGGATGCGGCTTGGGTCCTTCAGGCCGTTCAGGCGGGCCAGCTCCTCCACCGTGGTGCCGTAACGCTTGGCGATGGCGAAGAGGGTCTCTCCGGGGGCCACCACGTGGGTCTGGGCCAGGGCAAAGGAGAGGAGAAGGACCAGGGCGAAAAGGCGCATGGGTTTATGCTAAGGCCAATGGTCCTGATCCTGAACGGCCCCAACCTGAACCTCCTGGGAAGGCGGGAGCCCGAGCTTTACGGAAGGACCACCCTGGAGGAGCTGGAGGCCCTCTGCGAGGCCTGGGGGGCGGAGCTGGGCCTGGGCGTGGTCTTCCGCCAGAGCAACTACGAGGGCCAGCTCATAGACTGGGTCCAACAGGCCCACGAGGAGGGCTTTTTGGCCATCGTCCTGAACCCCGGGGCCCTCACCCACTACTCCTACGCCCTCCTGGACGCCATCAAGGCCCAGCCCCTTCCCGTGGTGGAGGTCCACCTCACCAACCTCCACGCCCGGGAGCCCTTCCGCCAGCACTCGGTGACCGCCGCCGCCTGCCGGGGCATCGTCTCCGGCTTCGGCCCCCTCTCCTACAAGCTGGCCCTGGCCTACCTGGCCGAGGTCCTCGAGGTGGGGTAGAAACGTCTTCCCCGGAAGCCATCCCCTCCGGGCAAGGGCCTGGAACCGGACGGGAAAGGGCATGACCTGGTACAATGACCATGGTCATGAAGGTCTCCAAGTCCCACTTCAAGGCCCACGCCCTGGAACTCCTTCGGCGGGTAGAGGCCACGGGAGAACCCCTGATCATCACCGACCGGGGCCGGCCGGTCCTGGAGGTGCGTCCTTATCGGGAGGAGGACCCGAGGGAGACCCTGAGGGGCACCCTTCTCCGCTACGAAGGCCCCACCGAGCCCACAGGGGAGGTCTGGGGGGTCTTGGGGTGAGGGAAAGGACCTAAGTGCCCGCACTTTGGTTTCGCAACATGGGGTGCACAAGTCGGGGCTAAGGGCTTTTCTGGGGCCCCCACCGCGGCTTTTGCCGCGGTGGGGTACTTATCTCCTGGACACCCACACCTGGGTCTTTTACCTGGCGAGCCCCGAGACCCTTCCTCTAGGGCTTTGGCAAGTGTTGGAGGAGGCCCGAGAACGGGAGGCCCTTTTGGTCTCCGCCATCACCCCCTGGGAGGTGGCGGTCCTGGCCCGGAAGGGGCGGATCACCTTCAGCCTCGAGGCCCGGATCTGGCTGAAGCAAGCCCTAGAAGTGCCGGGAATCCGGGTGGTCCCCCTGGAAGCGGGGATCGCCCTAGAGGCCGCCTATCTAGACCTTCCCCACCCGGACCCTGCCGACCGCTTCATCGCCGCCACGGCCCTCCGGAGGGGGGCGGTGCTGGTGACGGAGGACGAGCGCCTCCGGGCGTATCCCGGGGTAGCCACTATTTGGGACTAAACCAAACCGGGAGGCCATGGCCCCCGGCCCACCCCGATGAGGTATACTAAAGGGTGGCGTCTAAACGCCATCCAGGAGCGCTATGGCCCAGGTTCTGCCTGTAGAAATCACCGAGGAGCTCAAGCAAAGCTTCATCAACTACGCCATGTCCGTGATCGTGGACCGGGCCTTGCCCGACGTTCGCGACGGGCTCAAGCCGGTCCAGAGGCGCATCCTCTTCGCCGCCTACCAGGAGGGGGTCCTCCCGGGGCGCAAGCACGTGAAGAGCGCCAAGATCGTGGGCGAGGTCATGGGCAAGTACCACCCCCACGGGGACGCCGCCATCTACGACGCCCTGGCCCGCCTGGCCCAGCCCTGGAACCTCCGCTACCCCCTCATTGACGGCCAGGGCAACTTCGGCTCCATAGACGGGGACCCCCCGGCGGCCCAGCGCTACACCGAGGCCAGGCTGTCGCCCATCGGGGCGGAGATGCTCCAGGACATGGACAAGGAGACGGTGGACTTCCGCCCCAACTACGATGGCTCCCTCAAGGAGCCCGAGGTCCTGCCCGCCGCCATCCCCAACCTCCTGGTGAACGGCGCAAGCGGCATCGCCGTGGGCATGGCCACCAGCCTCCCGCCCCATAACCTCTCCGAGGTGGTGGACGCCCTGGTGGCCATGATTGACAATCCCGGGATCACCCTCGAGGAGGTCATGGCCCACCTGCCGGGCCCCGACTTCCCCACAGGGGGCAGGCTCTCGCGAAAGGGCATCAAGGAGGCCTACGCCACGGGCCGGGGAAGCCTCAAGGTCCGGGCCAAGGTCCGGGTGGAGGAGAAGGGCTCTAGGCCCATGCTGGTGGTCACCGAGATCCCCTACCAGGTCAACAAGGCGGGCCTCATCGCCCAGATCGCCGCCCTGGTCAAGGCCAAGAAGATTGAGGACATCGTGGCCCTCCGGGACGAGTCCGACCGCCAGGGCCTCCGCATCGCCATTGAGCTCAAGCGGGGGGCCAACCCCCAGGTGGTCCTCAACCAGCTCTACAGGCACACCGCCCTCCAGTCCTCCTTCACCGTGAACCTCCTGGCCATCGTGGAGGGCGAGCCCCGGGTCCTCTCCCTCCTAGACCTCATGCGCCACTACCTGGACCACCGCAAGGAGGTGGTCCGGCGCCGGAGCCTCTTTGACCTCAAGAAGGCCGAGGAGAGGGCCCACATCCTGGAGGGCCTCCTCATCGCCCTGGACCACATCGACGAGGTCATCGCCCTGATCCGGGCCTCCGAGGACGCCCCCGCCGCCAGGCGGGGCCTCATGGAGCGCTTCGGCCTCTCCGAGGCCCAGGCCCAGGCCATCCTGGACATGCGCCTCCAGCGCCTGGTGGCCTTGGAGCGGGAAAAGCTTTTGGAAGAATACCGGGAGCTCATGGAGGAGATCGCCCGCCTCAAGGCCATCCTGGAGGACGAAGGCCGCCTCTGGGGCGAGGTCAAGCGGGAGCTCCTCAGGGTCAAGGAAAAGTACGGGGACGCAAGGCGCACCCTCCTCACCGAGTTTGAGGAGAGCTTCAACCCCGAGGACCTCATTGAGGACGAGCCCATGGTCATCACCCTCACCGCCCAGGGCTTCCTGAAGCGCCTTCCCCTGGAGGCCTATAGGGCCCAGGGGCGGGGCGGCAAGGGCCTCATGGCGGGCAAGACCAAGGAGGAGGACGAGGCCACCCACGTCTTCGTGGCCGACGCCCACGACGACCTCCTCGTCTTCAGCAACCGGGGCCGGGTCTACCGCCTCAAGGTCTACGACCTGCCGGAGATGGGCCGCCAGGCCCGGGGAGTCCACGTGAAGACCCTCCTGCCCCTCGCCGAGGAGGAGGAGGTGGCGGCTCTTTTGGCCGTGCGGGGCCTCGAGGGGGAGGGCTACCTGGTCTTCGCCACCGAGCGGGGCCTGGTCAAGCGCACCGCCCTCAAGGAGTACGCCAACCTGGGGACGGGCGGCCTCATCGCCATCCGGCTTCTGGAGGGGGACCGCCTGGTGGGCGTGGCCCTCTCCGACCCCGAGGACGAGGCCATCCTGGCCACGGCCGAGGGCCAGGCCATCCGCTTCCCCCTGGAGGAGGTGCGGGCCACGGGCCGGGACACCCAAGGCGTGGTGGGCATTCGCTTTAAGAAGCCCCAGGACCGGGTGGTCTCCCTGGTCACGGTGAAACCCGGGGAGATGGTGGACCTCCTCTCGGTGAGCACCCGGGGCTACGGCAAGCGCACCCCCCTCGGCGAGTACCCCCTGCAGGGCCGGGGAGGGATGGGGGTCATCACCTACGCCGTCTCCGCCAAGGCGGGCCGCCTGGCCGCCCTCCTCAAGGTGCGGGGCACGGAAGACCTTCTGGTCCTCTCCAAAAAGGGCCTCGCCCTCCGCACCCCTGTGGCCGAGATCCGCCAGTACTCCCGGGCCACGGCGGGGGTCAAGATCATGAACCTCCCCGAGGACGACGAGATCGCCAGCGCCTTCGTGGTGGAGGAGGAGAAGTAGATGGAAGAGGTGGTCCTGATCACCGCCCCCAACCAGGAGGTGGCCAAGACCATCGCCCGGGCCCTGGTGGAGGAGCGCCTGGCGGCCTGCGTGAACCTGGTCCCCGGCCTCACCTCCGTCTACCGCTGGCAGGGGGAGGTGGTGGAGGACCAGGAGGTGCTCCTCATCGTCAAGACCACCACCTTCGCCTTCCCCAGGCTTAAAGAGCGGGTCCTCGCCCTCCACCCCTACACCGTGCCCGAGATCATCGCCCTCCCCATCGCCGAGGGGCACGGGGCCTATCTCTCCTGGCTCCGGGAGAACGTGGGATGACCGAGGACATGCTGGACTTCCTCCGGGCCCTCCACCGGGCCGGGGCCAGGTTTTTGGTGATCGGAGGGTACGCCCTGGCCTTCCTGGGCCGGCCCCGCTTCACCAAGGACCTGGACCTCTGGGTGGACACCAAGGAGGCGGAAAAGCTCCTAAGGGCTATCCGGGACTTCTTCGGCGGAGACGACCTGGGCCTCACCCTCGAGGACCTCTCCACCCCCGGGGTGGTCCAGCTGGGCTACGCCCCCAACCGCATTGACCTGGTCCTCCTGGAATCCCCCTCCTTTGACGGGGCCTTCGCCCGCAGGCTCACCCACCGGGTGGAAGGGGTGGAGGTCTCCGTGGTGCATCCGGAGGACTTCAAGGCCCTGAAGCGGGCCTTCGGCCGGCCCGTGGACCTGAGGGACCTGGAGGAGCTATGAGGGGGATTAAACCGGTGGCCCGGAGGTTCTCCCTGGAAGAGAGGCCGGACGACCTTTCCGAGTGGCGGGCCCTCCCCGTGGAGGAAAGGCTAAAGGCGGTGTGGGAGATGGCCCTCTTCTGGGCCAGGCTGGAGCTGGAAGAGGCCAGGAAGCGGGGCGAGGCCCCGGAGATCGCCCTGGACCGCCTCCTCCCCGTGGCCCGGAAGCGCCCCCTGAAGTAGCCTGGGCTTCATTTTTTCAACCTCTCCGTTTACAAAATCCCCGGGGCGTGCTAGCCTGGGGGCAGGAGGCAGCCATGACCCAGGCCCGCGAAACGGTGAGCTTCAAGCCCGGCGAGGTCATCCTCTACCCCGGCCGCCCCGGCCCCCGGGACCGGGCCTACAGGGTGCTTTCAGGCCTGGTCCGCCTCGAGGCCGTGGACGAGGAGGGCAACGCCCTGACCCTGCGCCTGGTGCCCCCGGGAGGCTACTTCGGGGAGGAGGCCCTTTTCGGCCTGGAGCGGGGCTACTTCGCCGAGGCGGTGACGGGGGTGGTCCTGGAGGCCCTGCCCAAGGAGCCCTCCCCCGAGGAGATGCGGGCCTTGGCCCAGCACCTGGCGGAGGCCCTGGCCCGCGCCTACCGCCGCATTGAGAGCCTGGCCACCCAGCGCCTCAAGAACCGCATGGCGGCGGCCCTTTTGGAGCTCGCCGCCACGCCGCTAGCCCGGGAGGAGGAAGGGGTCATCGTCCTCCACGCCACCCACGACGAGCTGGCCGCCGCCGTGGGCAGCGTGCGGGAGACGGTCACCAAGGTGATCGGGGAGCTCGCCCGGGAGGGGTACATCCGCTCCGGCTACGGCAAGATCGTCCTCAAGGACCCGGAGGGCCTGAAGACCCTGGCCCAAAGCAAGGGCGACGGCCGCTAGAGGCTGGTAGACTGGGGCTCATGCGGCTCCGGCAACGCCTCCTCACCGGCCTGGTCACCCTTCTCCCCCTCCTGGTCACCCTCTACTTCCTGGGCTGGGTCTACGCCTACTCCGGCGGCTACATCCAGGCCTTCCTGCGCTTTTTGGGCCTCGAGGTGCCCCAGGCCTATAGGCCCGCCCTCCCCTTCGTGGGCCTCCTTCTGGCGGCGGCCCTCATCTACCTGGTGGGGGCGCTGGCGGAGCACTACCTGGGCAGGCGCCTCATCGTCTCCCTAGAGCGCTCCCTCCTCCTCCTGCCCATCGTGCGGGACATCTACAAGGCGGTCCAGCAGATCGCCCACACCCTCTTCGGCCAAAAAGAGGTCAAGTTCAGCCGGGCGGCGGTCATTGAGTACCCCAGGCGGGGCCTTTACACCCTCTGCTTCGTGGTCCAGCCGGTGGAAGGCCGCCTCCCCCCTCTGCCCGAGGGGTACACCGCCGTCTTGGTCCCCACGAGCCCCGTCCCCGCCAGCGGCGTCGTGATCCTGGTGCCCTCCGAGGAGGTCATCCCCCTGGAGATCAGCGTGGAGGACGCCCTTAAGTACGTGGTCTCCGCCGGCTTCCTCCTGCCCGAAAAACCTTCAAAGGCCTTTAGCGCCCTCCAACAAAACCCCACGCCCCCCGCCTAGAATGGGGATGGATGCGGCGGCTTCTTCCCCTCTTCCTGCTCCTTTCCCTGGCCCTGGCGGCCCTCCCCCCGCTCCTGGGGCCCGCCCTGCCCCCGGGGACGGAGCTCAGGCTCCTCTCCCAGGACCTCCGCACCCTCCACGGGGCCTGGCGGGTGGAGGGGAAGGCCCTGAAGCCCCTCTCCCCGCCCCTTCCCCCCAGGCCCGGGCAGGAGGTCCAGCTCCTCCTCTTCCTCCCCGGCGAAAGGCCCCGGGCCTTCCCCGCCCTGGCGGACCGGGGGGATGTGCTCCTCCTTCTGGAAAAGGAGCGGGTGAGCCTCCTAAAGCTCCTCAAGGAGGTCTACGGCCTCACCCCTCCGGAAAGGCTCTGGCCATGAAGCGCATCCTCCTCATAGAGGACGACCCCGAGGTGGCGAGGCTTCTCTTGCTGGAACTGAAGGAGGCGGGCTTCGCCGTGGAATGGGCCAAAAGCGGCGTGGAGGGCCTCATCCGCCACCGGGAGAAGCGGCCCGACCTGGTGGTCCTGGACCTGGGCCTCCCCGACCTGGACGGCGGCGAGGTGGCCCGGAGGATCCGCGCCACCGACGATACCCCCATCCTGGTCCTCACCGCCCAGGACGCCGTGGAGCGCAAGGTCTCCCTCCTCTCCGAAGGGGCCGACGACTACCTGGTCAAGCCCTTCCACCCCGCCGAGCTTCTGGCCCGCATCCAGGTCCAGCTTCGGCACCGGGAGGGGAGCGAGGTCCTCTCGGTGGGGGAGCTTACCCTCTACCCCAAGCGGCGGCAGGTCTTCTTCCGGGAGCAGGAGGTGCGGCTTTCCCCCAAGGAGTTTGACCTGCTGGCCCTCCTCATGGGCCGCCCCGGGCGGGTCTTCTCCCGCCAGGAGATGGAGGAGAAGGTCTGGGGCCGCCCCCTGGGCCGGGACTCCAACGTCCTGGACGTCCACGTGGCCAACCTGCGGGCCAAGCTCCGCGAGGCCGGGGCCTACGGGTATCTGCGCACGGTGCGGGGCCTGGGCTACGCCCTCCGCCCCCGGGGCGAAGGGGAGTAGGTGCTTCCCTTCCGGGCCAGGCTCTTCCTCGCCTTCAGCCTCCTCTGGCTCCTCTTTCTGGTGGGGGCCTTGTACCTGGCGGGCCGGGGGGTAGAGGGCGCCCTCCGGGGCCACCTGGAGGCCACCCTCCTCCAGGACGCCAGGCGGGCGGCGGAGGCCTACCAGAGGGGCCAGGCGGGAAGCCTCCTCACCACCGGCGGGGTCTACCTCCACCTCTACACCCAGGACGGGGAGCCCCTGGTCCTCTCCCGGGAGGACCATCGCCTCCCCAAAGAGGCCCTGAAGGGCGCGGGGGATGGGGTCCGGTGGGCCCGAGGCTTCGCCTGGACGGCGGTCCCCACCCCTTTGGGCCTTTTGGTCCTCACCGCCGAGGCCGAGCCCATAGAAAGGGCCCTCCTGGCCCTGCGCCGGGCCCTTCTGGAAGCCTTCTTCCTCCTCTTCCCCTTAGGGACCCTCCTGGTCTACCTGACCGCCCGCCTGGCCACCAGGCCCCTGGAAGGGGCGGCCCGGGAGATCGCCCTCCGCAGCCCCGAGCGCCTCACCCCCATCGCCCTGGCCCTGCCCAAGGACGAGCTGGGCCGCATGGTGGAGGCGGTGAACGCCCTCCTTTTGGCCCTCAAGGAGGCCAAGGAGCGGGAACGCACCTTCCTGGCCGAGGTGGGCCACGAGCTCCGCACCCCCCTCACCGTCCTCCTGGGCCACCTGGACCGCCTGGAGCGGAACCCCTTGGACCTCGAGGGCCTCAAGACCGCCCGGGCCACGGCCGAGCGGATGCGCCGCCTGGTGGAGGACCTCCTGGACCTGGCCCGGGGCGAGGTGGGCTTCTCCCTGAACCCCCACATCCTGGACCTGAAGGCCCTGGCCGAGGAGGCCGCCCGGGAGCAGGGGGTGGCCTGCGAGGGGGAGACGGCCGAGGTCCTGGGAGACCCGGACCGCCTGCTGCAGATGCTCCGCAACCTCATCGCCAACGCCGTCCGGGCCGCCGGGAAGGAGAAGGTCCGGGTGCGGGTGAAGAAAAGCCCTCCCTTCGGCCTGGTGGAGGTGGAGGACGAGGGGCCGGGCATCCCGGAAGACCTCCTCCCCCACGTCTTTGAGCGCTTCCGCAAGGGCCCTGGCGGGGGCACCGGCTTAGGCCTCGCCGTGGCCCAGGCCATCGCCCGGGCCCACGGGGGGCAGATAGAGGTGGAAAGCGCCCCCGGAAGGACCCTTTTCCGGGTGCGGCTTCCTCTTCTGGAGGAAGACTAAGGGCCCGCGCTTTGGTTTGGCAACGCGAGGTGCCCAAGCCGGGGCTAAGGGCTTTTTTGGGGTACTTAAGGATCGCCATAGGCCTTCCCCTGGGGGTGGAAGCCGTAGAATGGGGGAAATGCGGGTAGCCCTCTTCATCACCTGCCTAGCGGACCAGTTCTACGCCGAGGCCGGGGTGGCGGCGGTGCGCCTCCTAAGGGCCCTGGGGGTGGAGGTGGACTTCCCCGAGGGCCAGACCTGTTGCGGCCAGCCCGCCTTCAACGCCGGGCACTGGGAGGAGGCCAGGGCCCTGGCCAGGCGCACCCTGCGGGTCTTCCAGGAGGCGGAGTACGTGGTCCTGCCCTCGGGAAGCTGCGCCAGCATGCTGAGGAACCACTACCCCGAGCTCCTGCCCGGGAGCCGGGAGGCCCTGGCCTTTTCGGAAAGGGTCTATGAGCTTTCCCAGTTCCTGGTGCGGGTCCTGGGGGTGGAGAGGCTGGGGGCGGGCCTGAAGGGGGTGAGGGTGGCCTACCACCACGGCTGCCACGCCCTAAGGGAGCTCGGGGTGCGGGAGGAGCCCCTCGCCCTCCTCACGAACGCCGGGGCCGAGGTCCTCCCCTGGGAGGCCGCCGAGGAGTGCTGCGGCTTCGGGGGGCTTTTCAGCGTCAAGCTCCCCGAGGTCTCCTTAGCTATGGCGGACCGGAAGCTCTCCACCCTGCCCGCGGCCCAGGTCCTCACCTCCACCGATGCCGGCTGCCTCCTCCACCTCTCGGGCCGGATGGCCAAAAGGGGCGTGAACCTGAGGGTGGCTCCCCTGGCCACCCTCCTCTGGGAGGCGTATGCGGGCTAAGGCCAGGTTCTACCCCAAGGAGGCGGCGAGGCTTCTCCAGGAGAGGCCCGGGGTGCGGGAGGCGGTCACCGGGGCCACGCTGCACTTTGAGCGGAACCGCCTCCGGGCCTACGCCGAGGTGCCCATAGAGGAGTGGCGGGAGCGGGCCAAGGCGGTCAAGGACCACGTCTTAAGCCACCTGGACCGCTACCTGGAGGAGGCGGAAAGGCGCCTTTTGGAAAAGGGGGTGCGGGTCCACTGGGCGGAAGGGCCGGAGGAGGCCCACCAGGTGCTCCTGGAGATCGTAAGGAGGCGAGGGGTCCGGCGGGCGGTGAAGGCCAAGAGCATGCTGACGGAGGAGCTCGGGGTGAACCCCTTCCTGGAGTCCTTGGGGGTGGAGGTCTTTGAGACCGACCTGGGAGAGTACCTGATCCAGCTCCTAGGGGAGCCCCCGAGCCACATCGTGGGCCCCGCCATCCACCTCTCCCTCGAGGAGATCCGCAGGCTCTTCCACGAGCGCTTCGGCACCCCCCTGGAGGCGAGCCCCGAGGCGCTGGCGGGCGTGGCCCGGAAGGTCCTGAGGGAGGCCTTCCTCACCGCCGACCTGGGCATCAGCGGGGCCAACTTCCTGGTGGCGGAGACGGGCACCCTGGCCCTCATGGAAAACGAGGGGAACATAAGGCTCTCCACCAGCCTCCCCAGGGTCCACGTGGCCTTCGTGGGGCTGGAGAAGCTCCTCCCCCGCCTTTCTGACCTCGCCCTCTTCCTCCCCCTCACCGCCCGGGCGGCCACGGGGCAGAGGCTTTCCACCTACGTCTCCCTCCTAGGGGGCCCGGCGAAGGAAGGGGAGGAGGGCCCCGAGGAGGTCCACGTGGTCCTGGTGGACCACGGCCGCACCGCCCTCCTGGCCGATCCCGAGGCCTGGGAGACCCTGAGGTGCCTCCGGTGCGGGGCCTGCCTCAACGCCTGCCCCGTCTACCGCCAGACCGGGGGGCACCCCTACGGCTACGTCTACTCGGGGCCCATCGGGGCGGTCCTGGACCCGGGCCTCCTCTCCCTGGAGGAGGCCTACCCCCTCCCCTACGCCTCCACCCTGTGCGGGGCCTGCCTCGAGGCCTGCCCGGTCAAGATCCCCATCCCCAGGCTCCTCCTCACCTGGCGGCACCGGGCCGTGGCCGAGGGCCTCACCCCCGGCTGGGAGAAGGCGGCCATGGCGGCCTTCCGCAAGGTCATGGAAAGCCCCGCCCTCTACCGCCTCTTCTCCAAGGCCCTGAGGGGGCTTCCCCTCCCCCAGGACCTCCTCCCCCTCCTAAGGGCCTGGACGGAAGGCCGCGGGGCCTTAAGGCCAAGCCCCAAGCCCTTCCACGAACTCTGGCGGGAAATGGAGGAAGACCGTGGACGCCAGAACTAGGATCCTCTCCCGGGTGAAGCGGGCCCTGAAGGATCGCCCCAAGGCGGAGCTCCCGGGCCCCCTCCACCCTGTGCCCCTTCCCGACCCCCTGGAGCTTTTCCTCAGGCGGCTTGAGGAAAACGGCGGGGAAGGCCGCCTCATGCGGCGGGAGGAGGTGAGAAGCTTCCTGGAAGCCCTGGCCCAGGGCTTCTCCGGGGCCGCCTTGGGCAGGACCCTGCCCCCGGACCTCCGGCCCCCCCTCCCCGAGCTTCCCCCGGAGGAGGCCCCTCTGGGCGTATCCTACGCCCTCTTCGCCGTGGCGGAGACGGGGAGCGTGGCCCTCTCCTCCGAGGAGGGGCGGAAGGTCCACCTCCTCCCCCCCACCCACCTGGTCTTCGTGGAGGCGGATAGGGTCTTCGGGACCCTCCTCGAGGGCCTCCTCTCCCTGGAGGCCCTCCCCACCGCCCTAGGCCTCCACTCCGGCCCCTCCAAGAGCGCCGACATCGGCCAGGTGATGGTGAAGGGGGTCCACGGACCGGGGAGGCTTTTGGTGGCCGTCCTCACCTGAGCCCGTAGACCGCCGGGGGCTCAAGCCGCCTCAGGTTCAGGCGGAGGCCCCCTTCGTCCCGCACGAAGAGGGGCCACCAGACGAAGCTGGCCCGCCCGGCGATGGCCTCCACGGGCACGGGCCCGAAGGTGCGGGAGTCCTCGGAGCCTCCTAGGGTGCGGTTATCCCCCATGACGAAGTAGTACCCCTTCTTGAGGCGGATCCGCCCCACCTCGCAGGACTCCTCCAGCCGGCTCCGCTTAAGGACCCCCTCCGAAGGGGGCAGGAGCATCTCCTTGAGGGGCTTAAGGTAGGCGGGGAGAAGGTCCACGGGGAAGTCCCCCTGCTGGGTGATGATGCGGGTCATGCGCCCGTCCCGGTAGCAGACCCCGGGGAAGGAGTCGGGCCAGGGGGAGAGGTGGTCGGTGATGTGGGTCTCCAGAAGGGGCACCCCGTTCACGTGGACCACCCCCCGCTCCACGTACACCTCGTCCCCGGGCACGGCCACGATGCGCTTGATGAAGAAGGCCCGGAAGGAAAAGCCCAGCACGGGAAAGCGGGCGGTGGCGTAAGGGGTGCCCTCGGGGGGCTTGAGGATGGCGATCTCCCCCCGACGCCACTCCTTGAGGCCGAAGCGCACCAGCCAGGTCTCCCACTTGGGCACCAGGACCCGCTCGCCGTTCCTTAGGGTGGGGAACATGCTCTGCCCCACCACCCCCACGGTGGTGAAGACGAAGGTGGTGACCAAAAAGGCCACCAGCAGGGCCTCCCCCACCTGCCGAAACCACTCCTTGAAAAGATAGTCCCAGAACGCCTTCATACCCCTCCCACCTTATCCAAAACCTTCCTGGCGGCCTCCCTTCCGGCCTCCACGATCTCCTCCAGGCGCCGGAAGTCCTCTATACCCACCCCCTGGAGGGCGGGGCGCACGTAGACCTCGGGGGCGTAAAGGGCGAGGCGCACCGAGGTCAGGTGGAGCTGCATGAGGTCCACCGCCCGCCGGGCCAGGGCGAGGAGGTTTTTGGGAACCTCCGCCACCGCCCGCTCCGGGGTCACGTCCACGGCGTAGACCTCCAAAGCCCCCAGGAGCCTGGCCCCGTCCACGGGCAGGTTGTCCAGAACTCCCCCGTCAAAGAGGAGCCTGCCCTCCCGCTCCACCGGGGCCAGGAGGCCCGGGTAGGCGGCGGAGGCCAGGACGGCGCTGGGAAGCTCCCCCTGGGTGAGGAAGACGAGCCTGCCCGTGGCCACGTCCACCGCCGTCACCACCAGGGGCCGCTTCAGGTCCTCAAACCGGGGGGGAAGGTGCTCCGCCAGGAAGTCCTTGAGCTTCCTGCGGGAGAAGAGGCCCTCCCTGGGGGAGAGGCCCAGCAGGGCCAGCCAGGGGGTCTTCCGGGCCATCTCCAGCATCTCCCCTGGGGTCCGCCCGGCGGCGAAGAGGGCCCCCACGATGGCCCCCATGCTGGTGCCCGCCACCACCTGGAAGTCCAGCCCCGCCTCCAGGAAGACCTCCAGAACCCCGATGTGGGCCAGCCCCCTGGCCCCGCCTCCGGAAAGCGCCAAGCCCCGCACGGGAAAATCCTACCGGCTTTCAGGTGAAAGGCGTGAGGAAGGGTATAGTGGGGGCGGTGAGCCTGGCGGGGAAGACCCTTCTTAAGCGCTACCGGGTGGTGCGCCCCCTGGGCCAGGGAGCCCTGGCCACGGTCTACCTGGCCTTTGACCCCTTCGGCACCCCCTACGCCCTCAAGCTCTTCCCCAAAGGGGCCGAGGCCCGGCGGAACCGGGAGTTCTGGGTGGGTAAGCGCCTGGACCACCCCAACCTGAACCCCGTCCTGGAGAAGCTGGACCTGGAGGAAGGCCCGGCCCTCCTCCTGGCCTACGCCCCGGGGGAGGAGATGGAGCGGTGGATGGGGCGGAGGCCGGGGAAGCCCCGGGCCCTTCAGGTCTTCCGCCAGCTCCTTCTGGCCCTGGCCCACATGCACGCCAAAGGCCTGGTCCACCGGGACGTGAAGCCGGAAAACATCATCGTGGCGGGCACCGACGAGGCCCGCCTGGTGGACTTTGACCTCTCCGGCCCGGCGGCCGAGGCCTTCAAAAAGCCCCTGAGGGTGGGCACCCTCCCCTACCTGGCCCCGGAGCAGGTCCTGGGGCAAAGCCCCGGCCCCGAGGCCGACGTGTACGCCGCCGGGGTCATCCTCTACTGGATCCTCTCCGGGGAACATCCCTTTGTGGGAGCCCCGGAAGAGGTCCTCCTGGGCCACCTGAAGGCGCCCGTCCCCCCCCTTCCCGGGCTTGGGGAGAGGGAGCGGGCCTACTTGGAGCGCCTCCTGGCCAAGCGCCCGAAAGAGCGGTTCAAGGACGCCGGGGAAGCCCTGGAGGCTTTCCCCTTCTAAGTACCCCACCGCCGCTTTCGCCGCGGTGGGGGCCCCAGAAAAGCCCTCCCACAGCCCCGACCTGAGCATCCCATGCTGCGAAACCAAAGTACGGGCACTTAGCGGGCGAAGGCCCCGTTCCCCAGGAAGGTGAGGATGCCGGCGAGGAGCCCCTGGGCCACCTTCTCCCGGTAGTCCGGGTCCGCCAGGTTCCGCCCCTCCACCGGGTGGTCCCCGAAGCCGATCTCCACCAGCACGGCGGGCACCTTGGCGTAGCGGAGGACGAAGAAGTCGCCGGGGAAGCTCCCCCTGTAGGGGCTTCCCGTGGCCTGGGAGAGGCTTCGGCCCAGGGTCTCCGCCAGGCGCTGGCTGAAGCGCTGGTTGGCCTGGGCCACGATGTCGTAAAGGATCCGCTCGGCGGCGGTCTTGGCCTCCTCGGTGAGGCGCTTGCCCACCTCCCCCCCGCCGTTTTCCCGGATCACCTGGGCCAAGACCCTGGGGTCCTGGGCCCGGCCGAAGTAGAAGACCTCCACCCCTCGTGCGGTGCGGGTGGGGGAGGCGTTCACGTGGATGGAGATGAAGAGGTTCACCTGGGAGCTGTCGGCCATGCTGGCCCGCATGGAGAGGTCCGTGCGCTTGTCCGGGGAGAGGTGCGTGTCCCTTTCCCGGGTCAGGCGGACCTCTATCCCCTCCCGCAAGAGGAGGCGCCTGAGGCGGAGGGCCACGTCCAGGACCGCCTCCTTCTCCACCACGTACCCCACCATCCCTGGGTCCACCCCCCCGTGGCCGGGGTCCAGGAGGACCACGGGCCTGGGAGGCTTGGGGGCCTGGGCCTTGGGGGGATCCGGGGCCTGGGGCTTGAGGGGGGTCTCCCCCTTCTTCAGGGCGATGTCCAGCACCAGGCGCTCGGGGTCCCTGAGGCGGCTTGTCCTCACCTCCACCGCCCCCCTGGTGCGCACCAGGACCCTCACCTCCCCCTTGCCCGGCACCACCTGGACCGAGGCCACCTCGGGGGAGTTCACCACTTGGTCGGCCCTGGGCGCCGAGAGGCCCGGGAAGACCAGGGTGAGGAGGCCCTCCCCCTCCTCTATGCGGTAGGCCGTCTGGGGCGAGGGCAGGTCAAAGACCAGGCGGGTGAAGCCCTCGTGCACGCCCACCCTGGGAAAGGCCAGGCTCAAGCTCCATATCCAGACCAGGAATAAAGCCCACCGCATCTACGCCCATTCTAGCCGCCTCCATGAAAGCCTGGTAAAATCCGGCTCATGACGAAGAAGGTCGTGGTCTACAACCTGGTGGGGCACCGCTTCCTGGGGGTGAACGAGCAGGGGGACAAGGTCATGATTGACGGGGACCAGCCCGCCACCGGGCCCCGCCCCATGGAGCTCCTCCTCATGGCCCTGGGGGCCTGCACCGCCTACGACGTGGTGGACATCATGAAGAAGAAGAAGCAGCCCCTGGCCCGCTACCGGGTGGAGGTGGAGGGGGTGCGGGCGGAGACCCACCCCAGGCGCTACACCCAGATCACCGTGACCCACATCGCCTCCGGGCCGGGGGTGACCCTCGAGGCCCTGGAGCGGGCCGTCCACCTCTCCCACACCAAGTACTGCTCCGTCTCCGCCAACCTCAACGCCGAGATCACCACCCGGGTGATCCTGGAGCCCTGGGAGGAAGAGGCCTGATGCTCCTGGCGGTGGACATCGGCAACACCTCCACGGCCCTGGGCCTTTTTGAGGGGGAGAGGCTCGTCGCCCGCTTCCGCATCCACACCGACCGGATGCGGATGGAAAGCGAGTACAGGGTCCTCCTAAAGAACCTCTTCGCCCTGGAGGGCCTCCCCCCGCCCAAAGCCGCCCTCCTTTCCAGCGTGGTGCCCCCGGTGGAGCGGGAGATGGGGCAGGCCATAGAGGGGCTTTTCGGGGTCAAGGCCCGGGTCGTGGACGCCGAGGCCACGGGGCTTGAGGTGGCCATAGACAACCCCAAGGAGGCCGGGGCGGACCGCCTGGTCAACGCCGTGGGGGCCCTGGGCTACCCGAGCCCCACGGGCCGGTACATCGTGGTGGACTTTGGCACGGCCACCACCTTTGACCTGGTGGAGGCCCCCAACCGCTACCTGGGCGGGGCCATCACCATCGGCCCCCAGACGGCGGCGGACGCCCTGGCCCAGCGGACGGCCAAGCTCCCCCGCATTGACCTGGTCCCGCCAGAGAGGGCGGTGGGCAAGAACACCCTCGAGGCCCTCCGCTCGGGCCTGGTTCTGGGCTACGCCGCCCTGGTGGAGGGCATGGTGCGCCGCTTCAAGGAGGAGGCGGGGGAAGCCCTGGTCATCGCCACCGGGGGCTTTGCCGAGACCCTAAGGCCCATCTGCCCCTCCTTTGACCTGGTGGACGAGGACCTGACCCTCAAGGGCCTCCTTCGCATCCACATGGCCCAAGGGTGAACCAGTAGACGTAGCGCCCCTCCTCCTCCAAAAGGGCGTACCGCCACCCCTCCACCCGGTAGCACCCCAGGTCCCGCCAGCGCCCCGGGGCCTCCCGCAGGAAGACCCTTAGAGGGGTCCCCTCCCGGTGGGCCAGGAGGAGGCGGAGGTTCCCCCCAAGGGGCTCCTGGTGGCCCCGCAGGCCTTCCCCCATGTAGAGGATCCGCCCGTCCGGTAGGAAGACGTTGCGATAGCCGGACTCCCCCCGGTCCACCAGGAGGCTCTGCCTCCCGATCCCCTTCCGGGTGCGGTGGTAGGCGAAGACCTCGCTCCAGCTCAAGCTTGACACTTGCCCTTCCCCCGGCTATCATCCTAGATGCCCGGTCGGACGCCCCCGACCCGGCGACAACCCAAGGCCCCGTGGTGTAGTTGGTTAACACACCCGCCTGTCACGTGGGAGATCGCGGGTTCGAGTCCCGTCGGGGCCGCCACGCCGAGGTAGCTCAGTTGGTAGAGCATGCGACTGAAAATCGCAGTGTCGGCGGTTCGATTCCGCCCCTCGGCACCAAAGCACCCGCCCCTCTGGGCGGGTTACGTTTTGTTACAATAGCCCCGAAGGGGGTGGGAAGCTGAGGCAACCTTCGCCGTTTCGGGGTGGTATTTGAGGTAGCCATTCTTTAGGCATTGCGGTGGGCATTTTTGGGTATTGCCGGTGTATTCCAGGGGCGCATTCAAACTTGGGTACTCTTGGGCCCGCGTGGGGCGCTTAACCCCCACGGGCTCGCGTATTTTTTAGGCCATTCCCCCCTCAAAACCCCGAGGCTTCCCCCCGTTGGTCTAGCCCCGCTACCCAGCCGGCACCGGGTGTGCTAAGCTGGGTAGCGTAAGTCTGACCAAATCCAAACTATTGTGACCCTATAGGCATTTTTTGCCGTGCTGATACCTATTCTTCCCCTCTTGACAGTATTGACCCGACCCCCTAAAGTGAAAGACAAGCAAACGGGGCCGACCCCCCGGAAGCGGAGGAAAAGGAGGGATGAAGATGAAGAAGCTGATCGCTCGCGTGTTGGTGCTTCTCGGCAGCCATTGTGACTATATAGGCATTTTTTGCCGTGCTGATACCTATTCTTCCCCTCTTGACAGTATTGACCCGACCCCCTAAAGTGAAAGGCAAGCAAACGGGGCCGACCCCCCGTAAGCGGAGGAAAAGGAGGGATGAAGATGAAGAAGCTGATCGCTAAGGTTCTTACTCTTGTCGGCTCTCTGGTGGCTCTTGGGCTTTCTGCGGGCGCTGCTACCTTCTGGAAGTAAAAAAAACGGCCAGGTTTCTGGCCGTTTTTTCTTTTTCTGCCCCTGGTTACCCCCGTGAAGTCCTTGTGCTACTCTAGGGTCAGGATGCCTTCCCAGCCCGGAGCTCCTTCCCTTCTGGCCCGCTTTAAAGAGGCCCTCCCTCCACCTCACATACTTGCCTTTATTTTAGGAGCATTTGTGGTCTTCTTGGCAGTAGAAAGCTGGCTCATATGGTCTTTCAAAGAGCAACCTTTGCGCCTAAGCTTTTGGGACCTAACCTTCTGGGCTATCTTATTGCTTTGGAGTGTTCAAGTAGAGGTGCGGTTGCCACTTAGCGCTAGCATTAGCCATTTCTTCGTTTTTGCTATTGCCCTAATCCTCTTAGTACCCCCGTGGCTGGCTCCCCTTTGGGTCTTCCTTTTCCAGTGGCACGATGTCCCATGGTATAAACACCTGTTTAATCGCGTTCAAACAGGACTAGCTACTAGCCTAGCGACGCTTGGCTGGCTCTTCTTCCAGAACAACCCCGTATACCTTGGCCCCTGGAACTTAACCGCAGGGATCGGCATTGCAGTTGCATCTCTACTTTTCTTTGCAACGAATACACTACTTGTCAATACAGCCATATCTCTGTCTACTAAAACTTCGTGGCGAGAAGTCTGGCGGAAGAACTACGCATGGCTTGCATCAAGCTACCTAGTCCTCTCCCCCCTCGCCCTCCTCCTGGCCCGGGCCTACGAGACACCCCTCCTGGGCAACTGGGGCGGGTGGACGGTGCTCTTCTTCCTCATCCCCCTCTACTACAGCCGCTTCTACTGGGACGAGAAGGTGCGTCTGGAAGCGGCCTTTGACGCCACCCTGGAAACCCTCATGCACGCCCTCGAGGCCAAGGACCCCCAGACCCGCCTCCACTCCGAGCGCGTGGCCGAGATCGCCCGGGACCTAGCCCGGAAGGTCAAGAACGGGGACGAAGCCTACGCCCAGGCCGTCTACCGGGCAGCCCGGCTCCACGATATTGGCAAGATCGGCATCCCCGAGTTCGTCCTCCTGAAGCCCGGCTCCCTCACCCCTGAGGAGCGCCAGGCCATAGAAAAGCACCCCGAGTTCGGAGCGGAGATGCTGAAGCCCGGGGCCAAGGTGGCCTTTGAGCCCCTGGTCTATAACATCATCCTCTACCACCACGAGCGCTGGGACGGCCGGGGCTACCCAAAGCGGCTCGCCGGGCACGAGATCCCCGAGGAGGCCCGCATTGTGGGCCTGGCCGACGCCTACGAGGCCATGACCGCGGGCCGCCCCTACCGCAAGGCCAAATCCCCGGAGGAGGCGCTAAGGGAAGTCCAGGAGATGTCCGGCATCCAGTTTGACCCCCGGCTGGTGGAGGCCTTCATAGAGCTCTGGCAGGAAGACCCCCTCTGGCGCGACCGGGAAGCCTACCTCAAGGCCAAAGCGGGAAAGGAGGGATCCGTATCACGCTTTATCTTGCCGCCGCTCTCTTCGCCCTGGGCCTCGCCCTCGCCCTCGGAGTCCGGCCAAAGGACCTCGGAGGAATAGAGCTCAAGGCGGCCTGGGCCTTCCTCCTGGCGGCCCTCCTCGAGGGGGGCCTGGCCTACGGCACCTACCGGGGCCTCTTCCCCCCCGGGGTGGCGGGCCCCCTGGCCAAGGTTCTGGTCCTTCTCCTGGTGGGCTACGGCCTCCTCCAGAACCGCCACCTGAAAAGCCTCTACCTGGTCCTCCTGGGCCTCTTCCTCAACACCCTGGTCATCTTCGCCAACGGGGGGCACATGCCCGTGAGCCTCACCGCCCTGGAGAAGGCGGGCCTGGGGGGGCTGGAGGATTTTCTGCGGGAAAAGCGGGACGCGGTGCACACCCTTCTGGACGAAACCACCCGCCTTCCCTTCCTGGGAGACGTGATCCCTCTACCCCCCTTGCGGAAGGTCATCAGCCCGGGGGACATCCTGATCCTCCTGGGCATCATGGGGGTGGTGGTGGAAGGAGCCCTGAGGGTAGGAGGCCTCCGCCTTTCCCTGCGCCAGGCGGCCCTCAGGGTCCTCGGCTACCTCCTTTTGGTGCTTTTTCTCCTGGCCTGGCGGGCCTAGAGGCCTTCCGGTGTAGTGTATATTCCTGTTGGGGTCATACCCCTGACCGGAGGCCATATGGCGTACCGCATCTGCTTGATTGAGGGGGACGGGATCGGCCACGAGGTGGTGCCCGCGGCCAGGAAAGTCTTGGAGGCCACTGGGCTTCCCTTGGAGTTTGTGGAAGCGGAGGCGGGCTGGGAGACCTTTGAGCGAAGAGGGGTTTCGGTCCCCGAGGAAACCGTGGAGAAGATCCTCTCCTGCCACGCCACCCTCTTCGGGGCCGCCACCAGCCCCACCCGCAAGGTGCCGGGCTTCTTTGGGGCCATCCGCTACCTCCGGCGCAGGCTGGACCTCTACGCCAACGTGCGCCCCGCCAAGAGCCGCCCCATCCCCCAAAGCCGCCCCGGGGTGGACCTCATCATCGTGCGGGAGAACACCGAAGGGCTTTACGTGGAGCAGGAAAGGCGCTACCTGGACGTGGCCATCGCCGACGCGGTCATCTCCAAGAAGGCCAGCGAGCGCATCGGCCGGGTAGCCTTGAAGATCGCCGAAGGCCGCCCCCGCAAGACCCTCCACATCGCCCACAAGGCCAACGTCCTCCCCGTGACCCAAGGGCTCTTCCTGGACACGGTGAAGGAGGCGGCCCGGGATTTCCCCTTGGTCAACGTCCAAGACATCATCGTGGACAACTGCGCCATGCAGCTCGTCATGCGCCCTGAGCGCTTTGACGTCATCGTCACCACCAACCTTCTGGGGGACATCCTCTCGGACCTCACCGCCGGGCTGGTGGGAGGTCTCGGCCTGGCCCCCTCCGCCAACATCGGGGACACCACGGCGGTCTTTGAGCCGGTGCACGGCTCCGCCCCCGACATCGCCGGCAAGGGCATCGCCAACCCCACGGCCACCATCCTCTCCGCCGCCATGATGCTGGACTACCTGGGCGAGCGGGAGGTGGCCAGGAAGGTGGAGCGGGCCGTGGACCTGGTCCTGGAAAAGGGCCCCCGCACCCCGGACCTAGGGGGCGAGGCCACCACGGAGACCTTCACCCAGGCGGTGATAGAGGCGCTGAAGGCCCTTTAAGTGGCCACCCATTGCTTTTGGGCATAGAAAGCCTTCTTGGGCTCCAGCACGCCCTTTTGGGGCCCCCACCGCGGCTTTCGCCGCGGTGGGGCACTTACCCGGGAAGCCCCTTCCCCCTCCCCAGCCCCTGGGGAGGGATGGTTCGCTTTAGACCCTGGGGCGTAGAGGGCAACTCCTGGACCTCTACCCACATCGCCGTAAAGTGGTATATACTTCAGGTAGGTTCGCTATGCTTCGGGATTGGGTTGGGTTCTCGCCGTGAAAGGAAGGAGGTGCCGTGTTTTCAGGTTTCAGCAGGTTATTCAAACCTCGGGTGGAGGCCCTGGGGCTGGAGATCGGGGCGGGGAGCCTCAAGCTGGTGGAGCTTTCCGGCTACCCCCCGGCCCTCAAGGCCCTGGCCGCCCGGCCCCTGCCCCCAGGAACCCTGGTGGAAGGGGTGGTGGCGGAGCCTAACGCGCTCAGCCAGGAGATCCGGGAACTCCTGGCCGAGGCCCGCACGAGGAAGCGCTATGTGGTCTCAGCCGTCCCCAACCCCAGCGTGATCCTGCGCACCCTGCAGGTGCCCAAGATGCCCCCCAAGGAGATGGAGGAGGCCGTGCGCTGGGAGGCGGAGCGCTACATCCCCTTCCCCATAGACGAGGTGGTCCTGGACTTCGCCCCCCTGGACCCCCTGGCCGAGGTGCCGGAAGGGGAGCAGGTGGAGGTCATGGTGGCGGCCGCCCGCCAGGAGGCGGTGGCCTCCCTCATAGAGGCCCTGAGGGGGGCGGGCCTCATTCCCGTTGTCCTGGACGTAAAACCCTTCGCCGGCCTCTACCCCCTGGAAGCCGAGCTCACCAGGGACCCGGAGGCGGTGGCCGTCGCCGTGGAGATCGGCGCCGAGAGCACCAGCCTGGTCCTCACCAAGGGGGACCGCCCCCTGGCGGTGCGGATCCTGACCCTCTCCGGCAAGGACTTCACCGAGGCCATCGCCAAAGGCTTCGGCCTGGACCTCCCCACCGCCGAGGAGGTGAAGCGCACCTACGGCTTCGCCACCATCCCCACCGAGGACGAGGCGCTCCTCCTGGACTTTGACGTGGAGCGGGAGCGGTACAGCCCCGCCCGCATCTACGACGCCATCCGCCCGGTGCTGGTGGACCTCACCCAGGAGATCCGCCGGAGCCTGGAGTTCTTCCGGGTGCAGCTGGGGGACGTGCAGCCGGAGGTGGGCTACCTTTACGGCGGGGGTAGCCGCCTCCGGGGCCTCGCCGCCCTCCTCACCGACACCCTGGGGGTGAGCTTCGTCACCCCGGACCCCTGGCAGGGCATCCAGGTGGACCCCAAGCGCTTTGACCTGGAGAAGCTAAAGGAGCTGGGCCCCGAGTTCATGGTGCCCGTGGGCCTGGCCTTGAGGGGGGTGGGTCCCCTTGATTAGGCTCAACCTCCTTCCCAAGAACCTGCGCCGCCGGGTGGAGCCCGGCTGGTGGCGGCTTGCGGCGGCCATCTTCGCCCTGGTGGTCCTGGGGACCATGGGGGTCCTCCACTACACCGCCTACACCGAGCTCACCCTGGCCAAGGGGGAGCGGGATGCCCTGAAGGCCGAGGTGGAGGCCCTCAAGCCCTTCATAGAGGAGCAGAACCGGCTTGTGCAGGAAAGGAAGGCCCTGGAAGCCCTCCTGGCCATCCGGGAGAACCTGAAGAAGGGCTTCGTCCCCTGGTCGGACTACCTGGCCGCCTTCATCGGGCAGATCCCCCGGGAGGGCGGGCGCTTCCCCGTGGCCCTGCGCTCCGTGGGGACCCAGGCCCTCTCCGAGGAGGAGGCGGACCGGCAGGCCCAAAGCGGGGCCTTTGACGGCAAGCGGGTCCGGGTGGCCTTCAACGTCCAGGGCGAGGCCCTGAACCAGGCCGCCCTGGTGCGCTTCGTCCAGGCCTTTGAGACCTCGCCCCGGTTCGGCATAGAGTTCCAGGGGGCCTCCTTGGACCCGCAAAGGGGGCTTTACACCTTCAGCGCCCGCGTGGGCGCCGTGGGAGGTGAAGAGGGTGCTCGCTAGGCTGGGACAGCGGGAGTGGGCCCTCATCGCCATGGCCCTGGTGGCGGTGGTGGCCCTCCTCTGGTACTTCTACGGCATCGTCCCCCTCCGCCAGGAAACGGAAGGGGTGCGCCAGGAGATCAACGCCCTCATCCCCGAGCGGGAGAAGGGGCGCCGGGCCCAGCGGGCCCTTCCCGAGCTCAGGGCCACCATCGCCACCCTCCAAGCGGAAAGGCAGGCCTTCCTCCGGGCCCTGCCCAAAGAGGAACGCCTAGCCCAGGTCCTCTCGGAGATCCTGGGGGAGGCCGCCCGTAGCGGGGTCACGGTGCGCTCCCTGAACCGCTCCCCCACCGCGGCCCCGGTGCCGGAGGTGCGGGCGGTGAACCTGGCCCTGGCCCTCGAGGCCCCCTTCCCGGAGACCTTCACCTACCTGAGGCGCCTGGAAGCCCTCTCCCGCTTCAGCACCATCTCCGGGCTGAACCTGAGCGTGCAGGGCCAGGAGCAAAACCCCACGCTCTCCACCAGCCTGACCCTCACCCTCTACATGCTGGCCAAGGACCTGGAGGCCCCAAGCCAGGGACAGACCCAGTCCCAGGGAGGTGAGCGGTGAAAGAGGCCCTAGCCCGTCTCCAGGCCGCCTGGAAGAACCTCCCCCAGTCCACCAAGCTCCTCCTGGCCGGGCTCCTTTTGGTGGGGGCGGTGACCCTCTGGTACGGGGGCCTCTACCTGCCCGCCCGGACCCCCCTCGAGGCCCAGCCCCCCGCGCCGGCGGTCCAGGAAACCCCCAAGGCCCTCGAGGCCCCGCCCATCCCTCCCCTGGCCGAACCCGCCCCGGCCGAGGCCCCCAAGGCGCCGGAAAAGGCCGAGGCGGCCCAGACCACCCCCAAGGCGGCAAGCCTGCCCATGCCCAAGGCCAAGCCGGAGGCCCCACCCCCCAACCCCTTCGTGCCCCTCATCGTGGCGAAAGAGGCGGCCCCGCCCGCCCCGGTCCCCACCCCTCCCGCGCCCGCCGTCCGCCCCACCCCCGTCCCCACGGGCACCCCGGTGCGGGTGAGCGGAGGAACCCCCCTGCCCACCCCCTCCGTGCAGGGCGCCCCCAGGCCCCTGCCGGGCACCGCCGGGGCCCTGCCGGCACCCCAGGTCCTGAGGCCCACCCCCAAGGTGGAGGTGCCCAAGGCCCGGCTGGAGCCCCCGGTGGAGGTGGCCGCCCCCCAAGGCCTGGTGGAGACGCCCCTTCCCCAAGAAGAACCCCCCAAGGAGGCGCAAGCCCCGGCCCCACCCGCCCCCAAGAGCCCCCTGGCGGCCCTGGTGGAGGAAAAGGGGCTTAGGCTCTCGGGCACCCTCATGGGGCCCATAAGCGTGGCCATCCTGGAGAGCAAGGAAGGCTATCTGGTCCTCCCCGCAGGAAGCCCCATCCCGGGGAGCGAAGCGGTGGTGAAACGGATTGAGGGCGACCGAATCGTGCTGGCCCTGAAGGAGGAAACCTTGGAGATTCCCTTAGAGCAAGCGGGAGGTGAACGGTGAAAGGCAAGCTTATGAAGCCCCTGATGCTGGTTCTCGCCGCCTTGAGCGTGGGCGCTCTGGCCAAGTTTCCCGACGAGCCCCGCTTCCAGGCGAAGGTGGACCTGAAGGTCTCGGAAAGCCAGGTCAAGGCCGGGCTCACCCTGCCCCTGGACGTGGTCCTCGAGGCCCTGGCCAAGAGCGTGGGCCTCCAGCCCCTCATCTACCGGGCCTACGACCCCTCCGGCGACCCCGCCAAGGCCCAGCCCCCCCTGCCCAACGTGAAGCTGGACTTCCAGGGGAAGCCCTTCCGGGAGGTGTGGGACCTCCTCTTCGCCACCTACGGGGCCCAGTTCGGGCTGGACTACCTCTTCCTGCCCCCGGACGTGGTGGTGGTGGCCCCCACCCAGGTGATCACCGCCCTGGTGGACGCCCCAAGCCGCACCGGGGCGGCGGAGAGGCGGCCCTACATCGTGGGCATCCCCGAGATCGCCTACCGGCGCACCGAGACCGACGCCCAGGGGCAGGCCCGCACCGTGGTCAACATTGAGGGCGCCAAGGCCTGGGTCCAGAACGACCTCCTGCCCTTCCTCTCCCGGGAAGCGGCCGGGGTGGGCGTGAACTGGATCGTGGTGGAGGAGGGGGGCAAGCTCAAGGCCATCCTCTCCGTCCTGGCCACCCCGGAGCAGCACGCCCGCTTCTCCGACCTCCTGAAGCGGGCGGGGATTGACTTCCGCCCCCTTCCCGCCCTGGCCGAGCCCAAGCCCCGGGTGGAAAGGACCTACGCCCTCACCCACGCCACCTTCCCCGAGCTTCTCGCCTTCCTCCAGGGCCAGGTGCCCGGGGCCCAGGTGAGCGTGGTGCCCACCGACCCCAAAAAGGCGGTGGTGCTGGCCACCGAGGAGGACCACGCCCGCCTGGCCCAGCTCCTCAAGGCCGCCGACCTCCCCAAGACCGTGCGCCGGGTCTACGCCCTGCAGAACCTCACCTTTGAGGAGGCCAAAGCCCGGCTAGAACCCCTCCTGCAAAGGGAGCTCAAGGGGGCCCGCCTCGAGGCCATCCCCGGCAACCCCAAAGCCCTCCTCCTGGAGGCCACCGAGGCCGACCAGGCCCTCTTCGCCGAGCTCCTCAAGGCCGCCGACGTGGTGCCCCAGGCACCCCCGCCCCAGGCGGAGGCCACGGTGCGCAAGCTCTACCCCCTGCGCTTCGCCGACGCCGAGAAGGTGGCCCCCTTCCTGGCCCGGGAGGTGCCGGGCATCGTGGTCCAGACCGTTCCCGGCCAGCCCGTCCTCTCGGTGCGGGGCACGGCGAAGCAGCTTTCCGAGGTGGAAAGCCTCCTGGCCCAGATTGACCGGGCCCCCGAGCAAGGCCCTCCCATCTTTCAGAGGACCTTCCAGCTCTCCAACGCCAAGGCCAAGGACCTGGCCCAGGTCCTGCAGGAGGCCCTGAAGGCCAAAGCCGCGCCTCCGGCCCAGGGCCAGAGCGGGAACCCCACCCCCACGGCCACGGTGGTGGCCGACGAGCGCACCAACACCCTGATCGTCACCGGGACCGCCGAGGACCTGGCCCTGGTGGAGGGGCTCATCCCCAGGCTGGACCAGGCGGTGCCCCAGGTGAACCTGAGGGTGCGGATCCAGGAGGTCCAGTCCAACCTGACCCGGAGCCTGGGCCTCAAGTGGAACACCATCGCCGGGGGGAACGTGGTGGCCAGCATCCTGGACTCGGGGCTTTCCCTCATCTTTGACTCCACCCGGAGCCTGGCCGCCTTGAACATCGTGGCCACCCTGGATGCCCTCCAAAGGCAGGGGCTTTCCCGGGCCCTTAGGGACGTGAACCAGACCGTCCTCAACAACCAGACCGCCCGGCTCCAGTCCGGGGAGACCTTCCTCATCCGCCGGGTGGTGGAGAACCGGGTGGAGCGGGTGCCCTTTGACATCGGCATCATCGTGGAGGTGACCCCGCAGATCACCGCCGACGGGCAGATCCTCCTGAACATCCGGGCGGAGGTCTCCGGCAACGTGCAGAGGAACCCCGTGGACGGGGACGTGGACCGCTTCACCAAGCAGGTGGTGACCACCACCTTAAGGGTCAGGGACGGCCAAACCGTGGTCCTGGGGGGCCTCACCTCCCAGGAGAACACCCAGACCGTCCAGGGCGTGCCCCTCCTCATGGACATCCCCCTGATCGGGGAGCTCTTCAAGCAGCGCACCGGCGAGACCACGGACCGGGAGCTCCTCGTGGTCATCACCGCCGACATCCTGAAGGAGACGGCAGGGAGGCCCTGAGGGACCGGGTGAGGCGGCCGGGGTGGCTTTACCCCGGCCTCTTCCCTACAATGGGCCCATGAGGTTTCTGACCGCAGGCGAGTCCCACGGCCCCGAGCTTCTGGCCATCATTGAGGGGTTGCCCGCCGGGCTTCCCCTCACCGAGGAGGACATCAACCCCTGGCTGGAAAGGAGGCAGAAAGGCTACGGCCGGGGACGGCGCATGGTCATTGAGAGGGACCAGGTGGAGTTCCGCGCCGGGGTCAGGGCCGGGCGCACCACCGGGGCCCCCGTGGCCCTGGCCATAAGGAACGCCGACTTCAGGAACTGGGTGGAAGTGATGGACCCCGCCCCCGGCAACGAGCCCCGCAAAAGGGCCCTCACCGCCCCCAGGCCCGGCCACGCCGACCTCTCCGGGGGCCTCAAGTACGGGCACAAGGACCTGCGGGACGTGCTGGAGCGGGCCAGCGCCCGGGAAACCGCCATGCGGGTGGCCGTGGGGGCGGTGGCCATGAAGCTCCTCTCCCTCCTGGGGGTGGAGGGCGTGGGGTACGTGCTGGGCATGGCCGGGGTGTGGAGCCGGGTGCCCTTTTCCTGGGACCTCCTCGCCCGCATTGAGGCGAGCCCCGTGCGCATGACCGACCCCGAGGCCGAGGCCGAGGTGATCCGCCGCATAGACCAGGCCAAGGCCGAGGGGGACACCCTGGGGGGGGTCCTCGAGGCCCGCTTCCGCGGCCTGGTGCCGGGCCTGGGGAGCCACGTCCACTGGGACCGGAAGCTGGACGGGCGGCTGGCCCAGATGGCCATGTCCATCCCGGCGGTCAAGGGGGTGGAGATCGGCCCTGGCTTTGAGAACGCCATGAAGCGGGGCTCCGAGGTCCACGACCCCATCTTCTGGAGCCCGGAGCGGGGGTTTTACCGGGAGACCAACCGGGCAGGGGGGCTGGAAGGGGGGATGACCACGGGGGAGGAGCTGGTCATCCGGGCCGCCCTGAAGCCCATCGCCACCCTGATGCGGCCCCTCCCCACCGTGGACGTCCTGACCCACGAGCCCAAAGACGCCGCCCGGGAGAGAAGCGACACCACCGCCGTCCCCGCCGCCAGCGTCATCCTCTGCGCCCTCTCGGCCATCGTGCTGGCCCAGGCCTACCTGGAGAAGTTCGGGGGGGACACCATGGAGGAGATTCAGGAACGGGTGGAGCGCTACCGGGAGAGGGTGCGCGCCTACTGATTAGGATGGGCCCATGCCCCGCCTCGAGGTGCCCCGCCCCGCCACCTTCGTGAGCCTCACCGGCTTCATGGGGGTGGGCAAGAGCCGCATCGGCAGGGAGCTCTCCCGGGCCCTCATGCTCCACTTCATTGACCTGGACCGCTACATTGAGCGCCAGACGGGCATCTCCATCCCCGACATCTTCCGCCATCTGGGGGAGGAGGCCTTCCGCAGGATGGAGAAAGAGGCGGTAAGGGAGCTGGTCAAGAAGGACTACCTGGTCCTCTCCCTGGGCGGGGGCACCTTTCTGGACCCGGAAAACCGAAAGGCCCTCCTTTCCAGGGGGCCGGTGGTGGCCCTCTGGGCGAGCCCGGAGACCATCCTGGAACGGGCCACCCGCAAACCCGGGGAAAGGCCCCTTTTGCAGGTGGAAAACCCCTTGGAGCGCATCCGGACCCTCCTCCAGGCCCGCGCCCCCATCTACCGGGAGGCCCACATCCACGTCTCCACCGACGGCAGGAAGGTGGAGGAGGTGGTAGAGGAGATCCTGACCAAACTCTGGGCTTATGCCAAGAATAGAGGCCGGTAAACCCACGCCTTACCCCATCGTCATCGGGGAAGGGGTCCTGAAGGAGGTCCCCCGCTCTCAGGGGCCCTCTGCCCTCCTCTACGACCAGAACGCGGAGGGTTTCGCCCAGGAGGTGGCCGAGGCCCTGGGGGTTTCCCACCGCCTGGGCCTTAAGGGGGGCGAAGGGGCCAAGACCCTCGAGGTCTATGGCCAGGTGCTCTCCTGGCTGGCCCAAAGGGGCCTTCCCCGCAACGCCACCCTCCTGGTGGTGGGGGGCGGGACCCTGACCGACCTAGGGGGGTTCGTGGCCGCCACCTACCTCAGGGGCATTCCCTACCTGGCCTTTCCCACCACCACCCTGGCCGTGGTGGACGCCAGCGTGGGGGGGAAGACGGGCCTCAACCTGCCCGAGGGGAAGAACCTGGTGGGGGCCTTCCACTTCCCCAGAGGGGTCTACGCCGAGGTGGGGGCCCTCAGGACCCTCCCCGCCTTCACCTTCCGGGAAGGGCTGGTGGAGGCCTTCAAGCACGGCCTCATCGCCGGGGACGAGGCCCTTCTTGAGGTGGAGGGCCTCTCCCCGGACCACCCCTCCCTGGCGGGCTACCTGGCCCGGGCGGTGGCGGTGAAGGTGGCCATCACCGAGGAGGACCCTCTAGAGCGGGGAAAGCGGCGGCTTCTCAACCTGGGCCACACCCTGGGGCACGCCCTCGAGGCCCATAGCCGCCACGCCCTCCCCCACGGGGCCGCCGTGGCCTACGGCCTCCTCTACGCCGCCCTCCTGGGCCGGGCCCTGGGGGGGGAGGACCTCGTGCCCCTGGTAAGGCGCCTCCTCCACTGGCTCTCCCCTCCCAGGCTCCCTCCCCTCACCTGGGAAGACCTCCTCCCCTACCTCCTCCGGGACAAGAAAAAGGTCTCGGAAAGCCTCCACTGGGTGGTGCCCCTGGGCCTGGGCCGCCTCGAGGTCCGCCCTCTGCCCGAGGCGCTCCTAAAGGAGGCCTTCGCCCTCTGGCAAGAGGAGCTGGCCCGCCTTGCGCTCCTCGAGGGCTAGGTGCCCGCCCTTTGGTTGCGCAACACGGGGTGCCCAAGTCGGGGCTTTTTCGGGGCCCCCACCGCGGCTTTTGCCGCGGTGGGGTACTTATAGCCCCACCCCCACCGGCCTCAAGACCCCCCGCTTGGCCTTGCCGAAGTCCAGGGGAAAGGCCCCCACCTCCGTCCTGAGGACCACCAGGGCCAGGGGAAGGTCCTCCCCCGCAAAGGCCACCCCCTCCCCGGTGGCGAAGGCCAGGGCCCTGGGGTCCTCCGGGTGAAGCTCCAGGCGGGGCATCCTGGGCCAGGGCAGGGTGGCCCCAAAGCTCAGGGCCAGGGCCTTGGCGGGCAGGAAGCGGCCCTTCTGGGCCTTGCCCAGGTAGAGCCCCGGCGCCGGGGCCTTCAGGCCGGAGAGGGCGGGAAGCTCCTCGGGCAGGAGGTAGAGGTGGCCCGCCCGCTCCCATATGGGCCCCTCCAGCTCCAGGCCCGCCTCCTCCAAAAAGGCCCCTAGGGCCCGCCGGGCCTCCTGGGAAAGGGGGGGTACCCGCTCCCTGGGAGGGGTGCTGAAGGCCCCGCCCTCCCTGCGGAAGCGGGCCAGGAAGTGCCCCTCCCCCTCGAGGCGGTGGGGCCAGAGCCGGGCGGTCTTGGCCAAATCCGGGTGCCCGTCCCCCCACTCGGGCACCCCGGGGGCGAAGAGGGGGTGAAGGCGGGCCTCCTCCAGGTAAAACTCGGGGTGCGCCTTCAGGAAGTGGGCCACCACCCCTTCGTTCTCCTCCGGGGCGAAGGTGCAGGTGGAGTAGACCAGAACGCCCCCCGGCCCCACCAGGCGGGCCGCCTGGGCGAGGAGGGCCTTCTGCACCTCGCTGGCCCGCCTGGGGGCGGAGGGCCCCCAGTGGCGCGCCGCCTCCTTGTCCTTGCGGAACATCCCCTCCCCAGAGCAGGGGGCGTCCAGGAGGACCCGGTGGAAGTAGGCCCCGAAGGCCTCGGCCAGGGCCTTGGGGGGGCTTTGGGTCACGGCCACGGGGGCCCCCCACCGCTCCACGTTCTCCAAAAGCCCCCGCACCCGCCTGCCGTCCACCTCGTTGGCCAGAAGGAGCCCCTTGCCCCCCATGCGGGCGGCCAGGTGGGTGGTCTTGCCCCCCGGGGCGGCGGCCAGGTCCAGGACCCGTTCCCCGGGCCTCGGGTCCACCAGGACCCCCACCGCCTGGGCGCTGGGCTCCTGGATGTAGTAAAGCCCGGCGTAGAAGAAGGGGTGGGGGCCGGGCCGGGCCTCCTCCGGGTAGTAAAACCCCTCCGGGCACCAGGGGATGGGCCTGAGGGGCCAGGGGGAAATCCTTTGAAAGGCATCCGGGGAAAGCTTCAGGGTGTTGACCCTGAGGCCGTAGGTGCGCCCTCCCTCCGTGAGGGCCTTGAGGAAAAGGGGAAACTCCTCCCCCAAGAGCTCGGCCATGCGGGAGAGGAAGGCCTTGGGCAACACCCAAGCACCTTAGCACGGCGAGAAGGGCCCCTCAAGGGCCAAGGGGCCGCCCATTTTTCCGAAACTGGGCCTCGGCGCTCCTTCGGGGCCCCTGCCGTAGCTCTCGCCGCGGTGGGGTAGTTAGGATGGGGGCATGGTGGAGCGCCAGCTCTCCCTGCAGGAGTACCTGGCCCTAAAGGCCGAGGAGCGCCTGGAGTACGAGGAGGGGCGGCTTCTCGCCATGGCGGGGGATTCCCGGGAGCACAACCTCCTCCTAACCCGTCTCCTCCTCCGCCTCTTCCCTCTGGCCGAGGCCCAGGGCTGCCGCCTCCTCCACCAGACGGTGCGGCTCAAGGTGGCGGAGGACCGCTACTACTATCCGGATCTCATGGTGGTCTGCGCCCCACCTCCCCAGGACCCCTACCTGGAGGAGGCCCCATGCCTGGTGGCCGAGGTCCTCTCCCCCTCCACCGAGGCCCGGGACCGGGGGACCAAGCTTCGGGCCTACTTGGCCCTGCCGAGCCTCCAGGCCTACCTCCTGGTGGACCCCAAGGGCCTGGTGGAGGTCTACCGCAAAACCGAAGGGGGGGTTCTCTATGAGGTCCACCGGGAGGGCTCCATCCTCCTGGACTGCCCCCAGGGGGCTTTGGACCTTAGGGAGATCTTCCCGTGATCCTGGCCCTGGGCGCCGACCTGGTGGAGATCGCCCGGGTGCGGAGGCTTCTCGCCCGCCACGGGGAAAGGGCCCTGAAGCGCCTCTTCCACGAGGAGGAGCTGGCCTACGCCTTGGCCCTAAAGGACCCGGCCCCAAGCCTCGCCGCCAGGCTCGCGGCCAAGGAGGCCTTCCAGAAGTGCTGGCCGGAAAGCCTCTCCTGGAAGTCGGTCTGGGTGGGCATGGAGGGGCGAAGGCCCGCCCTCCGCTTCGCCCCGGCCCTCGAGGCCGCCCTCCGGGAGCGGGGCCTCACCGCCCTCCTCACCCTGAGCCACGAGCGCACCCACGCCCTGGCGGTGGTGGCCCTGGTCAGGGCACCAGGCGGAGAATGAGGGCGTAGCGGTAGAACTCCCCCCGCCCCGCCGCCAGAGTCCTGGTTTGGGGTCTGGTCCATGGGGTGAGTCTACCGGGTTTCCGCCCCTTCGCCCTCCTCTTCCCGGATGCGGATGGGCCCCTGCTTTTCCGGCCTCAGGCCGGTCTTGTCCCCATAGAACTCCCGGATGAGGGCGAAGTCCTTGCGGATGTCCCCGGTGGGGTAAAGGTAGGCGCCGATGCCCACCTCCTTGCGGCGGTAGTCGGCGTAGCCCAGGGCGATGGGCACCCCCGCCTTCAGGGCCATGTAGTAGAAGCCCGTGCGCCAGTAAGGGGCCCGGCCCCGGGTGCCCTCCGGGGTGATGAGGATGGCGATCTCCTCCTCCCTCTTGAAGATCTCCGCCACCTGGTCCACCAGGTTGGTCCTCCGGGAGCGGTCCACGGGGATGCCCCCCAGAGCCCGCATGAGGAAGCCCAAAGGCGGCTTGAAAAGCTCCTTCTTCCCCAGAAACCGGGCGCGGATCCGCCCGCCCCAAAGGCCCAGAAGCCCCACCACGAAGTCCCAGTTGGAGGTGTGGGGCGCGCCGATGAGGACGTACTTCTTGCTGGGCGGGGGCGCGATGCATAGCTTCCAGCCGAAGGCCTTGAGCAGGAAAAGGGCCAGCTTCTGCATGCCGCCTGGGAGTATACCCGGTGTGCTACACTAGGGCTAGTGCGGGCGGGGGCCTCCCCGCCCCTTTTCGTGGGGTGACGATGCACAAGGTCGTGATCGTGGGTAGGCCCAACGTGGGCAAGTCCAGCCTCTTCAACCGCCTCCTGGGCAAAAGGAGCGCGGTGGTGGCCGACGTGCCCGGGGTCACCCGTGATCTCAAAGAGGGCGTGGTGGAAACCGAGCAGGGCCGCTTCCTCCTCGTGGACACCGGGGGGCTTTGGTCCGGGGACCGGTGGGAGAAGAAGATCCAGGAGAAGGTGGACCGGGCCCTCGAGGACGCCGAGCTGGTCCTCTTCGCCGTGGACGGGCGCTCGGACCTGACCCCCGCCGACTACGAGGTGGCCGAGTACCTGAGGAAGAAGGGCAAGCCCGTGATCCTGGTGGCCACCAAGGTGGACAGCCCCAGCCACGAGGCCTACCTGGGCCCCCTCTACGCCCTGGGCTTCGGCGACCCCATCCCCACCTCCAGCGAGCACAAAAGGGGCCTGGAGGAGCTTCTTAGGGCCATCTGGCAGAGGCTTCCCGTCAAGCAGATGGACGCCGAGCCCGAGGTGGCGGGCATCCGCCTGGCCATCGTGGGCCGGCCCAACGCCGGAAAGTCCAGCCTCCTGAACGCCATCCTGGGGGAGGAGCGGGTCATCGTCTCCGAGGAGCCCGGCACCACCCGGGACACCATTGACGTGGAGGTCTATAGGGGCGGGAACCGCTTCGTCCTCCTAGACACGGCGGGCATCCGCAAGCGCCCCGAGTCCATCGTGGAGGAGCTGGCCATCAAGCGGAGCCTCCGGGCCATAGAAGAGGCCGACGTGGTCCTTCTGGTGGTGGACCCCTTCCAGGTGGGGGACCGGGAGCTGAAGCTGGCGAACCACGCCATGGAGAAGGGCAAGCCCGTCCTCCTCGTCATCACCAAGTGGGACCTGGTGAAGAAGGAGGAAGCCCCCAGGGTGCGGCGGGAGCTTAGGGAAAAGCTGGCCCACCTGGAGCACCTGCCCCGGGTCTACACCTCCGCCTTCACCAAGCAGAACCTGGACCGGATCTTCCAGGAGGCCCTGCGCCTTTACCAGCTCAACCACACCCGCGTGCCCACAGCGGAGCTCAACCGCTGGCTTGGGGTCTGGACGGCCAAGGTCCAGCTTCCCAACTTCAAGGGGAAGCCCCTCAAGATCCTCTACGCTACCCAGCCCGAGGTGGCCCCGCCCACCTTCGTCTTCTTCGTCAACCACCCCGAGTTCGTTACCCGGGCCTTTGAAAACTACCTCAGAAACCGCATCGGCGAGGACCTGGGCCTGAAGGAGGTCCCCTTCCGCCTGGTCTTCCGGGGCAGGCGGGAGGAGGGCTAGGCCCGCCTCCGAGCGAAAAGGGCAAAAAGGCCTGCGTCCTCCAAGAACTCCCGCACCACGCCGATGAAGCGGCGGCCGTCCAGCAAAAGGACCCCTAAGACCCATACCAGCGCCTCCCGGAAGGCCTCGAGGGCAAGGCTTTGGGCCAGGAAGAAGGGGGCGAAGGTGGGCGGGACCTGCAGGGCCATGGAAAGACTCTTCTTAGGGCGGCGGAGGAGGAGCACCAAGGCCAAAACCGCCCACCCCCAGGCAACGCCGGGGGCAAGGAGCCCCGCCCCCGCCAAATAGGCCCAGCCCGCCCAAGCCAGCCCTGCGTCCAGGGGGTAGTCCCAGGCAGCCAGCGGCGAGGGCCTCCCGGAGGCCCGGGCCAGGATCCCGTCCAGGATGTCCAGGCTCCAGCCCAGGAGGAGGAGGCGGACCACCTGCCCCAGGGCCTCGGGGCCCTCCCCCACCTGGAGGAGGACCCACCCTACCACCCCAGCCCGTGCCAGGGTGGCGAGGTCCGCAAGACACCGGAAAAAACCGCTCATAGCCCTTCCAGAAGGACCGCCATCCCCTCCACCGCCCCCATGCGCAGGGAAAGGTGGGCCAGGGGCGTGAGGGGGGTGGGCTCGGGGTTCACCTCCACCAGATAGGCCCCCGAGGCATAGGCGATGCGGCCTAAAGAGGCGGCGGGCTCCACCTCGGCGCTGGTGCCGATGACCAGGGCGACGTCCGCCTGGGAAAAGGCCCTCACCGCCCGCTCCCAGGCCCCTTCCGGCAGGAACTCCCCGAACCAGACCACGTCGGGCCGGGCCCGGTGGCCGCACCGGGGGCAACTGGGAGGTGGGGTGAAGGCTTCGGGAAGGGGGAAGCGGTGGCCGCAGGCCTCGCACCGGGCCCTCAGGATGTTGCCGTGGAGCTCCACCAGGTTCCGGCTCCCCGCCCGGGCGTGGAGGCCGTCCACGTTCTGGGTGACCAGGAGGAACTCCCCACCCCTCTCCAGAACCCGCCTTTCCAGCTCCGCCAGGGCCTGGTGGGCGGGGTTGGGCCTGGCCTCCCGCACCTTGGCGATGCGCCAGGCGTACCAGGCCCAGACCTTCTCGGGGTCCTTGGCGTAGGCCTCGGGGGTGGCGTACTCCAGGGGGTTGAACTCCTTCCAGAGGCCCTCGGCGTCGCGAAAGGTGGGGATCCCCGAGGGCTTGGAGATGCCCGCCCCGGTGAGGACGGCCACCTTGCGGGCCTCCTCTAGACGCTTTCTCGCCTCTTCCAGGCCGCCCATGCCTCCATCCTAGACCATGGGCCGGGATATCCTGAGGGCGTGCGCGTGTTCACCCCCGAGGCCATGCGGGAAGCCGACCAGAAGGCGGCGGAGATGGGCTACCCCAGCCTTCTCCTCATGGAGTGGGCGGGGATGAAGGCGGCCCGGGTCTACAAAGAGCTCTTCGGCCAGCGCCCGGCCGTGGTCCTGGCGGGCAAGGGCAACAACGGCGGGGACGGCCTGGTCTTGGCCCGGCACCTCCTTTTGGAGGGGGTGAGGGTGCGGGTCTACGCCGCCCCCGACCAGGCGGGGGACGCCCTCCAGGCCAAAAACGCCCTCCTGGCCCACGGCGCGGAGCTCTACCCCCTGGAGGAGGCCGCATTCGGCGAGGGGGAGGTGGTGGTGGACGCCCTCTTCGGCACCGGGCTCAAGGGGCCCCTCACGGGTTTTTACGCCGGGCTCGTGGACCGGGTGAACGCCTCGGGGCTTCCCATTTTGGCCCTGGACCTGCCCTCGGGCCTCCCCTATAGCCCCCACGTTCGGGCCACGGCCACCGTGGCCTTCGCCGCCTTCAAGACCCCCCACCTCTTAATGCGGGAGGCCTGCGGCAGGCTCTTTCTGGCGGAGATCGGCCTGCCCAAGGCCCTCCTGGAGCGGGAGGACCTCCCCGAGGTGGCCACCCCGGAGGCCCTGAGGCCCCTCCTCCCCCGGCGCCCCCTCACCGCCCACAAGGGGAGCGTGGGCCGGGTGGGGGTTTTGGGGGGGTACCGGGGGGACGGCCTCCGCTACGCCGGGGCTCCGGTCCTGGCCGCCCTGGGGGCCTACCGCATGGGGGCCGGCCTCGTCCACCTGGCGGTCCCGGAGGGGACGCCCCTGGAGCCCCTGGAGGCCGTCTTCCACCCCCTGCCCGCCCCCGCCCTGCCCCCCATGCGGGTGGAGGCCCTGGCCGTGGGCATGGGGGGTGGGCCCTGGGGCGTCCTCTGGGCCATGCGGGCCCTCGAGGCCGGCCTCCCCACGGTCCTGGACGCCGACGCCCTCCACCTGGAGGTGGTGGCCGCCTACCGCCGGGCCGGGGTCAAGGCCGTCCTCACCCCCCACGCCGGGGAGGCGGGGAGGCTCCTGGGCCGGTCCCCGGAGGAGGTGGCCAAGGACCCGCTGGAGGCCGCCCGGACCCTGGCCCGGGAAACGGGCCTCACCGTGGTCCTCAAGGGGAACCCCACGGTGGTGGCGGAAGGGGAACGGCTTTCCCTGAACCCCACGGGGAACCCCGCCCTGGCCACGGGGGGCACGGGGGATGTCCTCTCCGGGGCCATCGCCGCCCTGCTGGCCGCCGGACTCCCCCCCTTTGAGGCCGCCCGGCTTGGGGTCTATCTCCACGGCCTGGCCGGGGACCTCCTGGCGGAGGAGAAGGGGGTGGGCCTCCTGGCCAGAGAGGTGGCCGAGGCCCTACCCCGGGCCCGAGAGGCCCTCCTTTCTGGGAGGCGAGGGGCGCCGTGGGAAAGGGTTTAACGCCCTTTCTCCTGCCCATCTAGACCTGTTGCCGATCCAAGCCAACGCCCCCCATGCCAAAGGGGGGACCGAAACCCTAAAGTGTGCTTGGCCGGGCCCGCCGCCCCACGCCCCGGGCTGAAAAGGAGTAGGGCCAGGAGAACCCCCACGTAGAAGGGATCCCCCGCCAGCCAGCCTACCAGGTGGGCGACGGTTCCGGGGAAGAGCAGATCTAAAACAAAGTAGAAGAGGACCAGGGCCGGGAGAGAAAAGCCTATCACTTTAAGGGAGTTGAAGGCTACGCCCCTTCCCAAGACCTGGTAGGAGGCCAGCGTCGCGCCCACGCCCAAAAGGAACTGCACTCCGCCCCAAATGCCCCGTTGCTCCAGGAAGTAGGCAAGGATCGCACAGGCAATCAATATTCCGAACCAGAAAAGCCTTTTCACTAGCTTTCCATCAAACCGGAGCATTTTGCCATCCCTCCTCACCTTCCTGCCTTATCAGCGCTGAGATTGGAGATAGGCAGCCCAGATGATTCCAAGAAGTGCGCTGGCATAAGGTAGACCTATACGCCTCCAGGCAAACCAGAGGGTCAGAAGGAGGAGAAACATCACGAAAACGTCCTCGGTTTCAAGCCTCCCATTGCGAAAAAGATTATCAAAAACGGAAAGCCAGAGCTTAAATTGCAGCGCCGCCAAAAAAGAGTAGAAAGCAATATCTACTAAAGTCCAAAGCCTCTCCCTCAGCGAACGCAATAGGTTTGACATCTTTCCTCCTGCCTTGGGGTGCAAACTTGCTGCCAGTCATAAGCAGTGCAGATAAAAGTTGTTAATGCACAGACCGCCTTTCCCGCGGGATCTGTGGTCCAATAAACACATGTCGCACCGAAGGCTGCGCAAACCCACTGCTTGCCTTCCAAGGAAATCACCTGCCTTCCAAGGAATAGGCGATGTAGGCAAGAGCTAAGAGGGATCCACCAAGTGGGATGCCCACAAACCGGAATGCACTCCACACCATTATAACCAATGCAAGGGTAACCAAAGCGTCCTCACCGGAAAATGTTCCAGCCCTCCAATGATGGAGGACCTCACGTAGAAGATTGAAAAAGATGATGGGAAATCCCGTATACCAACCGATTTCTGCAGCCTTGCGAGCTAGTTTTGCAAGACCATCGACTAGCGTACGCAGTGGGTCCGGCATCTCTCCTCCTGCCTTTGAGAGCATTCATTGATCCAGTCAAAAGCGTGGCAGACAAATACCGTTGCCATACAAGGATATGGATAAACCGGACCATACAGTATGCAAAGGGTTGCACCTGCTATACAAGCCCATCTCAAGGTGCAATCTTGCACCGTAACGACTTCACACTTGGTAAAGCAGTTGTAGCTACCACGCACCGCCGAGCCACCATTTCCTGGGTCAAAATACTGATTGACTAGAGGTTTAACAATCTCCATGGTCAAGTCCAGGTTCGTCCACTTAGTGGGAGCTCCTGTGGCCCAAAGGGCGCACAGGCCTGAGAAAGCCCATGCTGAGTCCCAGCCCTAAGAAATAGGTGCCGGGTCGCTCATGAAGCACAATGGTGAAAAGCTCATTTAGAGCCCTAAAAAAGGAAGACTCCGAGGCAAAAATCACAGACAGAACATAAGCGGTCACCAGCCAAAATAGCCCCACTATGCCTTCCCTTAGATGAAGGGTAATCCTACCAAAAAAGACTAACATCCACATCGTGCCCAAAATGAAACTGATGAGGATGTCCGGGATGGGCATCGTATCTGGGAACAGCCCGAAATAGACATAGCTTGATCCCAGAGCCGAAAGGAGAAGAAGCCGTCTCTGGCGCGGCGTTGCAGTAACCTCAGGTTTCTTCACCATCGGTGGCACCACCTATCCCAAGCCTAGGGACAGACATAATCGCAAACCAGAAGGGTGCAACCAAAGCTAATGAGCGCGCTGCAAGCGGTACACGCAGCAACGTTACCGCATCCCATAGCAACACACCCCACAACGCTCCCGAGCCCACAAGCATAGTAGCACACTTGTCGGCACGAGGACCCCCAACTGCCCCCTCCACCTCCTCCGCCATCCCCGGGGCCCAAGCAGGGCAGTTCCCCGCAGCTAAGGGGAGAAATGGCGTTTCCCACCTCTGGTTCAATGGGGAAAGTGCAAGTTTCGCCCATGGACCCCTCAGCACGAGCTGTTGCCCATGAGCCCAGCAGAAGAAGCACCAGCAGATATACCAGCTTCATTTTAGCGCCTCCACCCCTAAAATAGGGCTTCTTCTTCTTGTCAAGCCCCAGGGAAAGCCCTGGTATGCTGGGGCGGGACTTATGGAGCCCCTTCCCCGCCTCTATGTCCCCGCCACCCTGGCCAACCTGGGCTCGGGCTTTGACGCCCTGGGCGTAGCCCTGGACCTCTACCTCGAGGTGGAGGCCGAGCCCGCCCGGGAAGACGCCTTCCTCTACGAGGGGGAAGGCCACGTGGAGGGCACGGACAACCTCATCCACGAGGGCTTTCGGGCCGGAATGCGGGAGCTGGGCCTGGAACCTTTTCCCCTCATGCTCCGGGTCTTCAACCCCATCCCCCTGGCCCGGGGCATGGGGAGCTCCTCGGCCGCTTTGGTGGCGGGGGTGGCCCTGGCGGACCGCCTTTCCGGGGGCAGGCTCGGGCGGGAGGGGGTCTTCCGGGTGGCGGCCCGCCTCGAGGGCCACCCCGACAACGTGGCCCCCGCCGTCTTTGGAGGCTTCGTGGCCGCGTTGAGCGAGCCTCCTCTGGCCATCCCCCTGCCCGGGCCCAAAGGGGTGCGCTTCGTCCTAGCCATCCCCCCCTACGAGGTGCCTACCCCCCTGGCCCGGGCGGCCCTTCCCCAGGAGGTGCCCCTGGAGGACGCCGTCTACAACCTGGCGCGAAGCGCCCTCTGGCCCGCCGCCCTCTTCTCGGGCAGGCTGGAGGCCTTGAAGGAGGCCTGCCGGGACCGCCTCCACCAGCCCTACCGGGCCCACCTGATGCCGGGGGTCCTGGAGGCCCTAGAGGGGGCTCTGGAGGCCGGGGCCCTGGCCGCCTTCGTGGGGGGAGCGGGGCCCACGGTGGCCGCTTTGGTGCGGGAGGGGGAGGAGGCCCGGGTGATGGCCGCCCTGGAGGCCTACCGGGGGGAAGGCCGTATGCTGGTCCTGGGACTGGGGGAGGGGTTTAGGTGGAAGGCGACCTGAAGGTCTTTCCCCTCACGGAGGTCCTGGAGCTCATCCACGCCCACCGGCGCTCCGGGGTCCTGGAGGTGAGGGAGGGGGTTTTGCCCCTCACCCTGCGCTTCGCCGCCGGGGAGGTGGTGGGGGCCAGCATCCTGGACTGGGAGGGCCTCGAGGCCCTCTTCACCTTCCCCCTCCACCCCAAGGAGGGGGCCTTCCGCTTCCAGCCAGGCCCCCCTGCCGGGGAGAGGCCCCTCATGCCCTTCGCCAACCTCCTCGGGGAGTGGGCCCGGGTCAACGACGAGTGGGACCGCTTCCGGGCCCTCATAGACTCGCCCAGCCGGGTCCTGGAGGCCATCCGCCCCAAACCTCCCCTGGAGCCGTTCCAGGGGGGAAAGAGCGTCCGCGCCGCCGCCAAGACCTGGGGCGTTCCCCTCCTCATCGCCATGGAGCGGGCCTACATGGGCCTGAGGGAAGGGGACCTCTACCCCCTGCGCCGCTACGCCTGGTACGCCCTGAGGATCCGCCACCAGGGCCGCAAAGGGAAGACCCTGGAGGAGTTCGGCGGGCTCCAGGGCCTCCTGGACGGCACCCGCAACCTGGGGGAGGTCATCGCCCAAGGGGTGCCGGAAGCCCTGGTGCGCCGCTACCTGGTCCAGGCCCTGGCCTCGGGGGAACTGGCGCCCCCGGGGCGGGGGTGGCTCCTCCGGGACCTCACCTGGGAAATGGAAAAGGAAGGGGCCTAAGGGCCAGGCCCCTAAGGGGAACGGCCCTTCACTTCTTCTTACGGGGCCGGTACTTGCCGTAACTGCCGCGCCAGATCTTGCCCCTGCGGGTGCGACGGTCGCCCTTGCCCATAGGCCCTCCCTCAGGCGCTCACGGCGGAAAGGAGCTTCTGCACCTTGCGCATCAGCCGGGACTTCCTGCGGGCGGCGGCGTTCTTGTGCAGGGTAGACCCCTTGGCCGCCTTGTCAATGAGGCTCACGGCCTTGCGCATGATCTTGATGGCCTCCTCCGCCTTGCCCTCCTGGGCCAGGAGAACGGCCTTCTTGGACAGGGTCTTGATGGCCGACTTCTTGGCCTTGTTGCGAAGCCGGCGCTTCAAGGACTGCCGGTGCCGCTTCAGGGCGGACAGGTTCTTCTTGGGCTTCTTCGTGGCCATTGCTCTCCCCTTCGTGCCCCTTAGGGGCAAACCAGGCCTAAGTGTAGCACACCCCGCCTCAAGGGGCAAACTTGGTGGCCACCCAGTCGTAGCGCACCTGGCCCTTAGCGTTTTCCAGGCGGAGGCGGAGGACGTAGCCCCCCTCCTCCACGGGAAAGCGCACCACCTCCTGAAAGGCCCCGGCGAAGGTCCTTTCCCCCACCGGCCGCCCGTCCTTCAAGAGGGCCACCTGGAGCCGCCCCTGGTCCAGCCTGCCCGAGACCTGGACCTTGAGGACGTCGTAAAGCCCCCGGACCCGGATGGGGTACTGGGCCTCCCCCGTGTACTTCCAGTAGAAGACGGGCAGAAAGGGCGGGTAGCCCACGGCCAGGCCGTAGCGCTCGGCGTACCAGTAAAGCCCCAAGAGGGCTAAAAGCAGAAGGAGCAGGCTCCGCACTGCCTTCAGTATACTTGGGCTCATGGCGGACCCCAGGCCATCCCCGGAAGAAGCCCTCCGCCTCCTTAAGCGGGGCGCGGAGGAGATCATCCCCGAGGAAGAGCTTTTGGAAAAGCTCAAAGAGGGGCGCCCCCTCACGGTGAAGCTGGGGGCGGACCCCACCAGGCCCGACCTGCACCTGGGCCACGCCGTGGTCCTGAGAAAGATGCGCCAGTTCCAGGAGCTGGGGCACCGGGTGGTCCTCATCATCGGGGACTTCACCGGGATGATCGGGGACCCCTCGGGGAGGAGCAAGACCCGCCCCCCGCTGACCCTCGAGGAGACCCGGGAAAACGCCAGGACCTACGTGGAGCAGGCGGGGAAGATCCTGAGGCAGGAGCCCGAGCTCTTTGAACTCCGCTACAACTCCGAGTGGCTGGAGGGCCTCACCTTCAAGGAGGTGGTGCGCCTCACCTCCCTCATGACCGTGGCCCAGATGCTGGAAAGGGAGGACTTCAAGAAGCGCTACCAGGAGGGGATCCCCATCTCCCTGCACGAGTTCCTCTACCCCTTCGCCCAGGCCTATGACTCCGTGGCCATCCGGGCCGACGTGGAGATGGGGGGCACGGACCAGCGCTTCAACCTCCTGGTGGGGCGGGAGGTCCAGCGGGCCTACGGGCAAAGCCCCCAGGTCTGCTTCCTCATGCCCCTCCTGGTGGGCTTAGACGGCCAGGAGAAGATGTCCAAGAGCCTGGGCAACTACATCGGGGTGGCCGAGCCCCCCGAGGTCATGTTCAAGAAGCTGATGCGGGTGCCGGACCCCCTCCTAGAGGACTACTTCCGCCTCCTCACGGACCTGGAGGAGGAGGAGATAGAGGCCCTCCTGAAGGCCGGCCCCGTCCCCGCCCACCGGGTCCTGGCCCGGATCCTCACCGCCGCCTACGCAAGGCCCCAGATCCCACCCCGCATAGACCGGGCCTTTTACGAGAGCCTGGGCTACCGCCTGGAGGCTTTGGGAAGGGACAAGGAGGCGGGCCCCGAGGAGGTGAGGCGGGCGGAGGCGCGCTACGACGAGGTGGCCAAGGGGGGCATCCCCGAGGAGATCCCCGAGGTGGAGATCCCCGCTTCCGAGCTGAAGGAAGGCCGCATCTGGGTGGCCCGGCTCTTCACCCTGGCGGGCCTAACCCCCTCCAACGCCGAGGCCAGGAGGCTCATCCAGAACCGGGGCCTGAGGATTGACGGGGAGGTGGTGACGGACCCGGGCCTCGAGGTGGACCTCTCCCGGCCCCTGGTCCTCCAGCGGGGCAAGGACCGCTTCGTGCGGGTGCGCCTGCAAGGGAGTTAGGAAGGAATCCCCTTTCCCCTCCTTGTTGCGAATGGAGGCAAAGAAGGCTAAGTGCCCGCACTTTGGTTTCGCAACATGGGGTGCCCAAGTTGGGGCTTTGGAAGGGCTTTTCTGGGGCCCCCACCGCGGCAAAAGCCGCGGTGGGGTACTTAGTATGGGAAGGGGGTGATCATGCACAAGTTTCTAGGGCTCTTGCTCCTTGGCCTGTTTTGGGCCACGGGAAGGGCGGAGGCCCCGCCTTGGACCTGGGTCACCCAGGGGTTCGCTTACCGGGAGTGGGCAGGGGGCGTGGCCTTCCTCATCCAACCCCCCAGGCTCACCCCAGAAGGGCTCCGCCAGGTGGAAGCGGTCTGCCAAGGGGTCCGTGCCAGGGCCGCTTCTGGCCTTATGGCCTGGATGGAGGCTTGCGATTTCGCCCGGGAGCACGGCGGGCTCTGGCAGGACACCGGGCTCGTCCTGCGGGCCTGGGAAGGGGTTGTGGCCAAGTTCTTCGGCCAAGGGATCGTGGACCGCCACCGGGAGAGGGTGCGGAACTACCTCCTGAAGGCCTTGGAGGCCCTGCGCCAGGGCGAGGGAGGCCCTCCCGAAGACCCCTGGAGCCGCCTGCCCCCGAAACTGAGGGGCCCGGAGGGAGGCCTGAGGGTGGGACCCGACACCTTCCCCCTGCTCCTGGAAACCTTTGGACCAAGGGGGCTTTTCCCCACCTGCCGCCTGGCCGCCTCCGCCATGCCCCTGGCCTCCCGGCCCGGGGCCAAGGCCTACGCCACAGCCCACTGCTCGGATGAGGCCTTGATCTGGGGGCTCGTGGAGACGGGCACCTACGCCTACACCCTGGGCGGAGGGAAAGGCGATTTTTACCGGGGATGGCCCTCCTCGCAGAGCATGAGTCTGGCCCAGGGAAAGGGGCCCTGCCGGAGCAAGGCCTGGGCCGCCTCCACTTACCGCTGGGAAGGCCCCCGCCTCTATGCGGAACAACGCCTGGCCTACTCCTGGCGGTGCCTTCCCTAAGTCCCCTCCATGGGCCTGAGGGGCACCTCGTGCCCGGTGGCCAGGATCTCCTCCCCCTCCGCCTCGAGGCGAATCCGGGGCAGGGGGTAGCGGGGCGGGCCGTAGACCGCCTTCCCCCCAAGCTGGGGGTCAAAGGCCCCGAAGTGGCAGGGGCAGCCCAAGAAGGGCCTTTCGTAGCGGAAGTTGTAGAGGATGGAGGCGGCCTCGGGGTCGGGGACGTAGTTCAGGGTGCAGGCCTGGTGGGTGCAGATGCGGCTTAAGGCGATGTAGTGCTCCTCCCCCAGGGAAAGCCCCCCGGGAGCGGGCTCGGGCAGGCGGAGGAGGAGGGCCCGCAAAGGGCCCAGAGGAAGGGGGTAGTTAAAGAACCGCACCTCCCAGACCCCAAGCTCCCCTCTCCTCGCCACCCGCACCCGGGGCCCCTCCTTCCAGCGGGCCTCCCCCGCCTCGGGCCGGGGGCGGAAGCGGAGGTTGTAGGCCCGCAGGCCCAACCAGGCGAAAAACCCCCCCGCCACCGCCACGGGGACGTAGAAGAATAGGTCGCGGCGCTTCATGGCTACAGGCTATCCAGGTAGTCCAGGAGGGCGAAAAGCTCCTCCGGGGAAAGGGGCACGGCGGGCATGGTGCCCCGCCCCTGCAAGACGATCTCCCGCACCGCCTCCTTGGCCTTCAGGATGGGGTTCCCCTGGAGCCTGGGACCCACGCCCCCCTCTCCCCTCGCCCCGTGGCAGGCGGCGCAGCGGGCCTGGTAGACGCTCTTCCCGTCCTTTCCCCCTTGGGCCTGGGCCCGGGCCATGGCGATGAGGCCCTGGACGCGCTCCCTGGCCTCGCCGCCCACCTCCAGGTACCGCTCCCAGGCGGCGATGGCCTCCTGGTACCTCCCCTCCTGGAAGTAGAGGTTGCCCAGGAAAAGCCAGCCCTCCGCCGCCATAGGCTCGGCGTGCTGGGCGATCTCCAGGAAGAGCCTGGCCTCCTCCGGCCGGCCCGAGAGGAAGAGGAGGATCCCCACCCGCCGCACCGCCTCCACGTTTTGGGGGTCCTTTTTCAGCACCTCCAGGTAGGCCTCGGCCGCCTGCTCGTAGACCCCAAGCTCAAAGGCCTTCCTGCCCCAGGCCAGGAGGTCCTCCACCGCCCCCGTCTTCTTGGCCTTGTCCGAAAGGGCCTTGAGCTCCCGGGCCTCGGCCCGGGCCGTCACCGTGGTCTCCCCGGGGAGGCGGGGCAGGGTGTACCGCCAAAGCCCCACCCCCAGGAGGACCACCGCCCCCAGGACCAGGGCCACGGGAAGGGGGTTGAAGGGCCTGGGCTCGGGGGGCCGGTAGCCCTCCAGGGCCCTTTCCAGCTCCACCATCCGGGCCAGGGCCAGCTTTTTCTCCTCCCCCTCGAGGGCCTCCACCTCCCTCTTCAGGACCTCCAGCTCCTCTAAAAGCTCCTCCCGCCTGGGGGGCTCGGGGAAGGGCTCCTTGGGGCCCAAGAGGGGCCTTAGGGCCAGGAAAAGCCCCAGGAGAAGGAGAAGGAGGAAGATCAGGGTGGCCGTCATGCCGGGGGCTCCTTCAGGCGGCGCTCGGCCTCCTCCAGCAGCTCCTTAGGAAGAGGCCTTCTGGGCCGGAAGTAGGCGAAAAGCCCGAGGCCCAGGAGGAAAAGCCCCACCACCGGCAGCACCCAGACCCAGAGGGTCACCCCCCGCCTGGGGGGCTCGTAGAGGATCCACTCCCCGTAGCGCTCCACGAAGAAGGCCTTGATCTCCGCCTCGGTCTTGCCCTCCTCTAGCATCTCGGCGATGAGGCGGCGCATCTCCACCGCCACCCCCGAGTTGCTCTCCGCCGCCGACTCCCCCTGGCAGACCGGGCAGCGGAGCTCCCGGGCGATGCGGAAGACCTCCGGGGAGAGGTCGGGCGGCGGCCCCTCCTGGGCCAGGGCGGGAAGCCAAAGGGAAAGCAAAAGCAAAAGCAGCCTCATGGCCTGAGCTCCTTCAAGTAGCCCTCCAGGGTGGCCTCGTCAATGGCCCCGGCGTGCCGGGCGTAGACGCGGCCCTCCCCGTCAATGAAGAAGGTCTCCGGGACCCCGTACATCCCGTAGTCCACCCCCACCCGCCCTCTGGGGTCAAAGACCTGGGGGAAGGTGAGGCCGAACTGGGCGATGAACCGCAGGGCCTCGGGCTCCTTGTCCTGGGTGTTCACCCCCACGAAGAGCACCCGGTCCTTGTGCTTCCGCCAGGCGGCCTCCAGAACGGGGGCCTCCTCGTAGCAGGCGGGGTAGCACCAGCTGGCCCAGAAGTTGAGGACGATGGGGCCCTTGCCCAGGTAGTCCCCCAGGCGGAAGGCCTCCCCCCACGCCGCCCGGTAGGGGGGAAGGAGGGGCAGGGTGAAATCGGGGGCCGGGCGGCGCTCCTTGGCCAGGACCGAGGGAAGCTCCCTAGGGTTCCTTTGCATCCCCCACCAGAAGATGCCCGCCAGAAAGGCCACCACCAGGACCCAGAGCCAGGCCCTCACGCCGGGCTCACCTCCCTCGCCGCCTCGGGCCTCGAGGCGGGCCAGAGGATGTAGAGGGTCCCGAGGGCCATGAGGACCCCCGCCACCCAGATCCAGAAGACCATGGGGGTCACTATGAGCCGCACCGAAGCCCACTCCCCCTTCTCCCGGTCAAAGTCCATGAGGAGGAAGTAGTAGTCGTTGCCGGGGGTGTAGATGACCTTGGGGGAGGGCAGGGGGGAGTTCATCTGGGGGTAGAAGTGGAGCCTGGGGCGCACCTCCCCGAAGCGGTCCGTGGAGAGGCGGGCCTCCACGGCGAAGCGCCGCCCCTCGTCCAGGGCCCGCACCCCCTGGAAGGCCATCCTCACCCCCGCCACCTCCCAGGCCTGGCCCCGGTAGAGGGTCTTCTCCGCCTCGAGGCGGTAGGTCTGGCTGAAGGCGATGGCGAGGGCCATGAGGGCCACGGCGAAGTGGACCAAAAGGCTCCCCACCCGCCTGCGGTTTTCCAGGAAGGACCAGGGGCTAAGCCCCGCCAGGCGCCTCGCCCGCATCCCCTCGGCGAAGAGGAGGGCCACGGCCAGGGTGTTGTAGAGGAAGAGGCCCACGGCCAAGGAGGCCCCCAGGGTGTACCCCCTAAGGAGGCCGAGCAGGGTGCCCAGGGCCAGGGCGGCAAAGAGGAGGTAGAGGTTCCTGAAGACCTCCTCTCTTGGCCTCCGCCAGGGCAGGAGGGGCCCCACCCCCATGAGGAGGAGGAGCCCGGCCCCGATGGGGGCCGAGACCTGGTTGAAGAAGGGCGCCCCCACGCTGACCTTGGCCCCGGCGAAGGCCTCCACCAAAAGGGGGTAGAAGGTGCCCAGGAGCACCACCAGGGCCCAGCCCGAGAAGAAGAAGGCCCCCAGGAGCAAAGCCCCCTCCCGGGAGAAGGGGTGGAAGACGGCCACGTCCCGCACCTCCCGGGAGACCCGGGAAAGGAGCCCAAGCCCCAAGGCGGTGGAGAGGAGGAAGAAGCCCAGGAAGGCGGGCCCCACCGGCCCCTCGGCGAAGGCGTGCACCGACTGGATGACCCCGCTTCGGGTGAGGAAGGTGCCCAGCAGCGTGGCGCTGAAGGCCAGGGTCACGAAGGCGAAGTTCCAGGCCTTGAAGGCCCCCCGGGCCTGCTGCACGTAAGCGGTGTGGAGGAAGGCGGTGGCGAGGAGCCAGGGGATGAAGCTGGCGTTTTCCACCGGGTCCCAGGCCCAGTACCCGCCCCAGCCCAGGACCTCGTAGCTCCACCACATGCCCGCCACCTTGCCCGCCGTGAGGAAGCCCCAGGCGATCAGGGTCCACCACCGGGTCTCCTCCACCCAGCTCTGGTAGCGGCGGGTGACCATGGCGGCCACGGCGTAGGCGTAGGGCACGGAAAGCCCCACGAAGCCCAGGTACATGAGGACCGGGTGGACGGCCATCATCCAGTGGTCCTGCAGGAGGGGGTTGGGGCCCGTGCCGTCGGCGGGGGGGTTGGGGAGGGTTTGGAAGGGGCTCGCGATGGTGGCCATGACCCCGAAGAAGAAGACCTGGACGCCGAAGAGGACCGCCAGGACCACGGAGGCCCGCCAGGGGTCCAGGGGCTTGCGGCTGGCCACGAAGGTGTAGAGGGTCTGGAGGAGGCCCCAGAGGAGGATGCTCCCCTCGAGGGCCGCCCAAGGGGTCACCAGGGTGACCCAGAGGGGGTCTTGGAGGGCGTGGTTCCTGGCCACGTAGGCCAGGCTGAAGTCGTGGGTGAGGAGGGCCCACTCCAGCGCCACAAAGGCGGCCAGGGCCGAGAGGAGGGTGAGGGGGGCGAGGGCCTTCGCCCCCTTGAGGAAGCGCCCGTCCCCCTGGAGGTAGGCCAAGAGGGCCAGGGCCAGGCCCAGGAGGCTGAAGGCCAGGGCCAGGGCCACGCTCAGGTTGCCGAGAAGGGCCGGGGTCATTTGGCCTCCTGGATGAGCTTGCGCACGTCCTCAGGGGTCCAGCCCGCCTTAGGGGGCTGGTAGGTCTCCGAGTGCTTCACCAGCAGGTTGGTCCCCTGGAAGACCCCTTCCTGGAAGCGCCCCTCCACCACCACCCCCTGCCCCTCCTTGAACATGCCGGGGGGCGTGCCCTTGTGGAGGACGGGCACCTCGGCCACGCCGTCGGTGAGGACGAAGCGGAGCTCCAGGCGGTCCTTGTCGTACTGGACCGTGCCCTCCTTGACCAGGCCCCCCAGGCGCACGGGGCGGTTTTGGTACTTGGCCTGGGCCTCTAGGTACTCCGAGGGGGTGAGGAAGTAGACCAGGTTCTGGCCCAGGCCGCCGAAGATCATGTAGGCCAGGGCCCCCAGGATGACCAGGACGCCCAGAAGGTACTTGCCCCTCATCGCGCCCTCCTATAGCGCCAGAAGAGGTAGGCCAGGTAGCCGAAGACCGTGAGGTAGGTGAGGGCGTAGACCCAGGTGACGAAGACCTCCATCAGGCCTCCTCCCTTCTGGCCTCGAGGGCCGCCAAAAACCCCCGGAAGCGCACGAAGCCCAGGTAGAGCAGGGTGAAGACCAGGAGGTTGAAGAGGAGGGCCTGGAGCATCTCCGGGGCCATGTGGATCTTGCCGGTGGTGAGGTCAATGGACTGGGTCTGGTGCAGGCTCCGCCACCACTTGACCGACATGTAGCTGATGGGCACGTTGATGAAGCCCAAAACGCCCACCGCCGCCGCCGCCTTGCGCCTTAGCTCCGGGTCCTCAATGGCCCCCCGGAGGAGGAAGTACCCCACGTAGACGGCGAAGAGGATGGCGGTGGTGGTGAGCCTGGGCTCCCAGGTCCAGTAGACCCCCCAGGTGGGCCTGGCCCAGAGCATCCCGGTGACCAGGGCCAGCCCCATGAAGACCAGGCCGATCTCGGCGCTTGCGCTGGCCACCCGGTCGTACCGGGGGTCCTGGCGGAAGAGGTAGAGGAGGGAGTAGAGGAAGGTGACGAAGAAGGCCAGGTAGCCCAGCCAAGCGGTGGGGACGTGCAGGTACATGATGCGGGCCAGGTAGCCCTGGTTCACGTCCGGGGGGGCGGAAAGGGCCACGTAAAGGCCCACGGGCAGGAGCACAAGGCCCAGGGCCAGAAAGACCCAGGTCAAAAGGTCGGGCCGATCGGGGTTCGCCGCCTTCAGCATCTCAAGCCTCCATCCCTTCAAGCATAGGGCGTCCTTCGCCTAGAAGTCTGTGGCCTCAGCCCTCCAGGACCACCGGGAAGAGGAGGGCGCTGGCCGTCACGTAGACCACGTCAAAGACCAGAAGAAGCCGCCACCAGTCGGCCACCTCGGCCACGGGAAGCCCCTCCACCAGGCCCGCCGTGGCCCGCACCGAGGCCAGGACCACCGGCACCACCAAGGAGAAGAGGAGGAGGGGCAGAAGGGCCTCCCGCCCCCTTAGCCGGGCCAGGAGCCCGGCGTAAAAGGTGGCCACGCTGGCGTAGCCCAGAACCCCCAGGAAGAGGGTAAGGAGGAGGGGAAGCCCCCGCTCCAGGGGCAGGTAGAAAAGCCCCGCCGCCATGAGGAGGGCGAGGAGGCTCAAGGGGAAGAGGAGGAGAAGCTGGAAGAGGAGCTTGCCCAAGTAGATCCACTCCTTGCCTCCGGGGGTGAGGAGAAGGTCGTCCAGGGTGCCCTCCTCCACCTCCAGGGCGAAGGCCCGGGAGGAGAGGAGGGTGCTCATGAAGGCCAAGGCCACCCACAAGACCCCGGGGGCCGCCCGGCGCAAGGGGGCCTCCTCCGGGCCCAGGGCCAGGGCCATGATGAAGAGCATCACGGCGAAGAAGGCCAGGAGGGAAAGGAGGCCCGAGCGGTCCCGGACCTCGAGGCGGAGGTCCCGCAGGGCCAGAAGGAGAACCCGCCTCACGCCTCCCCCAGGGTGAGGGCCCGGTCGGCCACCCGCTCCGCCAGGGCCCGGTCGTGGGTGGCCAGGACCACCCCCCCTCTCCCCCTGGCCTCCTTTAGGACCTCCAGGAGGAGCCCCCGTCCCTCGGCGTCCAAGGCGGTCTCCGGCTCGTCCAGAAGCCAGACCTCGGGGGAGAGGAGGAGGAGGCGGGCCAAGGCCAGGCGCTTTTTCATGCCGCTGGAAAAGGCCTGGAGGGGAAGCCCCTCCGGCAGGCCGAAGCGGCGCAGGGCCCCCGCAAAGTCCCCTTCCCGGCCGTGGAAGGCCAGGTCGTAAAGGAGGTGCTCCCGGGCGGTGAGGTGGCGGTGGAAGGCCGGGGGGTTGGAAAGGAGTAGGGCCCTTCCCAGCCGCTCCACCCGCCCCCGGGTGGGCTTCAGTAGCCCCGCCATGAGCCTCAAAAGCGTGGTCTTCCCCGAGCCGTTGGGCCCGAGAAGGGCCACCACCTCGCCCCTCTCTAAGGAGAAGTCCAGGTCCTTCAGGACCCAGTCGCGGCCAAAGCGCTTGGAAACGCCCAAAAGGCGTAGGAGCATGCCCCAACCAGTCTATACCTCTTTCCCTTTCGCTCGGCCAGCTCAGAAAGGCCTCCCGGGAACCTTCCGCCGGGGCCCCCATGCTGGCTTGGGCCAGCATGGGGTGGCATCAGAGGTACTTCTGCAGCCACTCGGGGGTGAGGCGCAGGAAGAAGGCGTTCAGGGCGGAGTAGGAGTCGGTAAGGAGGAGAACCCCCACCAGGATCAGCACCACCCCGGCGAAGAGCTCCACGTAGTGGGAAAGCCGCCCCGCCCGCCTAAGCCACCCCTTCAGCCGGTCGGCGAAAAGGGCCACCAGGAAAAAGGGCACGGCCAGGCCCAGGATGTAGGCCAGAAGGAGGCCCACCCCACCCCCCACCGCCGTGAGGGTGAGGATGGCCCCCAGGATGGGGCCGATGCAGGGGGTCCAGCCCAGGGCCAGGGTGGCCCCCAGGAGGAAGGCCCCCAGGGGGCGGCCGGTCTCCCCCTCGTAGCGGAGGGCAACCCCCCACCTGGGCCTCAGGCCCAGCATGTAAAGGCCGAAGAGGATGAGGACGGCGCCCCCCACCCGGGCCAAGGTCTGGCGGTGCTCAAAGAGGAGGCCCCCAAGGAGGGTGAAGGGGAGGCCCAGGAGGAAGAAGACCGCCCCGAAACCCAGGATGAAGAAGAGCGCGTTGAAAAGGGGGCGCCCCCGCTCCCCCCCCAGGTAGAAGAGGTAGGTGGGCACCAGGGGCAGAACGCAAGGGGAGAGGAAGGAGAGCACCCCCGCCAAAAAGGCCGCGGTCAGGGAAACGGTCATGCCTTCATCCTAGGGCAGGGTGATCCAGGGGAAGCGGCGCTTGGTCTCGGGGTCCAGGTCCAAGAGCTCCCGGGCGGGCATCCGGATTTGGGGCAGGGTCTTCTGGTTGATGGGGGTGTCGGCCTCGGTGATGCCGTTCATGTAGAGGAGGAAGGCCACCAGGTGGTAGACCTCCTCGTCCGTGAGGGTCCCCGGGGCCCCAAAGGGCATGGCCCGGCGGATGTAGTCGTAAAGGGTGGTGGCGTACTGCCAGTAGTTGCCGATGGCGTACTCCACGGGCTCGGTGTCGGGGGTGATGGGGAAGGGCTCCGCCACCAGGCGGTTGAAGGGGTAGCCCTCCCCCCTCGCCCCGTGGCAGGAGGCGCACTTCTCGGCGTAGATGCGCTCCCCCTCCTCCACCTTCCCCTCCCCCGGGGGAAGCCCCCGGCCATCGGGCAGGACCACGGGCCTGAGGTCGTACTGGGCCAAAAGTTCCTCGGTGATGGGGGTGCCCAGGTTGTACCGGGCTCCCAGCGCCAGCCCCAAAAGGGCCACCAGCAAGAGGATCCGCCTAAACATCAAACACCTCCCCCCCGCACCCTCCGGCGGGGCCAGAGACCTGAGCGCCCAGGGGGCGGTCCCCGTTCACCACCCGGCCGTCGGGCAGGATGCGCCAGGCCTGGATGGCGTTGTAGTGGTAGCGGTTGTTTTTGCCCCACTTCTTGAAAAACTCCTCCCGGGTGGGCTGGGTGTTCCCCTTCTCGTCCCAGGCCCGGCTCCAGAGGACCACCTCCTTCCCGTCCCAGTGCCAGGGCATCTTGAAGCGCACGAAGGCGTACCGCTCCACCGGGGGCTCGAGGGTGGCCTGCCGCCAGGTCCTGCCCTCGTCAAAGGAAATCTCCACCTTGGTGATGCGCCCGTGGCCGCTCCAGGCCAGGCCCCGGATCTCGTGGAAGCCGGGCTTGATCTGCTGGAGCCCAGAGGGGTAGGTGATGATGGACTGGGGCTCCATGACCCAGGTGAAGGCCAGGACGCGGCCATCGGCCATCACGTCGGTGTACTCGCTGGTCTCGTCCTTGGACATGGCGGGGAGGTCCGTGACCAGGATGCGCCTAAGCCACTTCACCTGGATGCTCCCCTCCCATCCGGGGACCACCAGGCGCACGGGGTAGCCCTGCTCGGGGCGCAGGGCCTCGCCGTTTTGGGCGTAGGCCACCAGCACGTCCTCCATGGCCTTGTCCAGGGGCAGGGAGCGGGTGTACATGGCGGCGTCCATGCCCTCGGGGATGAGCCACCTGGCCCCCGGCTTCACCCCCGCCTCCTTGAGGAGGAGGGCAAGGGGCACCCCGGTCCAGCTGGCGTTGGAGGCCAGACCCCGGCTCCGGGTGGCGGTGAGGTTCGGGTCCGGGGGGTTGCGGTAGCCGTTTTGCCCGTTGCCGGCGCACTCAATGAAGTAGGTGCGGGTCACGGAGGGGAAGCGCTTGAGGTCTTCCAGGGTGAAGACCAGGGGGCGCTCCACCATCCCGTGGATGACCAGGCGGTAACCCTTGGGGTCCACCTGGGGCACCCCAGCGTGGTGGCGCTCAAAGTGGAGGCCGTTGGGGGTGATGACCCCCTCCAGCTTCTCCAAGGGGGCGAAGTCCGCCCCCGAGTGGCGGGTGCGGAGGTTGGGGGAGATGTAGCGCACCACGCCCTCCTCAAAGGGGCTCCGGGTGCCGTACTCCGAGAGGGGGGCCCCCAGGGTCTTCAGGGTCTCAAAGGTCTTCTCCGTCCAGGGCGCTCCCTGGGCCCTGCCCTTCATGAGGGAGAGAAGCCCCCCTGCGCCAAGTAGCCGGAAAAACTTCCTTCGGTCCATATACCCTCCTGGTGTATTCGGTAGCGGGAAGAAAAACCCGCCCCCTAAAGGGGGCGGGCCTCACCCCTTTAGGCCGGGCCGAACATGTCGTTCCAGAGGCCCAAGGCCCAGCCGTAGGCCGCCTGACCGTTGGCGGCAGAGCGCCGGTTGTCCACGGAGCTCTGGCTCTTGATCTGCTTGGCCGCCTCGTCCCAGGAGTAGTTGGCGGCCACCCAGATGGCCTCCTCGGAGTTCACGAAGGAGTAGCAGATGTTGGTGGGAAGCTCCGGGGGGATCTCCGCCAGGGGCTTGCCCTTGAGGCGCTCGGCGATCTGCCGGGCCACGATGGTGCCGGAGACGTAGGCGATCATACCGCTCTTGGGGTAGGGGGTGTTGCCGGTGATGTCCCCCACCAGGTAGACCCGGTCGTCCTTCTCGGAGAGGAAGTAGGGGATCCTGACGTTGGCCCACCGCTCCCCCAGGCCCGCCTGGCGGACGATGTCCGCCGCCTTCATGGGGGGGATGATGTTGGCCAGGGCGAAGGGCACGTCCCCAAGCTCGGTCTTCACTAGCTTCTTCTCGTAGTCCAGGCCGGTGATGCGGGTGTTGGGCACGTACTCCAGGTAGTCCTTGTAGAGCTCGTTGTAGGCGGCCAGGAAGCCGGGGGCCTTGGAGACGGGCTGGGGGTTGGCGTCCAGGACGATGACCTTGCCCTTGACCCCCTTGGTCTTGAAGCGCCAGGCCAGCATGGCCGCCCGCTCGTAGGGGCCGGGGGGGCAGCGGTAAGGGGGGTTGGGGATGTACATGACGAACTCCCCACCCCGCTCCTCAAACTGGTCAATCTGCCGGCGGAGGGCGATGTGCTCAAAGGGCCGGAAGCCCACGGGGAGGAAGTCCTTGGCCTCCGGGTAGCCGGGGATGGCCTCGTACATGTAGGCGATCCCCGGGGAGAGGACCAGGAGGTCATAGGAGAGGTAACCCCCCGTGGTGCGGATGAGGCGGCGGTCGCGGTTGATCTCCAAGACCCGCTCCTGGACGAAGACCACCCCGTCCCGGATCACGTTGCTGTAGTCAAAGACCAGGAACTCCAGGGGCTGCACTCCTGCCAGGAAGAGGTTGGACATGGGGCAGGACATGAAGTAGCCCCGCTGCTCCACCAGGACCACCTCGGCCTCGGGCACCGCCTGCTTCAGCTTGCGGGCCACGGTGGTCCCGCCCCAGCCGCCCCCCACCACCACCACCCGGGGAGCCCGGGTGCGGGGAAGCAGGGTGGCGGGCTTGGCGTAGAACTCCTGGGCGAAGCCCTGGCCGATGGCCCCGGCCGCCGCGAGGGCGGCCCCCGTCTTAAGAACCTGACGCCGGTTCACCTTCATCTTCTCCCTCCTCTATTGACCAGGGCGGTAGGGCACCCCGCCCACGGCCTCCAGGATGCCGGTCATGACCTGGCGGGCCTCTTGGAGCATGGGCACCGCCGGGCTTCCCATGACGCCGGGCATGATGGTCATCAGCATCGGCTCAATGGCCCCCACCAGCACGTCCGGCCCCATCTGCAGGGCGAAGAAGCGGCAGGGAGCGGCGAAGCCCCCGGCGGGCTGGGTGAGGAACATTATACGGGCCCACTCGCTCTTGCAGGGCATGATGACGGTCACCGGGCCCACCTGGACGTTGGGGAGGAGGTTCATCCCCAGGGAGGTAAGCTCGGTCTCCACCATGAGGACCACGTCCTCCACCTTGGCCGAGGGCACCCGGTAGAGGAGGGCGGGCATCAGGCCGCTACTGGGGTCGGGCATCATGGCGGGAGGGAGGCGCTTGACCACGCCCAGGCGGCCGAGGGCGGCCTCCAAACGCCAAACAAGCCGCTCCACCTCGCCCCCGTAGACCTGGAGCATGCCGAAGAGGAGCCTGCCGTCAAAGGCCCCCACCAGGTACTTCTTGCCCTCGCCGGTGATGAAGACCGTGGGGGGGAGGACGATGGCCGCCATGGGGTTCTTGGAGACGGCCTCCACACTCCCCTTTTCCGGCTTGAGGACGACAAGGCGGTAGTCGGGGAAGCCCGGGCCCGTCACCTGGCGCACCTGCTCCCCCAGGTTGAGGACCCGGTCGGCCTCGAGGCCCACGCTCTTCAGGGCCTGGAGGGTCTTAGCCTCCACCTCTTCCAGGGAACCCCGGACCTCCACCACCAGGGACTGGGCGAAGGCCAGTCCCAAGACCAAAAGAAGGGCCAAAAGCTTTTTCATCCTTCCACCTCCACCGGAAGGCCGGCGTCCAGCCAGCCCTTGAAGCCGTGGGCGATGTTCTTGGCGTTTTTGTATCCCAGCGCTTGCAGATAGGCGGCGATCACCATGGAAACGCTCCCCGAGTTGCAGTAGACCAGGATCAGGGCCTCCTTGTCTTTGGGAAGCTGGGCGAGCCTTCTCGGAACCTCCCCCGCGTAGATGTGGACCGAGCCCGGGATGAAGCCCCGCTTCCGCTCCTCCGGCGTGCGCACGTCCAGGACCAAGGGCTCAAAGAGGAGGAGGTCGTTGGCCTCGGTGGGGTAGACCAGGTAGCTGGCGGGGGGGACTTTTTGGATGAAGGCCCCGAAGGCCTCGGTCCAGTCCCCTCCCCCCTGGCCCCGGGCCAGGGAGAGGAGGGGAAGGGCGAGGAGGAGGTCCCGGCGGCGCATGCCTACCTCGTGAAGAAGGGCAGCTCCTCAAAGCTGTGCCCGGCCTTGGTGGCCTCGGCCAGGATGTAGACGGTGAGGGCGATGTAGGACTCGGAGTAGTAAGCGGGTTTAGGGATACCGATGGACTCATAGCAGAAGGCGATGCGGTCCTGCATGGTGTAAAGCTTGTCCGCCTCAAAGCGGTAGGCGGGCCACTCGCTCCCCAGGCCCTGGCTGGGGCTGCGCAAGGGGGAGAGGCGGACCCTCCTCCCGGCGTAGCGGTCGTGGCAGGAGGCGCAGTTCATGTCCCGGTTGCCCGCCCGCCAGTACCAAAGCTCCCGGCCCAGGTTGTACATGGCGAGCTCGGCGGGGTGCTTGGGCACCACCTGCATCCGGGCCTTGGAGGAAAAGCTGGCCACGTAGGCGGTGATGGCCCGCACCTCGTCCCGCTTGATCTCCTGGGGCTTATAGCCCTGGACGGTCTGCATGCAGGTGTAAATCCGGGTCTCCAGGTCCTCCACCCGCTTGCTGTCGGGGAAGTACTTGGGGAGCTGGGCGTAGGCCCCCTCCAAGACCCCGGGGCCCTTGCCGAAGTCGCAGGCCTCGAGGGTCTTCCCCGAAGGCCCCTTGCGGTAGAAGAGCTCCTTCCCCTCCTCCACGTAAAGCTCCCCCGGCAGGACCCCAAAGGTCTCCAGGTACATCTGCCGCTGGCGCATGGCCTCCTCAAAGGGGTCCAGGGGCTTCTGCCCCTGGGTGTAGGCGAAAAGGGCGCCCAGCGCAACGAGGGACAAGCCCAAGAGGTGGTAGATCCTCTTCATTTGGACCTCCGGTTCACGGGGGATTCGGGGTCAAGGAGGAAGGCCACGATGTGGGCGGCCTCCTCGGGGGTAAAGTGGCCCTGGACCCCACCCCGGTACATGAGGGAGCAGGGGAAGTAGGCCCAGGCGTTGTAGACCACCTCGTAAACGTACCTCTGGACCGCCTCGCCCTGGCCCCTCGAGGCCCCGTACCCCCTGAGATCGGGCCCAATGGTGCCGTAGGCTACCTCGTCGGGGTCCCCGGAGTGGCAGGCGTAACAGTTGCCCCGCCTGGGGTCGGTGAAGATCTCCTGCCCCTTCCTCCAGTCGCCCATGAGCTTGCCGCCTTCGGGGTACTGGATGAGGGCCCGCTGCTCCGCCAAGAAGGTGGGGATCAGGTCGGCGGGGAGCTTGTCCCGGTACTGGGTGCAGAGGGCCTGGGCTTTGTCCTGGGCCAGCATCACCCTGGCGAACTCCGTCCCCCCGTCCCGGACGGCCGCTTCCAGGCGGGCCCGGAAGGGCCCCACCTGGGAAAGCCCCAGGCCGAGAAGCAATAGGCCCACGACCAAAATCCCTTTTCGCTTCATCCCCTTACCTCCGGCAAGCGGTAGTTGCGCCCAAGGACCTTCACGTTGGGCTCGGGCAGGACGCGCACTCGGCCCACGGACTTCAGGTAGGCGGCCAGGAGCTCGTAGATGGGCTTGGGCTCGTGCCCCGGCTTGGCCTCTCCTGCCCGCTGGAGCCTCCCCCCGTAGGAGGCCACCAGGTAGCGGCGGCCCGGGTCCAGGGGCCTGCCGTTCACCTCCAGGTCCCGGATGCGCCTCCCCGTGGGGGCGTCGGGGTCCAGGGCGTAGCGGAGGCCCACGGTGCGGCTCACGTCCCCGCCTTGCTGGTAGAAGGGGTCGGGGGTGAAGACGTTGCTGGCGATGTCCTCGAGGACGTTCTTGATCTGCTCCCCCCGGAGGTAGAAGAGGTAAAGCTCGGGGTAGGTGAAGCCCAGGTAGGCGTAAAGGTGGTCCCGGGTGATGGCCTGGCCCGGCAGGATCGTGGTCCCCCAGCGCACCGCCGGGCTGAAGACCACCTCCACCTCGGGGTAGAGGGCCCGCACCGCCTCCCCCACCAGCTGGTCAAAGGTGGAGTAGAGGGTGTCCCGCTTGTAGAGGAGGGTTTCCGTGACCGCCAGAGGCTCAAAGAGGTGGGCCCTGTGGGGGGCCACCTGGGACTCCAAGAAGGCCTCCACGTCCTCGGCCTTGGGGAGGTGTTGGGCCAAAACGGGCAGAACCCGCACCCGGAGGTTGGCGATCCCCCCCTTGCGGAGCCTGAGGTCCACCCGGATGAGGGCCTTGCCCGCGGAAGCCCCGGCCACGATCCAGGTCTTCCCCACCCGCCAGGGCAGGGGGGTGAGGTCGTGGGTGTGGCCGGAGAGGATGAGGTCTATCCCCTCCACCCTTTCGGCCAAGGCGGCGTCCAGCTGCAGGCCGTTGTGGGAGAGGAGGACCACGGCGTCCGCCCCCTCGGCCCGGGCGCTTCGCACCGCCTCCTGAAGCTTCTTCTCGTCCAGGGCGAAGGAAAGCCCCTCGGTGAAGCTCTCGGGGTGGGAGACCTTCACGTAGGGGTAGCTGGCCCCCACCACGGCCAGGGCGTAGGGCCCCACCTGGTGGATGCGGTAGGCGGGAAAGAGGGGGTCGCCGAAGACCTCGTCCACGATGTTGTAGGAGAGGAACTCCCCCTTAAAGCCCTTCAGGAGCTCCTCCACCCGCTCCCGCCCCAGGGTCCACTCCCAGTGGGAGACCATGTGGTCCACCCCCACCAGGTTCTGCCAGTCCACGATGGCCTTGCCCTGGGTGAGGAGGGAAAGCCCCGAGTTGGTCCAGGTGTCCCCCCCGTCCAGGAGGAGGACCTTGGCCCCCCCGGCCTCCGCCTGGGCCCTCTGCTGGCGGATGAGGGCGGCCATAGGGCCAAGCCCGCCGATGGGGCCCAAGGCCCGGGCCAGCTCCACGAAGTCCAGGTAGGAGAGGAGGTAGGCCAAGGGAGTCTTCCGCGCCACCCCGTAGCGGCGGAGGATGGCCTCCCCCGTGAGGTACCCGGGGCGGCCCATGAGGGGCTTGGGGGCGATCAGGTTGGGAGGCTCCATGAAGTAGTGGGGGAAGGCCTGGGCGTGGAGGTCGGAGAAGTAGAGGAGGGTGGCCTCCCCGTAAGGAGGGAGGTCGTAGAGGCGCTTGGGGTCCTCCAGCACCTGGGCTAAAGCCCTAGGGGAGAGGCCCGCCAGGGCGGAGAGGAGAAAGAGGAGCTCCCTGCGGTTCATTTAGACCCCACGGCCGGCTTGGTGTTGAAGTCGGACTCCGGGTCCAGGAGGTAGGCCACCACGTGGGCGATCTCCTCCGGGGTGAGCACCCCCAAGGCCCCGAAGCGGTACATGACCGTGCAGGGGAAGTAGGCCCAGGCGTTGTAGATGACCTCGTAGGTGTAGCGCTGGACCGCCTCCGACTGGCCCCGCTTCAGACCGTACTTCTCCAGGCTGGGCCCCACGTCTCCTCCCAGGTGCACGGGGGAGCCATAGTGGCAGGAGAAGCAGTTGGCCTTGCGAAGGTCGTTGAAGATCTCCCCGCCCTTGCGCCAGTCCCCCATGAGCTTCCCGTCGGCGGGGTATTTGATCAGGGCCCGTTGCTCCTCCAGGAACTGCGGCAGAAGGTCGGCGGGAAGGCGGTTTCGGTGGATGGAGCAGAGGGCCTGGTCGGGGCGCTGGCCCGTAAGGGCCTCCGCATAGGTCCTGCCCCCTGCCTGGATGAGCTTAAGCTCCTCCTCGGTAAAGTAGCGCTGGGCCAAGGCCAAGGCCAGAAGGGCCAAAAGGAAGAAAAGAAGGGCTTTCCTCATGCTCCCTCCTCACCGCACGAAGGCGGGCCACTCCTCCACCACCGCCCCATTGGCCTGATAGGCCATGAAAAGTTGCAGGGCCAAAACGGGAAGGGAGTAGAGCTCAGGACCAGGATGGCCCACCACGGTATAGCAGGCCCGAATGCGGTCCTGCATGGTCCAGGCCTGGTCGTTGGAGTAGCGGTAGGCGGGCCAGTGGGTCCAGGACTTGTCCTGGCCCAGGACGTCGGCGTAGCGCAGGACTCCGGCCCTACGGCCCACGTAGGTCACGTGGCAGGTGGCGCAGCCAAAGTCCCGCCGGCCGCTCCGGGCGTAGAAGAGCTTTTCCCCCAGGGCGTAAAGCTCCCGCTCCTGGGGAAAGAGGAGGCGCACCTGGATCTTGTGGCCCGTGGACTTGCTGGCGATGTAGAAGGCCACGGCCACCACCTCGGAGCGCTTCACCGCTTCCGGCTTGAAGCCCTGGACCCGGGTCATGCAGGTGACGATGCGGCTGTCCAGGTCCTCCACCTTGCCCGTGTCCAGGAAGTAGCGGGGAAGCCGGGCGGCGGCCCCCTCCAGAACCCCCTTGCCCAAGCCGAAGTCGCACTCGGCCATGGTCTTGCCCGAGGGGCCCTTGCGGTTAAAGAGCTCCTCCCCCTGGGCCACGATGAGCTCCGTGGGCAGGATGCCGGCGGTCTTGAGGAGGAGCTCCTTCTGCTTTTTGGCCTCCTCCCGGGGGTCCACCCCCTGGCCCAGGGCCACCGCCAGGGCCAAAACCAGGGTCAAAAGCCACGCCTTACGCATAGCTCACCTCCATAAGGGCGCCCGGTCGCCCGGGCGCCCACGCTTACGCCAGCTCCAGCTTGACCGTACCCTCGCCCGTGTCTCCGCTGGTGTCCTTGAGCCTCACGGTGAAGGTGCCCGGCTTCTCCGCCTTGAACTTGAAGCCGTAGAGGGGGTTGGCGCTGGTGGAGGGGCCGGGACGGACCTCCGCCACCTTCTCCCCCTCAAAGTAGACCTCCACCAGGTTGATGTACTTGGCGGGAATCAGGTTGCCCCGCTCGTCCCGGCGGGTGCCGGGCTCGTTGGGGTGCTGGGCCACCGCCTGGAGCCGGAACTCCTCGCCCGCCTTGGGCTTGGCCGGGGTCAGCCGCACGATCACGCGAATCGCCATGGTCTACCTCCTTAACCGCACCCACCCACGGTGACGCGGGTGCTGGCCGAGGCCAGAAGGAGCTTGCCGTCCGCCGTCTCCACCACCGCCCGGATGGCCGTGGTCTCCGCCAGGCGGACCCGGGTGGCGTAGTAGGGCAGGGCCTGCATGGGCATGAAGCTCACCAGGCGGGGGGTGGGGTTCTTGTCGGCGAAGAGGTGGATGGCCTTGACCTGGGCGGAGGGCAGGTTCACCTCCACCTCGGCGGGCACGTTGGCCCCGCTTTCGGCGATGGCGGGCATGGTGAGCTTAACCAGATTAGAGGGGGTGAGGTCCTTGAACCCCTTGCCCAGGGCCTCCTTCAGGGCCTTCTCCAGGTTGGCCAGGTCCTCGCCCTCGAGGCCTTGGGCCCTCACGGGAATCCCCGAAAGGGCAGCGGCCCCAAGGGCCACGCCGGTAGCCTTCAGAAACGCTCGCCTATTCACACGCACCTCCTTTGGCGCACACCTGGCGCAGCTCCTCCAGGAACTGCGCCCGGGGCCGGCTGCCAAAAAGCCGGCCCACCTCTTCCCACGCCCCCTTGCGGAAGGCGAGGAAGACAAAGCTCGGGGTACCCGGCACCCTAAAGCGCCGGGCCAGGTCCTGGCCCTCGGGGGTGGCGGTGCTCACCGAGGCCACCACGTAATGGCCCTTCAAGAGGGCCTCCACCTGGGGGTCCGAGAGGACGAAGGTGTTCATCTGCTCGCAGTAGGGGCAGGCGGGGCTGTGGAAGTAGACCATGAGGACCCGCCCGTGGGCCTGGGCCAGGGCCTGGGCCTCGGCAAAGGGGTACCAGCGGCCGAAGTCCGGGCCCGCCAGGGCCAGGCCCAGGAAGAGGAGGGCGAGCATCCGCATGGGCATTCCCATATACACCGCCCGGGTACACCCGAGGACATTTGTACCTTACCAGGGTAGCCAGGGGAATGTCAAGGGGAAAGGCCGGCCAGGACACACTTTGTGAGCTCTTTCCCGAGGGCCTTCCCGGGCCTTAAGTACCCGCACTTTGGTTTCGCAACATGGGGTGCCCAAGTCGGGGCTAAAGGCTTTTCTGGGGCCCCACCGCGGCTTTTGCCGCGGTGGGGTACTCAGGCGCGCACACCCCCATAGCGTACCTACACCCTTAGGAACCGGCCCTTAAGTAAAGTTAAAGCTACACCCCTTGACGGCTGATGGAAGACCCCTATACCCTATGGCCCAGGAGGGTAAAGATGAAAAAGGCTCTGACGGTTCTCCTCCTTGTCGGCGGCCTGGCCTTGGCCCAGGCGGACGGCGCCAAGATCTACGCCCAGTGCGCGGGGTGCCACCAAGCGAACGGGCAAGGCATCCCCGGGGCCTTCCCGCCCCTTGCGGGCCACGTGGCGGAGATCCTCTCCAAGGCGGGGGGCCGGGAGTACCTGATCAAGGTCCTCCTCTGGGGCCTCCAGGGCCAGATTGAGGTGAAGGGCATGAAGTACAACGGGGCCATGCCCGCCTTCGCCCAGCTCAAGGACGAGGAGATCGCCGCCGTCCTCACCCACATCGCCACCGCCTGGGGGGACGACAAGAAGGTGAAGGACTTCAAGCCCTTCACCGCCGATGAGGTGAAGAAGCTCCGGGCCCAAAAGCTCACGGCCCAGCAGGTGCTGGAGGCAAGGAAGAAGCTCGGGCTCAAGTAGGCCCACAACCCTCTGGGCTCCGGGGCCAGGCCCCGGGGCCTTTGCTTTAATGGGAGGGTGCTGGCCCTCGCCCTCAAGAAGGCCTTTCCCGGCTTCCGGCTGGAGGTGGCCCTCGAGGTCCAGGAGGGGGAGGTCCTGGCCCTTTTGGGCCCATCGGGAAGCGGCAAGAGCACCCTCCTCAAGCTGGTGGCGGGCCTCCTCGCCCCGGAGGAGGGGTATGTGCGCTTCGCCGAGGCCGACCTCACCCCCCTCCCCCCGGAACGGCGTAAGGTGGGCTTCCTCTTCCAGGATTACGCCCTCTTCCCCCATCTCAGCGTGGCCGACAACATCGCCTTCGGCCTCCTCGAGGCCCGCTGGCCCAAGGCGGCCCGGGAGGAGCGGGTGAGGGAGCTTCTTGAACGCATGGAGCTCACCCCCCACGCCAGGAAGCGCCCCACGGAGCTTTCCGGCGGAGAGCAACAGCGCGTGGCCCTGGCCCGGGCCCTGGCCCCTAGGCCCCGCCTCCTCCTCCTGGACGAGCCCCTGGGGGCCCTGGACCTGAGGCTCAGGGAGGAGCTCCTCCTCTTCCTGCGCAAGACCCTCAAGGAGGAAGGGGTCACCACCCTCCTGGTCACCCACGACCAGGGCGAGGCCTTCCTCCTGGCCCAGCGGGTGGCCCTCATGCGGGAAGGCCGCATCGTCCAGGTGGGCCGGCCCGAGGAGGTCTACGCCCGCCCCATAGACCCCTGGGCCGCCCGCTTCCTGGGGCACAAAAACCTCCTCTCCCCCGAGGAGAGCCGGGCCCTGGGCCTGCCCCCCAAGGCCCACCTCCTTCCCCCTAAGGCCCTCTCCCTGGGGGGGCCCCTCGAGGCCACCGTGGAGGAGCGCCTCTTCTACGGCCCCCGGGTGGGGCTCTGGGTGCGCCTTGGGGGGGTGCGCCTCTACCTGGAGGCCGGGGAAGGCCCCGGGGAGGGGGAAAGGGTGGGCCTCAGCCTGGACCTGGCCCAGGCGGTAGCCTGGGAAGGATGAGGCTGGCCCTGCTCCTAGGCGGCCCCCTATTGGTCACGGAGGGGCTTCGGGAAAGGCTTAAGGCGTTTCGCCTCTGGGCGGCAGACTCCGGGGCCCGGCACGCCCTGGAGCTTGGGCTTCCCCTGGAGCTATGGCTCGGGGACATGGACTCCAGCCCCCCCTGGCTCCAGGAGGCCCTTCCCGCCCCCAGGGTCCTCCTTCCCCCCGAGAAGGACCTGACCGACGGCGAGGCCCTGATGCGGAGGGCCCTGGAGGCCGGCCCCGAGGAGGTCCTCCTCCTGGGGGCCACCGGGGGGCGGCTGGACCACACCCTGGCCCACCTGGAGCTCGCCTTCCTCCTGGCGGAGCGGGGCATCCGGGTGGAGCTCAGCGACGGCCTCACCCGGACCTTTCCCCTCCTTCCCGGGGAGCACGCCTTTTCCCTGGAGGCCGGGGCCCCCTTCAGCCTCCTCCCCTTCCCCGAGGCCACCTTAGGGGTGGAGGGGGCCCGTTGGGACCTCCCCCCCACCCCCCTGAGGGCCACCACCAGGGCCCTGGAGAACCGGGCCCTGGGGCCCATCCGCCTTCGGGTGGAGAGGGGCCGGGCCCTCCTTCACCTCTTCCCTTGACAGGGGGCAAAAGGAGGGCTACACTGGCTTTTGGCGTTTGGGCCGCTAGCTCAACCGGTAGAGCAACCGACTCTTAATCGGTGGGTTACAGGTTCGAGTCCTGTGCGGCCCACCAAACCCCCCGGGGGCGACCCCGGGGCCCCTTTATCATGGGGGCGTGGACCTCCCCAAAACCCCTCTAGACCTCCTCTCCTTGGACCTACCCCAGGGAGAGCCCTGGGGCTACGCCCTGGCCCAGGGCCTCCTCAAAGCCCCCTGGGCCTGGCGGGCCCTCAGGCCCACCCCGGGGGTTTTAGACCTTATACGGCAGGACCTCGAGGCCCTCTACCTGGAGCTTGGGCGCCTGAGGGAGGCCTACCCCCTGGGAAGCCTGGGGGAAAGGCCCCCCCACCCCGCCGAGGAGGAGGCCCTGAAGGCCCTCCTCACCCGGGACCCGGAGGCCCTGGTGGCGGCCCTGAAGACCCACGGCCCCTGGCCCTTCGCCCTCTACCGGGCCTTCCGCTTTGACGGGGCCCTCCACCCCATCCCCCGCCCCCGCCTTCCCCGGGAGGACGAGCTCGTGGGCTATGAAGACCAGCTGAGGGCCCTTCGGGAAAACGCCCGGCGCTTCCTGGAAGGGAAGCCCGCCCTCCACACCCTCCTCTACGGGGCCCGGGGCACGGGCAAGAGCACCGCCGCCAAAAGCCTCCTCCACCTGGAGGGGGTGCGGATGGTGGAGGTGGAACCCAGGGCCCTGAGCCAGCTGGAGGGCCTTCTGGAAACCCTGGGCCAGCTCCCACACCGCCTCTTCCTCTTCCTGGACGACCTCTCCCTGGACCCCGAGGACGAGGCCTTCCACCACCTGAAGGCGCTCCTGGAGGGGAGCCTCGAGGGGCCCCCGGAGAACGTCCTCCTCCTGGCCACCTCCAACCGCCGCCACCTGGTGCGCCGCCAGGGGGAAAACCCTCTCCCCGGGGAAGCCCCCGAGGCCTGGGACGAGCTCCAGGACACCCTGGCCCTCGCCGAGCGCTTCGGCCTGGTCCTCACCTTCCCGCCCTTTGACCGGGAGCTCTACCTGAAGGCCGTGGCCCACCACCTGGGCCGCCCCCTCACCGAGGAGGAAAAGAAGGAGGCCCTCCGCTTCGCCCTGAACCGGGGCTTTTCTGGGCGGGTGGCGAGGCAGTTCGCCTTAAGCCGTTGACAAGGATGTACGGATGCAATATCCTCAGAACGTGCGGACAGGTTCATTCCGTATAAACCAACTATTGAGGAAAGCCAAGGTCGGCCAGTTTAGGCTTCCTCAATTTCAACGAGATTTCGTTTGGAATGAAGCTCAGGTTGCCCTACTCATTGATTCAATTGCCCGCAACTACCCCATTGGATCTTTACTTTTGTTGGAGCCTGGTCCGGAAATTCACCTAAGTACCAGGTCTCTGGAAGTTGCGGCAAGTGAACCAGACACTTACTTTTCCTCCGACAAATCTTTAGAGGATGACGAAGGATCAACCGATGCGCAAGAATTGCTCATTTTAGACGGACAGCAACGAATGACCTCTATTGTCCGCGTGCTACTGAACCTTAATCCCTCAAAAACGTATTGGTTTGATTTACAAGATATGTATGATTCGTTTCAAGAGGAAAGATCAGATTGGATCAAAAAAACTTCAGGAAAAGCGAAGGACGAGACACGTAATGACGGACGGTGGATTCGTGCAGATCTAGCTATCGAAGGAAAGGAGCAAAGATATGTCATTGATTACTTTTTAAACTTTTTTGGAGATGAGAGGGAAAAAGCCATGCAAGCAATCCAAAATGTCAACCGTATATTTGAAACCATCCGCAACTACGAAGTGCCCTATATTCTCCTGGAAGGCCAGGAGGGCGTAGAAGCTATTTGCCGGATTTTTGAAACAATAAACTCAACGGGTACACGTTTAACCACCTTTGATTTGGCCGTTGCACGCTATTTTCCTAATCCAGATCTGCGCCACCTGTACGAAGCTGCACGTAATTCGCACCAGATGCTTCGTGATTTCGATGTAGACGGCGAGCGCATACTACAAATAATTGTCCTCCTTGAGAAAAATACCGAACCTTCTCGCAGCGAACAGCTTAAACTGACTAAAGAAGACATCCATAAGCATTGGGATAAAGCAGTTGGGGCTTTAGTGAGAGCCATAAGGTGGGCGCAAAATGAGTGTGGGCTTGAACCAAGGTATTATGTCGGCGAAAGTCAGTTGGTAGCTCTCGCTGGAGTTTTGTCTGGTTTAGAACCTTCTCAACAAGAGGTTTTTCTCGCCCGGAGAAGAGATTTACTGGTTCAATGGTTTTTTTCAAACGTTTTGCAAAGTGGCTTCCGAGCAACAAATTATAGAATCTTTACCCATTATAGAAGCCTGCAAAAATTACTGGAAGAAGGCGAGATTCCTGCTGACGATGTACCTGCAGTCAAACTAGACCTTGACACCTTGATAAATTTGGCGAAGAGTGACAACCGATACAAAGCCATTCTTGCTCTTTTGAGGCGCTCAATTATGGAAGATTTTTACTCAGGGTCCAAGATAGAGTCTAATAATCTGGAAATACATCACATATTTCCTCGGTCTTTCGGGGCAAAGAAGAAGGTAGATTCAATAGCAAATTTGGTCCCCCTAACTCGCGAAAGCAATCAATTGTTATCAAACAGAAACCCTTCTGAATACATAGCCGAACTTGGCAGACGTACTAGCATCCAAAAAGCAAACGAGCGCTTGGCCAATGCTCTTTTCCCAGTACGCCTTACCTCAACGGGAGAGATCGCCCCTCAAATCCTATCCGATGACCAGTATGAAGCATTTCTACAAGAAAGAGGCAAGCTTATTCTCAAGAAGATCAAGGAAGTTGTAGGTCCCAGCTTCAGCGATGACCCACTAGAAGAGTGAATTGCCTGCCTCCTACATCCTAACTTACTTATTTTTGCTAGAAAAGCTCAAGGCCGCCTCCACGAACCCGGCGAAGGGCGGCGAGGGGCGCATGGGGCGGCTCTTGAACTCGGGGTGGCTCTGGAGGGCCAGGAAGAAGGGGTGGTCCTTGAGCTCAATGGCCTCCACCAGCCCTGCCCCCCGGCCCTTCATCCCCGGGGTGATGGCGGAGATGACGAGGCCCGCCCTCTCCAGCCCGTCCACGTACAGGGGGTTCACCTCGTAGCGGTGGCGGTGGCGCTCCAAGACCTCTTCCCGGCCGTAGAGGCGGTGGAGCAGGGTGCCGGGCCGGATGCGCATGGGCCAGTCCCCCAGGCGCATGGTCCCCCCCAGGCCCTCCGCCTCCAGTTGCTCCGGCATGAGGTCAATGACGGGGTGGGGGGTGTAGGGGTCAAACTCCGTGGAGTTGGCCCCCCGGAGGCCCGCCACGTTCCGGGCGAACTCAATGACGGCGATCTGCAGGCCCAGGCAGATGCCCAGGTAGGGGATCTTCCTCTCCCGGGCGTACTGGGCGGCCCGCACCTTGCCCTCAATCCCCCGCACGCCGAAGCCCCCGGGCACCAGGATGCCCGCCACGTCGGCGAAGGCCTCGTCCAGGTCCGCCGCCTCCAGGCTCTCGGCGTCCACCCACTTGACCTCCACCCGGGCCCGGTTCTTGATGCCGGCGTGCTTGAGGGCCTCGAGGAGGGAGAGGTAGGCGTCCGGCATCTTCACGTACTTGCCGGCGATGGCGATGCGCACCGTGCGCTCCGGGTTCTTGAGGATGCGCACCGCCTCCTGCCAGAAGGCCAGGTTGGGGAAGACGGGCTCGAGGCCCAAAGCCCGCTCCACCACCCGGCCAAGCCCCTGCTCCTCCAAAAGAAGCGGGACCTCGTAAAGGTGCTCCACGTTGGGGCTGCTGAAGACGTGGCCCGGGCGGACGTTGGTGAAGAGGGCCACCTTCTTCCTCACCTCCTCGGGGACGGGCTTGGCGGAGCGGAGGACGATGGCGTCGGGCTGGATGCCCACGCCCCTCAGGGTGGCCACGGAGTGCTGGGTGGGCTTGGTCTTGAACTCCTCGCTGGTCTCCAGATAGGGCACCAGGGTGAGGTGGAGGTAAAAGGTGTTATCCTCCCCCTCGTCAAAGCGGAACTGGCGGATGGCCTCGAGGAAGGGGAGGCTCTCAATGTCCCCCACCGTGCCCCCCACCTCCACCACGGCGATCTCCGCCCGCTGATCCTCGGCCACCTTGCGGATCCGGTCCTTGATCTCGTCGGTGATGTGGGGGATGACCTGGACCGTCTGGGAGAGGTACTCCCCCCGGCGCTCCTTCTGGATCACGGAGAGGTAGACCTGGCCGGTGGTGAGGTTGTTGCCCCGGGAGAGGTCCATGTCCAGAAAGCGCTCGTAGTGGCCGATGTCCAGGTCGGTCTCGGCCCCGTCGGCGGTGACGAAGACCTCCCCGTGCTCGTAGGGGCGCATGGTCCCGGCGTCCACGTTCACGTAGGGGTCTATCTTGATGGCCGTGACCCGGTAGCCCCGGGCCCGGAGGAGGGCCCCCAGGGAGGAGGTCAGGATCCCCTTCCCCAGGCTGGACACCACGCCCCCGGTGACGAACACGTACTTCCTGGGCCTTGCGCTTCCGGAAACCCCGCTCACGGGACCTAAGCCTACCACATCTGGCGGAAGGGGCCAGGTCTATGGTAAAGTCTTCTTTGGCGTTCTTGCGGGGTCCCCCGATCCCCCGGCAAGGACGGAGAGCGCTTTGCCCAAATCGTCAAGGAGGGCCCTGGTGAAGACGTACGTGCCTAAAGAGACCGAACCCCGCTGGGTTCTCATAGACGCCGAGGGGAAGACCCTGGGCCGGCTGGCCACCCAGATCGCCACGCTCCTCCGGGGCAAGCACCGCCCCGACTGGACCCCCAACATCGCCATGGGGGACTTCGTGGTGGTGGTCAACGCCGACAAGATCCGCCTCACCGGCAAGAAGCTCAAGCAGAAGATCTACACCCGCTACAGCGGCTACCAGGGGGGCCTCAAGGAGATCCCCGCTGAGAAGATGCTGGCCACCCACCCCGAGCGGGTTCTGGAGCACGCCGTGAAGGGCATGCTCCCCAAGGGGCCCTTGGGCCGCAGGCTCTTCAAGCGCCTCAAGGTCTACGCCGGGCCCACCCACCCCCACCAGGCGCAGAAGCCCGTGAAGCTGGAGGTCCAGTGATGGAGCAGTACTACGGCACCGGAAGGCGCAAGGAAGCCGTGGCCCGGGTCTTCCTGAGGCCCGGAAGCGGCAAGATCACCGTGAACGGCCTGGACTTTGGGGACTACTTCCAGGGCATTGTGCGGGCGGTGGCGGCCCTGGAGCCCCTCAGGGTGGTGGACGCCCTGGGCCGCTTTGACGCCTACATCACCGTGCGGGGGGGCGGCAAGAGCGGGCAGATTGACGCCATCAAGCTGGGCGTGGCCCGGGCCCTGTTGCAGTACAACCCCGACTACCGGGCCAAGCTGAAGCCCCTGGGCTTCCTCACCCGGGACGCCCGCGTGGTGGAACGGAAGAAGTACGGCAAGCACAAGGCCCGCCGGGCGCCCCAGTACTCCAAGCGCTAGGCCTTTTCCCCTCCCTCCCCGGGGCCCATCCCGGGGAGGCTTTCTTTTAGGGCCCTTTCCAGCTCCTCCGGGGCCAGGGGGTGGACCAGGCCGTGGCGCAGGTAGACCAGCCGGGCCTCGGCCTCCACCCCCCAGGCCTGTTGGAGGGCCCTGCGGTAGACGGCGAGTTGGAAGCGGTAGGCCTCGGGCCGCACCTCGCGGTCCGTCTTGTAGTCCTCCAGGTACCACCGCCCCCCCACCCGGTAGAGGCGGTCCAGGACCCCGTACCAGACGGTGCCCCCCAGGGGCAGGACCAGGGGAAGCTCGGCGTGGTCCTCCTCCCGGGCCTCGAGGGGCGGGAGGGAGGGGCCCAGCATCCCCCGGTAGCGGCGGAGGAGGTCCCGGACCTCTTCCAGAAGCCTTCGCTTTTCCCCCTCGGCGAAGGGGAAGGCCACCTCCTGGAGGAGGAGGCCCGCCATGGCCCCCTCGTCCTCGGGGTCCAGGTGGCGGGCGATGGCGTAGTGGACCAGGGTGCCCAGGGCCCTATGGAACTCGGGCAGGGCCTCCTTCTCCAGGGCCTCGGCCAGGGGCACGGGCTCCTTTGCCTTTGTAAAGGCGCTTGGGGAGTAGACGAAGGGGAGGGGCCTCTCCGGAAAGGCCAGGTGGGCGTAGGGGGCGGGAAGGGGCGGCGGGGGCGGGGTTTGGGGCCGGTCGCCGAGGGGAGGGAGGGCCTTAAAGGGGTGGCGGCGCACCAGGGGGTCCTGGCTCTCCGGCCCCAGGCCCAGCCGCTCCAGGGCCTCCACCCAGGGGCCCGGACGTCCCGAGGCGCTTCCCGTGACGATGAGGACATCCCTGGCCCGGGAAAGGGCCACGTAGAGGAGGCGGCGGGCCTCCTCCGCCTGGGCCTTCCGGAGGGCCTTCCGCACCTCCTTGTAGGCGGGGGTGCCCCTAAGGGCCACCTCCCCACCCAGCCCCACCAGCAGGTCCTCTTCCTTGGGGTTCTCCCCGCGGGAGAGGTCAAAGAGGGCCACCACCGGCCACTCCAGCCCCTTGGCCCCGTGGACGGTGAGGACCTGGACCCCCTCTTCCCCCTCGGGAAGCTCGGCCGCCTCCGGGTCCTCGGCCCGAAGGCGGAGCCACTCCAGGAGGGCCTCGAGGTCGGGGAAGCGCTCCATGGCCGCGAGGAGAAGCAGGGCGTCCAGGTTGACCCGGGCCCGGGGGGAAAGCCGCCTCAAAAAGGCCTCGTCCCGGGAGAGGCGCTTCAGGGCCTCCAGAGGGGGAAGGCCGGCCAGGGCGCGGAGGGCCGTGAGCTTGGCCCGCACCGCCTCCGGGAGGAGGGGGATGGGGTCTTGGGCCTTCAGGGCCTCCTCCACCTCCGAAAGGTCCAGCCCCACCCAGGGCCCCCGCAAGAAGGCCAGGAGGGCGAGGCGCTCCTCGGGGCCCGGGGGGCCTTCCAGGAGGGAAAGCCTCAGGGCGTGGTAGAGGTCCCGCACCTCGGGCCGGGCGAAGAAGCTCCGCCCCCGCCCCAGGGCGTAGGGCACGCCCCGGGCGCGGAAGGCGGCCTCCAGGGGAGGGAGGCTACTCCGGCTTCGCACCAGGACCGCCATCTGCGAAAAGGCGTAGCCCTCCTCCCTGAGGGCCATAAGCCTGTCCAGAAGCAGGTGGGCCTCGGCCCGCCTCTTCTCCTCCAGCCCCCCTTCCCCCACCACCCAGTGCACCTCCACCCGGCCCACCTCCTGCCGGTGGGGCCTCACCCTCACCCCCTCCTCCCCGAAGAGGGCGGTGAAGCGGTTCAAGAACTCGGCCACCGCCTGGGCGTGGCGGTAGGTGGTGGAAAGGTAGCGCACCTCCTGGGCCCGCTTCAGGGCTTCCCGGAAGACCTCCACCCGGGCGTTGCGGAAGAGGTAGATGGACTGCTTGGGGTCCCCCACGGCCACCAGCCTGGCCCCGGCCTCCTTAAGCCCCTGGAAGAAGCGGCCCTGGAGGGGCCCGGTGTCCTGGTACTCGTCCAGGAGGATGTGGGGAAAGCGCTCCACCACCCGCCTCAGGGCCTCCCGGTTTTCCAGGATGCGGAGGGCCAGGGCCTCGAGGTCCGAGGGGCTTAGGAAAGCGGGAAGCCTTCTCCGGTAGCCCTCCAAGGCCTCCAGGTAGAGGGCGAAGACCCCCTCGGCCCCGGGGAGGGGGTGGAGGGTCTCGGCCAGGGTCCGCTTGCGGTAGAGGTGGAGAAGGGCCCCCGCCAGGCCCCCGTCCAGCCCCTTCCGGTAAAGCAGGCTTCGCGCCTCCTCCAGGAAGAGGGCCTCGGCCAGGAAGGCGTCCAGAAGGGCGAAGTCCGGGTCCAAGCCCAGGAGGGGGGCGGTGTGGCGCAGGGCCTCGGCCATGAAGCCGTGGATGGTGGTGAAAAGCGCCCCGTGGACCTCCCGCTCCGCCTCCTTGAGGCGCGGGTCCTCCGCCGAAAGCGCCAAAACCGCCCTTTTGGCCCGCCCCCTCAGCTCCTCCGCCGCCTTGCGGGTGAAGGTGAGGGCGGCGATGCGCCTCAGGGGCACCCCGCTTTGGAGGAGGCCCTTCAGCTCCTCCACCAGGGCGTGGGTCTTGCCCGTGCCCGCCGAGGCCAGGTAGACCCTCATCCTTCCTCCTTGCGGCAGATGTCCTGGAAATCGCAGGTATGGCAGTAGTTCCCGGGCCTATGGACGAAAGGCCCCTCCCGCCAGAGGGCTAGGGCTTGTTGCAACAGGGGGTCTATCTCCTTCGCAGCGGGAGGCCTCTGCCCCCTACGGTAGGGGATTTTGCGGTGAAGACTAGGCTCACCCAGCCAAGGCCAGACCCACAGATAGACCGCTTCCACCTTTCTTGTGAACCTCCCCTGGACAAGCTCCTCTATGGCTTTCCACTCGGTCCAGCGCTTCCTAGGCCCTAGATCGGGCCGAGCCTCCTCCGGGAGAAGGCGGTAGATGTGGACGGCATCCCCCTCCCACCGCACGCCGTCCAGGTGCAAGCGATAGTGCTCCCGATTCCAAGGAACGAAGAAACGCATCCCCTCCAGGTGCTCCCGGTGGGCCTGGAGCCAGGGGGAGACCGCGGGGTCGGCCTCCAGGGCCTTGGGGTCCTTGGCCAGGAGGGCCCAGCCCCTGGCCTCGCCGTCCGTGGTGGGGAAGCGCTCCAGGTAGACCCTAAGGGGGCACTCCTCCAGAAAGCGGCGCAAAGCCTCCAGGGTGGGAAGCCCCCGGGCCCGGGAAGGGGGGATGGGCCGGAAGGGGGTGTGGGGGAGGGCCTCGAGGCGGCTAGAAGGGGGCAAGGGCTCGGGCCGCCTGCCCTCGGCCAGGGGCTCTAAGGGCCCCGAGGGGCCCGCCCTGGGGTAGAGGAGAACGACCTCCTCCCCCCGGCTCGCCACCTCCTCCCGGAAGAGGGGGTCCAGGCCCCGAAGCCGCCTCTTAAGCCCCCGGAGAGGGCCCTCTTCCCGCAACTCCTCCAGGAGGAAGTAGTCCTCCCGCTCCCCCAGGGTGTACCGCCCCGCCACCCACTCCAACACGTAGGCCCGCCTGGCCCTGATCCCCGTGGCCCTGAGGGGCGGAAGGACCGGGATCCCCTTCCCCACCTCGGGGGGCAGGGTCTCGTCCAGGATGAGGCTCCGCCACCAGGCCAGGGGGTCGGCCCGGTCCACCCGGAGGGCCAGGCGAAGCCGGGCCAGAAAGGGCTCCTTGGCCTCCACCCCCAGGCGCTCCAGGGCCTCCTCCGCCCAGGCCAAAAGGTCCTGGCCCGGGGCGCGGAGGGCCAAGAAGGCCCGCCACTCCTCCAAAAGCCCCTCCCGCTCGGCCAGAAGCCCCAGGGCCTCCTCCCCGGCCAGGCCCAGCCTCAAGGCTTTCCGCCCCAGCCGGGCAAAGCCCAAGGCCAGGAGGTCCCGGCCCGTGGGGTAGGGGGAGAGGAGGGCCAGCACCCTCTCCCCTTCCTCCGTCTCCGCCAGGCTCCGCTCCCGGCCGTCCTCCAGGGGCAGGCCGTACTCCTCCTTGAGGAGGAGAAGCCCGGGAATCCGGTCCTCCGGGGCCACCACCAGCACCTCCTCGGGCGTTAGCCCCTCGCCCCCCAGCGCCCTAGGGGCCAGGGCCCGCTTGAGGGCCTTCAGGAGGTAGCGGGCCTCCTCCACCGGGTTGGCCAGGGCCAGGACCTCCCGCCTCAGGGGCCTTGGGGCAAGCTCCCGCCAGGGGGTGAGCCCCTCGGGAAGGACCTCGAGGGTGAGGAGGACGGGAACCCTTTTGGCCAGGCGCTGGAGGAAGCGGAGGTCCAAAGGCCCCACCTCCCGGAAGCCGTCCACCACCACCAGGCTTGGCTCAGGATGGAGGCGCAAGGGGGCTCGGATGGCCTTGTGGCGGAAGTCGTCGTAGTCCAGGCTCCCCCGCTTGAGGCGCTCGTAGGCCAGGTAGACCCGCCGAAGCCGCCCCGCCTCCCCCTCCTTGGGCAGGGCGAAGGGGGAGAGGCCAGACCGCTTCAGCTCGGCTATGGCCCGGGCGAAGAGCCGGGCCTCCCCCGGGGCAACGCCGGGCCCCATAAGCTCCCTCAGGGCCTCCCCCACCAGGGCCACCCGCCCCGCCCCCGGCAGGAGGGGCCTAAGCCAGCCCGCCTCGGCCAGGACCCGGTAGTAAAGGGCCTGGAGGGAGAGGAACTCCAGGCCCAGGAAAGCCCCCCTGGCCCCAAGGAGGCGGTAGACGTAGGCCCGCTGGTGGGGAAGCCCCACCCAGAGGACCCGGCCCCGTCTCTCTAAAACCCCAAGAGCCCAGTCCAGGGCCAGGGTCGTCTTCCCCGAGGCGGGAGGCCCCAAGACGGGATAAAGGCCCGCCTTCATACAAGGGGCATTCTACGCCCCGGGCTATTGGGGAAGGGTTTCTGAGGGAAGGTCCAGGGGGATGGGCCTCAGGTCCTGGCCCAGCCGCAAAACCCCCACCACCCGGCCCCGGTGGAGGACGAAGCAGCGGTACTCCCCGGGCAGGGCCACCACTTGGCGGGCCAGGGAGAGCTCCTTGAGGAGGGGCCAGGGGCGCCTGGCCATGGGTTTACCCCGCAAGGGGCCCAGGTGGGGCATGGGCCTGCCCCGCTCCACCGCCACAAGGAGAAGGGGCCGCTCCTGGCCTAGGAGGACCAGGGTGGCCCCCTCTTCCCGGTACAGGCCCAGGACCCGAAGACCCCGGATGAGAAGGAGGCACTCCTTGAGGGCCGCTTCCGGGCCGGACCCCTCCCCCAGGGCCACGCCGAGGAGGAAGAGGAGGAGGGGTCCCAGCCGCCTCATCCCTAGAAGCCCCGCTCGGCCGAGATCAGGGCCAAAGCCGCCCGGGCCAGGAGGGAGGCCCGGTAGGGCTCTTTCTCCAGCCGCCCCTTGGCCTCGGCGATAAGGGTCTTCACCAGGGGGTCCTGGCCGCGGTAGTAGTCAAGCTCCTTCTCCGCCCGGTCCACCAAGGCCTGGGCGCGGAGGGTGGGGTCCTTCAGCTCCTTACCGCCAAAGGGCCGTCCCTGCCGCATCCCCATCCCGGGCCGCCCCGGGGCTCCGTGAAAGCCGTGGCGAGGGCGGGGAGGCTCCCCCTGGGCCGCCCGGAAGAGCGCCAGGGCCGCCTGGGCTTCCCGCGCGGCCTTGAAGGCCTCCTTGGCCCCGTAGCTCTTCTCCGCCCGGGCCTTCACCTCCTTGGCCCAGGCCAGGAGCTTCTCCTCCCCGGTGGCCCCCTGGGCCACGGTCTGGAGCCGGGCCAAGGCCATGGCCGCCATGGCCTCCTGCCGGTAGTCCACCCCCTGGGCCAAAGAGAGGCCCGCCGCCAGAACCACCGCACCCAAAAGCGCCCTTTTCATCCCTATCACCTCCGGCCTCCAGGCTAGCCCCCTTCCCTAAAGGGCGCACCGGGGGAAACCTTAAGCGAAGCCAAAGGCAGGAAGAGCCCCACCGCCGCCCCGCCCCGGTTCTCCACCCGGGCCCTGCCCCCGTGGAGGCGGGCCACGGCGGCCACCAGGGCCAGGCCAAGGCCCATCCCCTCCCCTCCGTGCACAAAGGGCTCCAAGGCCCTTTCCAGAAGGCCTTCCGGGAAGCCGGGCCCGGAGTCCACCAGCCAGAGCCACACCCCCTCCCCTTCCCGCTGCAGGAGGACCCGTACGGGCGGCCTTCCGTGGCGGCGGGCGTTCTCCAGGACGTTCTCCACCGCCAGGGCCAAAAGCTCTGGGTCCGCCAGAACCACCCCTTCCCCTTCCACCGCAAGCCCCATCTCCGCCAGAAAGGCCTTCAGGTCCAAAGGCCTCGGGCGGAGGCCCCCGGCCTCCAGCTGGGAGAGGCGCAGGAGGCCAGAAAGCCGCCTTTCCAGACGGGCCGCCTCCCTCAGGGCCCCCTCCAAGGCCCGGGGCTCGGGCCTGCGCCTCAGAACCTCCAGGTAGCCCTTGAGGGCGGTGAGGGGGGTGCGGAGCTCGTGGGAGGCGTGGTGGGCGAAACGCCGGGCCAGGGCCTCCTTCTCGGAAAGCTCTTCAAGAAGCCGGGAAACCCGAGAAAGGAGGGCGTTTAAGGCCTCCACCACGGGCTTGAGCTCGCTCAAAGGGGGCTCGGGCAGAGGGCTCAGGTCCTCGGGGGAGCGGGCTTGGAGGAGGGCCTCCAGCCGGGAAAGCGGCCGCAGGGCCCAGGTGAGGGCCAGGTAGGCGAGGAGGAAGACCAGGAGGAAAAGCCCCCCGCCCAAGGTGGCGTAGCGGTAAAGAAGCCGCCTCCCGAGCCCAGAAACCCCCTCCAGGGGCACGGCGAGGCCGAAGCCTCCCCCTCCCTCCGGCAGGGCCACGTAGAGGACCCCCCGCCACACCCCCTGGTAGGGCCGCCCCTCCCGGAGGGCGGGAAGGAGGGGCTCGGGCAGGGGCCAGTCCTGGAGCTCGGTGAAGCGGACCTCCTCCCCCCGCACCCCAAAGCCCACCCCGCCCCCATAGGTCTGGCTTAAGCGGAATAGCTCTAGAAGAAGGGCCTCTTCCTTGGGCCCCTCCTCCTTGAGGAGGAAGAGGCGGGAGAAGATGGCCCTTTCCAGGTCCTCGGCCGCCGCCTTCTCCGCCTCCTTCACCGAGACCAGGGCCAAAGGGACCAGAAGGAGGAGGAGGGCGAGGCCCAGGAGGGCGAAGAGCCTGGCCCTAAGGGAGGAAAAGGCGGTAGCCATAGCCGCGCACCGTCTGGATGGGGTTGGGCTCCCCCAGGGCCTTGCGCAAAAGGGAGAGGTGGACCTCCAGGGTGGCGGGCTCCACCTCCTCCCCCCAGACCTTCAGCATCAGGGCCTCCTTGGAGATCACCTCCTCCGGGGCCTCCAGGAAGGCCTTGAGGAGGAGGAAGGCCTTGGGGGAAAGCTCCAGCCGCCTCTCCCCCCGGAAGGCCTCCATGCGCCTCGGGTAAAGGCGGAGGTCCCTGTAGGCCAGCACCTCCTCCTTGCGCCGGGAGCGGCGGAGGAGGGCCTCGAGGCGGGCCAGAAGCTCCTGGAGGCTGTAGGGCTTCACCAGGTAGTCGTCGGCCCCCTCCTTGAGCCCCTTCACCCGCCACTCCACCCCGCCCAGGGCCGTCAGCATGAGGACCGGCACCTCGGAGCGGGCCCGGATCTCCTTGAGGAGGGAAAACCCATCCCCCTCGGGCAGAAGGACGTCCAGGACCACGGCCTCCGCCCAGGGAAGGTGGGCCAGGGCCTCCTTGGGGCTTTCCGTGGCCCTGACCTCGTGCCCCTCCAGGGAAAGCCCCAGCTCCAAGGCCTCCCGCACGCCAGGGTCGTCCTCCACCAGAAGGATCCTCATACCGAGGGGTTCTTCCAGAGGCCTAGGGCCCGCACCGGGGCGTAGACCTCCAAAGGCGGCAGGGCCTCCCCCGTCTTCAGGTCCAGGCGGTGGATGCGGCCTCCCCCCCGCCTTGCGGCGTAGAGGAGGCCTCCGTGGGGAAGGAGCTCCACCAGGCTCATCCGCTCCTCCCCCTCCAGAAGAGGGAGGTCCAAGGAGCCCAGAAGGGCCCCGGAAAAGTCCACCACCCGCACCTTGGCGGCCTCGGTGTCATAGAGGTAAAGCCTCTCCCCCTCCACCCCCACCCCGCCCAGAAGCCTCAGCTCCTCGCTCTCCCTAGAGCGCCGGAAGGCGTAGCGGGAAAGGTAGCGGCCCTCGGGGGAAAGCCTCTGCACCTGGCGGTTGCCGTAGTCCAGGACGAAGAGGAAGCCGGAGGCCGCCACCAGGACCTTGGGGTCTTGGAAGGTGCCCCGGCCCGGGCCCTGCCCCCCGAAGCGCCCTCGGTACCGCCCGGCCAGGTCCAGGAGGCTGATGGTGGCCGTCTCCCCGTCCAGCACGAAGAGGGTGCCGTCCATGACCGCTAGGCTTACGGGGAAGAGGAACTCCCCCGGCTTCATGCCGTAAGGGCCGGTGGAAAGGAGTAGCTCCCCCTCGGGGGAGAAGCGGTGGAGAAGTTTGGCCCCGTGCTCAAAGACCGAGACCCAGATGCCCCCTTCCCCGTCGGCGGCCACCGAGAGGGGCGGGGCGGGGAAGTGGCCCGGGGCGGAGCCGATGCCGGAGATGAGCCTGGCGGGGGTGCCCTCCAGGTCCAAAAGGCGCACCGAGCCCTTCTTGGCCTCCACCCCCAGGAGGAGGTAGTGGGCCTGGGGCAGGCCCTGGTCCTCCTCCCAGGGGCCCTCGAGGACCCGGACCACCTCGTCCAGGCCGGGACGCTTGGCGGGGTCCTTCTCCAGCATCCTGAGGACCAGGTCGGAAAGGGCCTGGGGGATCTCGGGCTTGAGCTGCTTGGGGGGCGTGGGGACCTGGAAGATCTGCTGGTGGATCACGGTCTCGTACGCCCCGGTGAAGGGGGGCTGGCCGGTCAGGGCCTCGTAGAGGACGATGCCCAAGGAGTAGATGTCCGAGCGGTGGTCCAGCCTCTGCCCCTTGGCCTGCTCCGGGCTCATGTAGACGGGGGTGCCGATCCTGGCCCCGGTGATGGTGAGGCGGGTCAGGACCCGGCCGGCGGCGATGCCGAAGTCCATGAGGCGCACCCCCCGGGGGTCCACGCCGTCTTCCCGCAGAGCCCCCTTGAGGACCATGATGTTGCCCGGCTTGATGTCCCGGTGGACGATGCCCTGGGCGTGGATGTGCTTGAGGGCGTCGGCCACCCGGGCCAGGATGGCGGCGGCCTGCTTGATGTTGAGCCGCCTTTCCTCAATGAGCCGGTCCAGGCCCTCCCCCTCCAGGAACTCCATGGCGATGAAGTGCACCCCGTCCACCTGGCCGTGGTCGTAGACCTTGACGATGTTGGGGTGGTCCATCTTGGCCAGGACCTCGGCCTCCCGGTGGAAGCGGCGCACGAAGCGGGGATCGCCCAGGAAGCGCTCCTGGGGCACCTTCAGGGCCACCAGGCGGCCTGTCTTCTTGTCCTTAGCCTTGTACACCGTGGCCATCCCCCCCACGCCCACCTTCTCCAGGATCTCGTAGCGCTGGGAGAGGCTCTGGACCTCCTCCGTGGTCTTGGTCCGGGTGGGGCGCTTCTCCCGGGTGGGCCTCCGCCGCCTCACCCGCCTTGGCCCCAGGTAGACCCGGGGGGCGGCCAACGCCCCCAGGGCAAGGAGAAGCCAGGGGGCCACGGCCTGGAGCCGGGCCCCCAGGGCCACCCCCGCCCCGGAAAGGAGGGCCAGAAGCAGGAGAAGGGGCCAGGGCGCAAGGCGCACCGCCAGAAGCGCGGTGAGGGCCACCAGCAAAAAGGCGAGAAGCCAGGCCATCACTCCACCCTAAGGGCCACGGCGGTCACGTTGTCGTCGCCGCCGCGGCGCAGGGCCTCGGCCACCAGGGCCTCGAGGCTTCCCTGAAGGTCCTTCCCCAGCCGCCACGCCTCCTCGGGGACCAGGCCGTAAAGGCCGTCGGTCACCAGGAGCACCCCTTCCCCCGGGGCCAGGCGCACCTCCAGGAGGTCAAACCGGGCCTCGGGCAGGCCCAAGGCCCGGGTGAGGAGGTTGCGGTAGGGGTGGCGCTCGGCCTCGGTCCGGGTGAGGACCCCCTCTTTAAGCCGCTCCGCCACCCAGGAGTGGTCCTCGGTGAGGCGGCGTAAGCCCCCGGGGCCAAAGAGGTAGGCCCGCGAGTCCCCGATGTGCCCCAGGGCCCCCTCCTTGAGCCAGTCGGCGTAGAGAAGGGCGGTCAGGGTGGTGCCCATGCCCTTCCTTCCCGGCTTCTCCGCCTCCTTCTCCACCCTCCTCTGCGCCAGGGTCAGGGCCTTCTCCATGACCCGCTTCAGGCCCACGGCGGGGCGGCCCTCCTTGAGGTGCTCGCCGTAGGCCCGGGCCGCCTCGGAGAGGGCCTCTATGGCCACCTTGCTGGCCCACTCCCCCGCCTCCAACCCCCCCATGCCGTCGGCCACCGCCAGGAGGAAGAGGTTGCCCTGGGGCAGGCTGAGGTGCAGGACCCGGTGGAAGTCCTCGTTGTTCTGGCGGCGGCCCACGTGGGAGACGGCGGCCACCTGGAACCGGGGCGCAAGGCGCATCGGCTTCATTGTATAGGATGGAGGCGTGGAGCGCCTGGCCGACCTGGTGGACCTCTACGAGTACCGGGTGGAGGACCTGGCCCAAGGCCGCCCCCCCAAAGGGGGCAAGCGGGCCCTCCTGGAGCTCCGGGCCTTCCTGGCCCAGGCCCGGCTCCCGGCCCCCCTGGCCAAGCGCTTCCGCCAGGCCGACGCCCGCTTCCGGGCCCTGAGGGGCCAAAGGACCGAGCCGCCTCCCGCCCTGGACCTCCCCACCCTCCTTCCCGAGGAGCCGGCACCCTCCAGGGAGGAGGGCCAGGAGAACCTCCGCACCCTCGCCCTCAAGGTCTGGCGCCTCCTGGCCTCCCGGGAGGCCAGGGCCCGGGCCAAGGACCTCCTTTCGGGCCGGCGGGAGGAGCTCCGCCTCATCCACGCCTTCTTGCAGAACTACCTGGACTACCGGGAAAAACCCGAGTTCAAGCGGGACTACAACCTCTCCCGCTTCACGCCCACCCACCCCATCCCCTCCCTCACGGACAGCCTCCTGGACCTCGAGGACCCCAAGGTGGCGGAGGCCCTCCTTTTGGAGTACCTGGAGACCGCCCTCCGCATCCCCCAAGACCTCCCCATCCCCCCGGAGGAGACCAGAAACTACGTGCGCCGCTTCCTTAACCGCCTCCTGGACTGGGACGAGGCCTATGGCCTACCCCCCAAGCGGGACCTTTTGGCCCTGAGGCGGGCCCTGGAGGAGGCCCGGCGCCTGGGGGCGGGGGAGAAGGAGATCGCCCGCCTGGAGGAGCGCCTCAGGGAGGAGGCCAAGGAGGAGAGGCGGCGGGAGCTTCTTCTGGAGGAGGAGCGGCGCCGCTTCCGGGTGGCCCAGGAGAAGGCGCTGGCCCTGCTGAACCTCCTGCCCGCCCCCCAGGGGGAAACCCCCTGGCCCGAGGTGCCCCCGCCCGGGGAGGTGCGGGAGACCCTGGCCACGGTCCCCCTGGCCCCGGGCCGCGTGGCCCTGGGCCCTTTGGTCCTCACCTTGAGCCAGGTGGACGGGACCTGGTACCTGGGCCTGGCCGGGGAGGACCACGTCCTGGAGGAGAGCCAGGTCCTGCCCTGGGAGGACCTGGAGGTGTGGGCGGTCCGGGAAGGGGACCTCCTCCACCTGAGGCTCGAGGCCCGAAGCGGCCTCAGGCTTTACGGGCTCCTCTCCGAGGGCCGGGTCCTGGCCCTTCTCCTCTCGCCCAAGGGAGACTACGCCTACCTGCGCCTCCTCCGGGGCCTCTCCGCCAAGCTCAAGGGGGAGTTCCGCCCCGAGGAGCTGGGTCCAAGGCTTGCGGAAAAGTACCGCCAGGCCCCGGAGGAAGCCCTCCTAGACTTCGCCCGCAAGGGCCTCGAGGTCACGCTGAAGCGCCTGGGGGGCCAGGACCCCGAACCCCTCCTCCTGGAGGTGGGGCAGGCCCTGGGCCTGGAGGGGGAGGCCCGGGTCCTGGCGGAAGCCTTGCGGGCATACCTGGGCCGCCGCCCCCCCACCCGGGAAACCCTGGGGGGGGAGGTCCGCTTCCTCTCCCTCTCCCCCGAGCCCCAAAGCCTCAAGGTGGGCAGCGCCGTGCTCTCCCTCCGGCTTAAGGAGGACGGGGTCTACGTGGGCCAGGCAGGAGAGGTGCCCCGGCGCCTCAAGGACCTCCTGGTCTACCGCCTGGCCGAAGGGGCCCTCATCCTGGCCCGAGAGGGCAGGCGGCTCGCCTACCTGGTGGTTGGAACGCCTTGACGCAAAGGGCCTCCTTGATATAATCCCGGGCAAGGAGGCCTATGAAAGTCCTGAGGCACAAAGCCTTCGCCCGCCTCATCCTCTCCTACCTGGTCTCCCAGGCGGGGAGCAAAGTCCACCGGGTGGCCCTTCTCGTTCTGGTCTACCTCCTCACGGAAAACGCCCTCTGGGTGTCCCTGGTCCTCGGGGTGCAGCTTCTCGGCACCGTGGTCTTCTCCCCTCTTCTCTCGGCCTGGGCGGACACCCAGGATCGCAAGCGGCTCCTCGTGTGGTCGGACCTCCTCCGCGCCCCCCTGGTGGCCCTGATCCCCCTCCTGGGGGCCAAGAGCCTCCCCGTCCTTCTCCTCCTGGTCTTTCTCATTGAGCTCCTGCGGGACCTCCACGACCCCATCCAGAACGCCGTGGTCCCCGACCTGGTGCCCAAGGAGGAGGTGGACGAGGCCAATAGCCTCATCCTCCTCGCCGACCGCCTCTCGGAGGTCCTCTTCGTGGGCGCGGCCGGCGTTTTGGTGGCGGCGGTGGGCCCGGCCTTCGCCTTCTACCTGGACGCCCTCACCTATCTGGCCTCGGGCCTCCTCCTCACGGGCCTCCCTCCCTTAAGGCCGGAGCGCCTCCCCAAGGCGGGGTACCTGGAGCGGGTGAAGGAGGGCCTGGGCCACCTCCTCCGCCACCCCACCATAAGGCGCGCGGTGGGCACCCTCTTCGCCGCCGCCTGCTTCGGCTCGGTGGAGACCGCCTTGGGGGTGGTCCTGGCCATCAAGTGGCTGGGGGTGGGCTCGGCGGGTTTCGGCTTCATGGAGGCGGCCATGGCCCTGGGGGCCATCCTGGGGGGGCTTGCCATGCCCTACCTCCTAAGGCGCTTCCCCCGGGAGCGGCTCTTCCTCTACGCCCTCTTCCTCTTCGGGATCTTTGAGGCTTCCATCGGGGCCTTCCCCGTCTTCGCCTGGGTGCTCGTGGCCTTCTTCCTGGCGGGGTTTTTGAACATGGCCTTCATCGTCCCCGCCCGCTCCATCCTCCAGCTCAACACCCCCCAGGAGATGCGGGGGCGGATCTTCGCCGCCTTCAGCGCCGTGATGAACGCCGCCGTCCTCACGGGCACCATGCTGGGCGGGGCCTTGGAGGGCCAGATCGGGGCCCCCATGGTCTTCCTCCTGGCGGGGGTCATGGTGAGCCTGGCGGCGGGCTACGTCCTCCTCACCGGAGGCATCCCCGCGCCCAGAGGAGAGGCCGCCTAAGCCTCCTTGAGCCAGCGGGCGGCCTCGAGGGCGTAGTAGGTGAGGATCCCCTGGGCCCCGGCCCGGCGGAGGGCGAAGAGGCTTTCCAAAACCGCCCGCCTTTCGTCCAGCCACCCCTTCAGGGCCGCCGCCTTCAGCATGGCGTACTCCCCGGAGACCTGGTAGGCGAAAAGGGGCTTAAAGAAGCGCCCTTTGAGGGCGTGGAGGACGTCCAGGTAGGGCAGGGCGGGCTTCACCATGAGCATATCGGCGCCTTCTAAATCGTCCAAGGCCGCCTCCCTCAGGGCGTCCCAGAGCCCCGCCTTGGGGTCCATCTGGTAGCCCGCGCGGTCCCCGAACCGGGGGGCGCTCCCCGCCGCCTCCCGGAAGGGGCCGTAGAAGGCGGAGGCGTACTTCACGGCGTAGGAGAGGATGGGGACGTGGGCAAACCCTCCCTGGTCCAAAGCCTCCCGGATGGCCCTAACCTGCCCGTCCATCATGGCGCTCGGGGCCACCACGTCCGCCCCCGCCTGGGCCTGGGAGAGGGCGGTCTTGGCGAGGAGCTCCAAGGTGGCGTCGTTGTCCACGTAAAAGCCCAGGGGGCCTTCCCGGACCACGCCGCAGTGGCCGTGGTCCGTGTACTCGCAAAGGCAGGTGTCGGCCATGACGAGAAGCTCGGGGAGCTCCCTCTTGAGGAGACGGATGGCCCGCTGGACCACCCCCTCCTCGGCGTAGGCGCCCCTCCCCAGGGGGTCCTTGGCCGCCTCCGGGAGCACCCCAAAGAGGATCACCCCGCCCAGGCCCGCCTCCAGGGCCTCCTCCCCCACCCGGGGAAGCTCGGAAAGGGGGTGGCGGAAGACCCCGGGCATGGAGGGGACCTCCTCCCTCTCTCCCCCCTCTTTCACGAAAAGGGGCAGGACGAGGTGCTTCGCTGAGAGCTCCACCTCGGCCACCAAGGGCCTCAGGAGGGGGGAACGTAGCCTTCTTGGGCGCTCCATGGCTTCCACTATACTCAGAGGGGAGGGAGCATGAACCTGCAGAAGCTCTTGAAGGAAGCCCAGAAAGCCCAGAAAAAGGCGGCCGAGGTCCAGGAGCGCCTGGAGAGGATGACCGTGGTGGGCACGGCCCAGGGCCTGGTGGAGGTGGAGGCCAACGGCCACGGCAAGATCCTGGCCCTGCGCCTCAAGCCCGAGGTCCTGAAGGCCTTCCAGGACGACCTCGAGGGCCTGGAGGACCTCCTTTTGGTGGCCATCCAGGACGCCCAGAAGAAGGCCCACGAGCTTTCAGAGAAGGAGATGGCCCGGGAGCTGGGCGGGGTGGGGGACATGCTGGGGAAGCTCCTCTAGCCCATGCGCTACCCAGAAAGCCTCCTCAAGCTCGCCCGGGCCCTCTCCCGCCTTCCCGGCATCGGCCCCAAGACCGCCCAGAAGCTGGCCCTCTTTCTGGCCTTCCACAAGGAGGTGGCCGAGGAGCTCAAGGAGGGCTTGGCGGCCCTTAGGGACCTCGGGGTCTGCCGGGTCTGCGGCAACCTGGCGGAGGGGGAGCTCTGCCCCATCTGCCAGGACGAAGGGCGGGACCGCGCCCTTTTGGCCGTGGTGGAGACCGTGGCCGACCTCTACGCCCTGGAGCGGAGCGGGGAGTTTTCCGGGGTCTACCACGTGCTGGGCGGGGCTTTGAACCCCCTGGAGGGCGTGGGGCCCAAGGACCTCAACCTGGAGGGCCTCTGGCCGAGGCTCCAAGAGGTGCGGGAGGTCATCCTGGCCACCTCCATGACCGTGGAGGGGGAGGCCACCGCCCTCTACCTGGCGGAGGAGCTGAAAAAGCGGGGGGTGAAGGCCACCCGCCTGGCCTACGGCCTGCCCGTGGGGGGCAGCCTGGAGTACGTGGACGAGGTGACCCTGGGCCGGGCCCTGGAGGGGCGAAAGCCCCTCTGATACCACCCCATGCTGGGAAGCTTCCCAGGGCTTTTGGACCGTCAGATGGAAAAGCGCGTGGAAGATCTCCTTCAGGAGCTCCTATACCGGGTGGAAGGGGCCCACGCCGCCGCCATCGGCAACCTGGAAGGCCTCTTGGTGGAAGGGGTTAAGAGGCGCCGGGTGGACCTGGAGGCCGCCATCGCCGAGCACGCCGCCCTCCTCCGCCAGGCCAGGGCCGCCTACGCCAGCGCCCTGGGTTCGCCTACCCTCCAGGAGCTTTGGGTGGGGGCAAGCCCTGTGGTAGGCTATGCCCGGATGCTGGGCAAAGAACTCTTCCTCCTTCTCCTCCTGAGCCCGGAGGCCAACCTGGGCCAGGCCCGGCTCCAGGCGGCTAGGGTAGGAAGCGCCCTAGGAGAGGTGACGGGATGGCTTACCTAGAAAGCCTGGCTCCCCTTGGGGTGAAGCGGGCGGTGCTGACGGGCCTGGACGGCCTGGTCATTGAGGCTTTGGGCCGGGGAACCCCTTCCGCCGAGGTGCTGGCGGCGGAGCTGGCCTCCCTGGCCCGGCACATGGCCCCGCTGGCGGAGGCCTTGGGCGGGGAGGTGCGCCGCTTCACCATGGCCACCGAGGGCCTCGAGGTCCTGGCCCTGAAGGTGGGGAACTACCTCCTGGGGGCGGTGCTGGAACGGGGCATGGACCGAAAGGCCGTCGGCCAGGAGCTTTCCCGCATCGCCCTTAAGTTGGAGAATCTCTAGGAGGCGTGGTGAGGGAAGCCCTGCAGGAACTAAAGGCCACCAAGGGGGTGCGGGTGGCCGCGCTCCTCAGCGAGGACGGCTTCGTGGTGGAAGAGGTGCGGGAGGAGGGGGCCCCCGATCCCAGCCTCCTCTCCGCCCGGGCGGCCACCGTCCTGGGCACCGCCAAGGCCCTGGGCCAGACCCTGGGCCAGGAGGGTCTAGAGGAGGTCATGGTAGAGTACCCGGAGGGGGTGCTCCTCCTGGCTCCGCTACCCGGCCACCACCTGCTCCTCTTTCTGGACGGGGTGCGGAGCCTGGGCCGGGCGCGGTTGGCCTTAAAGCGAGCGCTGCCCCAGATCACGGAGGCCTTAGCATGAACGAGCTGAAGCTGGACATCCAGATTGACAAGGACACCGCCATCGGCCGCTACACCAACCTGGCCCTCATCGCCCACACCAAGAACGAGTTCATCCTGGACTTCGCCCTCCTCCAGCCCCAGGGCGGGGCGCTGGTGGTGAGCCGCATCATCACCAGCCCCCAGCACGCCAAGGCCCTCCTCAGGAGCCTGGCGGAAAACGTAGCCCGCTACGAAGAGACCTTCGGCCCTATCCCGGAGCCGGTAGCGGAAAACCAGGCCTAGAGGTTTTCCCGCCACCAGTCCAGGTAGGCCCTGAGCCGGGCCACTCGGCGGTCGGGCCTGCCGGAGCGGGAAAGCTCGTGCCCCTCCTCGGGCACCCGGAAAAAGCGGGTCTTCACCCCCAGGTGGAGGAGGGCCGTGTACCAGGCCTCCCCCTGGTCTATGGGGCAGCGGTGGTCCTGCTCGGCATGCACCACCAGGGTGGGGGTCTTCACCTGGTGGGCCAGGCGCAGGGGGCTTTTCTCCCACAGGACCTCAGGGGCCTCCCAAGGCGTGGCGAAAAGCTCCAGGAAGGTGAAGCGGGGGCCGATATCGCTGGCCCCAAAGAAGCTAAACCAGTTGCAGATGCTCCGGTCGGTCACCGCCGCCCGGAAGCGATGGGGGTGGCGGGCGGTGAGCCAGTTCACCATGTACCCCCCGTAGCTTCCCCCCGCCACCCCCACCCGCTCAGGGTCCAGGGGGAAGCGGGCCAGGACGTGGTCCAAAAAGCCCAGGAGGTCCTCCTCGTCCCGCTCCCCCCAGGCCCCTTCCAGGAGGGCGTAGTCCTGGCCGTAGCCCGTGGAGCCCCTGGGGTTGGCGAAGGCCACGGCGTAGCCTGCCTTCTGGAACAGGGCCAGCTCCAGCATGGGGGCCCGGCCGAAGGCGGTGTGGGGCCCCCCGTGGATGTAGAGGATCAAGGGGTGGGGGCCTTCCCCTTCCGGCAGGAGGACAAAGCCCGGGACCACGTGCCCCCTGGGGCTTTCCCAGGCCGTGTAAAGGGGTTCGGGCAGGGCAAGCCCCTCGTTGGGGTCCAGGGTTCCCAAAGGCCCCTCCAGCCGGGCCGGGCGGGTGAAGTCCTCGGTGAGGAGGAAAAGCCCCTTCTCCGTCTTGGCGAAGGCCAGGACGCTCCCCCCCGCGGGCAGGGCCTCGGCCCGCCCGTCCAAGCCCACCCGGTAGAGCCTGGCCTCCCCCGCCTCCGTGCGCACCAGATAGACCCCGTCTTCCCCCCACCTGGGCCCCTGGGCGTGGGCGCCAAAACGCAGGTCCGAGTTGATGGAGTTCCCCAGGCTCCCCTCCAGGAGGACCCGGGCCCTTCCCCCCTGGAGGTGGTAGAGCCTGGCCTCCGTCCCCCCGCCCCGCTCAAAGGCGTGGCCCAGGAAGAAGAGGCCTTCCGGGCTCCACTCCAGGGCCTGGATGGGGCCCACGCCCCCGTAGACCTTCCTCAGGCCCCCCTCCTCCAGGAGGAAAAGGGTGTCCCGCCCCTCCCTCTGGGCCTTCAGGTCCTCGGGCATCACCAGGTAAAGGCCTTCGGGGGCGAAGACCATCTCCTTGGGGGCGGGGTAGCGGGAGAGGAGAAGGCGCCTCTCCCCGTCTTTCAGGAGGTAAAGGGCCACCTGCCCCTCGGGAAGGAGCCCCTTGCCGTCAAACTTGAAGGGCCAGCCCTCAAAGACCCGGGGGGTTCCCGGCCTGGGGGCCTCCTTAAGGGCCAGGAAGGCCACCTGGCCCTGGGGGCCCAGGGCGTAGTCCAGAACCCCCGCCGTCTCGGTGAGCCTTTCCGCCTCCCCGCCCCGAAGGTCCAGGCGGAAGAGCTCCTGGCCTTCCCCCACCCCGCGCAGGAAGTAGACGTAAGGGGCCTGGTAGCGGGGCTTTCTGGCCTCCTCCCGGGTGAGGAAGCGCAAGGTGCCGTCGTAAAGGGCCAGGCGGGTGCGGTAGCGGGGAGGATCGCCCTCCACGATGTCCGTGAGGAGGAAAAGGGGCAATCCCTCAGGGCCGGGCGTGAGGTCGGAGAGGAAGCGAAACCTGTAAAGGATTTCCGGTTCCATGCCCCCATGATACTGACCGGTCATTCGCCCGCAAGGGGCGCCCTTTTCCGGTAAGCTGGCCCCGTGGACCGGGACGAGCTGGTGCGCTACCTGAACGGGTACCTGGACCTCGAGGCCTTCCCCCAGGACCCCTCCCTCAACGGCCTGCAGGTGGAGGGGAAGCCCCGGGTGACCAAGGTGGGGGCGGCGGTGGACGCGGGCGAGGCCATCTTCCGCAAGGCCCTGGAGGAGGGGGTGGACTTCCTCCTGGTCCACCACGGCCTCTTCTGGGGCCGGCCCTTCCCCATCGTGGGCCACCACAAAAGGCGGCTTGCGCTCCTCTTCCAGGGGGGGATCAACCTCTACGCCGCCCACCTGCCCCTGGACGCCCACCCGGAGGTGGGCAACAACTTCGTCCTGGCCCGGGACCTGGGCCTTCTGGACCTGACCCCCTGGGACGTGGGGGTGAAGGGGCGGTTTCCCCTGCCCACCCCCCTCCTCCAGGTGGCCGACCGCCTGGGCCAGCTGACCGGGATGCAGCCCCTGGTGCACCAGGGGGGACCGGACCAGGTGGAGACGGTCATCATCGTCTCGGGCTCGGGCACGGGCCTCCTTCCCAAGGTGGACGCCGACCTCTTCATCACCGGCGAGCCCAAGCACGCCGTCTTCCACGAGACCTTTGAGCGGGGCCTCAACGTCATCTACGCCGGGCACTACGACACGGAGACCTTCGGGGTCAAGGCGTTGGCCCAACACCTTTACGAGCGCTTTGGCCTCCCCTGGGTCTTCCTGGACCACCCCACGGGGCTTTAGATGGCGGGCCTCTTCCTGACCCTCGAGGGCCTGGACGGAAGCGGCAAGTCCACCCAGGCGAAGCTTCTCGCCGCCTTCCTGGAGGGGAGGGGCCTTCCGGTGGTCCTCACCCGGGAGCCCGGCGGAGGGCTTCCCGGGGTGCGGGATCTCCTCCTTAGAGGTGAACTCTCCCCGGAGGCGGAGTACCTCCTCTTCAGCGCCGACCGGGCGGAGCACGTGCGCAAGGTGATCCTCCCGAGCCTCGAGGCTGGGGCTTGGGTGGTCTCCGACCGCTACCTGGACTCCAGCCTGGCCTACCAGGGCTTCGGCCGGGGGCTTCCCCTCCCCTGGCTTCTGGAGGTGGCCAAGGAGGCCACGCTGGGCCTCACCCCCCGCCTCACCTTCCTCCTGGACCTCCCCCCGGAGGAGGCCCTAAGGCGGGTGAAGGACCCCGACCGCCTGGAGCGGGAAGGCCTCGCCTTCTTCCAAAGGGTGCGGGAGGGCTACCTCTTCCTGGCCGAGAAGGAGCCCCACCGCTTCGTGGTCCTGGACGCCACCGAGAGCGTGGAGGCCGTGGCCCAGAGGATCCAGGCCCACCTCCTCCCCCTTCTGCCATAATGGCCCCATGGCCCCCCTCCGCGCCGCCTTAAGTGCCCGCACGTCGGTTTTGCGACATAGGGTGCCCAAGCCGGGGCTGTGGAAGGGCTTTTCTGGGGCCCCCACCGCGGCAAAGGCCGCAGTGGGGTACTTAGCCCTGGGCCTCTTCCTCTTGGCCCTGGCCCAGGGCCTCACCTTCCCCAAGAGCACCCTCTACGTGGAGCAGGGGGGAAAGCGCCACTTCCTCAAGGTGGAGGTGGCCGACACCCCCGAGCGCCAGGCCCAAGGCCTCATGTTCCGCAAGGCTTTGCCTGAGGACGAGGGCATGGTCTTCCTCTTCCCCGCCCCCACGGCGGGGGGGTTCTGGATGAAGAACACCCTGATCCCCCTCTCCATCGCCTTCTTTGACCGCCAGGGGGTGATCCTCCGCATCCTGGACATGGAGCCCTGCCGAGCCGACCCCTGCCCCGTCTACTACCCCGGGGTGGTCTACCAGGGGGCCCTGGAGGTCAACCAGGGCTGGTTCCGCCGCCGGGGCCTCAAGGAGGGGGCTAGGGTGGGGGGCGAGGCCCTCAAGCTCTGGCCCAAGCCGTGGAACGGAACCCCCTCTTCCCCCTAGCCGCCTTCGCCCTCCTCATCCTCCTCTCGGTCTTCTCCCTGTTGGGCTACCTCCTGGCGGCCAGGCGCTACCCCGGGCCGCCCCCGCCCACAGGGATTTTGGTGGAGACGGAGGAGGGCCCCCGCCTCCTCAGGGGCCGCCTGGCCCGCACCCCCGAGGCCTGGGCCCGGGGCCTGGGCCTGCGGCAGGAGGGCCTCGAGGCCCTCCTCTACCTCTTCCCCGAGGCCACGGACGCCCCCTTCAGCGCCGAGGGGTACCGCTTCCCCGTAGTGGTGGCCTTCCTGGACGGGGAGGGGCGGGTCCTCAAGGTGGCCCACCTGCGGCCCGGGGAGAGCGTGAGCCCCGGCACCGCCTACCGGGGGGTCCTGGAGGTGCGGGAGGGCCTCCTCGCCCTACGCCCCGGGGACCGGGTAGCCCCTAGCGGGACGGCTTCTCCAGGCCCCTGAGGTCCAGGAGGAAGTTCCCCGTGGAGGGGACGAAGACCGTCTGCACCCCGGGGGCCAGCTTCTCGGCAAAGGTGAGCTGGACCACCTCGGGGGCGTTCTTTAGGGCCTGGCCCCTGAGCTCAATGGCCTTGGCCTCGCCTTCGGCCCGAAGGATCGCGGCGTCCCGCTCCCCCTTGGCCTCAATGACCCGGCGCTCGGCGGCGATCTCCGCCTGCTTGCGGCGGTTGATCTCAATCTGCACCTGCTGCTCGGCGGTCTGCTTCTCCTCAATGACCTTGGCCACGGCCTCGGGGATGCGGATCTCCCGCAGGAGGACGGAGATGAGCTCGATATGGTACTGGCGGAGGGTTTCCTCGAGGCTCTGGATCACCGAGGTCTCCAGGGCGGTGCGCTGGGTGCTGATGAGCTCGGCGGCGCCAAACTGGCCCACGGCGTCCCGCACCTTGGAGCGCACCTGGGGCACGATCAGGGTCTCCAGGTACCCTGGCCCCACCTCCTGGTGGAGTTTAGGGGCCCGGTCCTTGAGGATCCGGTACTGGACCGTCACGTCCACCCCGATCTCCAAGCCCTCCTTGGAGCGGGCCCGGATGGAGGTGTCCACCCGCCTCTCTCCCTCGTGGGGGGCGGAAAGGGTCACCTCTTTGACGCGGGCATCGTAGAGGACCACCTGCTGCAGCCCCGGCACCACGAAGTGGACCCCCTCGTAAAGGGGCCTGTCCTGGACCCCCCTCAGGATGTTGAAGACCACCCCCACGTGCCCCGCCGGCACCACCACAAAGCTGTTGGCCAGAAGGAGGAGCAACCCCCCAAACCCCAGTAGGGGCGGGGCCAGGCGCCTCCTTGGGGTGAAGAGGAGGCCCACCCCCAGGAGGATCAAGACAAGGCTCACCAGGTTCAGCATGAAAAAAGTATAAGGCCTGGGGCTAACCCCAGGCCCCCGGCGAAAGGCCCTACTCCTTCTTTTCCGAAGACTCCGACTTTTCCGAAGACTCCGACTTTTCCGAGCCCTTCTTGGCGTAGTCCTTCACGTGCCAGCCCGAGCCCTTGAAGATGATGGCGGGCGGGGTGATGACCCGCTTCAAGGGCTCCCCCGTCTCCGGGTGGGCCTTGAGGGGCTCATCGTGGAAGCCCTGCTCAAACTCGTAGTAGTTTCCGGTTTCCAGGCCCTTGTACACGTAGACCGGCATACCCTTACCCTCCCCCCGCCATTCTGACACTCAAAGCCCTTGAGTGTCAAGGCCCCCGAGTGGTACCCTCCCCCCGTGGACAAAGCCGCCCTCAGGCGCTGGGCCCGCCGCGTCTGGCGCTCCCTGGACCGGAAGGCCCTGGCCGAGGAGGTCCTGAAGGCCCTCCTCCCCTGGCTAAGGGCCCGGGGCTTCGGGAACATCCTCCTCTACCACCCCCTTCCCCACGAGCTGGACCTCACCCCCCTCCTCGAGGGCTACCCCGCCCGCTACTACCTGCCCAAGGTGGCGGGGCAGGGGCTTACCGTTCACCCCTTTGGCCCCCTGGCCCCGGGGCCCTTTGGCCTCCTGGAGCCCACCACCCCCCCCGTGGACCCCGGGGTCCTGGACCTGGTGGTGGTGCCGGGCCTGGCCTTTGACCGGGAGGGGTACCGCCTAGGCCACGGCCAGGGCTACTACGACCGCTTCCTGGCCTCGGTGCGGGCGGAAACCCTGGGGGTGGTGCCGGAGGCCCTCCTCCTTCCCCGCCTGCCCCGGGACCCCTGGGACGTGCCCGTGGCCCACCTAGCCAGCGAAAGGGGGGTGTGGCCCGTCGCCCGAGGCCGGCTTTGGTGCTAGACTCCCCCCATGCGGGGAGCCCTTCTGGACCGGGACGGGGTGCTCCTCCTTCTGGACGAGGAGGCCCTTTACAAAAAGGCCCTGGAGCTGGCCGCTTATGGGGCGGGGCTTGAGCGGAGCCTGGCCGTCCTGGCCCGGGGGATGCGGACCCTGGAGGAGGCGGTGCGGAGCCTGGCGGTGAGGACCCTGGAGGAGGAGGCCCTCTCACCGCCTGGTGGCCGAGGCGGCCGAGGCGCTTAACCTTCCCCAGGAGCGCTTCCTGCCCTGGCGCTACTACCGCTTCATGAAGTGGGCCCCGGGAGCAGAGGCCCTCCTACGGGCCCTCAAGGCCAGGGGCCTAAAAATCGGGGTCCTCTCCAACACCCTGCCCAGCCTCCAAGAGAGCCTGGCCCACCACGGCCTGGCCCATTACGTGGAGGGGTTCTTCGCCTCCACCTCGCTCGGGGTGGCCAAGCCCCACCCCGAGGCCTTTCTCCTGGCCCTAAAGGCCATGGGCCTGAAGCCCGAGGAGACCCTTTACCTGGACGACGACCCAGAAAACGTGGAGGCCGCCCGGAGGCTGGGCCTCCGGGCGGAGGTGTACGCCTACCAAAGAGCGCTGGGGAGCTGAAACCGAACCAGCTTCCCCTCCACCACGGTGAGGAGGCGGTCCTTACCCTCCAAAGCGACCCCGTTAGCCCCTTTCAGAGTAAGCTCGGCCAGGAGCACCTTGGTCACCGGCCTCACCGGCAAAGGCGTGCGCTCCTCCAAGCCGCCCTCATCCCAGGGGGTGAAGGCGATATCCTCCCCGGCGTTCAGGTTGAGGCGGTAAAGAAGCGCCCGGTCACCGCCCTCCTCCAAGACCAGCAGGTTCTTGAGCTCCGGCCACGCCACCCCCACTACCCGGTTGCTAGGCTAGTCTAGAAGGTAAACGTATTCCGCATAAAGGCCCACCGGGCTGGACAGGAGCAGGACCAGGCGCACCACCCGGCTCTGGCAGTCGCAGAGGGGCTCGGCGCTGACCAAAAGAAGGTAGTTCCCCGAGGGGTCCAAGGTCAGGTGCCCGGAACGCATGCGGCGGAAGACGGTGGGCAACACCTCCTTACCCCCTCCCTGCCCCAAGGGAACGTACCGGTTCTTTCCGTGCTCCAAGACCCCTCCCACAAGGCGCCATGGCGGCAGAACCACGTCCCCAGAACCCGGACCCAGTTCCTTCACCCCCTCAGGGGCTAGGGAGTACACCTTCTCCCCCACCGCCACCACCTGGCCCCGCATCATCCCCACCCACCGGGCAGCCAGGTCCAAGGTCTCTGCAGAGGAACCGGAAGGCAAAGCTTCTGGAGCCTTGGCGGGCTGGGGGACCTGCTGGGCCTTCTCAGCTTGCCTGGGGGAGTTGCGGCGCGCCTCCACCCACGGCTTCAGGGCGGCCAAGGCCATGGCCAGCTGGTAGCGGTTCACCACCGCATTCAGCCCGAAGGAGCCATCGGGATTCAGGGCCATCAAGCCTAAGCCCACCACCTTGCGCACAGCGGAAGCCGCCCAGTGGTCCTTGGGCACGTCCCAGGGTAAAGGCGCCTCCTTGTCCGCGCCCAGCCGCTCGGCCAGGCGGGCCAGCACCACCGCCAAGGCCGCCCGGGTCAGGGGCTCCTGGCCGCGAAAGGTGCCGTCGGGGTAGCGGGCCACCAGCCCCCAGGTGACCGCCAAGGCCAGGGGCTCCAGGACCCAGTGGCCCGGGGGGACATCCTTGAAGGCCACAGGCTTGGCCTCCACCCCAAGGTCCCGCAAGACCCGCCCCAAAGCGCCCGCCAGCTGGTAGCGGTTCAGGGGCTCCTGACCCCGGAAGGTGCCATCGGGGTAGCCCTGAAGCCAGCCGGCCTGCGCCACCTCCTCCACCTGCTCGGCCAGGGGCCCAGGAGGAATATCGGAAAAAGCGGCCCAGGCCCAGCCGCCCACCGCCAGCAACACACCCACGCTCCAACTCAGCTTCATAAACGCCCCCCGTCCAGAATACCCAGGTGGGCTGGAACCCGTAAAGCCCTGGGCGCTTCGGGCTAAAGCACCGGGAGCTCGGCCACGGTGAGGACCTCGAGGCCCGGAGTCCCCTGCCGGAAGACGGCGATGCGGGCCACCACGTGCCCCCCGGCCCGGAGGACCACCTTCTCCATGGCCTTCATGGTCTCCCCGCTGGAGACCACGTCGGAGATCAGGGTCACCTTCTGGTTAAGGAGCTTCTCGGCGAAGCGGCGGTCCAGCCAGAGGACCTCCCCCACCCCCAGGGTCAGGGTCTCCACCTCCTGGATGATGGGGTCCTCCATGTAGGGGCGGCGCCGCCTCCTGGCCACCACGTAGGGGAGGCCCATCTCCTCCGCCAGGACGTGGGTGAGGGGGATGGGGCTGGTCTCGGTGGTGAAGAGGACCTCGGTGTCCTTGGGCACCAGGGGCTTTAGGGCCTCGGCCGCCGCCCGCACCAGCTCCGGGTCCCCCAGAAACTCCACCAGGGGGATGCGCCGCCCGGGAAGGGGCTCAATGAGGGGCACGTGCCGGGTGACGCCGCCGATGGTGATGGGATAGGTTTCCATACCGCCCTCCTACTCCGGCTTGAAAAGGGGCAGGTGGCCCAAGGCGATCACGTCCTGGCGGGGCGTGCCCTCGGTGAAGACCGCCAAAACGGCCACCACCTGCCCACCCACGCTCTCTATGAGCTCCCTAAGGCCCGAGAGGGTGGAGCCCGTGGAGACCACGTCGTCCACGATGGCCACCTTCTTCCCCCGGATCAGGGGGACGTCGGCCCCGTCCAGCACCAGAAGCTGGGGCTTGCCCGTGGTGATGGAGAGGACCTGGCGGCTTATGGGGTTGATCATGTAGGGCTTCTCGGTCTTTCGCGCCACCACGTAGGGCTTGCCGGTGATGCGGGAAAGGGCGTGGGCCAGGGGCACCGCCTTGACCTCGGGGGTGACCAGGGTCTCCGCCTCGGGGGGCAGGCGCTTGGCCAGCTCCTCGGCGGCGGCCTCCGTGAGCTCGGTGTCCCCCAGGAGGTTGAGGAGGGCCACGGCCACATCCGGCCCCACCTGGACGATGGGAAGATCCCTTCTTACCCCGGCGATCTCCACAGGGTAGGTCCTCACGCCGCCAGTCTATACTGAAGGCATGCTGAGCGCCAAGATAGAGACCCTGGGCGTGGACCCCCAGAACGGCAGCGTGGTGGTCCTCCTCAGGGCGGAGAACGACAAACTTCTGCCCATCGTCATCGGCCCCCTCGAGGCCCACCACATCATGGTGGCCCTCCAGGGGGAAAAGCCCCCCCGCCCCTTGACGCCGGACCTCCTCCTTTCGGTGATGGACATGCTCCAGGCCAAACTGAAGCGGGTGGAGATCATAGACCTCAAAGACGGCACTTTCTACGCCCGGCTCATCCTGGAGCACCGGGGCATTGAGCTGGAGGTGGACGCCCGCCCCTCCGACGCCATGGCCCTGGCCCTGCGGGCGGGGGCCCCCATCCTGGTGGCGGAGGAGGTGATGGACAAGGCGGGGGTGGAGGAGGCCAGCCTCAAGCCCCACGGGGCCGCAGAGGCCTAGCCCCCCATGACGTGGACGTGCACGTGGAAGACCTCCTGCCCCCCCTTTTCCCCCACGTGCACCTGGACCTTGTAGCCCTCCAGGCCCAGAAGCCGGGCCACCCGGTTGGCGGTGCGGAACAGGGCCCCCAGCTTCCTCTCCCCCACCTCGTCGTCGGGGTAGTCGGAGAGCTTCGCCACATGCTCCTTGGGCACCACCAGGACGTGGACCGGGGCCCGGGGGCGGATGTCGTGGAAGGCCACGAAGCCCTGGTCCTCGTAGACCTTTCTGGCGGGAAGCTCCCCGGCGATGATGCGGCAGAAGACGCAGTCCATAGGCACTACCTCATATTAGAAAAGAAGAAGCTCATATGGGTCCGATAACATTGCAGACTTCGCACAAACTCTTTATTTCTCGTATTAGCTTACAGAGCGAAGAGGAACGAGCAGCTACAACCTCCAAATGTGGCAAAAGCTTGGATGTTAATCTTGGCTGATCAACTACAGGAGAATACCCGTCCAACCCTCTTTGTTTCAACCTTCTTTTTACTTCTCCCTTACAATCTCTAGGTAAACTAGTGGGAGGATCTCCTAAATCTAAGAAGTCTGCGCCAGCTAAAAACCACCCTTCATATTCTGGCTCCGCCAAGCAAAAACCCAGCTTAAGGCCAATAGGTAAACTAAGACTTTCCAAGTTGTTTTTTATAATTGGAGCCTGTTGTTTGGGGCATATGTCATCCGCATCCATTACAGCTAAAACGCACGTAGCTCCTTTCATCTGAAGAAGTTGAAATGCTCGCTCCCATTCCTTTGCCTTCACATTGCCGGCGTGGTCTAACGCTTTATATCTGGGAAGGCGATAAGGTGGTCCAATCAAAGGCACGGATGGGCATAAAGAGCGCCAGATGAGAGGCAATGCCTCTACCTCTCCGTCCCCCTCCACTATCAAAGTAGCCTTCATTTTACTCATTCCACTGCCCCCAAAAGCTGCGTTGCCCGTCTTGATCAAGTTGGTCATGAGCAAGTTGGTCAAGACGATGGAGTTCTCCCAAAGTATACAACTGTTTTTCTACAGATTCCTTCACCCAAAGCCCCGGCGAATACAAATGGGTTCTGCCCCGAATCATCTCGACAATAAAAACCTGACTAGGGCTAATGGATTGGTTATCCAATATATCTGCGCTATGGGTAGTAATAAGTATAGGGCCTTCTTCTGCCGCCTCTAAAAGCGCTTCAGTTAGACCCCTAGCAGCTCCTGGATGAAGAGCTACCTCTGGTTCCTCAACAGCTACCAGGCTGGGTTCTACCTGAAAAACAGCTACAAGAAGTGCCAAAAGCCGAAGTGTCCCATCCGACATAGAATATGCATAGAAACGCCAGTTGTTTTTGTTGTCCCATTCTTGCCTAAACTGCAGCGTTTCTTTGGGTCCCAAGGACTTACGTTCTACCCCTTTTATTCCGGGAACCAATCTTTCCAAATAGCTTTGAACTCTTTGAACTTTCTCCGGGCGGTCTTTAGAAAGTTGTGCTAGAATGGAGGGAAGGTTACGACCGTCCCGCCTCAATAAAGGAGAGGGGTCCGGATCCTGCAACTCCCGGATAGCAGCTGGATTGGGGTTATAGGTAGCTATACCGACCAAAGCGGCATAAAGCTCCTCAAACCCAGGCTCAGCTGTTACCGAGCGCAAAAAAAGATCTTGGGAACTGGGCTTGGCGGAAAAACTGCGGCTTGCCTCACTGATGGAGCCTCTTTCTACTTTGTAGTGGTGATTACCCACACGGGCTTCTTCTCGAAGCACCTCATAGCCTCCGCCTCCTACAGGAGCAATCTCAAACTCATAGTAAGCCGACGGTGCAAGATGAAGCGATAAGCGAAAATTAGGAGGACGCCTACTGGCACGCCTTCGGACTTCTTCTACCCCTCCCCGCTCACGGAGAGCATGATCCAAGTTGACGCGAAGTGCATCCGAGATAAAGCGGAGCGCATCCACTACGTTACTTTTCCCAGACCCATTTCGCCCCACTAAAATCGTCAGCCCACGCAAGGGAAGAACCACATCCGCCAAACTTTTGTAGTTCCTCGCCTCAAAACGAATAGGTCTCAAGCGCATCTTATAAAGCAGTATACACAGACCTGACCCCCACCACCTTCCCCAAAAGGGTGTACCCCTCCACCCCCTCCACCGCCATCAAGACCGTCTCGCCGGGGAGGGCCTGGCCCTCGAGGCGGGCCTCGTAGTAGTCCGGGGTGTGGCCCAGGAGGAACCCGCCCTGCCTCCTTTCCACCAGGACCTCCACCTCTCCCCCCAGCTTGGGCCGTATGCGCTCCTCCGCCAGGCGCTGGGCCAGGGCGATGAGCTCCCGGGTGCGGCGCTTTCTCACCTCTATGGGCACCTGGGGCATGGAGGCGGCCCTGGTCTTGGGCCTGGGGGTGTAGGTGAAGGCGTGGACCCGGGTGGGCCTGAGCTCCTCCAGAAAGGCCAGGGTCTCCCGGTGCTCCTCCTCGGTCTCCGTGGGCAGGCCGGCGATCACGTCGGTGGTGAGGGCGAAGCCGGGAATGAGCTCGTAGGCCCTCTGGACCAGGGCCCGGTAGTAGGCCTTGTCGTAGCGGCGGCCCATGAGCTTGAGGAGGCGGTCCGAGCCCGTCTGCAGGGAGAGGTGGAGGTGGGGGCGGACCTCTGGGGCGTAGCGGGCGATGACCCTTAGGAGCTCCTCCCCCGTGTCCTCGGGCTCAATGGAGGAAAGGCGCACCCTGGCCCCCAGGTGGTAGAGGTCCTCCACCAGGCCCGCCAGGCCCCTGGGGTGGCCCCGGTAGCTCCCGAGGCGCACCCCGGTGAGGACGATCTCCTTGATGCCCATACGGAGAAGGGCCTCGGCTTCGGCCAGGGCTTCCCGGTAGTCCCGGTGCCTTTCCTTGCCCCTAAGCCTAGGGATGATGCAGTAGGCGCACCCCGCCTGGCACCCGTCCTGCACCTTGAGGAAGGCCCGGACCCGGCTATTCAAAAGCCCCCGCTCCCCCGCCCCCCAGAACTCGTTGGGCGGGGTGGTGATGGGGTCCGAGGGCAGGCCGAAGCGTTCCAGAATCACCTTGGGAAGCTCGGCCTTGCGGGCGTTGGGCACCACGGCGTCCGCCCCCAGGGCCTCTACCTCCTCGGGGGCGAGCTCGGCGTAGCAGCCGGTGACCACGATGAAGGCCTCGGGGTTGTGCCGCCTGGCCCGGCGGATCTCCTTGCGGGCGTCGGCCTCGGCGGTGGTGGTGACGGCGCAGGTGTTGATGACCACCAGGTCCGCCCCCCCGGCCTCCACGGGCACCACCTCCGGCTCCAGGGCCTTGAGGAAGCCCAGGAGGGCCTCGGTCTCCACCTGGTTCACCTTGCACCCCAGGGTGCGGAAAGCGGCGCGCATCCTTCCCATTCTGGTAGGCTTGGGGAGTCCCGTCAATGTGAGGTTCCCCACTTGCCGTGAAAGCCCAAGGGGTTGTACCATCTTCCCCGCTAGCCCCAAGATATGGGGGGATAAGGAGGGTTATGGAGCGCCATCCCTTTGACGAGCACGCCCAGGCCATCGCCAAAAGGCAGTACCTGCAACCCGGGGACGGGGACATCCTGGGCATGTTCCGCCGCGTGGCCCGGGAGATCGCCAGGCCCGAAAAGCCCGAGGAAAGGGCCTACTGGGAGGAGAAGTTCTACGAGCTCATGAGCACGAAGCGCTTCTCCCCCGGCGGGCGCATCCTGGCGGGGGCGGGCACGGCCCACGGCAACCTTCTCAACTGCTTCGTCCAGGGAGCCACCGAGAACCCTCCGGAGAGCTTCGCCGGCATCATGGAGGTGGCCAAGAAGCTGGCCCTGGTCACCAAGGTGGGGGGCGGGAACGGGGTCAACCTGGACCCCTACCGCTCCAAGGGGAACCGCAAGCGCCGGGAGGTGCGGGGGGTGGCCTACCTCTCGGCGGAGCACCGGGACCTCGAGGACTTCATCCGGGGCCTCATGCGCCCCCCCACCAACCCCGAGGGGGAAAAGGAGGAGATCGCCCTCAAGAACTTCGCCCGGGTGGTCTACGGGGAGGTTTCCCCGAAGATGCGGGCCCTGGCGGAGCGCTACGGGGTGTTGGTGGTCAAGGAGCCCCCCAAGGAGCGCATCCTGGTGCCCGACGACATGGGGGGGATCGTGGAGGCGGCCAAGGAGGCGGCCGCCCTGGCCCGCCAGGGCCTCACCCCCCACGTGGACTTCTCCCTCCTCCGGCCCGAAGGGGCCCCCATCCGGGGAAGCGGTGGGACGAGCTCCGGCCCCGTGAGCTTCCTCCTGGAGATCTTTGACAACTTCCTGGAGTGGGCCGCCCTGGGCGCCGAGGAGGCGGGCCCCGTGGCCACCCTGCGCTACGTCTACGCGCCGGTGCTCCGGGTGGTGCGGCAGGGGGGAACCCGCAGGGGCGCGGGGATGGCCACCCTCTCCATTGACCACCCCGACCTCCTGGACTTCCTCACCGCCAAGGACCTGGACCGGGAGAAGGCCGAAGGGGACATCTCCACCTTCAACATCTCCGTCCTGGTCACCGAGGCCTTCATGCGGGCCTTGGAAGAGGATGCCCTTTGGCCTGTGACCCCCGTGGAGGTCCCCGGCAAGTACTACCCCTACCCCCTCGAGGGCCCCTACACCGGGGAGATCCCCAAGCTGCCGGAGCGGGAGGACGGGGCCAAGGCTATCCCCCTCTACGGGGGCAAGGTGCCCGCCAGGTGGCTCTGGCACGAGATCGCCTGGCACGCCTGGGCCACGGGGGAGCCGGGCCTCATCTTCATAGACCGCATCAACGAGCTTTCCGCCCTGAAGGGGCTTGGGCCCCGCTACCAGATCCGCTCCACCAACCCCTGCTTCGTGGGCTCCACCCGCATCCCCACCGAGTTCGGCCTGGTGCCCATTGAGGAGCTGGCCAAGAAGGGGGAAAGCTTCTTCCTGGTCACCGACCGCCGGGCCCCCTACGGCGGCCTAGGCCTCCCCCAGACCGCCCAGGGCACGGTGGTGCGCAAGGCGGCCCGGGCCTTTTACACCGGGGTCAAGCCCGTGGTGCGCCTCACCACCCGGGAGGGCCTGGAGCTCACCCTCACCCCGGACCACCTCCTTCTGACCCCCGAGGGCTACCGGGAAGCGGGGAGCCTGAAGCCCGGGGACCGGATCCTGGTGCAAAGCGGCGAGGGGCTCTTCCCCAAAGAGGAGGCCCTGCCCGCCGCGGTCCTCGAGGTGGTCCAGGAGCGGGTAGCCACCGCGGGAGGCCGAGGCCGCGCCCACGTCCGGGCCCAGTACAGCCACCTCCCCACCCGCTGGAGCCGGGAGCTCGGGGTGGCCCTGGGCTGGCTCTTGGGGGACGGCTACCTGCGCGAAGACGGGGTGGGCTTCTACTTCTCCCGGCAGGACTTTGCCCAGGTGGCCTGGCTTCCCGACCTCCTTCGGGACTGGTTCGGGGGCGGAAGCCTCCAAAACACCCACGCCAACACCTACCACCTCCACTTCAAGCGCATCCCGGCGGAGTTCTTCCAGGCCCTGGGGGTCAAGCCGGCCAAGGCCACGGAAAAGCGGGTGCCGGAAAGCCTCTTCCGGGCCCCCCGGGAGGCGGTGGTGGGCTTCCTCCAGGGCCTCTTCAGCGCCGACGGCTCCGTGCAGATCAACCCCGGCAAGCAGGACGCCACGGTGCGCCTGGCCTCCTCCAGCAAGGGCCTTCTGCAGGACGTCCAGCTTCTCCTCCTCAACCTGGGCATCTACGGCAGGATCCACAAGCGGCGGGAAGCGGGGCAGAAGGAGCTTCCCGATGGCAGGGGCGGGCTCAAGGCCTACCCCGTGGCCGCCCAGTACGAGCTCATCCTGGGCGCCGAGAACAGGGACCTTTTCGCCGAGATCGTGGGCTTCTTGCAGGAGGAGAAGCAGGCCAAACTCCTGGCCTTTTTGCAGGATCGGCCTAAAGGAAGCTATCACAAGCCTTTCTTGGCTACGGTGGTCGGCGTGGAGCCCGCCGGCGAGGCCCCTGTTTACGACCTCACCGAACCCGTTACCCACAGCCTCATAGCAAATGGCATAGTTGCGCATAACTGCGGTGAAATCCCGCTCACCGTGGGCGAACCCTGCGACCTGGGGGCCCTGAACCTGGCGGCCTACGTGAAGGACGGGGCCTTCCAGATGGAAGAGTTCCGCAAGGACGTCCACACCGCCATCCGCTTCCTGGACAACGTCCTGGACGTGAACCGGTTCGTCCTCCCCGACAACGAGGAGGCCGCCAAAAGCCTCCGCCGCCTGGGCCTTGGGGTTATGGGCCTGGCCGACGCCCTCATCAAGATGGGCCTCCCCTACGCCTCCGAAGAGGCCAGGGAAAAGGTCTACGAGATCATCTCCGCCATGCGGGAGGAGGCCATCAAGGCCTCGGAAGAGCTGGCGAAGGAAAGGGGAGTCTTCCCCCTCTACGAGGCGCACCGGGAGTACTTCCAGGCCCTGGGGGTGAGGCCAAGGCGCAACGTGGCCGTCCTGACCGTGGCCCCCACGGGGACCACCAGCATGCTCATGGGGGTTTCCTCGGGGATTGAGCCGGTCTTCAGCCCCTTTGTGTGGCGCAGGATCGGCGGCGAGTACAAGCCCCTCCTCCACCCCCTCTTCGTGGAGCTCATGGAGGCCTACCCGCCCGCCCCTGGCTTCGCCAAGGACGGGAGGTGGGACTGGGAGAAGATCGTGGAGGAGATCCAGAAGGACGGGCACGGCTCGGTGCAGAACCTCCCCTTCGTCCCCGAGCCCATCCGGAAGGTCTTCCAGTGCGCCCACGACATCCCGCCCCTGGACCACGTGCGCATGCAGGGGGTTGTGCAGCGGGCCTTTGACGCCGAGGGGTACGCCGCCAACTCTATCTCCAAGTGCATTGCCAAGGGTACCCTTATTCCCACGAGCCAGGGCCTTATCCCCATTGAAAACATCGCTCCTCCCCATCCCGAGGACACCTTTGCCCAAGTAGAAGGACTTTACACCGCCGAGGGATACCGCATCACCGCTCATTACTACGCAGGCAAAAAGCGCGGGATCAGGGTCCGCTTGGACAACGGAGCCGAGCTTGTGGGAGCCTGGGAAAGCCATCGCCTTCTCACCCCCGAAGGCTGGCGTCTTATGCGGGAGCTGAAACCTGGAGACATAGTCTTGGGTAAACTCGTTCCCTCCCACGGGCCCGGCGGGCTACCCCTTCCCGAAGCCTCGGAGTTCCCCCTGAAAACCAACGCCCGGGACCTGCCTTTGCCCGAAAAAATGTCTGAGGACCTCGCCCTCTTCCTGGGGATGTTGGCGGCGGATGGCTCCACGGTAGAGGCTACGGGCTTCGTAGGCATCTCCACCAAGAGCCCTGAGGTGGAAAGGGCCTTCTGCCAGATTGTGGAGAAGCTCTTCGGCGTAAAGCCCAAGCGCACCGTTGACAAGCGAACTGGGGTAAAGAACCTTTTCCTCACTTCCCGGCGCCTGGTGCGCTTTGTGGAGAGGCTTATTGGCAAAGGAGCAGCCCAAAAGCGGGTGCCCCAGCAGATCCTCCAGGGAAGCCCCGAGGAGAAGCTGGCCTTCCTCCGCGGCCTCACCCTAGACGGCTACGTGCACCCCAGCATGGGGCTTGTAGTTTACGAGGGGAAAAGCCAGCGGCTGGCCTACGAGGCAGCGGAGCTAGCCCGTAGCTTTGGTCTGCCTAAGGTCTACCAGGGGCGGAAAAAGGTCCTTGCTCCCAAGGAAACATACTGCGTTCACTCTGTGGCCGTTTCCGGACCCCTCCAAGAGCTAATCCAGCCCATAGAGGCCCACAAGTGGGCTCAAAAAGAAGCGCGGTACAAGGTGTTCGTCCCCGAGGAGGTACTCGCCACCACCTCCGTAGGCGTAGCCCACCCCGGATATAAGAACTTGAAGTCCGTGCGCCAAAGGGGTGTATCGGTGGTCTACAACACCACCGCCGACCGCCTAGGCTGGCCCACGGAGATTCTCGCCCATAGGGTGGTGGAGGTGGAGGAGGTGGGAGAGGTAGAGATGTACGACATAGAGGTGGAGGAAGTACACCGCTACGTGGTGAACGGTCTGATCTCCCACAACACCATCAACCTGCCCAACCACGCCTCGGTGGAGGACGTGGAGGAGGCCTACGCCGAGGCCTACCGCACCGGGTGCAAGGGGATCACCGTGTACCGGGACGGCTCCCGGGAGTTCCAGGTGCTGACGGTGAAGAAGGAGTCCAAGGAGACGGAGGAGGCCAAACCCCAGGAGGCAAGGGCCGAGGAAGCAAGGCTAGAGGAAGCCCCCCCTAGGGCACCTAAAGCGGGGGAGCCCATCTACACCCGCCCGGGCCGCCTCATGGGCTTCACGGACATGGTCAAGCTCATGACCCCCGAGGGGGTCAAGCGGAGCTTCCTGGTGACGGTGAACGTCCTCGAGGGCCACCCCATAGAGGTCATCCTCACCTCGGGCAAGGCGGGGGACGAGGCCAACGCCGACTCCGAGGCCCTGGGCCGCGTGGTCTCCATCGCCCTCCAGTACGGGGTGCCCCCGGAGGCCATCATCCGCACCCTGAGGGGCATCAACGGCGGGCTTTACGGCACCTACCAGGGGAGGCTGGTCTCCAGCAAGGCGGACCTGATCGCCGTGGCCCTGGAGACCATCCCCAAGGAGCTTAAGGGCCTGAGCCCCAAGGAAGAGGCCGAGGCGGAGCCCCTGCCCGCCCTCTCCGGGGGCGGCGTGGAGCTCCAGGGGGCAGGCCTCTGCCCCTCCTGCGGGGAGAGGGCCCTGGTGCGGGAGGAAGGCTGCTGGAAGTGCCAGGCGTGCGGCTACAGCAAGTGCGGGTAAAGGTCTGCGGCCTCACCCGCCTGGAGGACGCCCTCCTGGCCGAGTCCCTGGGAGCCTGGGCCTTGGGCTTCGTCCTGGCCCCGGGCTCCCCGAGGCGGGTGGACCCAGAGAGGGCCCGGGCCATCTCCCAGGCCCTGGGGCCCTTCGTGGCCCGGGTGGGGGTCTTCCGGGACCAGGGCCCGGAAGAGGTCCTGCGGCTCATGGAAGAGGCCCGCCTCCAGGTGGCCCAGCTCCACGGCCTCGAGCCCCCGGAGTGGGCGGAGCGGGTGGGCGCGTTCTATCCCGTCATCAAGGCCTTCGCCCTGGAAGGCCCCGCCAGGCCGGAGTGGGCCAGCTACCCGGCGAGCGCCCTCCTTCTGGACAGCAAAAACCCAGGAAGCGGCCAGGGCTACCCCAGGGACTGGGCGAGGCCCCTCCTGGCCACGGGCAAGCGGGTCATCCTGGCGGGGGGGATCGGCCCGGAGAACCTGGAGGAGGTCCTGGCCCTGAACCCCTACGGCGTGGACCTGGCGAGCGGCGTGGAGGAGGCCCCCGGGGTCAAGAGCGAGGCCAAGCTGAGGGCGCTTTTCGCCCGTATGATGGGAGGGTGATCGGCAGGCGCCACCCCTACCACCCCCATCTCCTTTCCATGCTGGAAGCGGCCCGCCTGGCCCGGGGCATCCACCTCTACTACCTGGAAAAGGGCTTCACCCAGGGCACCAAGTCGGGGCCCACGGACCTGGTGACCCAGGCGGACCGGGAGTCCGAGGAGGCCATCAAGGAGCTTCTCCTAAGCCGCTTCCCCGAGGCGGGCTTTCTGGGCGAGGAGGGCGGGAGCGAGGGCAGTAAGGCCCTGCGCTTCATCGTGGACCCCCTGGACGGCACGGTCAACTACGCCCACGGCTTCCCCTTCTACGGGGTCTCCCTGGCCCTCGAGGCCGAGGGGGTCATCCAGGCGGGGGTGGTCATGGACACGGCCCGGGGGGAGACCTTCTACGCCCTGAGGGGGGAAGGGGCCTACCTGGACGGGAGGCCCATCCGGGTCACCCAAAGGGCCGAGCTCTTAGGAAGCCTTCTCGCCACGGGCTTCCCCTACGACGTGGCCAAGGACGCCGAGAACCTCATCTACTTTGGGCGGGCCCTCAGGCGGGGGCTTCTGGTGCGCCGCCCGGGGGCCGCCGCCCTGGACCTGGCCTACGTGGCCGCGGGGCGGCTGGAGGGCTTCTGGGAGGTGAAGCTGAACCCCTGGGACGTGGCCGCCGGGTGGCTGTTGGTGGAGGAGGCGGGGGGAAGGGTCACGGACCTGGAGGGGAAGCCCTACCGCCTGGGCCACCGCTACATCGTGGCCACCAACGGCCAAATCCACGAGGCCCTTTTGCAGGCCCTGCTTAGCGATTAAAATCCCGGGTATGGACCTCGAGGCCAAGAAGAAAGTCCTGAGGAGCTTCACCTACGGCCTTTACATCCTCACGGCCCAGGACGGGGAGGAGGTGGCGGCGGGCACGGTGAACTGGGTGACCCAGGCCTCCTTCCAGCCCCCCCTCATCGCCCTGGGGGTCAAGGCGGAAAGCCGCCTCCACGCCCTCATTGAGCGCACGGGGAAGCTTTGCCTCATGACCCTGGCCCACGACCAGAAGGGGATCGCCCAGGACTTCTTCAAGCCCACGACCCGGGAGGGGGACCGGCTCAACGGCCACCCCTTTGCGCCCTCCCCCACCTTCGGCCTGCCCCTCCTCACCGAGCTCCCCTACTGGCTGGAGGCCGAGGTGCGCCACCTCTATAAGGGCGGCGACCACAGCCTGGTGGTGGCCCAGGTGGTGGAGGCCGGGGTGCGGTACGAGGCCAGGCCCCTGGTCATGTGGGACACGGGCTGGTTCTACGGGGGCTAAAGGACTACGATCCCCACCTCCCGGCCCTCGGGGAGGAGAAAGGCCCGGAAGCCGTCGGTGCCGAAGATGACGTAGGGCACCCGCCAGCGGGCCTCCTGAAGGTCCGTGGGGCTGGGGAAGGCGGGGCCTTTGGGGTGGGAGTGGTAGATGGCGAGAAGGGCCATCCCCTCCTTCTCCAGGGCCTTCAGGGCCTTGAGGAGGGCCAGGGGCTCGGCCAGGTAGGCGGTTAGGGGGCTGGGGTGGGCGTTGGGCAGGGGGATGACCCGCTCCACCTCCCGCCTCCCCCCCCAGAGGCCCACCCCCTCCTTGGGGAGCTCCCGCCTGAGGTGGGCCTGGGTTTCCTCTAGAAGCCTCCTGGGCACGTAGAGCATCCGGGACAATCGCCCCCTTCCTGGCCCTATACTATGGGCACCAAGAAGGAGGGACCATGATCCGAACCGTCGCCCTGGTGGGCCACGCGCAAAGCGGCAAAACCACCCTCACCGAAGCGCTTCTCTACAAAACGGGGGCCAAGGACCGCATGGGCCGGGTGGAGGACGGCACCACCACCACGGACTACACCCCCGAGGCCAAACTTCACCGCACCACGGTGCGCACCGGGGTGGCCCCCCTGCGCTACAAGGAGCACCGCATCTTCCTCCTGGACGCCCCCGGCTACGGGGACTTCGTGGGGGAGATCCGGGGGGCCCTCGAGGCCGCCGACGCCGCCTTGGTGGCCGTCTCGGCGGAAAACGGGGTCCAGGTGGGGACGGAAAGGGCCTGGACCGTGGCCGAGCGCCTGGGCCTTCCCCGGATGGTGGTGGTCACCAAGCTGGACAAGGGCGGGGACTACTACGCCCTTCTATCTGACCTCCGAAGCACCCTAGGCCACATCCTCCCCATAGACCTCCCCCTCTACGAGGGGGGCAGGTGGGTGGGGCTCATGGACGTCTTCCACGGGAAGGCCTACCGCTACCAAAACGGGGAGGAAGTGGAGGTGCCCATCCCGGAAGGGGAGCAAAAGAGGGTGCAACGCTTCCGCCAGGAGGTCCTGGAGGCCATCGTGGAGACCGACGAGGGCCTCTTGGAGAAGTACCTGGAGGGGGAGGAGGTGACGGGCGAGGCCCTGGAGAAGGCCTTCCACGAGGCGGTGCGCCGGGGCCTCCTCTACCCCGTGGCCCTGGCCTCAGGGGTGACGGGCATCGGGGTCCTGCCCCTATTGGACCTGATCCTGGAGGCCTTCCCCTCCCCAGAGGAGCGCTTCGGGGAAGGCCCGGCGCTGGCCAAGGTCTTCAAGGTCCAGGTGGACCCCTTCATGGGCCAGGTGGCCTACGTCCGCCTCTACCGGGGAAGGCTGAAGCCGGGGGACGCCCTCATGAGCGAGGCGGGGCCCGTGCGCCTGCCCCACCTCTACGTCCCCATGGGCAAGGACCTCCTCGAGGTGGAGGAGGCGGAGGCGGGCTACATCCTGGGCCTTCCCAAGGCGGAAAACCTCCACCGGGGCATGGTCCTCTGGCAGGGGGAAAGGCCCGAGAGCGAGGAGATCCCCTTCGCCCGCCTCCCCGAGCCCAACGTGCCCGTGGCCATCCACCCCAAGGGGCGCACGGACGAGGCCAAGCTGGGCGAGGCCCTGAGGAAGCTTCTGGAGGAGGACCCGAGCCTCAAGCTGGAGCGCCAGGAGGAGACGGGCGAGCTCCTCCTCTGGGGCCACGGGGAGCTCCACCTCACCACCGCCAAGGAGAGGCTCGCCGACTACGGGGTGGAGGTGGAGTTCTCCGTGCCCAAGGTACCCTACCGGGAGACCATAAGGCGGGTGGCCGAGGGCCAGGGCAAGTACAAGAAGCAGACCGGGGGGCACGGCCAGTACGGGGACGTCTGGCTCCGCCTCGAGCCCGCCCCCGAGTACGGCTTTGAGTGGCGCATCACCGGGGGGGTCATCCCCTCCAAGTACCAGGAGGCCATAGAGAAGGGGATCCTGGAGGCGGCCAAGAAGGGGGTTCTGGCGGGCTACCCCGTGATGGGCTTCAAGGCCATCGTCTACAACGGCTCCTACCACGAGGTGGACTCCTCGGACCTGGCCTTCCAGATCGCCGCCAGCATGGCCTTCAAGAAGGTGATGGCCGAGGCGAGCCCCACCCTTTTGGAGCCCATCTACGAGATCAAGGTCCTGGCCCCCCAGGAGCGGGTGGGGGACATCCTCTCCGACCTGCAGGCCAGGCGGGGCCGGATCCTGGGCATGGAGCAGGAGGGGGCCCTGGCGGCCGTGCGGGCCGAGGTGCCTTTAGCCGAGGTCCTGGAGTACTACAAGGCCCTCCCCGGCCTCACGGGCGGCGCCGGGGCCTACACCCTGGAGTTCAGCCACTACCAGGAAGTGCCCCCGCCCCTGGCCCAGAAGATCATCCAGAGCCGGGCCCAGGAGGGCTGAGGTGGCCCTGGAGCGCCTGAGGGAGGTCCTGGCCCAGGCCCTCTTCGGCCAGGAGGAGGTCATTGAGGCCCTCCTGGCCACGGTCCTGGCCCGGGGGCACGCCCTTCTGGAGGGGGTTCCGGGCCTGGGCAAGACCCTTCTTGCGGAAAGCTTCGCCCGGGCGAGCGGCCTAAGCTACAAGCGCCTCCAGTTCACCCCCGACCTCCTCCCCCAGGACCTGACGGGGAGCGAGGTCTTCCGCGAGGGGCGCTTTGAGTTCGTCAAGGGGCCCATCTTCGCCCAGGTGGTCCTGGCCGACGAGATCAACCGGGCCCCGCCCAAGGTCCAGTCGGCCCTCCTCGAGGCCATGCAGGAAAGGGCGGTTACCGCCGGCGGGGTGCGCCACCCCCTCCCCGAGCCCTTCTTCGTGGTGGCCACCCAGAACCCCCTGGAGCTGGAGGGCACCTACCCCCTGCCCGAGGCCCAGCTGGACCGCTTCACCGCCCGCATCGTCTTCCGCCCCCCCAGGCGGGAGGTGTGGCTCAGGATCCTCACCGAGGAGCCCAAGGCGCCGGAGCCCCAGGAGGTAGACCTCCTAAAGGCCCAGGAAGAGGCCAAAGCGGTGCGGGTGGCCAAGGAAGCCCTGGAGGCCATCACCCACGTGGCCTTCCTGACCGCCGAGGACCGGAGGCTCCGCATGGGCCTCTCCCCCAGGGGGGCCAAGGCCTGGCTGGCTCTGGCCAAGGCCCTGGCCCACCTCCGGGGGAAGCCCCTGGTGGACTGGAAGGAGCTCAGGGACGCCGCCTTTTTGGCCCTCCCCCACCGCCTCTTCCTCACCGAGGAGGCCCTTTACGAGGGAGAGAGCGCCGAGAAGGTGCTCGCGGAAGCCCTGAGGAAAGGAGGCGTGCCGTGAAGTGGATCCGGTTTTTTCATGCTGGCTTTGGGCCTGGACCGGGACTCGGAGCGGGTGGCCCACCTCTTTGACGAAAGGCGGGAGACGGTGAAGGCCCTGTGCGCCCTGCTCATTGAGAAGGCCCACGCCAAGGGCAGGCCCGTGGGCATCTGCGGCCAGGCCCCTTCCGACTACCCGGAGTTCGCCGCCTTTTTGGTGGAAAGGGGGATTGACTCCATAAGCCTGAACCCCGACGCCCTCCTGCGCACGGTGAAAAAGGTGGCCGAGATGGAAGTTGGGGTATCCTGAGGCGTGCTGCGGGAGCCCTTCAACGCCCTAAGCCACGCCCTTGGAGTGCCCCTGGCCCTCTTGGGAAGCCTCTTCCTCCTCCTTCTCGCTCCCCAGGAGGTCTGGCCCGCCCTCCTGGTCTTCGGCCTCACCATGGCCCTCATGCTGGCGGCCAGCGCCCTCTACCACGCCCTGAAGGTGGAAGACCGGGCCCTGGCCTGGCTCCGCCGCCTGGACCACGCCGCCATCTTCCTCTTCATCGCCGGGAGCTACACGCCCTTCCTGGTGGAGGGCCTCGAGGGGAGCGCCAGAAGCTTCGCCCTGGGCCTCATCTGGGGCCTGGCCCTCCTGGGGGTGGCCTTTCGCCTCTTCTTCCTCAAGGCGCCCCGCTGGCTTTACACCCTGGCCTACCTGGGCCTGGGCTGGCTTTCCGTCCTCTTCCTGCCCAGGCTGGAGCTGCCCTTTTCCACCTTCGCCCTCATGGCCACCTCCGGGGTCTTCTACACTCTGGGGGCCCTGGTTTACTGGCGGAAATGGCCCAACCCTTGGCCCAGGAAGGTGGGCTTTCACGGGCTCTGGCATCTCCTTGTTCTCCTGAGAAGTCTCTTGTGTACTTGGCGGTGCTGAGCCTCTACGCCTGACTTTCTCATGAGAAAGTGAGCTACCATGGGGATATGGAACCCCCTCTGATCCTGATCGTGGAGGACGAAAAGGACATCGCCCGCTTCATAGAGCTGGAGCTTCAGGCCGAGGGCTACCGCACCGAGGTGGCCCACGACGGCATCACCGGGCTTTCCAAGTTCCGGGAGGTGAACCCCAACCTGGTCATCCTGGACCTGATGCTCCCCGTCATGGACGGGATTGAGGTGGCCAGGCGCATCCGCAAAACCTCCAACGTGCCCATCCTCATCCTCACCGCCAAGGACCGCATTGAGGACAAGGTCCAGGGCCTGGACGCCGGGGCCGACGACTACCTGGTGAAGCCCTTTTCCATTGAGGAGCTTCTGGCCCGGGTGCGGGCCCACCTGCGCCGGGTGACCCCGGCCATCACCGGGGAGATCCGGGTGGCGGACCTGGTCATCAACCTCGAGGGCCGGGAGGTCTTCCGGGCCGGGAGGCGCATTGAGCTCTCCAACAAGGAGTTTGAGCTTCTGGAGCTTCTGGCCAAGAACCCGGGCAAGGTCTTCACCCGCTACGAGATAGAGGAAAAGGTCTGGCCCGGCTACCAGGGCGGGAGCAACGTGGTGGACGTTTACATCGGCTACCTGCGCAAGAAGCTGGAGGCGGGCGGGGAGCGCCGCCTCATCCACACGGTACGGGGCGTGGGGTACGTGCTGAGGGAGGACTGAGCACCCCGGCGGGGGCCCCTTTTTGCCCCAGGGCCCCGGTAGCCCCACATGACCCTCAGGACCCGGATCACCCTCCTCACGGCGGGCCTTCTCCTCGTCACCCTACTCCTTTTGGGCTTCGCCCTGGAGGGGCTTCTAAGGAGCTTCCTCTACCGCAACCTGAGGGCGGAGCTTCTGGAAGCGGGCAACCAGGTGGTCCGCCTCCTGAACCTGGGCGGGCAGGCCCTCCTGGAGGCCGGCCTTCCCCCAAGCCTCTACGCCGAGGTCCAGCTCCTCCCTGAGGAAAACCCCGCCCTTCTGGCCAAGGAGGGGGGCATCAGCCTGCAAAAAAGCCCGGCTCTGGGAAGCCAGCGCCTGGTCCTGAAGGAGAGGGAGTACGAAACCCTCCTGAAGGAGGGGGAGGTCTGGGCGGAGGTGGAGCTTCCCCGGGAGGACCGGCCCCTTAGGCTTCTGGTCTACGCCAGGAAGGTGGAGGTGAACCTGGCCGGGGCGGTCTGGAAGGGGGTCCTCCTGGTGGGCAAGCCCACGGAGGACCTGGAGGCCACCCTGGAGCAGTTCGGCCGCATCTACGCCGGGACGGCCCTTCTGGTCCTCCTCCTGGCCCTCCTCCTGGCCCGGAGCCTGGTGGCCCGGGCCCTGGAGCCTTTGGAGTGGCTCGCCCGCCGGGCCGAGTCCATGCCCGACCGCCCCGAGCCCCTCCCCGAGCCCGAGGGCAACGACGAGGTGGCCGCCTTGGTGAGGGCCCTGAACGGCATGATCACCCGCATGCAAAAGGCCCTCGAGGCCCAGACCCGCTTCCTCCAGGACGCCTCCCACGAGCTCAGGACCCCCGTCACCGCCATCCTGGGGCACGTGGGCTACCTCCTGCGCCGCACCCCCCTGACGGAAACCCAAAGGGAGAGCCTGGAGATCGTGCGGCGGGAGGCGGAGCGCATGGGCAAGCTGGTCTCGGACCTCCTGGAGCTTTCGCAAAGCGGCACCTGGCGCATAGAGCCCGTGCCCATCAGGGTCCTGGACCTTTTGGAGGAGGTCAAGGAGGAGTTCGCCCGAAGCTTTGAGGGGGAGATCCTGGTGGAGGCCCCGGAGGAGCTCTACGTGCGGGGGGACCCGGACCGCCTCCACCAGGTCCTGGCCAACCTGGTCTCCAACGCCCTCAAGGCGGGGGCTAAGCGGGTGTGGCTCAGGGCCTTTGACCTGGGGGACCGGGTGGTGGTGCGGGTAGAGGACGACGGGGAGGGGATCCCCCCGGAGCACCTCCCCCACCTCTTTGAGCGCTTTTACCGGGTGGACAAGGCCCGGGACCGGGAGCGGGGGGGCTCGGGCCTCGGCCTGGCCATCGTGAAGGCCATCCTCGAGGCCCACGGGGGCGAGATCTGGGTGGAAAGCCAGGTGGGCCAGGGCACGGCCTTCAGCTTTTCCCTTCCTTCAGCCGCGCCACCGCCTCCTCCACGCTGATCTCCCCCCGCCTCAGGGCCTCGAGGACCTGAAGCCTATCCCCCTCCTCCTCCCCGGCCTCGTAGCCCAGGGCCTTCAGGAGGGCGTCCAGCCTGGCCCGCACCGTGGGGTAGGAGACCCCCAGGATGCGCTCCACCTCCTTCAGGTTGCCCCGGGTCTTCACAAAAAGCCGGAGGAAGTCCAGGTGCTCCCGGGGAAGAAGGGCGAACTCGTTGGGCAGAAACCGCCCAACGACCTCGGTGCCGCAGGCCTCGCAGTAAAGGGCCTTCACGGAAAGGGGCCCCTCGCAGGCGGGACACCGCACGGGCATGGGTTTTTTCACCATAGTCCCACCTTCAGCCGCACGCCCTCGGCCTCCAGGGAAAGGAGGGGCGTGGGGGGAAGCCCCCGGAGGGCAAAGACCTTAAGGAAGGGCACCCTGGGCCCCGGCCTTCCCCTAAGGAGCCCCCGGGTCTTCCAGAGAAAGAGGAGGAGGAGAAGCCCCCACTCCAGGAGGAAGAGGGGGAGGGCCAGGTAGAGGGGAAAGGGCCAGGGCCCCCAGACCGCCAGGTAGAGAAACCGAGGCCTCAGGGGCGGCCTCACACCACCTCCACCAGGATCCGGACGGGCCCCTCCTCCTCCTCGGCCTCCACCTCCACCAGCTTCCCCTCGGGGACCCCCTCCTTGAGGAGGGCCAGGAGGTCCTTGAGGTTCACCCCCTGGCGGCCCAGGGTGAGCTTGGCCTCTTCGGGCAGGAAGGACTCCACCAGGGAGGCCAGGGCCAGGGGGAGGTTGAGGTGCACCTTCACGGCCCGCCCTTCCTCCTCCGCTTCCACCCGCACCCTGAGGAGCCGGGCCGGGGGCCTGGGCTCGGGCCTCGTCCCTTCCAGGGCCGAAAGGAGGTCCATGGCCTCCTCTACCCCGATGCTTCCCGCCTGCAACATCTCCAGCACGCGCCTTTTCTCTTCCATGTCTAGGCCTCCACTTCCAGGTTGCTGGCGAAAGCCCTCACCCTAAGGACCGCCCGCCCTTCCCCAAGCCGGTACCCGCCCGGCGCCCGGGTCCAGGCGCCCTCTACCTCCAGCGAGGAAAGCCGGGCCTCTACCTCCAAAAGGAGGTCCGAGCCGGGGAGGAAGCGGAGCTCGGCGTTGGCCGCCTTGAGGTCCAGCCCGTGGCGCCCTTCCTTGAGGAGAAGGCCCGCCTCCAGGTTCCCCGCCACCAGGCGGAGGTCCAGCCCCAAAAGCTCCTCCCCTTCCAGGTTGCACCCATGGGCTTGTCCCGAGAGGGCCACCCGGGAGAGCTCCAGGTTGCTCCCCTTGGCCTCGAGGCGGACGAGGCTCCCCTCGGGGACCCAGAGCCTACCCTCCTCCCCTACGCCTAGGCGGAAAAGGTGGCCCTCCCCTTCCTGCCGGAACTCCCCGCCCTCCGCCCGGGGCGAGGCGAGGCCCTTCTCCCCCACCACCCTCACCTCCGCCCCCTGGGCCACCAGGCGGACCAGGGGAGGGGTTAGACCCTCCTCGGCCCGCCCCTCCTCCCGGTCCTCCAGGACCGCAAGGAGCTCCAGGGCCTCCTCGGGGCTCAGAACCCCTTCCCGCACCATCTCCAGGATGCGCCTCCTATCCTCCATAGGCCGCCTCCTTCCCCCGCCAGGCCTCCTCCGGGGCCAGCCAGGCGGAAAGGGCCAGGAGGAAACGGGCCAGCCGCCTGCGCCAGCCCCGCCTTAGAGGCCTAAGGAGCCTTTCCCGCGCCGCCTCCTCCAGAAGGGCCTGCTGGTGGAACCGCGCCGCCTCCCAGGGCACCCAAGGACCCAGCATCCTCTCACCCCCTGAGGGGATTGTAATGCCAGGCTTTACATTTTGTCAAGTACGACTTTCTACTCGCTAAAAGGGGAGCCTCGAGGGGTGCCGGGACCCCAGGAAGGGCGCCCCCAGAAAGGCGAAGAGGAGCAGGGCGTAGGCGAGAAGAAGGAGCCCGGCCCGGGAAAGCCCTCTAAGCCGTTCCTCCAAGAGGAAGTAGAAGGTCAGGGAAAGCCAGCCCAGAAAGGCCGAAAGCTCCTTGGGGTCCAAGGCCAGGGGACTCCCGAAGTAGCCCCAGGCCCAGGCCATGCCGCTTCCCAGGCCCAGGGTGGCCGCCAGGTAGCCCACCCGCAGGTACCCCAGCTCCAGGCGCCTGAGGCTCCAGAGGGGGGCGTTTTGCAGGGCCTTCTCGGGGACGCGGCGCAGGCGCAGGTCCTGGAGGGCGCCCATCACCCCCGCCCCCACCCCCACGGCCAGGGCCAGGTAGGCCAGGAGAAAGGCTCCCCCATGGAGGAGGGTGAGGGCAAGGGGGAGGGCTTCCCCAGGGTGCTCCAGGGCCTTGAGCGCGAAGAGCCCCAGGAGAAGGGCGAGGAGAAGGAGGTACCGCCGTAGAGGGGCCATCCAGGGCCTAAGGAGGAAGCTTTCCCCCCTAAGGGCGAGAAACCCCCCAAGGAGGAGGGCGGGCTGGGCGGGTCCCGAGAACACCCCCTTGGCCAGGGCGTCCGCCAGGGCCGCCCCCAGGTAAAGGAGGGTCCCCAGGTGAAGGACCCGGGGCCAGAAGAGGCCCAGGGCCAAAACCACCACGCCCCCCAAGGCGAGAAGGTTGGCGGGGCTCATGGCCGGGGAGGCCGGAAGGCCAGGAGGGGGCACTCCCTAGGGCACGGGGCCCCCTGCAGGAGCTTCCTGGAGCCAAGCTTCAGGGCGAGGATCCAGGGATGGGCCCGGCGGCCCGCCTCCTTGTGCCAGAGAGCGGGGTCCCCTTGAGGAAACTCTTGGGCCACCTCGCGGAAGATCCGCTCCTCGAGGGCCTTGATGGCCTCCCGCACCCGGTGGCCGGCGTACCACTCCAGGTAGTCGGCGATGGCCTTCTCCACCAGGGCCTCCACCTTGGGGACCTCGCCCCTTCTGGCCTCCACGTTCTTCTCCACCACCCGTTTGAGGTCGTCCAGGTTGTAGAGGTAGGCGTGGGGGAGGCGGCCCACCCGGGGGTCAATGTTGCGGGGAAGGGCGATGTCTATGAGGAAAAGGGGCTTGGGCCGCCGGGGCAGGTCCTCGGGCCCCACCAGGTAGCGGTTGGCGGCGGCGGAGGCCACCACCAGGTCCGCCTGCCTGAGGACCTGGGACAGGGCGGAAAGGGGGTACGCCTCCCCCCCAAACCGGTCCGCCAGGGTTCTGGCCCGCTCCTCGGTGCGGTTCACCACCAGGACCCTCCCCACCCCGTGGGCCTTCAGGTGGGTGAGGAAGAGCTCCGCCATCTCCCCCGCCCCCAGGACGGCCACCGCCAGGCCGCTTAGGTCGCCAAAGACCGCCAAGGCCAGGTCCAAGGCGGCGTAGGCCACGCTCACCGCCCCGGCCCCGATCCCCGTCTCGCTCCTCGCCCGCTTCCCCAGGGCGATGGCGGACTGGAAGGCCTTTTCCAAGAGGCTTTCCGTGGCCCCGTGCTTGCGTGCCAGGAAGAGGGCCTCCCGCACCTGGCCCAGGATCTGGGCCTCCCCCACCACCAGGGAGTCCAGCCCGGCGGCCACCCGGAAGAGGTGACGCAAGGCCTCCACCCCCTCCTTCTGGTAGAGGTGGCGGGGCTCCACGCCCCTTTCCAGAAGGAGGTCCCGGGCCTTGCCCGGGTCCCCCACCCCGTAGAGCTCCGTGCGGTTGCAGGTGGAGAGGACCACCCCCTTGCCCAGGCGGGCCAGGGCCGCGGGCAGGGCCACCACCGGGTCCAAGGCCGCCCTTTCCCGCACCTCCACCGGGGCGGTCTTGTGGGAAAGGCCCACCAGATAAAGGGGCAGGGCCATACGCTTAAGAGAGTATACGCCGGACCAGGGAGGACAAAAGCCCCTAACCAAAGGAAAGGCCCCGGGGGACTAATGGGGCCCCCGCCGCGGCGGGGTGCTCAATGGGAGAGGGCCTCGAGGATGGCCCTAAAAAGGCCCTCCAGGCCCGGGGCCTCGGCCTCCCAGACGGGAAAGCCGAGCCTCCTGGCCTCCTCCGCGGTGCTGGGGCCGATGCAGGCGGCCCTGGGGCGACGATCCGTCCAGCGGGCGAAGGCCCTGGCCCCCGAAGGGCTGAAGAAGGCCGCCACCTGGGCCCTCTCTAAAAGGGCCACCTCCTCCGGGGAGAGGGCCCTTTCCCGGGTGGCGTAGACGGGAAGGCGCTCCACCGCGATCCCCCGGGCCAGAAGGCCCCTCTCCAAGTCCTCCCCCGCCAGGTCTCCGGCCACAAAGAGGACCCTTTGGGCCTCGGGAAAGCCCTCGGCCAGGTCCTTGGCCGTGGCCCTCCCCGGGACGAAGGCCGGGGAAAGCCCCCCCTCTTTGAGGACCTCCGCCGTCCCCTCCCCCACGGCCGCCACCCTGAGGGGAGGCCTCCCTGCCTGCTCCCAGGCCAGGAGGAGGCGCCTAGCCCCCTCTTTGGAGGTCACGGCCACCCAGTCCGCCCTTTGGAGCCTCTCGGGAAGAAGGGCCAAAGCGGGCAGGTCCACCTGCTCCAAAAGGGCCACCTCCGCCGCCTCTATCCCCAAGGCGGCGAGCCTTGCCAAAAGCGCCCTATCCTTCCCCCTCGTGAGGAGCACCACGGCCCTTGAGCACAGCGTGAAAGAGCTTCATGGCCGCCAGGGCCCGGGGGAAGCCCAGGAAGAGGGCGGACTGCAAAATGGTCTCCCGCACCTCCCCTTCCGTGGCCCCCACCCTGAGGGCCCCCTCCAGGTGGGTGGCGAGCTCCTTGGGGCTTCCCAGGGCGATGAGGGCGGTGATGGCGAGAAGCTCCCTGGTCTTCAGGTCCAGACCCGGCCTCGCCAGGACCTCCTCGTAGGCGAAGTCGCGGATGTAGCGGAAGAGGTCGGGGTCCACCTCCTCGAGGCTCTTCTCTATGGCCGCCCGCTTCTCCCCCCAGATGGCCTCCCGGACGCTCATGGGAGGTAGTCTAGCACGGCGGGGAGGCGGTGCAGGGCCTCGGGGTTCTCCCCCGTGGGGTCAAAGAGGAGGGCCCGCATCCCCGCCCCCCGGGCGCCCAGAAGGTCGGCCTCGGCGTCTCCCACGTGCAAAGCCTCCTCCGGGGCCACCCCGAGGGCCCTGAGGGCCTCTTGGAAGAGCCTGGGGTCGGGCTTGGCCACCCCGGAAAGGGCGCTCACCGCCAGGTGGTCAAAGTAGCCCCTCAGGCCCACGGCCTCGAGGATCTCCGGCAAGGAGGCGTCCCAGTTGGAGACCACGGCCAGGGGGTAGCCCCGCTCCTTGAGGGCCTTCAGGGTCTCCTCCGCCCCCGGGGCCAGGGGCCAGAAGGACGGGTTCAGCCAGTTGGCCACGAGCTCCCGGGAAAGCCGCTCCGCCTCCGCCTCGAGGCCCATCCCGGCGAAGAGCCTCCGGTGAAACTCCCGCCAAAGGCCCAGGGCGCTTTCCAGGTCCCGGGCCAGGAGGTGGTTCTCCTCGTAAAAGCGGAAGGCCTGAAGGGCCGCCTGCCGCACGTCCCCCCTGGGCTTTAGGCCCCGCTCCTCCAGAAAGGGCAAAAGCCAGAAGCGGGGGCTTGCCAGGATCAGGGTGTTGCCCACGTCAAAGGTGAGGGCCCGGGTCATGGACCCAGTGTAAACCAGGGGGGCCTCTAACCCGCTCTTAACCCTGGCCTGCTACGCTTTCCCTAGCGCTAAGCGAGGAGGTGGTAGCCGTGCGGTGGTGGATAGGGATCCTGGCCCTTCTGGTACCCGCTTTGGCCCAAAGCTTTGAGGTGGTCTCCGGGGAGGCCCGCTACCGGGTCCGGGAGCAGTTGGTGCAGATCGGCATCGCCGACGCCGTGGGCACCACCAAGGCCGTGAAGGGCGAGGTGCGCCTCCAGGGAGGCCAGGCCACGGGGAGCTTCACCGTGGACCTCAGGGAGCTCAAGAGCGACCAGGCCCGGCGGGACAACTACCTGCGCCAGAACACCCTGGAGACCGACCGCTTCCCCACGGCCAGCTTCCGCCCCAAGCGGGTGGAGGGGCTTCCCAACCCGCTGCCCCAAAGCGGCAAGTTCCCGGTGAAGGTGGTGGGGGACCTCACCATCCGGGACGTGACCCAGGAGGTGGTCTGGGAGGGGGAGGTGGAGTTTTCCGGCCAGGAGGCGCGGGTCCTCTTGCGCACCGAGTTCCCCTTTGAGAGGTTCGGCCTGGTCCAGCCCCGGGTGCCCATCCTCCTCAGCGTGGAAAACCGCATCCGGCTGGAGGTGGACCTGGTCTTGAGGCGGAAATGAAGCGCCGCGCCCTCCTCGGCCTTTTCCTGGCCCTGCCCCTGGCCCGGGGGCAGGCCTGCACCCCCACCCCCGCCCTCACGCAAGGCCCTTACTACCTCCGGGACGTGCCCGAAAGGGAGGACCTCCGGGAGGGGCTTCCCGGGGTGCCTCTCCGCCTGCGGCTTCGGGTGCAGGACCGGGCCTGCCGCCCCCTCGTGGGGGTCCGGGTGGACCTCTGGCACACGGACGCCCTGGGGCGCTACTCCGGGATAAACGCCCCCGGGACCTTCTGCCGGGGCTTCCGGCGCACGGACGCGGAGGGCCAGGCGGCCTTCCTTACCCTCTTCCCCGGCTGGTACCCAAGCCGCACCCCCCACCTGCACCTCCGGGTGGAGGCGGGGGCTCAGGTCTTCGCCACCCAGCTCTTCTTCCCCGAGGAGGTCCAGCGCCAGGTTTACGCCCTCCCGCCCTACCGGGAGCGGGGGATGCCCCGGGTGGGCAACCGCCAGGACGGCCTCTTCCGGGCGGACCTCCTCAGACCTGGGCCCTGGTGGAGGCCTACGCCCTCGAGGCCTGGGAAGCCCTGGGCCAGGTGCCCCGGGGGCTTTCCCAGAGGCTTTTAAAAAAGCTCCAGGAAAAACCCCTCACCGAGGCCTTCGCCCGCATGGTAGCCGAGCTGGAGGCCTCCACCCGCCACGACATCGTGGCCTTCACCCGGGCCCTGGTGGCCTGGACCGAGGACGAGGAGGTGGGCCGCTACCTCCACCTGGGCCTCACCAGCTCCGACGTGGTGGACACGGCGCAAAACGCCCTCCTCGCCCGGGCCCTGGACCTGGTCCTGGCGGAGCTTGAGGAGGTGGAGGAGGCCTTAAAGGCCCTCGCCCTCCGCTACCGGCGCACCCCCGCCATCGCCCGCACCCACGGGGTCCACGCCGAGCCCACGGCCTTCGGCCTCCGCTTCTTAAGCTTTTACGCCGCCTTCCAGCGGGACCAAAGGCGGCTTAAGGAGGCCAGGGAGACCATCGGCGTGGCCATGATCTCGGGGTCTGTGGGCAACTACGCCCACGTGCCCCCGGAGGTGGAGGCCCACGTGGCGGGGAGGCTCGGCCTCCGCCCCGAGCCCATCTCCACCCAGGTGGTGCCCCGGGACCGGCACGCCGAGGTCCTGGCGGCCCTAGCCATCCTGGGGGGGAACCTGGAACGGGTGGCGGTGGAGCTAAGGCACCTCCAGCGCACGGAGGTCCTGGAGGTGGAGGAGCCCTTTGCCGAGGGCCAGACCGGGAGCTCCTCCATGCCCCACAAGAAAAACCCCGTGGGCCTGGAGAACCTCACCGGGGTGGCGAGGCTTTTAAGGGGCTACCTGCACCCCGCCCTGGAGGACATCGCCCTCTGGCACGAGCGGGACATCTCCCACTCCTCCGTGGAAAGGGTCATCCTCCCCGACGCCACCACCCTGGCCCACTACGCCCTGAGGCGGCTTAAGGGGATCCTGAGGGGCCTGGTGGTCCTCGAGGCCAACCTGGAGAAGAACCTGAACCTGACCCGGGGCCTCATCTACTCCCAGCAGGTCCTGAACGCCCTCATCGCCCACGGCCTCCCCCGGGACCGGGCCTACGCCATCGTCCAGCGCAACGCCCTAAAGAGCTGGGAGGAGAAGCGGCCCTTCGCCGAGCTTCTGGAGGAGGACCCGGAAAACCCCCTGAAGGGCGAGGCCCTTAAGGCCCTCTTTGACCCCGCGCCCTTCCTGAGGCACGTGGACGCCATCTACGCCCGCTTCGGGCTTTAGGCCTTACCAGAGGGGGGGAAGCCAGAGGGCGAAGCCGGGAAGCTCCGGCTCCAGGGAAACGGCCTCCACCCCCTGTAAACGAAGGGGCTCCTCTTGGGGGCGGTAGACCTCCACCGCCCGGGCGTAGGGGTCCACCAAAACCCCAAGCCGTACCCCGTTCTTCAGGTAAAGGGCCATCTTGGACCTGAGCTCCTCCAGAGCCTGGGAAGCTGAGCGGATCTCAAACACCGCCTCGGGAGCGATGGGGGGGAAACCCTCCCTTTCGGCCTCGGAAAGGGCCTCCCACACGGCCCGCTCCACGAAGGCGGCGTCAGGGGAAAGGATGGAGCCATCCGGCAAAAGGAAGCCTGTGGAGGAATCAAAGACCACGCCCAGGCCCTTCTCCTCGTTCCAGCGGGCCAGCTGATAGGCCAGCTGTAGGCTCCTCCGGCCGCTTTCTCCTCCTGTGGGGCTCACCCAAAGCCTCCCTTCCGGCGAACGCTCCAGCTGGTACCCGGGATTGAGCTCGGAGAGGCGGCGGAGTTCCGCCTCCGTGATGGGGTGGGCCAGGTCTAAGACCAGGGCCATGCCTGTCCCCATTGTGGCACGGAGGGGCTTACAATGGGAAGAAGGGGCCAAGCGCCCACCCAGGAGACGCATGGAAAAGCTCTACGAGGGCAAAGCCAAGATCCTCTACCCCGAGGGGGAAAACCTAAGGGTCTACTTCAAGGACGAGGCCACCGCCTTCAACGCGCAAAAGCGGGGCCTGATCCCCGGCAAGGGGGTGGTGAACAACAGGGTCTCCTCAGCCCTCTTCCGCTACCTCCAGGCCCACGGCATCAAGACCCACTTCATCCGGGAGCTCTCCGACCGGGAGATGCTGGTGAAGCGGGTGGAGATCGTCCCCTTGGAGGTCATCCTCCGCTATCGGGCGGCGGGGAGCTTCGCCAAGCGCTACGGGGTGGAGGAGGGCACCCCCCTCAGGGCCCCTTTGGTGGAGTTCTCCCTGAAAAGCGACGCCCTGGGGGACCCCCTCATCTGCGAAAACGCCATCCTGGCCCTGGGGCTCGCCGAGGAGAAGGAGCTTTCCGAGATCCAGGCCACCACCCTTAAGGTGGGGGAGCTCCTCAGGGCCTTCTTCGCCGAGAGGGGGCTGGACCTCTGGGACTTCAAGCTGGAGTTCGGGCGCCACGGGGGCGAGATCCTTCTGGCCGACGAGATCAGCCCCGACACCATGCGGCTGCGCAAGAACGGGGAGCCTCTGGACAAGGACCGCTTCCGCAGGGACCTGGGGGGCGTGGAGGAGGCCTACCAGGAGGTCCTGAAGCGGGTTTTGGGGGAGTGACCGTGCCCAGGTACCAGGCCACGCTGCTCATTGGGCTAAAGGAAGGCATCCTGGACCCTCAGGGCCGGGCGGTGGAGGGGGTCTTGCGGGACCTGGGCCACCCGGTGGAACGCGTCCGGGTGGGGAAGGTGCTGGAGGTGGTCTTCCAGGAGGAGAACCTGCTGAAGGCCGAGGAGAAGGCCAAGGTCCTGGGCCAGACCCTGGCCAACCCGGTCATGGAGACCTGGACCCTCGAGGCCCTGAAGGAACTGCCATGAGGTGGGCCGTCGTCCGCTTCCCCGGCTCCAACTGCGACGAGGACGCCCGCTTCGCCCTAAAGAAGGCGGGGATGGAGGCCCGGTTCGTCTGGCACACCGAACGGGAGCTAAAGGGCTTTGACGGGGTCTTCCTCCCCGGGGGGTTCAGCTACGGGGACTACCTGAGAGCGGGGGCCCTGGCCGCCAAGAGCCCGGTGATGGAGGCGGTGCGCCGCTTCGCCCAGGAGGGCCGGTACGTGGTGGGGGTCTGCAACGGCTTCCAGATCCTCACCGAGGCCGGGCTCCTTCCCGGAGCCCTCCTCGCCAACCTCAACCTCCACTTCACCTGCAAGGAGGTGGGGGTGCGGGTGGAGCGCACCGACCTCCCCTTCACCCGGCTTTACGGGAAGGGCCAGGTCCTGAGGCTTCCCATCGCCCACGCCGAAGGCCGGTACTACGCCGATCCCGAGACCCTGGCCAGGCTTGAAGGCGAGGGCCTGGTGGTCTTCCGCTACGCCCCCCTCAAGGGGGAAGAGGACTACAACCCCAACGGGAGCCTCCACGACATCGCCGGGATCGTCAACGAGAAGGGCAACGTCCTGGGCATGATGCCCCACCCCGAGCGGGCCGTGGACGAGGTCCTGGGCAACACCGACGGGCTTCCCTTCTTTCTGGGACTGGTCAAGGAGGTCGCGAGATGAAACCCAAAGCCATCACCTTTGACTTCTGGGGCACCCTCTTCACCGAGGGGCAGGCGTTTATGGAAAGGGTCATGCCCGCCCGGTACGAGATCCTCCTGGACGCCCTCTCCGAGGCGGGCCACCCCGCCGAGGAGGCCGAGGTGCGGGAGGCCTACCGCCAGGCGGCCCTGGCCTTTGAGGAGGCCTGGAAGGCGGGGGAGCACATGAGCGTGTACGACCGGGTGGCCCGCATCTTCGCCCTCCTCGGGGCCCCCCACGACCCCGGCCTCATCGCCCTCACCGCCAGGCGCCTGGAAGAGACCTCGCTTCTTGCGGACCTCGAGGCCCTGCCCGGGGTAGCGGTCCTGAAGGACCTGGCCAAGAAGTACCCCCTGGCCCTGGTGTCGGACACGGGCATGACCCCGGGCCGCCTCATCCGGGAGCACCTTAAGCGCCGGGGCCTAGACGTCTTCCAGGCCTACAGCTTCTCCGACGAGACGGGCTTCGTGAAGCCCAAACCCGAGGCCTTCCTCACCGCCCTTTCGGCCCTGGGGGTGGCCCCGGAGGAGGCCTTGCACGTGGGGGACCTGCCCCAGACCGACATCAAGGGGGCCTTCGGCGCGGGCTACCCCTGGGCCGTGCAGTACGTGGGCCTGAGGGAGGTGAACGGGGAGGTGAAGCCCACGGCCAAGGTGAAGGACCACCGGGAGCTCCTCCCTCTCCTTACGTGATGGAAGCCTCGGCCAAGGAGATCGGCATCCCCGAGGGGGAGTACCGGGAGATCCTGAAGCGCCTGGGGCGGGCGCCCAACCGGGTGGAGCTCCTCCTCTTCAAGGTCATGTGGAGCGAGCACTGCGCCTACAAGAACTCCCGCCCCCTCCTCAAGGAGCTTCCCAAGGAGGGGGAGGCGGTCTTGCAGGGCCCGGGGGAGAACGCCGGCGTGGTGCGGATCGGGGAGGGGTGGGCGGTGGCCTTCAAGATAGAGAGCCACAACCACCCCTCGGCGGTGGAGCCCTTCCAGGGGGCGGCCACCGGGGTGGGGGGCATCATCCGCGACATCATGAGCATGGGGGCGAGGCCCATCGCCCTTTTGGACTCCCTGCGCTTTGGCCCCCCAAGCCACCCCAGGAGCCGCTACCTGCTAAAGGGCGTGGTCTCGGGCATCGCCTTCTACGGCAACGCCATCGGCGTGCCCACGGTGGGGGGGGACCTCTACTTCCACGAGGGCTACGGGGAAAACCCCCTGGTGAACGCCATGTGCCTGGGCCTTTTGCGGGAGGAGAAGCTCAAGCGAAGCCGGGCCTCCCTGGGCCGGCCCATCTACTACGCCGGGGCCAAGACGGGCCGGGACGGGATCGGCGGGGCGGCCTTCGCCAGCCGGGAGCTCAAGGAGGAGAAGGAGGAGGACCGCCCGGCGGTCCAGGTGGGGGACCCCTTTTTGGGCAAGCTCCTCCTGGAGGCCACCCTCGAGGCCATAGAACTGGACCTGGTGGAGGGCGTCCAGGACATGGGGGCGGCGGGGCTCACCAGTAGCCTGGCCGAGCTGGCCCACAAGTCCGGCCTGGGGGTGGAGGTGGACCTGGACCGGGTCCCCACCCGGGAGGCGGGCATGACCCCCGAGGAGCTCCTCCTTTCCGAAAGCCAAGAGCGCATGGTCCTGGTGCCAAGGGAAGGCAAAGAGGCCGATCTGGAAGCGGTCTTCAGGAAGTGGGGCCTGGACTGCGTCCCCGTGGCCAGGACCATCCCGGAACGGGTCTTCCGGGTCCTCTACAGGGGCCAGGTGGTGGCCGAGGTGCCCACCGAGGCCCTGGCCGAGGCCCCCACCTACGTGCGCCTGGCCCAGGAGGACCCGGGAATCCGGGCCCTGAGGGAAATGCCCCTCCCTCCCCTGGAGGTGGACCCCAAGGAGGCCCTCCCGAGGCTCCTCGCCTCCCCCAACCTGGCAAGCCGGGAAGCGGTTTACGAGCGCTACGACCACCAGGTGGGAACCCGCACCGCCCTGGTGCCGGGCCGGGGGGACGCCGCCATCCTTTGGGTCAAGGGGACCCGGATCGGCGTCGCCGCCAAGGTGGACCACAACCCCCGCTATAGCCGCCTCCACCCCCGCCTCGGGGCCATGCACGCCCTGGCGGAGGCGGCCAGGAACGTGAGCGTGGTGGGGGCCAGGCCCCTCGCCTACACCGACGGCCTCAACCTGGGAAGCCCGGAGACCCCCGAGGGCTATTACGAGCTCCAGGAGACCGTCATGGGCCTGAAGGAGGCGAGCCTCGCCCTGGGCATCCCCGTGGTCTCCGGCAACGTTTCCCTGTACAACGAGTCCGGGGGCCGGCGTATCCCCCCCACGGCCATGGTGGGGGTGGTGGGGGTCTTGGACGTGGAAAAGCGGGCGGAGATGGGCTTCAGGCGGCCCGGGGAGGCCATCCTCCTCATCGGGGAGGAGAAGGGGACCTTCGGGGCCAGCGAGGCCCTCTACGTCCTCCTGGGCCTCGAGGCCGGAAGCCCCCCGCCCATAGACTGGGAGCGGGAAAGGAGGGCCCAGGAGGCCATCCGGACCCTGATCGGCCGGGGCCTGGTGAAGACGGCCCACGACGTGGCCGAAGGGGGGCTTCTCGTGGCCCTGGCGGAGATGACCTTCCCCCACGGGGTGGGGGCCACGGTGGAGGTGCGGGAACGGGGCCTGGAGGCCCTCTTCGGCGAGGCCCCAAGCCGCATCCTCTTCACCGTCCCCAAGGAGGCCCTGGGGGAGGCCACCCTCCTCCTGGAGGCCATGGGCCTCCCCTACCGCATCCTGGGGGAGACGGGCGGGAAGACCCTCACGGTCCTCACCCCTGAAGGGGTGCTAGAGTGGGAGGTGGAGGCGCTTCTCGCCGCCTGGAAGGCCCCTTTGCGGGAGGTCTTGGATGGATAAGCCCAAGGAGGAGTGCGGCGTCCTGGGCCTCTGGGCCGAAACCCCTCTGGACGTGGCCGGGATGCTCCACCTGGGCCTTTTGGCCCTCCAGCACCGGGGGCAGGAGGCCGCCGGCATCGCCGTCAGCGACGGGAAGACGTTTCTGGTGGAGAAGGACCTGGGCCTGGTGAACCAGGTCTTCACCGAGGAGCGCCTGGCCCGCCTCCGCCTCCCCGAGGCCCGCCTGGGCATCGCCCACACCCGCTACTCCACCACGGGCTCCAACCTGCGCATGAACGCCCAGCCCCTCACCGCCAGGACCGTCCACGGGGTCCTGGCCATCGCCCACAACGGCAACTTCGTCAACGCCAAGCCCATCAGGGACCGCCTCCTCCTGGAGGGGGCCACCTTCCAGAGCACCTCGGACACCGAGGTCATGCTCCTCCTCCTGGCCCGCCTGGGCCACCTGCCCCTAGAGGAGGCCGCCGCCGAGGCCATGAAGGCCCTGGAGGGGGGGTACTCCATCCTCCTCATGGACCGCAGGACCCTCCTGGCCCTGCGGGACCCCCACGGGGTGCGCCCTCTGGTCATCGGCCAGGCCCCCTGGGGCTACGCCTTCGCCTCCGAGCCCCCGGCCCTGGAGATCCTGGGGGCCCGCTACCTGCGGGACGTCCGGCCCGGGGAGGTGGTCTGGGTGGAGGCGGGGGAGCTCAAGAGCCTCCAGGTCCTCCCCCCAAGCCCTACCCCTTGCGCCTTTGAGTGGATCTACTTCGCCCGGCCCGACAGCCTCCTGGAGGGCCAGGAGGCCTACCAGGCCCGGGTGCGGATGGGGGAGGAGCTCTTCCGGGAGGCCCCGGCGGAGGCGGACATCGTGGTCCCCGTGCCCGACTCCGGCATAGGGGCCGCCGTGGGCTACGCCCGGGCCAGCGGCCTCCCCCTGGAGTACGGCCTTTACAAGAACCCCTACGCCGGGCGCACCTTCATCCAGCCCACCCAGGAGCTCAGGGACCTGAAGACCCGCCTCAAGCTCTCCCCCACCTCGGCGGTGAGGGGCAAGCGGGTGGTCCTCATAGACGACTCCATCGTCCGGGGCACCACCAGCAGGCGCATCGTGGGCATGTTGAAGGAGGCGGGGGCCAAGGAGGTCCACTTCCGCGTCAGTAGCCCCCCCATCCGCTTCCCCTGCTACTACGGCATAGACACCGCCGCCAGAAAGGAGCTCATCGCCGCCGAGAAGGGCCTCGAGGAGATCCGGGCCTACATCGGGGCCGACTCCCTGGCCTTCCTCTCCGAGGAGGGGGTCAGGCGGGCCATCGGGGGGCCGGTGTGCCTGGCCTGCTTCAACGGCCGCTACCCCGCCGGGGTGCCCCAGGAGGGAGAAAAGCTCATCCTGGAGATAGGCTAAGGAGAAGGCCTTCGGGGCATTTAGGCCCGCCTCATCAGGAAAAACGCAAGCCCCAGGCCAAGGAGGAGGCCCAGGAGGAAGAAGGCGAAGGCGAAGGCCCCGGTGGAGGCCAGGTGCCAGCCGAAGAACCAGTAGCTGCACACGGCGTACCGCTCCACCTGGACCCGGACCAGCTCGGGCAGGTCGCGGCTGGTGGTGAAGTTGATGAGGAGAATGGTGAGGAGCAGGACCACCAAAGTGACGACGACGCCCCACTTGAGAATGCTCCAGGCGCTAGCCTTCATGGCCTAAGCTTACCAGCCCTTTCCCCCTAAAGGCCTATAATCGGCCTATGGTCGGGACCACCTTGCGGGACGAGGCCATCTTCAGCCTCATCGCCTTGGAGGAAAAGCGGCAGCGGGAGGGGCTGGAGCTCATCGCCAGCGAGAACTTCGTCTCAAAGCAGGTGCGGGAGGCGGTGGGCAGCGTCCTCACCAACAAGTACGCCGAGGGTTACCCGGGGGCCCGGTACTACGGCGGGTGCGAGATCGTGGACCAGGTGGAAAGCCTAGCCATAGAGCGGGCCAAGGCCCTCTTTGGGGCGGCGTGGGCCAACGTCCAGCCCCACTCCGGCTCCCAGGCCAACATGGCCGTCTACATGGCCCTCATGGAGCCCGGGGACACCCTGATGGGCATGGACCTGGCGGCGGGCGGCCACCTGACCCACGGCTCTAAGGTGAACTTTTCCGGGAAGCTTTACAAGGTGGTCTCCTACGGCGTGAGCCCGGAGACGGAGCGGATTGACCTGGAGGAGGTGCGGCGCCTGGCCCTCGAGCACCGGCCCAAGGTGATCGTGGCGGGGGCCAGCGCCTACCCCAGGGTCTGGGACTTCCAGGCCTTCCGCCAGATCGCCGACGAGGTGGGGGCCTTTTTGGTGGTGGACATGGCCCACTTCGCCGGGCTCGTGGCGGCGGGCCTCCACCCGAACCCCGTGCCCCACGCCCACGTGGTGACCAGCACCACCCACAAGACCCTGAGGGGGCCCAGGGGCGGCCTCATCCTGAGCCAGGACCCGGAGCTAGGCAAGAAGATAGACAAGCTCATCTTCCCCGGCATCCAGGGCGGCCCCCTGGAGCACGTGATCGCCGGCAAGGCGGTGGCCTTCTTTGAGGCCCTGCAACCGGAGTTCAAGGAGTACAGCCGCCTGGTGGTGGAAAACGCCAAGCGCCTGGCGGCGGAGCTGGCCGAGCGGGGCTACCGCATCGTCACCGGTGGGACCGACAACCACCTCATGCTGGTGGACCTGCGCCCCAAGGGCCTCACCGGCAAGGAGGCCGAGGAGAGGCTGGATCAGGTGGGCATCACCGTCAACAAGAACGCCATCCCCTTTGACCCCAAGCCCCCCAGGGTCACCTCGGGCATCCGCATCGGCACCCCGGCCATCACCACCCGGGGCTTCACCCCCGAGGAGATGCCCCTCGTCGCCGACCTCATTGACCGGGCCCTGACCCAAGGCCCCTCCGAGGCCCTGAGGGAGGAGGTGCGCCGCCTGGCCCTGGCCCACCCCATGCCCTAGGGCCTCACCCTGCGGACAAAGTCCCCGGGGGTAAGGACCCTTAGGGGCAGGTCCTCCCGGGCCATGAGGGGTGCGAAGTGGCGCAGGTCCCCGGTAAGGAGGTGGGTGGCCCGGGCCGCCACCGCCGCCGCCAAAACGGGCACGTCCTCCGGCAACAGGTCCGCCATCCAGGCCTCGGGCCTGGCCTCGGGGACCAGCCTCACCCGCTTCGGGATGCCCTCTAGGGCCTGGCGCCTCTCAGGAACTTTGAGCTCCACGTTGCGCCAGGCCTCCAAGTAGCAGAAGGCGCTGGTCAGCAGGTGGAGGCGGCCCCTTTTGGCCACCTCCAGAATGGCGTTGAAAACCGGCCCCCCAAGGGCCATGGAAAAGAGGACGTTGGCATCAAGAAACACCCTCACTCCAGGCCCCACGCCTCGAGGAAGGCCGCAACCTCCTCCGGGGTGGCCTCGGCAGCCTTGCGGAACTCCTCCAACCTTTCCTCGCTGTAAACCTCGTAGGAAAGGAGAAGAGCGGGCTCCAGCACAAGCCTCCCCTCCTCCACCTTCAGGAGGAGAACGTCCCCGGGCCTCAGGCCCAGCTTCTCCCGGACCTCCTTGGGCAGGGTGATCTGACCCCGGCGGGAGAGGGACAGGGGGATGGTCATACCTTCAGTATAGCGGAAAATCCGCACATCCCCAGGGAAGCCCCTTAGAGCACCCCATGCCTTGAGGTACAATGTTGGCCGTATGCCAAAAGGCCCTAACCTCTTGGAGCGCTTAAAGCGCTGGAAGGAATGGCCTTCCTTCAACGAAGAGGCCACGCTCCTGGGCCTGGTCCTCCCCGTTCTCCAGGAGGCGGGCTACGACCCCTTCAATCCAGAGGAGGTTTTTCCCCAGGCCAAGGACTCCAACAACCTGAAGCCGGACCTCCTCATCTACAAAGGCTCCGCCCGCCAGGAGGGTGCGCCCTACATGGTGATAGAGGTCAAGGCGCTGGGAGAAGACCTCAAGAAGCACGAAAACCAGGTGGTGCAGTACATGAACGGGGGCCAGGCCCGCTGGTACGTCCTCACCAACGGAGAAACCTGGGAGTTTTACGACCGGGACCGCCCCTTACCCCTCGCCAACTGCCTGCGGGCCCGCATTCAGCTCGCTGACCCGGGGGCGCTAAGGGCCCTCTCCCTTCTCCTCAGCAAGGCGGCGGCCGAACCCCCGTTCCAAAAAGCCCAAGAAGCCTTGGCCGAAGCCCTCCTCGCCCAAGCTGCGGAAAGCGTCCCCTTTGAGGAACAAAAGCGGGCTTACGACCTCACCGGGCATTTTGTGAAGCCTTTGCAGAACGCGGTCAAGGAGGCCAGGGAACGCTTCCCGCTGGCCGAGCCTTTCGTGGAGCGGTGGGTGCGGGAATGGGAAGCCAAGCTCAAGGGCAACACCCCACCCATGCGCACCTTTCCTTCGTGGTCAGAGGCGCTCTTCACCTTGGGCGCAGAGTGCTACGGAAGCGACCCCGCCAAAGCCCGCCAGGTTTTAAAAATCCTGCCCCCGAACTACGCGGGACCATTAAGGCACGAGCCTCTGCCAGACGGCCATAAACTTTGTGTGAACTTCAGCGCAAAGGATATAAAGCGACAGCTTAACAAGCTGGCTCACGTCTTTCCCCACCTGAAGGGAGAGCGGATTCGGGTCAGAGAGGAGGAGTTCACCCTGAGCGCTGACCTACAATGAGGGGGATGCTTCAGCGCCTCGAGGTCCAGAACCTGGCCGTGATCCGCGAGGCGGTCTTGGAGCTCGCCCCGGGCCTCAACGTCCTCACCGGGGAGACGGGGGCGGGGAAGAGCCTCCTGGTGGACGCCCTGGCCCTCCTCCTGGGGGCGAGACCCGAGGGCATGGTGGGGCCTTTCGGGGACAGCCTCCTGGTCACGGCCTTCTTCCAGGGGCCCGAGCCCAAGGTCCTCTCCCGGAGGGTGGGGGGGCGCTCCACCCCCCGGATTGACGGGGAGGTGGTGAGCCTAAAGGAGCTGGAGGAGGAGGCCCAAAAGCGCCTCTCCCTCCATGCCCAGCACACCGCCTTGGCCCTCCTCTCCCCCAGGAGGCAGCGGGAGATTCTGGATGCCCTCCTGGACCCCGCCCTCCTCGCCCGCTACGCCGAGGCCTACGCCCACCACCAGGCCCTCCTCGCGGAAAAGGAGGCCCTGGAGGCCGCTTTGCGGGAGAGGCGGGCCCGGGAAGACCTCCTCCGCTTCCAGCTTGCGGAGATCCAGGGGGCCAGGGTCCAGCCCGGCGAGGACGAGGCCCTTCTGGAGGAGGCCCGGAGGCTTCGCCACCTGGAGGCCCTCAAAGAGCGGGCGGCCAGGGCCCAGGCCCTCATGGAGGAAGGGGCTTTGGAGGCTCTGGAAGCCGCCTTCCGCGAGCTCAGGTCCGGGGCCCGCTACGACCGGGCCCTCGAGGCCCTGGCCCAGGACCTGGAGGCGGCTTTGGAGGGGGCGCGGGCGGTGGCGGCGGAGCTTTCGGCCTACCTGGAGGGCCTGGAGGGGGACCCGGAGCGCCTGGCCCACCTGGAGGAAAGGCTAAACCTCCTGGAGCGCCTGAAGCGCAAGTACGGCCCCACCCTGGAGGAGGTCCTGGCCTACGGGAAAAGGGCGGAGGAGGAGCTTGCCCGGCTGGAAGGGGGGGAGGCCCGGCTTGCGGAGGTGGAGCGGGAGCTCCAGGTGGCCCAAGAAGCCCTCCTCCAGGCCGGGGAGGCCCTGAGCCGGGCCCGGGAGGAGGCGGCGAGGAGGCTTATGGCGGGCATGGAGGAGGAGCTAAAGGAGCTCGGCTTCCCCAGGCCCCGCTTCCTGGTGGACCTGAAGCCTTTGCCGGAGCCTGGGCCCTCGGGCCTGGAGGAAGTGGCCTTCCGCTTCTCCGCCAACCCCCACCTCCCCCCCGCGCCCCTGAGCGCCATGAGCGGCGGGGAGCTTTCCCGGCTGGCCCTGGCTTTAGCCCTCCTGACCGGGGCCGAGGCCCCCACCGTGGTCTTTGACGAGGTGGACACGGGGCTAGGGGGGGAGACCGCCTGGAAGGTGGCCGAGCGCCTAGCCCGCCTGGCCCAGACCCGGCAGGTCCTGGTGGTCACCCACCTGCCCCAGATCGCCGCCAAGGCCCACCGCCACCTGCGGGTGGTCAAGGAGGGGGAGGAGGTGCGCCTAGAGGTCCTGGAAGGGGAGGAGCGGGTGCGGGAGCTGGCCCGCCTCCTCTCCGGCCAGTACACGGAGGCCGCCCTCTCCCACGCCCGGCTTCTTCTGGAGGCGCCGTGAACCTAGCGGGACCTGGCCTTCCGCCTAGGCGGCGACGAGTTCGTGAGCCTGCACCCGGGCCTAAAGGGCGAGGACGCCCCCGCCCTGATGGCCAGGCTCCGGGAAAGCCTGCCCTACAGCGTGGCCGCCGGGAGCCTAGAGGTGGGGGCGGAGAGCCCGGAGGCGACCCTGGCCGAGGCGGACCGCCGCATGTACCGAAACAAGCGGGCTAAAGGAGGCCCTTGACCCCGCCCGCCACGTACTGCACCGCCAGGGCCGCCAGGAGGAGGCCCAGGACCCGGGTCACCACGTTGACCCCGGTCCGCCCCAAGGCCCGGCGCACGCTGGCCGCCGCCCGCAGGAAGAGGTAGGCCAGGGCCAGGACCAAGAAGGCCGTGAGGAGGACCACCCCCACGCCCACGGGGGCCCGCCCCGCCTCCGCCCCCAGGACCAGGAGGCTCGCCAGGGCCCCGGGCCCGGCGATCAGGGGGATGGCCAGGGGAAAGACGGAGATGTCCGCCCGCTCCAGGGCCTCTTTGGCCTCCTCCTCCGTCTCCCGCTCGTGGTGGGCGAAGACCATCTCGGTGGCGATGCGGAAAAGGAGGATCCCCCCCGCTACCTTAAGGGCGTCCAGGCTGATGCCCAAGTAGGCCAGAAGCTCCCGCCCGAAGAAGAAAAAGAAGGTGAGGACCGCCCCTGCCACCAGGACCGCCTTTCTGGCGATGCGGGCCTGCTCCCTTGGGGGCCGGTCCCCGGCCAGGGCCAAAAACACGGGCACCAGCCCCACCGGGTCCATGACCACGAAGAGGGTGAGGAAGGACTTGAGGAAGAACTCCACGTCACCTAAGGCGCTTGCCCGCCACGAGAAGCTCCCCGAACTCCTCCTCCAGGGCCCGCGCCGCCTCCTCGGTGCGGGCCACCACCAGGATGGTGTCCTCCCCCGCCAGGGTGCCCACGATCTCGTCCCGCCGCAGGCGGTCCACGAGGAGGGCGATGCCGGAGGCGTGCCCCTCGGCGGTCTTCACCACCAGGATGTTCCCCCCCCGGTCCACGTCCTTCACGAAGAGGCCAAACTGCCGCTTGAGCTCCTCGTGGACATCCTCGGGGAGCTCCAGGGAGGGCAGGACGTACTTGTGCCGCCCCTTGCCCAGGGCCACCCGGGCCAGGCGCAGCTCGGTGATGTCCCGGCTCACCGTGGCCTGGGTCACGTCAAAGCCCATCTGCCTGAGCCTCTCCACCAGCTCCTTCTGGGTGCCGATCTCCTCCCGGCGCACGATCTCCTGGATGGCGCGGTGCCGCTCCTCCTTGCTTCGCATACGCACCTCAAGGTTTCCAGAACTCCTTGACCAGGTCCAGTATACGGTGGGCCACCTGGCGTTTTTCCATGCGGGGTAGCTCCAGAACCCGCCCATCCCGCGCGATGAGGACCACCTCGTTCTCGGGGGAGCCGAAGCCCACCCCTTCCCGGTTCACCCAGTTTAGGGCGATGAGGTCCAGGTTCTTGCGGCGGAGCTTTTCCTGGGCCCGCTCCAGGCCAGAAGCGGTCTCCATGGCGAAGCCCACCAAGACCCTCCCCTCCTTCCGCTCCCCGAGCTCCTTGAGGATGTCGGGGTTGGGAACGAGGCGGATGGTCTTCTCCGCCTCCGCCTTGGGCTCCTTGTCCTTTAGGACCTCCGCCGGGCGGTAGTCGGCCACGGCGGCCGCCATGACCACCGCCTTCGCCCAGGGGTAGCGCTCCAAGATGGCCTGGCGCATCTCCAGGGCGCTTTCCACCCGGACCACCTCCACGCCCCAGGGAGCCTTCAGGCAGGTGGGGCCGCTGACCAGGACCACCTCCGCCCCCCGGTCCCGGGCGGCCTCGGCCACGGCGTAGCCCATCCTCCCCGAGGAGGGGTTGGAGATGAAGCGGACCGGGTCCAGGTACTCCCGGGTGGGCCCGGCGGAGACCAGAAGCCTCAGGCCCAGGAGGTCCTTGGGGGCGAGGAAGGCCTCGAGGCGCTCCAAAAGCTCCTCGGGCTCCAGCATCCGCCCCCACCCCTCCCCCTCCCCCACCGCCGCCAGGGGGCCGTAGCCGGGGCCGAAGACGGCGTGGCCCAGGGCCTTGAGCCTCTCGGCGTGGCCCTGGGTCTGGGGGGCAAGCCACATGGCCTCGTTCATGGCCGGGGCCCAGGCCACCCGCCTGGCCCCCGCCAGCAAGGTGGCGGAAAGGAGGTCGTCGGCCAGGCCCAAGGCGGCCTTGGCCATGGCCTCGGCGGTGGCCGGGGCCACCAGGACCACCTCGGCCCAGCGGGCCAGGTCTATGTGGAGGGCCCGGCCGTCGGGGCGGAACCAGGCCTCCTCCGTGGCCACCTCCCCCCCGGCGGCCACCGCCAGGGAAAGGGGGGTGATGAACTCCAGGGCCCTGGGCGTGGCCAGGACCCGCACCTCGTGGCCGCGGGCCCGGAGGAGGCGGAGGAGGTGGGGGGCCTTGATGGCGGCCACCCCGCCGGTCACCGCCACCAGGACCCGGGCCACCTAGGCCTCCTCTTCGGTGGGGTAGAGCCTTTCCATCTCCTTCTGAAGCCGGTCCTCGGGCACCAGGTTCTCCCCGAAGACCAGCCGCCCCGTCAAAAGCTCCTTCATGGCCCAGGTGACGGCGTTGGGGTCGTCAAAGAGGCCCTCGAGGGTGCGCATCTTGGGCCTCTCCTCCGGCTCCAGAACGGTGTTCTTAAAGCGGTGGCGCAGAAGCTGCTGGGCGCGTTTGGCCACCACCACCGTGAGCCGGTACTTGGAGTCCACCATGCCGAAGAGCTTGTCAATGCCCGGTTCCGCCATAGTTCCTCCTCAAGATCTCGTCCAGATCCCTTTCCAAAACCTCGTCCCGCTCCAAGGCCTTCCGCAAAGCCTCCCCCATGCGCTCCCGGCGGCGGCGCTCGGCGGTGATGATGGCCAGGAAGTCGGCCACCGCCTCCTCCAGCACGTCGTTGACCACCACGTAGTCAAAGAGGTGGGCGTTCCTTATCTCCCACTCCGCCTGCTCCAGGCGCCTCGCGATCTTCTCGGGCCCGTCGGTGCCCCGGAGGACCAGGCGCCTCTTGAGCTCGGAGAGGGAGGGGGGAAGGAGGAAGATGAGGACCGCCTCAGGGATCTTGCCCTTCACCTGCAAGGCCCCCTGGACCTCAATCTCCAAGAGGACGTCCTCCCCCCGCTCCAGGGCCCGCTCCACCGGGGCTTTTGGGGTGCCGTAGAGGTGGCCCACGTACTCGGCGTGCTCCAGAAACCCCTCCTCCTCGAGGAGGGCCTCAAAGGTGGGACGGTCAACGAAGTAGTAGTCCACCCCGTGCCGCTCCCCCGGGCGGGGGGGACGGGTGGTCATGGAGATGGAGTAGAAGAGGCGGGTGCGCTCCAGCACCTTGGCCCGCACCGTGCCCTTCCCCACCCCGCTGGCCCCGGTCATCACGAAAAGCCGCCCCCGCATACCCTCCACCCCGGAAGGATACCAGAGGGGGCCCCATGGGGCAAGGATTTTTGTGACCCAGGCACCTTTTTCCTGTGGTACAATGGCCCCCGTGGCCTGGTACGAGGGCGCCTTCTTCTATCAAGTCTTTCCCGATCGGTTCTTCCGCGCGGGCCCGCCGGGCAAGCCCGCCCCCACGGGGCCCTTTGAGCCCTGGGAGGCCCCGCCCACCCTGCGGGGCTTCAAGGGGGGCACCCTCTTCGGCGTGGCGGAGAAGATCCCCTACCTGGTGGACCTGGGCGTGGAGGCCCTCTACCTGAACCCCGTCTTCGCCTCCACCGCCAACCACCGCTACCACACCACGGACTACCTCCAGGTGGACCCCGTGCTGGGGGGTAACGCCGCCCTAAGGCACCTCCTGGAGGTGGCCCACGCCCACGGCATCCGGGTCATCCTGGACGGGGTCTTCAACCACACCGGGCGGGGCTTCTTCGCCTTCCAGCACCTTCTGGAAAACGGCCCGGAAAGCCCCTACCGGGACTGGTACTACGTGAAGGGCTTTCCCCTAAACGCCTACAGCCCCCACCCCAACTACGAGGCCTGGTGGGGCAACCCCGAGCTCCCCAAGCTGAAGGTGGAAACGCCGGCGGTGCGGGAGTACCTCCTCGGCGTGGCCGAGCACTGGATCCGCTTCGGGGCCGACGGCTGGCGGCTGGACGTCCCCAACGAGATCCAAGACCCCGAGTTCTGGCGGGCCTTCCGCCGCCGGGTCAAGGGGGCTAACCCGGAGGCCTACATCGTGGGGGAGATCTGGGAGGAGGCGGACTTCTGGCTTCAGGGCGACATGTTTGACGCCACCATGAACTACCCCCTGGCCCGGGCCGTCCTGGGCTTCGTGGGCGGGGAGGCCCTGGACCAGGAGCTTTCCGGGCGCACGGGCCTGGGGCGGATAGAGCCCCTCCAGGCCCTGGCCTTCAGCCACCGCCTGGAGAACCTCTTCAGCCGCTACCGCCCGGAGGTGGTCCGGGCCCAGATGAACCTCCTCACCTCCCACGACACCCCCAGGCTCCTCACCCTCCTCAGAGGGGACGCCGACCGGGCGAGGCTGGCCCTCTCCCTCCTCTTCCTCCTTCCGGGAAGCCCCACGGTCTACTACGGGGAGGAGGTGGGCCTCGAGGGGGGGCACGACCCGGAAAACCGGGGCGGGATGATCTGGGAGGAGGGGCGCTGGAAGAAGGGGATCCGGGAGAGCGTGAAGCGCCTGGCCCGGCTCCGCAAGGAGCATCCCGAGCTCCGCACCGCCCCCTACACCCGCATCTACGCCGTGGACGGCCACCTGGCCTTCACCCGGGGACCCTACCTGGTGGTGGTGAACGCCACCCCCTTCCCCTTCCGCCAGGACTTCCCCCTGCACGGGGCCCTGCCCCGGGGCTCCCAGGCGGTGGACCTCCTCTCCGGGGCGGTCTGCACGCCCATGGGGGGGCGGCTTTGCGGCCCCGAGCTTCCCCCCTTCTCCGTGGCCGTCTGGGTGGAGGTCTAGAGGGCCCCCTCAAAGCGGAGGAGCCAGAGCTTGAGCCCCTCCCGCCCGGCGAAGCCCCCAAGCCGCCCGTCGGCGTGGATCACCCGGTGGGCGGGGACCAGGAGGAAGAAGGGCGAGGCGCGAAGGGCCATGCCCACCGCCCTGGCGGGCAGGCCCAGCTCCCGGCCCAGGGCCCCGTAGCTCCTGGTGGTGCCGTAGGGGATGCGGCGGGTGGCCTCGTAAACGGCGGCGCGCCAGGGATGGAGCCCGGAATAGTCCAGGGGAATCCCCAGAAAGTCCGGCCTTTCCCCCCGGAAGTAGGCCTCTATGGCCCCCGCCACCTCCTGGGCCAGGGGACCCGTGGCCTCCTTCCCCCGGGGAAAGAGGACAGGCTCCAGACGCCGCACCCCTTTTGCGGAAACCTCCAGCCAAAGGGGGCCGATGGGAGTAGGAAGAAGCATGCTACGTATCGTATCGGGGGGCTCAGCGCAGGGCTAAGGCGGGAGGGGAAGCCTGGCCGATGAGGAGGTCGGAGAGGGAGGTGCCGGGGAAGTAATGGCCCAGGATTTCCCGGTAGCCGAAGCCCGCCTCCGCCATCCCCCTGGCCCCCCACTGGGAAAGGCCCACCCCATGCCCCACCCCCTGGCCCACGGCCTCAAAGCCCTGGAAGTCCGCCAGGGCCGAGGGCAGGCCCACGAGGCGGAGGAGGCGCTGGGCCTCGGGACCCCGCACCTCCACCCCCATGAGGCGCACCCGGAAGACCCGGCCCGAGGCGGTCCTCTCCAGCACCTGGGGCGGGTCCTGGCTCCTGGGGGCGAGACCAAGGGATCTGAGGGCCCTTTCCGCCTGGGCCGGGCTCACCTGGTAGCGCCAGGAGGTTTTGCGGGTGTAGGGGTCGGGCCGGGGGCGCAGGTAGGGAAGGGCCTTCTGGAAGATCTCCTCGCTCCCCGCCGTCATGCCCCCGGAGTCGGCGTGGTAGAGGGCGGTGATGGCCTGCCCCCCGTAGCTCAGGACCTGGCCCCGGGTGGCGGCCACGGCCTCCTGGTACCGGGGCTTCTCGGCGGAAAGCCCCAGGTAGACCTGGCACCTTTCGTCGGCGCAGAGGTCGTAGGGGGCCCTGGGGTCCAGGCGGCTTACGGCGAAGGTGCGGGCCACCACCGCCTGGGCCTTCAGGGCCTCGAGGGGGAACCCCTCGGGCATCTCCCCCGGCAGGACCCCCAGGAGGTAGTCCTCCAGAAGGACCAGGTTCACCACCAGAAGCCTTCCCCCCTGGGGAAGGAGGCGCACCCCACCCCGGTAGGCCCGGCCCCCCAGGGTGAAGTAGGGCACCGGGAGGTCCAGGTAGGGGTAGGCCCGGCCCTCCACCACCACCCCCTCCCCGCCCAAAAGGGCCCGCACCTCCCCTTCCGGGGTCTTCAGGGCCACGGTCTCGCCCCGGGGCGCCTCCCTGAGGAGCACCCGGAGGAGGAGGTCCTTCTCCTGGGTCCTCCCCGAGGGGAGGAGGGCGAGGGGAAGGAAAAGGGCCAGGAGGAGAAAGGCGAGGCGCTTCATACCCTGGCCCCATTTTATACGCTCCCCCCTTCTTTGGCCCCCATGCTGGCTTGGGCCGGTATGGGGCCAATAGGCTCTGGTACGTCCTTTTGGGGCCCCCGCTGTGGCAAGAGCCACGGCGGGGTACTTATCACAGCAGGATCACCGCCCGCCCCTCCAGGGGGGCCTCCTGGAGCCTTGCCAGGGCGTTCCCGTGGCGCAGGGCGTACATGGCGAAGGGGTAGACCCGCTCCTGGGGAAGGCCAAAAGGCCTCAGGTGGCGCTTAAGCCGCTCCAGGTGGTGGAGGAGGGTGGCGTCCTTGGCTAGCCTGGCCCGGAGGACCTTCTTAAGAAGCCTCTCCCCTTCCCCCTTAAGCCGGGCCCCGAAGCGGCGGAAGGGGCGGTCCAAGGTGGGCTCCAGGGCCCGGGCCCTTTCCCTTAAGGCCTCCACCTCCTTTTGGAGGTGGGCCAAGGCGCTTTCCACCTCCCGGAAGCCCTCGAGGGCCCCTCTGGCCGCCTCCAAGAAGGCCTCCTCCCCCCGGTCCACGAAGGCCCAGGGGTCCAGGGCGTAGCGCTCCAGGATGCGGCGGATGGGGGGTTCCAGGACCACCCCCTGCATCCTGAGGAAGAGGGCCGGCATGGGAAGGCCATAGAGGGCGTAGACCCGGGAAAGCTCCGCCACATAGCGGAACTCGTTGGGCCCCACCACGAAGCCCGCCGTGGGCAGGACCAGGTCCTGGAGCACAGGCCTCAGGCCCGCCGCCGGGGTGAGGCGGGCGGGATCGGCCTGGAGGATCTCCAGAAGCTCCTTCTTGCTGTAGCGGCGGACCCCGTCGGTGAAGCTTCCTTCGCTGTAGTGGAGGAGGCGGCGGGCGTCGGTCTCCAGGAAGAGGTTGGTGGCCCCGGGCTTCCGCCCCAGAGGGGGCTTGCCCCCCAGGGCCCGGATCCGGGCCGCCTCCTGGTTGATGGCCTCGGCGCTGGCCAGGGGGTCGGAAAGCTCCCGCTCCAGGGCCTCCCGGAAGAGGGGGGCGAGCTCCTCGGCCATGGGGTCAAAGGGGATGAGGCCCCGCTCCCCCAAAAAGGCGAGGAGCACCCGGGCGAAGAACTCGGAGAGGGTCTGGCCCTCGAGGGCGTAGGCCACCCGCTCTTCCCTGGCCCAGGGCCCCAGGAAGGCCACCAGGGCCTCCCGGTAGGGGGCTAAGGGGATGCGGCCCGAGGGCAGGGGGGGCAGGGGGAGGGAGAGGGTGCGGACCTCCTCGTCCAGGAGGAGGTGGAGGTGGCGCACCTCCTCCACATCGTGGTCCTGGGAGGCCACCCAGAAGACCCCCGCCGCCCCCACCCGCCCCGCCAGGCCCAAGGCGGTGTGGGCCTTGTAAAAGGTGAGGGCGGGGCCACCGAGAAGCCCCGCCTGCTGGCCCGTGACCACCGCCCCCACCTTCAGGGCGGCGAGGGCCTCCAGGACCGCCTTGGGGGCAGAGAGGCGCTTGAGGTAGGCTTCCAGGGCCCCGTTAAGCCCGGGGTGCCCCTCCCGGCCCAGGCGGGCCCTCAGGGCCTCCTCCCCTTGGGGGAGGTCCAGGAGCCGGGCTAAGGCGGCGGGTTCCACCCTTCCAAGCCTATAGGGCCTCGCCCAGGCGGGCAAGGGCCTTGGGGTCCAGGACCTGAAGCCGCCGGTAGCCCAGGTCCACCACGCCCCTAAGGGCCCACTCCCCCAGGAGCTTGGTCACCGTCTCCCGGGTGGCCCCCACCATCCGGGCCAGGTCCTGGTGGGAAAGCCCCACCTCGCCCGGCCCAAGGGCCAGGAGGAGGCGGGCCAGGCGCTGGGCTACGGAGAGGTGGCGCGCCTCCCAAAGCCGCGCCTCCGCCGCCTTGAGGCGGGCGTAAAGGGCCTTGAGGAAGAAGCCCTGGGCCTCGGGGAAGGCCTCGAGGAGGGCCGCAAGCTCCTCCTTGGGGGCGAAGAGGAGCTCGGCGTAGGTGAGGGCCGTGGCCCCCAAGGTGCGCGCCCTTTCCCCCACCAGGGCCTCCTCGCCAAAGAGCCCCCCGGGCCCCACCACGCCCAGGGTGGCGGGCTCCACCCCGGCGTCCCCTAGCCAGATGAACCCCTCCCGCACCAGGTAAAGCCCTTCCACCTCGTCCCCTTCCCGGTAGAGGACGCTTCCCCGCCGCACCCTTAGGGGCCTGAAGGCCCGGGCGGCCGCCTGGCGGGCTTTGGGGCCAAGCTCCTGGAACATGCCCTGAGTCTACAGAAAGAGGGGGGCCGAGGAGGAGGGCAAAAGCCCCCGGGCCTCGGCCTCGGCGAAGAGCCTTTCCACCGCCCTTTGCCCTTCCTCCCCCACGTCCAGGGAGTAGGCGTTCACGTAGGTGCGCACGTGGGCCCAGATGACCTCCTCGGAGAGCTCCTGGGCGTGGGCCTTGAGGTAAGGCAGGACCTCCTCGGGGTGGGCGTGGGCGTACTCTAGGCTCCGCCGCACCGCCCCGTCCAGGGCGCGGATGAGCTCCTCCCCCAGGTCCCGCCGGGCCAGGATGGCCCCCAGGGGCAGGGGCAGGCCCGTCCGCTCCTCCCACCACGCCCCCAGGTCCAGAAGCTTCACCAGGCCGTACTGGGGGTAGGTGAAGCGGCTTTCGTGGATGATGAGGCCCGCCTCCACCTCCCCCCGGGCCACCATGGGCAGGATCTGGTCGTAGCGCACCTCCACCGGCAAAAACCCCTCCCCGTAGAGGGAAAGGAGGAGGAAGGCCGTGGTGTTCCGCCCGGGGATGGCCACCCGCGCCCCCCGGAGGTCTCCCAAAGGCCCCCGGGCCACCAGAAGGGGTCCCACCCCCCGGCCCAGGGCCCCCCCGCTCCTCAAGGCCACATACCTCTCCCGCACCCGGCCGTAGGCGGCGTAGGAGAGCTTGGTGAGGGGAAGCCTGCCTTCCAGGGCCCAGCGGTTCAGGGTCTCCACGTCCTCCAAGACCACCTCCACCGGGCGGGGCGTCGCCACCAGGCCGTGGGCCAGGGCGTAGAAGATGTAGGTGTCGTTGGGGCAGGGGGAGTAGCCCAGCTTCAGAGCCTCCATAGGCCTCACTGTACCCCCTTGAGGGCCTTCTTGAAGATCTCCGGGGCGAAGGCCTTGAGGGCCCTCAAGAAGCCCGTGCTCCCCCGGGCCCGCCCGGGGATGACGTGGACGGGAACCCCCAGGCGCTCCGCCTCGAGGCGCACCGGCTCCGAGAGGTCGTGGCCCACGTAGCTGGAGACGATCATGAGGCCGTGGGCCTTCTCCAGGCGGCCCAGGATGCGCCGTAAGGCCTCCTTCCCTACCCCGGCGGTGTCGGCATCGTACCAGTCCACCTTGAGGCCCCGGGCCTCCAAGAGGGGGGTGAGGCGGCTTCTTAGCTGGGTGTGCCCCCCCACCACCACCAGGTGCTCCCCGTGGAAGCGGGGCAGGGCCTCCTCCACGAGGGCCTCCTTCCCGGGAACCTGGGGGGCCTCCTCCCCAAGGGCCTTTAGGGCCTGGCTCACCTCCCTAAGCTCCTCCAGGTAGAGGGAAAGGCTCTCGTCGCCAGGCCGCAGGAAGAGGAGGTTCTTCAGGATCTCCCGGGCCTGGGCCAGGTCCTTCTCCCGGTAGAGGGCCACCTCCAGGGCCTTCTGCCAGTACTCCGCCGCCTTCTTCCACTCCCCTTTGGCCTCGTGGTGCTCCGCCAGGTCAAAGAGGACCTCCAGGGCCTGGGGGCGCTCCTGGTGCTCGGCCAGGAGAACCTTTTCCGCCTCCTCCACCCGGCCCGCCCCGTAGAGGGCCGCCAGGTACTGGCCCCGCACCGCCTCCGCCTCGGGGCTTTCCGGGAAGGCGCGGGAGAGGCGGTAGGCCAGGGCCAGAAGCTCCAGAGGGGGGCTCGGCGTGCGGGCCAGGGCCTGGTAGAGCACGCTGAAGGCGGCAAAGGGCCCCTCGAGGCGCTCCAGAAGGGCAAGAAGCCCCCTAAGGTCCGCCTCGGCCACCTCCTCCAGCCCCGCGTCCCGGGCCCGGGAGAGGAGTTCCCGGGCCAGCACCTCCTCCCCGCCCTTTAGGGCCTCCTGGGCCAGGCGGAAGAGGTAGGGGGCGGGGTAGGCCTTGAGGGCGTGGGCCCGCTTGTGGTCCCCCAGGACCTCCTTGAGGGGGCGCCTGAGGGCCCGCTTCACCTCCGCCAGGTGGTGGAAGGCCAGGCCCGCCACCTCCCCCTCCCCGTGGCGGCTCGCCCGCTCCAAAAGGCGCAGGGCCTCGTGAAGCCGCCCCTCCCGGCGGCGTAGGATGCCCAGGAGGAGAAGGGCCTCGGGGATCTCCTCCCGGGCCAGGGCCTCGGTCAGGTAGGGCTCCACCGCCTTCAGGTCCTCGCCCCGGTATTCCAGGGGGGAGCGCAGCCGAAGCCCGGCCAGGGCCAGGCCCAAAAAGCCCTCGGCTTCGCCCAGGTCGGCGAGCCTTCTGGCGTACCGCTCGGCCCGGGCGAAAAGCCCCTGGAGGAGGGCCGCCTTAAGCCCAAGCCGGAGCATCTCCCGGGTGAGGAGGCCCGGGGAGAGGTCCTCCACAAACTCCGCCCGGCGGCTCACCTCCGCCCACTCCCCCTCCCGGGCGAAGCGGCGCATCCGCTCGGCGATGCGCTCCAGGGCCTCCCTGGCGTAGACCTCGGCCTCGGGAAGCCCGGACTCCACGAACTGCCTGAGGGCGTCGGCGTACCGCCCCTCCGCCAGGTAGACCCGCCCCAGGGCCAGGCGGTACCGCCCGCCCCGGGGGGCCAGGCCCTCGAGGCGGCGCTTGGCCCGCTCGTACTCCCCGAGCTCCACCAGGACCAAGGCCCTCAGGTCCTCAGCCTCCTCGGAAAAGGCCCGCTTCAGGGCCTCCTCCGCCTCGGCGTAGCGAGAGAGGGCGTAAAGGGCCCGCCCCCGCAGGTAGGCGGCCTCCCCTTCGGCCTCCTCGGGGACCCGGGCCAGGACCTCCTTGTAGGCCCCCTCTTCCAGGAGGGCCCGGACCTCCTCCAGGTCCAGCCCCCGAGCCATGACGGGCACAGGCTCGGCGAAGGGCTCCTCCAAGGCCTCCTCTTCCAGGAAGGCCTCCTCCAGGACCTCGGGCTTGCGGGCCAGGACCAGGAAGTACTCCCCCTCCCCCACCCGCTCCACCTGCCAAAAGCCCAGGCGCCTCAGCCCCTCCTCCACCCCTTCCGGGCTCTTCCCCAAAAAGGGGCCGTGGCCGTAGACGAGAAGCCCCCCCGGCCTTAAGAAACGCACGAACTGGGGCAGGCGCGCAAAAAAGGAGAAGCGCTTCCAGAAGGCCTCGGGGGGCAGGCGGCTCTCCAGCTCCTGGTCCACCAGGCCCTCGGGAAAGACGGAGAGGAGGAGGAGGGTATCAAAGGGCGGCAGCTCCGCCTCCTCCGCCCAGCCCAGGTGCCAAGTCACCTCCGGCACCCGCTTCCTGCCGGCCTCCACCGCCTCTTCCACCCCGTCCAGGGCGTGGAAGGCGAGCTCCGGGCGCTTTAGCTTCAGGTACCCCACCAAAGCCCCGGTGAAGGCCCCCACCTCGAGGACCTCCCCCTCCAGCCTCCCCGGCACCTCCCTGGCGTAAAACTCCAGGAAGGGGAGGTGCATGCCGTAGACCAGGGCCTCCCCCTTGGGGACCTTCAGCACCTCCCGGTAGAAACTTCGCACCGCCTCCCTCCCCCCGCCTGAGAGGTAGGCCCGCCAGGCTCTGAGGAGGGGCTCCCGCTTGGCGGGGCTCCCCACCCTTTTGGCCACCTCGGCTTCAAACCGCCCGGGGGAAAGGGCGGCGGAAACGCCAAAGCGCTCCTTCAGGTAGGCCTTTAGCTCGTCGGGCATTTGCCAGGAGTCTACCAAAAGAAAGGGGGGCGGTAAAGCCGCCCCCAAAACTTGCCGCGGCGGGGTGCTTGAGTGCCCCACCGCGGCTTTCGCCGCGGTGGGGGCCCCAGAAAAGCCTTTACCCCATGCTGGCGCAAGCCAGCATGGGGTGGTATTAAGCGGGCACTTCCGCCCGGAAGAGGTCGGCGTAGCGGCGCTTGGCCCTCATGGGGGCCCGGTGCCACACGTAGGAGGCCAGGAGGGGGAAGGCCAGGGTGGCCTCGGCGAAGACCATCTGGGAGAGGGCGGCGTCCACCTTGCCCCAGCTCTGGGCCTCGGAGAGGGTGGAACCGGAAAGCCCCCCGTCCCGCTCATCGGCCACGGTGATCTGGATGGCGTACTTGTGCATCTCCACCTGATGGCCCAGCACCTCGGCGGCCACCACGATGTCCTGGGCGAAGTTCTTGGGCACCCCGCCCCCCAGCATCACCAGGCCCGTGGTCCCCGCCTTCAGCTTGATCTCCGTGAGCTCGCGGAAGTCGGCCACGGAGTCTATGGTGACGTGGGCCTCGGGGCGCTTCGCCTGGTGGTAGACCAGCCCAAAGCCCGCCGAGGAGTCGGAGAAGGCGGGGACGAAGATGGGCACCCCCTCCTCGTAGGCGGCCCGGACGATGCTCCTCTCCCCCAGGCCCCTTTCGGCCAGGTAGCGGCCCATGTGCCAGATGAACTCCCGGCTGGAGTAGGGGCGGGGCGGGAGGGCGTCGGCGATCTCGGCGATGGTGTAGTCGGTGTGGCGAAGCTCTTCCTCGTCAATGTAGGTGTCGTAGATGCGGTCAATCCAGAGCCGCCTTAAGGTCTCGTCGTCGGCCTTGGGGTCCCCCTGGTAGTGGCGGTGGCCCAGGGCCTCAAAGAAGTCCTGGTCCACGATGTTGGCCCCCGTGGCCACGATGGCGTCCACCAGGCCCTTACGGATGAGGTCGTGGATGATGAGGCCCTGCCCGGCGGAAACCAGGCTCCCCGCCAGGGTGAGGATGACGGCGGCGTCGTCCTCCAGCATCTTCAGGTAGATCTCCGCCGCCCGGTAGAGGTTCCTGGCCTGGAAGGCGGTCCTGCCCATGGCCTCCAGGATGGGCCCGGCGTCAAAGGCCTTGATGTCAATGGGGACCACGGGCGTAGAGAGGAGGTCCTTCTTCTGCATCGTTCTCCTTTCTACGCGGGGTGGGCGTAGGGCGGCTCCCCCCCTTTGGCGCCCCCTGCCTTTAGGCAGGACCCCCAGTATACCACCCGCCGGCGATGGGGGGGTAGACCTCCAGGGGGCCTTCCACCTCCTCGTCCAGGTCCACCACCCGGTCGCCCACGGCGAGAAGCCAGGCCTCCTCCAGGGGGATGCCGAGCTTCTTTAGGGCCTCCCTGGGGGTTTTGGCCTCCACCTCGAGGCGTTCCCCAAACCGCCTCAGGTCCCCGTGGAGGATGACCCGCATCAATACCCCTCCCGCACCACGTTGAGAAGGGGCTCCCCCCGCAGGTACCGCCTTACCTGCTCCGAAAGGAAGCGGGCCGCCCGGCGGTGAAACCCCTCGGAAAGCCCAGCCACGTGGGGGGTGAGGAGGAGGCCCGGGGCCCGCCAGAGGGGGTGGTCCTCGGGCAGGGGCTCGGGCTCGGTCACGTCCAAGGCGGCCCGGATGCGGCCCGCCTTCAGGGCCTCGAGGAGGGCCTCCGCGTCCACCAGCCCGCCCCGCCCGGCGTTCAGGAGGAGCGCCCCCTCCTTCATGGCCAGGAGGAAGTCCCGGTCCACGATCCCCTTGGTCTCGGGGGTGAGGGGAAGGAGGAGGACCACGGCGTCTGCCCGGGGCAGGAGGTGGGGCAGGTCCTCCCGGGTGTAGACCCCGAGCCTGGGGTGCTTGGCCACGGGCAGGACCTCCACCCCAAAGGGCCTAAGCCTCGCCTCCACCGCCCGCCCAATGGAGCCGTAGCCCAGGAGGAGAACCGCCTTGCCCTCCAGGTCGGCGAGCCTCCTAGGCGCCCAGCGGGCCTCCTCCTGGGCCTTCAGAAAGCCCGGCAGGTCCTTGAGGAGGGCCAGGAGGGCCATGACCACCCACTCGGCCACCGGGGCGTCGTGGATGCCGGAGCCGTCCGCCAGGACCACCCCTTCGGGGATGAGGGGCAGGATCCAGTCCACCCCGGCGGAGAGGGTCTGGACCACGCGGACCTCCACCTCCGAAAGGACCTTTCGCACCTGCGCCTCCTGGCCAAAAGGGGGGATGAAGAAGTCCACCGCCTTGGGCCAGGGCTCGTCCAGGAAGCGCACCTCCACCCCCTCGGGCAGGAGGGCGAAGACCTCTTCCCTAAGCCTCGGGGCCAAAATCCTCACGGCGCACCTCCATGTACACGTCCTCCTTTCCCTTGGGCCCGGGGCCCAGGCCCACCTCCCGGAAGCCCGCCTTAAGAAAGGCCCGCCTGGCCCTCAGGTTGTGGGCGAAGGTGCGGAGCCTCACCCGCTTGAGGCCCAAGGGGCCAAAGGCGTAGGCCAAGGCTGCCCGCACCGCCTCGGTGCCGTAGCCCTGCCCCCAGCGGTCCTTGCGGCCGATCAGGATGCCCAAGGTGGCCTGCTCCCCGGGGAGGATATCGTAAAGCTCCACCGTCCCCAGGTACTTCCCCTTCTCGTCCAAAACGATAAAGGCCAGGCGGTCCTTGCGCTTGGTCTCGGCCAGGACGAAGCGCTTGAAGAGCCAAAAGGGGGTGCGCAGGGGGCTTGAGCCGTTCCACTCGGCGATCTCGGGGTCGCGGAAGGTCTCGTAAAGCCCCTTCCACTCCTCCTCGGAAAGCCCAGAGGAGAAGGGCTTCAGGACCACGCGGCCATAGCGGGGCCAGTCCACACCCTAAGGGTAAAGCCCCCGGAGGGCCTGGGCCTCGAGGACCCGGGTGGCCGCCACCACGTAGGCGGCGGTGCGCAGGGAGATCCTCTTCTCCTCTGCCACCTGCCACACCGCCTCAAAGGCGTTCCTAAGGACCCTTTCCAGGCGGGCGTTGATCTCCTCCTCGGTCCAGAAGTAGGAGTTGAAGTCCTGGACCCACTCAAAGTAACTCACGGTCACGCCCCCGGCATTGGCGATCACGTCCGGCACCACCAGGACCCCCTTCTCCTGGAGGATGTCGTCGGCGGCGGGGGTGGTGGGGCCGTTGGCCCCCTCGGCCACGATGCGGGCCTGGATGCGCCAGGCGTTGTGCTCGGTGATCTGCTTCTCCAAAGCGGCGGGGATGAGGAACTCGGTGGGGAGGGCCCAGAACTCGGCGTTGGGCAGGGGCTCCGCCTTGGGGTAGCCCCGCACGCCCCCCATCTCGGCCACATAGCGGGCCAGGTCGTAGGGGTCCATGCCCGCCTCGTGGTAAACGGTGCCCGTGTGGTCCTGTACGGCGATGACCCTGGCCCCGTGGTCATGGAAGGCGCGGGCGGCGGCGCTCCCCACGTTGCCGAAGCCCTGGAGGATGACCCGGCTCCCCTCCACGGGAAGGCCCATCTTGGCGGCGGCCGCGGCGGCGGTCACGAAGACTCCCCGCCCCGTGGCGTCCCTTCGGCCCAAAGAGCCCCCCAGGGCGATGGGCTTCCCCGTCACCACCCCGGGGACGGTGCGGCCCACGTTCATGGAGAAGGTGTCCATCATCCAGGCCATCTCCCGCTCTCCGGTGTTCACGTCGGGAGCGGGGATGTCCCGGTCGGGCCCCAGCAGGATGCCGATCTCCGAGGTGTAGCGGCGGGTGAGGCGCTCCAGCTCGTGGCTGGAGAGCTTCTTGGGGTCAACCCGGATGCCGCCCTTGCCCCCGCCATAGGGCAGGCCCAGGGCGGCGTTCTTTATGGTCATCCAGGCGGCCAGGGCCATGACCTCGGAGAGGGTCACCTCGGGATGGTAGCGCACCCCGCCCTTGGCCGGCCCCCGGGCGGTGTTGTGGTGCACCCGGTAGCCCTCAAAGTGGGCCACGGTGCCGTCGTCCAGGTGGATGGGCACGTCCACGATCAGGATGCGTTTGGGCCGCTTGAGGCTCTCCGCCAAGGGGGCGAGCCGCCCCAGGTAGGGGATGACCCGGTCCACCTGCTCCGTGAAGATCTCCCAGGGTCCGCCGTCCTTGCCCAGGTAGGAAAGGGGTTCGCTCTTCATACGCGCCCCTTAGGGGTACACGCCGCGAAGCCGGGTGGCCTCGTTGAGCCTCTCCAGGGCCAGGGCCAGGGCCCCGGTGCGCAGGTCGCCCCCAAGGGCCTCCGCCCTGGCGCACACCTCGGCCACCGCCTTGGCCACGCTCTTGGCGAAGCGTTGCCGCACTTCCTCCTCGCTCCAGAAGAACATGTTGAGGTCCTGCACCCATTCCAGATAGCCTGCCAAAAGCCCCCCGCCCCCGGTGAGGAGGTCGGGGACCACCAGAACGCCTTTGCCCAGGAGGTAGGCCTCCGCCTCGGGGGTGAGGCCGAAGTTGGCGGCCTCCAGGACCGCCCGGGCCTGGACCGCCTTGGCCCCCTCCCCATCCAGGCCCCCCTCGAGGGCCGCCAGGACCAGGTAGTCCACGGGTAGGGCGAAGAGCTCCTCGGCGGCAAGGTCGTAGCGGGGAAGCTCCCCCGTGGCCTCGTAGTGGCGGAGCACCGCCTCCACGGGAAGGCCCTCCTCCTGGTACATGGCCCCCCGGGAGGTGGAGACCGCCACCACCTTGAGCCCCAAGGCGGCGGCGTGCAGGGCGAAGGTGCCCCCCACCTGGCCGAAGCCCTGCACGGCCACCCGGGCCCCCTCGAGGGGAAGGCCCCGCCTCCCCGCCAGCTCCAGGAGGACCCGGGCCACCCCGTACCCGGCGGCGTCGTCCCGGCCCTCGGTGCCCCCCAGGGCGTGGGGCTTCCCCGTGACCACCCCGGGCACCGTGGAGCCCACGGTCATGGAGTAGGTGTCCATGATCCAGGCCATGGTCTGTTGGTCCGTGCCCACATCGGGGCCCAGGATGTCCATGTCGGGGCCGATCAGGTTGACGAGCTCGGCGGTGTAGCGCCGCACCAGCCGCTCCAGCTCCCGCTTGGAAAGGGCCTTGGGGTCCACGGCCACCCCGCCCGCCGCGCCGCCAAAGGGCAGGTCGTAGACGGCCGCCTTCAGGGTCATCCAGGCGGCCAGGCCCGCCGTCTGCCCCAGGGTGACCGAGGGGTGGAGGCGCACCCCCCCTTTGGCGGGCCCCCGGGCGATGTCGTGGACCACCCGGTAGCCCTGGAAGACCCGCACCTTGCCGTCGTCCATGACCACGGGCAGGGACACGGTGACCAGCCTCTTGGGGTGGGCCAGATACTCCACCGTGGTGGGGTGGATCTTCGCCACCTTCAGGGTTTTCTCCAAACGCTCCAGGAAGGCGTCCCAAAGGCCAGGATCGTCTGGGGGGCGGTACGCGGGGATGGCCATGCTCTCACCGAGGGGATTATACCCCTAGGCGAGCCTCTTCCCTTCGGCCAGGGCCAGGTCCTTTAGGGCCTCCTTGTAGGGGGAGTCGGGAAGGGGGTCCAGGGCCTCCGCCGCCAGGAGGGCCCGCTCCCGGATCCGGGCCTCCACCTCCTCCGCCACCCCGCTTTCCCGGGCCAAGGCCCTGAGCCGCTCCAGATCCCCCGCCTCCCCGCCCCGCCTTTTGAGGATGGCCCTCACCTCGGGGAAGCGCTCCATGAGGAGGAGGGTGAGGAGGGTGGCCTTGCCCTCCCGCACGTCCCCGCCCACGGGCTTGCCCAGGGCCTCGGGGCTTCCCATGAGGTCCAGGTAGTCGTCCCGCATCTGGAAGGCCTGGCCGTAGAGGAGGCCGAAGCGCCTGAGGGCCTCCCGCCACGCCCCCTTAAGGCCCTTCAGCAGGGCGGGGCCCTCCGTGGCCAGGGCCATGAGGGCGGCGGTCTTGGCGGTGATGATTCTTTCGTAGTTTTCCAGGGAGTAGTCCTCCAGGGCGGCCACCTGGAACTGCAGGACCTCCCCCTCGGCCAGAACCCGGGCCGTCTCGGCGAAGGCCTCCACCAGCTCCAGGCTTCCCGTTTTGGCCACCACGTGGAGGAGTCGGGAGAGGAGAAAGTCCCCGGAGAGGACGCTCACCGCGTTGCCGTAGCGGCGGTAGGCGGCCTCCTTCCCCCGCCTGAGCTCCGCCTCGTCAATGAGGTCGTCGTGGAGGAGGGTGGCGGAGTGGAGGAGCTCCACCGCCAGGGCCAGCTCCAGCTCAAAGGGGGCACCCCCAACGGCCCCCGAGGCCAGGAAGACGAGCCTTGGGCGGATGCGCTTTCCCCCAGCGGTCACCAGGTCCTGGTGGATGAGCCGAACGAAGAGGACCTCCGAGCGCACCAGCTCCGAAAGGGCCTCTTCAAAGGCGGCGAGCTTGGCCTCGAGGGGCAGGGGCTTGACCACCCCCTGAGTATACCCCGCCCCCCGCCAGGGACCTTTCAGTAGACCTCTATAGGGGCGGGGAGGTTAACCACCTTGGACTGGCCGTTGGCGGAAACCGTCCGGTACTTGACCACCTGAACGGGGGCAAGGGGAGCTGTGGTCCGCTTGAAGTAGGAGCGGACAACCGGACCGCAGGGGTCTTGGGCCGAGGGGGGACAGGCCTGGGGGATGACGAAAGGAGCATCCACTGGCTGATCAGAGGCGTCCAGGAGGACCACCGAGCCCGCCCCCGAGCCCGGGAGGGCGTAGAGGCGAATCTCATACGCGTAAACGTAGAAGGTGTTGTTGTCCTGGTCGGTTTCAGTGGCGAAGGAGAAGTTCTCCCGGGCCACCAAGACCGTGGGTCCCCCAAAAATGACCCCGCCTTCAAAGAAGTTGCTGCAGCCCGCCAAAAGACCAACCAATAACAGAAGCGCTCCAACCCTTTTCATCCCACCATCTCCTCTCCCCACTTGGGGTTCAGTATAAAGAAAGCCAGCCGGGTAAGTCCAGCCAGGAAGTCCACGTTCTCCACCGCTACCTCTTTGGGCACCTCGAGGACCACCGGAGCGAAGTTGAGGATGCCCTTGATCCCCGCCCGCACCAGCTGGTCCGCCGCCTCCTGGGCCGCCTCCCGGGGGACGGTGAGGAGGGCGATCTCTATCCGGCCCGGGACCCTCTGGGGGAGGGCCTCCATGGGCTCAATGACCCCCCTTCCCACGGGCTTGCCGATCTTCTCCGGGTCCACGTCAAAGAAGCCCCGGAGCTCAAAGGTCTCGCCAAAGCCGGGGTAGTCGGCGAGGGCGCTCCCCAGGCGGCCCATGCCCACGATGGCGAGGCCCCACCTGCGGTTCAGGCCCAGGATGTGGCGCAGTTCCCGCTTGAGGACGGGCACGGTGTACCCCACCCCCCGGGTGCCGTAGGAGCCGAAGTAGGAGAGGTCCTTGCGCACCTGGAAGGCGGTCACCTGGGCCTCCTCCGCCAACTGCTCCGAGCTGGTGCGGTGGATGCCCTTGGCCTCCAGCTCCTCCAGGATGCGCAGGTAGGTGATGAGGCGGCTGATGGCGGCGCTGGGAACCTTCATGGCACCTCCACGGCCTCGAGGCCCAGGGCGGCTACCTTGGCCTTCACGGCTTCCTTTTCCTCGGGGGAGACCGGGCCCACCCGCACCCGGTAGACCCCGTCCTTCACCAGGACCACGGGAAGCCCCACCTCCTTCAGCTTACCCGCCAGGGCCAGGGCGTTCTCCTCCTTCTGGAAGGCCCCCACCTGGAGGTAAAGCCTCCCCTCCTGGGGCGCCGGGGCCTCCCCCCGGTAGACCTGGGCCCCGTAGGCCTTTAGGGCCTCGGCCACCCGCCTGGCCTCGGCCTCGCTGGCGTAGGGGCCCACCACCACCCGGGTCAGGTTCCCGCTGGCCTCGAGGCGGGCCGGGTACCCTTTGGCCGCAAGCTCCCGGGAAAGCTTGAGGGCGTTTTCCGGGTTGGCGAAGGCGCCCACGGCCACGCGGTAGCTTCCCCCCGGCGCCGGCGCCTTGGGCGGGGCCTGGGTGGGCTCGGCGGGCTTGGGCTTGGCCTCCTGGGCCGCCTTTGGCTTGGCCTCCGGGGCGGGCTGGGGCGCCGCTTCCGAGGGGGCCTGGGGCAGGGGTATCACCATCACCACGGGCTCAGGGGGCTTGGCCTCCTCCGGGGCCGGGCTTGGGGGCGCCGGGGCCTGGGAAGAAGGGGGCTGGACCTGGGGAACCGGGGGGGGCGAGGCCGCCTGGGGCCGGGCGAAGGGGTTGATGCCGGTCAGGTAGAGGACGATCCCCGCCGCCACCAGGGCGATCAGGAGAAAGATGAGGGCGTCCAGCCAGTTCTCCCGTAGCCAGCGCATCCTACCTCCCGAGAAGGCCCTGGGCCTCCTTGGAGCCCAGGGCGGCGGCCTGCCTGAGGGCCCGCTCCGCCTCCCCGTCCCGGCCCAGGGCCTTTAGGGCCAGGCCCAGGTTGTACCAGGCGGAGGCTTCCCTAGGAAGGCGGGCCAGAACCTCCCGCAGGACCAGCTCGGCCTCGCCGTACCGCTTGAGGGCCACCAGCCCGGCGGCCAGGTTGCTCCCCACCCTGGGGTCCCGCCCCGCCTCGTAGAGGGGCCGGAGGAGGGCCACGGCCTCCTCCGCCCGGCCCAGCTCCAAGAGGATGCTCCCCCGGAGGGCCTTAGCCTCAGGGGTTTCGTTCCCCTCCAGAAGCTTTAGGGCCTCCTCCTTTTTGCCCAGGGCGTAGGCGGCCTGGGCCTGGAGGAAGGTTCCCGGGGGACCGGCCTCGCCGGCGTAGCGGTAGGCGTTCTTGTGGTCCCCAAGCTTCAGGTAGGCGGCGGCCAGGGCCAGGGCCACCTCGGGCTCGGGGCTCGCCCGGTAGGCGGCCAGGAGGTGGGGCAGGGCTCCCCGGGCGTCCCCCGCCCGGAGCCTGGCCTGGCCCAAGAGGAAGGCCGCCTCCCAGAGGGCGGGGTCCAGGGCGTAGGCCTCCTTGAGGAGGGGCTCGGGGTTTGGGGAAAGAAGGGCCTTGCGGAGGAGAAGCCTGGCCCTGGCCTTGCCCTCCACCTGGGCTAGGCCCCGGTCCAGCTCCCGCAGGGCCCTTTCCTTCAGGCCCTCCTCCGCCAGGATGCGGGCCAGGAGCTCCCAGGCCTCGGCCCGCTTGGGGTCCTGGTTCAGAAGGCCGTAGAGGACGGGGACCGCCTCGGCCCGGCTGCCGGCGGCGTAGAGGGCCTGGGCCAGGGCCAGGCGGTAGGCGGGGCTTCGCTCGCCAGTAAAACCCTTCTTCAGGGCTTCGGCCGCCTCCTTGGCCCTTCCCGCCTGGGTAAGGGCGGCCGCCAGGCCCAGGTAGGCCTCCTCCGTGGGCCTTAAGGAAACCGCCTTCTGGAAGGCCTCCACCGCCTCGGCGGGCTTGCCCAGGCGCAGGTAGACCTGGCCCAGGTTGAAGTGGCCCTCGTAGCGGTCGGGGAAGACCCGGGTCATCTGGTCAAAGGCGAAGCGGGCCTCCTCGAGGCGCCCCGCCCGAAAGAGGGCCACCCCCAGGCCCAGGTGGGCCTCAAAGAGGCCGTAGTCCCGGGCCAGAACCTCCTCGTAGGCCAAGGCGGCCTTCTCGTAATCCCCGGCCTTCAGAAGGGCCTCCGCCTTCTCCAGGGAAGGGGCGGCCAGGGCCAGAGAGAGGAGAAGGGGCAGAAACGGAAGCGGTCGTTTCAACATAGGGACCTCCAAACCCATCGTTGCCCTAAGCATAGCACAGCTCCAGAGGAAGGGGTTTGCTATGCTGAAAGCGTGGGGCCAGCCGAGGAAAAGCCCCTAAACCTGGACGCCCCCCGGGTGCTGGTCCTGAACGCCGCCTACGAGGTCCTGGGCCTGGCCAGCGTCAAGCGAAGCGTTCTTTTGGTCCTCTCGGGGGGCGCGGAGATGCTTGCGGAAAGCGGGCGCTTCCTCCACACCCCCTCCACCAGAATCCCCGTCCCCAGCGTCATCCGGCTGAAGCGCCTGGTCAGGCGGGGGCCTGCCCGCGTTCCCCTGAACCGCCGCAACGTCCTCAGGCGGGACCGCTACACCTGCCAGTACTGCGGCCGCCAGGGGGGCGAACTCACCGTGGACCACGTCCTCCCCAAAAGCCGGGGGGGCAGGAGCACCTGGGAGAACCTGGTGGCCGCCTGCCGGGCCTGCAACCTCAAGAAGGGGGACCGCACCCCCGAGGAGGCGGGCATGCGCCTCCTCAAGCCCCCCAGGCCCCCCCGCCTTCCCCTCTTCCTCTCGGACCTCAAGGAGATCCCCGAGGCCTGGAGGCCCTATCTGGAAGCTTTCTTGAGGTAAAGGAAGCCCAGGGGCTTGACCTCCGCCTGCCCCTCGTAGACCTGTCCGGAAAAGAGGTCCCGCCAGGCCCCCTGGGGCAGGGGTAAAGAGGCGGGGGCCTTCTGGTTGTTGAAGGCGAGGAGAAGCCTCCCCTCCCCTTCCCCCCGGAAAAAGGACAAAAGCCCCCCTTCGGCCAGATAGGTGGCGAAGGGCCCCTTCAGGGCGGGCTCCTCCGCCTTGAGGCGGTAAAGGCCCTGGAAAAAGCCCCGCATCCCGGAATCGCAAGTCCCCCAGGGAATGGGCCGCCGCTGGAGGTCATCGGGGTCCTTCTCTCCCAAAAGGGCGCACTCCTCCCCCTGGAAGACCACCGGGGTCCCGGGAAGGCCGAAGAGGAGGGCCCAGGCCAGGCGGGCTTTGGCCGCGTCCCCGCCCAGGTCGGAAAGGAGGCGGGAGGTGTCGTGGGAGCTGATGAGGTTGAAGCCCATGGCCGAGGCGGCCTCGGGGTAGAGGGCGTAGGCCTCGGCCAGGAGGGTGAGGGCCCTGGGCCCGCCGAAGAGGGCGGGGTGGAGGCCCTGGGCGTAGCGGAGGTAGCAGAGGACGATGTCCCGGCCGAGGGCGTAGTTCATAAGGCTGTCAAAGGCCTCCTCCCCCACCCAGTCCGGGGCCCGCCGCCAGATCTCCCCCACCAGGTAGGCCTCGGGGTTGATGGCCCGCACCCTGGCCTTCAGCTCGCGGAAGAAGGCCTTGGCCTCGAGGAGGTCCTCGGGCACGTCCACCCGGATGCCGTCAAAACCGAAGCGCACCCAGCGCTCCGCCACGGAGAGGAGGTAGGCCCGCACCTCGGGGTTGGCGGTGTTGAGCTTGGGCAGGCTCCCCACCCCCCACCAGGCCTCGTAGGCGCCGGCGTCCCCCGGCTTGAAGGGGTAGCGCTTGAAGAAGTACCAGTTCCAGTAGGGCGAGGCCCGGCCCCGCTTCACCACGTCCTGGAAGGCGAAGAAGCCCAGGCCCGTGTGGTTGGGCACGAAGTCAAAGAGGACCCGGATCCCCAGGGCGTGGGCTCGGTCCAGGACCCGGCGCAGAAGGGCCTCGTTCCCCAGGCGGGGGGCCACCTGCAGGTAGTCGTGGGTGTCGTAGCCGTGGGCGCTCCCCGAGCGGAAGATGGGGTTCAGGTAGAGGAGGCCCACCCCCAGCCCCTTCAGGTAGGGAAGCCGCTCCTCAAGCCCCGCCAGGTCCCCCCCGTAGTACTGGTGGCAGCAGTGCATGGGGCCCGGGGGGTCCTGCGGGCGGGCGGGGTAGGGCCTGGGGCCCCCCTTCTCCTGCCAGACTGGTTGAAGCGGTACTCGTCGTCGGAAAGGGCCAGGGCGTCGTTCCCGGGGTCGCCGTTTTGGAAGCGGTCGGGGAAGACCTGGTACCCGCCCCTCACCCCCACCCAGGCCAGGGCGCGGAAGGGGTGGGCGGGAGGGCGGTAGGGGCCCAGGCGCTTCTCCCCCGCCTTCGTCTTCAGGCGGATCTCGTAGGGGCCAAGCTCTGGCAAAAGGCCTCGCCACACCTCCTTGCCGGAGAAGGCCAGCTGGCGGGCCATGGGAAAGGCCCTTCCCCCCTGGAGGAGCGCCGCCTCCCGCACCTCCTCCGCCCCAGCGAGAAGGCGCACAGAATACCCCTCGGGCAGGGCGGAGAACTGGGCGGGGTCCAAAGGGTCGTGGGTCTGGGCCAGGGCCAGGCCCAGGGACAGGGCCAGGGCGAGGTGGAAGCCCTTCATGGCCAGAGTCTACCGCCGCACGCTGAGAAGGACGGCCAGGAGGATGAGGCCCGCCCCCAGGTAGCCTAGAGGGGAGAGGACCTCCCGGAAGAGGAGGAAGGCGAAGAGGTTGGCCACCACGGGCTCGAGGGTGGCCAAGACGCTGGCCCGGGTGGCGGGAAGCCGCCTGAGGCCGGCGTAGTAGGCCAGGTAGGCCCCGTAGGTGGAAAAGGCCCCCAGGAAGAGGAGGGCCCACAGGGCTTTTTGGCTCAAGGGGACGAAGTCCACGAAGGGCAGAAGCCCCAAAGCCCCCACGGGCAGGGCGTAGAGGAAGAGGGTGGGGGTGGCGTACCGGGGCAGGTAGAGCTTGCCGAAGATGTAGTAAAGGGCGTAGGTGAAGCCGGAAAGGAGACCGAAGAAAAGGGCGGGAAGGAGGGCCTTCACCTGGCTACCCCCGCCCAGGCCCATGAGGCCCACCCCCAGGAGGGTGAGGGCCACGGCCAGAAGGCCTAAGGCGTCCAAGGCCTCCTTCAGGACCAGGCGGGAGAGGAGGGCCACAAAGGCGGGGGCGGTGTAGAGGAGGACCGAGGCCAAAGCGGCCCCGCCGTAGTTCACCGCCAGCTGGTAGGAGCCATAGAACAGGGAAACCCCCACCAGGCCGAAGAGGAAGAGGGCGGGGAGGTCCTTGGGAAGAAGGCGCACCTGGCGCAGGATTAGGGCGTGGAGGGCGAAGAAGGCCCAGGCGATGACCGCCCGGTAAAGGGCCACCAGAAGGGGAGGTAGCCCCTCCCCGAAGGCCAGGCGGCTCACCGGCCCCAGAAGTCCCCAGAGGAAGGCCGCCAGGAAGAGGTACAGGTAGCCCATGGGGCCTAGAGTATAATGCCGCCGGTGTCCCTATGGAGGTAGCCCTATGAGCGGCCGAACCCTTTTCGCCCTTCTCGTCCTCCTCCTCCTCGCCCTCTTCGCCTGGCTCAACTGGGGGGAGATCACCAGGCCTACCCCCCTTTCCCTGGGCCTCACCCGGGTGGAGGCCCCCCTGGGGCTTTTGCTGGTCATCGCCTTGGGGGTGGTCTCCCTCCTCTACCTCATCTTCACCATCGGGCTGGAGACCGCCGCCCTTCTGGAGGTGAAGCGGTACGCCCGGGAGCTCCTTCACTACAAGAAGCTGGCCGAAGACGCCGAGCAAAGCCGCTACACGGAGCTCAGGCGGTACCTGGAGGCCGAGCTAAAGCGCCTGGCGGAGGCGGAGCGGGAGGAGATCCGGGCCCTCGAGGCCCGGGTGGAGGAGCTTTTGGAAAAGCACGGCAACACCCTGGCCGCCTACATCGGCGAGCTGGAGGACCAGATCCTGAGGCTCATGAAGCCGGAAAAGGGCGAGGGGGCGGGCTAAAGCCCACCCCCCAAAGAGGAAAGAAAGGGTTTATACCCCCATGCTAGCTTAGCCCAGCATGGGGTGGCCTTACTCCACCAGCTCCACCAAGGCCAGAGGAGCCCCGTCCCCGCGGCGGCGCTCCGCCAGCTTCAGGACCCGGGTGTACCCCCCGGGGCGGTTCTGGTACCTGGGGGCGATCTCGTCAAAGAGCTTCCGCACCAGCTTCACGTCCTGCAGGTCCCTGAGGACCAGCCTGCGGGCGTGAAGGTCCCCCCGCTTGGCCAGGTGGATCAGGTGGTCCACGAAGCCGGTCAGCTCCTTGGCCTTGGGCACGGTGGTGGTGATGCGCCCGTGGGTGAGGAGGCTCTTGGCCTGGTTGCGGAACAGGGCCAGGCGATGGGAAGAGTGGCGGTTCAGTTTCCTTCCAGACTTCAGATGGCGCATGGTCTCACTCCTTTAGGGTGAAGCCCTTCTTGGCCAGGGCCTGGCGGATCTCCTCCAGGCTCCGCTCCCCGATGCCGGGGATGTTCCTCAGGTCCTTGAGGTTGAGGGCCAGAAGGGCGCGCACGGACTCAATCCCCTCCTCCTTGAGGCTGTGGAGGACCCGGGTGGAAAGCCCAAGCTCCTCCAAGGGCAGGTCCAGGTCCTCCTCGGCGCTCTCCCGCTTCTCCCCCTTCGGCACCTCAGGGGTGGGCAGAAGGGAGGTCTCGGGGTTGGCGAAGTAGTTCAGGTGCTCCTTCAGGATGGCCACGGCCTGGTTCAGGGCCTCGAGGGGGGTGACGGAGCCGTCGGTCCAGATCCTCAAGGTGAGCTTGTCCAGGTCCGTGCGCTGGCCCAGGCGGGTGTCCTCCACCTGGAAGGCCACCCGGCGCACCGGGGAGAAGATGGCGTCCACAGGGATGGCGTTGATGCGGTCCTTGATGCCGTGGCGCTCGGCGGGCACGTACCCCACCCCCCGGTCCACCCGCACCTCCATGTAGAGCTTCCCGCCCTCCTCGAGGGTGGCGATGTGGAGGTCGGGGTTCATGATCTCCACGTCGGCGGAGGGGGTGAAGTCGCCCGCCTTCACCTCCTTGGGGCCTTCCGCCTTGAGGATCAGGGTGGTGGACGCCATCTTGGGGTCCAGGAAGCGCACCACCAGCTCCTTCAGGTTCAGGATGATCTCCACCACGTCCTCCTTCACCCCGGGAATGGTGGAGAACTCGTGGAGGACGCCCTCAATGTAGACGCTGGTGACCGCGGTCCCGGGGATGGAGGAGAGGAGGATGCGGCGGAGAGGGTTCCCCAGGGTGACCCCAAACCCCCTTTCTAGGGGCTCCAGGACGAACTCGCCGTAGTGGCGCCCCTGGGTGCGCGCCGTGAAGACCGGGGCTTTCAGCTTGCTCTCCAACATAGGCCTCCTTCGGGGCCAATCCCTACGACAGATTACCTGGAGTAGAACTCAATCACCAGCTGCTCGTTGACCGGCAGGGCCAGGTCTTCCCGGTCGGGCAGGCGCAGGAACTTGCCCTTCATGCCCTCCACGTCCAGGGAGAGCCAGGGGCCCACCTTGCGGCCCTTCATGGCCTCGAGGTTCTCGCGGATGAAGGCGAGGTTCCTGCTCCTCTCGGCGATGGCGATCTCGTCGCCGGGCTTCACCCGGTAGGCGGGCAGGTCCACCCGGCGCCCGTTGACGGTGATGTGGCCGTGGCGCACCATCTGCCGGGCCTGGCGGCGGCTTTGCGCGAAGCCCAGCCGGTAGACCACGTTGTCCAGGCGGGACTCCAGAAGGCCCAGGAGGACGGTGCCCGTGACCCCCTTCTTGCGGCTGGCCTCCTCAAAGAGGTTGCGGAACTGGGTCTCGGAGATCCCGTAGATGCGGCGGAGCTTCTGCTTTTCCCTAAGGCGCACGGCGTAGTCGGAAAGGCGGCGCGCCCGCCGCTGGCCGTGCTGGCCAGGGGGGTAGGGCCGGCGCTCCATGGCGCACTTGGGGCTGTAGCACCGCTCCCCCTTCAGGTAAAGCTTCACGCCTTCCCGGCGGCAAAGACGGCAAACTGGACCAATGTAACGACCCATCTTTCACTCCTTACGAGGCCTTGCGGAACTTCTTCTTGGGCCGGCAGCCGTTGTGGGGCACAGGGGTGTCGTCCACGATGGACTTCACCTGGAGGCCGGAGGCCTGGAGGGCCCTGATGGCCTGCTCCCGCCCCGCCCCGGTGCCCCGCACGATCACGTCCACGCTCTGCATGCCGTAGGCCATGGCCTTCTTGGCCGCGTCCATGGCGGCGAGCTGCGCGGCGTAGGGGGTGCCCTTCCGGCTCCCCTTGTAGCCGATGACCCCGCCCGAAGACCAGGTGATGGGGTTGCCGTCCGGGTCCGTGATGGTGACGATGGTGTTGTTGTGGGAGGCGTGGATGTACGCCTTCCCGCTAGCCACCTGCCGCTTGACCTTTTTCTTCGTCGCTTTTCTGGCCATACTCTCCCTCTCGGAGTATCTGCTGGCCCTAAACCGCGTTCAGGGCTTACTTCCTGAGGGCCTTCTTCTTGCCCTTGCCCGCCACCGTCTTCCTGGGGCCCTTGCGGGTGCGGGCGTTGGTGCGGGTGCGCTGGCCCCGCACGGGCAGGCCCCGCCGGTGCCTCAGGCCCCGGTAGCAGCCGATGTCCATGAGGCGCTTGATGTTGGCCGCCACCTCCGCCCTGAGCTCGCCTTCCAGCTTCCAGGTGTTCTCCACGTACTCGCGGAGGCGCACCACCTCGGCCTCGGTCAGGTCCTTCACCCGGGTGGCCGGGTTGATGCCCGTCCGCTCCAGGGCCTCCTTGGCCCGGGCCTTGCCGATGCCGTAGATGTAGGTGAGGGCCACATCCACCCGCTTGTTCCTGGGAATCTCTACGCCTGCGATCCTCGCCACGTTGCCTCCTTAGCCCTGACGCTGCTTGTGCTTGGGGTTCTCGCAGATGACGTACACCCGGCCGTGCCGGCGCACCACCTTGCACTTCTCGCACATCCTCTTCACCGACGCCCGTACCTTCATCTCGCCTCCTACTTTCTGTAGACGATGCGGCCCCGCGTGGGGTCGTAGGGGGTAATCTCCACCACCACCCGGTCCCCGGGAAGGATGCGGATGTAGTGCATGCGCATCTTCCCCGAGATGTAGGCCAGGATCTCCGGCCCCGAGTCCAGCTTCACCCGAAAGGTGGTGCTGGGCAAAGCCTCGGTGACCACGCCCTCCGCCCGAATGGTGTCCTTCTCCTTCGCCATACCCCTCCTACCGCGCCCGCACCAAGGAAACCCCGGTGAGAAGCTCCGGGCCCTCTTCCGTCACCAAGACGGTGTTCTCGTAGTGGGCGGCGAGGTTGCCCCTTCCGGCGCTCGCCGTCCAGCCATCTTCCAATATTACCACAGACGCCGGGCGCAGGGTGACCATGGGCTCGAGGGCCAGGGTCATCCCCGGGCGGATCTTGGGCCCGGTTCCCGGCTTGCCGAAGTTGGGAAGCTGGGGGTCCTCGTGGATCTCCCGCCCCACCCCGTGGCCCACGAACTCCCGCACCACCCCGTAGCCCCGGCTTTCCAGAAAGGTCTGCACGGCGTGGGCCACGTCGCCGATGCGGTAGCCGGGCCTTAGGTACTTCATCCCCTCCCAGAAGGCGGCCTCCGTGTCCTTGATGAGCCTTTCCGCCTCGGGGGAGACCCTGCCCACGGGGAAGGTGCGGGCCATGTCGGCGGCGAAGCCCCCGTAGAGGAGGCCCACGTCCACGGAGAGGATGTCCCCCTCCCGGAGGGGCTTCTCCGAGGGGATGCCGTGGACCACCACCTCGTTGACCGAGGTGCAGAGCGTGGCGGGAAAGCCGTAAAGGCCCAGGAAGGCGGGCTTGGCCTTGCGCTTCCTGATGGCCTCGTAGGCGATCCGGTCCAGCTCTTTGGTGGTGATGCCGGGCTCCACGTGGCGGGCCACCTCCTCCACCACCTCGGTGAGGAGGGCGCCCGCCTCCCGCATGCGCTCAATCTCCCAGGGGCTTTTCAGCTTGATGGCCATCAGATCCCCAGCGCGGCCCGGATGCGGGCGTAGACCTCGTCGGGGGTACCAAGGCCGTCCACCCGCCTCAGGGCGCTCGTCTTCTCATAGTACTGGATGAGGGGCTCGGTCTTCTCCCGGTAGACCTGGAGGCGGCGGCGGATGGTCTCCTCGTTGTCGTCGGAGCGCCCCTCCAGCTCCGCCCGCTTCAGCATGCGGCGGAGGAGCTCCTCCTCGGGCACCTCCACCAGAACCACCCCAAGAAGCCTGGTCCCCGTCTCCTCCAGGAGGCGGTCCAGGGCCTCCGCCTGGGGGATGGTCCTGGGGAAGCCGTCAAAGATGACCCGGTCGGAAAGCTCCTCCCGGATCAGGGCCAGGATCAGGTCGTCGGGCACCAGGTCCCCCCGGTCCATGATGGGCTTCACCTGGAGCCCCAGGGGCGTGCCCCGGGCCACATGGTCCCGGAGGATGTCGCCGGTGGAGAGCTTTTTGAAGGAAAGCTCCTCGGCCAGCCGCGCCGCCTGGGTGCCCTTGCCCGCCCCCGGCGGCCCCAAGAAGATCACCGCTTCCCCCATGCCTCCTCCTAGCGCGTGCGGCCGCGGATGCGGCCCTTGGAGAGAAAGCCCTCGTAGTTCCTGAGCATCAGCTGGCTCTCTATCTGCCTAAGCGTGTCCAGGGCCACCCCCACCACGATCAGGAGGCCGATCCCCGAGAAGGCGATGCTCTGGACCCCGGTCAGGTTCTGGATGATCTGGGGCAAAGCGGCCACCAAGCCCAGGAAGAGGGCCCCCCAGAGGGTGAGCCGGGAGACGATGTGCTCCAGGAACTTCACCGTGGGCTCCCCGGGGCGGATGCCGGGGATGAAGCCCCCGTACTCCCGCAAGGACTCGGCGATGCGCTTGGGGTCAAACTGCACCGCCGTGTAGACGTAGGTGAAGAGGACGATGAGGACCACCTCTATGAGGAGGCCGGAAAGGCGGGTGGGGTTGAAGAAGTTGGCGATGGCCTGGAGCACGGCGTTGTCCTGGAAGGGGGCGGCAAGGAAGATGGGGATCTGCAGGATGGCGGCGGCGAAGACGATGGGGATCACCCCGGCGGCGTTCAGCTTGATGGGGATGTAGGTGGCCTGCCCCCCGTAGACCCTGCGCCCCACCACCTTGCGGGCGTACTGGACGGGGATCCGCCGCTCCGCCTGCTGCACCGCCGCCATGCCGGCGAAGGCCAGCACGATGAAGGCCAGGAAGAAGAGGAAGGCCACCAGGTTCACCTCCCCGGTGCGGATGAGGCCTATGGTGCGCACCAGCTGGGGAAGCCACTCCACCACGATCCCGGCGAAGATGATCATGCTGGCGCCGTTGCCGATGCCGTACTCGGTGATGCGCTCCGCCATCCAGAGGAGGAGGGCGATGCCCGCCACCTGGGTGACCACCACCACCAGCCAGAAGAAGGGCCCCGGGGACCAGCCGGGGAGGAGGAACCTGCCCCCCTCGGCCCCCAGGAAGGCTATGGCCAGGAAGAAGCCCTGGAAGGCCCCCAGAGCGATGCCGCCGATGCGGGTATACTGCGTGATGATGCGGCGGCCCTCCTCCCCTTCTTTGGAAAGCTTCTCCAGCGCCGGCACGATGTTAACCAAAAGCTGCATGACGATGGCCGCGGTGATGTAGGGCATGATGCCCAGGGCGAAGATGGAGAAGCGCTCAAAGTTGCCCCCAGAGAAGAGGTTGATGATGCCGAACACCCCGCCCTGGGTGGTGCGCAGGAACTCCTGGATCTTGTCCAGGTCTACCCCCGGGGTGGGGATGAAGGCCCCCAAGCGGTAGGCGGCCAGGACCAGGAGGGTGAAGAGGATGCGCTGGCGCAGCTCGGGGATCTGGAGGGCGCTCCGGAAGGCCTTCAGCATCTTAGGCCTCCAGAAGGACGGCCTCGCCGCCCGCGGCCTTCAGCTTCTCCAGGGCGCTCTTGGAAAAGGCGTGGGCCACCACCTTGAGGGGCTTGGCCTCGCCGTCCCCCAGGATCTTCAGGCGGTAGCCCTTCTTGAGGAGGCCCGCCTGGACCAGAAGCTCGGGGGTCACCTCCCCCTCAAACCGGGCCAGGGCCTCGAGGTTCACCCCCTGGTACCTGGGCCTTTTGATCTCCCCGGGAACCTGGCCCTGCATGCCCCGCTTGGGCAGGCGCATCAGGGTGGTGGAGCGCCCGCCCTCAAAGCGGCGGGGATCCTTGAGGCCGCCGGAGCGGGACTTCTGGCCCTTGTGGCCCCGGGTGGCCGTCTTGCCGTGGCCGGAGCCGGGGCCCCGGCCCACCCGCTTGCGCTTCTTGTTGGCCCCTGGATTGGGCTTGAGATCGGAAAGCTTCATTCCACCACCTCCACCTGAAGAAGGTGGGCCACCTTGCGGATGTTGCCGCGGATGGCCGGCGTGTCCTCCAGCAGTTTCTCCTGCTGGAGCCTTCTAAACCCCAGGGCCTTGAGGGCCGCCTTCTGGTCCTTGGGGTAGCCGATGGGGCTCTTTACCAGCTTCACCTTGAGCCTGGCCATCACTCCTCCTTAGCCTTCCTGAGGCGCTTGACGTCCTCCTTGGTCTGGAGTTGGCGCAGGGCCTCCATGGTGGCGTAGGCGATGTTGACGGGGTTGCGGCTCCCCAGCTCCTTGGTGAGGATGTCGGTGATCCCCGCCAGCTCCAGGATGGCCCGGGGCACCGCCCCAGCGATCACGCCCGTACCGGGGGCGGCGGGCTTCAGGAGGATCTTGGAGGCCCCGAACTCCACCTCAACCTCGTGGGGGATGGTGCCGTTCTGGATGGGCACCTCCACCATGTTGCGGCGGGCGTAGTACCCCGCCTTCTGCACGGCCAGAGGCACCTCGGGGGCCTTGCCCAGGCCCAACCCCACCCGGCCCTGCCGGTCCCCCACCACCACGAGGGCGCCGAAGCGGAAACGGCGGCCACCCGCCTGCATCCGGGCGGTGCGCCGGACCAGGATCATCTTCTCCTCAAAATCGGTCTCGGGCATGGTTCCTCCTTAGCCTCCTTAGAACTCGAGGCCCCCCTCCCGGGCCCCCTCGGCCAGGGCCTTGACCCGGCCGTGGTACTTGTAGGGGCCGCGGTCAAAGGCCACCTGCTTGATCCCCTTGGCGATGGCCTTCTCCGCCAGGGCCAGGCCCACCTTCCGGGCCACCTCGGTCTTGTTGCCCTTGAGCTTCAGGGCCAGGCTGGACTCGGCCACCAGGGTCTCGCCCTTCTCGTCGTCAATGATCTGCGCGTAGATGTGTTTGAGGCTCCGGAAAACGGAGAGGCGAAGCCTCCCGGTCCTCTTAACCCGGTTGCGCACCCGGAACTTGCGGCGCTCGTAAGCGGTTAGCCGTGCCATGCTTCCCCCTACTTCTTGGCCCCGGCCTTGCCGGGCTTGAGGCGGACGGGCTCGTCAGCGTAGTAGATGCCCTTCTCGTGGTAAGCGCTGGGCTTCTTGATGGCCCGGATGTCGGCGGCCACCTGCCCCACCTTCTGCTTGTCAATGCCCAGGACCCGGATCCGGGTGGGCTCGGGCACCTCAAAGGTGATGCCCTCCGGGGGCTCCACCACCACGGGGTGGCTAAAGCCCACCGTGAGCTCAATGGAGCGGCCCACCAGACGGGCCCTGTAGCCGATGCCCTTGATGAGGAGCTCCTTGACGTACCCCTCGGAGACTCCCTTGATGGCGTTGGCGATCAGGGTGCGGGTGAGCCCGTGGAGGCTTCTGTGGCGGCGCTCGTCGGAGGGGCGCTCCACCCGCACCACGTTTTCCTCCACCACCACCTTGAGCTCCGGGGAAACGGGCACCTCTAGCTCCCCCTTGGGGCCCTTGACCTTCACAAGCCCTGGGGAGACCTGCACCTGAACCCCCTTGGGCACGGGAATGGGAAGCCTGCCGATCCTAGACATCACCACACCTCGCAGATGAGCTCGCCGCCCACGCCCAACTTCCGGGCCTCCCGGTCCGTCAGCACCCCCTTGGGCGTGGAGAGAATGGCGATCCCCAGGCCCCGGCGCACCCGGGGGATCTCCTTGACCCCCACGTAGACCCGCCGCCCGGGCCGGCTGATGCGGCGGATGTGCTTGATGACCTGCTCGGGGCGGGGGTCCGGGCCCTGCCGCCTGGGGCCGTACTTGAGGTGGATGCGCAAGTAGGGCTTGCCGTCCACCTCCACCCGCTCATACCCCCTGATGAACCCTTCCCGCGCCAGGATCTTCAGGATCTCCTCCTTGAAGCGCGAGGCGGGCACCTCGGTGCTCTCCTTGTAGACCCGGGTGGCGTTCCTGATCCGGGTCAGCATGTCGGCGATGGGGTCCGTCAGCATTTCTTCTCTCCTTTTACCTCTTCCTGAACCATGCGGTCTCGAGGGAAGCCCCCCGACCGGCCACGGCCTACCAGCTGGCCTTCTTCACCCCCGGGAGCTGCCCCTTGTGGGCCAGTTCCCGGAGGCAGATGCGGCAAAGACCGAAGTAGCGGTAGACGCTCCTGGCCCGCCCGCAACGCACGCAACGGGTGTAGGCCCGCACCTTGAACTTGGGGGTCCTTTTGGCCTTCTCAATCAGCGCTTTTCTCGCCATGCTTGCCTCACTTGCGGAAGGGGAAGCCCAGAAGCTCCAGGAGGGCCTTGGCCTCCTCGTCGGTCTTGGCGGTGGTCACCACCGCGATGTCCATGCCCCGCGGAGCGTCCACCATGTCGTAGGTGATCTCGGGGAAGATGAGCTGCTCCTTCAGGCCCAGGTTGTAGTTGCCCCGGCCGTCAAAGCTGTTGGGGTTGAGGCCGCGGAAGTCGCGGATGCGGGGAAGGGCCACGGAGAGGAGCTTCTCCAGGAAGATCCACATCCGGTCGCCCCGGAGGGTGACCCGGAGGCCGATGGGCATCCCCTTGCGGAGCTTGAAGTTGGAGATGGACTTCTTGGCCCGGGTGATGGCGGGCTTCTGGCCGGCGATGAGGGCCAGCTCCTTGCTGGCCTTCTCCAGGATGCGGGCGTCCTCCTTGGCCTCGCCCAGGCCCTGGTTGATGACCACCTTCTCCAGCCGCGGCACCTCCCAGATGTTCTGGTAGCCGAAGCGGCGGATGAGTTCCGGCCTGACCTCCTCGTAGTACTTCCTCTTCAGGGCAACGTCCAGGGGCATCTTACTCCTCCACGTCCAAGGACCCGCCGCACTTGGCGCAGGCCCGGATCTTGCGCCCGTCCTCCAGGAACTTCTTGCGCACCCGGGTGGGCTTGCCGCAGGCCGGGCAGATGGGCCGCACCTTGGAGGCGTGTAGAGGCGCCTCCTGCTCCACGAACCCGCCCTGGGGGTGCTTGGGGCTAGGGCGCACCGCCTTCTTGACCAGGTTGACCCCCTCCACGATCACGGCCATCTTCCGGGGCAGGACGGCCTTCACCTTGCCCACCCGGCCCTTGTACTTGCCGGAGGCCACCAGGACGGTGTCCCCCTTCTTCACGTGCACCTTGGCCCGCATCAGAGCACCTCCGGAGCCAGGGAGACGATCTTCATGAAGCCCTTCTCCCGAAGCTCGCGGGCCACCGGGCCGAAGACGCGGGTGCCGCGGGGCTCCAGCTGGTTGTTGACGATAACGGCGGCGTTGTCGTCAAAGCGGATGGCGGAGCCGTCGGGCCGCTTGACCTCTTTCTTGGTGCGCACCACCACCGCCTTGACCACGTCGCCCTCCTTCACGGCGCCGCGGGGGATGGCCTCCTTGACGCTGGCCACGATCACGTCCCCCACCGTGGCGTACTTGGCGTTGGAGCCCTTGAGGACCCGGATGCACATGATCTTGCGGGCCCCGGTGTTGTCGGCCACCTCCAGGTAGGTCTGGGGCTGGATCATGCCTTACCTCCCCGCTTGGAAAGGCTAGCGTAGTTCTGGCGGCGTACCAGGTACTTCTCCACCAGGTCCAGCCGCCCCTCTTCCACCAGGCGCAGGACCCGGAAGCGCTTGCGCTTGGAGATGGGGCGGGCCTCTATGATCTCCACCACGTCCCCCACCTTGTACCGCTCCTCGGGGTCGTGGGCCAGGTACTTTTTGGAGCGCTTGATGACCTTGCCGTAAAGGGGGTGGGGGAACTGGCGCTCCACCAGGACCGTCACGGTCTTCTGCATCTTGTCGCTCACCACCACCCCGGTCAGCACCTTCTTAGGCATTCTGCCTCCTCTTCTCGTTCCAGACCGTCAGAAGACGGGCGATGGAGCGCCGGGTCTCCCGGATCCTGTGGTTCTGGGAAAGCTGGCCGATGGAGGCCTGGAAGCGGAGCTCCATGAGCTCCCGCTTCTTCTGCCGGATGAGCTTTTCCAGCTCCACAAGGGAGAGCTTGCGGGCCTCCGAAAGCTCCTTGCGGATCTCACTGAGCTTCATCGTAAGCGTCCCTCCGCACGATCTTGGTCTTGATGGGGAGCTTGTGGCCGGCGATGCGCAGGGCCTCGAGGGCCTGCTCCTCCGTGACCCCCGCCACCTCAAACATCACCCGGCCCGGCTTGACCACGGCCACGTACCCCTCCACGTTGCCCTTGCCCTTACCCATGCGCACCTCGAGGGGCTTCTTGGTGTAGGGCTTGTCGGGGAAGATGCGGATGAAGATCTTCCCGCCGCGGCGGAAGCGGCGCACCATGGCCACACGGGCGGCCTCAATCTGCTGGGCGGTGATCCAGGCGGGCTCCATGGCCACCAGGCCAAAGTCCCCGAAGGCCACGTAGTCGCCCCCCTTGGTCGCCCCCTTGAGGCGGCCGCGCTGTTGCTTCCGGTACTTCATGCGCCTGGGCATCAGCATGGCCTACTCCTCCTTCTTCACGCGCACGGCCGGGCGGCGGCGGCGGGGGCGCTCCTCGGCCTTGGGGGCCTCGAGGCGCTTGACCTTCTGGCCACCGATCACCTCGCCCAAGAAGACGTACGCCTTCACCCCCAGCACCCCGTAGGTGGTGCGGGCCAGGGCAAAGCCGTAGTCTATGTTAGCACGGAGGGTCTGCAGGGGAACCCGCCCTTCCGCGGCCCACTCGGTGCGGGCCTGCTCCGCGCCGCCGATGCGCCCGGAGACGATGACCTTGGCCCCCTTGGCCCCGGACTCCATGACCCGCTGGACCGCCTGCTTGATGGCCCGCCGCACGGCGAAGCGGCGCTCAATCTGCTCCGCCACCCGCTGGGCCACCAGGGGGGCCGAGAGGTTGGGGTTGTGGATCTCCTGGACGTTCAGGGCCACGTTTTTCCCGGTCAGCTTGGCGAGGGCGTCCCGCAGGACCTTGATCCTCTCCCCGCCCCGGCCGATCACCACGCCGGGCTTGGCCACGTGGACGCTCACCGCCACGTTGTCGGCGGCCCGCTCAATGTCCACGCGGGCCAGGCCGGCCGGGTAGAGCTCCTTGGCCAGGTAGTCGCGGATCTGCAGGTCCTCCAGAAGGAGGTGGCGGTACTGCTTCTTGCCCGCATACCAGCGGGACTCCCAGTCCCGGGTGATGCCAAGCCGGAACCCGATGGGGTGGATCTTATTTCCCATGCTTTTCCCCCAGAATGATGGTGATGTGGCTGGTCTTCTTCTTCATGATGTCCGCCCGGCCCCGGGCCCGGGGAAGCACCCGCTTCAGGGCGGGCCCCTCGTCCACGAAGGCCGCCTTGACGAAGAGGCGGTCCTCCAGCATGTCGTGGTTGTTGACGGCGTTGGCCGCGGCGGACTCCAGCACCTTGGCCACGTGGTAGGCCCCCCGCTTGTTGGTGTAGCGCAGGATGGCGCGGGCCTCCTCGAGGCTCTTCCCCCGGATCAGGTCCACCACCAGGCGGACCTTCCTGGGGGCGATGCGCACGTAACGGGCAATGGCTTTCGCTTCCATGGCTACTTCTTCTTGGTGGCCTTGGCCTCTTTGCCGTGCCCCCGGTAGGTGCGGGTGGGCGCGAACTCACCCAGCTTGTGCCCCACCATGTTCTCGGTGATGTACACGGGCACGTGCTGCTTGCCGTTGTAAACCGCGATGGTGTGGCCCACCATCTCCGGCACGATGGTGGAGCGGCGGCTCCAGGTCTTGATGAGCCGCTTCTCCCCCTTGGCGTTCAGCTCCCGCACCTTCTCCAGGAGGTGATCGTCTACGAAAACGCCCTTCTTCAAGCTACGCGGCATGGCTCACCTCACCTCTTCCGCCGGGCGATGATGAAGCGGCTGGAAGGCTTGCGCCGCTTCCTGGTCTTGAGGCCCTTGGTCTGCCAGCCCCAAGGGGAGGCCGGGGGACGGCCCCGGGGCGCCCGGCCCTCGCCGCCGCCGTGGGGGTGGTCCACCGGGTTCATGGCGGCGCCCCGCACGTGGGGCTTCCGGCCCAGCCAGCGGGTGCGGCCCGCCTTGCCCAGGACGATGTTCTTGTGGTCGGCGTTGCCCACGGCCCCGATGGCGGCGTAGCACTCCCCGTGCACCTTCCTCAGCTCCCCCGAGGGCAGGCGCAGGATCACGTAATCCCCTTCCCGGCCCTGGATCTGGGCGCTGGTGCCGGCGGAGCGGGCCAGCTTGGCCCCCTTCCTGGGCTCCAGCTCCACGGCGTGGACCACGGTACCCACGGGGATGAAGCGCAAAGGAAGGGCGTTGCCCACGCTGATGGGCGCATCGGGCCCCGCCACCACCTGCTGCCCCACCTGAAGCCCCTCGGGGGCGATGATGTAGCGCTTCTCCCCGTCGGCGTAGTGGAGGAGGGCGATGCGGGCGGAGCGGTTGGGGTCGTACTCAATGGCCGCCACCTTGGCGGGGATGCCGGCCTTGTCCCAGCGCTTGAAGTCAATGATGCGGTAGAGGCGCTTGTGGCCGCCCCCGCGGAAGCGCACGGTGATGCGGCCCTGGTTGTTGCGCCCCCCCGTCTTCTTCAGGGGCTTGACCAGGGACTTCTCCGGCTCGGTCTTGGTGATCTCGGAGAAGTCCGCCACCGTCATGAAGCGGCGGCTCGGCGTGTAGGGTTTGAACTTCTTGACTGCCATTCCTCTTTCCTCCCTTGCCGGATCAGGGCCGGGCTCCCTTTCCCGGCGGGGTTTAGATGAGGCCCTCCAGGGCCTCAATCCTCTGCCCGGCGGCCACCTGCACGATGGCCTTCTTGCGGTCAGGGCGCTTGCCCAGGTAGCGGCCCAGGCGCTTCTTCTTGCCCCGAACGTTCATGGTGTTGACCCCTACCACCTTGACCTTGAAGGCCGCCTCCACGGCGTTCTTGATCTCGGTCTTGGTGGCCTTGGGGTGGACCCAGAAGGTGTACTTGCCCGCGGCAAAGCCCGCGTAGGCCTTCTCCGAGAGCACGGGGGCCAGGATCACGTCGTAGGCCGTCTTCATGCCTCACCTCCCAGGCGCTCCTGGAAGACCTCCCAGGCCTTCAGGTCCATGACCAGGCGCCCGGTGCGCAGGATGTCGTAGACGTTGAGGCCCTCGGGGGCCAGGGTTACCACCCAGGGCAGGTTGCGGGCGGCCCGGCGCACGGCCTCGTCGGCCGTGACCAGGAGAACGGTCTCGGAGCCGTCCAGGCCCGCCTCCTTGGCCCAGGCCAGAAACTCCTTGGTCTTGCCCTGAACCCCAAAGAAGGCCTCCACCAGAAGGAGCTTCCCCTCCCTAGCCCGGTCGGCCACGGCCATGGCCAGGCCCGCCTTCCGGACCTTTTTGGGCAGGGTGTAGCTGTAGTCCCGGGGCTTGGGGCCGAAGACCGTGCCGCCGCCCACGAAGATGGGGGCCCCGATGTCCCCGTGGCGGGCGCGGCCCGTGTGCTTCTGGGGGTAGATCTTGCGGCCCGAGTAGGCCACCTCGCCCCGGGTCTTGGTGCTGGCGGTGCCCCGGCGGCGGCTGGCCAGCTGCCAGCGCACCACTTCCCAGAGGAGGTGGGGGTTGACCTCCCCCGGCAGGTTAGCGGCCAGCTCCCGCTTGCCGGCGGGGGAAATAACGGGAATCTGGTAAACGGTTTCCACCTTCGCCTCCCTCACTTGGCCACCTTCTTGGTCTGGCGCACCACCACGAGCCCCCCGTTGGGCCCGGGCACGGCGCCCTTGACCAGGAGCAGGTTCTCCTCGGGGATGACGTCCACCACCTCGAGGTTCACCACCGTGACCCGCTCCGCCCCGTAGTGGCCCGCCATCTTCTTGCCCTTGTAGACGCGGCCCGGGGTCTTGCGGTTGCCGATGGAGCCCGGGTGGCGGTGGATCTTGTGGGCGCCGTGGGAGTCGGGACCGCCGGCGAAGTTCCAGCGCTTCATGACCCCGGCGGTGCCCCGGCCCTTGGAGGTGCCGGTCACGTCCACCCGCTCCCCGGGCTTGAAGATCTCCACCGTCACCACGTCGCCCTCGGGGTTGAAGTCCCGGATCTCCTTAAGGATGCGCACGGGCTGGACCCCGGCCTTGGCGAAATGCCCCTTCATGGGCCGGTTGACCCGCCCCGGCTTCTGGGCCAGAAAGCCCAGCTGCACGGCGGTGTACCCGTCCTTCTCCGGGGTGCGCCGCTGGACCACCGGGCAGGGGCCGGCCAGGATCACGGTGACGGGAATGGCCCGGTCCTCCCTGTAGATCCGGGTCATGCCCACCTTCATGCCCAGGATCCCCTTCACTTGCCACCTCCTATGGTCTTGATCTCAATCTCCACGCCGGTGGGCAGGTCCAGGGACATGAGGCTCTCAATGGTCTTCCGGTTGGGGTTCAGGATGTCCACCAAGCGGTTGTGGATGCGAAGCTCAAAGTGCTCCCGGGAGTCCTTGTGCTTGAAAGGGCCCCGGATCACGGTGAAGCGGCGCACCCGGGTGGGCAGGGGAACGGGGCCTGAGACCTGGGCCCCGGAACGCCGAACGGCCTCCACGATCTTCTGGGCCGAGGCGTCCAGGGTCTTGTGGTCAAAGCCCCGAAGCCTGATGCGGATCTTGGGCATGCTTCACCTCACTCCAGGATCTTGGTGACCACGCCGGCGCCCACGGTCCGCCCACCCTCCCGGATGGCAAACCGCAAA
>Ga0079992_137008_pt1 | contig 225931 bp, 194 predicted proteins | sample FaiFalFF_MnMetaG_3_FD_69197 | JGI IMG/M metagenome (GOLD analysis project Ga0079992, IMG submission 69197) | Freshwater microbial communities from Yellowstone National Park, Wyoming, USA - Fairy Falls B (FF_Mn_B) MetaG (SPADES assembly) (version 2) | ecosystem: Environmental > Aquatic >...
CGCCTCCGGAGTCTGAGTGACCCCATGATAAAACCATGCGGCTACGCCGGCCATCCCGGAATGGTTGCCGTAAGGTCACCTTGGCAGGTCGGATGACCGGCCGCCGGGTCAACCTTTTCTGACACGGATCCGGCTGTCCCACGGCCTTCAGGGCGTCGGCGGCCGCCGTCCGGAAGAAAAGATGGGCAGGGGCAATAATCGGGAGGCTTGAGCCACGCGTTGGCGTGCCATCTCCACGTAAGTCGGCTCAATATCGTAACCCACGAAGTGGCGGCGGGCCTTGATGGCGGCCACGGCCGTGGTTCCGCTCCCGATGAAGGGGTCCAGGACGACCTCACCTTCGTAGGCGATAAGGCAGCTCCTCCGGAAAGGGGGCCGGATGTCCCACCCTGCCGGCAGGCTCCGCCGGGAAGCGCCAGACGCTCCTCGTCCCGGCCGATGGTGCCGGCCCTCCCGTAGGGGTTGGGACGGGTGAAGGTCTGCTTGCAGAAGACAGTGTCCCGCAGGGTCGGATTGGCGGGGGAACGCCAGCTTCCCCAGGCGGTGGAGGGGCTGGCGCTGGCCGCCTTGTCCCAGAGGAAGCCCAAAGACGGCATGTCCTCGATGATGAAGGCGTGGAGGGGCAGATAGGGCCGGCGGCCCGGGTTCGCCACATGGATGCAGGCCCGACCGCCGGGAACCGGTACCCGATAGACTTCGGCCATCACCCGCTTCAGGAACGCCCGGTATTCGTCCGGGGCCTTCCCCGCGTTGTAGGGTGGCGAGGTGACCATGAGGTGGACGCTACGGTCCGGGAGCTCCCGCATGTCCTCGCTACTTTTGCGGAAGATCCGGCTGTGGACGTCGGCGGGAAGCGGGTTCTGCCGCCGGGGCAGGCCCTCATAAAGGAGCCAGGGGATAGCCTTCAGCGCAGCGCGCGGCGGAGCTTGCGGCGGGCCTTCGCAGCGGAGCCCTTCAGCTCGTGCTCCCAGATCCGGACGGTCCGAATCCCCATCCGCCGCAGCTCCCGCCGCGTCCGGCGATCCCGCTCCCGGTTCCGCTGGATTTTGCGGTGCCAGTAGTCCTGATTGGAGGCAGGCATGCGCAGGTGCTTGGGGCAGCCATGGAAGAAGCAGCCGTCGGCGAAGACCGCGAGGCGCAGGCGCGGAAGATAGAAGTCCGGCCGCCCGGGAAGGTCCGGTGGCCGCTCCACGATCTCCTCGTCCGGAAGCTCCTCCCGCAGTAGCTCCCCCAGCCGCCGCTCCGGGCGCATCCCGGCGGAGCGGATCCGGGCCATGATCTCGCTGCGCTTCTCGGGCGGAAACATGTCAGGCATCGAGAGGCTTCCCTCCGCTCTCGGGGAAGATGGCCGGAAGCTCCTCCTCCCATTCCAGCCGCAGGCGCACGGCCAGAACCCCTTCTCGCTTGACCATCTCGTTATATTCCTTTATCAAGGATTCGACGACCCCCTTTAGGCCGACGGTCTCGAACCCTGCGATCTCTTCCAGGTTCTGGCCGACGAAGTCCTCGATCGACTCTGTCCACGCCTTGCCGTCCAAGCCATGCTCCCGTAGCATGCGACGGGTGTCCTCGACCTTTCCGCCCTCCGTAAGGATCCATGGCCTGTAGCCGCGATCTAGATTTCGCTTGCACTTGCTCATCAAGTCGACGCCCGGAGAGACCGTCACATGAAAGGCGGTGTTGCCCACCCAATGGTCTCCGGGGGCGTCTCGCTGCTTGTCCGCTCCGGTAAAGGGCTGGCTATGGACCTCCACGCCCGTGCCTTTGTAGCGCAAACGCAGCTTCGCGCCAACAAGGTAATGTGCGACCATGCCCCAGGAGCCGTCTCGCCTTGTCATCTTGAGCAGGTCCCGTATGGCCACGGGAAGCGGATTGGAAGCTCCTCCGATAGGCTGGACGCGGCCCGGGGCGCTGTAGCGCCTGTAGACCAGCTTGGCGACCATTCCAAGCAGCAGGTCCGCCGCCCGCTTGCGCTCATCGGGGCTCATCGCCTTCCATAGGTCTTCGGCCTCCTCTTTGATCTGCCTCTCCAGATCCTCGGCGTACTCGGGGCCCGCCCGGGTCGTCCTGCCCAGCTCGCTGGGCAAATTCAGGCTCCTGATCACGTCCTCGGCGCTCCGCTCGTCCATCCCCCGCCTCATGAGCCCCCTCTTGAGGAGCACGAAAAGCAGGCCCTTCTTCTTGCGCAGCTGATTGCCTTGCGTAACGATTCGGCTTCTGAGCGGAGGATAGCCATGCTTTAGGGCATCCAGGACCGCCAGGCAGGCGGCCGTGCGCACGATTTGTCCTCTCTCCTCATCCTGCTTCAGAAATTCTCGGACGATCTTCCAAGTGGACGCGACTGCCCTTTTCTCTCGCTGGGACAGGCCGCCGCTCATGCTGCCTCCATTGCGGCGGATCGCTCGGCCGCCGCGCGTGCTAGCGGCAAGAGCAGATGCCGGGAAAGCCAGGCGACGACGGGGACTGCCACCCCGTCGGCCACGGCGTTATAGGCGTCGCCATAGCGCCCAGGCAGGCGGAAGTCGTCCGGAACACCCATCAGCCGTGCCGCCTCCCGGGCGGAGAGCCGCCGGGAGCGGATCCGCTCCCCCTCGATGACCATCAGGATCAGCCGGCTGGAGCCGCCCCGCGAGGCGCGAAGGCACCCCGCCAGGCCGTCCACGCGGATCTCCGCCCGCTGCTCCCCATGCCTCATCCGGCGATATATTGTCCCGATCGTCCGCCGCCCGGACTGCTGGGCCTCCCGCACGTGCCCTCGATGGGAAGGTGCCATCATCGCCAGCAGACGGCGGGTCTCCTCCGGCGGGTGCCAGGGAGCGTCCTCTGGCGCTTCCTCCAGCTCCAGCAACGAGGCCAGGGAAGGCGGCCGTCCCTCAGGCGGCGGAAGCCGCCACCAGACCCAAGCCTTTCCCAGCTCCTCAGGCAAGGCCTGAAACGCCTTCCACAGCCGTGCCGGGGTCCATGGAGAAGCGGGGTCCGGGCCGTCGGCGATCAGCCCCTGGGTGGCGACGGCCTCCAGCAACCCCTCCTCCGCCGCCACGACAAAGACTCGGGGCCGCGACTGCGGGAGAAACCAGCGGGCGTCGATCAGGAGGGCTCCCGGGCGCAGCTCCAGCTTCGACAGCGCGCCGCAGACAGCCTTCAGGCTCTCCGGCTTCAGCAACCCGGTGACGTTCTCCACCACGACCAGAGGCGGCCGCCGCCCCTCGACCGCCAGCTCTTGCAGGACGCGGACGAATTCCCAGAAGGTCGCGCTGCGGCTTCCCCGCATCCCCAGGCGAGGGCCGGCCAGGGAGAGATCCTGGCAAGGAAAAGAGGCCCAGGCTAGCTCCGCTCGGCCGGGTAGATCCGATCCTCGAACTTCCGCGATGTCCCCGAGCCGGAACTCCCCATGTCCGAAGTTGGCGATGTAGGCCTCCGCCTTGCGGGGATCGATGTCGTTGGCCCACAGGCAGCGCCACTCCGGCTCTAGACCCAGCCGGACCAGCCCTGCGCCAGCGAAGAAGTCGTAAAAAGCCGGCCGGCCATTCATTTTGTCCTCCAGGCTTCTCCCGACGCCGGGTACCGGCGTGCCACGCCAGCCCGGCCTCCCGGAACAGCCAGGCACGGCCGCCACCCGCGGCCCGGAAGGCAAGGGGATACGGCCCCGGCGGGAGGCGTCGCGCGCGAAGCGCTCGCTCAGGCCCAGCCGGCGAGCGGCTCCTTTCACATTCAGCAGGCACAGGAAGCTTCCCAAAGCCGCATTTGATCCATGCCGGTGGCCTCTCACCCCCTCACGACCCGCGTGTGAAATCATAAACTGGGATCGGCCTCCCCTCCAAGTCAGACCCCCGCTTCAGACACTCCGAAAATGGCCCCTGAGAGAGCCGTGGATGATGTCCGAGGTGCCGGGGGATATTGGTGATACTCCCCGCCCGACTACCCCCTTAAAAACCCGGGATTTTGAAGGGGGGCCGAATCGGGGAGTTTTCCTAATAGCAAACTATCGGGAAGTCTCCGGGGAGGGGGTTTGGGGGCCGGGGGATCCGGGGGCATGGGGGGTGGAATCGGGGAGGAAAGGAAGCCTTCATCGCGGATTCCGAGCCCCAAAGGGGAGAAGGCCCGGGCCAGCCGAATGCAGGACCTGGGCGATTCAGGTTATCTCGGTACCGAAGTCGGGACGCCCCGCCCGACGACAGCGGACGCGTTCGGCCGGGGGGGGGTTATACGGCACATGGCACTCGGTGACACTGAGGTAAGGATGTTCAGCCGTGGAATGGCATGCGGACGCAGTCACGCACCAGCTGGTCGATGCGCTCGAGGGCATTCAGGAGGTCTTCAACGGCTGACTTCAGCCCAGCTGCCTCTTGCCCAACCACCCCGGCCGCTTCGAGGGCCTGGACGAGGTCTCCCTCTCCCAGGATGGCCTGGTCGACCGCGCTTTCCGCTGCGCGCAGCTGTCTCCTACTATGCTCGCCACTGCGGCGGGAGAGGCCATCCACGACGTGCCAGATCTGCTCGGCCGCCGTCCACGCCGTGCGGGCGGCATCGACAATCTCTGCATGGCGAGCATCACGGTCGTTCCGCGCTGGCAAGTAGAGGAAATCGATGTTGTGCGCTCCGTGGACGAGCTCTTCGGAGTAGGCGTCGACGAACGACCGGACGGGTCTGGAATTGAGCCATCCTGCCAGGAAGAGGGCGTCTTCGAGGCTCCAGCACGGGATGAAGTATACCTTGTGGTCCGGGACGACGACTTTCCTCACCCTCGACCCTTCGCTCAAAGCCTGTGCTCCCAGGATGCATACACGGAAGCGTTTGCTCTGCTCACTCCACGCCACCTTGTACGGAGCGAAAGTGTACGCCCCGACGTTCCAGCACGAATAGAAGGGGAAACTCGTGAGGTAACGGCGGTAACTCGAACGACTTACGAGTTTGTCACGGTGACGGCTGAAGTACTGGAACAGGGCTGGATCCCGGTCTCGGAGCTCCGGCTCTGGGAGAGCAGACATAGCCACCTGCGGAAGCAGGACTGCAATGTCCGAGCTCCTCGGGACCCAGGAGCGAATATGTTCGCCGAACATGGTGGGGAACACGAAATCTGCGTCGACCCACAGTTGTTCGGACGCGGAGACGCTACGGCGTCCGGGGCGTGCTCCCGGCTCGACGCGGAGTCGCGTGCTGGACCCGCACCGGTCGGGTTCGATTTGTTCTCCGAGGACACGGACGAAATACACGCTGTTCAGATCTGTCGTGATACCCTTCCGTGCCTGCCAGGCGCAGCTACGCGCGGCCACCGACACGATGTCCTCGGTCTGCCCAGGTCTGGCGACGACTAAAGGGTCTCCGGGGAAGAACACCGGGCGGGCCTCCAGTTGCTCCATACGTTGCCCATCTTCGGCGACCCTGTACCAGGGAACAACCGACACCGACGGCTCCCCATTGCCCTCCTCCACCGCCACGAAGCTGGTCGGGTTGTGGTGGACGTCCGGGCCGAAGGGGCGGCACGCGGACCAGTCCACGACTTCGAGCAAGCGGAGCCGCCGCCCGTCCGGGAGCGTGAAGCGGCGAAAGCCCTGGGAAGAGATGTTGCGCCAGATGGAGCGGTTGACGAGGAAGGAAATCCGCCCGCCCGGCGCCAGCAGGCGATGGGCGGACACATACACGATTACCGTCGAGATGTCGGATTCGATTCCGCCGACGAAGTAGTCGTCGGAGAAGATGTGGTAGCTCTGGCAGATGGGCCGTATGATGTTTCGATAAGAGGGCGGCAGTTTGGACCACCGCACCCAGGGAGGGTTGCCGACAACGAAGTCGAATCGGCCTAAAAACGCGGGGGCCAGCCGGTTTCGGAGCAGCAGCGCCCAGATGCCGTCCATTCCTTCGTCGTGGTGCAAGCGCCAGAGGGTTTCGTATAGGTCGCGGATCTGCTCCATGGCGGGGCCGCTGATGCGAATCCCGTTCCGAGCCAGCAGGGAGGCGGCTTCGTCCAGGACTGCTGCAGACGTTCGGCGATGCTCGATGGCCGAGCGCAGAAGCAAGCACAGACTCCGGAAGCAGTCGCCGCGGCGGACCACGGCTTCTGGCAGCCGGACCCGAATCTCCGCGCCGCTGGCAGGAATGCAGTAGCTGACCGTCGGCTCGCCGTTAAGCAATTCCAACGACGGCAGGTAGATGGAGTCCGCAAGGTACACGGGGATCTCTCTAGGGTTGTTCGGATCCAGCTCGGAGATCTGTTCCTGGTCGAGCGACCACAGATAGGCCACTCTCGCGGCCTGGACCGCGAATGGGTTGAGGTCGACGCCCTGGACGTTGCGCAGCACCTCGTCGATGGGGCGACCCCGCATTCGGAGGATCGCGCAACTGAGGAACGTCCCGATCCCACAACACGGGTCCACCAGCCTTGCCTGGCCGCGGGCCAGTCGGCCGTCGTCCAGGCGTTCCAGGACACGTTCCGCTAGGAACCACGGGGTGTTGAACTCGCCAAGTGCTCGGCGCAGTTCCTGCGGGATCGTGTTCTCGTACAGCTGCCGGAACATTACAATCATGGCATTCGTCCCCGGTTCCGGCACCGGGCTGTCGTAGGCAGCGAGCTCCTGCGCGATCCGCCTCACGGCATTCTCAGCCAGGGGCCAGGCTTTGTCCGAGAGGTACCAATCGAAGTAGTTGCCCTGGGTGAAGTCCCGGAGGCCGAAGGACTCGAAGTAGGTCCCGGATTCGAGCTCTTCCAACCAACGCCGCGCGTCCTGGCTCATGAGAACCGAAATCGGATCCGGCCTGTCTCCCCTCCCCATGTAACGGAATAGGAACAACGCCCCCAGCAGTTTCGCCAGCAGCGAGAGGTACGTGTGAATCACGAACAGTTTCGGGGCGATCTCATCGGACTCGAGGAAAGGGGCGGGATCCACCTGCTCTTGCCCGATGATCCCGACGCTCTGTTGGAACACAGCCTGCCACTCCAAGAATAGCAGTCGGGTGGGGTTGCTGCGCTTGGCGTCCTGGAAGGCTCGGAATAGGCTCGTGACGGCACTGCGATATGCATCGCTCGCGTAGCCGAAGTCTCGCTGCAATTGGTCTGGAGTGAACGCTTTGACGGCCTCCTAGACCGTCAGGAGATCCACCAGTCGCCGGAGACTCTGCTCGTCGAGTGGGGCAGGGACCGGATCTGGAAGGAACCCCCGTGGTCCCCGGCGGACCCATCCGATGCTGTAGCCGTCCCAAACCACCCCTACTGGAACGGCGTACAGGTCCATGTATCCGCGTTGGCCTTGTTGACCAACGAGCTGGTCGATGGCGCGGCGGTAAGAGTAAGCACGCGAGAACGACCTCGGGGATTCGATCTCCACCACAACGACGCCATCCCGCACCCAATCGCATTGTTTCCCTTCCACGGCATACGTGGAAGGAACAGGAATGCCGTATTTCGCAAGGAGTGACGACAGGCCGTCCCGGAGGGCAGATTCGCCCCTACAGCGTGATGAAAGGTCAAGGATGTCAGTAAGGAGCGCACGAAGATCCACCTGGGGTGAATCGGCCAACGATTGCCTTCCCTGCGCGTGGACGGTGGGCCTGTAGCTGGCCAGCTTCTTCCTCGGCATATGCTTCCCCTTTCTAAAGGAGGCCCCCAACGCCCTCCTCCTGGAACCAGTCCCGCTACTGCGTCGGCATGCAAAAGCCGGAGTTGAAGCGGATACCCAACTCTCCTTTCATCGCGGATTCAAGGCGGGACCGGGACGTTAACGGCTACCGTCTGAATCCGGTGAAGAAAAGTCGAGCCAGGCGGGTTGCGGAGCGGGCCATCGATGTAAAAGCCTCCCGTAAACCCGGGTGGAGTACCAGCAGAGCGAAAAGGAGGAATGCAAACGCCAATGCCAAATCGGAGCCCTTCGCTTCGAACCCATCCCATTTGATCGTCCACTCACGCGTCGGACCCGGACGGAAGATGGCAATAAAGCCGAATATTACGACTGCAAGTACCAGGATAACCGCCAAGATGTCCCGCATCTTGGATGCCATGTTCCCCTCCCGAGGCTATAGCCGGGCGAATTGGCAAGTGCCTTACTCAAGGCCGAACACGTAGAGCATGCCGCCCGTCGAGCCTGAAGCCGCTCCAATTCGGCCGGAAGCCTCTGGCAATTCGGACAGGTGGATGGGCTGGTCATGGCTTTCTTAGGATAGCCTACCCAGAGACGCCAGACAAATGCGGCAAGGCGCATCATAAAGCCTCAAATAGATGGAAGGTATAGCGTCCGTGGGTAATGAGGGATCCCTTCCGGATTCCGAAAAAGGGGGAGGGGTCCGGCCCGGACCGTGAGGGGGGAGGGAGTCCGGGCCTGCCGATGCAAGATTTGGATGACAAAAGTCTATCCCACACCTCCCCGCCCCGTCGAGACCCCCGACGGGACAGATGGGCCCCCGTCGATTCGACGGGAACCCGGCCGCCGTCCTCGCCTACCCCTCGGATCGGAACGAGCCCGTCCGGATGGTCGAGACCCCATTCAGTTACACGCAGTTCACGTTCAGTCCACATTCAGTCCACTTTCAGTCACTTTCAGTCCACTTTCAGCCACATGTGGATCCACATTCAGTCCACGTGGGGGTCCACGTACGTGGACCCCCATGCCCGGGGACATCGGGGAATCTATGGCGTTCAACGCCGGATGGTGGAAGCCATGTAGAACTATGTGATAGGCATGTGGAAACACGGGGTCCGAAAGGAATACGCATCCATTGGGGGGTCCCGACGTTTCATGGGGCGGCCTCTCCAACCTCCCGTCGGGGCATTCCCGGAGGGGGATTCCTTGTCCGCGGCGTCCCCGGCCGGGTGAAAAGCCGTCTGGGGTCTCCGCCTTCGTGGGGGTCAAGGGGGAGGACATCCGAACGCTCCGGGCCAGGCGTCCCGAGGCGTCTGCAGTCTGCCGGAAGGCCGCAGGGTCGAGACCCCATCCAGTCCCTGTCAGCCACACTCAGTTACATGCAATCCCCATGGAATCCACGTATGTGGCCACGTGCAGTCCACGTACGTGGATCCACGTGGACCCCATGGCGTTCAACGTCGAAGGGGGTAACTAAGGGCATGGTGGAGAGAGCTGGGGGTCCCCCATGCCTCCGGAGCCGGGCGACCCGAGGGTCTGCCGGGCATGGCCAGGGTTCGGGACAACCTTCAGCAACCCGTTGAACACCGTTCAGCCCTACGTCGTGGACGACGCGGGGTTCAACGGAGCCGAACCCATGGAAGGGACGTGGTCGGGGTATAGAGCGGGGTGGTGGTCTCCGGGGACCCTGCTGGACCCTAGGCAAAAGGGAAGGGGTGCCGGCGTTTAGGGGACCAACGAGACGCGGGCTGGGGCCACGACCACCTCGGCCATCACGCCAGGCCCAGCAGAGTCCATCCCCACCTCAGGCCACCTCGTCCCGATAGCTTCGGGCTGGCACAGATATAATAACAGATATAATAATAGGGGAATTGTGAGACCTGGCTGTCGGAGGGGACTGGGACCCCCAGAGACCCCTATCCGATAGGTTGCTGGTCGCACCCACCGAGTCTGGAAGGAGACGGAGCCGGTGCCGGCGGGAGTCCTGGTCGTATCCCAGAACCCCCTACCCACTCCATCGTCAGCACTTCGCTATCCTTCCAGCGGGGGTCGGCCCCGGGTCCGCTACGGCTTGTAGGACCCAAACAGAGCCTTCAGGGTATCGTCGACCTACACGAAAACGCTTATGATGAAATCTTGCAGGGGCATGGCTCTCCTTCCTGGGAAGATTTTTCCCAGAGTGGCGGAAACTATGTCTTCTTTTCTACTCCCCGAAAAACGCGCACACGGGGGTATGGATGGTGCAAGGAGGCAGTGCTATGAAGATAGGGTTCATGACGGAACACTATCCACCCAGGGAGGGTGGTGTTGCTACTTCGGCGCAGCGCGTTGCGACTGCCATGGCCCGCCTGGGCGCTGCGGTTACCGTCGTAACATTCGACCACAGCCGTCCGATCGAAAGCCCTCCCTACTTGCTGGCGGAGCGGGACGGTGGTGTGGAGGTGTTGCGCGTGGGTCCCTTTTTCTCAAAGCAGCTAGCAGGTTCACTAGATAGTATTCCGGAGAAGATGCGGGCAGTGCTCCGGCGGAGGGCGTTCTGTACTATTTACGACGCACTCAATGCGAGAGGTGTGGATCTAGTAATGGCCTTCTACTTGCTTAACGCGGCCTTCATTGGTCAGTACGTTGCGCGTGCCCTGGGTGTTCCCTTCATCGCTAGCGTGAGGGGCAACGACATTGGCCGGAACATCTTCAACGTTGAGCGCTTCAGCGTGGTACGGTGGGTCGTGGAGGGCGCGGACCGCATTGTGTGCGTGAATGAACACCTTAAAAACCGGGTGCTTTTAGCCTTTCCCACTGCTGCCCCGCGTTTAGTAGTCATCCCAAACAGCGTCCGCCTAAGCACCCCAATCCCCGAACGCTCCGCTGCGCGACGCCGATTGGAAGCGGTTACCGGCTGGAAACCAGAACACTTTGTGGTCGTTTTCATTGGGCGGCTTCGAGAGAAGAAGGGTGTCTTTGAGCTGACGCAGGCGCTCGCTATGCAGAGTCCTCACTCGCTTGTTCGCCTTCTGGTAATCGGCCCTGACCTTAGCGGCTTCGAGCAAAGGATGTGCGGTTCGGTCTGGTCCGAATTAAAAGAAAGTGGACGCCTTTACGTGACGGGACAGTTGGAGCGAAACGAGGTCCTGTCCTGGGCCGCGGCCGGAGATGCTGTCGTAATGCCCAGTCTTGACGATGGTCTTCCGAACGGGCTGCTCGAAGGAATGGCGCTCGGACTTTGTCCTGTCGCGACTACGATTTTTTCCGACACGATTCGTGACGGCGAGAACGGCCTGCTGGTTCCGCCTGGCGACCCGCACGCTCTGGCGAACGTGCTGGCGCATTTGGCTGCCAATCCTGAGCTGGCGCGTCGATTGGGTGCATCAGCACGTGCGTCTGTACAAACCTGGAGCGATGTGCACGAGGCGGAAGCCTATCTTAGGCTAGCTCGCGAAGTCTTAGCAGAGCGTCAGAGGTGTTGCCGTGGATGATACGCGCATCATCCCGGTCTGCCGACCCCACGTGCCACAGCTGGCATTCTCTCGCCTCTCTGCTTGTTTGACCAGTGGTTGGCATGGATATGGACCTATGTGTAGAGCTCTCGAAGAGCGTTTCACCGCACGGGGGGGATGGGCACTGGCGACATCTAGTTGTACTGCTGCCCTTTACCTCGCTGCATTATTGTGCCGCCAGGCCCCAGGGGATGAGGTTATAGTTCCTGCTATCACTTTCGTCAGCTCTGCGATTGCTTTCCACCATGCTGGGTTCCGCGTGCGGATCGCTGACGTGGATCCCGAAACGCTACTTCTCGACCTCCGCGCGGCGGAGCGCTTACTAAACTCGAGGACACGGGCGTTGGTAGTTGTTCACCTTTACGGTCAGCGCTTTGACACAGCGAGTGCACGTGACTTCTGTGACACCTTCGGCTTGACGCTTATTGAGGATTGCGCTCACCGTCTCGACCTGCTCGATGACGGAGCTCCGCGAGGCGACTTTGCCTGTTACAGCTTCAATGCTGTTAAGGAGGTCTCCGCTGGCGAGGGTGGCATGCTTTGGGCTCGTGACCCCGATCTGGAAGCACGGGCTAGAAGCTTGTCGAATGTCGGAATGACCGTGGATACATGGACACGTAGCAGTAGCCTTATACATCGTGATTATCAGTTCAGTCTGGAATCTGGCCTCAAACTTCGGCTCAACGACATTTCTGCAGCACTCGCAATCGCGGGGCTGGATGAGCTTCTCGACATCCGGCGGCGGCGTTCGAAGCTTTTCTCGACCTATACGCGAGAGCTTGCCGAGCTTCGCCCGCATCTGTGGTTCCCGCCGCGTGGTACCGACGATAGCTTCCTAATGTTTGTGGTACGAGTATCCGCACACCTGCGGGATCCCCTGCGCAGGGAGATGGCACGCCGTGGAGTTGCGACATCCGTCCACTATCCATCGCTGTCGGTCCATCCACTGCTAGGCGGGGATATATGCCGGGAAGCCGAGCGTGCCTCCCAGGAACTCGTGACTCTACCGTGTTACCCGGACCTTTCGGACGCAGAACAGGAGCGAGTCATCTGCGCAGTTAAGGAGTCGCTTACATATCTTCTTGTGTGAGAGGCGTACATGGGACAAAGTTTTCCACTTGAAGGAGTGCTTTGTCATGGGGAGCGAGTCTTCCTCCGGTGGCCGGATGAAGATGATGCGGACCGGATCACCTCCCTCCGAAACGCTCCCTGGGTTCGGCGCTGGTTCCTCTCCCAGCGTCCTTTGGACCCTACGGTAAATCGCAATTGGCTCCTTTATGGTATGGAACGTCCTCGTGAAGCCGTTCTTGCCATCCGCTGGGCGGCAAATGGCCTCTTCGTCGGGATGATCGGGTGGACCGATTGGGACAGGCAGAGGCGCACGGCCTGTTTCGGGCGGTTGGCTGTTGACCTCTCTGCTATCCGCCAGTTACCTCGGTCCTCCCTTTCCGGCTATCGCGGCGTTGCACTGGACGCCGCGCTGGCTCTGCGCGACTTCGCCTTCGAACGGATGGAACTAATGGAATTGACGACATGGTATATCGTAGGCAACGTGTTGTCAGCCCGTCTTAATCGCGCAGTCGGCATGGTGGAGCGGGGACGCATAGTCCGCGTGCGTGACGACGGCACTTCTGTAGAGACGGTTGAGCTGTACCTCACCCGAGATCGGTGGGAACATATCCGGTCAGGGCGGACATGAGGATCGCGCTCTTCACCCATAACTTCTTGGAACCAACGCACTACGCGATCGCAGCTGTGTTGCGAATGCTGACCGAGCATCAGTTTACAGTATTCGCTAAGCGTTTCCTGGAAAACGATACAACTGCAACTGTACCGAACGTTGTCGCAAGAGTGACCTACGTCAAGGGGTGCACTGTAGGCTTGACACCTGATCACTTCGACTTAGTCCATGCCATCTATGACGGCGAGATCGTGTTCCCTGCTGCGGAGCATGCCTTTCGCGCGGGTCTACCCTTTATTCTCAGCTTTCACGGCGGCTTCGACATCAAGGTGAAAGTGTTCGACCCGCAGTACGCGGATTCCACGCTTCAGGTTGCGGAGCGGGCGACCGCAGTGACCGTCCCATCCGTATCCGATGTGGCTCGTCTACGTCGCCTCGGCGTTCGGCGCCCAATCGAAGTCGTGCCTGTTCCGATTGATCCTAGTATTTTGCCGCCAGCCCGCCCTTTGGACCCACGCCGGCTGGTCTGCATAGCGCGCCTGATACCGAGGAAGGGAGTAGATGTGGCACTGCTCGCGCTACGTCAGCTCCCCAAGTACTTCTTGGAAGTCGTGGGTGATGGTCCATTAAGAGACAGCCTGGAGCGGCTTGCGGAACGTCTTGGAATCAGGCAGCGTGTGTACTTTTGGGGGATATTACCGCTACGTGAGACACTTGCTAGGCTGGCTGGTGCTGGTGCGCTACTGCATCCCGCACGTGTGGTTGACGGGGATGCTGAAGGGATACCTCAAGTGATTCTTTGGGCCCAGGCTATGGGCGTGCCGGTAATCACCACCCCCACGGGCAGTATCCCGGATATTGTGTGCGACGGCGAGAATGGCCTCTTTGTGCCACCCAACGACGTAAATGCGCTGGTGGAGGCGGTACTTCGTCTAGAGACACAGCCTGGCTTGCGGGAGAGGATCACCACGATGGGTCGCCGCGTGGTTGAGAGTCACCGATTAGAGTTGGTGGTCACACAGGTTCGACAGATATACAAGCAGGCCTGCACAATGGAGCTTGAAAACGTCAATAGAAAGTCTTAATTGTGGAGGACATTATGTATACAGAGAGATCTGCAGGTATAATTATCGTGCGAGTCGAGAGGGAGTTGCCGCTCTTCCTTCTGCTGCGCAGAAAGGATGGCAAGTGGGATTTCTGTCAAGGTCGAACCAGACCCTTTGAATCTCGGCTGCAAGCAGCTTTGCGTGAATTGAAAGAGGAAACTGGCATCCCCCGCGAAGCCGTGGTATTGGACCCCGAGTTTCGCCACACGATTTATTATATCTCTCACAAGACGAAAGCGCCTAAAGCGAAGGCCGTATGCTATTTTCTAGGCACCACCTCGATGGCAGAGGTGAAGTTGAATTTGGCTGAGCACTCAGAGTTCCGTTGGGCTGACATGCATGAGGCTCTTGTGACTGTTCCATTTTTGGTGGGTCCAGGAGGGGACTTGGGATCAGGCCGGCGGGACAGGGGTATCAAACCAGGAGGGCTGAGGCCTGCGTGAGCCAGAAGGCGGCTTCGACCCCGGCCCAGGTCTTCAGGCCTCGGGTGGAGCGGAGGCGAAATTTGACGCGGCCGATACTCTGCTCGGTGCGGTTGTTGGTGGAGGGGACGCCATCCTCGGGCATCCATGTATGCCAGTGGTCGGACAGGCGGGCCAGGAGCAAGCGCAGGCGCTCCGGCGGGGCCCGCTTCCCCGAGCGCCTCAGGCGCAGGGCCATCCGGCGCCAGAGTTCGGCCAACCTCCGGCCCCCGTCGGGTGAACGACTCCGGACGATGGTCATCGCTTCGTCCACGATGGGCCACCAGGCTCGAGAGACTCGAGACTTGAGCGCCCGCAAGGCCCGGAGCGCCCACCGCAGGCGATGAAATCCGCAGACCCGATGCCGCACCCCCAGGGCTTCGGCCACCGCCCGGTACGTGCCCAGGTCGTCGGTGACCATCACCTCCACCCCATAGGCCTCGACCAAGGGCTGAAGCCACGCCCGCACGGCCTCCGGCGACCGCTCATCGACCGCCGCCAGGGCCACCGGCCGGCCTGTGCCCAGGTCCACGGCGACGACCATCCCCCGGGTCTGCCCGCCCCAGCGGACGCCCGTCCCGTCGACCCCCAACACCCGCACCCGGGCCGGACGCCGCCGGCGCATCGCCTCGGCCACTGCCCGCACGTCCCGCCAGGCCGTCGTCACCCCCAGGCGCACCCCCACCGTCGCCGCCATCCACCACACCACCGCCCGCAGGCTCAGCCCCAGACTCCACCCGATGGCCACCAGGACCCGCACCCGCTCCGTCTGCGACGCCCGCCCCACCCCGCAGGGATACTCCCGCATCGTCCGCCCGCAGTCCCGACACCGCCATCGCACGGCCTCTACTTCCTTCACCTCCACGTCCCGCACCCGCCGCTTGGACCGCCCCCAACGCTCCAGCCGACTCCCCCCACACCCCCCGCATCGCCCCGGCTTCCCTTCCGGCTGGACACCCACCTCCGGAATCCGTATCATGACGACCCGATTCATGGGTTCCTCCTGTCGGAGAATTCCCTCCTTTTTGCCAGGAGGAACCCCCTTTCTCAACCCCCCCACCAAAAATGGAACAGTCACGGCTCTTTCAATGCTTGCCAAGAATAGGCTTAAGTTTGCACTTCTTCTCACGGCGATGGCTTGGCTGAGTGTCCGAAACCTCAATCGACATGTTATAGCCCATACGCGCGGTGAGTTAGATCAATGGGGACACTCGTCAATTCATCCGTCGTCTATTCTGAAGCAAGCACACAAGGCGCTCAAGTTTATAGAGAGTCGAATTGCCTTAAGCGAATGCTTTGCGGTCGACGCCTTTTGGGGCCCTTTACTGCGCCCCCATTATTTCTCGGAAACGGGTCAGCAATGAGCGGTGTTCGTATTGCCTTGTTAGGATTTGAGGTACTTGTTTAGCGTCCGTGGGTCATGAGGTGTCCCACGCCGGGGGAGGGAGCAAGGGAGGAGGCGGGCCGGGGCCGTCCGGACCGATATCGGCCCCGGTTGCCTTGGGGTTTGAAGCGGGCTGGCCAACATCGCCGGGTCTTGTCAGGGAGGAGAAGGTCTATGAAGCGACGTCACTTGCGCTACTTAGGCATCCTTCACCCGAAGACACTGGCCGCTATCATGGCGGCCCTGAGCTCAGAATCACGAGATTCCAGGCTTAGAATTTTTGCTATACCGGCTGCTATACAGCATGTGTTGAGCTCTGGGCTCCGTTTGGCTGGCATTGGCGGAATTGCTTACACATTTCGGTGCTGGCTGGAGGGCCACGATGCTCTCTTGAAGGTGCCGCGCTACGCAAGCCGGCCGAAGAGCGATCACTGGGTGCTGGAACACGACCTGAAAAAGGAGGCGACGCTCCTAGGTGCGCTAAGTGCAACGGGTTGCTCTCGTGTGCCCGCTCTGTTACGCGCTGACCTGCACGGCCGCTTCTTATTTCGCACGTGGATTGAGGGTCCTTTGCTGTCGGAGCTTGATCCCACAACTACTAATCGGGCCATGGTCTTGCGCGAGCTGCTCCTTGCTGCTCAGGAGTTGTTTCAGGCCTTCCACGAGAGCCCGGTGGGCTGCTATGTGATCCGGGATTTCAAGCCCAAGAACCTCGTTCTTTCCCAGGTTTATCGCCGTATTATACTGCTGGACGTGAGCAGCGCTCGCCCGGAGAAGGACATGCTGCCCCGGACGCGAAGCCCCTACCGGGTTGGTTCAGGAAAGTGGCTCTATTGGGCACCGGAGCAGCTGCTAGAATGGGACGGGATGGTGGACCGGCGGGTGGACTACTTTAGCCTTGGAGCGACAGCATTCTTTGTCCTCACCGGGACGGCACCATATAGCAACACAACTCCTGACCCCAGGCAACTTTGGAGTTCCTACCGAAGCCAGCAGAAGGGTGTGACGGAGCGCCTTCACAACGCAGCCAAGGAGTACCGGATTCCCCAACACGTTGTAGAGTTTCTTGAGGCCTGTCTTGATCCGTTGCCAGAATGTCGCCCCGTTCGCGGCGTAGTCACTTGGTGAAGTAGTGCGTTGTTAAGAAATGGATGCAGGACACGGGATGCATACCCCGTGTGCGCGTCTTCCAATAACCGGTCCTCGGCTCGGCCCTCGGCGTCGATCCGGTACCGGGTATCGAGCCCCAGGTGCCAGGTATCCGGGACCTGGTCCCGGATATCTGAATGCAAGGCCGGAAACCCAGGCTGAATGTCTGGATCATGCTCCGAAATGCTCTGTCGAAAACCTCATGGGAGTAGGGATGCCGTCGACCCACGGGGAAGAGCCCTCCGAATTTCCGCTGGAGGACCGAAGCGACCGTCTCGGCGATCCACCGTCGACCGTATTTCCGGCGGGGGAAGTAACGGGGCCGACGGCGCCGGTAGGGGGTCCGGGCCCGTCCGGGACAACACCCCGTGGCCGGGATGATGCTCTCGATACCCCGCTCCTCCCGAAGCCATCGATAGTCGGCATCGACCAACCGACGCCGGACGGCTCCATGACGCACCGTCTCCTGAACCAACGGCGGAAGCAACCGAGACGGGCTCCCGGGGCCGACCCGAACCCCCTGGGCACAGATGGCCTGGGGTCGGACCCACACGACCATCGACAACATCCGGAACCGCCTCGCTGGACGCCTCACGGAGTCGTGGCGGGCCGGGCGTCGGGAAAAGCCCGTCTCCCCCCGCCGGGAACGCCTCCGGAACAGCCGCAGGGTCGTCGCCCGGGCCGCCTTCCACAACTGGGGGTCACCCAATGCCGCATGAACCCGTGGAACGTCCAACACCCAGCCCCAAGCGGCCCTCAGCTCGGCGGAACTGGCCCACAAGTCCTCCAGCCCCCGATAGTCCTGCCGCAAATACTCCTTCACCAACAGGCACGCCAACAACGACGGCTGGGTGAACTTCTTGGGAGAGTACTTGGACCCATAGGGGGGCAAGTGCTGACGGGCAACTTGCAAAGCCAGTTGGGCAAACCTCAGCAGTTGCGACTGTTTCATGGCGACTCCTCCCTTCCGGGACCCCATCATGGCTCCTCCTATTCGATCATCCCAAGGGGTTTTCGACAGAGCAAGCGAGGTTCACTAATGGGAGTTTGTATCCTCCATCCGTGGAGAAATTCTCTTGCTCTTTCTCCCTCCTTGATGGCGAGCTTTGCCGTACGTTTTAATTGGCGAGGAAGGCAAACGGGCACCTCATACGCTCTCGCGGAGCGTGTGGGAATCCCGGTTGTCTCCGAGGGGAGCATGGGGACCCAGGCGGTCTTTAAGGACCGCGTGGGATCCCTCCGTGGCGAGGGGGGAGAAGCGTATGAGCATCTTGTACGAGGACGTCGCTCAGTATCTTGAGAGTTTGACGCCTGAACGTCTCGATGTTCTCCTCGAACAGGAAGCCGTGGCTCACAAGCGGCGTATTCCCATTGTCGGCCCAGTCGTCGGGCGATTGCTCCATCAATTAGCACGGATGATCGGGGCGCGGCGGATCTTCGAAATGGGGTCAGCGATCGGCTATTCGACGATATGGCTGGCGCTGGCAGTCCCGGAGGATGGGGTTGTGTTTTACACCGATGGGGATCCGGCGAATGCGCGCGAGGCTCTCGGATACTTCCAACGGGCGGGGGTTGCCGATCGGGTTCGGATCCTCGTCGGAGATGCGCTCGAGCTGTTGGATCGAGTGGAGGGGGAGTTCGATCTGATCTTCAACGACGTGGACAAGCATCAGTATCCGGATGTCTTTCGAAAAGCTGTGCCGCGTCTTCGGCGGGGAGGGCTCCTCGTCGCCGATAATGTCCTCTGGGGAGGGCGCGTCGCTCGTGGGGAGACCGACCCCAATACCTCAGCCATTCGCGAATTCAATCGGCTGATCTTTTCGGCATCCGATCTGCTGACCACGATCATCCCGTTGCGCGATGGCGTCTCCGTGAGTTTGAAACTCTGAGTGGGGGGTGGGGGCCGCAGGGTCTTCGATCCGGAGCATCCGCCGAGGTGTTCACGTCGAGACGAAGAGTGCGGCTGCGCCGAGAATGCCGACGTCAGCTTCCAAGCGGGCGGGGACGATCGTGACGTCCGTGGCGCGGGGGAGGATCGAATACGTGGGGGTGAGTTCGCGCAGGCGAGGGAACAGAAGCTCCCCCCATTGGGAGACGCCTCCGCCCAGGATGATGATGTCAGGATCGAAGACGTTGATCATTCCTCCGAGCCAGATGCTCAAAAAGCGGGCGGTCTCCTCGATGATCTCCACGGCGAGAGGATCGCCTTGTCGAGCTGCTTCGCCGATGACGATAGGTGTGATAGCGTCCGTGTCTCCGGCGACGAGATCGAGGATGTGCGAACGTCCTTTCGCCGTGCGCACCTTCTCCTTGGCTCGTCGCGCGATAGCCGGTCCCGAGGCGAAGGCCTCGATGCATCCCCGATGGCCGCAGTTGCAGAGTGGACCGTCGTAGTCGATAGTGACGTGCCCGGCTTCGACAGCCATTCCCGTTCTCCCGCCGTAGATTTTGCCTCCCACGATGACGCCCGTTCCAATTCCGGTGCTCACGGTGACGTAAAAGACGTGGCGGTATCCCCTGCCGGCTCCAAAGAGCGCTTCGGCCAATCCGGCTGCGTTCGCATCATTCTCGACGAGAATCGGTCGGCCATAGCGCTCGCGCATCAGGCGGGCGATTGGGACATTCCTCAAGGCAGGGATGTTGGGCGAATAGAGCAACTCGCCCTTTGTGGGATCCAAGGGACCCGGAGCGACGACCCCGATGCCATGAATGTCCGTAGTGTGACGGCCTGTGCGCTCGAGGATGAGATCCACAGAGGTGAAGACTTGATGCAACACGTCTGCCGCCGTCCGATCCGCGAGCGTAGGGAGGATGATGCGTTCCAGCACACGTGCACCGCGAACGAGACCTGTGGCGATCTTCGTTCCTCCGATGTCAACGCCGATGACTTCTCGCTCCTCAGTCATATCAGCCTACTCCGTGACGACGTGGGTTTCGGTGAAGGGGGACTCCGCACGATCCGAAGATCGCATCGGGACCCCGTTTGTGCAGGGATCCTGCAACGCGCATCGTACGCAGGAGATCACGCCGTTGTCCACTGAGAGCCGGCAGGACCTTATCCCGCCGTGTGAGGGGTACGCTGGGCGAGGTGATGTCATGCACGACCCTCGATGAGGAAAACGGGATCGGCGGGCGCGAGCCCGCAGAGGGCGCGCTCGGCCCATCGCAGAGCTTGCTCGCGGGAAGCGGCGCGCGAGAGATCGAGGCACTGAATCGCCGAGAGGAGATAGCGGCGGATCGAAGGAGCGGAGGAACGCTCGTCCTCGAGAAGGCGGGACAGAGCGACCATCGCCTCTTCAGCCGTCGTCGCCATGACCGTTGCGTCCTCCAAGGAGAAGAGGGTATTTCCTTCTTTGTCGCAGACGCACACCTTCGTGGCCGATGCTCCGCGCCGTTTGAAGAAGCGACGGGACCAGGCGCGTCCGCGGTAGATCTCGAACCCTTCGGTTTCGGCCAGGAGCTCGACCTGTTCTTCAGGGACGTCCATCCATCTCGCCGCGAGCGCCAAACGTTGGTCGGGCATCACCCGGAGCAAAGGTCGCTCGGGGTATGGACTCATTCGTCCCGTTGCCGCAATCCGCACCCAGTGCGTTTCCGAATCCCATCGAATGTCCGTCTTGAGCGAAGCGCGCTCGGCGCCCAGCTCCAACAGCCTGTGTTCGACTTCTTGGCGCAAGCGCTCCAGCTCCTTCTCCTCGACGAGTGGGCCTTCGAGGGTCTCTCGAAGTTCGGCGATGGCGGCTCCCCAAGCGCCCATCAGCTCCCCCCGTTCGAGGAGCAGGGAGCGGAGACCGAGTCGCTGTGAGAGCATGGGCAGAAAGAGCGAGGCTGCCGCGCTCATCCCAATAAGCGGCGGAGCGGGGTCTTGAAACTGTCTCCGCAACACCCTGTGGATCGCATCGGCGAGTGCGCCCATGGCGCGTTCGAGAATCAGTTCCGCCACGTCCTCGGGCGGAAGCGCAAGCTGTGCGGCGAGCGGTTCCAGGGCTTTTCGCGCCCTTGCTTGTAGCTCTTCGGCTTCCTCGACCTCCCAGAGCCCAAGGCAGGATGCCGCATCTCCGAGGGTGAGCGCGTAGCAACGCCCATCGGAAGCGACGAGAGTCAGGACACCTTCTCCGGGCACAGGATGAAGCACGCTCAGGCGCGCTCCCTCGAGAGCTTCCCAAGGAGCCTTTCGAGCCGGGAGAAGACCGAGGGCGAAGGCGCTCCATGGGCCGATCCTCGCTATCGTCCCGCGGTGCAGGCTCACTGTGCTCTCTTTCCCTATAGCGAGCACGAGGAGGTCGAGTGCAGGAACGGGGATGCGCACGTGCGCAACCTCAGGGATTCCCTCCAGTACGCGCCCTCGGTGAATTCGCACCATATAGGAGGCATTTTGCCCTATGTGCAGGAGGATGCCATCCTGAGACTTCAGGTGATGAAGCGCTCCAAGGATTCCGGCCACAGGGCCCGAGAAAAAGCCCAGTGTGGGATGGTACCGGAGTCTCGACCAGGGAGCAATCCCGCCATCGTTACGGACGATGAAAAGCGGCGCCCGAAGGCCCACGTGGCGCGCTCCGTGGTGCACGAGCTCGCCGACGCGGAAGACATCGGTCAGAGCCGTCACCACGCAGACGGCCGCGCGGAGGCGAAATCCCGGATCCGATGTGAGGGAGAACTCCGAGAGGCTGCAGAAGGGTATACCCAAACGCTCGGAGGATTCCAAAATCGTCCATTCGGCGTGAGATCTCGAGCGCGCACGCGAAGGGTTGAGGACGAAGCCTTCGGCGCCGCGCGCGCGAAGAGCGTAGAGGGGATCGAGCCATTCTTCTGTCTTCTCCACATCGAGGGGGTGAAGCTCCAAGCGGACGAGGCGGACGACATGGCCTGAGAGAAGGGGAATCGCTTCACTTTCCACCCTCTCGGAGTGGGCACACGATGCGCTCGGGAGGGAAGCCGAAGGATCGAGATCAATGAGGCCCACACATGGAGGACGCGCGTGCAGGGCAGCGTTCACCCCCAGTGTCGTACCGAAGGAGAGGCCGAGGACGCGCTCCGGGGGGAACCTCCCTTTTGAAAGGAGAGCATGCAGGACGCGGCGGATGTCCTCGGCGTAATGCGACCACCGGATCGGCGCTCCTGCGCCGTTGCGCGAGTGCACTTCGTGAGCTGTGAGAATCTCCCAGGTTTCAGAGTCGAGCGCCACCGCGCGCGTCGCGTCATCCTCGACGGTGATTCCAATGCGAATCCACTTTCGCTCGTTTGTCATCGCTTCTGAGCGATGTCCGAATCTCTTGTCCGATCCCGCGCGGATCGCCCGAAGGCTTTTCTCCATGCGAGGCCCCCACACGATCTGCGGATCGCGTGGGATACCCCTCACGCCGAGGAGTCATCGAGTGGCGAGTGAGGCGATGCGAAGCTCGCTTCCTCCTCGGCAACGTGAGCTTCACGGTTGACGGCGCGCGCGAGGACGAAAAGGAGATCGGAGAGACGATTGAGGTAGACGAGGACGTATTCGTTGGTCGGTTCTTCGGCGATCAGTCGCACCACGCGCCGTTCGGCTCGACGGGCGACGGCGCGGGCCAGATGCAACAGGGCACCCGGCACCGTTCCTCCCGGAAGGATGAATTCGCGCAAAGGAGGAAGGGTGCGATTCCATTCGTCTATCGCCTTCTCCAGGCGCGCGATATGATCCGGCGTGATGCGGGGGGCCGTGATCTCGAGCGGGCTCGCTAGATCAGCGCCGACGGTGAACAGCTCATTCTGAATCTCCGCGAGAAGCCGGTTCGCCGGAGAGTCGGCCAGATGCGCGCGCGTCAGACCGAGAAGCGAGTTCAATTCGTCCACATCGCCATAGGCTTCGACGCGCGGAGAGTCCTTTCGCACACGTCGGCCTCCGACGAGTGAGGTCTCTCCGCGATCTCCGGTTCGCGTATAGACCTTCGTGATACGCATAGGGCGTTTCACATTATAGCCGTGGCGCTTTGAGGGCAGCAATTCGCCGACGACGATCGTCGGGGGGAGCTTGCTTGACAGATGACAGCACGAGTCGGTAAAATCCTCGCCTGTGTGATGAAGCGGGCATCCACAGCTATTCTTCTCCTTCTCGCCGCTGGTGGGATGGGGCGAGCTGTGGCGCTCTGCGCAGAATCTCCCTGCCTGGTCCCCCCCTCGGTATGCTGCTGCCATCGTGCGGAGCGGCGTGAAGCCGTGCGCCTTGTGCGTCCGATGGCGTGTGAGGACTCTTCGCAATCGGGGTTTCCATGGGGCGCCCGAGCGGAGGGAGATCTCCGCTGGAGCGCGGGGGGACACGCGTGTTGCTCTCTCTCCTCGTCTCCGGTACGGCCTCTTGGCGAAGCGGCTTCTCGGTCGCTGATCGCGCGTTCGTCCCTGTTGGAGGGGGGAGCACTATGCGGCGCGGGGTGGGAACACTGTCGGGCGTCTCCCCTGGCGTCCGTGCCCGCGGCATCGTGTGAGGTTTCTTCAGAACTATCTCCGATTTATCTTCGCATCGCCGTTCTGCGCATTTAGTCTTCCCTTCTGAAAGTCCTGCCGGTTGAGCCGCGGAGACTGCGTGGGGATCCTGCGTTGTCTTCAGATCGCGTGAGGACCTCGCGCGGTCTCTTCCGTCGTGTTCGCACAGTCGCGCTCGGAGGTGTGAGCGGACGATCTCCCGGATACGGAGGTGACGGATGAGGAGAAGCCAAAGCGCCCTACTCTTGTGTGCGGTCGGAAGCTTCCGGCATCGGGGGGTGATCCCGCGTGACGTACGCCGAAGGAGAGAGAGAGCCCTGAAGCGACTGGGAGGGGTGGGGATGCTCATGGGGGTTCTCATGAGCATTTTCATCCCGCCCACTTGGGGGCGACAAGCCGATCATCCGATCGCCATTGCCGAGGGGGCACCGATCCCATCGTCTGGGTCTCGAGGAGAAGCCGTGGAGCGAGCGCAAGAGGGAATCTTCCTTCGCTCTTCGACCGACCGGCAGGCTCAGGGAACGGCGCAACGTACCGGTGTGGATGATCCGGCAAGCGTTGTGCCCGATCTCTCGATCGCCTTGGGGCCTCCTCAGGAGGTGAGCGCATCGGGATCGTCATCGGTCGTCACCTTGGACGAGTTGGTTGCCGAAGCCCTGAAGAGGAACCCGGAGATTCTGGCCGCGCGACGGCAATACGACGTGAAGCGCGCGCGCGTTCCTCAAGCGAAGGCTCTCCCGGAGCCCCTGCTCTCGGTGGCTTCAATGGGGAATCTGCTGCCGTTCTCCGTCCAAGTCGGCGACCCGTCCAGCGCGCGCAGCGTGAGCTTCTCGCAAGACATCCCCTTCCCGGGGAAACTCTCGCTTCACGGAAGAGCGGCAGCGATGGAGGCGGAGGCCGAACGGTGGACGTATGAGCTGACATGGCGGACAGTCGTCGCCGATGTGAAGATGGCGTACTACGACCTCTATTTCGTGGAGAAGTCTGTGGAGATCATCACTCGGATCAAGGGGCTCCTCGAACAATTCCTCCAGATCGCCGAAGCTCGCTATCGAGTGGGGAAAGCGGCGCAGCAAGATGTCCTCAAGGCTCAGACGGAGATCTCGATCCTCCTCGAGAGGCTGGCCCTTTTGGAGCAACAGCGAGCCCGCGCGGTCGCGCGCATTAATGCCCTTCTCGATCGTCCGCCGGAGACCCCTCTGGGGCGAGTTGCTGAGGTGAAGAAGGGCGAGTTGCCCTATTCGCTCGACGAGCTCTATCAGATGGCAGCGGCTCGGTATCCCGGCCTCAAGCGCGAAGAGCGGCGCATAGATCGCGCCCATTATGCCTTCGCCCTGGCCAGGAAGGAGTTCTATCCGGATTTCGCCGTTGGGATTCAATATGTCCAGCGTCCTCGGATGCCGGAGATGTGGGGGATCAGTTTCAGCGTGAAACTGCCGCTCTACTTTTGGAAGCGGCAACGGCCGGCGCTTGAGGAAGCCGTAGCCGAATGGGCTCAGGCCCGACACGAATACAGCGGGGTTCGAGCACAGTTGTTCTTTCGCATCAAAGATGCCTATCTGATGGCGATGACGGCCGATCGGCTCCTTCGTCTCTACGAGGAGGGTATCATCCCTCAGGCGACGTTGACCCTGGAGTCTGCGGTCGCCGCTTATCAGGTCGGAACTGTGGATTTTCTGACGCTCATCACGAATCTCATTACCGTGTTGACCTACGAGCTGAACTATTACGAACAATTGGTCACCTTTCAAAAATCACTGGCTCAGTTGGAACCGCTCATTGCGCAGGAATTGACACGGTGAGGAATCCCACGGGCTTTGCGCAAAGCCCGTGGGGGAAGATGCGTGAAGGGAGGGAGCGATGGAGAAGGAGACGACGACGCGTCATGGATCGGAAGACCCGTTGGAGGTGTTGCGAGAGGCCCATGCCCTTGGGGGGGAAGGCCTTCACCGTGAGGTGCCTTGGGCTCCAACCGGGGGAGGCCCTCCGTACGAAGGATCCCCGTCCCAAGAAACCACTTCAGGGGCGCCGGACGGGGTATCCGAGAGGAGACGTGTTCCTTGGCGTTCTCTATGGATCGGCCTCCTTCTTGTCGGGATAGCGATCGGGATCGGCTTGGGAGCCTGGGCCTACCGGCAGTGGCGTGGGGGGGAGCTTGGCGAGAGAGCGGGCCTTGACCGCCGGAGTCAGTCGGAGGAAGGGAAGACCATCTACTACTGTCCGATGCATCCCGAATATACCTCGGAAAGGCCCGGGGAGTGTCCTGTGTGCGGGATGGCGCTCGTGAAGCGAGAGGAACCGTCATCCGGCCATCCGCCGGAACAGGAGAGGGCATTGCCTCCGGGAACGGTGCGAATCAGCCCTATGAAACAACAACTCATCGGCGTCACCTATGGAGAGGTGACCTTCGGACCGGTCACTCACACGATCCGAACTGTAGGCAGGATCGCGTATGATGAGACGAAGATTGCGCGCGTTCATGCCAAGATCGAGGGGTGGATCGAGAAGGTCTACGTGGATTATGTGGGGAAGTTCGTGAGGAAGGGGCAGCCGCTCTTGGAGATCTACAGTCCGGAGCTCGTGGCCACGCAGCAAGAGTTGCTGTTGGCGCTCCGCGCGAAGGAGTTGTTGGGCCGCAGTGCCTATCGGGAGATCGCTTCCGGAGCGGCTTCGCTTTACGAAGCGAGCCGGAAGCGGTTGGAGCTCTGGGATATTTCGGAGGAAGAGATTCGGCGGATCCAGCGTCGGGGCGAGCCCTTGCGAGCGCTCACGCTTTATGCGCCGGTGACCGGGTTCGTCCTTGCGCGGAATGCCTTCGAGCGGCAGCGCGTGACACCGGAGACCGAGCTCTACACCATCGCTGATCTCTCGACGGTGTGGGTGCTCGTGGATATCTACGAATACGAGGCGTCGCTTATCCGCGTTGGGCAGAGAGCGACGATGACGCTCTCCTATTTCCCCGGCACGGTCTTTCGCGGTCGTGTCGCGTACATCTACCCGCAGGTGGACGCTACGACGCGCACGTTGAAGGTTCGCCTGGAGTTCCCCAACCCGGGAGGCATGTTAAAGCCGGGCATGTACGCGAACGTCGAAGTGCACATTGACTATGGTCGGAGACTCTCCGTTCCGGAGGAAGCTGTTCTCGATACCGGCACGGAGCAGATCGTCTTCGTCGCTCATGAGGGGGGGTATTTCGAACCGCGTCGGGTTCGGGTAGGTCCGAAGGTGGCGAACCGATACATCATCCTGGAGGGAGTGAAGGCCGGAGAGCGCATCGTCACCTCGGGGAATTTTCTCATCGATTCCGAGAGCCGCCTCCAGTTGGCCTTGCAGGGCGTGAGGCGCAGCGAGCAGAGATCCGGAGGACACCCCACGCGATCCGAGGATCGCCGGGGGACCTCTCTCGCGCCGGGGGAACATGCGGGGCATCGCCCGTGAGCGGAGGGCTTTATGATCAATCGCATCATCGAGTTTTGCGCTCATCACAGGTTCCTCGTCCTCCTCCTCGTCAGCGCGGCCGTTTTCCTCGGCATTCACTCGATGAAGAACATCGCGCTCGATGCGATCCCGGATCTCTCGGATACGCAGGTGATCATCTACTCGCGCTGGGATCGCAGTCCGGATATCATCGAGGACCAGGTCACGTATCCGATTATCACGGCGCTCTTGGGACTACCCCGGGTGAGGGACATTCGCGGCTTCTCGGATTTCGGCTACTCATACGTCTACGTCATCTTCGAGGACGGAACGGACATCTACTGGGCACGCTCTCGGGTGCTGGAATACTTGAGCAGCGTCCTCCCGAAGCTCCCGGAGGGCGTGCGGGTCGAATTGGCCAAGGACGCGACGGCTATCGGGTGGGTCTTCCAATATGCTCTGGTGGATACGACGGGGAGGCACAGTCTGGCGGAGCTGCGCTCCCTTCAGGACTGGTACCTGCGGTATGAACTGCAAGCTGTCCCGGGGGTGGCGGAAGTTGCTCCGGTAGGCGGCTTCGTCCGACAGTATCAGGTGAATCTCGATCCCAACGCTCTGCTCGCCTATCAGATCCCGGTGGAGCGCGTCGTCCAGGCGATTCGCGAGGGGAATAATGATGTCGGCGGACGAGTCATCGAATTTTCTGGACGAGAATACATGGTGCGGGGGCGGGGGTATATCCGCTCCGTGCGCGACGTCGAGAACATCGTCGTCGGAGTGAATCCGGAGACGGGCACACCCATCTTGGTGAAGCACGTGGGGACAGTCGCCTTGGGACCGGACATCCGGCGGGGCATCGCCGAACTGGATGGAGAGGGGGAGACCGTCGGCGCCATTGTGATCATGCGCTACGGTGAGAACGCCCTCAAGGTGATCGAGCGGGTGAAGGCGCGGTTGGCCGAGATCGAGCGCACGCTTCCCGAAGGGGTGAAGATCGTCACGACCTACGATCGGTCGGACCTGATCCTTCGCTCTATTGCGACCTTGAGGCGAACGCTCCTTGAAGAGTTGGCGATCGTGAGTCTGATCATCCTCATTTTCCTCTGGCATATTCCCAGTGCTCTCATCCCGATCCTCACGATCCCGACGGCGGTGATCCTTTCTTTCATTCCCATGTATGCGATGAACATCACGGCCAACATCATGTCGCTCGGAGGAATCGCGATCGCCATTGGGGCCATGGTGGATGCGGCGATCGTCGTCGTCGAACAGACGCACAAGAAGCTCGAACATTGGGAGGCGGAGGGCCGTCCGGGAGATTTCCGGGATGTCGTCATCGCTGCCATCAAGGAGGTCGGAGGACCGAGCTTCTTTGCTCTGCTGGTGATCGCGGTCTCCTTCATCCCCATCTTCGCTCTGGAGGCTCAGGAGGGACGGCTCTTCAAGCCGCTCGCGTTCACGAAGAACTTCTCCATGGCCATCGCGGCCGTCTTGGCCATCACGCTCGATCCGGCCATCCGTATGCTTTTCACACACGCGCGGGAGTTCAATTTCCGCCCCCGCTGGCTCTGTCGGGTGGTCACGGCCATCCTCGTGGGGAAGATCCACAGCGAGGAGAAGCATCCCATCAGCCGCGTGCTGATGCGGGTGTACGAACCTGTTGTGCACTTCGTCCTGCGCCATCCGTATGCGACCATCGCCGGTGCCGTGCTCGCTGTGGCGCTCACCATCCCCGTCTCCTTCCGGCTCGGCTCCGAATTCATGCCTCCATTGGACGAAGGGGTTCTCCTGTACATGCCGACGACCCTGCCCGGCATCTCGGTGACCGAAGCATCGCGGCTCCTTCAGGTGCAAGATCAGATCCTGAAGTCCTTTCCCGAGGTGGAGCGCGTCTTCGGCAAAGCGGGGAGAGCAGAGACGGCCACGGATCCGGCGCCCTTCTCGATGATAGAGACGGTCGTGGTGCTCAAGCCGCCTGAGCAGTGGCCGAAGGTGAAGCGGTGGTATTCCGATTGGGCGCCAGAATGGTCGCAGGGAATTCTGCGGCGCATATGGCCCGATCGGAAAACCACTGAGGAATTGATCTACGGTCCAGGGGGGCTGAACGAAGCCCTTCAGTTTCCAGGCGTCGTCAATGCCTGGACAATGCCGATCAAGGCGCGTGTGGACATGCTCACGACCGGTGTGCGAACGCCTGTGGGCATTAAGATCCTCGGCAGTGATGTGGAGACAATTCAAGAGATCGGGGAGCGCATTGAGAGAGTACTCCGCGATATCCCCGGCACGACGAGCGTCTTCGCCGAACGTACAGCGGGCGGGTATTTCCTGGACATCGCCCTCAAACGCGAAGAGTTGGCTCGCTACGGTCTCACCGTCGGTCAGGCGCAGATGGTCATTATGTCGGCCATCGGCGGGGAGAACATCACCATGACGGTCGAAGGGCGGGAGCGGTATCCGGTCAACGTCCGCTATCTGCGCGACTACCGGAGTACGCTCGATCGGTTGAGCCGCGTTCTCGTTGCCACGCCCCAGGGAGCCCAGATTCCGATCGCTCAGATCGCCGATATCCGACTCGCCTACGGTCCGGGGATGATCCGGGATGAGAATGGCCGATTGAGCGGCTACGTCTACGTGGACGTCTCCGGGCGCGATATCGGGGGATACGTGGAAGAGGCCAAACGCCTCATCCGAGAGAAGATTTCGCTTCCCCCCGGATACACGCTGGTCTGGAGCGGCCAATATGAGCACATGCAGCGCGTGAAGGAGCGGTTGACGATCGTGGTCCCGATTACTCTCATGATCATCTTCCTGCTGCTGTATGCCAATACCGGCTCGGTGGCCAAGACGCTCATCATCCTCCTGGCCGTGCCGTTCTCGGCTATCGGAGCGATATGGTTGCTCTATCTGCTCGACTATAACCTGAGCATCGCCGTATGGGTGGGGGTGATCGCCCTGCTGGGGGTGGATGCTGAGACGGGAGTATTCATGTTGCTCTATCTCGATCTGGCGTATCAAGAAATGCGTTCGAGGGGGTTGATGAAGACCCGAGAGCATCTGCACGAAGCCATCGCGCGTGGAGCGGTCAAGAGATTGCGCCCCAAGTTCATGACGGTCGCTACGATGTTCATGGGATTGGTTCCTATTATGTGGTCCACGGGAACCGGAGCGGACGTGATGAAGCGGATCGCTGCTCCAATGATTGGCGGTATTTTCACATCGTTCCTCCTGGAGCTCATCGTCTATCCAGCCATCTATGACCTCTGGCGCTGGCATTTTCACGTGAAGAAGGAAGCTCGAGGAGCGAGGGCGTCGGCGGTATGAGGATTCAGAGTACGAGGGGGCAGCGTCACCAATGGCTCCATCGCAGAGGGATGCTCCGTGGGATCCCTACGGGGGAGGCTCCCCGCATGTGGAAACCCAGACAGCGTCGCATCCCGGGAAGGGAGAGAAGGGGGTATGAGACCTGAGATCGTGGTTGGAATCTTCTCCTTCTTGATCGCTTCGAGTGCGATCCGAGCAGAGTCCCCACCGTGGGGGGCTCATCGTGAGGATCTCGCCCAGGAATTTCGGATCCCTGTTCGCCACGATCATACTGTGAGGTCCTGCCAGGGTGAGCTGGTCATCACCGGTGAGGAGGTCGCTTATCACACGACGCATCGTCGCCACGCGCGCCGATGGCGGTTCTCGGATATTCAATTGATGACAGTCGCCTCGCGCACGGAACTGAGTGTCCTCACCTACGAGTCCGATCGGTGGACTTTGGGACGGGATCGCACCTTCCGATTTCGAGTCACAAAGGGAGAGCTCTCGCCAGAGGTGAGCGCGTTTCTGCTCTCGCGGATCGGGCGACCCGTGGCGATGGCTCTCGCTGCTCCGTGGCGAGAGCCCCTTTATGAGTTTGGCGCGCGCCACCGGCATCGCTTCGGGGGATGCCAGGGCACGATCCGAATTCATCCGGAAGGTGTGGCATATGCCTCGTTGGACCATCCGCGAGATTCGCGCTTCTGGAGATGGCTGGATATTCAGGGGATCGGTCGGCTCGGCCCTTATCACTTCGAGGTCGTGACATATGAACCGGAATTCGGCGGTCCTGCGCGCCCGTATGTGTTCGATCTGAAAGTGAGCATGTCGGACGAGGTCTATGATTTCCTCTGGGAGAGGGTCTATGGGACGGCGTCTCGTGCGACAGAAGGATCGCGATGACGAGTTCCTCTCTGGGACATCCGAGCACAAGCTTTCGCTCGTAAGGCGAAAGCGACATTCTCTTCGAGGAGGGGAGAGATGAAGAGCTTCCGGTCGCTTCTCGGGGTGGTGATGATGATCGTTGGCACGAGCGCATGGGCACAGCCCGCGCATCAGTTGGGAACCGGTCGAGAGACGACGATCGTGGGAGAGGTCATTGATACCGTGTGTTATCTCAGCCATGGCTCCACGGGGAAGGCCCATCGCCGGTGTGCCGAGTATTGCGTGCGGCAAGGGATTCCGCTCGGCATCTTGGAGGAGAAGACGGGACGAGTATACCTCTCGCTTCCTGTGGATCACTCCAATCCGAACGCGAAGCTGAAGGACTTCATCGCCGAGAAGGTGCGCGTGACGGGGACGATCTACAGCAAAGGCGGGCTTACGGGCATTCACGTCAAGCGCGTCGAGCGCGTCGGAACGTGAGCGCGTCCTTCCTCGTGTTGGGAGAGCGTGTGGCACGTGCGTCCGTGCGCTCACGGAGGGAGCGGGTTGCCTCCCGGTGGGCGGACGGGAAAGAATATACTCTTCGCATGTGGTGTGAGGGGGGAGGGAAAACGTATGCCTGATGCACGGGGCGCGCCTCGAGAGAGTGACGCCATGCTGAGGGATCCGGTCTGTGGTATGGTGGTGAGCCAGGAACGGGCGGCGGATTCGTATGAGTACGAGGGGAAGACGTACGTCTTCTGCTGCCGACACTGCTTGGAGATGTTTCGCGCGGAGCCGGAGAAGTACATAGGGCGTGGGGGACCCCTTCTCATGCTCACGCGCTCTCGCTCGGCGCTGAGGAGTTCTTCCGCAGTGTCCCAGACGCAGGCGCCAGAGGGTGAATATACGTGCCCAGGGCATGCGCACGTGCGGAGCGCGCATCCGGGATCATGTCCGGAGTGCGGAAGGACGTTGGAGCTCTTCTCAGGCCCCCCTCGAGCGTACACGTGCCCGATGCACCCGGAGGTGGAGCAGAGAGAGCCCGGGGCATGTCCGATGTGTGGAATGGCGTTAGAGCTGACGCTCGGCGAGGATGTCTCCGATCCGGAGCTCGCCGATATGAGCCGTCGGTTTTGGATCAGCTTGGTGTTCACGGTGCCGATCCTCGTGCTCGCCATGTCGGATGTGGGCGGGAGCGTTCCAGGGCTCTCAGTCCGTTGGCTCGCGGGCCTTCAGTTCGCCTTAGCGACGCCGGTCGTGCTCTGGGGAGGATGGCCGTTCTTTCACCGCGCATGGATGTCGGTGGTGCACCGACGTCCGAACATGTTCACGCTCATCGCCATGGGCACGGGGACGGCTTATGTCTACAGTGGGATTGCTGCTCTCTTGCCCGACCTCTTTCCGAAGGCATTTCGCGGTCCGCATGGAGAGGTCGCTGTGTATTTCGAGGCGGCGGCCGTCATCACGACGCTTGTCTTGTTGGGTCAAGTGCTCGAGCTGCGAGCGCGCCGTCGGACGAGCAGCGCGATCCGGGCGCTGCTCGGTCTTGCGCCCAAGACGGCTCGCGTGATTCGCGAGGGAGAGCCTGAGGAGGATGTCCCCATCGAGCGCGTTCGCGTGGGAGATCGAATTCGCGTTCGCCCCGGAGAGCGCATCCCCGTCGACGGGGTGGTGCTCGAAGGCATGAGCTTCGTGGATGAATCCATGGTGACGGGCGAGCCGATGCCGGTAGAGAAAGGGCCGGGAAGCTGGGTCATCGGCGGGACGATTAATGGGACAGGCGGCTTCGTCATGCGCGCGGAGCGCGTTGGCCACGAGATGCTCCTGCAGCAGATCGTGCGCATGGTGAGCGAAGCGCAGCGCAGCCGTGCGCCGATTCAGCGGCTGGCCGATCGCGTCTCGGCTTACTTCGTTCCCGCCGTGCTGCTTGTCGCGGTGATCACCTTCCTGGTGTGGAGCCTCATCGGTCCGGAGCCACGCCTGGTTCACGCTGTGGTGAATGCAGTGGCTGTGTTGATCATCGCCTGTCCGTGCGCGTTGGGATTGGCGACGCCCATGGCGATCATGGTGGGGACGGGAAGGGGCGCCATGGCGGGTGTCCTCGTTCGACATGCTGAGGCGCTGGAGATGCTGGAGAAGGTGGATACGCTTGTTCTCGATAAGACGGGCACCCTTACCGAAGGAAAGCCGCGCTTGGTCTCCGTCGTCGCTTTGGCGGAGTTACGGCAGGAGGAGATCCTTCGTTTCGCCGCCAGCTTAGAGCGAGGGAGTGAGCATCCTGTAGCGCGGGCGCTTCTGGAAGCAGCGGCACAGCGCGGGGATTCGCTCTCCGAAGTGCGGCATTTCCGTTCGCTGCCGGGCAAGGGCGCACACGGGGAGATCGAGGGACATCCGGTGGCTGTCGGAAGCGAGCGAATGCTCGAGGAGTTCGGCCTTGAGGTCGAAGCGGACATGGTGCGCCCTCAGGTGGAGGCGATGCGACGTCGTGGGCAGATGGTTCTGTTCGTCGTCGTGGATGGAAAGCTCGTTGGGTTGCTTGGCGTTGCCGATCCTCTTAAAGACTCCGCGCGCGAGGCTGTTGCGGCGTTACATCGGGAGAAGCTGCGCCTTGTCATGGTCACAGGCGATCATCGCCAGACGGCTGAGGCGGTGGCGCGCGACGTGGGCATTGATGAAGTGGTCGCCGAGGTCCTGCCTCACGAGAAGGCTGCTGTGGTGCGACGATTGAAGGCCGAGGGACGTTGTGTGGCGATGGCCGGAGACGGCATCAACGATGCGCCTGCACTCGCCGAAGCTCATGTCGGTATCGCGATGGGGACAGGGACGGATGTCGCTCTCGAGAGTGCCGCCATCGTGCTCGTGAAGGGAGACCTCCGAGGGATCGTGCGCGCTCGACGGCTCAGCCGCGCAACGATGCGAAATATCCGGCAGAACCTCTTCTTCGCGTTCGCCTATAACCTGCTCGGTGTGCCCATCGCGGCCGGCGCCTTCTATCCGATTTTCGGACTCCTCTTGAGCCCGATGATCGCGGCTGTTGCGATGACCTTCAGCTCGGTCTCCGTCATCGCCAATGCCTTGCGCTTGCGCCGACTCACGCTGTGAGGCCGGACTGTCGGGGTCCTCTTATGGCTTCCGAGCTGCTGGGGCGTGCCGATAAGACGGGCATCTCCTCTGACCGCATCCAAGCAGGAGATGCCCTGGTGGTCTCCCCCGCTCGCTCGGCTTCACATGGCATAGCCTCGCGAGCCGTTCCCAACCCGAGGGGTTACTTCTTCGCCGGGAGGACGGAATCCTTCAAGGTCTTCGCAATGCGGAACTTCAAGACCGTCTTCGCCGGGATCTTGATGGGCTCTCCGGTTCGCGGATTTCGACCCATCCGAGCTTTTCGTTTGGAGAGGACGAACTTGCCGAGTCCCGGGAGTGCAAAGACGCCCGCTTTCTTCACTTCCTTCGCCGCGAGTGCCGATAGCTCGTCCAGGAAGCTACGAGCCGTCGCCCGATTCACGTTGAGCCTCTCTGCCAACTGTCCCACAAGTTGAGCCTTCGATAACCCCTTTTTCGCCATATCTTCCTCCTTCAGCGTGAGATCCCCACGTAAGCGCCCCTATCTTAGCACGAAATCACGGGTGTGTCATCGAGAGAGCTTCTTCTTCCGGGACTTCGCGCCGGTGCAGGACCTTATCAATCAAGCCGTAAGCAACGGCCTGGTCAGCCGTGAGGATGAAATCCCGTTCGACGTCCCGCTCGATCTGCTCGAGTGTGCGCCCCGTGTGTCGAGCCAGCAGTGAGCTGATCAAGCGTCGCAAGCGCATCAGCTCCTCGGCATGGATGCGAATATCGGTAGCTTGGCCTGAAACCCCGTAGATATACGGCTGATAGATCACGATGCGGGAGCTAGGAAGCGCATACCGTTTGCCCGGCGCTCCGGCCGCCAGCAGCAATGCCGCGATCGCTTCCGCTTCTCCCGTGCAGATGGTGGCGACATCGGGGCGGATGAACTGCATCGTGTCATAGATGGCCAATCCTGCCGTGAGCGATCCGCCGGGGCTGTTGATGTACAGATTGATATCCCGATCGGGGTCTTCGGCTTCGAGATAGAGCAGCTGCGCGATGATCAGGTTGGCGATCTGATCGTCAATCGGAGTCCCGAGGAAGACGATGCGCTCTTTCAAGAGGCGAGAGTAGATGTCGTAGGCGCGCTCGCCTCGGCTTGTCGTCTCGACCACAATCGGCACAAAGTGCATAATCTCACCTCCCGCCCTGCAATTTTAGCACGAATTTTCGCCCTGGCAATCGCGGCTGCTCGGGATTGGACCCGCCGCGGGGAACTTGCGTTTTGGGAGGAAATGGACTATCACTCATCACATGTGGAATCGGTCATGAGGAGCGATGTGAACCAGGATGTTCAGAAGCTGACAACACTGCTCCACGTCAGCCAGACGCTGGGGACGACGCTCAACTTGCGGCAGGCGCTGTTGCGGGTGTTGGAGATCTTGGAGGAGAATCACGGCGTGGTCTCCGGCGTGATCGCGCTTTTGGAGGAGGGCGGTGAGGAGGTCGCCATTGAGGTCTCGGTCGGGCTGACGCGCGAGGCGCAACAGCGCGGTCGCTATCACGTGGGTGAAGGGATCATCGGGCGCGTGGTCGAGAGCGGCAAACCCATCGTCGTTCCCAAGGCGAGTCAGGAGCCCCTTTTCCTGAATCGCACAGGCGTGCTCAAGACTTCCCGCGAGGAGCTGACTTTCATCTGCGTGCCCGTCTCCGTCGATCAGCAGACCATCGGAGCGATGGGGATCGTGCTCCCCTATCGCCCGGATCGCGATTACGATCAGGCCACGAAGTTCTTCAGCATCGTGGGCTCCATGGTGGCTCAGGCGGTGAAGGTGAACCAACTCATCGAGGCTGAGAAACGTCGCCTGATGGATGAGAATCTCGCCTTGCGCCGGGAGCTGCGCGAACGCTATGACTTCAGTAACATCGTCGGCACGAGCCGACCTATGCAGGAGGTCTATGCACAGGTCGCTCAGGTCGCCCGCACCAACACCACCGTCCTCATTCGCGGTGAGTCGGGAACCGGGAAGGAGTTGATCGCTCGCGCGATCCACTATAATTCGCTGCGAGCCGATCAACCCTTCATCAAGGTCAGTTGCGCCGCCCTGCCCGAGAGCCTCATCGAAGCGGAGTTATTCGGGTACGAGAAAGGGGCTTTCACCGGAGCCTACACCCGCAAGAAGGGACGGTTCGAGCTGGCCGATCGGGGGACGCTCTTTTTGGACGAGGTCGGCGACCTCCCACCCTCGGTCCAGGTCAAGCTCCTGCGCGTGCTGCAAGAGCGGGAGTTCGAGCGGCTCGGGGGGACCGAGACGATCAAAGTGGACGTGCGCTTGATCGCGGCCACCAACCGCGATCTCGAACAGGCCATGCGCGAGGGAACATTCCGCGAAGACCTCTATTACCGCCTGAACGTGTTCACGATCTTTCTTCCCCCGCTTCGAGAACGGAAGTCGGATATTCCACTTCTGGCCGATCACTTCCTCGAAAAATACGCCCGCCTGCATGGCAAGGATATCCGGCGCATTTCGACCCCGGCTATTGATATGCTCATGAGCTACCATTGGCCGGGGAACGTTCGCGAGCTGGAGAACTGCATCGAACGAGCGGTTCTCGTCTGCGAGGGGAGCGTGATCCACAGCCATCATCTCCCCCCCACGTTGCAAACGGCTGAGGCCTCGGGAACCGTTCCGCGCCTCTCCTTAGGCGAGGCCGTGGCCGCGTATGAGAAGGACCTGATCTTGGATGCCTTGAAGACGACCCGCGGGAATATCTCGCGTGCCGCCCGATTGTTGAACACGACCAAACGCATCCTCGGCTATAAGGTCAAAAAGTACGGGATCAATCCCCGTCGCTTCAAGGAGTAAGCCCTGCCTTGCCGAGCTCTGCATGAGCAAGGTTGTAAAAAACGGCAAAATTTGTAACAATATCGGTCCTAAAATGGGCTTCTTGTACAAATCGTGGTGAGGTCATGTTCGGCGCACGCACGGCGAGGCCTTGTCGTCAATCCGGATGAGCACTGAAATACGGACAGCAAAGAAGTGATCGAATTTGTCCCATGCTCGGTTAAAGGGAACATTAATGTTGCACTTGAGCGCTAAAGGACAGAGAGGCGGATTCAAGTGAAGTCACTGTTTATCAGCAGGTTACTGGAATGGAGCGGAGCTCCGGCTCCTCCACGGCATGCGATTTGCAAGCAATTCGGGTTAGGTCACTCTATGGGGGAGGAGCGGACGGTGAGAGAATATGGGGAAATCATGCGATTCTTGCTCCATTTCCGGGAGCGATTTTCGTCCGAGGAGGAATTCCGGGCGTTTCTGACCGAGGAGATCAGGCGCTTTGTCCGTGACGCCCGAGACTATGGAATCGTGATCTCGATCTTACCGGAGTGCCTCATGCCGAGATCACCGCTCGCTTGGGGACCTCACGCGGTGGGTGGATCGCGTGGAGTGCCCTAGGGGGAGAGGTGTCATCCTTTACCGAAGGAGCCGACGGAACAGTCCTTCGGGATATCAGGACTAATCCTTTCGTCCATATAAGGAGGGAGAACGTATGACGCCACAGAAAGTTTTGGAGTATGCGCGGGAGCATGGAGCGAAGTATGTGGACATTCGGTTCACCGATCTTGTGGGGCAGTGGCAACACATGACGTTCCCGATTGAGCAGTTGACAGAGGAGAGCTTCGAAGAAGGCTTTGGGTTCGATGGGTCGAGCATTCGGGGATGGGCAGCGATTCACGAGAGCGATATGCTCCTCGTCCCGGATGCGCGGTGGTATTGGATGGATCCGTTTTATGAAGAACCGACGCTCTGTCTGATCGGGGATGCTGTGGATCCGATCACGCGACAGGGCTATGAGTATGACCCGCGTGGAGTGGCCAAGCGGGCTGAGGCGTACATGCGGTTCACAGGGATCGCCGACGAGGCGTATTTTGGGCCGGAGGTAGAATTCTTCATCTTTGACGAAGTGCGATATGACGTGGACGGTGTGCGCAGCGGCTACGAAGTGCGGAGTGAGGAATGGGGAAGTGGCGGCTATCGCATGCGCGGAAAGGAGGGATATGTGCCGATCCCGCCGGTGGATCGGTTGCAAGACGTGCGAACGGAGATCGCTAAGCGCTTGCAGCAGATTGGGATCGAAGTGGAGTGCCATCATCATGAGGTGGCCAGTGGCGGGCAAGGCGAGGTGGACTTCCGCTACGGAGGGATCGTGGAGACGGCCGATCACGTCATGGCGTTCAAATACATCGTGCGGCAAGTGGCCTGGAGGCGAGGGAAAGTCGCCACATTTATGCCGAAACCGATATTCGGCGATAACGGCAGCGGCATGCACTGTCACCAATCGCTGTGGAAGGGCGGGCGTCCTCTCTTTGCCGGCGAGGGATACGCTGGTCTCTCGCAAGAAGCCCTGTGGTACATTGGAGGGCTCTTACGACATGGGCCGGCGTTGGCCGCCTTTGTCGCCCCGACGACCAACAGCTATCGCCGTTTGGTGCCCGGGTTCGAAGCGCCGGTGAACTTGGCCTACTCGCGGCGGAATCGAAGTGCGGCTGTTCGCATCCCGATGTATTCGACCAATCCTGCGACGAAGCGTTTGGAGTTTCGACCGCCGGACCCGAGCTGCAATCCCTATCTCGCCTTTGCGGCGATGTTGATGGCAGGCTTGGATGGGATTCAACAACGGATAGAGCCCGGCGAGCCCCTGGATCGCGATATCTACGATATGAGCCCGGAGGAGTTGAAGGATGTGCCGAAACTCCCCGGCTCGCTCGACGAAGCGTTGGAGGCGCTTGAGCAGGATCATGAGTTCTTGCTCAAGGGCGATGTCTTCACTCCGGCGTTGATCGAGCGGTGGATTCGATACAAGCGAGAGCGTGAGGTGGATGCCGTGCGCCTGCGTCCGCATCCGATGGAGTTCTATCTCTATCTGGACGTGTGAGGGGGATCATCCGGATCCCGATCCTCGTGCTCTGAGGGCGAGGGGCTTATGTGCTTCTCTGCTCGAACGAGGAGCCGAAGCCCCTCGGGGTCGTTCTTCGGACTTCCCCGTCCTGATAAAGGTATCCCAACGCCGATCGAAGGCGACTGTTCCTCTCAGGAGAGAGCGCTGCGGATGCGTTGCGTGGGGCGAGGTGGGCCGGTACAATCTCTCCCTTTCAAAGGGAGTATGGGGCGCGTCACCATTCACGATCTGCGGGAGATGAAACGGCGGGGTGAGAAGATCGCCGTGCTCACCGCCTATGATTATTCCATGGCCCGCATATTGGATGAAGTGGGTGTTCCGGTACTCCTTGTGGGCGACAGTGTAGGGATGGTGATGCTCGGCTATGAGACGACGCTTCCTGTCACGGTGGAGGAGATGCTTCACCATGTGAAGGCTGTTGTCCGAGGCAGTCGCCGCGCCCACATTGTCGCGGACTTGCCCTTTCTGAGCTACCAGACGAGTCCTGAGGAGGCGGTGCGCCATGCTGGGCGCTTTCTGAAGGAGGGAGGTGCCCAGTCGGTGAAGCTCGAGGGTGGGGAGGAGATCGCGCCCGTTGTTCGTCGCCTTGTGTGGGCAGGCATTCCGGTCATGGGGCACTTAGGGGTGACGCCTCAAGCGATCCATCAATTGGGAGGGTATCGTGTTCAGGGGCGAAGCCGCGAAGCGGCGATCAAACTTCTGCGGGATGCTAGGGCTTTGGAAGAGGCCGGAGCCTATGCGCTCGTTCTGGAGGGAATTCCGGCCCCTTTAGCGCGGGCCATCACGGAACGGGTGGCGATCCCGACCATCGGCATTGGCGCTGGTCCCTGGTGCGATGGGCAGGTTCAAGTGATTCATGACATCCTGGGCCTTTATCCCGACTTGGCGCCGAAGCACGCGAAACTCTATGCGCGTGTGGATGCTGTGATCCGCGAAGCCGTCGCTGCCTACATGCGCGAGGTTAAGGAGGGAGTCTTTCCCGGGCCGGAACAGAGCTCTGCGATGGATGAGGCCGTCCTGGCGGAGGCGCTCACTGTGGCGGATGCCGTGTAGTGTGGAGTTATGTGGGTTGTCCGTCGGCTCATTGAGATGCGAGAGGTTCGGGCAACTCTACGGGGCTGTGTGGGATTCGTCCCTACTATGGGATATCTCCACGAGGGCCACCTCTCTTTGGTGCGACGTGCGCGCGCCGAGTGCGACGCGGTCGTCGTCAGCCTCTTTGTCAATCCCACGCAGTTTGGTCCCGGAGAAGATTACGAGCGATATCCGCGGGATGAGGCTCGCGATCTCGCGCTTCTTGAGGGCGAGGCCGTGGATGTGGTCTTCATCCCGACGGTCGAGGAGATGTATCCCGAGGGATTTTGCACGTGGGTTGAGGTGACCGGCTCCTTAGCCGAGCGGCTGGAGGGGGCGAGCCGTCCGGGGCATTTCCGCGGTGTCGCCACGGTCGTGTTGAAGCTCTTCCATCTTGTGCAGCCGCATCGGGCATACTTTGGCGAGAAGGATGCTCAACAGCTCCGGATCATCCGGCGCATGACAGCTGATCTCAACGTTCCGGTTGAGATCATCCCGTGTCCCACGGTCCGTGCGCCTGATGGACTGGCCTTGTCCAGCCGCAACATCTATCTTTCCCCCGAGCAGCGGGAGCAGGCGCGGGCCCTCTCGCGATCATTGGAACTAGCACGACGGCTCATCCTCGAGGAAGGAGTACGGGATGCTCGTGAGGTGCGAGAGCGCGTTCAGGCGTACTTATGCTCCACTCCGGGCATCGCGCTCGACTACGTGAGCATCGCGCATCCGGAGACGTTGGAAGAAGTGGAGCGGATCGAGGGCGCGGTCCTCGTGCTCGTCGCCGCTCGGGTGGGGACGGCCCGTCTGATTGATAACATGCTCATTTCCTGAGGTGTTCGGCCGGGCACCCCGCGTCACGCGAGAGCGAGCATGCGCGCGATAGCACCTCGGGCGCGCGCGGCGATCTCCTCGGGAACGCGGATCGGATGAACCAATTCCTTGAGGGCGCGCAAGACCTTGGGGAGGGTCGTGCACTTCATGTACTCGCAGAGGGCATCCTCCGAGACCGGATAGAACGTGCGATCGGGATAGAGCACGCGCAGTCGGTAGACCATTCCCTTCTCGGTGGCGACGAGGAATGTCTTCGCCTTTGACGTCTCGATGTGCCGCACCATACCTTCTGTCGAGAGGAAATACGCATTGCGAGGAAGGTGGCCGGCGACAGCGCGCGCCAGGCACGTCGTCGCGCATCCGCATTCGGGGTGGATCAGGATCTCGGCATCCGGATGTTCCTCCAGGGCTCGCTCGATCGCCGTCTCAGCGATCTTCGCATGGACGTGGCACTGGCCGGGCCACAGATTCAGCGGGCGTCGCGTGAGCCCACTGATGACAGCACCCAGGTATTTGTCCGGCAGAAACAGGATCTCTCGGTCCTCGGGGATAGCCTCGATGACCTTTTGCGCGTTACGGGATGTGCAGCAATAGTCGGAGAGGGCTTTCACATCGGCCGTGGAATTCACATACGTGACGACGACAGCCTCAGGGTGGCGTTCTCGCCATGCCGCCAGTTGAGAGGCGGTTACGCACGCGGCCAGAGAGCACCCTGCCTCCAAATCGGGGAGAAGGACGAGCTTGTCGGGGCAGAGGATAGCGGCCGTCTCGGCCATGAAGTGCACGCCACAGAAGACGATCACCTGTGCCTCGGTCGCCGCCGCTTGCTGGCTGAGCCCCAAAGAGTCGCCGATGAAATCGGCGACCTCTTGGACTTCAGGGAATTGGTAGTTGTGGGCGAGGATGATGGCGTTACGCTTCTGCTTCCACTCCAGGATTTCGTTCGCGAGCTCGGCCAGTTCTTCGCAAAAGCTCGGGCTCTCGTATCGGCCCGGATACAAATCGGCGGCATAGCGCGTGAATCGTTCGTAGAAGATGCGACCGTCGAATCGTTCCATTTTCATCTCGACGACTCCTCGGAGGAAGACATTGTACCAGACCGGCTTCGTTCCCGCGAGTCGCGGGCATCGAAGTTCGGGCCGGTGAGGGGGGGACGACGGAGGAAAGACTTCACCCCAGGTGAGCGCCCCATCACCGTCCGATGTCGGAGACAAGCGCGTCTTGCGCGCTCCAGGCGATACGAGGGCCTCGGTCAACTCTCCGGGATTCGGACGCCAAGCTGCCACAGCAGGAAGCTCAGCTCATCGGTGATGTCCTCGATTTGTTTGCTGAGAGGCAATCCGCCCGAATGGCCAGCCTTCGTATCGTAGCGGAGGAGGATGGGGCGATCCGAAGCCGTCGCCGCCTGAAGTCGCGCCGCCATCTTCCGGGCATGGAGCGGATCCACGCGCGTATCGGCATCGCCGGTGATGAAGAGGACGGCCGGATATCGAGTGCCGGGCTTGACCTGGTGGTACGGAGAATAAGCGAGCAGATACCGGAACTGTTCCGGATCCTCTGAGGATCCATACTCTGGGATCCAGAATCGTGCGACCAGGAAGCGGTGATACCGGATCATGTCCAGCAGCGGATAGGAGCACACGACGGCGGCGAACAGATTCGGACGCTGTGTGAGCGCCGCGCCGACCAGAAGTCCTCCGTTACTCCCACCGGAAATGGCCAGGCGCGATGGGTTCGTGTAACCGTTGCGGATGAGCCACTCGGCGGCGGCCAGGAAATCGTCGAAGACATTTTGTTTCTTCTCCCGCATGCCGGCGCGGTGCCACTCCTCGCCGAATTCTCCTCCCCCGCGCAGATTCGGCAGGGCGTAGACGCCTCCCAGCTCCATCCACAGGACGGCGCGGGGGGAGAAGCTCGGGAGCATGCTCACGTTGAATCCGCCGTATCCGGTGAGCAACGTCGGACGCGATCCGTCGAGCTTCAGGCCGCGCGCATGGGCGATGAACATCGGGATGCGCGTTCGATCGCGCGATTCATACCAAACTTGCGCGACCTCGAACTGCTCGCTTCGGACCGGCGTCTTCACAGCCGCCCATACGTCGGAGGCTCCCGTGGTGATATCGTAGCGGTAGATCGTCGTCGGGATGTGGAACGAGGAGAACGCGTAGAAGACTTCGGGGCTGTTCCACCTCCCCCTCACGCCGCTGACCGAGCCGATGGCGGGCAGCGGGATATCGGCGAGGAATTTCCCCGTCGGATCGAACATCCTGATGCGCGCGACGACGTTCTCCAACGCATTCACGAGAATTCGGCCGCCGATCAGAGCGAAGCCGGTGATCACGGCGGGGGAGTGCGGGACGACCTCTCGCCATCGGTCGCGCGCCGCGATGTCTTTCATCTCGACGGCGAGGAGGCGACCCCGTGGGGCGTTCCAATTCGTCAGGAGATAGAGCGTATCTCCCGCCATCTGTCCGCTGAACCGCGCCGCGATGTCGTTCACGACCGTGAGGATGGGGCCAGAACGGGCGACGTCCTGGAGGTAGATCTCCGTTCGATGTCCTCCCGCACCGTGCGAAACCGTGAGGAGCAGGTATCGTCCGTCTTCAGAGAGCGTGGTCGTGATGATCTTGTCCACGCCGTAGCCTCGACCGAAAATCTCGCGATCGCGGGTGGGATCCTCTCCCCGCTTGTGGAAGTAGACGCGCGGTCCCTCGGGGGTATGGCGAGCGTAGTAGAACCCGCTCTTGTCCGGCGTGAGCGAGAGACCGGAATATCGTCCTTTGGGGAGCGCGTCGGGCAAATCGCGACGAGCTTCGACGTCGAAGAGACGGATGACGATCTCATCCTCTCCGCCTTGGCGCACGCCATAGGCGAGTAAGGTCCCATCTTCGGAGACGTCCAATAGGGTGACACTCGTCGTGCGATCCGGGCTCCACGGATGGGGATCAATGAGCGTCTCGTCCGGCCCCTGACGCCCTCGTCGCATGGCGATCACGAACTGCTCCTGATCGGCGCGCCGCCGAGCGAAGAAGTATCGGCCGCCGCGTTCGATGGGGAGTCCTATGGCGTCCACCCGCATCAGCTCAGCGAGGCGCCGTCGGATGTGCTCGCGTCCGACGACGGTATCCAACAACGCGCGCGTATAGGCGTTCTGCTCCTCGATCCAGGCGCGCGTCTTGGGGCTCCATTGATCCTCGAGCCAGCGATACGGATCACTGATCTCGACTCCATGGAGGACCTCACGAACCTCCTCCGTCGGAGTGTGCGGAGGCCGCTGAGGGCGTTGCGCTCTCACCCCCTCCCAGAAGGGAAGGAGAGCGCTGAGGAGAAGAAGAGCACATCCTCTGTATGAGGGTCGAACTTTCGCTCTTGGCATAACGGTTCCTCCAGATCTCGATAAGGTCTGCTCGGAGCGCGCGGCCCAGTATCGTGCCAAGCCGCAAGATCTCCGGGCGAGAGGGACGATCTCGTTACCGAACGCTTCCGGCCTCCGATCCCGCGTTTTCGACCGGTACATCTTTTTTCTCCTTGCGCTTATACTTCTCGAACCAGGCGAGCAGATAGAGCTGCTGCGCCAACTGGTGCGAGGGACGACGCCAACCGTGATATTCCTCCGGCATGCGCACAAGGAGCGTGTCCTTCTTGAGCATCTTCAAGGCGCGATAGAACTCTTCGCTTTGGCCGATCGGCGTGCGCAGATCGGCCTCGCCCGTCATGATCATCGTCGGTGTCTTCACGTTGGCGACATAGTGCAAGGGGGATCGGAGCGCGTATTCCATTGGGTCTTCCCAAGGGAATGCGCGGAACTGGTAGTACCAGTTGGGGCCATCGGTCGTACCGACGAACGAGTGCCAGTTGGTGACCGGGCGCATGGAGACGGCGGCCGCGAAACGATCCGTATGACCGACGATCCAGGCCGTGAGGACGCCGCCACCGCTTCCTCCGCACACAAAGAGGTTGCGTTCATCAATCCATCCTTTGGCGAGAGCGGCATCCACGCCGGCCATCAGATCATCGTAGTCCTTACCCGGATACGCATACTGGATGCCGTTGACGAAGTCTTGGCCATAGCCCGTACTTCCCCGCGGATTCGTGTACAGCACGGCGTAGCCGTTGGCTGCGAAATTCTGGAAGGCCCAGTTGAATGCGACGGTGTACATCGCCCACGGTCCTCCGTGGATCCAGAGCACCATCGGATACTTCTTCGTCGGATCGAACTCGGCGGGTTTGATCAACCATCCCTGAATCTTCCATCCATCCGATGAGGTGAACCACAGCTCTTCGACATCGCCGAGCGTGACGCCCGCCAGGACGTCTTCGTTGACATCCACGAGCTTCTTCATAGTGGTCGGGTCGCGCAGATTGAAGGTGACGAGCACGCCCGGTTCTTTGAAGCTCGAGCGCACGGTGGCGACCTGTCCATTCTTGGCGAGCGAGAAGCCCGAGAGGACGTGGGGGCCTTCCAAGACCTTTCGAACCTTTCCATCGAGTGAGGCGAAGTAGAGGCTCGTCGTCCCCTTCTCTCCGGCGAGGAAGTAAACGCCGGAGCCATCGGATGCCCAGGTCACCTCGGTGGGCGAGCTGGGAAGGTGATCGGCGAGGACGCGCTTTTGCCCCCCCTCTTTGTCCATCAGGTAGAGGTTCGAGATGTGAAAAGTGTAGCCCTTTTCATCGTAGCCCGTGTAGGCGATCCAACGGCCATCGGGGGAGACCGTAGGGTTCGTGTCCGGGCCGCGCCGATCCGTGAGGGGCGTGATGTCGAGCGTGCGCAGATCAACAGCGTAGATCTCTGTGTCCCCCTTCAGGTATTCCCAATCGGGCTTACGGATGGCCGAGACGTAGATCGTCCGGCCGTCGGCTGACCATTCGGGATCGGTGTGATTGTACGGACCACTGGTGATCTGACGCGGTGTGCCGCCGAGCGTCGCATCGATCACGAAGACGTGCATGTAACCGCGCGGGAGCAGGCCCTGACCGTCTCGTGCCCACGTGAGCCGATCCACGACGATAGCCGGTCGCGCCCATTGCGCTCCGGCCGGTCGCTCGGGCAGCTTGATCGGCAGGATGGGATCGGGGTCGGGAACGAGCATGGTGAACGCCAAATATTTTCCATCGGGCGACCACCGCAGATTGCTCGGCGCTCGCTCCAGATGCGTCAGCTGTGCGATCTCGCGCGTGTCCACCCACATCACGTGGATTTGCGTCGTACCATCTCGGTTCGAGAGGAAGGCGACGCGCCTTCCATCCGGGGACCATACCGGCGAACTATCGCGCCAATTCCCCGAGGTCAGCTCGCGCACGCGCGTGCCCGCGACGTCCACGATCCAGAGGTTGCTGTTGTACTCATCCCGCATCTTGTTCACCCACGTTCGGGTGAAGATGATCTGCTGACCGTCGGGCGAGATGCTGGGGTTCCCGACGGATTCCATCTCCATGAAGGTCTCCTTGTCGAGGAGCTTAACCTTCTTCTGGCCGAAGACTGGGGCGACGGCGCTCGCGAGCCCCAGAATGAGCGTCAGGGCGAGAACTCGGCGCATGCCATTTCTCATAGGCATCTCCTCCAAGAGAATAGGCTCAAACGATCCGTTCCACGTCCCCTAGGGGGACTTCGTCGAAGCAATAACTACGGTTGACGCACATCGTTCGGTTTCAGGCTACCGCACGCGGCCCCGAGCGGCGACGCGCCAGACGGCTTCCACGTGATCCCCGCGAATACCGTAGACCTCGTCGTGCAGGTTCACGACCGCGCAGACATGATTGGGGATGATCGTCAACCTCTCGCCGACGCGATAGCGACGGCGAGAACGGGAGATATCCAGATGTCCGTGTTCTTCCGAGAGGGCTTCCAGCTCCGCTTCCGGATCCTCGCGCACGAGGCCAAAGCCGCGGCCGTCGCCGATCGTGGGGTGCCCAATGCGGTACCGATCGCTGGAGAGAGTCTTCGACCCGCCGTCTACGATGGCGCGACCGGGGACGGCTGTACTGACGACCGTCACCAGAACTGAGAGTGCGCACTCTTCCAGGCGGGCCACACCAAGGCCCACCATCGTGCGATCGTTGAAGATGTACATCCCGGGACGAATCTCCGTCACGCCGAGGAACTCGTGGGAGATGTACGCCGTTGGAGTAGATCCACCGCTCACGATCTCGATCGGGAGGCCCGCGCGATCGAACGCCTCGTAGAAGCGCTGGAGACGAGCGTTGGTCTCCTCAAGGAGCCGACGTCGTTCGGGTTCGGGGACCATGAAGTGGCCGGGGTAGAACATCAGGCCACGAAAGTCTACGTTCGGCAGGTCCTGAATGAGGCGGGCCAGAGCGACGGCTTCCTCCGGCTGCGGGATGCCACACCGCCGGAAGCCGATATCCAACTCGACCAGAAGCCCAATGCGCACGCCGCGCTCGTGTGCGCTTCGAGAGATCTCGCGCGCTGCTCTCTCGGAGTCGAGCGAGACCATGAGCGAAGCGCGTTCTGCCAATGCCGCCAAACGCTCTGTCTTCTCCCGCCCGATGATCGGATAGGCGATCAGGAGGTCTGTAAGCCCAGCGTCCACCATCACCTCGGCCTCTCCCAATTTGGCGACAGTGATGCCCGAGGCGCCACTTTTGATCTGACGATGGGCCAACTCCGGGATCTTGTGCGTCTTCGCGTGGGGACGCAGCGCCAATCCGTGCTGTCGGCAGTATTCAGCCATGCGGGCGAGATTGCGCTCCATGATGTCGAGGTCAATGAGAACGGCTGGTGTCTCCAGATCGTGAATGCGCATTCCCCTCAACTCCGCACCCTGTTCCGGCGGAATTCTAAAGAGAGCGTGGGAGACTGTCAATCGCCCAGGCACCCCAGGTGAGGGTCCCGAACGGGCAGAAGGGGATGGGATCGTAGGGGGACTCCATCGAGGTCGTTCAGTCGGTTCGGCTTGCGGAGCAAAATCTCTCCCATCTAGTATTGAAGCATCAAGCCAATGAGGAGGAGCGTATGAGACGTGCGAGGTTCTGGATGTTTGCTGCTCTGCTCGTCATCGTCTTCGGAGGGAAGAACGTCTCCCGCACTCAGGAAGGGAACGTGGATATCCTTCGCACCACCGAGGGAGAGTTGAAGATCCGACCGATCATGCACGGAAGCCTCATGCTAGAATTCCGGGGGAAGGTTATCCATGTGGATCCCTGGAGCCGAGGGACCTATACGGGCTTGCCGAAAGCCGATCTCATCCTGATCACCGATATTCATCCGGATCACATGGATCGAGCGATGGTGGACCAATTGAAGAAAGAGACGACGGTGATTCTCGCGCCAGCGGCCGTTGCCGAAACTATCCGCGAAGCCCAGATCATTCGCAATGGAGAGACAAAGACTGTAGATGGGATCACCATCGAAGCCATCCCCATGTACAACCTCGTCCGCGGTCCGAGTCCGGGACAGCTCTATCACACCAAGGGGCGCGGCAATGGGTATGTGCTCACGCTCGGCGGAACACGGGTCTACATCTCCGGCGATACCGAGTGCGTTCCGGAGATCAAGGCCCTGAGGGGAATTGATGTGGCGTTCCTGTGCATGAATCTCCCCTTCACGATGCCGCCCGAGGAAGCTGCCGAGTGCGTGAAGGCCTTCCGGCCGAAGATCGTCTACCCCTACCATTATCGCAATTCCGATCTGAGCGTTTTCGTGAATGCGCTCAAGGGCGAGTCGGGGATCGAGGTGCGAGTGCGAAACTGGTATTGATTGTGACGGGGAACGGGAAGAATGGGGCGAGCAGCGGGATTTGAACCCGCAACCCCTTGATCCACAGTCAAGTGCTCTGACCAGGTTGAGCTATGCTCGCCACCGTCTTGCGGATGACATTGTACATGAAATCTGGCTCCTTGGCCAGTCTCTCGGATGAGGTTTTGCCGTTCTGTGGCTCATAGTCTCACTTGGCGAGGCGACTGACCGTCCACGCCCTGCTTCACCGACTCAACGGTCTTGGCAATCCTCACGGACCTCGATCGGCACTGTCAGAGCCTGTTCCCATAACGGCTATGGATGGCCGTGTCATTCTGAAGCTCTCGGGGCGTTCTCCGAGAGCCAGTGGCGGACGAAGGTGACGATCTCCTCGGCAAGCCGGGCTGCTTCCCGCGCGGCCTCCTGGGTATAGACCCGTGCGGGAATGCTCTCAGGCAGGCTATTCGGATAGCGGGTCGGCACAGAGTAACCATCCAGGATCGCCTACCGTTTCACTCGTTCGCCGAATTCCGGCCCCCAGTGAGCAGCACGGTGGCAGAGCCGCTCGATCGAGTGTCCGAGAACGATCTCCTCTCCCTGCGCATAGAGGAACGCTTTCAGCGCTTTCTCGCCCACGTGTTGAGATAAGAAGCACGCCCAGGTGATACCCACCGCGCTCGGCCAAGTCCTTGGTCCACCGCAAATCTTCCTCCGCCTGTTCAAGCCACCGCCATCCTTCTTCTAGGCGCTTCTTCTCATAAAGAGGGTGTGACGCAGGAACGGACTGTCCCGAAGAGCTTGGAATTCCCGTGGGGTATAGCACAGCAGATCCACGTCTACAGGAGCAGCCAGGCATTCGTACAACATGCGCACTCGGTCCACAAACTCTCTCTCCGTGTCAGTGAGAAGGTCTCTTCGGCCTCGAGCATAAGAGCCGAAGGTGCTCACCCGCTCGACCTCCTCCATGCGCGCAAGTGTGGCGACAAGGCGCGTGAGCGTATGCTCCAACAAAGCGATGTATTCAGCCCGGTCTCGGGAAAGCGCCATCGGCGGCACGTCCGTTTCTTGGGACAACTCTTCCTCTTTTGAGCGAGATCATCACCCCCCAGTTTGGGAATAGCCCGCCTGTACTGAGAAGGCGCGCCCCTCACCCCCCATCTATCTGATGAGAGGCGGCCTAAAGTCCCGATGTATCAGCACGTGCGAACGTTCACTACTTTTTCTTTCTTGCGCTCGCCTTCTTCGTTCCTTTGGCGGTTTTCTTCGTTGTCTTCGCCGCGGTCTTGGCAGCCTTTTTCGCCGGCTTCTTCGCCGCCGCTTTCTTAGCGGGTTTCTTGGCGGCTGTCTTCTTCGCCGCCGGTTTCTTGGCCGCCGCCTTCTTCGCCGGCTTCTTCGCCGCCTTCTTGGCGGGCTTTGCGGCCGGTGGAGCAGCCGGGGCGACTCCCGTCTCAGGTGGGGCTTCAGGAGCGACCGAGGACGTTGTGGTCAAGGCCTCCGGTTCAAATTGCATAGGCTCTCCTCCTTGCTGAGATTTGCCGCCCGTCGGATCAGCGGATCGGAAGGGGGCGTGTCCTCCCGGATCCTCGCTCCCGACAAGCGGGCCTCAATGTTTGAAATGCCTGACGCCGGTGAAGACCATAGCGAGGTCATGCTCATCCGCGGCAGCGATCACTTCCGCGTCGCGGATTGACCCTCCCGGCTGAATGATCGCGCGAACCCCGTGCCGAGCGGCTTCATCCACACCATCCCGGAAGGGAAAGAAGGCGTCCGAAGCCAACACGGCTCCTTCCTTGGGAAGGACCGCCTTCAAGGCCGCGAGCTTAACCGAATCCACACGGCTCATCTGTCCAGCCCCTACGCCGATGAGCTGGCCCGGTCGAGCCAGGACGATCGCGTTCGACTTCACGTGCTTGCACACGATCCAGGCGAAGCGAAGAGCGTCCCACTCTTCGGAGGTCGGTTCGCGTCGTGTCACGACTCGGAGCTGTGAGTCGTCCCAGACGAGCCGATCACGGGTTTGCAGCAGAATGCCCCCACGGATACGCTTGAAGTCGTAGTCGCCCCATTTCTTCTCCTCATCAGGCGCGGACCGATCTCCGAGCATTACCCGGAGGTTTTTCTTCCGTGAGAGGAGAGCGAGGGCTCCTGGCTCGTATCCCGGAGCAATGATCGCTTCCAGGAAGAGTTCGAGGAGTGCGTGGGCGGTTTCTTCATCGACTCGGCAATTGAAGCCAACGATTCCCCCAAAGGCGGAGACAGGGTCGGTGGCCAAGGCCTTTCGGTACGCTGAGAGCGGGGTCTCGCCTGTGGCTACTCCACATGGGTTCGTATGCTTAATGATCACGCACGCGGGCTCGGCGAACTCTCCAACGAGCGCCCAGGCAGCATCCAGATCCAGATAGTTGTTGAAGGACAGCTCCTTCCCCTGAAGCTGTCGAGCTGCAGCCACGCCCGGCTCATCGTGCGGGATTCGGTAGAGAGCGGCCTTTTGATGGGGATTCTCGCCATAGCGGAGAGTCTCCGAGCGGTGCAACGTGAGCGTCAACCGCTCCGGGAGCTCCGCTTCTGGTCTCATGTTCACCTCTTCCCCCACCGGATGGAGCCGGTTGACGAAGAAATCAGCAATCGCGGCATCGTATTCCGCGACATGGGCGAACGCCTTTTGCGCCAGGCGAAACCGCGTCGCTAAGCTCACACCTCCCTGGGTCCGCAGTTCTTCAAGGAGCGACCCATAGTCCGTCGGGTCCACGACGACGGCCACATCGTGAAAGTTCTTTGCCGCTGCGCGGATCAGCGTCGGTCCCCCGATGTCAATGTTTTCAAGAGCTTCGGCGAGCGTCACCTGTGGGCGCATCACCGTCTGGACGAAGGGATACAGGTTCACAACGACCAGATCAATGAGTGGAATGCCATAGGCAGCGACCTGGTGCTCGTGTTCCGGATCTCGGCGCACGGCCAGCAGTCCGCCGTGGATCATCGGGTGAAGAGTTTTGACTCTTCCTCCCAGGATTTCCGGGAACCCCGTGATCTCAGAAACATCGCGAACGGGCAGATGAGCCTTCCTGAGGAAGGCCGCCGTGCCCCCCGTCGAGATCAATTCAACTCCTTGAGAATGAAGATGTTGGGCGAATTCAAGGAGCCCGCTCTTGTCCGAGACGCTCAGCAGTGCGCGTGTGATCTTCAGCGTCATTCGCCGTCCTTCCCCGCGATGTCCTCCTTTCGTTCGTTCACGCTTGTAGTTCCCCCCTCCACGCGATCGCCTCACATGTTGCGACACAATTATAGTGCGATTCGCGTGATTTGGGAATCCCCCCCTTGCGTTGCGGAGATGAAAAATGAGCGGGAGAATGATGCGAGGGCTGACATTTTGGAGAGCTGTTTGCGTCCTATGAGTGGAAATGCGGTGGCCGATCGCGCTCACGGCCTGGTGATGTAGCTCTGCCGAGCCGCTTCTACACGGAGTCCGGGGCGTTTTACTCGGACGCGGATACGGTGTCGGGTCCCGGGGAGCGAGTCGGGAGCATAGTACCCGATGTAGTATTGGCTCCACAACTCTTCCACAATATCTTGGAGAATCGGTGTGAGGTCGAGCGTCGCCCGAGGATGGAGCAGTTCGGGCGCAGCGCCTACGATAAAGAGCCGTCCTCCGGTGCGACGGGCGATTTCGGCGAGCCCCGCAGCTATGGGACGAGGGCGCAGGCGTCCCTCGGTAGGGGAGTAGAGGGGGATGACGATGATGTAGGTCGTGATCCCCGCCGCTTCAGCGACGCGAAGGCACTCGGTGGGGCTCACCGTACTCGCCGTGTCCAATCCATCGGTCACAACCAGGACCACTTTTCGCACATGTGCCTCCGGGAGCGCGGCCAGGCGCTCGAAGGCGAAAAGGAGAGCATCGAAGATGGCCGTCTGAGTCCACATCGGACGGTGGTGCGCCAACGCGCGTTCGAGCGCGGCCCTCTCTGTCGTGAATCCTTCAATAAGGGGTTCCGGTCTTTCATGGAAGCGAATGAGGCTCACTCGGACTTCAGGCCCGAGCCACCGAAGGAGACTCCGAATGGCCGAAGCGTGGGCTGACCAGGCCGTCATGACGCTTCCACTGGCATCGAGCAGAAGGCTCAGAGCCAAGGGGCGGGAGAGCTGGCCTGAAGTGGGCTCAGTCGAGAAGAACACGATCGCGTGCCGCCGGCCGTTATCGAAGATGTCGAAGTCCTGTGCCGAGAGTCCTCGGACAATGCGGCCCTGTCGATCCCTCACCGTCACGGGGACAAGAACGAGGTCCGAGCGCAAGGTGATTTGAAGGGAGGCTCCAAGCAACAGGGCGAGGCCGAGTCGGCGCGCCCCGAAGAAGCGTGAGGGGAAGGTTCGGAGAACTTGCCTCATCATCCGAATCCCGGAGCGCGTCGCTCAGGAGATCGTGATGGGAAAGGGCATGAAGCTGAGAATGAAGACAATCAGGGCGAGGATTCCCAGGGCTTTCCGCCGACGGTCAAGCGGTTCGTGCTCGTCCCCGACGGGAGGGTGTTTCAACCCGATCAGCAATCCGAGGAGTCCGACATAGACGAACCATCCTGCCCATCGGTGGTGGGCATAGGCATAAAAGGCCAAGCCGATCATCACCAAGAAAATCCCCCGTGCCGTCCAACGGTGACCGCGCTGTCCGAGGAGAGCATAGGCGATATGCCCGCCGTCCAGTTGTCCAAGGGGCAGCAGGTTCAGACTCGTCGCGAGCATTCCTACCCACGCTGCGAAATGCACAGGGTTCCAACGGATTGTAATCGGCAGGTCGAAAGCCCGTTGCAAAAGGAGGAACAGGACCGGGTCGTTAAAGGTGATGACCCCCTCGGAAGGGGGAAGAGGAGGGGCGGGATCGGCGAACCAGAGGCCGACGATCGCAGCCGGTACGGCGAAAGCGAATCCGGCGAGTGGACCAGCGATCCCAACGTCAAAGAGCGCCCGGCGCGAGCGAATAGGCTCATGGATGCGAATGAACGCTCCGAACGTCCCAATACCCACAAGGGGAGGAGCCGGGATGAAGTAGGGCAAGCTCGCCCGAATCCCATAGTATCGGCACGCGAGGTAGTGTCCCAGCTCATGTGCCAGCAGAATCGTCAAGAGGGTGAGCGAATAGGCGAGGCCGCTGGAGATAACGGCGGGGTGGGTGAGCGCAACGTTCAAGTTCTCCCACTCGACCTCGCTCAGGGCGAAGAATACCCCGGCCAGGAACGTCGTCGCAAGCGTGCTCAGAAAGAGAACAGCGTGCAGAATCAGGCGCCGAATCGGGATGCGAAACTCCCGCGTTGAGGGAGTCTCCAACGGGGGCGGGGATTCCATCGGATAGAGCGTGCGTCCGTTCACGCCAATCGTTCAGCGCAGCTCCTTCCCAGGCTTGAAACGAATCGTCTTTCCTTCAGGGATCGGCACGACAGCTCCCGTCTTTGGATTCCGCCCGATCCCACGTTTGCGCGGTCGGACCGAGAAGACTCCAAAGCCTCGGAGTTCGATTCGATATCCGTTCTTCAATGCCCGCTTCATGGCTTCGAAGAATGCATCTACGGCCATCTCAACCCGGCTCTTCGGCAAACCCGTCCTTTCTGCCACGCGGTTGACGATGTCTTGTTTGATCACCGGAACGGCCTCCTCGATTCAACCCGTTGAGTATGCGTCACTTGATCAAGTGGCCATTATAGGCCCCCGATCCCATGGTGTCAAGCAGCCTCAGCACACGATTCTCCACAACGTGCTTCGTGAGATCGCGCGGGGACCCAGAGGGTCCCGACTCGATCTTGAGTGGGCGAGGACCGCCCTTTCGAGAGAGCGTCTGTCCTTTGAGCCACTATTTCCTCTTCTTCGTGTCCTTCATGAAACGGGCTTCGCCCTCACGAGCGTCGGCATTGGCCAGTTCCGTCGCCTCCAGTGCGCGCTCCAAGGCATTCAGAGCTTCGGGGCTTGTGAGCTTCTCTTTGAGAGCCTTCAAGCGCGGCAGAAACTGGTCAGTTGTTTCTCGAAAGGTCTTCAAAGCCGGATGCAGGAACTCATTCTCCGGGTCCTGGCCATGTGCGTCCTCAATATTGAGGATCGTTTCGTCAATGGCCTTGATATAGTGCTGGAGGAGCTCTTCGGGCGTTCCTTTCGGGAGGGGACCCCATGCGTCTTCCTCTTTTTTCGAGAGTGGGACCGTTGCCCGCTCCAGGGCCAGGAGGCGGCGTTCGGCGATCTTCATGAGCACTTTCACGCGCAGGTCGATGCGCTGCGCCTCTTTTATCTGCTCGATCTCCTTACTCGTGAGGTAGTCTCCGGACTCTTGCGCCCACCGAGGTGGATCGAGTGGTCTCAGGACGCTCAGGACCATGAGTATGGGAAGCCATCTCCGTATTCGCATATGCTTTCCTCGTCCTCTTATTTACTGGAGCCGCGTCAGGCGGATCCAGAATGGAATGGCCATCTCACCGGGAATCGTGCGATCGCCATCGGCGATGAGAATATCGCCTTCGATATCGGTCGTTCCGAGGGGTGGGAGAGACATCACCTCGAGAGATACGGTCACCGTCGTGCTCTCTCCCGGCAGCAAGCGAAGCGTTATTGCACTGAGCGTCACGCGGGCGAACGGAGCGCCCGAAGCTAAGACGGCGCGCAGGCGGTATTCGGTCGGCACAGACGATTTGTTCGTCAGGCGGAACGAGCGCTCGAAGGTCGTCGGGCCTGTGAGGATCGGACCTATTAAGACCTGACGGCCGAAGCTGAGGCTCGCCGGGAGGGCGAGAGTCTGCAAGCGGGCGGCGGCGGGGAGATTCAGCAGTCCCGCGCCCCGATCCAGCACGCTGAGTCCCGCCATCTCCGGTGGCCGTGTCGCCGTCGTCACCAGAGCTGACTTAATCTCGGCAGGCGTCCAATCCGGGTGGAGCTGACGCAGCAATGCAGCGGCTCCCGCAGCTCGCGGCGCTGAGAAGCTCGTTCCTTGCGAGAAGGCGAAGCCCGAGGGGTCGTAGAGGGTGCTCTGGCCGATATCCGGGGGAGACGTCGGAAAGCGGTTCTCACCGCGCGGATCATCGTCTTGGACCGCTGCGTAGCTTCCTGTCCCCACGGTCACCAGGTCCGGCTTGATCTGATAATCATTGCTCGGTCCGCGCGAACTGAAGGACGCTAGGAAGTTCGGCGTATCTGGGAACGTCCGAGGTTCTTGAAGATGCACTGAAGCACGCGTGATCTGATTGCGGGCGTGATCTCGCGCCAGCAGAGCCTTCAGCCGCAACCCCTCGGAGCGTGTGATAGACAGGGCTGGAAGCGGCGCTCCTTGCAGGTCCATGCGAAAAGGCGCATCTCCGCCTTCCGGAGAGTTGTAGATGACGACGGCAATAGCCCCAGCTTGCGCAGCATTGACGACCTTGGTATAGAACGTGCACTGTCCTCGCTGTACGAGGGCGAGGGCATCTTTCAATACCCCGGCCGGGAGGGGATCACAAAGAAGCCCGGGGGCTTCGCCATCCATGAGATCCACATCTAGGAGCGGACCCACAAGCCGCGCGGGAAACGGAGCAGCACCGTTAGCGCCGCGAATGCCGGAGATCTCCAGGTCTTCAGCGTCCACGCGGAGCAGGGCGCGAGCGACTCCGTCGCTCACATGCCCGTTGGTCGAGGCCCCAACGGTGAGCGCTTCGCTTGATTCCGCAGCGCCTCCGATCGTTCCCCCGGCGGAATTGAAGGGGGGAGAGACCCCTTTGTTCCCGGCCGCGATGACCGAGAGCACGCCCGCTTGTGCCGCGTTGTTCACGGCGATCACCTGGGCGTTGAACGCGGGATCACTCGTCGGTGGAGTGCGAGGGCCAAAGCTCATATTGAGGATGTCCATGCCGTCCTGTACGGCTTCTTCGATGGCTGCCACGATGTTATCCGTGAAGGCGCGGGGAGCGAAGATACGATAACTGCCGATGTACGCCTTCGGGGCAACACCGCTCAGGGTGACGGGGCGCGCGCCGGGAATACCGCGGAGACTCACGCTCGCTCCCGCGGCGCAACTGGCGACATGGGAGCCATGCCCGACCAAGTCCTGCGCCGTTCGATGCCCGGGATCGAGCCGCGGATCGGTCTCGTCGAAAATCGAGCGGATGACCTTGGCGACGATGACCTTGCTTGTCGCGAGGGTGAGATCGCCACGCGGGAATCCCTGGGGCGGGTGCACATCCGGATCGTGAAACATCGGGTTGCTGAAGTCCACCCCGGTATCGAGGATGCCGATCTTCACGCCGCGACCTGCGTTTTCCCGACCTCCGAGCATCTCCCAGACGGCAGGAACGCCCATCAGGTCATTGCTGACATCGAGCACGAGGGGCGCGATGGGCTCAGCAGCCAGTTCGTATTCGACCACGGGCAGAAGGGCTTTCACTTCCGGGTGGCTGACAAGCGCCGGAATGTCCGAGGGAGGGACCAAAGCGACAAGGCCATTGAGCACGATGTGGTAATGGTGGAGGACCTGTACACGGGGGAGACTCTGCTCGAGTGTGCGGAGAAAGGCTCGGTGCTTCTGTTCCAAGTAGTTCATGTATCGGCGGCTCGCTTGGGACTGCGTGTCCAATTTCCCCCGGCGCTGATTATGAGGAGAGGCGCGGAGGCTCGTGGCTTCAAGCCCCGGTATGCGCCCGTCGTAAGTTGCCAGAGGCTCGTCGCGAAGCTGGATGATGAACGCCTTTCGGTCTCCGAAGCTGAGCGTCTGCTCGGCGGCGTGCACGGCTTGAGCGAGCTTGGCCAGGAGCAGAGAAGGGGTGTCCCCCATGCTCTTGGGGTCGCCGGAGGGCCCATGACCGGTGGGATCCGTCGGCGCAAGCGCCACAGCGAGCGAGAGCCCGATCCGCAGAAGGGTGCCCAAAAGATCAAGAGTGCTTATCATGGTTCGGGTTTCAGAGGTGCAGAAGCTTCCACCGAGATGGGTTCTCTTTGCCCAAGGCGCAGTAGAGTGAGGGCCTTCATGACCGGCCCATGCGCGACGTAGGTGCTGGCCAGAGAGATCAACACCCACTGGGAATAAAAGTAGATGCCGGCTACAAGGAGCGAGAGCAGAAGCAGTGTCCAACGAGGGCTGAGCGCACTGACGCCCAAGTCCTTGAAACTGCGGTATCGGATTGTGCTGATCATCAATCCGCTCAAGAGAGCGACCAGAAGAAGGAGGAGAAAGCCGAGGAGCGCGCTCTCCACCCGAAGAGAGACACCGAGCACCGTGAAGGAGTGAGTGGGAGACGCCACAAGCGGTGTGGGGGAGAAATGCACGATCGCGGCGATCAATCCCGCTGCTGCGGGGATAGGCAAGCCGACAAATTGTCGTCGGTCTTTCGCCGTTGTGACGCGCCGGGCGTGCACATTGAATCGCGCCAGGCGAAAAGCGCCGCACACCAGATAGAGGAAGGAGACGACCCATGCCGCCTTCCCCATCTCTAACCCGTAGATGTCGGGCGTCGTTCCATATCCCCACGCATATGCGAGCAGAACAGGGGCCAGACCGAACGAGAGCACGTCGGCCAGGCTGTCCAGCTCGAGGCCAAAGTCACTTGTGGTCTTCGTCATTCGGGCGATACGTCCATCGAGGGCATCAAAGAGCACGGCGAAGCCGATCGCCTTGGCCGCGTGATCAAAAAGGCGTGCCGCCTCCAGCGCGTCCGTCCAGAGCGCTTGATACCCTTTGAGGGCAGCGATCACCGCATAGAAGCCGCAAAAGACATTAGCCGTCGTAAAGAGGCTTGGGATGACGTAGGCTCCGCGGCGTCGCCCGCTTTCGATGGGGATATAGCCGGGGATGGGGTTCTCGCTCATTCCTGGAACCTCGCGAGGATCGTACTCCCGCCGAGGACACGATCACCTACACGCACGAGCACCTCCACGTCCGGTGGGAGGAGGAGATCCGTTCGGGAGCCGAATTTAATCATGCCGATGCGTTCCCCCCGCCGGACGAGATCGCCCGGGCGTTTCCAACAGACGATACGGCGTGCCAGAATGCCCGCGATCTGTTTGAGAACCAGATCCGCGCGCTCTCCCGCGATCCGAATCTCCGTCTGTTCATTCACCACGGAGGCCTCCGCTTTCAGTGCTGGGAGGAAACGACCGGGACGGTAGTGAATGGCCGCAATGCGTCCTGTCATCGGCGCGCGGTTCACGTGTACATCCAGAGGCGAGAGGAAGATGGAAATGCGCACCGGCGATCGCGGATCCCTGGGCTCAAGCGGAGCGAGCGCGACCACGCGACCATCGGCGGGAGAAACAATCGCGCGCTCGTCATCAGGGATCGTTCGGTCGGGATCGCGGAAGAAATAGGCGAGGAAGAAGGCCAGGCCAAGGCCGAGGACGCCCATGAGCCAAAGGCCCAGCCACAGACCTACGACTGCCGGCACCACGGCCGCAGTGATATAGGGCCATCCCTCTCGAACGATCACGATCTCTTCCTCCTCGGAGGAGGCTTTCAGGAATGCCCGCGAGAGATCTCGCAGGGGTGCCCGTTCCGCGTCTCTTGGCGTCCGCGTCAGACGATCGCCGGATTCGCTCTATTTCGAGCTCAACTGCCGCCTGTAGCGGTTGAGCAGGGCTTCCATCTTGTCCTTCACAAGGAGCTTCTTCTTCTTCAGGATCGTTTCTTCTATCAGCTCCTCCGGCGTGGGATAGGGCAGGGCCATCAGCTCGCTCAAACGCGCTTCGTATTGCTGATGCTCCAGGACGAGGGCGCGAAATTCCGGATCAATGGCCATCAGATGCTCTTTGAGAGACACGGAGTTGGCATCCATTCCCCTCCCTCCTCGTGACGTGATCGTGGCCTCTTGTCCTGTCATCCTCATGCGCAGGGCGAATGGTAGTACAAAACCTCGGCAGAGGCAAGAAGTCACGTGCTGTGGAGGCTCAAGGCGCCTCGGAGAGCACCTTGCGCGGCTTCCGGGGAGAGGGGGGCACAGGGATTCTTCGTGTAAGATCGCGGGAGGGCTCCTACGCGATCGAAGACGCCGATGTGGTGAAGTCGCAGCGCATGAGGAGCGCGTCTTCTCGAGGATTCGTGTAGTAGTCCTTCCGACGGCCGCATACGGAGAATCCGAGCTGGCGATACAGGCATTGAGCCGGGAGGTTAGACATCCGTACCTCCAAAATCGCGCATCGCGCTCCGCGAGCTTGGGCCAGGGTTCGTCCCTCGCACAGCAGAGCGCGCGCGATGCCCTGACGGCGAAAGTTCGGATGTGTGGCCACGTTGTGAATATGCCATTCGTCGAACACGAGGGTGGAGCAGAGGAAGCCAAGGACGCGGCGGGGAATATCCGGGGCTTCCGGGCGGGCCACGAGAAGAATCGAGCGCTCCGGCAGGGCGAGTTCACGCGCGTAGCCGCGATAGCCCCACCGGCTCACCTGAGACACCTCTTCGATCTCGACCACTTCCGGAAGATCGTCCTCGCACATGCGATCAATCCGGAAGGGGATGAGACTGTGACCGCCATCGGACTTCCGCATCGGGAGGTCTCACGTAGAGCGCCTCGAGGGTCGCCCCTTCGAGGAGGATGCCCTCCGGGAATCGGCGGGCGGCTAAAGCCGCAACCGCGGGGGCGAGAAACGGGGGACGTTCAAGGAGCATCCATCCCCGCGCGGCCTGTGGAGCATGGGAATAGGAGACGAGCGTTCGTCCCCGGTGCCGCGCCGCGTCGGCCAGCGATGCTCTCAGGGGTGCCGCCGCATCGCATACGAAGACGAGCGTCTCTTGGTCCTCCAGCGAGGCGACCACTGTCTCCGGTCGCATCACGCTCGGTTCGCCGAGTGCGCGGAGCGCACCATCCGGAGCAATGTGAAAGAGCTGGACGTACACGTCGCCGCGCAGGGCATCCCGACAGGCGCAGATCGTTCCGCTCATGCCGGTGCTATAGGCCAAAGCCTCGAGGGCGCTGATGCCCAGAGCAGGTTTGGTGAGCGCCTGCGCGAACCCTGTGACCGACGCAATACCCACGCGCACGCCCGTGAACGATCCGGGACCGATTGCCACGGCGAAGAGCGCGATCTGTTCGAGAGGGAGTCCGGTGCGACGGAGGAGGAAATCCACATCCTCGTGGAGCATCTGCGAATGCGTTCCCGGACGCCAGCTCCCCACGACGGCCAGCAATTCCGACCCCTGTTGGAGGGCGATGCTCCCGCGCTCGGACGTCGTGTCCACGGCCAAAATCAGCGGCGCTTCTGAGGCGACGACAGTCCTTGTCATCTCTCTGTGAGAATCGCTCATTTGACACGTCCGACAGGCAAATTATATATTCTGCATCCCTATGGAAACAACGCGAGCGCGCGAGGGGCGAATCGGGCCAGACATCTCCAAAGCGCGCGCACAGGGCCGGGGGGTCGGATGAGTTCCGGATCGCTCACGCCGATGCTCAAGCAGTACCATGAGATCAAGCGGCGCTACCCGGGCACGTTGCTCTTCTTCCGACTCGGCGATTTCTACGAGCTCTTTTACGAGGATGCGATCATCGGCGCGCGCGAGTTGGAGATCACGCTCACGGCGCGGCATAAAGAGCGTGGAGCCCCTGTGCCCATGTGCGGTGTACCGCACCATGCCGTGATGGGGTATATTGCGAAGCTCATTCGCAAGGGGTATCGCGTCGCTCTCTGCGATCAGGTGGAAGAGCCGAAGAGCTCCACAAAGCTCGTTCGGCGAGAGGTCGTGCGGATCATCACGCCCGGCACGGTCTTGGAGGGGCAACTGCTGGAGGCGAGCGAGAATAATTACCTGGCGGCCGTGTGTGGGACGGGAGAAGCGGTGGCCGCCAGTTTCCTCGATGTTTCGACGGGAGAGTTCGTCGTCACGGAGTTCGTCGGGGAGCGGGCGTGGGAGCAGCTTCTGGAGCAGATGGAAGCTTTCGCGCCGCGCGAGGTGGTGTACCCGAAATCTCTGGAGTCACTTGTGGCGGTGTATGTCCGGGGAGAGGCGGCGCCTTCCGAGGAGGGGGTGGATCGCGAGCGTCCCCGTGAGCGCACCGTTTTCGATCGAGCGGCGCGGACGCCGCTCGACGATTGGGTCTTCGACGTCGCTCATGCGCAGTCGCTCTTGTGCGAGCACTTTGGCGTTTCCACGTTGGACGGCTTTGACCTCGCCGGACACGACTTGGCCGTGCAGGCCGCCGGAGCGGCGCTCCATTACGTGCGCGAGACGCAACGGGCGCACGCGGCGCACATCAGTGGGATCTCCTTTTTCCGCCCCTCGGAATTTATGATCCTGGACCCGACGACGGTTCGGAACTTGGAATTGGTCGAGGCCTTGGATGGGTCGCGCGAGCATACGCTCTTTGCGGTGTTGAATGCGACGGTGACGGCCATGGGGGCGCGGCTGTTGCGGCAGTGGATCCTGCGCCCGTGTTGTCGTCTGGCGGAGATCGGAGCTCGACTCGATGCGGTCGAAGAGCTGGTGCGCCGAACTGTGCTGCGCGACCAGGTGCGCGCGCGCTTGAAGCGCATTCAGGATCTCGAGCGCTTGCTGGCGCGGGTGACCATGGGAACGGCCACGCCGCGCGACCTCGCTGCTGTGCGCCACAGCCTGGCCGTCGTGCCGGAGATCAAAGAGTTGTTGCGCGAGGCGACGGCCTCGCTGCTCGAAGTGCTGCGGGAGAGCCTGGATGAGTTGTCGGACCTGCGCGCGCTTCTGGAGGCGGCGCTCGTCGAGAATCCACCGGCGGCGCTCGGCGAGGGACCGACGATCCAGAGAGGTTTCCACGCGGAATTGGACGAGCTGCGGGCGCTGGTGGCCGACGGCAAGAGCTACATCGCCCGATTGGAGCAGCAGGAGCGAGCTCGGACGGGCATCCCTTCGCTCAAGGTGAAGTTCAACCAGGTCTTCGGCTATTTCATCGAGGTGAGCAAGGCGAATCTTCATCTTGTGCCGCCCGACTACGAGAGGAAGCAGACGCTTGTCGGGGCCGAACGCTTCACAACGCGGGAGCTGAAGGAGTATGAGGCGAAGGTCCTCGGAGCGGAGGAGCGCATTCTGGAGCTCGAGCGGGAACTGTTTCATGGGCTGCGCGAGGAGGTGGCCCGGGCGACTCGCCGTCTTCAAGCGACGGCGCGTGCGCTCGCGCATCTGGACGTCGTGGCGGCTTTGGCGGAGACGGCCGTCCGTCGCCACTATCGGCGTCCCGTCGTGACCGAAGGGGATGAGCTCCTCATTCGCGCCGGACGTCATCCGGTCGTCGAGGTGCAGCTGGGTCGGTTCGTCCCGAATGATCTCTACATGAACAATACGACCGATCGGCTCCTCATCATCACAGGGCCCAACATGGGGGGCAAGAGCGTCTATCTCCGACAGGCGGCTCTCATCTGCATCCTGGCTCAGATGGGGTCGTTCGTCCCCGCCGAGGAAGCTCGTGTGGGCCTTGTGGATCGCATTTTCACGCGCGTGGGATCCTCGGACAGCGTCGCCGGCGGGCGCTCGACGTTTATGGTGGAGATGATCGAGACGGCGAAGATTCTGAATACCGCCACGCCGCGCAGTCTCGTTCTGCTCGATGAGGTGGGGCGCGGCACGGCCACCTTCGATGGGCTCTCGATCGCGTGGGCTGTGGCCGAATATCTCCACAACAACGCCAATCATGCCGCCAAGACGCTCTTTGCGACGCACTATCATGAGCTGACGGAGTTGGCGCGTGTCCTCCCTGGGGTGCGGAATTACCAGGTCATGGTCAAGGAATCTCGGGGAGAGATCCTCTTCTTGCATAAGGTCGTCGAGGGGAGCGCGAATAAATCCTACGGGATTGAGGTCGCGCGATTGGCGGGATTACCGCGATCGGTCATCGCGCGCGCGCGGGAGATCCTGGAGAATCTGGAGGCGAACGAGCTGGATCCGATGGGACGGCCGCGATTGGCCGAGCATCTGCCGGGTCGAGAGGGATGGAAGCGTCAGCCCTCGCTCTTTGAGGCAGCTCATCGGTCGCTCCTTGAGGAGTTGCGCGCTCTGGATGTGGATCGGCTCTCTCCGGAGGAGGCGAAGCGGTGGCTTCAAGAAGCCAAGAAGAAGCTCCTCTGAGTCTCTCCGGGAGAGGGGAGCTCCGTCATCCGAGCACGAGGTTCTGTGTGATCCCGCGGAGGGGGAGAAGATCCCGGTGTGGTAGAATTATGGTGCGAGGAGACCGCCCATGGCCGACGTGAAAAAGGGAGCACCAAAGGCGTCGTCCGAGGAGCGTCCGGAGAAACGCCTCTTCTATGACTACCTTCGCCGGAAGGGATTGAAGCGGACGGCGCAGCGCGATCTCATCCTGGAGACCTTCTTGGAGAGCGAGAGGCACATCACAAGCGAGGATCTCTATCGCCGGGTTCGGGAGCGCGATCCGACCGTCGGGTTCACGACGGTCTATCGCACGCTCAAGCTGCTCACCGAGTGCGGGATTGCCCGCTCCATGCAACTCGGCGATCGGTACACGCACTACGAGCGCGGTCTGGATGAGCAGCATCATGATCATCTCATCTGCATCGAGTGCGGGGGGATCACCGAGTTCTTCAGCCAGCAATTGGAGAACATTCAGGCCGAAGTCGTGCGGCGGCACGGCTTCCAGATGGTGGATCATAGTCTGCGCATCTGGGGGATTTGTCGGGAATGTCAGCGGAAACGGGCGTTCGAGAAGCGATGAAGAGTGCGACTCCCGTGCGAGCCGACTCCGACGTCGTCCTCGTTTTAGATTTCGGCTCGCAGTATACGCAGTTGATCGGTCGGCGGGTTCGGGAACTGGGCGTGTATTCCGAGATCGTCCCGTTTCATGTTCCTGTTGAACAGATTCGAGAGCGCGGGCCGCGGGCGCTCATCCTCTCCGGGGGACCGCGATCGGTCTACGAAGAGGGAGCACCGCGGTGCGATCCTGCGCTTTTTGAGGTCGGGATTCCGATCTTGGGCATCTGCTACGGGGTGCAACTGATGGCGCATCTGTTGGGGGGACGCGTCGTGCCCTCGGATCGGCGGGAGTATGGGGCCGCCCGCTTGACCGTTGTCGCCGAGAGTCCGCTCTTTGCCGGACTGCCTCGCGAGATGACCGTGTGGATGAGTCATGGGGATGAGGTGCAGGAACCGCCTGAGGGATTTCAGATCGTGGCCCGCACCGAGCGCGCCATTGGAGCTATCGCCTCTCCGGAACGAGGGCTCTACGGCGTGCAGTTCCATCCTGAGGTCGCCCATACCCCCTACGGGCGCGAGGTCTTGCGCCGCTTCCTCTTCGACATCGCCGGATGTCGGGGGGGGTGGCGTTTGAGCACCTTCATCGAGTCGGCCATCGAGCGGATTCGGGAGCAGGTCGGATCGGGACGCGCCCTGTGCGCGCTCTCCGGAGGCGTAGATTCGTCCGTCGCGGCGGCTCTTGTTGCTCGCGCCATCGGCTCCCGCGCCATCGGTCTCTTCGTAGATAACGGCCTTTTGCGCCGGGGGGAATTCGAAGAGGTGATGCGCGCGTACGCGCAGATGGGGATACGCGTGCGAGGCGTGCGCGCCGGAGAGCGCTTCTTGGAACGACTGCGCGGCGTCACCGATCCTGAGCAGAAGCGAAAGATCATTGGCGCGGAATTCATCGCCGTCTTTCGGGAAGAAGCGGCGCGACTTGGTCCGGTGGAGTTCCTCGTGCAAGGGACGACCTATCCCGATGTCATCGAGTCCACGTCCGTCCGAGGACCGTCGGCCGTCATCAAGAGCCATCATAACGTGGGCGGATTGCCGGAACTGCTCGGCTTCCGACTGATCGAACCTCTGCGCGAGTTATTCAAAGACGAAGTGCGCGAGGTAGGGCGGCAGTTGGGTGTTCCTCCGGAGATCTTGGAGCGGCATCCGTTTCCTGGTCCGGGGTTGGCCGTGCGCGTGCTCGGCGAGGTCACGCCGGAACGCGTGGAGATCGTGCGCGCCGCGGATGCTATTGTTCTGGAGGAGATTCGGCGCGCGGGATTCTACGGGCGGGTCTGGCAGGCCTTCGCCGTCTTACTCCCCATTCGGAGTGTGGGCGTCATGGGCGATGAGCGCACCTACGAGCAGACGATCGCCATTCGCATTGTCAGCAGTGTGGATGGGATGACCGCCGATTGGGTCCGCGTGCCCTATGAGGTGCTTGAGCGCATGGCCAATCGTATCGTCTCCGAGGTTCGCGGGGTCAATCGCGTCGTCTACGACATCAGCTCGAAACCGCCGAGCACAATCGAGTGGGAGTGACCGTCGCTCTCTTTCACGAGGACTTTCGCCGAGCGCGTTGGGCTCGGCTGAGCGCCTTCACGATCGGATCCTCGGGGTAGAGCTTCGCCATGATCGTGGTGAAAGCGCGGATGAGGTCCTCTCGCATCTGCGGCGTGTACGGATTATAGTGCTGGAGATCGGAGAAGAGCTGCCATGTGTCATGAGTCGTTTGCTCGATCACGCCGCGAATGGCCTCGAATCCTCTGGTCGTGATCTCTCCGGATTCGAGCGGCAGCTCGCCGAGGACGCGCCCCACAAAGTGCGTGATGCCCTGAGAGTACGCGGCTCGGCGATCGTGCTCGTCCGGAGACATCTCGATCACGCGCACGCCGCGTCGTTCCCAGAACGTTCTCCAGAACATGAGGGATGTCGCGCTCACTCGCAGCGGGCAGAAGACGATGCGCAGTCCCTGTAGGCCATCCTTCGCGCTGTCGGGGCCAAAGAGCGGGTGTGTTCCCAGGGCTTCGACCCAGGACGGCAGCTCGCGGTGCATCACCTGAAGGGGGTAGACCTTGACCGAGCACGTATCCACGATCAGGCAACCGGGGCGAAGATGCGGGCGAGCTTCTCGAAGTGCGGATTCGAATTCCGAGATGGGAACGGCGAAGAAGAGCACATCGGCCGCGCACGCCGCATCCAGGGATACAATGTCAACGCCGATCTCGCGGGCTGCTGCCTGATCAGGGTGCCGATCCACGACCACGACAGGGAAGTCGTCGCGAAGGATTCGCGCGAGCAATCGGCCGAAGCGGCCGAATCCGATAACCGCACATGTTCGCACATTCTCGCTCATCGTCTGGAAAGTAGCAGAGCGCCCCTTTCTTCGTCCAGGCAGATCGCCGTGATCAGGATCTCCGTGGGGGAATGTTCCCGTCGGAGACCGTAGTATCGAGAGGCAAACGGCTGTGGTATAATCGCCGAGGCGCGCGGGAAGATCATGGAGAGTCCCAAGCGATCGCAGCGCTCGTCAGAGCCTCGCGAGAGGGACGGAGCGTGCGGGGGGACAAGGAGTGCGAGCGTGGGGCAGGGAAGGGCGATGAGGCGTTCCCCGGGGGGACGTTGTGTGAGAGACCGGACGAGTGTGCGAAGAGGATCCCTCCGCGGGATGCCTGAGCCGTGGGAAAAGAAAAGCGCAACCGAAGGGTGTTGGGAAGCGTCCTTCGCAAAAAAGGGCACAGAGGTCGTGAGGTGAGCGCGTGAATCGGGTGTTTGAGTGGCTCTTCAAATATCCGCCGGTCGTCTTCGAGCGAGGTGAGTTTTCGCTGGCTGCGCTCTCTTCGACGAGCACGTGGGTAGCGCTTGGAGCCGTTGCCATTGGGGGCGCGTACATGATCGCGCGGCGCCGGCGTCAGACGTTGCCCCGCCGCGTGAATATCGTGTTGCTCGGACTTCGGCTCGGCGCGCTCGCTCTTTTGGTCTTTTGTCTGCTGCAGCCGGTCGTGATCGTTCCTTCCGTCATTCCGCATCGCGCGATCGTTGCTCTGCTTGTGGACGATTCCCTCAGCATGACGATTCGGGACGTGGATGGTCGGTCGCGCTGGGACGTCGTGCAGACGCTCCTCGTCCCGGAGAGTCCCTTTCTTCGTCGGCTGGCATCGAAGTTCCGCGTGCGTCTGTTTTCGCTGGGCGGGGAGGAACGGGCGTCGCGAGCCGAAGCTCGGCGGACGGATCTGGCGGCGGGGCTTGAGCGCGTGCTCGAGAGCCTTCGAGGAGAGCCTGTGGCTGCGCTCCTTTTGCTGAGCGATGGCGCGCACAACGTGAAGCGAGATCTCTCGACCGTGCTTCCGCACTATGTCGCGCGGCGCGTCCCCATTTACACGATCGGCGTGGGGGCGGAACACATGGAGTCGGATATCGAGGTGGTGCGCGCCAATGTTCCGCGGTGGGTGCTCAAGGGATCTTCGGTGCAAGCGGATCTCCTGCTTCGCTGCGGGCGGAAGCTGAATCGTCGGGTGACGATTCGCGTCCTCGAGGATGAGCGAGTGCTTCAGGTCACGGAGATCGAGTGCGCGGGAGGACGAGAGCCTCAGGCGGTCTTCCTCGACGTCATGCCCTCGGGGAGTGGGATTCATCGCTACACGTTCCTTGTGGACCCTCAGCCGGGAGAGCTGATCCTCGAGAACAATCGTCTGGACGCCATCGTGAACGTTCGGGATGAGGCCGCGCGCGTGCTGTACATCGAGGGGGAGCCGCGATGGGAATACGGGAAGATACGTGCGGCTGTGGCCGAGGATGAGCAGCTTCATCTCGTCTCGGTCGTGCGCACGGCCCGAGGGAAATTCTATCGTCAAGGGGTTGAGAGCGGGGAGGAGTTAGTGAAGGGATTTCCGGAGCATCCGGAAGAGCTTTTTCGGTTCCAGGGGCTGATCCTCGGTAGTGTGGAAGCCGGGTTCTTCACCCGCGAGCACTTGGAGTGGATGGAAGCCTTCGTCTCTCGGCGGGGTGGAGGGTTGCTCATGCTCGGTGGGCCGCGCGCGTTCTCAGCCGGAGGATATGCCTTGACGCCGGTGGCGGATGTTCTGCCGGTGGAGCTTCGACGTCCGTCGGACGCTCCGCACGAAGATGGGGGGGAGGGAGCACCCGATGTCGCGGCGTATGCGCCGCGACTGACCGATGCCGGACGCGAGCATCCGCTCACGCGGTTGCGGGCGGATCGGACGGCGAACGAACGTGCGTGGCGGGCTTTGCCTCGCATCACCATTCCCGAGCTGTTCACTCGCGCCAAACCTGGCGCTCTCGTTCTGCTGGAGGGGGTGAAGGCCTCGCGCGAGAACGTTCGCCCGATCCTGCTCGCTGTGCACCGGTATGGACGCGGCCTCGGTCTCGCCTTCACGGCTTCGGACTCTTGGCGCTGGCAGATGGAGATGAACGCCGCCGATCTCTCGCACGAGACGTTTTGGCGGCAGATGTTGCGGTATCTCGTCAGCTTCGCGGACGATCCCGTGAGCTTTCGGACCGAAACGGATGCGTATGAGGTGGGAGATGAAGCGCTCCTCCGGATCGAGGTGCGTGATGAGCTGTTTCGTCCTCTCGCGGACGCTGTCGTCGAGGTGGACATACGGACGCCCCAGGGTGCGATCGAGCGCCTGCGCGCGAGTCCTTCCTCCGAGAATGAGGGAGAATATGTCGGCAGGCTCAGTGTGCGAGAGCCGGGCCTTTATCGTCTCCGAGCTTACGCCCGGCGTGGTGATCGCACTCTCGGAGAGGCGGAGACCTCTCTGATCGCGACGGTGCCGGATCGAGAGTATCGTCAGGCCGAGCACAATGTGGAGCTGCTGACATGGCTGGCTCGAGAAACAGGCGGGCGATACTTTCCCATTTCGGAAGCCGCGGCACTACTGCCGGAGCTGGAGTATTCGGCGAGCGAGTATTCGGTTCCGGTCACCAAGGAGCTGTGGGATATGCCGATTGTCTTCCTCCTCCTTGTGGGACTTCTCTCACTGGAGTGGGCACTGCGGAGACGACAAGGATTGATATGAGCGAGGGGGTTTTCAGAAAAGTAGGAAGAGTGGCGCTTCTGGGGCCTTTGCTTCTCGGGATTCCTGCGCGGGATGTCTCATGCGCGGATGGCGTGGGGGGTACCCCGAGGGAGGGAGCGCCGGATTCCCGGTTCGCCGTGATCGTGCGCGGTCTCGGGGGGGATCCCACGTTCGACCGAGAATTCGCAGCGTGGGCTGAGCGCCTCTGCCAGATCCTTCGCGAGCGAGGAGGATTCCGCCCGGAAGCTATTTTCGTCCTCGCTCCGGATAGTCAGGGGTGCTCACCGAATACGGCGCGGGCGACCGCCGAATCCCTCCGGCGGGTCTTCGAGAGGCTCCGCGCCGAGAGCACGGAAGAGAGCCTCATTGTCATCGTTCTCATCGGACATGGGAGTTTCGATGGGGAGCGCGGATATTTCCATGTGGTAGGGCCGGATCTTTCCGCGGAGGACTTCGGCGCGCTTCTGCAGGGAGTGAAAGCCCACCGGATCGTTTTCGTGAACACCGCCAGCGCCAGTGGGGCCTTCCTCCCCGTCTTGAGCGGTCCTGGGAGGATCGTCATCACAGCGACGCGCAGTGGCCACGAGCGGCAGGCCACGGTCTTCGCTTCCTATTTCATCGAAGCGTTGGCGGATGCACGAGCGGATGCCAACAAAGATGGGCGCATCTCGTTTACGGAAGCGTTCACCTTCGCCGCCCGCATGACAGCAGAGCATTACGCCCGACAAGGGCTTTTGGCGACGGAGCACCCTCTTCTGGATGATAACGGTGATGGCGTGGGGCATCCTGAGGCGACCGGGGGAGATGGGGAGGTGGCGCGAACCGTTTATGTGGAAGCGTCGGGCGATCTCGATATGGGGGACGAAGAGGTGCGGGCGCTCCTTCGCGAGCGCGACGCCCTCCTGCGCAAGATTGAGGAGGTGAAGGCTCGCAAGGCGGAGATGCGTCCGGAGGAGTATGAACGGGAGTTGGAGCGATGGCTCGTCGAACTGGCGAAGCTCACCGAGCGTCTCGCCGCGCGGCGGAATAAGCCATGATCCGATTGAAGACCACAGTTCCTGTTCCTCAGAGAAGCACGGGGACTGCCCCCCGGGCGTACGGTGTGGCCGGAGCGCTTCTCCTTCTTCTGCTCGGATTCAGCGAGGGACGCGTATGGGCGCAATCGGCGGTCGAGGCAGGGATGGAGAAGCTTCGGCGCGGAGAGTATGAGGAAGCGATCGCCATGTTTCGGGCTCTCGTAGAGCGAGAGCCGGATCAGGATCCCCACGCGATCCCCAGATCGCAGGAGATGCTCCAGCAGGCGCGCGCCGTCGAAGGGATGATCACAGCCCTTGTGGAGACGGGACGCTATGAGGAGGCCGAGAAAGTGGCCCTCGGGTTTTTGGCGCGGGCGTCTTCGCTCGAAGAGCGCCAGCGGGCACGCGTGTGGATGGTGCTCGGAGAAGTGTACGCGGTGACCGGTCGGTATCCGGAGGCCCTGGAGGCTCTGGATCGCGCGCGCGCGTCCGGGGAGATCCTTCGAGCGAGCGTGCGCACGGGGATGATTCTTTGGCAGATGGGGCGGATTGAGGAAGCGCGCGCTCTGTTTCAGCGTCTTCACCAGAGGGCGCTCGTATCTGAGCTTCGCTCAGCGGAAGATCTGACGTGGATGGCCCGCGCGCTTGTGTATCTGGATCGCCCCCATGAGGCGAACGATCTCTATGCAGAAGCGATCGAGCGCGACCCGTCGTTTCTGGAAGCGTATCTGCAGGCGGGCGATCTCTTCATCGAGAAGTACAATTATGCCGAGGCGGCCGGGTTCTTTCGCGACGCTCTGCAGATCAATCCCCGGTGTGCGCGCGCTCACGTGGGGCTTGCGCGCAGCGCGCGGATCGAGGGGGGAGCAGAAGCCTTTGCTCATGTGCAGAGGGCGCTCGCGGTGAACCCGCGCCTCAGTGAGGCTCACGACCTAGCGGCTGCGCTCCTTCTGGAGGTCGGCGAGATCGAGGCGGCGGAACGCCACCTGGAGCAGGCGCTTCGCGTGAATCCGCACTCGCTTTCGACGCGCGCTTATCGGGCCGTGGCTTTTTACCTGCAGGATCGCCGGGCGGATCTGGAGGAGGAGATCCGTCGGGTGCAGAACGTGAATCCGCGCCCCGGGGAGGTGTACGCTGTGCTCGCCGAGTTCGCCGCGCTCAACCGCCGGTATCTGGAAGCCGTCCACTTTGCGCAAAAAGCCGTGGAGCTCTCGCCGTGGCTGTGGCGGGCGTGGGCGACCCTCGGCCTCAATCTCTTGCGCGTGGGGCGCGAGGCGGAGGGACGGGAGGTTTTGGAGCGAGCCTTCGCGGGCGATCCGTTCAACGTGTGGGTGAAGAACACGCTTGATTTGCTCGACCGTCTGCGCGGGTATTCGGAGACGGCCACGGAGCATTTTCTCATTCGCGCGGCTCCCTCGGAGAGCCCCGTTCTCGCTCCGCTTGTGGCCGAGGTCCTCGAGCGGGCTTATGCGCAGCTCACCGAGCGGTATCAGTTCCATCCCGAAGGGCCGATCATCGTCGAACTGTTCCCGAACCATGAGGACTTCGCGGTGAAGACCATAGGGCTGCCGGGTCTGGGCGCGCTCGGCGCCTGTTTCGGACGCGTGATCGCCATGGATTCGCCTTCGGCGCGTCCCCCCGGTTCGTTCAACTGGGCGAGTACCGTGTGGCACGAGTTCGCTCATGTGATCACACTGCAAGCGACAGCCTCTCGGATTCCTCGCTGGCTTTCCGAAGGCATCTCGGTGTATGAGGAGCGGAGAGCGCAGCCCGGCTGGGGGCAACAGTGGACGCTCGATTTCGTGCGCGCGTTTGGAGAAGGGCGATTCGTTCCCTTGCGCCATCTGGAAGCGGCCTTCCTTCGTCCGTCGTCTCCGCAGGCGCTCTCGCTCGCCTACTTCCAGGCCTCCTTGATCGTGGAATTCATTGTCGAGCGCTTCGGTTTTGAGCGTCTGCGACTCCTGCTCACGCTCTACCGGCAGGGGGGGCGCACCGAGGACGTCTTTCCCAAGGCCCTCGGCCTCACCGTGGAGGAGCTCGAGCGGCTCTTTCACGAACGCGTGGCTCAGGAGATCGGACCCTATTGGGCGCGTCTCGATCGTTCGCTGCTCGCGCGCGAGGACGTCTCCGAAGAAGAGTTGCGCGAGGCGCTCACGCGACATCCGGAGAATGTCATCGCGCATCTTCGCCTAGGACGCCTCTATCGAGCGCGCGGGGAGATGGAACGGGCTCTCACCCATCTCCGTGAAGCCGTGCGCCTCTTCCCCTTCGCTACGGGACCCGGGAACGCTTATGAAGAGCTTGCGGCGATTCTCGAAGAACGAGGGGATGAGGCCGAAGCCTTGCAGGTACTGCGGGAGTGGGTGGCCCGAGAGGAGACCAATCGTGAGGGGCAGTGGCGGATTCTGCGTTTGGCCTTGAAGCTCGGACGGATGGAGAGTGCGGAGGAAGCGCTCGAGGCGCTCCTTGCGCTTCAGCCTCTGGATCGGGACGTGCACCGTCAGATTGGCGAGTTGTCTCTGCAGCGAAATCGTCCGGAGCGGGCCGTGCGCGCTTTCTCTGCCGTCCTGCATCTGAACCCTCCGGATCGTGCGGAGGCGCATTATCACCTCGCGCAAGCCTTGCTGGCGAAGGGAGCGCTCGCGGAGGCGCGACGCGAGGTCTTGCGCGCATTGGAGATTGCGCCCGCGTTTGAGAAGGCGCAAGCGCTTCTTTTGAAACTCGTCAGGAGGGAGGAGCCGTGAGGTCGCGAAATCGCCGACGTGTATGGCGCGCCGGGATCATTGGGTGCGCGGTGGCTTTGTTGATCGGGGGGACGTCGTTCCCAGGATCCCCGCGCACCTTGAGGGGAGAGCCTCCCGGGACTCCCGTCGCGTGGGAGGGCCTGAGGGGAGCACCTCCGTCGGGTCTTGATCTGACGGCCCTTTCGAACCGGTTCACCTTCGCCCGTATCCAGTTCGGGGGGCGATTCTCTTCGCGCGCGTTCTTCGGCGCTGTGCCGCCCTGGGCGCACGATTATCCGCGCGGGGGACGCCACTTGATGAAGATCCTGAGCGAAGTCTCCCTGATGCGCGTGAACCCTGACGAAGTGATCCTTCGCTTTGATGACCCGCGGCTCTTCCAATATCCTTTCGCGTATCTCTGCGAGGTCGGGTTCATGGAGCTGAATGATCGGGAGATCGAGGGGTTGCGCGAGTATCTGCTGCGGGGCGGATTCCTCATCGTCGACGATTTTCGCGAGGAATGGGCGCTGGAGAATCTCCGCGCCCATGTGCGCCGCGCGTTCCCGGATCTGGAGCTGGAGGAGCTGGACCTCTCGCACCCCATCTTCAATTGCTTCTTCAGCATCCGGACGCTGGACGTAACTCCCCCCTATGGCGACGGTGTGCCCAAGTTCTTCGGGCTCTCGGATAAGAAGGGGCGCTTGATGATGATCGTCAACTATAACAACGACATCAGCGAATACTGGGAGTGGGCGGATGATCCGTTCGCGCCCATCGAGTATACGAACGAAGCCTTCAAATTCGGCGTGAATTACGCCATCTATGCCGTGACGCATTGAGCCGGGGACTCCCGCGTGGGAACCCCGAGATGTTCACAGGAGGCCGAAGCGATGCGCATCAACAGAGCTAGTGATCCCTCCCTCGACGAGATGGTGCTGGAGAAGCTCGTTCGGGCGAAGGAGCGCATTCTCGGGGAGATCCGAAAGGTGATCATCGGGCAGGACGAGGTCATCGAGCAGGTCCTCATCTCGCTCTTTGTGGGAGGGCATTCGATCCTCACCGGAGTGCCGGGCTTGGCCAAGACGCTGTTGATCAAAACCATCGCCAGCGCCCTCGATCTCACGTTCAAGCGCATTCAGTTCACTCCGGATCTCATGCCGAGCGATATTACGGGGACGGAGGTCATCGAGGAGGATCGGGCGACGGGCAAGCGACATTTCCATTTCGTCCCGGGACCGATTTTCGCCAACATCGTCCTCGCGGACGAGATCAATCGAACGCCGCCGAAGACGCAGGCGGCGCTCCTGGAAGCGATGCAGGAGGGAGCGGTGACGGTGCAGGGGGTGACCTATGAGCTGCCGAAACCGTTCTTTGTGCTGGCGACGCAGAATCCGATTGAGCTGGAGGGGACATATCCGCTTCCGGAGGCGCAACTGGATCGCTTCATGTTCAACATCAAGATCGGTTATTTGAGCGAGGAGGAGGAGGTGGAGGTCGTGCGCGCGACGACGGTGCCGCAAGATGTCGTCGTCGAGCGGCAGATTACGGGGCAGGAGATCATCGCGTTTCACCGCTTAATCCGGCAGGTGCCGGCCGCCGATTCGGTCATCCGTTATGCTGTTCGCCTGGTAGGAGCGAGCCGCCCCGAGAACGGGACCTTCGATTTCGTCCGCCGGTGGGTCAACTGGGGGGCGAGCTTGCGGGCCTCGCAGTTTCTCATCTTGGGGGGGAAGGCACGCGCCATTTTGAATGGTCGGTACCATGTCTCCTGCGAGGACGTGCGGGCGCTCGCCTATCCTGTCTTGCGCCATCGCATTCTGGTGAACTTCCATGCCGAATCCGATGGTGTGACCTCGGAGGAGATCATCCGCCGTCTGCTGGAGGCCGTGCCGGAACCAACGTCTGGGCTCTCCGTATGAATCGCGTGGATAAAGAGGCGCGTCCGACATTTCGATTTCTTCGCCCTGAGGTGTTGGCGAAGATCTCTTCGCTGGAGCTTCTGGCGCGAACGGTCGTCGAGGGGTTCCTCGCGGGACTGCATCGCTCGCCCTACATGGGCTTCAGCACGGATTTCGCGGAATATCGCCCCTATCTGCCCGGTGACGACCTCCGGTATCTCGATTGGAAAGTTCTGGCGCGAACCGATCGAGCGTACATCAAGAAGTTTCGCGGCGACACAAATACGCGGTTGTACCTCCTGGTGGATGTGAGCGCTTCGATGTCCTATCGGCTTCCGCCGGGGATCGAGAAGCGGGAGTACGCGTGTTATCTGGCGGCGTCGCTCGCTTATCTCGCGACGCGACAGAACGACGCGGTCGGGCTGATGGCGTTCGACCGGACGATCCGGGAGTATCTCCCGGCGCGGTGGCGTCCGGGGCAACTCCATCTGATCCTGAGCGCTTTGGAACGATTGCCGTCGGGAGGGACGTCGGCGATCGCCGAAGCCCTGCAGCGCAGTGCGGAGCGCATACGACGGCGCAGCATGATCGTGCTCCTCTCGGATTTGTACGAGCTGCCGGAGAGGCTCGGACCGGCCCTGCGGCGGCTTCGCTCCCACGGGCAGGATCTCATCGTCTTCCACATTCTGGATGAGTCGGAGGTGACGTTCCCGTTTTCCGAACCCGCGCGCTTTGTGGATATGGAGACGGGGGAGGAGGTGCCCGTCGCTCCCGAGGCGTTCCGAGCCCGCTACCGCGAGGCCCTGCATCGGCATCTCGAGGAGATCGAACGCCTCTGTCGGGCGCATGGGATCGAGTATCAGCGAATGCTCACGACGCAACCGCTCGATTGGGCGCTTTATGCCTATCTCGGGCGGCGGGCTCGCCAGAGGGATGGGCGATGTCGTTTCTGAGTCCTTGGTTTCTGCTGGGTGCGCTCGCCCTCATTGTGCCAATTCTCATTCATCTGAGGCGGCGCGAGCCGCAGTCGCGCATCCCGTTCGCTTCTGTCCTCTTGCTCCGCCACGTTTCCGAGCCTGTGCGGGGTGCTCCCCGCCATCCTCAGATCGCGCGGGGATCTCATGAGCAACGCCGACGCTTGCACTATTGGATCCTCTTCCTCGTGCGTTCGCTGGCCGTGCTCTTGCTTGTTCTGGCGTTCGCGCGCCCGTATTGGCGCGGTCACAGCGGAGGGGGGCATTCGGAGACGGCGATTGTTCTGCTTGTGGATACGTCGTTCAGCATGCGCTATGGCGTGCGATTCTCTCGCGCGCAAGAGAAGGCCGAGGAAGTGCTCGCGCGCGCGCCCGAAGGGGCTCGCGTGGGTGTGGTGGGATTCTCCACGGCTGTCCACGTGCGAGCCCCACTGTCCCCCGATCGAGAGAAGGCGCGTGCCGCCGTGCGCGCACTGCGTCCTACATTTCGCGCCACCGATTACGCGCTGGGAATACGTGCGGCGCTCTCGCTGTTTGAGCGTTCCGACCAAGAGGCGCTCATCTACCTCATCTCCGACTTTCAGCGTTCGGAATGGCGGACGGAGGCTTTTGATCTTCGCCTTCCGCAGGGCGTGCGCCTAGTGCCGGTTCCCGTCGCCTCCGAAGGAGGCGGGAACCGTGCCATCCTGGACGTGCGCGCGCTCTCGCGCGTGGTGCACCCGAGATATCCGGAACGGCTCTCGGTGCGCGTGGGGAATTTCCGGGATGCGCGAACGCGGACGACCGTGCGCCTGTTCGTCAACGATCGGCTCGTGCAAGAACAAGCGGTCGCCCTCGAGCCGGAGGCCATTGCGACGGTCGGATTCACCGACTTCCCCCTCGATCCGGGATTCAATCGCATCCGCGTGGAATTGGATCCCGATGAGTTGCCGGAGGACGATCGCTTTGTCCTTGTCATTCGGCGTGAGGCGCCGAAACCCATTCTCGTGCTCGAGGGCTCTCGAGCGCGCTCGGGATATCCCCCGGTGGGGGGCCCAGCGGAGCGAGCGAGTTTCTATGTGCAGAATGCGCTTCTGGCCGACGAGGCGTTCGAGCCGGATCGGGTTCTCGTGCGGTCATTCGCTGAGGCGAGGCCGGAGGAGATCGCAGGTGCGGAAGCTCTTCTGCTTGTGGATCCCCCGTCGCTCGATCCGACGTGGAACACGGCTCTTCGAGAGTTCGTCCATAGGGGCGGAGGGCTCATTCTCGCGCTTGGCTCTCAGACGGACGTGCGCGCCTTCAATGCAGGGCTTGGTCCGTGGCTGGGCGTGCGCATTGAAGGGGGATATTCTGAAACCCCATCCCTGCTGACGGCGATCGAGACCGATCACCCGATCTTTCGCCCCTTTGCGGACCCGCGACGAGCGAATTTCTCCCGCGCGCGGTTTTACGGGTATATGCGGCTGGCGCTCGAATCCGCGGGCGGGGTATCCCAGCGGGGGAGCCCCGGCGGCGCGGCTTCGGTTCTGGCGCGATTTCACGATGGAGGGCCGGCTCTTGTGGAGGTCGCGCGCGGGCGCGGGAGAGTTCTCGTGCTCGCTTTCGGTCTCGATGCGCGTCGGAGCACTCTGCCGCTTACGCCGCTGTATGCCCCCCTCATTCACCAGATGCTCGTGTCTGTGACGGGTGCTGCATGGAGTCCCCATGCGCTCTCCGGATCGCGGGGGATGTCCCCGCCGCCGGCGTTCCGCGTGGGAGAGATCGTCGTCCTGGAGAGGGCAGAGGGAGCACCACACGCCACTGGGGCCCTCACGGTAGGGTACCCTGCGCGATCGCGTGGGAACCCCGGTCCACCCCATGTGATCTCGCGATCGCGTGGGGACCCCGGTCCACCCCATGCGATCTCGCGATCGCATGGGGACCCCGTGTCGGAGAGGCTCGGCATCGTGTATGCTCCCGATGGAGAGCGTTTGCCCATAGGGCGTCCTCCATCGGATGAAGGGCTTTCGGGAGAGTCCCTGCGCTTCACACCGGAGCAGGTGGGTTTTTACCGTGTGCGGCGCATGAGCGGTGATGAACCCATTGCGGTCAATGTCGAAGCAGGGGAATCGGACGTGAGGCCGATGGGCGAGGCGGAGCTCGCTCGACGTCTGGCAGTGCTGGGCGAGGGCGCGGCATCCGATGTCCCTGCGTCGAAGCAGGGAAGCACTCTCCTGAGCGCGGACAACGAGCGTGCTCTCACAGGATCCCCCCGCGATCTGCAGGTCGCGGGGGATACCCAAACAGCGTGGCGCATGCTGCTTGTGGCCGCGCTCCTGCTTCTTCTCTCGGAGGTTGTCCTCGCGGAGCGCGTTCGGTGGGAGTCCCGCGTGGAGACATGGCTCACGGGGATGTTCTTCGGGCACCCCACGCGATTGCCCGAGGTACCCCGTCGTGGGGGTCTCGGTCGCGTGGGGAGGCGTCGTCGTATGGGCGCCTCTTCGCCACAGGAGGTGGAACGATGATGACGCTCCAGTCTTCGGAGGCTCTTTATCAGTTCGTGCATCGCCTGCGTCGGCGATGGATGTGGGGGTATCTGCTGCAGCGCGCGGCGTATTGTGGAGTCGCAGTCCTCGGAGGGGTGATTCTTGCCGGGATCATAGCTGCGCGCGCGCCAGTGGCGCCGGAGACGATCGTGGCGCTCCGCGTGGGCACGATCGCTCTCCTTCTGGTCGCCGTGTATGTGGGCATTCTCCGGCCCCTTCGTCGTCCTCCCGATCTCGTGACGTTCGCGCGCTTTATTGAGGAGCGGGAACCTCGGCTTGAGGACCGGTTGGTGACGGCCGTGGAAGTTCTCTCTCGGACGGGGGAGGTAGGGTCCTCTCGTGAACATGGGCCCGACGCGATGGGCGTGCGCGCGCATCCCGAACAGTTTTCGTCGGTGCTCATTCATCGGTTGATCGCTGATACGCACGCACAGTGCTCTGCCGTGAATGCGGACAGCGTTCTTCCCGCGCATGTTCTGCGCCGTCGAGCGCTTCGTGCGGGAACGCCTCTTGTCCTCTTCGCGCTGTTGGCGATCTTCGGTCCGGAATCATGGCGTGCGGGTTGGCAGCGCCTCTACTGGCCGTGGACGATCGCTGCGCCGCCGACGTTTGCGATTCACGTCGAGCCCGGAAGTGTGCGAATCCCCCGCGGATTGGATCAGATTGTGACGGCCACGCTCCAAAATTTCGACGCGGATTCAGCGCACCTCATTTTCCGATGGGAGGGAGAGTCGGAGTGGCAGGAGCAGCCGATGGAGGTCGCGGATCGCGAGAGGGCACCGCGAACGTTTCGATTCCTCTTCTCCAATATCCAGCGAACGCTCGAATACTTCGTAGAGGCTCGTGCTGTCCGCTGGGGCCCCCACGCGCGTGGGGTACCCCGCTCTCCCACGTTCCGCATCGAGGTGGTGGACTGGCCGCGCGTGAACCGGCTGGAGTTGTTCTACATCTACCCGGCGTATACGGGGGAGGCGCCGCGACGGGTGGAAGACGGGGGGGATATAACAGCCGTTCGGGGAACGCGAGTGATGGTGACGGCGTACCTCGGTCCTTCTGAGGGAGCATCCGGGGATGGGCGCGTGCACGATGTGCGCATCGTCTTCGACGATGGGACGTCGCTGCGTATGACGCCGAAGGACTCCGGAGGGACATCCCCAGTAGGGTTCACAGCGCAGATCGTCGTCACGCGAGCGGCGCGGTACCATATTCGCGTGCAGCCGCTTGTGGGCGAGAGTTACATCGCCTCGCGCGAGTATACGATTACGGTGCTTGAGGATACCCCGCCGACGGTCGTCGTTGAGAAGCCCGGGCGCGATCTGAGCGTCACGGCCCTTCAGGAGGTTTTCACCGAGGCGCGCGTCGAAGACGACTATGGCGTCGCGCTCGCGGAGTTGCGGTATTCGGTCAACGGTGGACCGGAGCAAAGCATTCCTCTCTATCGGGCGTCGGGCCGGCCTGCTCGCACGATCACGGGATCGCACACGTTCTTCCTCGAAGAGCTGAATCTGGAGCCCGGTGATGTCATCAGCTACTACGTTCGCGCGCGAGATAACAATGCCGTGACAGGGCCGAGCGAGACCGTGAGCGATATCTACTTCCTCGAGGTGCGGCCGTTCGACCGGCGATTCCGTCAGGCGCAGCAGGCACCGGAAGGTCAGGGAGCGGGGGAGCGCCCGAGCGCTTTCGCTGAGCGGCAGAAGGAGATCATCGCCGCGACGTGGCGCGTCCTCCGGGAGAAAGAGCGCACTTCGGCGGAGGAGTTTCGAGCGAATCTGAACACGCTCGAACTCGCGCAGACCACGTTGCGCGAGGATGTGCAGGTCGTCGTGGATCGGATTCGACGGCGGGTGGGGGATAGATGGGAGGGGATGGAGGATTTCAAAAAGCTCGTGGAATCTCTGAGCGCCGCTCTCCGAGAGATGGAGGGCGCTCTTGAGGAGCTGCGAGCGCACCGTCTGAAGGAGGCTCTGCCCTTTGAGCAGCGCGCGTATCAACAGCTTCTTCGCGCTGATTCCATATTTCGGGAGATTCAGGTGGCTCTTGCCTCCCGTGCTGATGGTGGGGGAAACGCGCGCGCCCAGGATCTGGCCGATCTCTTTGAGCTGGAGCTGGACAAGATGAAGAATCAGTACGAGACGATCCGACGCGATCGCGGTCAGGCTCGGGATCGGCACTTGGAGGAGCTGGAGCGGAAGCTTCGAGAGCTGGCCGAACGGCAGCAGCGACTTCTGGAGCAGAATCTGCGGCGCGAGGCATCGCGTTCCGGGGGAGAGGGGAGCGATACGGTCGAAGATGTGCGCGAGTTGGCGCGGCAGCTTGACCGCTTGACGCGGGAGCGACCGAGGGCCGACTTGGAGCAGGTTCGCCGGCAGTTGGAACGTGCCGCGCGCGAGATGCAGCGCGCGCGCAGTGCGACGACAGAGAGCGAGGCTGCGGCGCATCGGTGGCAGGCGCTGGAATATTTGCGGGAAGCGCAGCGTCAGCTCCAATCTGCCCGCCGGTCGCAGCTTGGAGAGGAGATCGCCCGAGTGCGCGATCGCGCGCGCCAAGCGCGCCAGAATCAGGAGCGGATTGCGCGCGAGGTCGAGCGTCTCGCCGGAGAGACCGGACGGCCCTCATCGCCCGCTGAATGGGACGCGCTTCGCGAGCGAAAATCCGCACTCGCCGAAGAAGTGGCGCAGTTGCGACAGCAGATCGAAGAGACCGCGCGACGAGCTCGGCAGGAGAACCAGGCCGCAGCCGCCCGAAGCCTCTCCACTGCCGCTGACACCATTCGGCGGTATCGCCTCCCTGAAAGTATCGAGCAGGGGAATCGAGCGCTCGACTCTCAACGGGCCGCCGAGCGAGAGCGCGCGATTCAGAGGGCTTTGGATGAGGTCGTGCGCCATCTGGACGAAGCCGCGCGAAACGCCGGGGCGCGTCCCTCGGAGGATCGTGTGGCCGAAGCGCGAGAACGCGCGCGCCGCCTGGCCGAGAGCCTCGCATCGCTTCGTGATCGGCTCTCGGCACAGCGCGCCCGTAGGGAAGGCTCGCGATCCGAATCCCGTTCTTCACCGGAGTCCCCACAAGCGTCACGCATGACCGAAGCACGCGGCGCCATGTCCGAACCTTCGCGCGAGCGGTCCGCCGAAGGGCGCACAAGCGACGTGCGGACGAATCCTCTGGGGAGTCGGGGCCCAGCCCGGGATTCCACCGCCGATGCCTCAGCCTTTGGGCAGCCTCGACCGCGAGCCGGACGTGACTGGGGCCCCCACGCGATCCAAAGATCACGTGAGGTACCCCGTCTCGAAGAGGCTCTCCGACAGCTTCGACGCGAACTCGATGAGCGCGTACGGGAGGCCGAGCTGTTATGGCGCAACCTCCCGCGCGACCTTGCGGATGACGCCTATCGGATCCTCGCCGAGCTGCGACGACTGGACGAGGCACGGCTCTTCGATGATCCCGAGGAGATCGAGCGCTTGAAGCGCCACGTGCTCGATCCGTTGCACCGATTGGAATGGGAGTTGAGCCGTCGGTTGCCGGAGAACATGGGCGCGGACCGATTGCGGCGGACAGAGGAGGCAGCCGTCCCTCCCGAGTATCAGCGCTTGGTCGAAGCCTACTATCGGCGGCTCGCCCGCCCTCCGAAATAGAACGGATCACCCGAGCGAGAGGGGTATCCCACGTGGGGATCCCGGTAGCAGGTTCGAGGAGACGTGATGGCAAGCGGGACATTTTGGATTCCTTCGTTCTGGGGTACCTCAGGTGGGGACCCCAGTGGCGAGGACATCGTCTGGGGCCCCCACGTGGGGTACCCCGAGAGGTTTTCGTACGTGCGAGGACATTGGTCGAGGAGGTGTCCTATGCCGACCCGTTTCCACCGATTCACTCGCTTGCTCCTTGGGAGCATTCTGATGCTCGTCGTGAGCATCACGTCGGCTTGGCCTGCGCAACGTCCCTACGACATCCTCATTCGCGGCGGTACGGTGATTGATGGCACAGGAGCGCCGCGCTTCCGTGCCGATGTGGCGATCCGAGGGGATCGGATCGTGCGGGTGGAGCCGGCGGGAATTTCGGCGGACCAGGCTGCCCTTGTGCTCGATGCCGAAGGGCTTATTGTCGCGCCGGGATTCATTGACAACCATGCCCACATCGCCACCACTATTCACGAGTATCCGCTGGCGGAGAACTTCCTTCGTCAGGGAATTACGACCATCCTTGCCTCCTTGCATAGCGGCGATCAGCCTTGGCCACTCGACGCCTATGCGGCTTCCCTTCGAATCGCCCCCAATGTGGGCTTTTTCGCCGGCCATACCTGGATTCGGAAACAGGTGCTGGGGTTGGAGAATCGCGCGCCTACGCCTCAGGAGTTGGAGCGCATGAAGGAGCTCGTTGAGCAGAGCATGAGACAGGGCGCGCTCGGCCTCTCAACGGGATTGCTTTATGTCCCGGCCTTTTACGCGGAGACTGAGGAGATCATCGAGCTCGCCAAGGTCGCCGCGCGCTATGGAGGGATTTATGTCACCCACATGCGCGACGAAGGGCCGGGGCTGATTCGCTCCGTCCAAGAGACGATTCGCATCGCTCGCGAGGCCAAGATCCCGGCGCAGATCAATCACCACAAGGTCGTCGGAGCTGCCCAGTTCGGGTGGAGTCGTCAGACCCTGGCGATGATTGATGCGGCTCGTGCCGAAGGGCTGGACATCACGCACGATCTCTATCCGTATACCGCTTCCAGCACAGGCTCCAGCATCCTCTTTCCTCAATGGGCCTTGGCCGGCGGAGCTCAAGCATTCGCCAAACGAATCGCTGATCCGCAAACGCGCTCCCGAATCGAGCAAGAGATGCGCGCGATCTTTCGCGAGCGCGCTGGTCAGGACCTGAGCAGCATTCAATTTCGCACCGTGCGCTCAGCTCCGGCATATAATGGGAAGACGCTCGCGGATATGGTCCGGGATCGGGGACTGCCTCTCACTCTCGAATCGGGGATTCAGGTTGTGATCGAGCTGCAGCTCGCGGGGGGATTCAGTGCCATCTACCATAGCATGGACGAAGAGGACGTCATTCGGATCATGCAGCACCCGTGGGCGATGTTCGAGACCGATGGAGACCTTGTGGGCTATGGCGAGGGATTCCCACATCCCCGCAGCTATGGGGCGTTCCCGCGCGTCCTCGCGCGCTATGTCCGCGACTTGAAGGTGTTGACGCTGGAGGAGGCGATCAGGAAGATGACTTCGCTGCCGGCGGCGCACATTGGTCAGCGCGAGCGTGGCGTAATCCGCGAAGGAATGTACGCCGACATCGTCGTCTTCGATCCGGACAGGATCCAAGATCTGGCGACCTATACCGATCCCCATCGGTATTCGGTGGGCATCGTGCATGTGTTGGTCAATGGCGTACCAGTCATTCGCCAGGGTGCGCTCACCGGAGAGAAACCCGGCCGTGTGCTCAAAGGCCCGGCGCGCCCCATACAGTGATCGTCCTCGGAGTCCCTACGTGAGAGGTTCCATTCTCCTCACCGGACGACTGTGGCATCGGGGTCTCCATGCGATCTCTGGATCGCGTGGGATATTCCGAGTGGCGGTCTTGAGCGTGTTCCTCGTGCTCCACGGGGGACCACATATTTTCGGCATGAAGGGAACCGATGAAGATCCTCCGCCTCGCCTCTTCGTCCGAAAGTTTTCCGACGAGAAGCGCGCCTCCTCTCACGCGATCCCGATGCGCGGTGGAATGCCTCATCCGCGCTCTCAAGATCGCCCGGCGAATGAGGATCCCGAGGCTTTCTGGAGGCTGAAAGAAAAGGAGGGTTTTTCCTTCGCCTCGGGCGCGCGAGCGGAGCTCGGTCCCCTCCGGACCCAGACACATGTATCTGCTGTGCGCACCCTCCGCATTGGGTTGAATCCGACGCGATTTTCGGATTCGGGAGAGGTCCTCGCGGAATTCGATACGAGCACCGAGCAAGAGCACGGGCGCATCACGCTCACGGCTACCGGACTGTTCGAGCTCCTGCTTCTGCCGACAGGAACGGTTCATGACGGTGACGTTCGCGCGGATGCCTTCGGCGATCACACGATCGAATCACAGGCTCGCTCGCAGGATATGACCTCCTGCCAAGGCGCGGGGCTCCTCATAGCCTCCGGGCAGGCGGGAGAGGAATTCACCTTCCTCCCCGATCCTCGAGGAATCTTCATCGCCGGCCCTTCGGGAGTCTTCGGTCCGATCCCGAATCCGATCTGCGTTGCGCCCGCGCCCGACGCTTTCGTCGTGGTCACCAGCCTCCGTCGTCGGAATCTCAATCGCGCGGGAAATCCTTTCGAGCCTCCCGCGTATCGCGGTGTGCTGGAAATTCATCCCGTCGCGAGGTCCGGGAGATTGCGGCTCATCAACGTCCTCGATCTCGAAGAGTATCTTCAGGGCGTCATCACGAACGAGATGCCCGCGTCCTTTCATCCGGAGGCCTTGAAGGCTCAGGCGGTCGCGGCGCGCACCTTCGCTTTGGCCAATCTGGGACGCTTCGCCGCGCGCGGATTCGATCTCGATGATTCGACGCTCTCGCAGGTGTATCGCGGCCGTATCTCCGAACATCCCAACGGTCGCGCCGCCGTCCAGAGCACGCGCGGCCTCATCGTCGCGCGAGATGGCGAGCTCGTTCCCACGTTCTATTCCTCTTCGATGGGTGGGCACACCGAGAGTAACGAATGGATCTTCAACACCCCCTCCGATCAACTTCCCGGATCGAATGCCCATCCGGCTCTGCGCGCTATCCACGATGCTGATTTCCCGGTCCCCGTTGACCTCACGACGGACGAGGGAGCGCTCGCGTTCTACAGCCAGGTGTGGGATCATTTCGACAGCCCGCAGCGCAGCGGCAATCCCCGCTACCGATGGGTGGCGAATCGGAGCGTGACGGAGATCGCCGAGCGCGTTGCTCGCGTCTACGGCCTCTCGCTCGGTTCGATCCGTGCCTTGGTTCCGCTGCTTCGCAGTCCCTCGGGGCGCATCGTCCGCCTGCAGATCGTCGGCGAACGCGCAACGGTGACGCTGCAGGGATGGCGGACGCTGAGGGATTTCTTCCAACTGTTCAACAGTCCGAGTGCCATTGTTCCCCGGTGGGATGCGGGTTCGCAGGTGACGAGCTTCGACTTCTACGGCGGGGGATGGGGGCACAATGTCGGCATGAGCCAATACGGAGCGCACGGTCGAGGCCGCAGCGGTCAAACCTTTCGAGAAATCCTCGCGGCGTATTACACGGGCGCCGAGGTCATCTCCATCGAAACACCGCCACCAGCCACCAACCGAAAAGGGATGATGGGCATGGGGGGTAAAGAATGAACCCCCCCCTTGATCCCTCGAGAGTGAGGGTTCACCTCATCATGCTGCCGGGGTTCCCACGTGGGGTTCCCGTCATGAGTCAAGGGCGAGAAGAAAGGCAGGTCCGCACAGGGGAGCAAGGCCTTCCTTGGTGAAGCGGCCGTTAACGAAGAATCTGACGGATGGCGTTCTCGTCTGCTATAATAATGCCACCCGTAACGTCGGGCGCTCGTGGGATCTCTGGATAGCACAGGGATCTCAAGGGTGGAAGACGTGAGCCAAATGCCAAATGAGGAGGAACCGGCATGGTTCAGATGGACATCGCCTTAGGGGAGGGGATCCGACGGCTACCGGTGTACTTGCTCTTGGATTGTTCGGGAAGCATGCAAGGCGCGCCTATTGAGGCCGTGCGGCGGGGAGTTGAGTTGTTTGTCCAGGAGGTGCAAAACGATCCCTTTGCTCGCGAGACGGTGCACGTGGGAGTCATCACCTTCGATAGCGATGCGCGCATGGTTACCGCCGGACTGGTGCCTATTGATCAGTTCCAGCCACCGTCCCTTTCAGCTTCGGGAAGCACTTCGCTAGGGAAAGCGCTTCGGGTTCTTCGAGAGTCCCTGGATCGCGATGTTCGACCGGCAATCCCGGGCAAGGAGAAGGGCGATTGGAAACCTCTGGTCTTTATCCTCACCGATGGGGAGCCGACCGACGAATGGCAGACGCCGCGTCAGGAGCTTTTAGATCGTCAGAATCGCAAGGCGCTCACCGTCATCACCGTCGGCTGCGGACCGTACATCAACGAGCAGAATCTGAAGGCCATTGCCATTGGCCCGAGCTTCCGCATGGATGATTCGGAGGCATCGTTTCGCGCTTTCTTCCAGTGGGTGTCCCAAAGCGTCAAGGCGGTGAGTAAAGCCGTGAGTCAACCGGGCGGTGGCGAGCAGGCGATGAGTTTGCCCCAGCCTCCACCAGTCATCCAGTACGTGCCGTAAGCTCTGACATAGGCAAGCGGAATTGGCCGGCCATCCGATGGCTCGTGGCCGGGGCACCCCACGTGGGGATCCCGAAGGAGGGTGATCTATGCGTGGACAAGGCGTGGTCGTGGGTGATCCTATCGCTCATCACAGGTCCCATGCCGATTGGCGCGCCGCTTACGGGCGACTGGGAAAATATCGGTTCGTCGGAGCCAGCGCTATCGGCAAATGGCACCGGCATGAAGGTCGTCCCCGGGATGATGCGTTTGCCGTGCGCGCGGCGGGCGTGTGGTTGGCTGTCGCTGTCTCCGACGGTGTGGGCTCTTGCCCCTCTTCCCGATATGGCTCTTCTTTCGCCGTTCAGACACTATCCGAGCACCTTCTGCAGGAAGCCCTGCGCATCTCTTCTCAGGAGCTACCGCAGATGGACGTTTCTTCCCGACCTGAGGAAGCGTGTGCTCAAGAAGAGTCTCCCCCGCCGGAAGCGGTGTCAACGATGGAGCCTCCGTCAACGAAGTCTTCACGGGAGCCCTTCCCCTCATTCTCATGTGTTGTCACTCCGCCGACGGATGAGCAAGCGAACGCTTGGGTCACGTGGGACTTATCCTTAGTTCGAAACGAGTCGGAGGGAGTAGCGACCGACGCTCTCCAGCTTGTGAGCGAGGAAGCCGTTCGCCGGGCCTTTCAGCACACGCGTCTCGATTTAGAGGAGTTTGCCGAGAAGCAAGAATTCTCCTTACAGGACCTGCGGGTCACGTGGAGCGTGTACGACTTATCCTTAGTTCGAAACGAGTCGGAGGGAGTAGCGACCGACGCTCTCCAGCTCTCTTCTGTGAGCGAGGAAGCCGTTCGCCGGGCCTTTCGGCACACGCGTCACGATTTAGAGAAGTTTGCCAAGGAGCAAGGATTCTCCTTACGGGACCTGCATTGCACGCTTCTTGGTTTGGTGCTGAACACGGAGACAGGCGCATTTGCCGTGGGGCAAATCGGTGATGGCGTGATCGCCGCTTGGCATCCGGACCATAAGGCTTGCTTTCTTGTGGAAGCGCCGACGCCTGGAGAAGCCGGCCAAACGTATGTGCTGACGCAAAGCCGATGGGAAGAGTACTTGGCTGTTAAGGCTTATCCCTCTGAAGAGGCCGAGGGCTGGACGACCTTCTACCTTATGACCGACGGCGTGGCCGACGATTGCATCTATCCGCCGCCGGAGGGCATCTTCGAGCGCTGGGCGCAGGACGTGGATCGGGAGGTGCGTAAAGAGGATTTGCCTCAGACGGCGAGCCGGCTCTTATATTGGCTTGCGACGTACGAGCGGAGGGGGAGTTGGGACGATCGCACCTTGGTTGTGGTGTTTCGAGAATAAGGGGGGAGGAGTCGTGGGGATGGGTGCGCCGCTGTCACCCAAACAAGTGGAGCGTCTATTGCCCGCGCTGAGAGACGTGGCTGAGTTGGTGCAGCGGCGCGGCGACGTGAGCGAGGAAGATTTGAAGCTCCTGTCGCAGGGGGTCGGACTGCGCACAAAGTGGGCGGTGAGGGAGCTGCGGATCTGGGCGGGGATCCTGGCGGAAGTGCGCGGTGCCCATGATGCCCACAAACGAGACATTGCGGTTCGTGCTTTGAGGCTGCGAGGGATTCAGGAGGCGTCAGCCCGATTGGCCGTTGAGATCGTAGCTCCCGAGCCGCCTCCATCACCTTCTGCACCCATTCGGGTGAGTTCGGAAGCCATCGCCTTTGGAGAGTTGGCGCCGGGGCAAGGGGCGCACGCTACACTCATCGTCTCAGGCGGACCGGGACGGGTGAGGGTAGGTTCTGATCTCCTCTTGGTGGAGCCGACGACGTTCGGTCCTGCGGAGACAGAGCTGAAGGTGACGGTGAAAGGGGGACGCGAAGGAGAAATCCTGTGGGATACCGTGATCTTGGAGAGCGATCGCGAACGGGTCGAGGTAGAGGTTTCAGCTCGCTGGAGTGCTCCATCTGTCGCGGAGGAAGTGGAGCCGAGGATCGTGCCGGCTCTCTCTCTGCGTGGCTTCTTCATCTCGTCTGACTTGAGAGAGCAGGGGTGTGAAAGACGATTGGGACGTGGTTTTGTCTGTGAGGTTATTGCTTTAGATGAAGCGCGGGTTCTGGTGGTGGATACAGGAGGGGCTGGGCTATTTGATGTGGGGAGAGGAGAGGCTTTGTGGGAGATATGGTGTTTTGCCCAGTGTGGAGCCATGAGTTCCCATGGGAACCTGTTGGCATTGGGGAGTGAGGGAGAAGTTGTGATATGGGATTTGCAAACGAGGGTGCGAGGTAAGCGGATGGAGCACGGGGCGTGGGTGAGGAGCGTGAGTTTCAGTCCGGACGGACGGTTTTTGGCGTCGGGGGGTAGGGATGGTGTGGTTCGGGTGTGGGAGGTCGGGAGTGGGCGTGAGGTAAGGCGGATGGAGCAGGGGGCGGATGTGAAGAGCGTGAGTTTCAGTCCGGACGGACGGTTTTTGGCGTCGGGGGGTTGGGATGGTGTGGTTCGGATGTGGGATATTGAGAGCGGGCGTGAGGTAAGGCGGATGAAGCACAGGGGGGGTGTGAAGAGTGTGAGTTTCAGTCCGGACGGACGGTTTTTGGCGTCGGGGGGTGAGGATGGGGCGATTTGGATATGGCGGGTAAAGGAGTAGGCAGGAGGTGACCGACGATGCCGAAGATTGTGCTGCAAAATCCCCCTTCTGGCGTGCCGCCTGAGGTCGAAGTGACGGAAGAGGTGAAGATCGGGGGCGAGGGTGCCGTTTACTTCAGCACGGACGGTCGGTTCGCCGTCAAGGTCTATCACCAGCCGCATCCCGACAAAGAGAAGCTACTTCAGTACGTCATGAAGCTCTTTAGCACCCTGCCGCCGGAGCAAGAGCGGTTTCTCTTGCGACCGCTGGCTTTGGTCGAGACCATGGATGGTCACAAGCGCGTGGGCTTCATCATGCGGCGCGTTCCGCCGGAGTATCGAGAGCTGATGGCTTATGTCCTCAACGCCCGATACGCAGCCGAGCAATTCCAACAGGGGAAGACGTGGGCGCGGTATCTGAAGGTCGCTCGAAGCATCGCCAATGCCATCGTGGTTCTGCATGGCAAAGGGTGCGCTCATAGCGATATTCACTTTCGCAACTTTCTGGTCAATCTGGACGAAGGGGAAGCCGTCATGCTGGAGATTGACGGCGTAGTGGTTGCCGGATTTTTGCCGCCGCAGGTGGCGGGGATGATGGGATTCATGGCGCCGGAGATTCTGACGCGGGGCGAGAGGCCCAACGAGCGCACGGACCGACACAGTCTCGCCGTTTTGATTCTGCACACGCTTCTGTTTCGCAACGTCATGCAGCCGTTGATCGAATATGATCCCGATCCGAACAAGAGCGAAGAGCTGGGATGGGGAGAACATGCGCTCTTCAGTGAGCATCCCCACGATCACCGGCATCGCCCGCGCAACGTGGGGCTGCCCCTGTACCGGCGGGGAGCGTTGAGCTATCGGATGCTGACGCCGGCCTTGCAACGGCTGACGGAGCGAGCCTTGATCGAGGGATTGCGCGATCCGGAAAAGCGCCCTTCTGCGCGGGAGTGGGAGGAAGCGCTGGCGTGCGCTTACGATGAGCTGTGGGGATGTGGACACTGTGGCCAGCATTTCCCCTATCCGTATTGGCTTCACCCTCCTCAACGTCGCACCTGTCCGTTTTGCGGCGAACGATGTCGGCCTCCTCTTCCCATCGTGCTGGAGCTTTACGAAGAGCGACAACGCTCTAGCTTCTTTCCCATCGGTCGGCGGATCGTGCTCGGACATGGCTTCAAGATCTTCAGCGACATGATCGAACCGGCTCGCAAGCCTCCGCTCACACGGCGAAGCGAGCGAGTCGTCGGGCACGTGGAGTGGGACGGGAGACAGGGGAGATACCGAGTGGTCAATGACGAGGGAGGCGAATGGACGGCTCGTTCTCCTGATCTTACGCGGCGTTTTTCCGCGCGGAAGGGGGAGTCGGTGCCTCTTGGGCCGGGCTTCATGATTCGTTTCGGAGACGGCAAGCGCTTGGCCCATGTGTGCGAAGATCGCGGATAAGGTGTCGGAGAGGTTGCGCGAGCGACGTCCGAGGCGGCGATACCGTCCTGCTCAGAATTGGTCGGCGCGCTCTTGTGTGACGAGCTGATCGTCCTGGGCGCTTGCGCGGGAATCTCCGCGTGAAAGAGAAGCGGCCCGCAAAGATAGTCGAAGCTTCGAGCAAGAGAAAGGAGAGGAGCAATGGGGGCATTTGTCCGCATGGCGTCCATGGCCGACCTGGTAGACTACTATCGCCGGTGCCTCGCTCTGGAGAGGCAGGGCGAGGCGAGTTTGAATGATCGCGAATTCTTCGGCACGCGCCGGGAAGAGCCTCGATTCCATTTGGTCCTTCAGGTCGCGGCGACGTGGAAAGAGATGCTTTCGACGCCGGCTGCGCAGAAGGCGTTGGCGCAGGCGAAGCGTCAAGAAGAAGCTGTCGTGCTTTTTGCGCCGTATCTGGCCGTCTTCGCTGATGCGGAGAATGGCGAACGCCGGTGGGAACCTGTCGCGGGGATATATTGTCTGCCGGGACCGGAAGGGATGCGCGCTGATCCGGCGGATCTTTTGCTCGGACGTCCTCTGAGCGAGGAGGTCAGCAGGGAGGACCTCGGCACCTTACGGGCTCAGCTCGAGCAGGCGGCCCGTGAGGGTCCGCTTGCCTTTGCGCGCGCTGTGAGCGATCTGTTGCACCAGCGGGGGATTCCCCTTGTGGATGCGGCATCGTTTTCGGAAGTAGCGCCTCCTGCCATCCTTCCCCATGCGGGCTTCTGGGTCCTTGGGCATTCGACGTATGATCGCCTGCTTCTTGAGGAGCTGGAGCAACTCCGAAACAGATCGAATGCGGGCACTGCGCTTACCTTTCTCTTCGCTCCGCCCCGGATGGGCCGCCCCGCCTTTGAGGATGTCCTGATGGCGCTTGCCAATCCTATCTGCCCGACGTTGAGTCAAGCGATCGCATTGGCCGCGGCGATGCGACAGCCTCTGACGGTCATCACAGGGCCGCCTGGCACGGGGAAGACGCGCGTGATCGTGGGACTCATCATCCATCACTTGCTCTCCGGTCAGTCGTTGCTTTTGGCCAGTCGGATCAATCGCGCTGTGGATGCTGCTGTAGAACTGGCCGAGCGCTTGATGGGGAGAGGATGTGTCTTGCGGACCGGCAATGAGCAAGCGCGGACGCAATTGACCCATACATTGGAGGAGTTAGCGGATCGTCCCCGGTGGAGCGACGAGGGCGAGCTGTTTGCTCGGGTTTTCACAGATCGGCCTTCCTCTGTCGCCCGTATCGAAGGATCTCTCAGCTCTGTAGAGAATGAACTTCGATCGTTTGGGAAGGAGTTTGCCCACCTCTGCCTCAGACTCAATCGAAAGGCGCGGGGATTGTGCTCGTTTGGCTTCGGCCCCGATACGGGATCGTCACGTGATCCTCGGGTCGCGGGAGGGTCTCCGGGTGTATGGGGACGCCTGTGGGGGGAGATACGGTGGTGGTTGCTGGGGAAGCGGCAATGGCAGGATTTCCAGGCGACGTGGGAGGAGCTGGAGCAGCTTCTTCAGCAGGCCCATGAGCAGATGCTCCTGACGGCCCGTCAGGCTTACACCTTCGCTTTATGGGAGCGCTTGAATGGCATGTTGCACAGGGGTCGAACCACGCTCCGTGAGGCGATGGGAGCTTTGACGGATCGGCGAGCGCGTCCGAGAGCTTTCGAGCAACTCGCGCGTGTAGGCTTTCCCATCGCCGTCACGACACTCTCGACGGGGCAGAATCTTCCGCTTTCGGCGGGTCTCTTCGATACCCTTGTCGTGGATGAAGCGTCCTCGTGTGATCCCGCGTCCTTCCTGCCGTTACTCTATCGAGCGCGGCGCGTCGTCATCGTGGGTGATCCCAAGCAGTTAGACCATGTGACTCGGGACCGATGGAAGCGCGTCTCGCCTGTGCCGCACCTGCGATCGGTCGCGGGGGAACCTATTGAGGCTTCCTTCGGAGTCTCGGCGTTCGCTCTCGCTCATCAGCTCAGCGGAGGAGAGAGCTTTTGGTTGACCGATCATTTCCGGTGTCCACCACCGATTATCGCCTTCGCGAATGAAACCTTCTATGGAGGGCGGTTGCGCATTCACAGCCAGTTGCAGGAGCCGCAGCCCATTCAGGTGGAGCGCGTCGCCGGTGCGCATCGAACGCGGGGAGCCACAGGAAGCCTCACCAACGCCCAGCAAGTGCACACCGCATTTCGCATCCTCGCCGAATGGGCGGAACGTTATCCCGAGCAGACGTTAGGGCTTGTCGCTCCATACCGGGCGTTCATAGACGAAGCCCTGGAGCGGATGTACGCGGAGCCAACATGGGAGGATTTGCGGAAAAAGCGCGAGAGCCAGCACTTGATCATCGGGACGGCTCATCGCTTTCAAGGGAGCGAGGTTGATCGCCTCGTCTTTGCCACCGTCGCCGGCGACCACGCCAGTGAGCGCCATCAGCGGTGGATCGAGCATCCGAACCTGTTCAACGTCGCCATCACGCGGGCGCGACGTCAGCTCGTCTTGCTGCTCAGCCCTGAATTCGAGAAGCAGGCGGTTCTGGTGAAGCGCCTCTTGCGCGCGACGTCTTTCTCACGAGGAGAGGTCTCGGATACTCCGCGTGCTCCGAAGATCGCGGGAGGATATGAGGTGCCAGCGACGAGCGCGGAAGATGAGCGTTTCGCTCGCCGAGTCGCCGAAGAGTTGGAGCGGCTGGGCGTGCGATATCGGAGGGAGTGCCGCTTTCATGGCGATCTTGTGGACTTCTTGCAAGAGGGGGACGCGCCACGGTGGGGGATTTTACTCTGCGGATGGGAGCAGGCAATGCGGCTTGTGCCGCTGGACGTTTTGGAGCTGTGGGATCGTCGGCAGGCGCTTCGAGAGCGCGGAGTGCACGTATGGTTCGTTTTCCCTCTCGCTCTCGACCGTGTGGGGGAACACCTCATGAGCGTGGCTTCTTCAGGGCCGCTTGGATGGCAAGAGGAGGCGCTCGGTGAATCCCCCTCGTCGTCATGAAGGGATGCCAGGGGCCCTCCCCTCAGGGTTTCAGGCGCCGTTCAGACGCGGGTGGCACGTCAACGGGAACGGCCTTTGTGATGGCGACCCGTCGAAGTGTGATGGAACAGAGATACGCGCAGAGCAGGACACCGGCATCCGCGGCTTCTCGTCCGGCTTGGGCAAGCTCCGGATCGGCGCGGGCGTCGAGCTGCAGCCGGTGTGCGTCCTCTCGCTGAATAAGCCAGATCACAGCAGCGCGCATCCCTGATTGGGCGGCTCGGGCGAGCTGTCGCAAGTGGCGAGCGCCTCGCGTCGTGGGTGCGTCCGGGAAGAGCGCGACCCCTTCTTCTACGCGAGTGCAGGATTTTGTCTCCACGAGCCACACGCCGTCGGCAGTCTCTACGCGGAAATCTATGCGCTCCTCCCCCAAGGAGATTTCCCGTTCCCACGAGCGGACCCTGCGGATCGGCGGAAGGCCTCCCGCATGAAGGGCGGCTTCCCACAACCGATTCGGCAGATGGCTGTCTATGCTCACCCATTGGCGGCCGTGCCGGACAAGGAGCAGCGTTCCCCACGTTCGACCGTACCCTGTGGGATGCACTCGCACGGGGGCACCGGCGTGGAGCAGCTCCCGCAAGCGCCCCGAGTTCGGGAGATGCACATATCGCACGCGATCCTCAACGATGACTTCGGCCGCAAAGCGATTCGCGCGCCGCAAGAATCGGCCCGGAAGCAACGGCTGAGGAAGGCGCCACTCGATGCGCATTGTTCGGAAAGAGTATAGGTCATCTCGGCGCGATGCGCGAATTCGATCCGAGGAGCGACATCGGACACCTCGCATGGGGACCCCGAATGGGATGTCCACGGGGTCGTCCCGACGAGAGTATGATCCCTCGACATTCCGAGGGTTCTCGTCTATCATATCCCGTCTTTCAAACGGTCGTTTGATACACGCATCGTTCGTCGTCAGGAGAGGTGAGATGCCAACGCGAGAGGTTTATTGGAACATCTCTCACGTGTGGGTCATGTATGCTCTGCTCGTGCCCACGCTGATGATCTTCGGATATGGGATGTATCGTCGTTATCGGCTGTGGCGGCGTGGACGGTCGTATCCGCTTCGGTGGGAAGAGGTGGGGCGTCGGGGGAGGATGCTCGCTGCAGAGCTTTTCTCCCATCGGCGGATGCTGCGGGAAGCTTCTTCCGGACTCTTTCATTTCGCCCTCTTTGCCGGATTCGTCGTCCTCTTTTTGGGGACGCTCGTGGTGATGATTCACGAGGATTTCAAGATTCGGATCATGCAAGGGGCGTTCTATCTCTATTTTCAGTCGCTCGCTCTGGACGTCTTCGGCGTGCTGGCGATCGCAGGGGTCATAGGACTTGCGGCGAAGCGCTATCTCGGGCGCCCCGCTCGCCTGCACGCGAACGTCCCGGAGCGAGAGGGCGCGCGCCGGCAGCGGCCTTGGGAAGATGCGGGCATGCTCGTCCTCATTCTCCTCATCCTGATCACCGGCTTCCTCCTGGAAGGGTTGCGGATTGCCGCCACCCACGACCCGTGGGGCCGATGGTCTCCTGTCGGCTGGGTTCTCGCTCGGTCGTTCCAGGCACAGTGGGATGTGGCGACGATGCGAAGCATTCATCGGTTCCTCTGGTGGTTCCACCTTGTACTCACTTTCGGGTTCATCGCCTGGCTGCCGTACACTAAGCTCCGGCACCTCTTCACAGCAGCGGCGAACATCTTCTTGCGTCCGCTTGAGCCAGCAGGTGCGCGGATCCGGCCGCTCGATCTCGAGGCTCCCGAGACATTGGGCGTCTCTCGAATTGAGGATTTCACGTGGAAGGATCTGCTCGATCTGGATGCGTGCACAGAATGCGGTCGGTGTCAGCAAGAGTGTCCGGCCACGGCCACGGGAAAGCCCCTCTCGCCGAAGACGCTCATTCTCGATCTGCGGGACGCCTTATCCGCATCGGCTCGAGAGAGCGCTCCGCTTCTGGAACGATTCCTCCGCGAGGAGACGCTCTGGTCGTGTACGACGTGCATGGCCTGCACGCAGGCGTGTCCGGTCTTCATCGAGCATGTGCCGAAGATCGTGAACATACGCCGATATCTCGTGATGGAAGAAGCGCGCGTGCCGGAAGTGATGGCCGAAGCGCTTCGATCGCTGGAGGATCGCGGGCATCCTTTCCGCGGCGCCATGTTCTCGCGAACGGAATGGTGTCGTGATCTCCCGGTTCCACACATTCGAGAGACCGATGGCGTGGACTTCCTGCTCTGGGTCGGGTGTGCGTCCGCGCTCAACGAGCGGAATCAGCGGGTCGTCCGAGCACTCGTCCGCGTCTTGCGAGCTGCCGGCCTTCGGTTTGCCATCCTCGGCTCGGAGGAGCGGTGCACAGGCGATCCGGCTCGGCGGATCGGGAACGAATACCTCTTTGAGCAGCTCGCGCGCGAGAACATCCGGCGCTTGAACGAGTACGGCGTGCGGAAGATCGTGACCGTGTGTCCACACTGTTTCAACTGCTTGGCCCACGAATATCCGCCGTTCGGAGGACACTACGAAGTGCTCCATCACACCCAGCTTTTGGCCGACCTCATCCGGATGGGGCGGATTCAACCGAAGCGTCCTCTGGCGTCGGCCGTGACCTATCATGATCCCTGCTATCTTGGGCGGTACAACGGCGTCTATGAGGCACCACGGGACGTCATCCGCGCATGCGCGCGCGACATGCGCGAGATGTCGCGCTGTCGCGACCGCGCTTTCTGCTGTGGCGCCGGGGGCGGATTGATGTGGATGGAAGAGCTGGGGGAGCGTATCAATCATAAGCGGGCTGAGCATGCGCTCGAGACCGGCGCCAAGGCCGTCGTCGTCTCCTGTCCCTTCTGCCTGATTATGTTCGAGGATGGAATCAAGGCGCAGGCTGCAGGACGCTCTGTCGAAGCTCTCGATATTGCTGAGCTGTTAGAACGAGCCGTGAGCGAGGGCAGGGGAGAGTGAGCGTGGGCGCCCGGTGCTTCTGCCGATGGAGCTCCGCCTTACCCCGTCGGGAGGGTCCCCTCGCTGATTCGCGTCCCCACTCGGACCTCAGGCGACAAGGGGGCTTGACGTGGCGGGGGAGGTGTGGTAATTTACCAAACGGTTGTTTGACTCAGGGTGCGGGGAGCTGTGGCGTGCGATCGGGGACGGGAGTGATGGGCCGCGCAGCCTTTCGCTCCCGGGAGGCGGTGCCAGCGGAGAGTGCTCGAGCGGACGTGGGCGGATCAGGTGATCGGGGGGTATGCAGGGCCGGTCGTGCTCGCCTGACCGGGACGGCGGTAGCACGCCTCGCCGATCCTGCCGGAGATCCCGCGCATTTCGTGGTGCGGATAGTGCACGGTTGACTCCCAAGGCACATGCATTCCCGTGAAGGCCTTGGATCATGTCACTCTTGCTCTCTGGTCCACTGAAGAAGCGCTTGTCCTCTTCCGCGACGTGCTTGGAGGCGAGTTCCTGGTGGGCGGAGACGATGAGAAGCTGGGCATCCGAACAGTTCAGGTGAGGTTCTCGCCGGATCCCGAGATCGCGTGGGGACACCGAGAGGATGTCCTGGCGGGGCGCGGGCGATGGCGGGAAGACCGCCCGGTGCTGTGCTCGGAGGGTGATGTCGCGGAGGAAGAAGCGCCATCTCCCTGACCTTGGGGAATCGAAAAGGGGGCGACACACATGTCCGTTCGCAGAATCGACCTATTTGGCGTTCCGAATTCCTACTGGTCTGCCATTGATAACTTGATGGCTCGTCAGATGTATGAGGGGACGTTTCGAAACACCGTCGTGGTGCTTCGGTTCAGCGAAGAGCGTCCCTCGTTGAGTATTGGGATTAATGATGACGGGGATCGAATAGACCCACGGCGCGTGCGCGAGCGCGGTCATATCCCCTTCCGGCATCTCTGCTGTGGAGGGGGGGCCGGGGCCTTCACAGCGGGTCTGCCGTTGATCCTCTATTATTACCGAAGGCCTTACAGAAAGCCGGACGTCACCCTGTTGTCCCAATCCGATCTGAACGGTCAAGCGAATGCGGCGGCCCTTCGTCGGTTCGGCTTCACGGCTGAATATCGGGCCATTGGGGATACGGAGATTCTCATCGGGGAGACGCGCTATAAGGTCATGGCGAGTTATGCCGGCAATTACGCTCTGCCCGATTATTGGTCAGCGTGCAGCTCTCTCATTTGGGGACCTCTTCCCCCGTACACGGCTCGAGCCTATGGGGAATGCATCTATCACTATCCGGAGAAGTTCGAGGATAAGGAGACGAAGACGCCGCAGGCGCGGATGAAGCCGCTCAAGGAGGTGGCCGAGCAGCAAGGGATCGCGATAGACTGCGAGGAGGTCATTGAGGCGGTGATCGAGGAGAATGTGCGGGCTCTTATGGGGGAGGACGTCATCGTCCGAGAGGTGTGGGCGCCAGAGGAAGAGGAGGAATTGGCGCGGACGGTGCCCTTCTTCGAGAGCGAGACATGGATTAAGCGGCTTTCCACGAAGCAGCTCTGCGCGATGGCGCCTGCCGGGAGCCGATTGGGCGTAGCTGTCTACAAGGCCCGCAAGCTGATCAAGGCGAGTCTCATTCTCAACGAACGCGGGGAGATTCAGGACTGCTTGCTCACGGGCGATTTTTACTGGAGGCCGCAACCGACGCTTTTCTCCCCGGGCGCTCTGCAGTACTTTCGTGACGCTTTGCGCGGTCTGCCCTTAGGGGATGAGGAGGCGATCCGAACTGCTCTGGAGAGCGTCTTCTCTCGACCGGACTTCGAAATGCCGCTGATCCGACCCGAGGATGTTTTTCAGGCGATTCGGAGGGCGGGTGAGCGGCTCCTGCCTGTCGAGGCGTACGAGGAACCGCTCAGAACGCATGGCGGGTGAGAGGAAGAGGAGGGCTGCTATGTCGGAGGCGTATTGGGACGCATCGTTGGAGACGATGCCGCGTGAGGAGCTCCTTCGGTGGCAGCAGGAGCGGCTTCGGCAACACCTCGCCTACGTTTACGAGCATTCCCCCTATTATCGGCGCGCATTCGATGAGGCCGGTGTTGCGCCGAACGACATCACGGGTCTGGATGCGTTTGTGGCCGCGGTGCCCTGTGTGACCAAGATGCAGATCATCGAGGATCAACGCGAACATCCGCCATTTGGTCGGATGGTGACTGTGAGGCCGGAGGATCTCGTTCGCATCTACTGGTCTCCGGGACCAGAAATGATCGTCTTCACGCCCTCGGATTATGCGCACGTTATTGACCTTGCCGCCAAGGCGTTCTACACCTGTGGCGTTCGTCGAGAAGACATTGTGAACGTGACGTGCACGTATCATTGGGTCATTGCCGGCACGGTCATTGATGAAGCATTCCGGAAGATCGGGTGTGCGGTGATTCCGGGGGGGCCGGACAGAGCCGGATGCATGTGGAGGTCATGCGGGCGACGCGAACGACCGTGCTCTTTGCGTTCTTCACCTTTGCCGAAGAGCTGGGGAAGGTGGCCGTCGAGATGGGGCTCGATCCGGCGCGCGATCTCTCGCTGCGTCTGGCCATTGTGACGGGGGAGCTGCGCGCGCGCACCCTGCGTCGCGACCTGGAGCAGACCTTTGGTGTTCAGACCCGGGAGATTTATGGGACGAGTGAGGTTCCCTTTGTCGCGGCCGAGTGTCCGGAAGATGGGGGCATGCATGTGGATCCGCGTTTCATCGTCGAGGTTCTGGATCCGCATACGGGGACGCCTGTCTCCGCAGGCGAGAGCGGTGAGTTGGTGATCACCGACCTGGTGAAGAGGGCGCAGCCGAGCATTCGCTATCGAACCGGCGACATCACCGAAGGGCTCGACGACGCGCCCTGTCCCTGTGGCCGGACGACGCCGAGGATGAAACCGATCCTCGGGCGAATCGGGCAGATCCCTCGGGTGAAGGGTCTTTTCATCGTCCCTCGGGAGGTCGAGGAGGTTATCGGCCGACATCCGGAGCTCGGACGATTTCAGCTCATCGTGGATCGTCCGGAGATTCGGGATCGGCTTACGGTGAAAATCGAGCTGCGGGGCGCGACCGATGAGGCGAGCTTGCGGGAGAGGCTCCTTGGGGAGCTCAAGGAGAAGATTCGAGTGACGGCCGACGAGATCATCTTCGTGCCGGAGGGGACCCTCCCGGCCGATGCCCCGATTGTCGAAGACCTTCGGCGCGTGTGAACAGAGAGGATTCCGAACGTGAGGGACTCTGATGGATGAGGAGCGACAACCTGTCGTGTATGACGTTCACTCAAAGCGACCGATTTGGTGGAGTCGTCACGATATACGGCCGTTCACGCTCAGTGATGAAGAGGCGTGGCAGCTCATCACCTCCCCGCCTTGGCGGTGTGTGATCGCGTGGGTCACTCGAGAGAATCATCCCGTGATTGCGCCCATGGCGTATCAAGTGCTCGATGGGAAGATCATGCTTACGACCACGAAGAATCGAGATAAGGTGAAAGCTCTCCGGAGGAATCCGGCGATCTCCGTCTGCTTCCAGAATGCTGAGGGGACCAAACACGTGACCGTGCGCGGCTACGTGGAATTCTCCGAGGATCCTGAGCTCGTCCGCCGCTCGGGGTCCCCACGCGATCTCGGGATCGCGTGGGGTGCCGGTGGATCACATCTTTCGTAGAGAGCTATGGGCGCGACCTGAGCTGGGAGGAGAAGCAGCTCGAAATCGCGCGCTACGGTAGCCCGGATCGGCTCATCCTCATTGTTCATGTGGAGAAGATGCGAACCTTCGATCGGGAGAAGATGATCCGAGCCGAGAAGGAGAATCAGGACGTGTGGGGGTCGGAGACCGCGTCCTCATGAAAGGAGACTCTTTTATGGCGGCTGGGAAGGCTCACAAAGTTGTGACCCTTGCGGAGGCGGCGGCGCTCGTGCGGGATGGAGATATCGTGGCCGTGCAGGGCATGGGGACACAGATGAGCCCGATGGCGCTAGTGCGCGAGCTCATTCGAGCGCGCAAGCGCGATCTCACGATCGTGATGATCGTCGGCGGGATCGGGCTCGATTGGCTGATCGCCGCCGGATGCGTGCGGCGCGTCATCGCCATTATCGTGAATCTCGACGAGTTCGGCATGGCTCATGCCTTTCGTCGGGCCGTGGAGGCCGGAGAGGTCTTCATGGAGGAGTACAGCGAGCATCAGCTTCTCTCACGTCTCCTGGCTGGGGCTTACGGACTGCCGTTTCTCGTCACGCGATCCGGTCTCGGCACGGATCTGCTCGCCCTTCATCCCGAGACCACACGGATCATCGCGTGTCCCTTCACCGGGCAGGAAGTGGTTGCGTGCCGAGCGCTCGTCCCGGACGTCGCCATCCTTCATGCGCATCGCGCCGATCGTTATGGTAATGTTCAGTTCTTTCCGAAGCCCATCTGGCTGGATGCGGATGTCTTCCCTCGCGCGGCGAGGAAGGTCATCGTCACCGTCGAGGAGATCGTTGAGAACGAAGAGATCCGACGGACGCCTCTTCACACGGGCATTCCTTATTTCAAGGTGGATGCTGTCGTCGAGGTCCCCTATGGGGCCCATCCGTGTTCCCTCTATCCCGTCTATGCCTTCGACCGCGCGTTCTTTCAGGAATATGCGGCGGCTTCGCGAACGGCCGAAGGCACGCGCGCTTTTTTGGAGACGTACGTCTACGGTCCGGCTTCGCATGAGGAATATTTACAACGGGTGGGAGGGGCAGAGATGCTCCTTCGAATTCGAAAGTGGGAGTGATCCATGGCGGAGAGTGTTCGCGAATACACCGTTGATGAGCTGATGGTCGTCACTTTGGCGCGGCAGTTCACGAGCGAGGATATCGTTTTGAACGGGACGGTCTCCTTCATTCCGGTAGCAGCGATTCTGTTGGCGCGGGCCACGCATGCTCCCGGGCTCACCTGGGTCGCGGGCGCTGTCGGCGTGGATGCTCAGCCCGAGCCTCTCTCGGGCAACACGCTCGATCCGACAATGTGGAAGCGATGCGTCATGTATCTGCCGCAGGAGCATATGTGGTCCTACGTGCATCGCGGCGTTCTGGAGACCTTTTGCATCCGCGGTGCGCAGATCGATAAGTATGGTAACGTGAACAACACCGTCATCGGCGACTACGCGCGGCCCACAGTGCGGCTCCCCGGATCAGCCGGGATGGGCGACATGGGATCACTCGATAAACGGATCTTCATCTGGACGACGACCCATACTCCGAGGACGTTTGTGGAGCGCGTGGATTTTCGGTCTTGCGCGGGATACCTCGACGGCGGGGATTCGCGAGAGCGGCTCGGGTTGAAGAACGGCCCGCAATTGGTCATCACAAACCTGTGCGTGATGGATTTCGAGCCGGAGAGCAAGCAGATGCGGCTCAAGTCGCTGCATCCCGGCGTCACCGTTGAGGACGTTCAGGCGCAGACGGGATTCCGGTTGATCATCCCTTCGGAGGTTCCTCACACGGAGCCTCCGACGGTGGAGGAACTGCAGCTGCTGCGCGAGGTCATTGATCCGCGAGGGATGCGGAAGCTGGAATTTCGCGGCGCGGCAGTGCGAACCTGAGAGGGCGATCCTTGTGTTGGGCGAGAGGCGTGAGCAAGAGGACATGAGGCGATCGCGCGGGGGGCGCGTGGAGGTGGGGGCGCCGGGCGGGATCATGCCGCCCTTTGAGAAGGTCGTCGAGCAGGCGCGGCGGGCGGAGGCACAGGGGTATGATGCGGTCTGGTGGCCCTGTCACTTGATGGGGTGGCATCCGCAGGCGATCTGGAGACCGGAGATCACGCCCCTGGCGAGGACTCAGGCCAATGCCGATACCTATTTCGATCCCGTGGCGACGATCGCGGCCGTAGGCGTGCAGACGACGCGCATTCGACTCGGGATCGGCGTCACTGATGTCATTCGTCGTCATCCGGCCATGTTGGCGCAGGCGGCCCTCACCCTCGATCATATCACCCGCGGGCGGGTGATCCTCGGCCTCGGCTCAGGCGAACGCTTGAACATCACGCCGTATGGACTAGAGTTCGACCAGCCTGTCTCTCGGCTCGAGGAGGGGCTGGCGATTATTCGTCGGTTATGGGAGTCCGGGGGCCGACCGGTAGATTTCGAGGGAAGATTCTGGCGTCTGGAGAGTGCTGTATTGGGTCTCCGGCCCTATAGCGACCGATATCCCCCGATTTGGATCGCGGCTCATGGTCCGCGCATGTTGCGTCTGGCCGGGCGCTATGCTGACGGGTGGTTGCCGACGAAGATGAGTCCTGCCGAATATCGGGAGAGGCTGGCCTGCCTTCGTCGTGCTGCGAGTGATGCCGGGCGCGATCCTGAGGCGATCACGCCCGGCATGCTCGCCTATGTGCTCGTGGATGAGGATCGCGAGGCGGTCGCCCACATGATGGACGCCGTCTTGGTGAAAGCCCTCTGCTTGCTCCTGCCGGCGGAGGTATTCCTGCGGTTTGGTGGCGAGCCTCCTTTTGGTCAGGGAGCGAGCGGTTTTCACGACTACATTCCCGCGCGCTTCGGGTATGAAGAGGCTCTGGCGGCGATTCGAAAGGTGCCGCGCGAGGTCGTCGCCTATTTCACGCTTCATGGGACGCCGGAGGATATTGCCGAGCAGGTTGAAGAGCTTGCGGAGGTGGGTCTTCGGCATATTGTGCTGTGGAATATCACTCCGTTTGCCGATCCCGCGCGCACGCGTGCTTCCTTTCAGGCCTTAGATCGGGTGAGGGAGCTTGTGTCGGGGATCGGGTGATTCGCTGGGGAGGAGAGGGGGGATGCGTTTTCTCCAGAAACGAGCAGTGGTCACGGGAGGGGCATCCGGCATTGGACGAGCGATCGTCGAGCGATTCGTCGCCGAGGGAGCTGCGGTCGCCATTTGCGATCTCGATGAAGGGGCAGTGCGGGCTTTCGCTGAGGCGCTGTGCGCTCGAGGGGCACGCGTCATAGCCCTTATCGGCGATGTTTCGCGCCTTGTGGATGCGGAGCGTATGGTCGCCGAGGCTGTCGCCTTTTTGGGCGGGCTCGACATTTTGATCAATAACGCGGGGATTGAGACGATCGGTTCGGTCACGACGGCGCTGGATGAGGAGTGGGAGCGGCAGATCGCCGTCAATCTCAACGGTGTCTATCGCATGAGTCGGTTCGCCATTCCCGAGATCATTCGGGCCGGTGGAGGGGCAGTTGTCAACATCGCCTCGGTTGGTGGTCTGGTGGCTGTTCGGGAATTCTCCGCCTATGGAGCGTCGAAAGCTGCCGTCATTCAGCTCACGCGCAGCATGGCTGCCGATTACGCCGAATATGGCGTTCGCGTCAACTGCGTCTGCCCGGGGCCGGTGGATACTCCCTTACTGGAGCGCGCTTGTCGGCGTGTCTCCGGGGCCAGAAGCCCGGAGGAAGTCCGACGGATGTATGCGGAGCTGACCCTTCTCAAACGAATCGCGCGGCCTGAGGAGATCGCCAGTTGTGTCGCGTTTCTCGCCAGCGATGAGGCCAGTTATGTGACCGGAGCTGTCCTGGTCGTCGATGGGGGATTCACAGCTCAGTGAGCCCGGGATCGGTGCTTGGATGTCCCTTCGACGAGGGAGGAGGAACGATGAGGACTCAATCCGAAGATGTCGTTCGCGCCTATTTCACGGCGGTGAATGAGGGGCGCTTGGAAGAGTTGGTGGCGCTCTTTGCGCCCGAGGCTTCGCTTCATTTCCCGCTCTCGGATCCGATTGTCGGACGCGAGGCGATCGGTCGGTTCTACGAGACCATTCTGCAGTTTTATCCCGAGCGGTGTGACGATGTACGGCGGCTCTTCTTCAGTCCGGAGGGTGACGTCGCCGCGGAAATTCACTTCACAGGGACGACTCGGACCGGGCGGCGGGTCGTCTTTGAAGCCGTCGATCTCTTCACCCTCCGAGAGGGTCAGATCGAGAAGCTCCAGATCTTTTACGACAGTGCGCGTGTTCGGGAGATGATCGGGACACCTCCGGAGATGTGAGACCGAGGGAGAGCGACGGATGGAGGTGCTCTACCAAGAGCGCATAGAGTGGCCGCGTCTGACATATGGGGCGGCTTTAGACCGTCTCGTGGCGCACGCTCCCGATCGGGAGATATTCGTTTTCCATGATGTGGGAGCGGTGGGATGGGGAGTGCCGCGGCGAGCGTATACGGCGAAGGATTTCTTGGCTGAGGTGAATCGGTTGGCGCGTGGGCTCCTGGCGCTCGGCATTGGGGCGGGAGAGCATATCGCACTCTGGACGGCGAATGTGCCGGAGGCCGCCATTGCACAGTTCGCCATTGCAAAGCTCGGAGCCGTGATGGTCCCGATCAATATGCGCTTCAAAGCGAGCGAACTCGAGTATGTGCTTCGGCAGTCCGAGGCGGGAACGCTCATTCTGATGGATCGCTTCGGGGAGACCGATTATGTGGCGATGGTATGCCAGGTCTGTCCGGAAGTGATCCGCTCGGTTCCGGGACGGTTGCGATCGCGTCGATGTCCGCGCCTCCGGCGTCTCATTGTGCTCGGGCATCGGTCGCCGGGGACGTTCGCCTATCAGGATGTGCTCTCGCTCGGGCAGTCGGATCTGGATCGTCCTCTTCGGGAGCGAGAGGCGGCGGTGATGCCGGATGACGTTGTGCTCATCCAATATACGTCTGGAAGCACGGCGTTTCCAAAGGGGGTCATGCTCTCGCATGATCAAACCCTGCGCAATGCGTTCCTCATGGCCGGGCGGGCTGGTTTGGAGGCGAGCGACCGTGTGCTCTCGGCCATGCCGATGTTTCACATCGGAGGCTCCGTGTGCGCTCTGCTCGGGGCGGTCACGCGGGGGTATGTCCTGCACACGATGACCAAGTTCGATGCCGGGGAGACGCTTCGCCTTATCGAAGAGGAGCGAATCACCGCTTACATCGGCATCGAGACGATGTTCCTCATGCTTCGCGATCATCCCGACTTCTCGTGGCGTGATCGCTCGAGCCTGGTGAAGGGATGGGCTGCCGGATCTCCCGCGCTTCTCCGCATGATTGCCGAAGAGATTGGCATCCGCTTCGTCTGCTCCGTCTATGGCCTCTCCGAGGCCAGCCCGAACGTGTGCATCACCGATTGGCGGGACTCGTTCGAAAGGCGGATAGGGACGAACGGTCGTCCCCACCCAGGGGTGGAGGTGGAGATTCGCGATCCGGTGTCGGGCGAGCGCTGTCCTCCTGGACAACCGGGCGAGATCTGGGTGCGGGGGTACAATGTGATGAAGGGCTACTACAATATGCCCGAGGAGACGGCTCGTGTCCTCGATCCCGAGGGGTGGCTGCATACGGGCGATCGTGGGCTTCTGACCGGGGAGGGGTATCTCGTTTTTCTGGGGCGGTGGAAGGACGTCGTGCGCGTGGGGGGAGAGAACGTCTCGGCCCTGGAGGTGGAGAATTTCCTTCTCGCTCATCCCAAGATCGCCGCCGTGGCCGTCGTCGGCGTGCCGGATCCGCGATGGGGGGAAGTTCCGGCAGCCTTTGTCAAGGTCGCAGAGGGCGCGCATCTGACGGAGGAAGAGGTCGTTGCATACTGTCGCGAAAACCTGGCCGCATTCAAAGTTCCGCGATACGTTCGATTCGTTCAGGAATTTCCCATGACCGGGAGTGGAAAGATTCAGAAGTTTCTGCTCCGAGAGCATCTCCTCGCTGAGTTAAAGGATATGGCCTCTTGATCCTCAGAGACGGACGTTAAGACCCCCGCGTGGGGTACCCTTCATGGAGAACGTATCGGGAGGGATGCCCTCCCAGGGCATGTGAATTCCTTATTGGAGGTGACACCATGGGCCGATGGAAAAAGAGCGTGCGTGCGTTATGGACCCTTGGGCTCTTCTCGTGTGTGAGTCTCTTGGGCCAGGTCTCTGCCTTCGCTCAAGGGGCCGTGACGACGGCGACCGTCACAGGGGATGTCGCCGATAGGACCGGCGCGGTAGTCCCTGGCGCTCGAGTCGTCCTCAAAAGTCAGGAGACAGGGTTGACTCGGGAGACGACAACGGGGGAGCAAGGGCAATTCGTTCTCTCTCAGCTCCCGGCCGGGCGCTATGATTTGAGCGTTGAAGCTCAAGGATTTAAAAAGGCCGTCGTGCGGGATGTGGTGCTCACAGTCGGAGCGACCGAGACCGTGCGCATTACGCTCGAGATCGGTGAGATCACCGAGAGCATTGACGTGAGCACGGAGACCGTCCCCGTTGTCGAGACGACGAAGGTCGAAGTCAGCTCGGTCATCTTGCCCGTCCAGGTGCGCGAGTTACCGTTGAATCAGCGGAGTTTCACGGCTTTGGTCACGCAGCAGCCGGGACTCGTGCGCATGACGAACGCGACTCCGCCGACGGTATTGGGGGCGGCTACAAACACGGGGTCCTACATCAGCGCGAATGGGTTGATGGGATCCTCGGTCGCGTATCTCATTGACGGCGTGAACTTCAGCAATGGGAACTTCACGGCGCCAGGGACGGCTGCTGCGGGCGACATGCCGGGCGTTGAGGCGATTCAGGAGTTCAAAGTGATCACCCATTCTTTCAGCGCTGCTTATGGCGGGGCTTCCGGTGCGGTCGTCAGCTTCGCGACGCGCAGTGGCACCAATGAGCTGCACGGAAGTGCTTACGAATTCGTGCGCAACGACGTCTTCGATACCCGCTCGTTCTTCGATCGCGAGAAGCCACCGTTTCGGCGAAACCAGTTTGGCGCGGCTCTCGGTGGCCCTCTCCGTCGGGATCGCGCCTTCTTCTTCACTAATTACGAGGGCTTGCGTCAGCGGTTGACGACGACGGAGATCTCCTTCGTCCCGAGCGAGTGTGCGCGGAATGGGGGACTTGGAGGGACGTGCGACTTCCCCGTCATTGGCCCCGGAGGACAACCCGTCGCCATCTCCCCGGCCGTGAAGGCGATCCTCGAGCTGTACCCGAAGCCGAATGGCGCTGATCTCGGATCGGGCGTGGCCGAATATATCTTCCCGAACCGTCAACCGACGCGGCAGGACTTCGGGCTCGTTCATCTGACGTCCACGCTCTCGCCACGCGATCAGTTCGCTGGACGATATTCGATCACAGATGCGGAGGCCTCGGCCGCCTTTCATTTCCCGAATTTTCAGTTTGTGCGAACTGACCGCGTGCAGAACTACTTGCTGCGGTGGTCGCGCGTCTTCACGCCTCGTCTCGTCAATACGGCCAGCTTCAGCTACCTGCGTTCTCGTGTCTTCGCGGCCACCGAGCCCACTTTCCCCTTGCGTCCGGAACAATTCACCGGCAATCCCGCTCGAAAGACGATCGGTGTGATTTCGGTAGGCGGCGGTACGGCCGGGACCGTGAGCGGCACGTTGACACTTTTGGGGAACGATGATGCCAGCCCCTTCCGTCTTGTGCGCAACAATTTCGTCGTCAACAATGACCTCGTCTACACGGCGGGCGCTCACACGCTCAAGCTCGGGGGGATGGTGAACCGCTTCCAGTGGAACTGGAATTCGGCGGTCATCCCGGGTGGGAGTTACACCTTTCTCACGCTGAACGACCTGCTGGCGGGGAACCCGGCGGTTCTCATCATTCGTCGGGACGGGGCGGACGCGAGCTTCGGCATTCGCACGACGCTGTTGGCTTGGTATGTGGAGGACGCGTGGCGTCTCTCTCCTCGCGTGACGCTCACGCTCGGGGTGCGGCATGAGTTCCAAGTTCCCATCCTCAAGGACATCCACAACAAGTTGGGGAACTGGCGGAGGCCGGAAGATACGGCGGTCACCGTTGGGCAGCCGTATGACAATTACTCGCTCACGCAGTTCCAGCCGCGTGTGGGGATCGCCTACGATCCCTTTGGCAACGGCAAGACGGTCCTTCGCGCAGGCTTCGGTCTCTTCAACGAGTTCCTCGGATTCGAGGGGACGGCTCAGGGCATTCTCCAGTGGAATGCGCCGCAGCCGGTGCTCAACACGTTCTTCGGGGAGCCGCTGGCCCCAGGCTTCTTGCCGCGGATCCCGTTCCCCCAATGCGCGACGTGCACGCAGCCGACTCCGTATGTGGGACTGGTCACGGGACTGCTCGATCCGGTCAATTCGCCGACGTCCGTACAATGGCACGTGGAGATCGCGCGGGAGCTTCCGGCGAAACTGAGTGTGACGCTCACCTATGCCGGTTCTCAATCGTATCACATTCCGCGGAAGATCGAGGCCAATCACAATCTCCCCTGCCGTTTTGAGAACGGGCGCCCCATTTTCACCGGCGGATGCGGGACGGCCGCTCCTGCCGTGAGCCGGATCGCGTTCTCCCTTTACGCGCGCCGCTTTGACGCGACGGCGAACTATCATTCGATGAGCGTGCAAGTGGCGCGTCGTCTCGCCGGAGGGGTGACTGTTCACAGCTCGTACGCCTTCTCCAAAGCCCTCTCGGAATCCGACGCCTTCAATTCCAACAACATCATCCGTGGCGTCGCGCAAGCCAGTCAGTATCCGCCCGATCGCAAGCTGGATCGTTCGGAATCGCTCTTCAGTATTCGCCATCGTGCGACGGTGAACGCCATATACGAGCTGCCCGTGGGACGTGGCAAGCGCTTTCTCAGCGACGCGCGCGGCCTCGCGCAGGCGCTCTTCGGGGGGTGGAAGATCACGGCCCTTGGGGAGTTCCGCAGCGGTTATCCCTTCTCGGTCCTCGCGGGGTTCGGCATCACGGGCGTGGGGGATAACATTGATTTCCCGGATCGTCCGAACATCCTGCGAGCGAACCCCGTCCTCGGGCGCGTGGATCGGTATTTCGATCCGAAAGCCTTCGCCCTCCAGGAACCGGGCCGCTTGGGGAACGCTCCGCGCACATCCGTCCGGGGACCTGGGTTCCACAATCTCGACGTCGGGCTCTCCAAGGAGTTCCCCATTCGGGAGACGGTGCGGCTGCAGTTTCGCGCGGAGGCCTTCAATGTTCTCAATCATCCGAACTTCGCGCTCCCATTCAACCAACTGTACATCGGCTTCGTGCCGCAATTCCGACGCGTTCCCACACCGGCGGAGCTGGAAGCGCTCCCCTGTCGGTTGACGGCCGAGCAGGCGCAGGTTCATTCCTGCAATCCGCAAGCGGGGAGGATCACGAGCACGGTCGGAACGCCGCGTCAGATTCAGTTCGCGCTGAAGATGACGTGGTAGGAGGGCGAGGATCGCGTCGGCGAAGGGGTCCGGGGATCATGATCTCTCGGACCCCTCTTCGGAGGTCAGGAGATGAAGTTCGGCATGCTCGTCAACACGCAAGATCCGCCCGATGGGGCGCGCATCGCGGCGCTGTACGATGAGATCCTGGAAGAGGCGGAGCTGGCCGAGGCCGTGGGGTTCGATGCTGTCTTCGTCCCCGAGCATCATATGATGCCCGACGGATACCTGAGTGCTCCGCTCATTCTGTTAGCCGCCATCGCCGCGCGCACGACGCGCTTGCGGGTGGGGACATCCATTTTGCAGCTCCCCGAGTGGCATCCGATCCACGTCGCTGAGGAGGTCGCTGTTTTGGATAATCTCTCGAAGGGGCGCGTCATTCTCGGGGTGGGGCTCAATCTCGTCGAGGAGGAATTCCGGCTCTTCGGAGTCGAGCGGCAAGGGGTCACGCGACGCTTCGTTGAACAGATTGAGATTCTGCGACGCGCGTGGAGCGGAGAGCCGTTCTCTTTCGAGGGCGAGTTCTTCACATTTCGGGATGTCCGGATCACTCCCCGTGTCGTGCAGCGGCCGCATCCGCCTCTTTGGATCGGGGCTATGAGCGAGCCGGCCCTGCGGCGCGCCGGGCGCTTGGGAGCGGGGTGGATCTCCGATCCCCTGCATGTGCTCCCGGTCATGAAAGCGTGGGCTGAGATCTATCGTCAATCGGCCATCGAGCACGGACATGCCGATCGCGTCCAGGTTGTCCTCATCCGCGACGGATGGGTCTCGCACGATCCCGAGGAGATTCGAGAGCTGTGGTGGCCGACGGTCCGCGAATACCACCTCTTCTACAAGCACCTCGGCTTTTTCGAGTCCGGTCGGTTCAACGCTCAGTGGGAGCCGTGGGTCCGCACGGCTCGCGATGACGAGTGGACCTACGAGCGCGTGGCTCCCAACCGCGTGATCGCGGGCACGCCGGATGAGGTCATCGCGGAGATCGAACGCTATCGTCGCGAGGTCGGATGCGAATACATCGTCTTCTACTTCCGCCATCCCACGGGGCCCGATCATCGGGCGACGATGCGATGCATCGAGCTGTTCGGGCGGGAGGTTATTCCGCATTTTCGGCAGTGAGCATGGGGGGATCCCACGCGGTGAGGTGAAGGAGGGAGGAACGATGAAGCTGCATTATCTCCTGGACACACATGCCGGGGCGTACAATCGTTCGATCCCGACGCGGGAGGAAGTGGGAGCGTTCATTGACCAGTTGTATCGCGAGATCGAGCTCGCCGAGGAAGGTGGGTTCGAGGCCATTGTCGTGCCCGAGCGTCATGGTCGCACGGAATGTTTCTTCCCCTCCTCGCTCGTGCTCCTCTCGATCATCGCCACTCGGACGAGCCGCATTCGTCTCGGCACTTACATTCTCGTGCTTCCTTTGCACCATCCGATTCATGTGGCCGAGCAGGTGGCCATGATTGATCAGGTTTCGCGGGGGCGGGTCATCTTCGGCGTCGCCGCCGGGTACCATTCCGGATACAGCCAGATGTTCGGCATCCCTCACCATGAGCGTGGCGCGCGATTCGAGGAGCAGGTGGAGATCATCCGGCGTGCGTGGACCGAAGAGCGATTCTCCTATCATGGCCGATACTACCAGTTCACGGATGTGCTGGTGACGCCCAAGCCCTATCAGACGCCGATGCCCGAGTGGTGGGTTGGGGGGATGTTCCCCAAGACGATCGCTCGGGCCGGACGCATCGGAGATGCCTGGTGCAGCGATCCGTTCCCGCTGGATCGAGAGGTCTGGCTCGAGCAGGTTCGCCTCTATCGGGAAGCAGCGCGGGCAGCCGGACGCTCCTCGAAAGTCGTCCTCATGCGCGACGGATGGGTGGCACCTACGCGCGAGGAAGCCGAAGAGGTGTTCGGCCGGCTCGCTGTTGAAGAGTGGCTCTTTTACTTCCGCTGGGGGATCCTCACGCATCATCCGGAGTTCCAGTCCGAATCCGATTTCACCATCGAGCGCGCGAGCCCCCACTTCATCCTGGGTACGCCCGAAGAGTGCATCCGGCAGATCGAGCGGTACGCCCGCGAGTACGACGTGGATGAGATCGTCTTGCGCTTCCGGCTTCCCAAGGGGCCTCGCTGGGACCACGTCTTGCGCTGCCTCGCCCTCTTCGGACGCGAGGTCGTCCCGTATTTCCATGGACGAGGGAGATGACGAAGATCCTCGAGCGGAACGTCAATGTGAAGATCTTCGACGATCAGGGGCCGTCCCTGCGCGTGCAGGGATCGCTCCTGGATGTCGAGCACAGTTTTCACCTCGAGTTGATTGTGGAGGTCGAGACCGGGCGAATCCTGGATGCTCGTGCGGAGATGGTCAAACGTCCGTATCCGACGCTCTGTTTGCCCGCTCTGGAGAACGTCGCCCGTCTCAAAGGGGAGATCATCGGGCGTGGGATCAACCGGCGGATTGCCGAACAGCTCGGGGGAGCAGGGGGCTGCGTGCACCTGGTTGAGATCGCGCAGTCTGTCGTTCGCTTCACCGCCACGTATTTGATTGATCGGCGTACCGGGATGAGTGAGGAGGGGTTAGGCGGGCTCTCCGAGCACGAACACCGCCAGCGCTGGCTCCCCATGCTGAAAAATACCTGTCAGGTTTTCCGCGTGGAGGAGGAGACGACGCCATCTCCTATCTCCGGCGCGGAATCTGCGGAGCCTTCGTGAGGAGGGCTTCCGCGCGATGACATCCATCGGGCACCCCGCGTGGGATGCCCTGATCCCCGCAGAGGGGAGAAAGGAGGGGGAGTATGTTTGTCGTGACCAAAGGCTCCATATGGCGTGCGGGCTTCGGGGGAATCGTCGGGCTCGCACTGATATTGGCCGGTGTCGCATTGGCTGGGCAAACTCCGGCGATGGCGAGTCTCATGGGGACCGTGAGCGATCCGGCAGGGAACGTCGTTGTGGGAGCACAGGTGGCCGTTCGGAATTTGGACACGGGTGTCTCGCAGCGAGCAGAGACCAATGAACGGGGGATCTACCAACTGGTCTCGCTCCCGCCGGGGCGATATGAGGTGAGGGTGGAGGCAGCGGGGTTTGCCACAAGCGTCATCCCGGAGGTGCGCTTGACGGTCGGGCAAGCAGCGACGGTCGATATCGTGTTGAAGGTAGGGGCTGTTCAGGAGACTGTCGAGGTGGTGGCTCCGACGCCGCTGGTCGAGCCGACACGCACGAGCCTCAGCCAGGTTCTGGAGGAGCGCCAGGTTCACGAGCTTCCCATCAATACCCGCAACTTCGTTCAGCTCACGCTGATCACGCCCAAGGTCCTCCCGGCCAGCGCAGCCAGTGGGCGCGGTGCGTACATGGGCGATCGCTATAAGGAGAATCAGTTCAGCTTCAGCGGCTTGCGGTACCAGTTCAATTACCAAACGGTGGATGGGGCGTCATCGTTTGTGTGGACGGCCAACGTCGTCAAATCGTTCTACTCTTTGGAGACGGTCAAAGAATTTCGCGTGCTCAACAGCCTGTACACGGTCGAGCAGGGACATGCGATGGGGGGGATTATCACGGTGATCACGCGATCCGGGGGAAACGAGTGGCATGGGACGCTCTACGAGTTCTTGCGCAACGACAAACTGGATAAGACGGATATTCTCACGACGCCGGGATTCAGCGTGTTCCGCCGGAATCAATTCGGGGCGGCCGTCGGGGGACCGCTGCGGCGCGATCGCGTCTTCTTCTTCGGCAACTATGAGGGGCAACGACAGGCCAAGGCGCCGCGTTTTCCTGCCGTTTATCTTCAGAACCTCGAGGCCATCAACGCGGCCTTGGGGCGTTTGGGATTTCCTCCGGAGACGCCCCACGTCCTGCAGACGGCCGATGCGGATCAATTCCTCATGCGGTTCGATGCGGCGCTCAGCCCGACCCATAACCTGATGGGACGCTACAACTTTTACAATATCGAGAACGAGAACGATCGAATCGGAGCTTCCGGCGTGACCGGCGAGCCGATCACGACGCTCGCTGCTCGACACCATCGGCTGCGGGATCAGGGGGTGGTCCTCTCGGTGAATTCCACGCCTTCTTCCCGCTGGGTCAATGCGGCCCTCTTCGGCTTCGAGAAGCATCGGTATCGGCTCGATCCGAGGCCCGGCGTGCCGCTCATCGAGTTGGCTGTCGTCGGGGCGTTCTCGACGGGCGTCGAGGCTGCCGATGAGCAAGGGCTCAACGAGCGGCGATTCCATCTCTCGGACACGTTCACGTACCTGCGCGGACATCATCAGTTCAAATTCGGCGCTGAGTATTTGCGGACCGATGTCTCCAACCATGTCACTCCGGGGAGCCTCGCCATTATCCCCGGACTCTCCGCGCTTTTGGCTCCGGAGATCGTCGTCGCGCAGGTTCGCATCCATCCGGAGCAGCACAAGTTGCGCCTTCGGATGAGGGCGAACCAATTTGGCGTCTTCTTCCAGGATCAATGGCAGGCGCAGCGGGGGTTCACGTTCACGTACGGCGTTCGGTACGATATCGAGCGCATTCGCGGCATCATCGCGCTTTCCGAGGATGACGTCAACAACATCCAACCGCGCGTGGGATTCGCCTATGCGGTCGGCGCGTCGCGTCCGACGGTCCTGCGGGGTGGGTACGGTATCTTCATCTCGGACCGATATCACCCTTACATCTTCGTTGACGGCTTCGTTCATGGGACGAACTTTCCGAGCTTCAACGAGGCGTACCTGACGGCCAATCCTTTCGCGCGGAAATATCGGCGGCTGCCGGATACCGTTGTTCCGTTGATCATCACCGGCGTTGGTCCGGCGACCGCGGCCTTCAAGGATTATGTGCTTCGGGGGACGATCCCTTCGGGGCCGGCCGCGCTCTTTGTCGTCATTTCGGCGCCGGATCTCCCCAACCCGTATGCTCAACAGTGGAGTTTAGAGATCGAGCGGCAGGTGACGCCCTCGTGGGCGGTGAGCATCGGGTATTCGGGCTTGCGTTCGTTTAAGCTGCCGCTGCTCATCAATCACAATCTGAAGCCCGCCCGCGCCAAGCTTCCCACGGGGAAGAACGATTACGAAGCCGTCGGGGCGGGAGCGGTCGAGCGGCTGTGGGATCCGCGATTCGGCGTCACCTATATCGGTCAGCCCGTTGGCTTCTCGATCTACCATGCGGGGACGCTCAGCGTGCGCCGGACATTTGCTCGGCACTTTGGGCTCATGGCCAACTACGTCTTCTCGCGGGCCGTGGATAACGGGGCGGGCAACAGCACCTTCATTGCGCCGGAGGATCCGTATAACACGCGACTCGAGCGTGCGCTCTCGGCCGAGCACGCCAAGCATCGGTTCACTCTGAGTCTCCTGGCGGATGCCCCCGCCTCTTGGCCGGTGCTCAGAGGATTTGGTGTGCGACTCCTCTGCATCGCGCAAAGCCCGCGGTATTTCAACGTGACGGTCGGATCCGATGTCAACCGCGATCAGAATTCGGTAACGGATCGTCCCGATGTGCTCGGTCGCAATACGTGGCGGGGCGATGACTTCGTCACCTTCGACATGCGGATCATGCGGCGCTTCCAGATTCGCGAGCGATATGGGCTGGAAGCGGTGGTCGAGTTCTACAATCTCTTCAATCGCGTGAACATCACGGATCTCTTCACCGTTTGGGGGCGCCCGACGTTGGCACAACCGCCGATCGCCACGTTCAATAAGCCGCGCGCCGTCGGCGACGCCTTCAAGACGCAGCTTGCGCTGAAGTTCACTTTCTGAGTCTCGTTTTCATCCCGAGGGGGAGTGGGGGGATCGAAGCCTGCTCTCACTGTGGGAGAATTCCTCACGGAGGAGGTGCTCCAGATGCCTGCCGTTACAATGAAAAACGTGCATGATCTTCCTCCCGATCTTCAGGACACTATCGCGCAGTATGAGGCATGGATTGGCGATACGGTCTTCGCCCGCATCATCGCTCACCGGCCGGAAGCCTTTCGAGCGTTCCATGCGCTTTATCTCTCGCTGCTTGCCGGCGTCGTCGAATCGGAGATCAAGGAGCTCGCTCGGTTGCGACTGGCGCGCCTGAACGGATGCCACTACTGAGAAGTGGTGAATCTCGCCTGGGCCAGGCGAAACGGCATTCCGGAGGAGAGAGTTCGCGGGATCGAGGATCCCGAGCGCGGTCCTTTCACACCGCGGGAGCGGGCCATCTTACGGCTGGCTGAGATGATGGCCCATCGCGCGGACGCTGTCTTAGAAGGTGCTGTGCTCGAAGAGCTGAAGCGGGAATTGTCGGACGAAGAGCTCGTGGAGCTGGGCATGTATTTTGCGCTCGTCACCGGATTCCAGAAGTTCAATTCCGTGTTCCGGATCTTTCCCGCGTGTGAGGTCGAGCCCGCGAGGTCGTCCGAGGAGACCGATTTGACAAGCGAGTCGGACGTGGGCTAGAGTTGCGATTTCAAACAAGCGTTTGGTTCATAGGGGGAGGCAGATGATCGGGGGATTGAATCACATCGCTCTTATCGTCGCCGATCTGGAGGCGAGCATCGAACGGTTCCGGCGCGTGTTGGGGGCTACGCTTCTCGAGCGGAGTTTCCTTCCGGACTCGAAGACGGACGTTGCTGTGCTGGAGGTCGGCGGCGTGCATCTCGAGTTGCTCAGCGCTCGGGGGGAGGACACGAAGGTCGGGCGGTTATTGAGAGAGCGGGGGGAAGGGATTCACCATATCTCGTTCCACGTACAGGGGCTGGAGAGGGAGCTCGAGCGCCTGCGCGAGCGAGGGGCGCGTGTGCTCGATCCGCGGCCTCGCGCGGGACTTCATGGGCGGCGGATCGCGTTCCTTGATCTGGGAACACGCGGGGAGATCCTCATCGAGTTGGCTGAAGAGCCGAGCGAGTCTGAGGATGGGAGAGGGTAAGGATGAAAGGCGCGATTGACGTCTGGTGCAACCCATTTACTCCTTCGGGGATCAAGCATCTCTTTCTCGACAACGAGGAAGTCTATTTCATGATGGGGATTCAGTGGGGGCGGGCCGGGAACATGAAGGGATACGAGCCGCGGGAGTTCGTGGCGATGATGGATCGGCTCGGGATCGAGAAGGTCTGCGTTCCCGCGCTCAAGCAGGCGTTCTATCGGAAGAACAAGATGGGCGCCGACTTCTCTTACGAGGAGATCGCTGAACTCGTTCAGGCATATCCGGATCGCATTGTCGGGCTGGCGGGCATTAATCCCTTCGAGCGCATGGCGGGCGTGCGCAAGCTCGAGCATGCTGTTCGCGCGTACGGCTTTCGCGGCGCCCATATTCATCCCTATGGGTTCGGACTGCCGCTCAATGCGGCGGAGTGGTATCCCTTTTATGCCAAATGTGCGGAGCTCGATATTCCGATTGTCATTCAGACGGGGCATTCGGCGGAATTCATGCCGAGTGCGTGTGGTCGTCCGATCTTGCTCGACGATGTCGCACTGTACTTCCCCGAGCTGCGCCTGGTCGCGGCGCACACGGGGTGGCCGTGGGTTGAGGAGCTGATTGCTTTGGCGTGGAAGCATCCCAACGTCTACATTGCCGTCAGTGGTCATGCTCCGAAATATTGGGACAAATCGCTCGTTCATTTCCTGAATTCGCGGGGCATCGGGAAAGTGATGTGGGGGACGGATTATCCGCTCATCCTTCACGAGGAGAGCCTGACGCAGATCGAGCGGCTCGGACTGAAGCCGGAGGCCAAGCGAGCGCTGTTGCGAGAGACGGCGGTGAAGGTTTTCAAGTTCGAGGAGTGAGGGATGTCCGATTATCGCTTCCTGACGATCCATCGCGCCGAGGGGGTGGCGGAGGTCATCGTGCGAAAGCCGCCGCTGAACACGCTGGATCCTGAGCTGTACGATGAGCTCGGGCGAGTGAGCGCGGAGCTGGAGGCGGACGAGGAGACGCGCGCGATCGTCTTCGCGAGCGGCGTGGAGAATGTCTTCATTGCTGGCGCTGATATCAAGCAGATGGCGGGGTATCGGTTCGAGCGAGAGCCGTTGGAGCGCAAGATCGAGCTCGTGCACGCGACGTTCCAGTGTCTGGCGAATCTCAGCAAGCCGACTGTGGCGGCCATCACGGGGCATGCGCTCGGTGGGGGGTGCGAATTGGCGCTCGCTCTGGACTTCCGCTTTATGTCCAAGGGGGCGCCGCGCATCGGCTTGCCGGAAGTCAAGCTGGGTATTCTCCCGGGAGGAGGGGGAACGCAGCGGCTGCCTCGGTTGATCGGGTTCATGCGGGCGGCGGAGTTGATCATGACCGGGGCGCTTGTGGACGCTGAGCGGGCGGAGGCCATGGGTTTGATCACACGTGCGTGCGAGCCGCAGCGCACGCGGCAGGAGGCTGTGGAGTTCGCGCGTCAGCTCGCCGCGCAGGCTCCGCTCGCCGTGCGCGCCATCAAACGGTGTTTGCTGGAGTCGGCGGAGACGGATTTGCAGACCGGTCTGGAGATTGAGAAGCGATATTGCCTGCAGACTCTTCTCTCGGAGGATGCGCGCGAGGGGATTGCGGCTTTCCTCGAGAAACGCTCTCCGCAGTGGAGGGGGCGATGAGACGGGTCGCTATTCTCGGAGCGGCGCAGACGACCTTCGAGGCGCAGAAGGCCTCGCTGGCCTATAACGAGTTGGTCTATGGCGTCGTTCGCGAGCTGCTCGACCGCACGGGCGTCTCGATGCGCGAGATCGAGAGCATGGTGACAGCTTCCCAGGACGCCTATGATGGGAAGACCATTTCGGGGATGGCCATCAATGAGGTCGTTGGAGCTTACTTGAAATCGGAGGCGAAGGTAGCGGCCGATGGGCTGCAAGCCCTGCTGTATGGCGTCGCTCGTATCCTCTCGGGCGAGTTCGATCTGACTCTCGTTGTCGCTCACTGTAAGGAATCCGAAGGCGATCCGTCGGCCATCACCGGCCTTATGTTCGATCCTTTCGTGCAGCGTCCGCTCGGGCTCGATGAGAATGTCGCGGCGGCGCTCCAAGCGCGCCGGTATTGTTGGCGGCGGGGGCTGGCGCCGGAAGACGTCGCGCTTGTCTCGGTGAAGGCACATCGGCAGGGCCTCAAGAACCCGTATGCCCAGCGCAAGGGGGAGTTCACGGTGGCGGACGTGTTGGCGTCCCCTCTGGTGGTGGATCCCATTCACGAATTGGAGGCGGCTCCTCGGTCCGATGGCGCATGTGCGCTCCTGCTGGGGAGCGAGGAGCGGGCGCGCGCTTTCACCGAGCATCCGGTATTCATCGTGGGCATAGGGAACTGCACGGACGCGTATTGGACCGAACGCGACGTGGCCGACGCGCGCGCGTTGGAGGAAGCAGCGCGGCGTGCGTATGCGATGGCGGGGATTCGCGAACCCGCGCGGGAGATTGACGTCGTGGAGATCTCGGCCCGGTATGCGCACGAGGAACTGATGGCTATTGAAGCTCTCGGTCTTCATCCTTCGCCCGTGGACTTGATTGCCGAGGGACGCGCGGAGTTCATCACGCCTTCTGGCGGGCCGCTTTGTGGGAATCCGCCGACGGTGAGTGGTCTTGTGCGTGCTGTCGAAGCGTATTGGCAATTGAGCGGGGAGGCCGGAGCGCACCAGATTGAGGGGGCGCGCACGGCGGTGGCTCATGGAGCGGGGGGCATCTGCGGTCAGAATCAGACGGTGGTGATCCTTCGGAGGGAGTGAGACGGTATATGCCGCGGCGTGTTGCCATCATCGCAACGGGGCAGACCAAGCATGCGGCTCGGCGGCTGGATGTCACTATTGCCGAGCTGATTACGGAGGCCGTCACGCGGGCTCTGGAGGATGCGGATCTCACCTTGCGGGATATTGATGCCGTGCTGCTCGGCAACATGGAGCCGTTTGAGGGATTTCTCTTTCCGGAGCTCTGGGCTGTGGAAGCGTGGGGGGGGTACTTGAAGCCCTCGGTGAAGTTCAACACGGGGGGGACGGTGGGGACGACGACGGCCATCGCGGCCTACTATTATGTCGCCAGCGGCATCTACGACACGGTCATGGCCATCGGGTTCCAGAAGCAATCCGAAGGTCACACGCAGACGGCCATTACGACCGTGGGCGATCCCATTTGGGAGCGTTCGGTCATGGCGGGGGCCATTGGCAACTTCGCCGTCATGGCGACGACCTATATGCACGAGAGTGGTGTGACTGAGGAGCAAGCGGCCAAGGCCGCGGTCAAGGCGCGGCGCAATGCCTGTCTCAATGAGTATGCGCACCTGCAGATGCCGGACATCACGGTCGAGGATGTCTTGAAGTCGGAGATGCTGGCCTATCCGGTGAAGCGGCTCGATATGTGTCCGCAGTCGGATGGGGCGGTTGCGGTCATCTTCGCTGAGGAGTCGAAAGCGGTGAGGTTGGCGCCGCGTCCGGCGTGGATCGCGGCCGTCGCGACAGCTCATGAGCAGCAGTACATGGGCGATAGTCCAAAGCGGTTGGCGGAGATGCGCAGTCTGATTGCCGCCTCGCGTCGAGCGTATCAGTATGCCGGGATCACAAATCCCCGCAGGGAGCTTGATGTCGCCGAGATCTACGAGGTCGCGTCCTTCGCTGAGCTCGCCATGTACGAGAACCTCGGATTTTGCGCCAAGGGTGAGGGGGGGAAGCTCATTGATGCGGGGGTGACGGAGCTGACGGGGGAGTTACCGGTCAATCCCTCCGGTGGGGTTATGTCTACGAATCCGATCGGGGCGACGGCGCTCATTCGCGTTGCTGAGGCGGCTTTGCAGATCATGGGGAAGGCGGGGAGGCGGCAGGTCGAGGGTGCGCGCACGGCTCTCGCCACCGGATATGGGGGGAATGCGTGGACCGATGTGATCATCCTCACTCGAGAGAAGCCATGAGCGGGGAAGAAAAGACGCTTCGCGTCCCCTTTCTCTTGGACACAGAGTATCGGTATGCCGTGGGGCAGTATGGGGCGCGATTTTTCACCGAATTGCGGGACCATGCGCGGTTGATGGGGGTGCGCTGTCCCGAGTGTGGGCGCGTGTATGTGCCACCGCGTCCCGTGTGTGGCATCTGTTATCGAGAATTGCACGAATGGGTCGAGGTAGGCCCGGAGGGGACGATCGTGGGATGGACCGTCGTGCGCATTCCGTTCATTGATCCCATGACGGGCGAGCAGCGTCCCGTGCCCTATGGATTCGCCATTATTCGCTTGGATGGAGCCTCGACGAGTCTCTACCATTTCCTGGATGAGACGGACGAGCGTCGCATTCGCGTCGGGCGGCGGGTGCGCGCTGTTTTCCGCGAGAAGCGTGAGGGATCGTTGCGCGATATTCTCCATTTTCGCCTTCTCGAGGGAGAAGATGAGTGACTGGATCGTCCGACAGAGGATTCGCATCCCGTTTCAGTACACGGCCGGTCGCGTGCTCACGCGCTTTTTGTTAGGGCTCGCCGAGCGCCGCATCTGGGCGACGCGGTGCGAGGGGTGTGGGCGCGTCTATGTCCCGCCGCGGGGCTTCTGCGGGCGATGTTGGCGGGAGATCACACAGTGGGAGGAGGTACCGGCAGAGGGAGAGGTGGTGAGCTATGCGGTGAGGCCGGCGGAGCCTCCGGTGATCTTCGGTCTCATTCGATTGGATGGGGCGGATACTCTTCTTGTGCACTATTTGAGCGATGTCGCCCCGGCGGACCTGGAGCGCGTCAGGCGCGTCCGCGCCGTATGGAGCGCAGATCGAACAGGGAGCATTATGGACATCGCTTATTTCGCTCCGGTGTGGTGAGCCTCGTGGCGGGCGAACGGAGGGGGAGAGACGATGGATTTCGGATTCACAGAGGAGCAACTGCAGATCCAGAAAGCTGTGCGGGAGTTCGCCCTGCGCGAAATCGCTCCTTATGTTGCGACCTATGATCAGGAGGAGCGATTTCCCGTGGAGATCGTCAAGAAGGCGGCGGCGCAGGGATACATGGGGGGCGTCGTCCCGGTCGAATATGGAGGGGCCGGACTGGATTATGTCACCTATACGCTCATCATCGAAGAGATCTCGCGGGTGTGTCAGATCGTCGGCTGCGCCCTTTCGTTCCCGAGTGGTCTGGCCGGTTCGGCGATCCTTCGCTATGGGACAGAGGAGCAGAAGCAGAAGTATCTGAAGCCGTTGGCTCAGGGCGAGGCGTTCGCTGCGGTAGCACTGACCGAACCGGGCTCCGGCACGGACGTCGCCGCCATGCGCACGACGTGTCGGCGGGATGGGGCCTTCTATGTTCTCAACGGGGCGAAGGCGTGGATCAGTTTCCTCGACGTCTGCGATTGGGTCTTGACCTTCGCCACGCTGGATCGGCGCCTGGGCCATCGGGGGATTTGTGCATTCGTTGTGGAGCGCGGGACGCCGGGAATGACCTTTCGGCCCTACGCGCACAAGCTGGGATTCAAGCCGTTGTGCACGGGCGAAGTGGTCTTCGAGGAGTGTCGGGTTCCTGTGGAGAACCGGATCGGGGAGGAAGGTGAGGGATTTCGCGTGGCGATGTGCGCGGTCGAGAATGGGCGTTTGGGTGTCGCCGCGCGCGCCGTCGGGATGGCACAAGCGTGCTTGGATGAAGTCGTCGCCTATGCTCGCGAGCGCATTGTCTTCGGCCAGCCTATTGGGAAGTTCCAGCTCGTCCAATCCAAGATTACGGACATGGTGGTGGGGATCGAGAGCGCGCGCTATCTGACGTATCGTCTGGCCTGGCTCAAGGATCAGGGAGTTCCCGACGTGCGTCGCGAGGCGTCGATCGCGAAGATGGTAGCGACGGATGTCGCTCTGATGGCGGCCACGCATGCCGTTCAGATCTTTGGCGCTTACGGATGTTCGGCGGAGTATCCGGTCAGCCGGTATTATCGTGATGCCAAGGTCTTTCAGATCGTCGAAGGGGTCAACGAGCTGCATCGTGTGCTCATCGCCGAATACACACTGGGGTACCGCTAGGGTGTCCCTCGCAGAGGAGGGGAGCAGAATGGCCAGGTATGATGTCGTCGTCATCGGGGCTGGAGCCGCTGGGCTGACGGCGGGGGCTCTCTTGGCCCGGTTCGGGAAGAAGGTGCTCATTGTGGAGCGGGACGCGTATGTGGGGGGGCGCGCCATGGCCCTTCCGTATGAAGGGTATCGGCTCAATCTCGGGGGGCATCTGCTCGAGGACAGCGGATCGGGGATCACTCGCATCTTCGAATTTCTCGGGAAGCGTCTCGAACACGGCGTGGTCAACCAGGGGCTTCCCTTCTGGGATAATCGCGAAGGGCGGTGGCGGCCCATTCAAGAGCTCTATCGCGTGGACAAGGGCGAGTTGAAGAAGATCATCCGGATCCTGTGCGAGACCGATTTTCAGGAGTTCGATCGCTATGACCATCTTCCGCTTCGGGCCTGGCTGCTGGAGCACACGCGCAGCGAGGGGGTGATCGAGCTGTTCGAGTACATCGCCATGGCCGAGTGCCTCACGGAGAAGTGGTACGATCACTCGGCCAGCGATAATCTCTACGTCCGCAAGATGCACTATCAAGAGAAGCAGACGGCCGGGTATTCCTTTTGGCCTGTGGGGGGATGGGATGGACTCTTTCACACACTCGCCGAAGCGGTCCGCGAGCGTGGGGGCGAGATTCGACTGCAGACGCGCGCCCATCGTGTGATCATCGAGAAGGGGCGTGTGGTGGCCGTGGCGCTTGAGCCGGTTCAGAAGGCTATTCCCACGGAGGCGTTCAATCTCGAGTATGTGGATACGGAGGTCGTCATCTCCACGTTGCCTGTGTGGAACGTCTTGGAGGTCGTGCGCGAGCACGATCTGCCCGATTGGTATGTGGCTCAGGTGAAGATGCTCGCGCAGGATCGCTTCCGCGTCTGCTGGTTGGGGTTTTATATCGCCTCCCATGAGCCGATCTACACGGGGACATCGCTCACGGAGCTCGCCGTGTGGTTTGAGGCGCCCCACAGCCGGTTACCGGGATGGGCGTTTCTGACGTCGGGAATGGATCCGACGACGGCTCCTCCGGGAAAGCACCTCTTCAATTGTGGATTTGCGTTTCAGGGGCTGCGGGATCGAGAGTGGATCGAGCAGAAGTTCGAGGAGGCTGAGCGGGACCTGGCCGCCATGTATCCCACGACCTTCACGCCGGCGAACATCATCTGGAAGAAGCGCCATCTGGTGGCGCATCCGCCCTTCGGGGTTATTCAAAAGCCCTGTTTGGTCGGTCGGTATCGGCCTGACTATCAGGTACCGGGTGTTGAGGGATTGCTCTTTGCCTCGGAGACCTTCCGCTCACGGGGGATCGGCGTGGATCGCGCGGCGCGCGCGGCGTTGACGTGCGCGGAGCAGGTCCTGGGCTTTCGCATTCCGGAATTCAAGGATTCTTGGCACTATTGAGCGGGGGTCTATGGCTCTGGAACGGAAATCGCTGATCATTGACGAGCGGGAAGCTGCCTCTTGGATTCAGGATGGGATGACCATCGCTATTGGGGGATTCATCAATTCGAGCCATCCGATGGCCATCGTGCGGCAGATCATCCGGCGAGGGGTGAAGGATCTCACTGTTGTTGGACCGGCCTCGGGCGGTCTGGATCTCGACCTCCTCATTGGGGCCGGATGTGTGAAGAAGCTCGTGACGGCCTACATGGGGGGGGAGCACTATTGCCCGGTGGCTCCGATGTTCCGCGCTGCCGTTGAGCGGGGGGAGTTGCAGGTGTGGGAATGCGATGAGGGAATGTACTACTGTGCCTTGCGGGCGGCGGCTCAGCGGTTGCCCTTCACGCCGTGGAAGGCCGGAATCGGCACGTCGTTCCCCGAGGTGAATCCGGACATCAAAGTTTTCGCGGATCCGATCTCGGGGGAGCCGCTTCTGGCCATCCCGGCGATCAAGCCCGATGTCGCTCTTCTGTATGCCGCTTATGCCGATCCCTATGGGAACGTTCAACACATGGGGACGGGATTTGGAGATCGTGCACTTTGGAGAGCGGCGGATCGAACGATCGTTCAGGTCGAACGGATCATTCCCAACGAGGAGGTGAGGAAGAATCCGCTGGCCACGTCGCTCTATGGGGTGGACGCGATCGTGCGTGCCCCTTACGGATCGCATCCGTTTGCGGCGCCTGGGTTCTACATCGAAGATGCCGAGCATTTGCGCGAGTACGTGGCTGCCGCGACGGCCTATGCGAAGCACGGCGATCGGGGACCTTTTGAGGCCTATCTTCGGCGATACGTCCTCGAGCCGGAGACGCACGCCGATTACCTGGAGGTCATCGGGATTCGTCGTCTCATAAGTTTGCACGAGTACTGACCTATGGCGAAGGAATACGCACGAGACTTCACGACGAAGGAACTCATGGCCGCGTTCATCGCGCGTCAGGTGCGCGACGGCGAACGCGTCGCCGTGGGCGCCGGGCTTCACGTGCCGCGCGCGGGGATCTTACTCGCCCATCTTCTCTATTGTCCGAACGTGCGGCTCTACATCGTCATGACATTCACCAACCTCATCAAGGAGCCGCGGATGGAGCCCTTTTATACGGTGACGGATTTCCGCCCGGCGAAGTGGGCCGAAGCCTACGTCCTGCACGACGACTTTCAGGAGAATCCGCGTCTGGTCTCCAACATGTTCGTCGTCGGCGCGTTGCAGATTGATCCGTATGGCAACTCGAATCTCATTGGCGTCGGTCGCGACTATCGCCGGTTGAGCTTTCGCGGACCCGGGGCCGTGGGCACGACGTCAATGGCCCATTATGTGGATCGTTACTATCTCTACGTCCAATCTCATGACCGCCGTATCTTCGTCGAGAAGTGCGACTTCATTTCGACCATCGGATGGGGAGAGGGCGGGCCGGATGGGCGCCGGCGGTTAGGGCTTCCCGAGAACGGACCCCTCTACTGCATCACGCCGCTCGCCATTTTGGACTTCGAGCCGCAGACCAAGCGCATGCGACTCGCGTCTGTCCATCCCGGGGTGACGGTGGATGAGGTGGTGCGGAATACGGGTTTTGAGTTGATCATCCCCGAGAACGTGCCGGAGACGGAGCCTCCGACGGTGGAGGAGCTGCGCACGCTCCGGGAGCGGATTGATGTGGAAGGGATGTTGCGAACATGAGCTTGAAGCTTTTGGAACCCATCGCATTCAGTGGTCTGCGCGTGAAGAATCGGATTGTCATGCCCCCGATGGGGATGGGGTATGCGAACGAGGACGGCACGGTCTCGGAGCGGGTGATCCGATATTATCTCCGGCGCGCTCAGGGGGGCGTGGGCATGATCGTCGTCGAGAACTGCATTGTGGATCCTCAGGTTGTGGGCGTAGGGCCGGAGCTGCGCATCCACGAGGATCGGTATATCGAGGGCTTGCGTCGGCTTGTTCAGGCGCTCAAGCCCTATGAGGTCGTCGTCGGTCTGCAGTTGAATCACATGGGGCGGCAGACGACGTTGGGCACGCCCGTGGCCCCTTCGCCCATCCCCATCTCGCCGAAGGGACCGATCCCCCGGGTCCTCACAGCGGAGGAGATTCGATACATTGTGGAGGAATTCGCCGAGGGGGCGCGGCGCGCACGGGACGCCGGTTTCGACTTTGTGGAGATTCATGGGGCGCATGGGTATCTCGTCTGTGAATTCCTCTCTCCGGCATCCAATCTTCGGGAGGATGAGTATGGGGGCTCTCTGGAGGGGCGGCTTCGATTTCCGCTGGAGATTATCAGGAGGATCCAGGAGAGGGCGGGTGCCGATTTTCCCGTGCAGTTTCGTCTCTCCGCTCGGGAGTATGTGCCCGAGGGGCTGACGCTCGATGAAACGCGTGAGATCGCGCGGCACTTAGAGCGCGCGGGGGTGAGTTCGATCAGCGTCTCGGCGGGCAATTGGCAGACGCTCCATTACATCATGGCTCCTATGTTCATGCCTCCGGGGTATCTCGTCGAGGATGCGGCGGCGATTAAGTCGGTTGTGAGCATTCCGGTCATTGCCGTCGGTCGTCTGCATGACGTCGAACTGGCCGAGCGTGTCTTGCAGGAAGGGAAGGCGGATCTCATCGCTGTCGGACGGGGGCTCATCGCCGATCCCGAGTGGGCGAGGAAGGTGAGCGAAGGACGCCCGGAAGACATTCGTCCGTGCATCTCCTGCAATTACTGTGTGGACTTCGTCTCTCGCGCGCTGGACGCGCGGTGTACGGTCAATGCCGAGTTGGGGGAGGAATTCGTCTTTCAAGTTCGGCCGGTGCGACAGCGCAAGCGTCTTTTCATCATCGGTGGAGGCCCAGCCGGATTGGAGGCGGCGCGCGTGGCGGCCGAGCGCGGGCATGAGGTTTGGCTTTTCGAGAAGGATCAGCGTCTCGGGGGGAAACTCCATGTCTCGGCGGCAGCTCCTTCGAAGCGAGAGATCCATCGGTTCACGGAGTATCTGATTCGGCAGGTGCGGAAGCATCGCGTTCGTATCGAGGTGGGCGTGACGCTCTCGCGCGAAGAGCTCCTGGCGGAGCATCCTGATGTCGTCGTCTTGGCGACGGGGAGCGTGCCTGTGATCCCGCCGGTGGTGGGGGCGGGCCTCCCGATGGTCGCTCTTGCGGAGGATGTGTTACTGGGTCGGGCTTCGGTGGGGCGTCGCGTCGTGATCGTTGGGGGCGGCGGGACCGGCTGTGATGTGGCCGAGTATCTGCTTTATCGCGGCCATGAGCTCACGATCCTGGAACTCCTCGCGCACATTGGGAGAGGGGTGGAGGCGATCACGCGTCGCTACATGTACTATGAATTCAAGAAAGCGGGGGTGCGCATACTGACGCGCCATCGCATTGCGCGGATTGAACCGGGGCGGGCTGTTGCTCTGGACGAGCACGATCAGGAGAAGGGGATCCCCTGCGATTCCGTTGTCCTCGCCTTAGGGTATCGGCCGAATGACGACATGGCCTTCTGCATGGAGGACGATTTTCCCATCCCCGTTTATCGGATCGGGGATTGTGTCCGCCCGGGGACGATCTTGGAGGCCGTGACTCAAGGTGCCCACCTCGCCGCGAAGTTATGAGTCCGAGGAGTTACCCCACGCCACCTGGGGACTTTACGGTGGGGTACCTGGGCGATTGCGTGGGATTCCCCCTGCCGGTGATGACTTGCCGAGCGCGAGTCAGGTGAGGCAAGCTTGAAGCGCGGGAGAGTTCTGCGGAAGGAGGCAAGGACTGTGGCTGTCGCCAAAGGACGTGTGAGAAGGCGCTCCGCCGAAGAGGGGGATCGTTTCGAGGAGATTCTGAGGGCTGCCGCCGAGTTGTTCTACGAGAAGGGGTATCATGCGACGACGATGCAGGATGTCGCCGATCGTGTGGGAATGCTCAAGGGATCGCTCTACTACTACATTGACTCCAAGGAGGACCTCCTGTACATCACGCTCGATCACGTCATCAAGAAGGGGGATGACTATTTCCTGCAGAAAGTCGCCTCGGCTCGTGATCCGGTGGAGAAGTTGCGGAGGGCCATTGAGGCTGAGATCGAGTATGTCATTCGGGATCAGGTCACTGTGGGGCTTTTCCTCCATGAGTTCGACACGCTCTCGGATCGGCGGCGACGGCGCATCCTCGCTCGCATGCGCCGGTTTCAGAACCGTTACATCGAGATCGTTCGCGAGGGGCAGGCCGCGGGGGTCTTTCGCGAGCTCGACCCTCGGCTGGTGGTCTATGGAATCCTGGGGATGTGCAACTGGGTGTATCGGTGGTATCGTCCCGATCTCGGATTCACGATCCGGCAGATCGCTTCTGTCTTCACGAGCCTCATCCTTGAAGGCCTTGTGCGGGAAGGAGCTCCGTCGGCATCTCCCTCACATGGTCTCCGCGCCACTGGGGTCGGTCCGTCGCGGATGCGTTCCAAGAAGTGAGCGAAGGGGGCTCTCAGGAGGAGAGAGGGCTTCGTGGAGCAGTGCGGGGGATCCCGCAGAGAGGAGGGGAACGCTATGGTTATGGTGCACTCGGAGTTGAACGCCCCTGTGGAAGGGGGGCTGAATTTCGATCTCGGGAAAGAGAAGGAGCTTTTGCGGGAGAACATCCGTGCCTTCGTTGAGCGCGAGTGTCCGCGGGAGTATGTGCGCGAGCTGGACGAGCGGGAGGAATATCCGGAGCGCATTTGGCAAAAGCTCGCCGAGTATGGATTTCTGCAGCTCCCCATTCCGGAGGCGTATGGAGGGGTCGGAGGGGATATCCTCGATTTGGTGATCGTCACCGAGGAGCTGGCGCGACGGAGTGGAGCGATTGCGCTGACCTTCTGGATGTCGGCGTGCTTCGGCGCGATGACGTTGCAGTTGGCGGGGACGGAGGAGCAGAAGCGGCGCTATTTGCCGCTGCTCGCGGAGGGGAAGATCAAGTTCGCTATCTCTCTGACCGAGCCGGATGGAGGGACGGATGTGGCGGGCGCCATGAAGACGCGTGCGGTCGAGGAGAGCGAGGGGTATGTGATCACAGGGCAGAAGGTGTGGACGACGGCGGCTCATGTCTCGGACTACCTCATTGTCTTCGCGCGGACGAACGAAAACGTCGCGAAGCGGGTGGAGGGCATCTCGGCCTTCCTCGTGGATCGGCGCAGTCCGGGGATCACTTTGCGGAAGTTGGAGAAGATCGGCATTCGCGCGACACCGTCCTTCGAAGTCTTCTATGACCGGGTGTGGGTTCCGCGAGAGAATCTGCTCGGGGAGCGGGATAAGGGGCTCTATCAACTGTTCGGCATGCTCAATGAGGAGCGGATCCTCACGGCGGCGATGTGCGTGGGTGAGGCTCAAGGGGCTTTCGAGGATGCGCTTGCTTACGCTAAGGAGCGGTGGGCCTTCGGGAAGCCGATCGGCCAGTTTCAGGCCATTCAGCATAAGCTCTCATGGATGTGCACGAAGCTGGAGTTGGCGCGACTGATCACGTATAAAGCGGCGTGGTTGCAATCCCGAGGGCGGGAGTGTGCCGTCGAGGCGAATATGGCGAAGCTCGTGGCGGCCAATTTCGGTTTTGAGATCGCGGACATGGGGATGCAGATTTTGGGAGGCTACTGTTACAGTCGGGAATACGACATGCAGCGGTATTGGCGCGATGTTCGATTGCATCGCGTGGGTCCGATCTCCGATGAGATGGTGTTGAACTTCATCGGGGAGCGGCTGGGACTGCCGCGGAGCTACTGAGGGGAGGGGCGATGATCTCCTTGGAGGGGAAGGTCGCCATTGTCACCGGATCGGGGCGCGGGATCGGGCGGGCGACGGCCGTGATCCTCTCGAGGCTGGGAGCTCGCGTTCTCGTCAACGACGTGGATGAGGAGCCTGCTCGCGAGACGGAGGCGCTCGTGCGCGAGCAGGGGGGGCACGCGGTCATCGTCGTGGGAAGTGTGGCGCGCGCCGACACGGCACAGGCGCTCGTTCAGACAGCTCTGGGGCGATTCGGGCGGCTCGACATCCTCATCAACAATGCCGGGATCACGGCTGATGCCATGCTTCATCGCCTGACCGATGAGCAGTACGATCGCGTCATGGATGTCGTGCTTCGCGGCACGTTCTTTTGCATGCGTGCGGCGGCGGCGTATTTTCGGGAGGCCTTCCGAGAGGATCAGCGCCGGGGCGAGCGGATCCACCGCAAGATCGTCAATGTCAGCTCCATCGCGGGGATTCATGGGGCTGTGGGAAACGCCAACTATGCGGCGGCTAAAGCGGGGGTGATTGGGCTGACCAAGGCAGCGGCTCGGGAGTTGGCGCCGTTTCTGGTCAACGTGAACGCTGTGGCGCCCGGATTCATCGAGACGCGGTTGACGGCGGCGCGCGGTTCCGATGCGCCCCCGGGGATGGGGCTCCCTCCTGCTGTGCGCGAACGGATTCTTCAGCAGATGCCTTTAGGCCGTCCCGGGTATCCGGAAGACGTGGCCTACGCGATTGCCTTTCTGGCATCCCCGCAAGCGGATTTCATCACGGGGCAGGTCCTACAGATTGACGGGGGATTGGAATTCATCAATCCCGTCTCCGGAGTGTGAAGAATCCTGTGAACTTTTGGAGGAGAGTCCGTATGCCGAAACTGAAGTTCGATCACGTCGCGTTCCTCGTGCGCGATTTGGATCAGGCGGTGCGGGATTATCAGGAGATCCTGAGCGTCCTGGATCCCGAGCAGGCGAAGAACATCGTTTGGGACGAGGGGGAGGCGGATGGCTATAAGCTGCGGTGGGCGACCTTCGTCAATCCCCATGGGACGTCGATTCAATTCTTCGAGAGTCAGCATCCGGCCGATCAGCGCCTTTTGGAGAAGTATGGCGAGCGGGTGCATCATCTGGCCTTCACGACGAGCGATCTCGCGCAGACGATTGAGGACTTGCAGAAAGCTGGGATCCCCCTGACGAGTGCGGAGCCGACGGGTCCGCCGAACATCCCGTGGCTGAAATGGGTCTTTGTCCCACCCCGTAAGGCCCATGGAGTGCTCATCGAGGTGGCCACGCGGTATCGCGTGGAGGGGAATCGGTGGGTTCCCGATGAGGAGAAGGGATGACCTCTCTCACGTCTCCACGCGATCGCCCGGGGTACTCCCGATGGCGTGGGGTGTCCGAGGAGGCGGCATCTTCTGAAACGGGCGGAGAGAGGGCATCCGGAGGGACAAGGCGATGGAGTACAGGGGATCACCGTCGAGGGAATATTTTGAACCGCAGTGGGAGTTGATGCCGCGCGAGCAGCTTGAGGCCGTGCGTGTGGAGAAGCTGCGGCGGCAACTCCGTTATGTGTACGGGGCCTCCGCCTTTTATCGGGAGAAATTCCGCCAGGCGGGGGCTCATCCGGAGGACATCCGGACGCTGGAGGATCTCCGCCGATTGCCGATCTTCATCACGCCGGAGGTACATCGGGAGAGTCAGGAGCAGTCGCTTCGGGAGGAGGGGCATCCTTTTGGGATGTTCCTCTGTGCACCGGTGGAGGCGGTTGTTGCTGTAGCGGCGACGTCGGGGACAACGGGGGAGCCGACCTTTTACGCCTTCACGCGACGGGATGTGGAGATCACCAATCGCCTGTGGGCGCGAGGGTTCTGGCGTGCGGGGATTCGACCCGGCGATACGGTGATGCATGCCTTTGGGTTGAGCATGTTCCTGGCTGGTGTGCCTGTCCTCCGGGCGTTGGAGTGGATGGGAGCGCGTCCTATCCCGTGTGGTGCGGAGGCGGGCAGCGAACGCCTGTTGAAGCTCATTCGGTGGACGCGACCGCGCGCGCTCTTGTGCACGCCCTCCTATGCCGAATATTTGATCGAGGTTGCCCCGCGGGTTCTCGGGGTCGAAGTGGGCGATTTGGGCATTGAAATCATCTGCTGTGCGGGGGAGCCTGGGGCGGGGTTGCCGGAGGTTCGTCGGAAGATTCAACAGGCGTATGGGGCTCGTCTTTACGATATGCTGGGGGGCGCTCATGGGATCCTCAATGTCTCCTGCGAGGCGGCCGAGTATCAGGGGATGCACGTCGTGGGTGACGATTTCTCTGTCTCCTATGATTTGGTGGATCCGGAGACGAAGGAACCCGTCCCGCTTGTGGATGGGGCCATAGGCGAGCGGGTGAAGACGGCGCTCGAGTGGGAGGCGCAGCCGCCTGTTCGGTACTCTGTCGGGGACATTTATCAGGTCTTCACGGAGCCCTGCCCGTGTGGACGGCCGGGACCGCGCATTAAGGTGCTCGGGCGCGTGGATGATCTGCTGATTGTCAAGGGCGTCAAAGTCTACCCGGCGGCTGTGAAGAATCTTGTCGAGTCGTTCTTCCCGCGCGTGACGGGAGAGATGCGCATTGTACTGGACGCGCCGGGGCCGCGGGTGACGCCTCCGTTGCGGCTTCGCGTTGAGTATCGCGCCGGTTTGGAGGGTGAGCAGATCGAGCGCTTGAAGGGGGAGATCAGTGAGGCGATGCATGCGCGGTTGCGCGTGCGTCCGGAGATCGAGATGGTCCCCGAGGGGACGCTTGAGCGCACAGCACATAAGACGAAGCTCATTGAGCGGCGATATCAGGGATGATGAGGCGGGCGGAGAAAGTCGTCACGCTCTCGGAGGCTGTTCGTCGGATCGAAGACGGGAGCACGATTGCTATTGGTGGCCTCTCCTATTTCAATGCGCCGATGGCGCTTGTGCGCGAGCTGATTCGGCAGCGGAAGCGTGCGCTGACGGTCATCACTGCTGCGGTGACGGGCATTCAGGTGGACATGCTCATCGGTGCCGGATGCGTGCGTCGGCTCATCAGCCCCTATGTGGGGATGGAGGAGTTGGGGGCAGCGCCAAATTTCCGGCGCGCTGCCGAGAGTGGAGAGATCGAGGTGTGCGAGATCGGGGAAGCCTTCCTCGCTTTCGGGTTGAAGGCGGGGGCTGCTGGCGCACCGTTCTTTGCGCTACCGCGCGCGCTCGCCGCGACGGATCTCGTGCGGGTAAACCCGGAGTATCGCTTCACCCGAGACCCGTTCACCGGAGAAGAGGTCTTGTGTGTACCGGCGCTCGCGCCCGAGTGGGCGCTGTTGCACGCGCAGCAAAGCGATCCGTTTGGAAACGCGCGACATCTTGGATCGGCGTATATGGATGCTTTGTTGGCGCGTGCGGCGCGCCGCGTCATCGTGAGCTGCGATGAGCTGGTTCCGCATGAGGCTGTTCGGGCGGAGCCGCAGAGCACGACAGTACCGTCTGTTCTCGTGGACCTTGTCGTCCCGCTTTATGGAAGCGCTCATCCGACGGCGAGTGAGCCGTTCTATGATGTGGATCGTGAGCATCTGCGCCGAGGGCACCCCACGCGATCGCGAGATCGCGTGGGGACCCCGTTATCTGGCGCTCAGCCGGACGCGCGAGGGGATGGCTCAGTATCTCGAGGAGTTTGTGTTTTCTCGGGAGGAGTCCGCATATGGGGCTCTCATGGTGGGGGACTCCGTGTGGTCGCGTGGGGACCACGATCTTGGGAGCGTGAGCATACCTTCGAGGGGGGCGGAGGGGGGTGTGGTCGAAAGCTCAAAGGATACCCCACGTGATCTGAAGGGGGGGCACCGATCCCGATCGGCAGCGGGGGATGAGCCGTACTCCGTGGGAGAGTTGTTGGCTGTCCTTTTCTCGCGCTTCGTCACGGATGGGGATTTCGTCGGCGTGGGTACAGGGTGTTGGGAGGTTGCGGCCGGTCTCCGATTGGCGCAGCTCACGCACGCGCCCAATCTCTCGTTCACCATGGGGGGGACGGGAGCTCTTAATCCCGAGCTGGAAGAGGTCTTGCCCTCGGTGAATTCTGCTCGGGCGGTTTCGCGGGCTGAGGCCGTCGTGCGCTTGGACGACCTGTTCGATCTGGAGCTGAAGGGGGCTTTCGATGTGATGTTTCTGAGCGGATTACAGATCGACCGATATGGGAACGTGAACCTGGTCGGTCTGGGTCCATGGTCGGCACCGGGGGAGGGCGTGAAGACCTGGCGGGTGAGGGGGCCGGGGAGCGTCGGGTTGGAGCTGGCTCCTCGGGCGCGGCGCCGGGTGGCATTCTTTCGTCGGCACACGCGTCAGGTCTTTGTCGAGCGCGTTGATTTCATCTCGGCGCCCGGATATGCTCATTCCCTCATGGCGGACGGATCGTTGTGGGTCGTCACGAATTTGGCCGTGATGAACTTCGACGCGGAGGGGCGGGTGCGAGTCGTCTCGCTTCATCCCGGTGTGACGAGCGAGCAGGTACGGGAGCACACGGGATTTGAGCTGAGTGTTCCGGAGAACGTGCCGACGACTCCGCCGCCGACGCCGGAAGAGCTGATGCTTTTGCGCACGCGGGTGGATTGTCGAGGACTGTTGCGCAGCGGTGATCTCTGGGGGCGGAGAGGGGGATGATCGGGATTACGGGACACGCCGTGTATATGCCGCGGCATCGGATCGAACGGGAGAAGATCGCGGCGGCGCATGGGGCGCGACCGATCCTGGAGGGCGAGCGAACGGCCGTTGGGTTCGATGAGGATGCGGTGACGCTCGCGGGGGATGCCGTGCACGCTCTTGGTCTTTCTGAATGTCGGGGGATCTATTTTGCCTCCACGACGGCGCCGTATTTGGAGCGCCTGAGCGCCGCGCTCCTTGCGACGGCCTGTGATCTCTCGGAGGAGGTTGCTGTCGCTGACTTCGCCCATTCCTTGCGCGCGGGGATGATGGCATTGCGGGCGGCATTGGATCGGGTGGCGGCGGGGGATCCGGGACCCATTGTGGTCGTAGCGGCTGATGTGCGGGAAGCGCCGCCGGAGTCGCCCGAAGAGCAGTGGTTCGGGGATGGGGCGGCGGCTGTGGTCGTCGGTCGAGAGAAGGTCTTGGCGGAGGTGAAGGCGTGGGCGAGTGTGACCGATGACCTGCTCGATTTCGTCCGCCGCGATAAGGATGAGCGGATCACGAGCTTCGCCTCTCGGTTCACCGTGGAGGGATACTGCCGGAGTGTCGGTCGTGCTCTCGCGCGTCTCTTCGAGATGAGTGGCGTGAGGCCTTCGGAGATCACGCGGGTGATCCTCCCGCCGATAGATCCCAGGCTCTCCGCGCGCGTGGCGATGGAGCTGGGATTTCGAGCCGAACAGGTTCAGGAGATGTTTCTCGATCGGGTGGGAATGATCGGGTGTGCGACGCCGCTTTTTCTGTTGAGCGCTGCGTTGGAAGCGGCGCGGCCTGGGGATCGCCTGCTTCTGGTCGGGTATGGGAGCGGGGCCGATGCGCTGCTTCTGGACGTGACGTCAGAGATCGAGTCGTACCGTGTGCGTCGTCCGGTCGCCGAGCAGCTTCAGGGGGGGATTCGATTCCCCTCCTACGAGCTGTTTCGGAAGGCGCGAGAGTACTTTCGTCATCACGATGAGGGACCGGTTTTGTCGAACATCTTTTACGAAAAGGAGGAGGTCCGCACGATTCGTCTCCGAGGGATGGAGTGTGGCGAGTGCGGGCTGCGCCAGTTCCCGCCGGCGGCCGTGTGTCGCGGGTGCCACAGTCGGAGAAGCCTGCGGGAGGTGAGACTGGGGCGGCGGGGCGAGGTGTTCACGTATACGGTGGATTGGCTGGCGGCGTCGCCCATGCCGCCGACGGTCATGGCCGTTGTGGATGTCGAGGGAGGTGGGCGGCTGTATCTACAGATGACGGATGTTGAGCTTTCGGAAGTGCGCATTGGGCTGCCCGTGCGTCTCACGCTGCGGCGTTTGGGAGCGGGTGGCGGCCTCTACCACTACTACTGGAAATGTCGGCCGGACGGGCACCCCACGTGATCTCGCGATCGCGTGGAGACTCCGGAGGAGAGGGGCGATGGGGGAGAGTCTCAAGGATAAGGTGGCCATCATCGGAATCGGGTGCACGAAGTTTGGGGAGCTGCATGATCGGAGTCTCCAGGAGCTGATTGTGGAAGCGGCCTTTGCCGCTTACGAGGATGCGGGGATTGAGCCCGAGCGCGTGGAAGCGGCGTGGTTGGGGACGTTCTCGCCGGGATTTGGAGGAGGGAAGGCGAGCGTCACCTTGGCGGATGCCCTGCGGCTCTATGGAAAGCCGATCACGCGCGTGGAGAACTACTGTGCCACGGGAACGGACGCTTTTCGGAACGCGTGTCTGGCGGTGGCCGCGGGGGTGTACGATGTCGTTTTGGTCGTCGGGGCGGAGAAGCTTCGAGATCGGCCTGTGCGCGGCCTTCAACGAGAGGGAACGCATCCGTACTTGGAAGCGGGCTCGACGCCTCCGGGGCTTTTTGCGCTCGCGGCCGTTCGGTATTTCCATCGCTTCGGGGGGGACCGATGGACGTTGGCCAAGGTAGCCGTCAAGAACCATCGCCATGGAGCGCTCAACCCGAAAGCGCATTTCCAGATGGAGGTCACCGAGGAGCAGGTTGTGAACGCGCCGCTCATTGCCTATCCCTTTGGCCTCTACGACTGTTGTCCGACGACGGATGGGGCGGCGGCTGTGGTCGTCTGTCGGGCTGACCTGGCCCGGCAGTTTCGGACCGATCCTGTGTACGTCAAGGGGATTGGGCTGGCCGTTGAGACGGGGTGGCCATTTTTCGATCCCACGTTCGAGTACATTGGGTTTCCGGCGACTGTCGCGGCAGCGACCGAAGCGTATCGGATGGCGGGGATTCGCCATCCTGCGCGCGAGATCTCCGTGGCCGAAGTCCACGATTGCTTCACCTGGACGGAGATCACCAACTATGAAGATCTCGGTTTTTGTCGGAAGGGGGAGGGGCGATATTTCATTGAAGAGGGACGGAGCGCGCTCACGGGTGATCTCCCCGTGAATCCGAGTGGAGGATTGAAGTCGTTCGGTCATCCGATTGGCGCCAGTGGCGTGCGCATGCTCACAGAGATCGTCCTGCAATTACGGGGGCAGGCTGGGGCCCGGCAAGTGAAGAATGCGGAACTGGGGCTTGTCCACAATTTGGGCGGACCGGGCGCTGTCGCCTGTGTGGTCATCTTAGGGAGGTAATACCGAGGTTCCCGTGTGACTCCTGTGGTTTGTGAGGAGCGAGGGGGATGCGTATTGTTGTGTGTCTGACACAGGTTCTTGATCCGGAGATTCCACCGAGCGAGTTTCGACTCGACTCGCAACGGAAGGCCGTGGCCGAAGGAGTTGGGCGGCTTGTTCTCAACATCTTCGACGAGAACGCGCTGGAGGTTGCGCTTCAGTTGCGTGAGCGCGTGGCGGAGAGAGCATCCGAAGATCGCGTGACCGAGCCTGTGGAGATTATTGCGATCACGGTCGGTCCGCCTTCAGCGGCCGATATCTTGCGCAAGGCGCTCAGCGTGCGTGCGGATCGGGCCATTCTGATTGTCGCCCCGGAGGGAGTACCTCTGAATGGTTTCATGGTGGCGCGGCTTTTGGCAGCGGCTGTACGGAAGCTGCAGCCCGTAGATCTTGTGCTCTGCGGACGTGAAGCGGGGGAGTGGCATGGGGGGCAGGTGGGTGCGTTTCTGGCTGAGGAGTTGGGGTGGGCGGGTGTGAGCTTTGTCGCGCGCGTGGAGGTCGAGGAGGGGGGAGGATTTCTCATGCGGCGCCAATCGGACGACGGGTGGGAGATCGTTCGCGCGGCGCGACCCGCCGTGGCGACGGTCACCAACGATGAGACGAATGTCCCGCGCCTGCCGAAGGTTCGAGATACGCTGTTGGCGGCTCGCGCGGAGATTCCCAGGTGGACGGTTTCGGAATTGGTCGGAGATCCGTCGGTGTTCCCACAGGGTGCCCCCTTGGAGGTGCGGGAGATGTTCATCCCGAGCAGCTCAAAGGTGTGTGAAATGATTGAGGGCGAGACCATTGAGGAAAAGGCAGCGCGTTTGATCCACGAGTTACGTCGCCGACGAATCCTCTGAATGGCGACACGGGGGGATCCCGTCTAGGGAGGTCGTCTTATGCGCACTGTTTTGGTCCTTCTCCCTACGTCCGAAGTGAAGAGGAATGAACGTGAGGCTATCGGCGCCGCGCGGGCGGTTGCGAAGGAGCTTGGGGCACGTGTATCCGTGGCCTTCATCAGCTCGACGGGTGAGATTCGAGGGCTTCTGGGGCACTCCTTGAATACGGGCACCCCACGCGATCCCGAGATCGCGTGGGGACCCCGAAGGGGAAGGCTCCCGTGGGGACTCCGAAGAGGTGGGGATTGAGCGTCTGTTGGTCGTCGCTCATCCGCAGTTGGAGCCATATGCGCCTGAGCTGTATGTGAGCGCGAGCGAGCAGCTCCTCTCTGTGGTTCGTCCGGATGTGGTTCTCTTTCCGGGTGGGGCGATTGCGCTGGAGATTGCGCCGCGTCTCGCCTATCGGATTGGGGCGGCGATAGTCACCGATGTTGTGGGGCTTCGAGGTGAGAGCGTCTCGTCGTATGAAGGGGAGGCGCTTGTTCTCATCAAACCTGTTTACGGAGGCAAGGCGCATGCGGTATTGGTGGCGCTTCTGGGCGATCGCGTGGGGACTCCGGTGATTGTGTGTGTACGTCCTCGTGCCTTCGATCCCTTTGAAGGTTGCTTATCCGTGAGCCGCGTAGACTCAGTTGATGTGGCGCTTGATCCTTCGGCGGCTCGGGCGCGTCTTGTGGAGAGAATTCGCGAAGTTTCGGCGATGGAGGTGCCGCTTGAAGAAGCGCGCATCATTGTGAGTGGTGGGCGGGGTATTGGGGGGCCTGAAGGCTTCCGATGGCTTCAGGAACTCGCTCAGAGGCTCGGGGGTGCCGTGGGCGCGTCGCGCGCGGCGTGCGATGCCGGTTGGGTGCCGGCGAGTTGGCAAATTGGTCAAACGGGGAAGAAGGTCGCTCCCGATCTCTATATTGCCATCGGCATCTCCGGAGCCAGCCAGCACATTGTGGGCATCTCCAAGGCGAAGTGTATCGTTGCCATCAACACGGACCCGAAGGCTCCGATCTTCAAGGTCGCGGATTTCGGAATTGTGGGGGACTATCACGAAGTCGTTCCGGCGCTTGTTGCTGAGGTGGACCGTCTTTGTGAGGAGCATCCTGCGTGATCCGAAGATCGTGCGGGGTATGGAGCGCTTCGCGGAGGCGCCCGATCTTTGGAGCGCGGAGGGATCTCGGAGGAGGGGGGGATGGGCGAGAATACGGTGCATCTTGTGGTGAGCGAAGGTGTGGCTACGGTGACGCTCCATCGGCCTGAGGTCTTGAACGCCATTGACGTCGCGCTGGCGGCTGAGCTCCGTGAGGTCTTTCGCGCCGTTGAGGCGCGGGAGGATGTTCGAGCGGTGATCCTCACGGGCGCCGGGCGTGCGTTCTCGGCGGGTGCGGACCTGAAGTATGTGCAGCGGCGATTGGACGAAGGGGCATCGGCCGAGTCGTTGCTCGATGAGCTGCTCGCTCCGTTGAATGACACGATTCGACTCATCCGCCGGATGCCGAAGATCGTCATCGCGGCCATTCGGGGGGTCGCCAGTGGTGGGGGGTGCAATCTGGCGCTCGCGTGCGACTATCGCATAGCGGCGGTTGGGACGCGCTTCCATCAGGCGTTCGTGCGACTGGGGATCGCTCCGGATTGTGGGGGGACATTCCTCGTTCCTCGCCTGATTGGGTGGACGAAGGCTTTCGAGTGGATGGTGAGTGGGGAGATGATCGAGGCCCAGGAGGCGGCCGCTTGGGGACTGGTGCATCGCGTTGTTCCGGAGGACGAGCTGTTGAATGAAGCCCGTGCGTTTGCGCATCATGTCGTTCAAGGGCCTGTGCAGGCGCTGAGTGCCATCAAGCATCTTCTCGCTCTGAGCTCTGAGGCATCCCTGGAGGAGCAACTGGAGCGTGAGCGGCATGTCGTCGGCCGGCTCGCCGGCACTGAGGATTTTCGCGAGGGCGTACGCGCGTTCCTCGAGAAGCGTCCCCCGCGCTTTCGGGGGAGATAGAGTGAGGATATTCCGCGGAGAGGCCAAAGGAGAGAAGGGATGTTGGAAAGGCAGGATTTTGTTCCCGTTGGTCTCGAGCCGAGTGATGATGACATTCACGGTGTTGGTCCTGAGCCATGGTGGCGGGAAGCATGGTATTTCGAGTTCTTCGATCCGGCGTCGCGCGTTCAGTTCCAGGCGTATCAGGGGGTCTTTCCCAATGCCGGTCGAGGTGATCTCACGCTCTGTGTGTTCGTAGAGGGACGTCTGCGATATGAGCTGATGAAGATGGATTTCGCGATCCCTCGCGACATCGGGCGAGAGCGGTTGTGCTTTGGGCCGCTCGAGCTGGTGATGCTCGAACCGTTTGCGCGATGGCGCTTGCGATACGATAGTCCCAGACTCGTCTTCGATCTCTCTTTCCGCGCGCTTCATCGGGCCTTCAGTTGGGCGGAGGCCGGGGTCTGGATGGAGAAAGCACCGGCGGGAGCGCAGAGTCGCCATTTTGATCAAGTCGGATGGTACGAGGGGTGGATGGAGGTGGAGGGGGAGCGGATCTCCCTCTCTGCGATCGGGATGCGCGATCGGATGTGGGGATGGGGGGGGCGTGCGCTCTGGCGGGGATATCTCGTCCTCTGGGCGCCTTTCTCCGATGCTTTCGTCATCAACGTAGTGGCCATGAACTTCGCTGATGGTCGGCGTGAGCTATGCGGCTATCTCCATCGAGAGGGAGAGCGCGTCCTCCTGCGTTCGGCTCGATTAGCCATCACGTGGAGCGAACGACGGTGGAAGACGATCGAGCGTGTGGATGCGGAGCTTCTCGATCAGCGGGGGCGATCGCTTGCGCTCTCGGCGCGACCGCTGGGCATCATTGATACGTCGCATCACTGGCCTCATCGGTTCGATCACCTGCTCTTCTCCATCGGGGAGTATGAGTGTGAAGGGGCCCTCGGTTATGGATGTCTCACGTGGAGCTTCGCCGCAGTGGACGAGAGACCGGACGTGATGGTTCTGTGATTCCTCGACCGGAGTCCCCACGGTGGGATATCCTTCGAAAGCTTCGTGGGCGCAGGGGGCGTCCCACAAGAGCCTCACGCGGTCCTCAAGATGGAACGTGCTGACATCAATGCCCTTCTTTTCCGGTTTGGCGAGAGCGTTCGCTGTTTCTTTCGGTCCGAGCAGCGCGCGCATTTGCTCTCTCCGGTCTTCCATCTCCCGGGGCGGTTGATTTTGGGAAGCTATTGCTACTATGAGCAGGCGGTGCCGTTGCTGCGGCGTGTCGCCGAGCACGCGCCTCCAGAGGAGCTGGGGGACCAGGCGAAGCGGTTTGGAGCGCGGCCCAATGGGATCCACATCAATTCGTTGCTCCTTGGCTATCTGAACGGGAGGGAGCAACGGCGCTTGCTCGGTCATCCTCTGAGAGATGATTCGGAGGATCTCGGGTTCCTCCTCGATTTCTGGACGCGCTTTCTCTCCGTCTATCGCGCTGATGGTCGGCTTCTGCCCGAAGAGAGCGGTTTTACATGGCCTGTGCTCACGAGAGATGCTCTGGAGGTCGTGCTGCCGAAACTTCATTCGGAGTTTGATCAGGAACGGCGCCGGCGGATTCATCGCGCGCTGGCGATGCTCGAGCTCTTCACCTTCGTTTTCAATGGCGAGGCGCGCGTGGGGGTGTTTCATCATGGGCCTTATTCCTGGTCGGAAGGGGATTGCTTCCCCGAAGTCTCCATGCGATCCGGAGAGGGAGCATCCTCGGGGCTTCTCCGCGATCCGGAGATCGCGTGGGGGACACCGAGTGTGGTCGTCAAGGAGCTGGTCGGATTGCGGGATGACTTCTACAGTTGGGCGGAAGAATCCGTATGGTTGCCGGTGGAGAATCTCGTATACGTCATGGTCGTAAAGGACGTGGTGGTGAGAATTGGCTTATTCGGATCGCTGTGGACGGAGCCTCGAGAGTATCATCCGCACATTATCGCCCATGGGATCTTCACGGCTCGGGCATCCGGTGGGGATCCGGGTGAGGAGCTTCGTCCTGTGGCGCTCGAGGAGTTAGAGGAGATCGCGGCATGTGCGGCTGAAGCGCAGATGCGTCTCTACCGTCGGTTCCTCACCTGGGATGCGCGTCGCCGCCTCGCGTATGGGGCGGAACTCTACGGGAATCTGCTTCGCGTCTTTGGGGACGGGGCGGGACTCGGGGTTGATTTTCATCGAGAGATTCGAGAGCGCTTTCAGGAGAGCACGGATCGGCATTTGGAAGCGTTGCTTGCCGGCGAACCACCGGCCATTTTGCACCACATCGCGACGACAGAGGGAGCCATCTATAGTCCTCTCGGAGGAGGGTGAGGGGAGATGACGCGTGATGAGATCAATGGCATCATTCACGCGGTCTCCAAGCATCTGAAGGCGTTCATGCGATCCGAGCGTCGTGAGCTCTTGCGCTCGGCGCTTTTCGATATACCGCGGCGTTCCTCGCTCGGGTGGGAATGTCTCTATCGCACAGCCGATCAGTGGATTGCAGAACTGACCTCACGGGTTACTCCCGAGGAGATCGGGTGGCGTATGAAGCGCTTGTGTGCCCGCCCAAATTTTCTCACGTTGAGCGTTCTGATCTGCGGATACCTTTTGGGGCGCCAGCAGCACATCCTCGATCTCGGTGTGGAGCCCGGCGAGCCATTTCCCGAGGATGATCCTGAGCGGATCGGTCGTGTGATCGAATTCTGGCAACGCATCTGCCACGTGTATCGTGAGGATAGGGGGCTCTTCCCGGAAGAGCATGAGGGGACGATGCGGATTCTGTCGCCTGAGGCGGTGGTCTGGCTGCGGGAGCGGCTCGTGGGGACCTCACTCCGTACAGTGGATCGGCACATGCTCCGACGACTCCGTCGTATGGCGGCGACGCTGGAGCTGTATGCGTTCATCCTCCATGGGGAACAGCGCGATGGGCTCTTTGCTCACGGCCCGTATGCGTTGGCGTCGGGGGATTCCTGGGATGTGATCATCGTCCGGGAGTTCACTGACCTGCAGAACACATATCTGCCCTGGGCGGGGACGCAGGCGCGAAACCTCTATTCGAATCTGGCGCTTGTGCTCGTCCTTCGAGACGTGCGGACCCGATTCGACCTTTTCGGGGGCGTGCGGATTGAACCTTCGGACTATGAGGACCGGATTCGGGCTGTCGCGTTGCTCACGGTCTCAGAGGATGGGGATGCGGGCACCCCACGCGATCCAGAGAGGGAGCCCCCCGGGTCCCCCATAGGGACCTCGGTGGCGTGGGGATCCCGAGTTCGAGACGTTCCCTTTGAGGAGGTCGAGGAGATTGAGCGCCGTGCCGCTCAGGCGCAGATAGAGCTCTATAAGGGTGCGCTTTCATGGTCATCGCATTTCAAGATCGCGTACGGCGTGGATCTCTTCGCGAATCACGTGAAGGCGTTTTTCGATATCGCTGGCGAGGTAGGAATCGGCGAGAGGATTCGGCATATGTTTGAGAGAGCGGCGGCTCCCTTTCTCCGTCGGCTCCTTGCCGAGAAGGAGCCGCCATCCATTTGGCGGTTTCTGGCGACGACCGAGGGAGATCTCTTCCATCCTGTCATGATGGGGATGCCGTGAGTTCTCTGTGAGGAAGGAGGTATACCTGTGTCCGAGCGGAAATCCTTCGCGGAGACATCCTCTGCGATCCGAGGATCGCGTGAATATTACTGCGCCGTGGATACAGGCGGGACGTTCACCGATTGTGTCGTCGGCGATTCGGCGGGGACTGTCGTCTTCGCCAAGAGTCCTTCGACGCCGCACGATTTCTCTGAGGGGTTCTTCGCAGCGCTTGAGTTAGCGGCCGAGCAGTTGGGGCTCACCCTTCAGGAACTGTTGGCGCGCACGCGCGTGCTCTTGCATGGGACGACCGTGGGGACCAATGCCATGGTGGAGATGAAAGGGGCGCGTGTCGGGGTGATCACGACGCGGGGGCACGGAGATGCGCTCCTCATCATGCGCTCGGTTGGGCGTTCGGCCGGGCTACCCATAGAGAAGCTCTTGCATGTCTCTCGGCATCGGAAGCCTCGGCCCTTAGTCCCGCGCTCGCTCATTCGCGAGGTGAGCGAGCGTGTGGATTGGCGAGGCGACGTCATCGTGCCGTTGAATCGGGAGGAGGCGCGGCGGGCGATTGAGGAGCTCCTCGAACAAGGTGTTGAGGCGATTGCGATTGCCTTTCTGTGGGGATTTGTGAATCCTGTGCACGAGCAGGAGGTTCGTCGTCTGGTGGAAGAGGTGGCCCCCGGCCTCTTTGTCACCTGCGCGCACGAGCTTATCGCCAAGCCGGGCGAATACGAGCGGACGGCTGCGACGGTGATCAACTGCTTCATTGGCCCGCAAACGGCTCGGTACGTGCAGCGGGTTGAAGAACGGGCTCGTCAGTTGGGGTGTACGGCTCCGCTTCTCATCATGCAGGCGTCGGGGGGCGTTGCTCCGGCGGAGGAGATCCGTCGAGCGCCGGTATTCACGATCGGTTCAGGTCCGGCGGGCGGCTTGATGGGATGTCGGTTCTTAGCCGAGATGCTCGGGCACACGCATGTCATCGCCACCGATATGGGAGGGACGAGCTTCGATGTGGGTCTCATTGTCGAAGGGGTGCCGCTTTCGACGTCAGAGACGACGCTCCACCAATACACGTTCTTCATGCCCCGTCTGGATATTCTCTCGATCGGGGCGGGTGGGGGATCCATCATCTGGGTGGATGAGCTGAGCAGGACATTGAAAGTTGGTCCGGAATCGGCGGGGGCGGATCCGGGGCCGGCCTGCTATGGGCGCGGGAATCTGCGGCCCACGGTGACCGATGCTGACCTCATCCTCGGGTATTACAATCCGGAGTTCTTCTTGGGGGGGAGGTTGAAGCTCGATGTCGAAGCAGCCCGTCGGGCCATGAGCACTGTTGCGGACCCTCTTGGTTTGGGGGTCATCGAGGCGGCGGATGGGGCCACGCGGATTGTCGAGGCGCACATGGCTGATCTCATTCGGCAGATGACGATCCAGCGAGGATACGATCCGCGCGATTTCGTTCTCTACGCTTACGGAGGAGCTGCCGGGGCTCATGCGGCGGCCTATGCGCGGGAGCTCGGATGTCGGACCGTGGTCATTCCGGGAGGAGCATTGGCTTCGACCTGGTCGGCTCTCGGCATTCTCTCGACCGATCTCCAACACGTGTACGAGAAGTCAGAGCTGCTCATCGCACCGTTTGACGCCGCGCGGGTTACGGAGATCTTCCATGATTTGGAAGAACGAGCGCGGCGGCAATTGCGTCAGGAGGGCGTCCCTGAAGAATGTGTGATCCTGCGTCGCTTCGTCGAGATGAAGTTCCGCCTTCAAATTCATCGCGTTGAGGTTCCTGTTCCGGGAGGGATCCTGACCGATCGGGAGATGCGCGACCTCGAGGAGGCGTTCGTCCGGAAGTATGAGTCGCTCTACGGCCAGGGATCCGCGTTTACGGCGGCCGGGATGGAGATTGGCGTGTTACGCGTTGTCGCCCTGGGTCGTATAATCCCTTGGCGGATGAAGGGGAAGCGTTCCGCGCAACTCGGGTCCTCACGGTGGGAGACCTCAGGGGATCGTATGGGAGCTCCGAAGCCTGTTGGACACCGGGACGTTTACTGGCGCGAGCTCGGGCGATGTCATCGAACGCCCATCTTCCGGGAACTCACCGTTCATCCTGTCCAGATTGAGGGGCCGGCGATTCTGGAGCTTCCTATGACGACGATCGTTGTGCGCCCCGGAGATCTGCTTATGGCGGACGAGCTTGGTAATTTTATCCTCACGCTCTCGTGAGGGAAGAAAGGGGGGGAGGAGAGTGATGACGTCTGCTGTGTGGGACGGTCGAAAATATCCCTATCGCTATAGCCGGGAGTTGGCGATCGCTCCGGGACTCAAACTTCACACGGAGGCCGTTGAGCGAATGGATCCGGTCACATACGAGGTGATTCGCCATGCTTTATGGAACATTAATGTCGAGCATGGTGTGACGATCATGAAAATCTCGGGCTCTCCCATTTGCGCCTATGGGCACGACTTCAACCCGTGTCTTCTCGACGAGAAGGGGGATTTCGTCTTCTTTGGTCCGTTTCTTCAGTACCTCTCGTCGGCGACGAGTTCGGCGGTGAAGTGGACGTTGGAATATCGTTCCGAGAATCCTGGGATCGAGGATGGGGACATCTTCCTGACGAACGATCCGTGGATTGGGGCGACGCATCAGTCGGACGTGACGTTGATTGCTCCTGTGTTTTGGGAGGGGGAATTATTCTGCTGGGTGGGGAATACCTTGCATCAGTGGGATCTTGGGGGGACGTCGCCAGGGGGATTCAATCCCATGGCGCCTGATGTATATTGGGAGGCTGGGTGTATTCCTCCGATCAAGATCGTCGAGCGGGGGCGCTTGCGTCGGGATCTTGAGGAGGAGTATATCCGCCGATCGCGGATGCCGGAGCTTGTGGCGCTGGACCTGCGGGCGGAGATCGCCGGCTGTCATGTTGCGCGCGAGCGGATCAGGCAGCTGCTTGCTCGATATGGGGCGGCGACCGTGAAGGGGGTTATGCGCAAACTCCAAGATGATTCGGAAAAGGCTTTCCTACGGCGTCTGGAGACTATTCCCGATGGCACATGGCGGGAGGTCGGATGGGTGGAGTGGGCCCATCCCGAGGATCGGCGGGTATATCGGAACTGTCTGACGCTCACCAAGCGCGGCGATCGGCTGATCTTCTCCAATGAAGGGACCGATCCTCAGGCGGGGACGCTCAATTGCACGCTCGTCGCGTGGCGGGGAGCGATCATGGCGATGGTTTCCGCGCAGATGCTCTTTGATCAGATGTTCGTTGTCGAGGGGGCCTATCGTCATGTAGAGTTCGAGGCGCAGCCGGGGACGTTGACATGCGCGCTCTTTCCGGCGGCGGTGAGTGCGGCGCCGGCGCTCACGCTTCTGCAAACGATCGCGTTGTCGGGGCTGGTGATCTCCAAGATGCTCGCGTGCTCGGAGGATCCCGAGCTGCGGACGGAGGTGCAAAGCTGCATGGGAGCGCCGATGTATCCGATTGCGGCCTTGAGCGGCATCAATCAACGGGGAGCGCCTTATGTTTCGTTTCTCCTCGATCCGGTGGGGGCGGCGCTGGCAGGGCTTTCGTGGCGAGACGGTGTAGATACGGGCGGATGGCCGTGGGACTTACAAAGCACGATGCCCAATGTGGAGGAGAACGAGTGGTTCTATCCGATTCTTTATCTCTGGCGTCGTGAAGTGCCGGATTCAGGTGGAGCAGGGAAGTTTCGAGGGGGGAATGCGGCGGAACTGGCATTCATTCCGCATGGGACGGAACGCATTGTGCTCTTCACGGCGACAGGACATTGTGCGGTTCCCGGGCCGGGGCTTTTTGGGGGATTTCCCACCTCGACGACGCGGTATACCCTGATTCGGGGAGCGCGTGCGCGGTCGCTCATGTCGGCCGGGCAGATGCCCGATCGGATCGAGCAGCTCGTGGATGGAGATGGAAGGGTGGAGTATCTTCCGCCCAAAGCATTTCACGTCGTTCAGAATCCCGATGATGTTTTCGTTCTCTCTTGGGCATCCGCGGGCGGCTATGGGGATCCCTTGCTTCGGGATCCGGAGCGCGTGGCCGAGGACTACCGTGAAGGCCGTCTCACCCGGGAGTGGGCGCAGCGGGCGTACGGTGTCGTTCTCGACGATGAGGGAGCGGTCCTGTGGTCTGAGACGGAGCGGTTGCGTGAAGAGCTACGGCGTCGTCGCATTGGGGCGGATCCGAAGCCGCAGACAGCTACGGATGAGCCGGATGCTCGCCTGTTGGCTGAGGGGATGAAGCTTGTCGGCGGATGGATCCACTGTCGGTATTGTCATCACCGGCTCTCACCGCTGACGGAGAACTACAAGCTTCATTGCCTTCGGAAGGCATTTCCCGTTCAAGAAGCCAATCCGCACATTCTCGATCCGAGGACGTACATTGAGGAGGATATAGAGTGGCGTCACTTCTACTGTCCGGGGTGCGGAGCATTGCTTCAAACGGAACTGGCGCGGTCTTCAGATGAGCCTTTGTGGGATATTCGACTGGATCTTCGCACGGTGTGAGATCGGGGTCCCCGCGTGGGGTGCCCGACGTCAGGGGGTGAGGCTATGAGAAAGATCGGGGAAGGGGAGCCTACGTCCGGACAGGGAGCCGTTGGGATTCTGCGAAAGGTTGAGACCCTTGAAGATGTTCTGCGCCTGATGGAAACAGATCTCTCGGAGACCATCGTATTTACTCCCTCGGCGTCGGTGACAGCGGTCACGCCGATTCTCCCCAAGATTCGTGGGATCATCTGTGCCTCTGGGGGCTTCACGTCACATCTTGCGATCGTCGCTCGGGAATTTGACCTCCCTTGTTTGATGGGGAGCCGCCTGGAAGAAGAGGTGAGCGCGTTCGAAGGACGTCGGATACGGTTCACGGCTCAAGGTGAGATCTTCCTCGAGGAAGAGGCGTGAAGGTTTATCTGAATTTGAGTTTCCCGCAACTGGCTGCTCGGTATGCCGCGCTTCCGGCTGATGGCGTCGGACTGTTGCGGTCCGAGTTTCTCCTGCTTTCGCTCGGCGTGCATCCGAGAAAGCTTCTCGCCGAAGGTGGGGCCGATGCGTTCATTCGGGTTTTCGCCAATGGGTTGGAGGAAGTGGCGCGGTGTTTCTGGCCGCGTCCGGTCACTTTTCGCACGCTCGACTTGAAGTCACATGAGTATCGTGGTCTGCGCGGAGGGGAGGAATTCGAAGAACACGAGGAGAACCCGGTGATCGGCGTGCGCGGATGTTGTCGCTACTTAAACGATCCTGAGCCTTTCCGTCTTCAACTGCGCGCTGTGCGTCGGGTCTATGATGCGGGATGGACGAATGTTCGCCTCCTGCTTCCTTTTGTCCGTTCCGTGACGGAGGTGCTTGCCTGTCGCGAGCTCATTCAAGAAGAAGGGTTATGTGAGAGAGGGGTGTCGATATGGATCATGGTTGAGGTGCCTTCGGTTGTCTTCTGCATCGATAGGTTCCTTCCTTTGGTGGATGGTGTTTCCATTGGGACGAATGATCTCACGCAACTCATCCTCGGTATAGATCGAGATAACGCGCGCTTGATGACCCTTTGGAACGAACAGGATGACGCCGTGATGCGTGCCATAGAATGGGTGGTGCGTGCTTGTCAAGAGAGGGGCATCGAGTGTTGCTTGTGCGGAGATGCTCCGTCGCGACGTTCGGAGATGATCGCTCCGTTGTGGCGGCTTGGTCTTACGGCGCTTTCGGTTGCTCCCGAAGCCTTTGAGCGAACGCATCAGATGGTGAGAGCCTTAGACTCTCGCCTTGGGTGATTTTCCATGAGGGGAGCTTGGCGACGTGGGTTGTTCAGGATCTCCCCGGGAGGCACCCTACGGGTAACGCTGGCTATGCCCCTGTGTTTGGATCTTGTGGGCGGTTTATCTTTTAGGTTCTTTGAGTCTGATAAAATTTTGCGCTGTAACGAAACATCATCCCGCTACATCCTACAACATGCCCTATTAGTGGAAGTCTGACAATAAGGTCCAACTTGGAGCATAGCAGGTTCCAGTGGAACTCCTCGATCAGGCGCTGAAGGATTTCCGGTTCTGGTTCGAGAAAGATGACAAACTGAAGGCGGCCTTTGAACTGGCGGTTGCAAACCTAGAAGATGCCATCGGCTTCATGGAAGGCCTGGCTCGTGAAGGAGAGATGCTGAACGTAGTCAATGACTTGATTGAAACGGCGCGCCGAATGAGTCAAGAGGATGTGGCCCGTCACGTTGAGCAAATCCTGGCGATTACAGACCCCTTAATACGGCATCTGATGGAATTGGATGACCCTGATGTGATCGAAGGCTTGCGGACGCTCACTACGGCCGAGGCCTCCTCCTGGCTAGCTAAGGTTTCACCGGATCCGCGCTCTTGGCTGCTTGGCGCGATGCAAGAGGGTTTCGTGTTGGCGTTGGCGAGAGTAGGCACCCAGCTCAATAGCGCCGGAACTACACTTCTTCTTACCCCAATTGCGTTCCTGATTGGTTTTTGCTGTCCGGACGATTGTACCTTAGGCAGCATCACCAATTGCCGTGTCAGCGCGGTGTCCGTAGTGCTGGCCAGGCATACGCCAGGTAGCGAGAAAACCCTTCAGAAAGTCACCCCCCAGCAGGGTAAGGGAATAGTTCAAGGGTGGAAAGCAATCTGGAAAAACACGCAATTGGTGGATATTTATGTCAAATGCGCCTGGCAAAAATGTGAGAACACAGGTTGTTTCCCCTGTTTGTGGCAGACGGATACTGATTGGGTCGATAAAGAATCGGATTGGATACAGGTCAAAAATCCTGGGACCCTCGGCCCTTCGTGGCTGCCCCCGAGCGTATGGGATCAGGCCGACAAGAAGAACTTCCAAGATCTGGCAACCGCCACATGCAGCGCTTCGTGCAAGTGAAATACGCTAAGTTCACCACAGGGACACGAGCACACAGAGGCTGGGGACTGAGGTTCTGCTCAAACGAATAGCGCTTCCCTTTCTTCCTCTTTTTTCCGCTAAGGCGAGCCTGGAAGGCGCTCTTCTTCGGGGATGACCTCCTCTCCCTTGATCCACACGCTTTCCCTCGGCAACAGGCCTAGGGCATAGACCGGCACCCACATTGCCAGCATTTTTCCCATGATCGTTTGCTTTTTAGTCATGAGTCTGGTCATGTCTAGCAAGCTTTTCAGATCGGGGAAGGTTTGGTCGAGCTTCATGCGCGCTGGGTAAGGGCACAGTCCTTCCTGAGCCTCCAATGGGTTATCACCCACAGGGGGGAAAGCCGCTCTTCCAGGTGCCGATCACGTTCACACAGACCCGGTTCTTACACAATACCCGTCGGGCTTGTGGGCGTTCGATCTCGGTTGAGTCGCCGATCACAAACTCGGCCTGCTCTTGAAAGAGATGCCACACCACCTGACGGGGATCGGCCTGTCTCACAAAGCGCCTGAGGGGCTTCCTCACCGATGGGAGCTTTGTCTCTCACTTCGGTATATCGGTTTCGGGGCCCCCTTTATGTCCGAACTCATCTGGACCTCAGCATTCCGAACCTGAGTTCAGGGACTTGACAATCGAGTAATATAATGCGAGCCGAAAATTTTGGAAGGGAGGTATCGAGAGGTATGGTGGCTCAAGGTATGAGTGCGTTCCTCATTATTTTGGTCGGTTCGCTACTGAATCTTCTCCCCGGGGTTGCCCAGACGACCGGTACAGCAACGGTGCTTGGCACTGTGAGGGATCCAACAGAAGCCGTGATCCCGGGCGCAACGGTTGAGTTGACTGATCTGGCGACCAATCAGACTCGAAGTCAGACGACGAACATGAACGGACAATATATCTTCGTCAACGTCCTTCCCGGCGTTTATAAGATCACCGCTTCAGCTTCTGGGTTTCGGCAGGCGGTTATTCCATCGCTCAAGATCGAGGTTGCCAAGGCGTATACAGTAGATTTCACCTTGGAGGTTGGGACTGTTGCTGAAATGGTCGAAGTCACGCCTGGGGCTGGTGTGGAGCTGCAAACGGTGAATGCTACTATCGGTAATGTGATTCGAAGCGATTATCTGTTGCGGCTTCCGTTGATCGATCGGCAGGCGAACTCTCTCTTTCAACTCCAGCCGATGGTCTCACCGCTTGGATATGGATTCAACGCCTCCGGAGCAGTAGCGGGAGCGCGTGGCGATCAGGCGACTTGGATGGTCGATGGAATAGACGTGACCCAGGGGAAGTTCCCGGACACGGGAGACGCGACCAGCTTCCCGCTTCCGGCTGAGAGTATTGAGGAGTTTCGCGCTGGCGTCACGAACGTAGATGCCTTCTTCGGGCGATCGGCCGGTGGTCAGTTTGTGGCTGTGCGCAAGCGAGGGGGGAACACTGTTCATGGATCCGTCTACTGGTACCATCAGAATGACAATCTGAATGCCAACACCTGGACGCGCAACCGGTTGGGACAGCCTGATCCTGAGCTTAAGGATCATCGCTTCGGCTTCACAATTGGTGGACCGATCCGTCGGGACAAGACCTTCTTCTTCTTCCACTACGAGGGACGGCGGTTTCCGAGTCAACGAGACATCCTGCGGATTGTTCCTACGGAGACGATGCGGCGAGGCGTTCTGCGGTTTCGTGATGGGACAGGTCAGATCGTCGAATATCCCTTGGCGACGTCCACACTGTGCGGGCCGAATAACAATTCTCCGTACGATCCGCGCGGTCTCGGTCTGAATCCGGTCATTCGGGCGTTGTTTGCCTTTTATCCTCAAGGGAATGATCCGAGCAGCGGTGATGGGCTCAATACGATTGGGTTCCGCGCGCCGGCGAGCGCGGCTGAGCGCACCGAGTACGCATGGCTGCGACTCGATCATCACTTCACCGAGAACTGGCGCTTTGAGGGGAGCTTTGGCTGGCATCGAAATCTGGCCGATTCCCCTCTTCAAGTTGATATCGGGGGATTATTGCGGGGGAACATCTTGGGGCGAGCCAAGAGTGTCCGTTCCAATCGTCAGTTCCCACGAAATATCGTGTATGACGTGGATTAAGGGGTCGCACACAATGCAGTTCGGTACGACGGCGCGGATCATCAACCACTACCATATGCGCGAGGACAAGGTGGTCGGCGGCATGTCGGCGCTTATTGGTTTGCTCGATGCGGGGGCCTTCTTCACTGTCCCGGCCGAATGGCGGCCTCCTACCTGTGGGGGCACCCTTCAGCAGAGTTGCTTGCGTTCGGTGGACATCTCACGCTGGAATCGGTTTTATGCAGCGCTTCTCGGGATCATTGATAACGTCTCCATTATGATGACTCGGAATGCTGATTTCACCCCCTTGCCCTTTGGTACACCTTTGATGAATAAGTTCCGGTATCAGGCGTGGGACATCTACGCAAGCGACGTGTGGCGTGTACGTCCTTCGTTGACGTTCAGCTATGGCGTGAATTACCAGATCCAGGTTCCCACGAAGACACTCGACGGTCGTCTGGCTCTCGCGGTAGACGCGGCTGCTGGGAGGATCATCACGCCTAAGGCGTATCTGGAGGCCAAGCGGCAAGCGGCCCTTCAAGGTACGATCTTCAATCCGACGATTGGCTATATGCCGATCCGGATGCTCGGTCGGGAGAAGACGGTGGACACGGATTGGAATAACATTGGCCCGCGTGTGGCCTTAGCCTGGCATCCGCGCTTTGAGGGTGGTCTTTTAGGGAGGGTGTTGGGGGCGCGCAAGACGGTCTTCCGAGGAGGATATTCGCTCACCTTCGATCGCCTTAATCTTGTGCAGTTGACCTCGATTCCTATGCTGGCAGCTGGCTTTGGCCAAACGATTTCTATTCAAGGTCCGAAGAATGCGCGAGGGGAACCGTTCCGCATTGGCGTTGACGGTCCGGCGCCGTTGCCCGTCGCTGAGCGCGTGACGCCTCCTTTGATCCCTTCGGTACCTTTTGGGGAACTGCTCTCGTTTCAGGCAGATCCGATGTTGCGTCCGGGGATGATGCACAGTATTAACTTCACAATCCAGCGGGAGTTGCCTGGGGACATGCTTCTAGAGCTCGGGTACGTAGGGCGCCTAGGGCGGAATCTCCCTCAATCGGTCAACCTCAACTCCATTCCTTTCTTCATGAAGGATCCCGTGTCTGGTCAGACCTTTGCCGAAGCTTATGATGCGCTGGCGGCCGAGCTGCGCGCGGGTGTCGCGGCGGGTGCTGTCACACCGCAGCCTTGGTTCGAGAACCAGATGCCTTCGATGGCGATGCTTCGACAGCTCGGATTATGCCCGGCGGCATCTTCTACAGCGACGAGCTGCTTGGCCTCTCGATTCACGAGCGAGATCGTGACGGGGCTGCTGAGCAACTTTTGGTTGAACGGCATCGATCGGTTTCGCCGTCTGGCCGGACTTTCTCCCTTCATGAACACACAGGTGCAGGAGCTCTTTTTCCGCACCGATGGGGGTATCTCCAATTATCACGCGTTCATGCTCATCTTTCGGAAGCGCCCCTCTCATGGTCTACAGTTTGATTTCAACTACACGCTTTCGAAGTCGCTCGATCAAGTGGATTCGGTTCAGAATTCAGCGGGCATGTTCCCCTCGAGTTTCTTCCCTGATCTCGATTACGGTCCCTCGTTCTTCGACCACACGCATATCGCCAATCTGACGTGGTACTGCGAACTGCCGTTTGGGCCGGGCCGACGTTTCAGCGCGGGGAACTGGGTAGATAAGCTTATTGGGGGGTGGTTCACCGGGGGCATCTTAACGGCCTTCAGCGGAGCCCCCCTCACGGTCGTGCAGAGCACACAAGTTTTCGGCGGCGGGACGACTTTCTCCTTCGGAACGGGGGCAATTCCCATCAAGAAGCCGAAGTTCGGGAATGAGGTCCACCGAGGGGTAACTGGTTCTGGCAACGTAGGGACAGCTGGAGATCCTGCCCGCGGGGGCACGGGATTGAACCTCTTTGCTGATCCTGAGGCAGTGTTCAAGACTTTCCGGCCCGTTTTACTCAGTCGGGATAGGCGCAGTGGTCGCGGAGTACTGCGGGGACTGCCGCATTGGAATATAGACTTCTCGGTTGGCAAAGCCATTGCTGTAAGGGAAATGGTCAAGGTGCGTTTCAGCTTCGACTTTTTCAACATCTTGAACCGTGTGGAGTTCGCCGATCCCACGTTGGATCTTCGGAATCCGGCGGAATTTGGGGTTTTGAGTAGCCAGTTCAACCAACCGCGCCGCATCCAGTTTGGCCTTCGCGTTGAGTTCTAGCTAGTTGGGGGGAGCTTACATGGGGTGTCTAGCAGAAGGGGAGTCTCTCCGGTGCTATAGGGGAGGGACTCCTCTTGTGGTTCGCTTTGAGTCCGATAAGAGATCTTAAGTAATTTCAGGGAGGATTGCACCTATGTTCCGTGCTCCCACGACGCCAGGTACCGACGCTGCTCCTCCGTCAGCTCATCAATCTCGATCCCCATGGTTGCAAGCTTCAAACGAGCGATCTCCTGATCAATCTCCGGCGGGAGCACATAAATCCCCGGTTGAAGGGATCCTCGCCGCTTCACCAGATACTCGACAGCTAGTGCTTGATTCGCGAAGCTCAAATCCATAACGGCCGGAGGATGACCTTCAGCCATGGCGAGATTAACCAATCGTCCTTCGGCAAGAACGAAGATTCGATGTCCCGTTTCACGAATTCGATACTCCTGAACCCCAGGGCGAACATAGCGCGGAGGATCGGAAATCTCGCGGAGAGCTTGCAGATTGATCTCCACGTCGAAGTGACCCGCATTACAAACCACGCTTCCGTCCTTCATGACGAGCAGATGTTCGCGATCAATGACATGTTGGTTCCCCGTCACAGTCACAAAAATATCCCCAATGCGTGCGGCCTCGCGCATAGGCATGACGTCATACCCTTCCATGACAGCTTCGATAGCCCGAATCGGGTCGACCTCCGTGATGATGACCCGCGCTCCCAGCCCTCGGGCTCTCATCGCGACGCCTCGGCCACACATTCCATAGCCGGCGACGACGACGCGCTTCCCAGCGACGAGAAGATTAGTCGCCCGCAGGATACCATCCCATGTGCTTTGCCCGGTACCGTATCTATTATCGAACAGGTGCTTTGTCCGAGAGTCGTTAACGGCAATGACGGGAAAGCTCAGCAAGCCGCGAGCTGCCATTGCCCGCAACCGGATAACCCCTGTTGTTGTTTCCTCCGTTGTTCCGATGATATGCGCAGCCAGGTCGGTTCGTTCCCGGACAAGGGTTGCCACCAAATCTGCGCCATCATCAATGATAATGTGAGGTTGCGTTTCAAGGGCTATGTGCACGTGGCGGTGATAGGTTTCCACGGATTCTCCTTTGATGGCGAAGACAGGGATCTCGAGTTCCTTGACGAGGGCAGCGGCGATATCGTCTTGCGTGGAGAGTGGATTTGAGGCAATCATTATCAGACGCGAGCCACCAGAGACTAGGGTTCGTGCCAAGTTCGCACTCTCCGCCGTCACGTGCACACACGCCGCAATTCGAATTCCCTCCAAGGGCCGCTCCCGCGCAAATCGCTCCCGCACAGCTCGTAAAACAGGCATCTCCCGATCCGCCCACTCCCACCGAATAACTCCTTCTGCGGCTAATCCGAGATCTCGAACCTCGTATCTCATCCCTTCACTCCTTCACTCCAAGAGCATCGCGCAAAAGCTCCACCTTATCGGTCCGCTCCCACGTGAACTCCGGCTCACTCCGCCCAAAATGGCCATAGACGGCCGTCCGTTGATAGATCGGCCTCTTCAACTGCAGAGTCTCAATGATTCCCCGGGGCGTCAAATCAAAAAGCTCGCGCACGACGCTCATCAAACGTTCTTCGCTTACCTTCCCCGTCCCGAAGGTCTCGATGAAGACAGAGACAGGATCGGCCACCCCAATCGCATACGCCAACTGGATCAAACACCGATCGGCCACCCCAGCAGCCACGATGTTCTTGGCAATATAGCGAGCCATATAGGACGCCGAGCGATCGACTTTCGTCGGATCCTTCCCGGAAAATGCTCCTCCGCCATGCGGCGCCGCCCCGCCATAGGTATCGACGATGATCTTGCGCCCGGTCACTCCCGAATCCCCTTGCGGCCCGCCAATCACAAACCGCCCCGTCGGATTCACATAATACCTCGTTCGGCTTGTGATCAACTCCTCGGGAATAGCCGTCTTCACAACGTGCTCGATAACATCCTCGCGAACCACTCGCGTCTCTACGCGATCGCTATGCTGCGCAGCGATGACAACCGTGTCCACGTAGAGCGGACGCGTCCCTTCGTAGACTACCGTCACCTGAGACTTCCCATCAGGTCGAAGATACGGCAGAATCCCCGCCCTTCGCACCTCCGCCAAGCGTCTCGTGAGACGGTGGGCAAGTTGAATGGGCAAAGGCATCAGCTCCGGGGTCTCGCGTACAGCATAACCAAACATCATGCCTTGATCCCCAGCCCCTCCCGTATCTACGCCTGCTGCGATATCCGGCGACTGGGTGGTGACCGAGACCATGACCCCACAGGTCTCTCCATCCAGGCCATATTTTGCGCGTGTGTAGCCGATGTCACAGATGACGCGGCGCGCCACACGGGCGTAATCCACCTCAGCCCTCGTCGTGATCTCCCCGGCGATGACGACAAGCCCCGTCGTCAGCAACACCTCACAGGCAACGCGACCATTCTCATCCTGCTGCAAGACCTCATCCAAAACCGCATCAGCAATTTGATCAGCGACCTTATCCGGATGCCCCTCGGTCACTGATTCCGAAGTGACATATCGAATGTTGCTCACGCCCGCTCCTCCCGAGTGGTATGGAGTATGAGTGCACGACTGTACCACACCCCTAATTGAAGCGTCAAGAAGATGTTCTTCCCGCTGCTTGGAGATCCCAGCACCGAATGGCTGGCCATCATCCACCAAAGTGTGTGACGATCTCCCGGCATAAGACACCGTTTGACGACATCATGCTCGAGGATGGCATTGATCGTAAATCTGGCGAAGTCGCTCATTGGTCACATACGTATACACCTGAGTTGTACTGAGATCAGAGTGCCCGAGCATCATCTGCACAGACCGAAGATCGGCCCCATGCTCCAGCAAATGCGTCGCAAACGTATGCCGCAGCATGTGCGGCATGACGCGCCCAAGTCCGGCTGCCCGACCATATCGCGCCACGAGCTTCCACAAAGCTTGACGCGTCAAGGCATGCCCCCGCGGCGAGATGAAAAGCCACGCCGATACTCGCGACCCCAACCATCGCTGTCGCACCGGAAGATACCTCGTGAGCCACTCCATAGCCGATCGCCCTATGGGAACAAGCCGTTCTCGACTTCCCTTTCCCAAACACACGAGAACTCCACGGTCCCAGTCAACGTCAGAGAGCCTCAGCGCCACGAGCTCTGACGCTCGAAGCCCTGTGGCATACAGCAACTCGAGAATCGCCCGATCGCGAATCCCAAGATCCCGACTTGTATCCGGTTGTTCAAGAAGACGATGAACCTCTTCAAGCGTGAGAAATCGTGGAAGCGTCTGCCAGGATTTTGGCACTTCAAGACTTGCTGTCGGATCGTTTCTTAAGATTCCTTCGAGGATCAAAAACTTAAAGAAGTTTCTCAATGTTGCGATACTTCGCGCCACACTCCGTGCCTCATACCCGTGCTCGTTCATCCACCGCAGGAAATCCCGAATATCCTCCCGCGAGAGACTCACCAGATCCTTCCCCCGCTCTGCCTCCGCCCACGCGGCCACTTTCTCCAAATCCCGACGATATGCCTCAACGGTGTTGGCCGAGAGTCCTCGCTCAACTCTCAAATATAAGAGGAATTCCCTCAGGGAATCGCGCCGCATCACGTGCCCTCCGTCTTGACTCCACTCCCTGATCCTTTATAGATTTATCTGCCATGCACAACGTCACCATGAGGCTCTCCGACATCGCCCGACATATCGGAGCGCGGCTTGATGGTGAGGACCTTGACATCACCGGAATTGCCCCGATCGCCGAAGCCCAACCCGGCCAGCTGACCTTCATCGCCAATCCTAAGTATGCCCCCCTCATCAAAACGACGCGCGCTTCGGCGGTGATCGTCGCTGAAGACTTCGCTCCCGCCCCCATGGCGCTTTTGCGAACTCCCCATCCGTACTTCGCCTTCGCCAAGGCCCTGGAACTGTTCTACAGGGCGCCTCAGCCGGAGCCAGGGATTCACCCTACGGCACTCATCCATCCGAGCGTTCAGCTTGGAGCCCATGTCACCATCGGCGCTTATACAGTCATCGCCGCTAACTGCCAGATCGGCGATCACGTGACGATCTACCCTCAGTGCATGATCTACCCGAACGTGCGTATCGGCGCACATACAGTTATCCACTCACAAGTAACCATCCGAGAGAACACGATCATCGGCGCACATGTGATCATCCACAACGGAGCGCGAATCGGAACCGATGGCTTCGGCTATGCGCGCGATCCCAATGGCCTCTGGTACAAAATCCCTCAGGCGGGCCGCGTGATCATCGGCGATTGGGTCGAGATCGGAGCCAATACGACCATTGATCGCGCGGCCATCGGAGACACGGTCATCGCCCCTCACGTGAAGATCGACAATCTGGTGCAGATCGGACACGGATGCAAAGTGGGCGAGAACTCGCTCCTCTGTGCTCAGGTCGGACTGGCCGGAAGCACCGAAGTAGGACGGAACGTCATGCTGGCCGGTCAGGTGGGCGCTGCGGGCCATCTGCGCATCGGCGATAATGTCATTGCCACGGCACAAACCGGCATCCCTTCCTCGGTCGAAGCCAATCGGGTCATCTCCGGATACCCGGCCATGGATAACACCCTCTGGCGACGGGCCTCGGTCCTCTTTGCCCGTCTGCCCGAGATGTATCGCCTGCTGCGCGATATGAAAAAGCGGCTCGAGCATCTCGAACGCCTCCATGCGAATTCGGAGTAAGCAGCAATGAAGATCGAGAATCGAGCGACCGTGAAACTCAATTATCACAAACTGACCGAGCATATCCGATCCGTCCTGGAGACAGTTCCCCGCGAACACCTGCGCGGAGTGAGCAAGCTCGTCCTGGTGGACTATATCACAGATTCGCGCTTGGATCCCCAGATGCGCCGAGAGCTTCCCGGGCTCTACCACCCAAGAACGCCGGGCTCTCCCCAGGCGTGGTTGGAAATCGCCTTGAAGCCCCTCACCCCAGAAGGATCCTTCTGGAAACGTCTCTCGGCGCGCTTGGCCCTGAGGGCCAACGTAACGGCCACACTCTTGTCGCTCATCGCTCAGCACTATTATCTGACACTCTCACACGGCGTCCGAAAAGAGCACTACGAACACGTCGTCCGCAGCTACGTCGATCGGCAACTGTCGCTGTATGCCCGAACTCGTAAGGGATTTCGGGCATGGCTTGTTCGTCCTCTGCTCCCGTGGCTCGAAAAGCTCGCCCGTTGGCTGCAAAAGAAGCAGTCGAAGAGACTCCGCGCGTGATTACGAGGCGAGCTCGATCTCCTCAGCCACCCGACGCAAACATGCCGCCAGCTCATGGGGGCTCACCTCCGCCCTTTTGAACCGCACCTCCAGCCGAAATTCCTCAGAGCGATAGCGGTAGACGAAGGGACGAGGCCGCTTCTGCGTCGTCCGTTTCTCCTTCCGGACATCATCTCGACGCAACCCCTCCCGGCGAATTCGCTCAATGAGCGCCCGCATCTGCTCCACGTCTTTGAGCCGAGCAATCTGCAACAGCACGGACTTCGAGTGAATGTCGGCGCGCCGACATAGCTCCTTGATCTCCTCCGGCATCTCGGCGAGCGCGAGCGTCTCCGTCACCGAGGAACGCGACTTCCCAATCTTTCGCGCAATCTCTTCATGGGTGTACCCAAACCGCTCGACCAAGAGCTTGAACCCCTGCGCTTCCTCAAACGGCGTCAGGTCCTTGCGCTGCAAGTTCTCAATCAGGGTGATCTCAGCCACCGCCCGATCGTCCACCTCCATCTCAATGCAAGGAACCTCGCGCAAGCCCACGATCAAGGCCGCCCGATACCGCCGCTCCCCACTGATGATCATGAATCGCCCATCTCCCTTCGGGCGCACAAGAAGCGGCTCCAAGATGCCTTTCTCCCGAATCGACGCCACAAGATCAGAGAGATCCCCGATCTCCACACGGGGCTGCTCCATGTTCAGATCGAGGCGATCAATGGGGATCATCCTCCCAATAGGAGCCCCCGTGCGCGACGCCAACTGCTCGACAAAGTGCAGATCATGCCGCAACCGGAGATTCGCCGGAAGTCCCCGCTTAGACACGCTCGATCACCTCCTCGCACAGTTGTTCGTACTCCAAGGCCGCCGTCGAATTCGGCGCGAAGGTGAAGATCGATTCCCGATAGGCCGGACTCTCCTCCAGGCGCACCGATCGCGAGATCACCGTTCGAAAGACCTGATCGCCGAAGACCCGCCGAATCTGCTCCAACGAATCGCGCGCAATGGCCGTTCGCCGATCGTATAGCGTCACCACAACCCCGAGAAGCTGCAAGTTCGGATTCGGCCGCGCCTTGATCTTCTCCACCGTTTCCAGAAGATCGTCCGTGCCTTCTAAGGCAAAGTATGAGGACTGAATCGGAATGATGAGATGCGAAGCCGCCACAAGCGCATTGACCGTGATCAAACCAAGCGTCGGCGGCGTATCCAGAATCACAAAATGGTACCGACTCTTGATCGCATCCAACCGATCCTTCACCCGGTAGGGCGCATCGAATTCCCCAATAAGCAGACTCTCGAATTTGGCCAGGTTAATCCGCGAGGGGAGAATCTCCAGGTTTGGGATCGCCGTCGCATAGATCACCTGCTCGGCCGCCACAGAGCGATCCATGAGCCAATCGAAGATGGAAACCGTGACCTCTCGCAGGTCAAGATAAGAGAGCGAGCTATTGGCCTGGGGATCCAAGTCAACAAGCAGGACGCCATAGCCCTTGCGAGCCAATCCGGCCGAGAGATTGATCGCCGTCGTCGTCTTTCCGACGCCCCCTTTCTGATTGGCAATGGCAATGACCGCGGATCGAATCGTCTTCTCCGGCACAGCCCCGTTCGCCTCCCCGCACGGATCCGGGGTCCCCACGCACGGGAAGTCCCAAGTGGCGTGGGGGGCCCGTCACCGGGAGAGCTCATCCCCCAAGTCGTCCAACCAGTCCTCGCTCCCCTCCTCCTCCTCCACGTCGCGACGAGAGATCACCCCACGCGAGCTTCGCATCACATGCTCGGCCACGAAGATCGGACTGTCGGTGCGAAGTGCCAATGCAATGGCATCGCTTGGACGCGAATCCACAATCACTTTCTCCCCCCCAACATCCAAAACGATGATCGCATAAAAGGTGCTGTCGCGCAGATCGGTGATGACGACGCGTTCAACGCTCGCCCCAAGCTGAGCGATGACATTCTTCAAAAGGTCATGCGTCATGGGCCGCGGAGGCACCCCTTTCTCAATCTCCATGGCGATGGCATTGGCCTCGAAAACCCCAATCCAAATCGGAAGGATTGCCTCAGAGGCCACATCCTTGAGAATAACGACGGGCGAATTGTTCGTCGGGTCGAGGATGAGCCCTCGAACCTTCACTTCGTATTCCATAGAAGCCCCCTCTCTTCACGGAGAACAGAGGGCACTCTCTGTGGAGCGCCCATGATGCCCCGTCCAAAGAGACTATGTGGATTCACTCTTGTGACCTCAACCTTCACAAGAGATCCTTCGATGTTCTCCCTTGAATCTTCAAAGTTTACGACGATATTGCTGCTCGTGTGACCGGACCAGTGTAATTCTGACTTAGCGCTTCTCCCTTCAACTAAAACTTCAACAATGCGGCCGACATACCGACGCCATTTCTTTTGTTGAATCTCCCGCTGCCGCTCCTCCACCTGTCGCAACCGTTCGGTCTTCACCTCGTCCGGAACCTGATCCGAAAGACGCGCCGCCGGCGTCCCGGGCCGCGGCGAATACTTGAAGATGTAGAGTCCATCGAACTCTACCTCCTCGATGAGCCGAAGTGTCTCGTGAAAATCGCGCTCAGTCTCTCCGGGGAATCCGACGATGATGTCGCCGGTCACGGCAATCTCCCGCTTCGCCGATCGGATCCACTCGATACACTTCATATACTCAGCCCGCGTATAGCCCCGATTCATCAGAGCAAGGATTCGATCCGATCCGGATTGCGGAGGGAGATGAATCCAGTTGCAGAGGTTTGGATACTCCTCGATGGCTCGCACGATCTCGGGCACGAAATCCCGAGGATGCGACGTCGTGAATTTGATGCGCGGAATGGCCGATCGTTCGGCCAAGAGTCGCAACAAGCGCGGGAATGAGAGGCGCTGACCATCTTCCAAACGCTCACTCCTCCCGTAGCTATTGACATTCTGCCCCAGCAGATGCACCTCGCGATAACCGGCTTCGGCCAAGGCCTGCATCTCGGCCAGGATCTTCAGCGGAGAGCGGCTGCGCTCGCGGCCCCGCGTGAAGGGAACGATGCAAAATGTACAGAATTTGTCGCACCCCTCCATAATGGTCACATAGGCGACATGACGCATGCGCCGCTCGGCCGGAGAAATCTCCAAGAACTCGGGACGATTCGGAGTCCGCGTCTCAACAAGTGGCCGCGCCCCATCCGACGACGCGGCGATACGCTCGACAATCTTCGGCAGTTCGGTGAGCGCCTGAGTCCCGAGGACGAAATCTACGCCGGGCACCCGTTCCAATAATCTCCGCCCCAACATCTGAGCCACACATCCCATGACCCCTACAAGGGCGTGCCGCGTGCCCGGCTGGCTCCGAATCTGCCGAATGCGACGATACACCTTCTCCTCCGGCTTCTCCCGCACAGAGCACGTATTGAGCAGGATGATCTCCGCCTGGTGCGGATCGTCGGTCCACTCATAGCCCAAACGACGGAGCACAGCCGCCGCCTTCTCCGAATCCGCGACGTTCATCTGACACCCAAACGTCTCGATGAAGAAGCGCCGCATAGGTCGGCCCGCCGACATAAAGATCAAGTCCTTAAAAATCAATATGATCGGTCACGAACGAGCTCGCGAGCATGTCGGCGCACCGTCGCCGTGATCTCCCGCCCGCCGAGCATCCGTGCCAACTCCTCAACCCGGTCCTCTCCACTTAAGCGTTCCACCCGAACCCGAGTCCGCCCTCCCACAACCTCCTTCACCACACGATAATGGGCATCGGCAAAACGCGCAATCTGCGGCTGGTGCGTCACACATAAGACCTGATACTGCTCGCCGAGCCGCCGAAGCCGCTCTCCCACGATCTCAGCAACCCGCCCCCCAATGCCCGCGTCAATCTCATCGAAGATCAGTGTGCGCGCTCCTCGAGCCCCATCCCCCCGCGCCCCCGATCCCGCCACCACCGCCTTCAAAGCAAGCATGATCCGAGAGAGCTCCCCGCCAGAAGCCACCTTCGCCACAGGCCGCGGCTCCTCGCCAACATTCAGCGAGACGAGAAACTGCACGCGCTCCATCCCCAGGGAACTCGGGAACTCCTCAACCGGTTGTAAGACCACGTGAAACCGCCCCTGTTCAAAGGCTAAAACACGAAGCTCGGCCGTCACAGCGCGCTCAAGCTCTCGAGCAGCCTGCTCCCGCCTCCGACTCAACTCCGCCGCGACGTGACGGTACTCCTCGGCAAGATGCTTCTGTCGCTCGTGCAACTCCTCGCGCCGAAGATCGGCACTGGCCAACTCTTCGTACTTCGCCTTCAAATCGGCCAACGTCTCCAGAACCTCACCGAGCGTCGGCCCATATTTCCGCTTCACCCGCTCCAGCTCGGCAAGCCTGGTCTCGACCTCCGCCAATCGCTCCGGCGAGAAGCGAATCGCCTCCCGATAATCCCGCAGGAAGTAGGCGACCTCCTCAAGAAAGATGCGCGCCCGTTCCATAAGCTCTACTGCGCTCCCCACCCGTTCGTCTAACTCCCGAAGCTGCTCCAGTCGCCGAAAGGCACGCGCTCCTTTGCGCACCATCGAGTCCTCGGCCTCGGAGATCTCCATATAGGCGTCCTGCGCCAGCTGAACGAGCTTCTCCGCATTCGCCAAAAGTGCCCGTTCGCGCTCGAGCTCCTCATCCTCCCCAAGAACCGGACGGACGCGCTCAATCTCCCGAATTTGAAACTGATAGATGTCCAGTTGTCGCAATCTCTCCGCTTCGGCACGAGTGAGTTCGTCCAAGGCCCGTTGTGTCTCTCGATAGGCCCGGGCCAACTCCTGCACGCGCTGACGCCACAGATCCGCCCCCGCGAAACCGTCGAGCACTCGAAGCGGCATCTCCCCAACAAGAGCCGCCGGGGCTTCCCCCTGCCCGTAGATGTCCACCAGATACGGACGCACAGCCCGGACAAACGCCTGCGTCACCAGACGATCGTTGGCAAAGATCCGACTCCGCCCCGCCGCCGAAATCTCCCGCCGAAGGATGATCTCTTCGCTCAGCTCGACGCCTGCGTCTTCAAAGAGGGCCACGAGCTCCTCGGCAGGACCCTCCACCCGAAAGATCCCCTCCACATACCCCTTCGCTTCCCCCGAGCGCAAAAGGTCGGCTCCGGCACGCTCCCCGAACAAGAGCATCACCGCATCCACAAGCAGCGACTTCCCCGAGCCCGTCTCTCCAGTCAACAGATTCAACCCCGGCTCGAACTCCACCTCCACGTTCTCAATCACCGCAATGTTGACCACTCTCAGGAACCTCAGCATCGTCCACAAGTGTAGCACAGATCGTATCGGCTGTCACCACCGAATTGACAGCGGGACAATACAGCCGGTACAATTTTCGTTCAACACACGTGCGGTCAATGAGGGAGATCACCGAGTATGCTCGGACAAACAGCCATGTTCGACATCCGCCAGCTTGTCGCGCACGCCTCGCTCCCGGCTCAGTTCGTCCTGGTCCTGCTCATTCTGCTCTCGGTCTACTCCTGGGCACTCATCTTGAGGAAGTATGTGCTCTTTCGCCGCCTCGCCCACCGCTCGGCAGCTTTTCTTGAGGTCTTCCGAACGACGGACAATCCCCACCAGGTATATAAGGTGAGCGAACGGTATCGCCCGAGCCCGCTTGTGGAGATCTTCCGGGCAGGCTATGAGAGTCTGCGCGAGCGCATGAATGCCGAAGGCCACGCGCTCCAGATCCCTGCCCTCGAGCGCACACTCAAGCGGGCTGCCCTCACTCAAATGGGGAGGTTCGAAGAGGGCCTCAGCGGACTCGCTTCGATCGCGACCTCCGCTCCCTTCATCGGCCTCTTTGGCACTGTCGTCGGCATCATCATCGCGTTTCAGGGGCTTTCGACCGAGACGCACACCTCCATCCAAGCCGTCGCCCCGGGGATCGCCGAAGCCTTAGTCGCCACAGCTCTTGGCCTCTTTGTCGCTATCCCCGCCTATATGGCCTATAATTATTTCGTGGGCCGATTGCGAGCGATCTCTACGCTCATGGAGGATTTCGCCCTCGAGTTTCTCGAGGTCGCTGAAAGGAGCGCACTGCACTATGGCGTTTATCGATCCTGATCGGCGCATCCATTCCTCGCTCTCAGAGATCAACGTGACTCCCCTTGTGGACGTCATGCTCGTGCTGCTCGTTATCTTCATGGTGACGGCTCCTCTTCTGCACACGGGGATTCAGGTGAACCTGCCCCGCACTCGGGCGGCAGAAACGCGTCCGCTTCCGTCTCAAGCTGTCATCGTGACCGTTGATCGAGACGGCAATATTTATCTCAGCTCCGGAGGACGTGCGGCTCATACGCCGATCTCTGTCCATGATCTCCCTCGCCGATTGAGGGAGCAGTTGAGCCTCCTTCCCGAAAAGCGTGTTTACGTCCGAGGCGACGGCGATACTCCGTATCGAGTCATCGCCTACATCTTGAGCTTGTGCAAGGAGGCGGGCGCCTCGGTCAGCTTGGTGACGGACGTCGAACGACGATGAGACGTTCCGAATCTCGCCCGTATGTTGATCGGTGGCTCGGACTGTCGCTGGCCGGGCATCTGGCCCTCGGCCTCGTTCTGCTTTCGGTGAAGTTCAGCGGGAGCACACCCTCGTTCCTCGTCGCTGCCGGTCCGGGAGGCGAAGGAGGGGGCAGCGGATCGGCTATAGAGGTTGGCCTCGTCCAGGATTGGGAGTTGGCCAAGTTCTTCCCCGCCTCTCCAACGGGCGCGCTGACAGAAGAGCCCCATCTTTCCACGGCTCGAATCGAACAGGTTCAGAGACCTGATGACCAGCCGGAGCTCCTCCTTCCCGGTCACGAGCAGCGACGGCCGGACCCCAGGACAGTCGTCACCGAGCGCCCCGTCATTCAGGGGCCCCGCCCCTATACCGGACGGCAGGAGATCGGAGGCTCTCCGCATCCGAGTGCTGTGGTCGGGCCGACGCTCCCCGTCTCCACATCAGGCGGCGTTGGCCTCGGGGAAGGCTTTGGACTCGGAGGCACAGGTATCCCGGGTGGCTCCGACTACGGGCGCCGCTTGCAACAGGCCCTCAGTTCATATTATCGCTTCGCGCCCGTTACGGGACTCGGCCAACGATTCGTCATTGTTCGGGTCCGAATCGCCCGAAACGGAAGGATCCTTTCAATCGTGAACGGACGTTTGGACCCAGGGGCTTTCATCACCCGTAGCGGCAATCCTATCGTGGATACCCGCGTAGAAGCCGCTCTGCTGGAACTCGATCGGAATCCCATCCCTTTTCCGCCGGATTTCCTTCCCGGAGCGCGAGAGGCTATCGCGGAGATCTACTTCCAGTACTAGACGTATGCTCATGATGAGAACGAGATGGCACATGCTGTGGCTCGCGGGGGTGCTGTTGTGGGGATCCCGATTGGATAGCGAACCCCTTCAGCAGCCCCCTGATCTGCGGCAAGAGATCGGGAAGATCATCGTCAGGCCGGGAAGCGGTCCTTCGCTGGCCGTTGCGGATTTCGTCCCGAGGAACGAACCCGCCGCCCCGGCCGCGGCGCTCATCAGTGATGTCCTCGCGCGCGATCTCGACTTCGCGGGCGTTATCAATCTCGTCGGCCGAAGTCTCCATCCGCAGAATCGGCCGGCGCGACCCGAAGAGGTCGACTTTGCCTCCTGGGGGGGAGATCCCGCGCGCGCCGATTACCTCGTCTTCGGGAATGTGAGCGTCATCGGCCCAGATCTGATCGTGGAGACGTACGTCTACGATGTCCAAGCCCGGAACCGACTCTACTCCCGACAGCACCGCTTCTCGACAGCCGAAGCGCGACACGCAGCCCATCGCATCGCCGATGACATCGTCAAAACCCTCACGGGCATAGACGGTATCGCCACCAGTCGGATCGCCTTTGTCTCGGGCGAAGGGCGTCGAAGCGAGATCTACGTCATGGACTACGACGGAGCCAATGTCCGCCCGTTCACTCGCGAGGGTTCGACGGCACTCTTTCCGGCGTGGTCCCCCGATGGTCGAAAGATCGCTTATGTCTCCTTCCTGACGGGAGTTCCCAATATTCACATTCGGTCCTATCCGGAGGGCGCCCCCCTGCCCTTCCCACGTTTTCCGCAGGGGACGACCATCTCCCCCGCCTTCTCCCCGGATGGGCGATGGCTCGCCTTCTGCTCGAGCAAGGACAGCAACAGCACGCAACTTTATGTCGCTTCATCCGATGGATCCATCATCCGCCAGCTCACCAACGAGCGCGGCATTATCCATTCTTCCCCGCGATGGAACCCGCGAACGGGGCGAGAGATCGCCTTCATCTCCAACCGCAGCGGGACGCCACAAATCTATATCATAGACGCCGATGGAGCGAACCTTCGCCGCGTGCTCGATCGCGGAGGCTTCGCTGATTCTCCCGCTTGGTCTCCCGATGGCCGGTTCCTCGCCTTCGCGTGGAGACCTCCAGGAGCGACCCGCTTTGACATCTTCCTCATGGACATCGCCACGCGTCAGATCGTGCAACTGACCGATGGCCCGGGAGACAATGAGAGCCCCGCTTGGGCTCCCAACGGACGACATCTCGCGTTTCAATCGAACCGAACAGGCCGGTTCGAGATCTACCTCATGCATATTGACGGAACAGGTGTTCGGCAAATCACCCATATCGGAGGACGTTCCCCAGCATGGGTGCGATAATCACTCCAACAAAGGAGAGAGACGCCATGAGACGATACGTGTGGATCCTCATCCCAATGTCCCTCATCGTCTTCGGATCCGCATGCCGGCCACAAGTCTCGCTGACAGCCTCCCGCGACCGCATCAACCGCGGCGAGGAGGTCGAGCTGAGTTGGACCTCCAAGCGTGCCCAGACCGTCACGCTCAATGCCCGGCCGGTTGCCAAGTCCGGGACGATGAAGGTCACTCCGACGGAGACGACGACCTACGAAGCCGTGGCCCGACGCGGCAAGCGCGAAGCTCGGGCTCTGGCCCGCGTCGAGGTCATTCAGCCGCGTCCGACCATCTCCCTCTCGGTCGATCCTCCGCGGATCGAACGGGGGCAACAGGCGACGCTTCGCTGGTCGAGCACTGATGCGGAGACGGTCGAGATCACCGGTCTCGGCCCCGTCGAACCCAGCGGGAGTCGCTCCGTCTCACCACCTCAGACGACGACCTATACAGCTATTGCGCGAGGCCCGGGAGGAGAAGCCACAGCAAGCGCTACGCTCACGGTCACAGAACCTCCGCCACCCCCTCCCTCACCGCCATCCCCTCCCTCACCGCGTAACATCTCGGCCGAATTCGCCGAAGCCGTGACCACAATCTACTTCGCCTTCGATAGCGCGGAGCTGGACGAGGAAGCCCAAGCTCGATTGCGCCGTGCGGCCGAATGGCTGAATCGCCCCGAGAATCGCACGATCGTCTTTCGCATCGAAGGCCACTGTGACGAGCGGGGCACAGAGGAGTATAACATGGCCTTGGGCGATCGTCGCGCCCATGCCGCCCGAGACTTCCTCATCAGTCTCGGTATCGCTCCAGAGCGAATCCAGACGGTCAGCTTCGGAGAGACGCGCCCGGCCGTTCCCGAAAGCAACGAGCGCGCCTGGGCCCTGAATCGGCGCGATGAGTTCGTCTATATCCAAGGCGGAGAAACGACACCACCCCGACGGTGACAATCCCAAGGGGCTCCCACCAGCGGAGCCCCTTGCATCAGCCCGCTTCGTGTCGTAACATCTGCTGTGACATCCGGGCTGTGACGGGGTCCCCCCGCGGGGGATGCCCCACAGGAGGAGGGACAATGAAACGATCGCTCGGTCTTGTCGCGATTGTCCTTCTCTTCTTCTCCCGACCCTCTCAGGCCGGGAAGAAAGAGTTGGAAGCCATCGCGAAGCTCCAAGCGGAAGTCCTCATCCTTCAGCGACAGCTTCGCGATTTGCAGGAATCTGTCGATCGAAGTTACGGTCAGTGGATGACGCTGCTGGGCCAGCTTGGCGAGAATGTCGCGGCTTTGCAGCGAACGCTCGCGACCCTGCAGGAAACCCTCGGCGAGGTGAATACGCGCGTCGCGGGCCATTTCACCCGTATGGATGCCCGCCTCACCGCCTTGGAAACGCACCTGCGGACGACTTCCGAGCAGCTCGTCACTGTGAATGATCAGCTCACGGCGCTGAAAGAGCACCTCGCCCAGACGCGACGCTCCGCGAGCCTCGATCCAACTGATCCCATCCAACTCTTCAGCGCCGCCTATACCGAGTACCTCAAAGGAAACTACGAGCTGGCCATGGATCAATTCCGACAATACACGGAACGCTTCCCGAATCTGGAGACCACCGATAATGCTCACTACTGGATCGGCGAGTGCCTCTACAGCTTGGGACGCTACGAAGATGCGATCGCCCAGTTTGAAACGCTCCTGCGCACCTACCCGCGCAGCGATAAGGCGCTGGCGGCTCGTTTGAAAAAAGCGCTCGCTCTTCTGGAGCTGAACCGCCGCGAGGAGGCCATCGGCGAACTCCGCCTCGTCGCCAGCGAATCCACCCCCTCCAGCGAAGTGCTCGCTGCCCGAGAACGACTCCAGCAGCTCGGAGTCCCCTTGGAAGAGCCTCGCCCGGCGACGCCGCGCCGTCGTCGTTGATCTCACTACGGAGAGACGCCTATGTCCTTCAACAAGATTATCATCGTCGGCAACCTGGGACGTGATCCGGAGCTCCGCTACACCCCACAAGGCATCCCCGTCTGTACCTTCTCCGTCGCCACTAATGAACGAAGGCGCGATAGCGCCGGTGAGCTCCAAGAACGTACCCTCTGGTTCCGCGTGAATGCCTGGCGCCGACTTGCCGAACTCACCCATCAGTACTTGAGGAAAGGGAGCCTCGTGTATGTCGAAGGACGTCTCTACCTGGATGAATATACCGACCGAGACGGAGTCTCCCGTGCGCAGCTTCGCATCGAAGCTTCCGACGTGCGCTTTCTCGAGCGAAAACCGGCAGAGGCTCTCGAAGAAAGCGGAGCCGAAGAGCCTCTGAGCCCGATATCCGGTCTTGAGCCGGGCGAAGAGGACGTTCCGTTCTAGACCTCATGTAAAACTCAAACAGAGTCGCATGTCAGCCACGCTGTGAGGCTCTACATGGACACTTCACGTGGAGCTCTCACACGATCCTACGAGCATCACAATGAGCACCCCAGATCTCGATCAATCGACACACACTCTACAACATAAGGAAGACTTCTTCATCCCCAAGGTGAGCTTCCCCATGCTTTATTGTCCACTCGAGGTAGACCTTCCACCCTCATGTGATGTCTCATCGGAAGACGAGTGAAGAAGGGGAAGCCCCCCTATAGTCTCCACCTGGAGAAACGAGGTCAGTTCAGGAAGAGATCGAACAACAGGAAGTCCCTGAACATCAGACATTGGAAGAGGAAGCGTGACTTCGCGCACATCAGCACCCTTCACCGATGCAGCGACTATCCCCATCGCGCCCCTGCTGGTCGGTCGCCTCAACGATCGGCCTCTCTCCCTCAACTGTACACTGTGCTCCCGAGCTCCTTCATCACGAAGAACGCCACGGGCCACGGCCCGAAGCGGAACCGTAAGGACGCCCGATGGAGCATCGCTCATGATCCGAAGCCAATCCGAAACCGCCCCAGGCCTTTCGGGAGTCACCGCGACACTCACCCGCACGCTCACCCCAGGGCCAATGCGCGCAGGAAGAAGGGGAGTCCTCACCAACGAAAAGGGACCCTCAGTCCGAATCTCAGAGATCCTCAAAGGCGCTGTCCCCACATTGGTCAGAACGAGCGAACCCTCTCTCGCCTCACCACAGGGGACCTCTCCAAGATCCATCGCCGAAGCCGAAAGGCGAATCGCCGGAATCCCGCGCTCGGGCGGCACAGGGGACTCAGAATCAGAAGACGATCGAACATCCGGAAGTCGAAGCCCTTCCCAAAAGACTCTCGAACCTCCAAAAAACAGAACCGCACTCACCAGCACTCCCCCTCCCACACCGACAAGCATAAGACGTTGCACGCGCATAGTCGCTCCTCCATGACCACGTCAGGATCCACTGTCGCTTCTGCTTTCGCATGTCCGACGGCATCTTGACAGAACTCACCCAAAAAGTCAAGCGAAATCTTTCGCGCACTCACAACCCCGGCGACTCCCCCACATCGCGCAGCGGACGCAGGCCCACGTAGACCCCTCCACCTATCGAAGCCACAAAGACCTTCCCCCGATCATGGGGATCGAAGACCACTCTCCATGCCCGAGACCCCACCCCATGAATACGCTCCCATGTCTCCCCACGATCGGATGAGAAGTAAATGGCTCCCGTCCGATAGTCCGTGACCAACAGCTCGTCCGGATCCTCCCAACGGACAGCAATCGCCGTGACGTCGGCATAAGGGAGTCCATGAGCACACCGCTCCCAATCCCATCCGTCATTTCGCGAGCGATAGAGCCCAAGCGATGTTCCCACAAAGAGAAGGCCAGGCTCTCCAGGATGTTCAAGCACAACATGAACTCTCCCTAAACGCTCGGAGATCGGTCGCTCCTCCCATGACTTCCCTCCATCGCCACTCACGAGGAGACGTCCCTCAGCCCAGATCCATATCCGCCCTGTCGGCCCTACATGCAGTCCCTCCATACCGGTCCCTGCATACACGCGCTCCCATCGGCCCTGCATCTCCTCGTAGCGGAAGAGTCCACCAGCCGTAAGCGCCAGAAGCCCTTGCTCTTCAACCTCAGCAATGTGCCGGATCTCTCCATCGAGCACAGGACCTTTCTGCCATCGCTCCCCTCGATCCATGGAGATGAAGATCCCCGAATCCGTGAGTGCAAAAAGTCGTCGTCCCTCACGCCGCGATTGCAGAATCGCCTTCACTCCCCCAGGGAGACGCCCACCACTCCGCCAACTCAAGCCCCCGTCCTCGCTGACGAAAAAGCTCCCCTCGACCCCCCCTCTCATCATCCCACAGTAGATCCGCCCCGGCACCTCTCGATCAGGAAGAAGACTGGTGATCACCCAGCTCGCGAATCCACGGTTCGAAGGCCGAAAGGTCATGCCGGCATCCCGGCTGATCCATATGCCGGCTTCTTCTGTGGCAATGAGGACCTGCTGAGGGCGTTGCGGATGGACGGCGATGTCCTGCACGGTTAACCTTCTATTAGTTATCAGACGCCATGTCATCCCGCCGTCCTCGCTCCGCCATAACCCTTCGGTCGTCCCCGCAAAAAGAGTCTTGTCCCCAGCCCGCGCCAACGCCAAAACCCGACGACTTCGAGAGGGTATCCCCCTCATCCGTGTCCACGTCCGCCCCCCATTCGTCGAACGATAAACGCCCGTGCACGCACTCACCCACAGAGTCTCCGGATCCCTCTCCTCAATGAGAATGCTGAAGATCTCCGAATCATCGAGGATCCCTGTCTCTCGGCTCCCCGCCTTCACCCACGTCTTCCCCCCATCACTCGTCTTCCACGGTAAATGCCACGTCCCGACGTACAGGATCTGGTCCGACCGCGGATGAATGGCCACCGACTCAATGTTCCGAATCTCCGGATCACCCTCTGGAGAGATGCGCCGCCACGTCTCCCCCCGATCCTCACTTCGGAAGACCCCATCAAGAGCCGCAAAGATAAGCACACGAGGATTACTCGGCGCCTGAGCCAAAGCCCGCACCGCATGCGCTTCCGTCCCCGGCACAAGCGCCCACGTCCTCCCGGCATCGCGACTGCGGTAAATCCCCCCACCCCTTTCGGCGAACACGGACCATCCGGCGACATAAATCGTTCGCGAATCCTCCGCATCAATCAGAATGCGCGAGATGCAGAATCCCGGATGATGGAATTCCGAGAGCTTCTTCCAACTCTCCCCTCCGTCCTCGGAGAGATATAGCTGCCCATCACAGGTCCCGACAAAAACCCGACGCGGATCGTGAGGATCAATCGCCAAGCGCCGCGCTTCCCCCCCAAAGGGCCCCACCAAAGTCCATTGCCACGAACGACCGTGCTCCCCCCCCCACGTCCCTCCACTCACCAAGAGAACGCCCAACACCCCCCCGACGAACCCTCGCCCCATATCTCCCTCCCCCTTCCCCTCGGAGATCACGCATAGATCCCACGCATGCGCACGTCATAGGCGACGCGATCAATGGCCAACATGTAGGCCGCTGTCCGCATGCTCACACCATATCGCTCAGCATACGCGAGCACGTCCCGAAAGCTGTTGACCATGACCTCCTTCAGCCGATGGTTCACAACGCGCTCGCTCCAGAAATACCCCATCCGGTCTTGCACCCACTCGAAGTAGCTCACTGTCACGCCGCCCGCATTGGCCAAAATATCCGGTACGACGAAGATCCCCCGCTCCTGAAGAATGCGATCCGCCTGCGCCGTCGTCGGCCCATTAGCCCCCTCGCAGAGGATTCGACAGCGGATTCGCTCAGCATTGCGCGAGGTGATCTGGTTCTCGACCGCTGCCGGGATCAACACCTCGCACTCCAGCTCAAGCAGCTCCTGATTGGTGACCGACTCCCCATGCGGATACCCGCGGAAGCTCTTGTTCTGCCGGTGATAGTCCAAAACCTCGGGGATGTTCAAACCCTCCGGATGGAAGACCCCCCCCTGCACGTCCGAGATGGCGATGACACGGTACCCCGCTTCATGCAGAAGCCGAGCCGCAACCCCACCCACATTCCCCGCCCCCTGAATGACAACTCGCGCTCCCCTGGGTGAGAGCTTCAGATGCCGACAAGCCTCCGTCACTACAACGAGCAGGCCACGTCCGGTCGCCTCGCGCCGTCCGTGCGATCCTCCCAAACCGATCGGCTTGCCCGTCACCGAAGCCGTCACGACATGACGCGCGTGCATCGAGTAGGTGTCCATGATCCACGCCATGACTTGCTCGTCCGTATTCAAATCCGGCGCCGGGACATCTCGCTCCGGTCCCAGAATGTCGAGCAGTTGCGCTGTATAGCGACGCGTCAGTCGCTCCAATTCCCCTCGGGAGAGTTCGGCTGGATTGCACACGACTCCCCCTTTGGCCCCGCCAAAAGGAATATTCACAACGGCGCATTTCCACGTCATCCACGCCGCCAGAGCCCGAATCTCATCTAACGTGACGTCCGGCGCAAAGCGAATTCCTCCCTTGGCCGGGCCGCGCGCGAAGTTGTGCTGCACGCGATACCCGACAAACACCTGCAGATGCCCGTCGTCCATGATGACGGGAATATAGACGGTCACCTCCAAACTGGGATACCGCATGAACGTATAGAGGTCTGGCTCCAAACGGAGGAGTCGCGCCGCCTGATCGAAATAATACAGCATGGAATCCAGCGGATTCTCCTCCTTGATCTCTTCGACCCTCTCGAATTCCTTCATCGTCACCCCCTCGCGGTCCGCAAGATCCCTCTTCGGGCAAGATTTTAGCACACGCGCCCTCGGAGGCAACGGGCCGACCCAGTATGCGCATGTGCGAACGGGAGACGAGCGCCCCACCTTCTGGGCGTACTCTCAGGGGGACGAGATGGCGAGAAACAGGAGCTCTTCCCCACTGAACCTGTAAGGCCAAGCGGTGTGAGCTCAAGACCCATTCCGTCGTGGTCCCGGACATGACGGAGATCGCCCGCCATAAACCGGCCGTCCCCACGGACCCGCGGACTGCTGGGGATAACGCTCACAGGGGAGACAGGGCACAAGAATGCGCCCTCCGACGTCCACCGTTATGCGCCCACGAATCGCGCGGGAAACTTTCTCAGATTCTGCACTGAGTCGTCCAAAGCGATGAGCAGAGGGACCGAGCAACAATTCGGGACGTTCAAGTCAGCAAGTCGGCGTGCCCATCGAGCCGGTAGGCCAAAAGATGAGGAATTCCGGGTCGGCGAGCGACCTGCTTGCCCTTCCCCTTCACATCTCCGTATACTTCTTTCCTGATGGGCGAGAAGACGGCGCTCATCGTGCGCGGCGCGCGCATGCACAATCTCAAGAATATCACGTGCGCGATCCCGCACGGGAGCCTGACGGTCATCACTGGCGTCTCCGGATCGGGAAAATCGAGCCTGGCCTTCGACACCATCTACGCCGAAGGACAGCGCCGATACGTGGAATCGCTCTCGGCCTATGCCCGCCAGTTCTTGGAGCGCATGCGAAAACCCGACGTGGATGAGATCTCCGGCCTCTGTCCGACGATCGCCATCCAGCAAAAGCCCCTCAGCCGGAATCCTCGCTCGACCGTCGCGACGCAAACAGAGATCTACGATTATCTCCGACTTCTCTTCGCGCGGATCGGGCGCGTCTTCTGTCTCAACTGCGGAACCGAAGTCACGCGCCAGACGCCCGAGACAATCGCCGATTGCCTTCTACATCTCCCCGAAGGCCTCCGATTTTACGTTCTCTTCCCTCTCTCCTTGGGAGACGGGCGGCGGAAAAATGCGCTCTCCGTGAAGGCACGCTTGCTCTCGCTGCGACAGCGCGGCTTCACCCGCCTCTACGTGCAGGATCGCGTCTGGGAGATCACCGATCCCGATGCCCTCCCCCCCTTGGAGGCCGCCAGCGTCCTCGTGGACCGTCTCGTCGTGCGACCCGATATCCGATCGCGCTTAATTGATTCCTTGGAGCTCTGCTACCGAGAGGGGAACGGCGTCGCCGAGATCGTGCTCTTCAGCGATCCCCCACAGAAGCTCACCTTCACGGAGCATCTGAGCTGCCCCACCTGCCAGACTCGTTATCCGGAGCCCTCCCCTCAGCTCTTCAGCTTCAACAGCGCCTACGGCGCCTGCCCGAGCTGCCAAGGCTTCGGTAATATCATCGGGCTCGATCTGGATCTGGTTATCCCGGATCGCCAGCGCTCTTTGCAAGAGGGAGCCATCGAACCCTGGACCAAACCGCAATTCGAGTGGGCCCACGCGGAACTGCTCGCCTTCTGCCGACGCGCGAAGATCCCCACCGACATCCCCTTCGCGCAGCTCTCTCGAGAGCACCAGAACTGGATCCTTCAGGGGACAGATGACTTCCCCGGCGTTCGCGGCTTCTTCGAATGGCTGGAGACGAAGAAGTATAAGGTGCACGTGCGCGTCTTCTTGAGCAAGTATCGCGGATATACGACCTGCCCGACGTGCAAGGGCACCCGATTGAAACCCGAGGCCTTGGCCGTGCGCGTCGGCGGCAAGACGCTCCCCGACATCTGCGCCATGAGCATCGGCGAATGCGCTGCCTTCTTCAACGCCCTTCTCCTCACCCCGGAGCAGGAGGCCATCGCCGGCCGGCTTCTCCAAGAGATTCGACAGCGCTTGACATTCCTGGTCGATGTCGGTCTCGATTACATCACGCTCGATCGGCTCTCCTCAACCCTCTCCGGAGGAGAAGCCCAACGCATCCAACTCGCCACGAACCTCGGCGCTTCTTTGGTGGGAACCCTCTACGTCCTGGATGAGCCGAGCATTGGACTGCATCCGCGCGATACCCACCGCCTCATTCGCCTTCTCAAACACCTGCGCGATATCGGCAACACGGTGCTCGTCGTCGAACATGACCGCGAGATGATTCTGGCCGCTGATCACATCATTGATCTTGGCCCGGGAGCCGGCGAACAGGGAGGAGAGGTCGTCTTCCAAGGCTCTCCCGAAGAGCTGGTGCGCTCCTCCTCGCTGACCGGAAGATACCTGCGCGGCGAACTCACGGTCCCTGTCCCCCACGAGCGCCTTCAGCCGACAGCGCGTCGCCTCTCCATTCGCGGAGCTCGCGCGCACAATCTCAAAAATATCGACCTGGATATCCCCCTGGAGATGATGGTCTGCATCACGGGCGTCTCCGGCTCCGGGAAGTCCACGCTCCTCTACGACGTCATCTATGCCAACCTCAAGAAGCAACGCGGGGAGTGGACTCACCCCGTCGGCTCTGTCCGAAAGATCGAAGGGGGGCAGTGGCTCGACGACATCGTCCTCGTGGATCAATCCCCTATCGGACGCACGCCGCGTTCCAATCCGGCGACCTATATGAAGGTCTTCGACACCATCCGCGAACTCTTCGCGTCCACGCGCGAGGCTCAAGCGCGCGGCCTCACCCCCGCTCACTTCTCCTTCAATGTCCCCGGAGGCCGCTGCGAAGCGTGCGAAGGCAACGGCAGTGTGACCGTGGAGATGCAATTTCTGGCCGACGTCGAGCTGATCTGCGAGCAGTGCCAAGGGACCCGCTTCCATCCTTCCCTTCTGGATATCCGATACCGCGGGAAGAATATCCACGAGGTCCTCACCATGACCGTTCGTGAGGCGCTCCATTTCTTCGCCGATGTGCCGAAGATCACACGGCGATTGGAGATCCTCGATCAGATCGGCCTCGGCTACATTCGCCTGGGGCAATCGGCGACGACCCTCTCCGGAGGAGAAGCGCAACGCCTCAAGCTCGCCGCGCACCTGGCGAAAGAGACGAGCTCCCGCACCCTCTATCTCTTCGACGAGCCCACAACGGGCCTCCACCTTGACGATGTGCAGAAGCTGATTGCCGCCTTCCGCCGATTGATCGCGGCCGGTGGCTCCGTCCTCATCATCGAACACAACCTGGACGTCATCAAATGTGCCGACTGGGTCATTGATCTCGGACCCGAGGGAGGGGAACAGGGCGGATACGTCGTCGCCCAAGGACCACCGGAAGAGATCGCGCGCGTCCCTGAGTCGCATACGGGACGATTCTTGGCAGCCTCCCTGCAGGGACTCCCCGCGATTCACAGATCACAGGAAGCCCCCGATGGTCCCTGTGCACGCCGCCCCCAATGTGCTACAGTATATCCTTCGTAAGACGGAGCAGATGCCTATGAAGAGACTCCTCGTCATCTTGATAGCCGCGACCGCTCTCGGAACCGGCGAGGGTCTGGCGCAGAAGCGATCACTGTTTCGCCTCCCCTCCCTCGACGGGCGCACAGTGGACCTCACCCAATATCGGGGACGTGTCGTCGTCCTCTCCTTCGGTGCGACCTGGTGTCCCCCGTGTCGCGAGGAACTCCCCGTCCTCCAGAAAGTCGCCGACCAGTACGCGGGACGCCCTGTCGCCTTCTTCTGGGTCAGCATTGATGAACCGGAGGTCTCCAACCAACACCTCCGGCAATTCATCGCGCGCCTGGGCGTGCGCCTCCCCGTGCTTCGCGACCCTGAAGCGAGTATCCTTCAGGAGTTCAAGACCGATGGTGTTCCTGCTCTTCTGATCCTCGATCCCAACGGGGAACCCATCGGCCCGCCCCACGTCGGCTTCTCCGATCCGGAGAGCTATGCGAACGAAGTGATCAAAACAGTGAACGCCCTGCTCAAGCCATGAGCGCGCCCCCCGTCGTGCTGCAGACGAATCTCACCACGTACCCCCTTCTGCGTCGGGGAAAGGTCCGCGATCTCTACGCTATCGGCGAGGACCGCGTGCTCATCGTCACAACGGATCGTATCTCGGCCTTCGACGTCGTCCTCTCGGAGGGCATTCCCGGAAAAGGGGTCGTCCTCACCCAGCTCTCGGCCTTCTGGTTCCACCTGCTGGAGCCCGTCGCCCCTCACCACATGATCACGACAGAGATCGAGACGCTCGAGGGGCTGACCGAAAGCGAGCGCGAGACACTCCGCTTGCGCAGCATGCTCGTTCACCGCGCTCGCCCGATCCCCATCGAATGCGTCGTCCGAGGCTATCTGGCCGGATCGGCCTGGAGCGAATACCAACAAACAGGAGCCGTCGGCGGTCTCCGCCTGCCTCGCGGCTTGGTCGAAGCGCAGAAACTCCCGGAGCCTATCTTCACCCCTGCGATCAAGGTCGCCGAGGGACACGACATCACGATCTCCGAAGCTGACATGGCGGATCGTATCGGGACGGAGTTGACGCGCCGGCTCAAGGATCTCAGCCTGACCCTCTATGCGCGCGCCGCAGCATATGCGGAGGCGCGAGGCCTCCTCATCGCCGATACGAAGTTCGAATTCGGCTGGCGAGACGATACGCTCTTGTGGATTGACGAAGCGCTGACGCCGGATTCCTCGCGTTTCTGGGCCGCTACCGAATACGAGCCCGGGCGCCCCCAACGTTCATTCGATAAGCAGTTCCTTCGTGATTATCTGAACGCCATCGGATGGGATAAAACGCCACCCGCCCCTCACCTGCCGCTACCGATCATCGAGCAAACGGCCGAGCGGTACCGTGAGGCCTACCGCCTCCTGACCGGAAAAGAGTTGGGGCCATGACCCTCCTTGACGGTATCGTCCTTTTCGTCGTCGGTCTCTCGACGCTCAGAGGTATGGCGCGCGGGCTTGTGCAAAGTATCGTCACAACGATGGCCGCTATTGCAGGATTCTTCCTGGCGAGCTCTTCCTATCGAGGAGCCGTCCCTCTGGTCCGCCCATTCGTCGAGTCGGAGACCATGGCCCAATTGCTCTCCTTCCTCGGGATATACCTACTGACTCTCGTTACCGGCTTTTTGCTCGCCCGCATCCTCCACTCGGGTCTGCGAAGAGCCCACCTGAATTGGTTCGATCATGGCATGGGCGGTCTCTTCGGATTCCTGCGCGGGTGGGCGCTCTGCTCCGTGTTTTACCTGGCGCTGAGCGTCTTCCCCTGGCGTCCCGATCTGTTACAGGAGAGTCGAACATCGCCTTACCTCGCACGCGGAGCTGCTCTCATAAGCCGCTTGGCCTCTGAGCACTTTCCCCGCTTCCCCACCCTCCCATTTTCCCAGTGAGAGAGAAATACACATTCACGCCAAACGCCAAAGGGACCTAAAAGGAGCTCCAAAGGAACCAGCCGCAACAATGAAGCTTCCTGCATCCATCCCCTCCTCTGAGCCCAGAGATCCCGTTCGTAGGATTATGTTATCAGACGTGAGTTTCGGCTAGAGCTTGTATCCGATCTGCCGCAAGAGGTCCTTCCGCTTCGCCCGCTCTTGCTCCCCCTCTACCCCTTTGGACGCAAGCCCATCCACCACGCCGAGGATCCCTCGCCCCTGATCCGTCTCCACTACGATGACCTGAACAGGATTGGCCGTCGCACAGTGGATCGTACAAACCTCCTGACACGACTTGATCGCATTGAGCACATTGATGGGATACCCTTCTCGCAACAGAAGCACGAACGTGTGCCCGGCGCTCAACTGCTGCGCATTCCGAATGGCAACCTCCCTCAACTCCGCATCGTTCCCCTCATGGCGGATCAGGCATGGTCCGGAGGCCTCGCAAAACGCCACTCCAAACTTGAGGTGTGGCGAGCTGGTGACCATCGCCTCGTAGAGATCTTCAACCGTCTTGATGAAATGAGCATGCCCGACGATGATATTGCACCCGGATGGGATCTCCAAGGGAACGATCTTCAACTCCATACTCCCCTCCCCGACTCGAAGATCACGAATATTCTGCCCGAAGGCGACACTCTCGGCAAGCGACTCCGGACACGTTCACACCTGCCCGATCACCGGCGCCCTACTTTCCGCAGGATACACGTCCAAGGGGATGGAGAAGCGGCGCTCGATCTTCTCCCGGAATGTGATCCCCGAGTTGTACGCGCAGAAGGGGTAGATGCGCCCATCCGGCGCCGCGTAATGGATCACGCATCGCATGACGCGATCGAGCTGATAATTGTACGCGTCCATGAAATGCATCCCGGAGACCAAAAGCGTTCGATAGGTGAGGCGTTCTTCGTTCTCCCCGCGCCCGATGCGCTTGTCCACCAGCCCCTCTAACGTTCGCAGGAATTTCGAGTAGGTCAAGCCGGGAGGTGCAGTCTCCGGATGGAAGAACCGTCGGAGGACGGCATACGCTGTGAGGGCTCGGAGTCTTCGGGACGGAAGCCGTCGGATCCTCGGCGCCCACTCTCGAAAAGCCCGCAGCATCCCCTCGACATCCACAAAGCGGGTGACGGGAATCGCCGTCTTCGTCCGCGCGTCCACAAAGAGATAGGTCGCCAACGAGCAATGGGGATGACACGTGAGGGCAATAGTCTCCTCTCCGTGCAGGGCGCTCAGGAACTGCGAGAATGAGACGGTACAAGGCGTGGGGTACCAATCGTGATACGTATCCACGATCCCGGTTTGCTCGGCCAGGTCTCTCACGAGGTCGGTGAGCGTGTAGCGCATGTGGCGACGCTTCTTCTGGGAGATGCGTCCGGTGAAGGTCACCGGTTGATAGGTGATCCCCGACGCGACATCAATGTTCTCGAGGGCGAAGCGGAGGATGCGACCGACCTCGTGATCGTTCACGCCGCGCGCCACCGTGGGGACGAAGACGATCTTCAATCCCGCTCGACGCGCTGCCTCGACAGCGCGTTGTTTCAACTCCCAGAGCGCTTGTCCTCGCGTCTTGCGGTAAACCTCGTCGCTCACCCCGTCAAACTGCAGATAGAGGGTATGCAAGCCGGCTTCGGCGCATCGCTCGGCGAAATCAGGGTCGGTGGCGAACCGAAGGCCGTTAGTGGCCACCTGAATGTGCGAGAATCCCAGATCGCGCGCCATCCGCACAGCCTCGATGAAATAGGGAGAGATCGTCGGCTCCCCGCCGGAGAACTGGATAACGCGGGCGGCAACGGGACGCATCTCGCGGAGCTGACGCAGCATCCGACGGATGTCTTCGAGCGAGGGTTCGTAGACGTACCCCGCAGCATTCGCATTGGCGAAGCACACGGGACAGGTCAGATTGCACCGATTCGTCAGGTCAATATTGGCCAGCCCCGTGTGACTCAGGTGCATCTGACACAGGCCGCAATCATGCGGGCACGACACAGCGTCCGGTACGGCGGGATTAGAAACTCCACTCCCACTATCGAAGGCCCACTCTTCGGCTTTCATGTAGAGCCGGACATCGGACCACACGATATCGTGGAACTCGCCATGTTCGGGGCAACGCTTCTCCATCCACACTTCCCCCTCGCGCTCGAAGATGCGCGCCGGGATGATCTGACAACATTCGGGACACAGCGACGCCACGGTTTTCGGAAGCCCCTTCGCTAACGGGGCACCGGGCATCCCACAGCCAGGGGGCACCTGCGGCCCCTTTCGCCTCACGAGCTTTCCCATAGGCCTCCTCCCATATGGCTTCTGGATGAAAAAATCCCTTGACGCTCTTCTTTGAAGCAAACGCCGGTCCGAGGCGATCCCTCTCCCCAAGGAGATCCCGTGAAACTCAAGATCATGAGCGGCTTAGCGCTCCGCTCGAGCTCTGCGAAGGGGACCGAGAATGCGCGATTTCCCGCACCCGTGCGCTAAAAGACACAGCCTCTTGCCCCACCATCCCACCCCCGAGTATACTCTCCACTTTCGAGGTCTCTTGGAGGAGAGATCAGGCATGTCCAGGACGAAAAAGGACACATCCGTCGCCCTTGAGTCGAGCAGTGCTTCCCAGCGAATTCCTCCCTTCCCGGCGTCACGAAAGGTGTATGTTCAGGGGACACGTCCGGATGTCCGCGTCCCTGTACGTGAAGTACGGCTGGCGCCGACGCTGAGCCGAGACGGCACCCTCCAGGACAATCCGCCGATCTATCTCTACGACACGACAGGTCCCTACACGGATCCCACGATCGAGGTGGACGTGCGTACAGGGTTACCTCCGATTCGCGAGGCGTGGATTCAGGAGCGAGGTGACGTCGAGATCGTTGAGGATTCTCCCATACGGAAGGCGTGTTTGGCTCACCTTCCGCTCTCCTCTCGGCGTCCGCGCCTGCGCGCCAAGCCCGGTCATCGCGTCACCCAAATGTACTATGCCCGTCGAGGCATCATCACGCCGGAAATGGAATTCGTCGCGCTGCGCGAGAACATCTTGCGAGAGCTCGCCCGGGAGTATCCCCATGCGCGTCCGCCTCATCGGGGAGAGGCTTTCGGAGCCACCTCTCCTCGAGAGATCACTCCGGAATTCGTCCGAGAAGAGGTCGCCCGCGGTCGGGCCATTATCCCCGCCAACATCAACCACCCGGAGCTGGAGCCGATGATCATTGGCCGGAACTTCTTGGTGAAGATCAACGCCAACATCGGGACCTCGGTCGTCACCTCCTCTCTCGAGGAGGAGGTCGAGAAGATGCTGTGGGCGATCCGCTGGGGAGCAGACACGGTCATGGATCTCTCGACGGGGAAGAGGATTTACGAAACGCGCGAATGGATCATCCGGAATTCCCCGGTCCCCGTGGGAACAGTCCCCATCTATGAAGCCTTGGAAAAGGTGGGCGGAAAGCCGGAGGAGTTGACCTGGGAGATCTTCCGTGACACGCTCATCGAGCAAGCGGAGCAGGGTGTCGACTACTTCACTATTCACGCGGGCGTGCGGCTGCACCATATTCCGCTGACGGCGAATCGAGTGACGGGCATCGTCTCGCGCGGTGGCTCTATCATCGCCAAGTGGTGCCTGGCCCATCATCAGGAGAATTTCCTCTATACGCACTTCCGAGAGATCTGCGAGATCATGGCCGCCTATGACGTGGCCTTCTCTCTCGGAGACGGCCTGCGTCCCGGCTCCATCGCCGATGCCAACGATGAGGCGCAGATGGCGGAGTTAGAGACGCTGGGCGAACTGACGCGAATCGCGTGGGAGATGGACTGCCAGGTCATGATCGAAGGACCGGGGCATATCCCCATGCAGCTCATCCGCGAGAACGTGGAGAAGGAGATCGCCCTCTGCCAAGAAGCCCCCTTCTACACTCTCGGACCATTGGTGACGGACATCGCTCCGGGATACGATCACATCGCCAGCGCCATTGGCGCGGCGCTCATCGGGTGGTACGGCGCCTCGATGCTCTGCTACGTCACGCCGAAGGAGCACTTGGGCCTTCCGAACAAGCAGGACGTCAAAGAGGGAGTGATCGCCTATCGGATCGCTGCTCATGCAGCCGATCTCGCGCGCGGACACCCCGGCGCGCAACTGCGGGATGATGTCCTCTCGAAAGCGCGCTTCGAGTTCCGCTGGGAGGATCAGTTCAACCTCTCGCTCGATCCGGAGACGGCGCGCGCATACCATGACGAGACGCTGCCGGCCGAAGGAGCGAAGCTCGCTCACTTCTGCTCGATGTGCGGACCGCAGTTCTGCTCCATGCGCATCACGCAAGAGTTGCGCGACTACGCTGCGCAGAAAGGGCTCTCCGTAGAAGAAGCCCGAGAGGCCGGATTGCGGGAGAAGGCCGAGGAGTTTCGCCGCCAGGGATCGGAGCTCTATCGGGCACCGTGAGGACACGACGGCCCGCCCACATTCGAGAGAGCGCGTCGCTCACATGTTCTCCCGTTCCTCCACTTCCTGAGGGAGGGTGACAAGCTTGAGGATCTCGAATCGGCGCCGTCGCGCGGGCGTCTGAACGATCACCTCATCACCCTCGCGCTTCCCTAAGAGGCTCGATCCGATGGGAGAAGACACCGAGATGACCCCACGGTCGGGATCCACCTCATCTCCGAGCGCCAAACGATATGTCACTTCTTCCCCGGTGTCCAAGTCCAGGAGCGTAACCGTAGACCCATAGGCCACGCGATCTCTGGGCAGCGCGCTCACATTGAGCAGGGAGAGGTCAGAGAGCTGCTTCCGAATCTGCGCGATACGCGCGCGGACGAACTCTTGGCGCTGAAGCGCCGCCTGATACTCAGCGTTCTCCCGCAAGTCGCCATGCGCCAAGGCCTTCTGCAACTCTTTAGGCAGCTCAAACTTCAACTCGTTCTCCAAGGCGCGCAGCTCCGCCTCCAACCGCTCTCGTAACCGTGCGAGCACGTTCTGTCCTCCTCCCGCCGTGGTTTTTCACCTTAAGTATAGCCGGCTTGCACGGAAATTCAAGGGGGGGGTCGGACACCGGAAAGCCGGAGGCATCGCTTGTCACCTCCAAGCCGGTTTCGGTATAGTTAGGAGGCGCGAGGATGAAGGAAAAACCTGTCAACGCCGTGGTGAGAAGCATTCATGGGGGACCGTACGCGCATGCCCGCCCCCCGAGAGAGGACGACCTATGGGTGAAACCCTGACTCGCGAGCAACTCCTGGAGATGTACTACTACATGAAGCTCACCCGGATGGTGGAAGAGCGTTTGCAGCGCCTCTACCGGCAGGGGAAGATCGTGGGCGGGCTCTACCGAAGCCTGGGGCAAGAGGGTGAGTCTGTCGCCAGCGCTTACGCCCTTGAAGAGGGTGACTTCCTCGCCGTCATGATCCGGAACCTCGGCGCGCTCTTTGTGCGCGGGGTTCGCCCCTGGGAGATCTTCACGCAGTACATGGGGAAAGCAACGAGCCCGACGCGCGGCAAAGACAATATCGTCCACTTCGGGAGCGTAGAGCGCGGCATCATCCCCCCTATCAGTCACTTGGGCGACCTCATCCCGGTGATGGCCGGCATCGCCCTCGCCTCGAAGATGCAACGGAAGCGATCGGTCGCCTTGACCTACATCGGCGACGGGGGAACGAGCACGGGCGTTTTTCACGAAGGCATGAACTTCGCCGCTGTCCTGAAGCTCCCTCTGATCGTCATCGCCGAGGATAACGGCTACGCCTACTCGACGCCTAAGCACAAGCAGATGGCTATCGAGAACATCGCCGATCGCGCGATCGGATATGGAATCTTCGGGGAGACGGTGGACGGCAACGACGTCATCGCTGTGTATCAGGCCACGCGCCGCGCGGTCCAGCGAGCCCGCGAAGGCTTGGGGCCAACGCTGCTCGAAGTCAAGACCTTCCGCATGCGCGGTCACGCCGAGCACGACGACGCGTGGTACGTCCCGCGAGAGCTCCTTGAATACTGGCAGAAGCGGGATCCGATCCTGCGATTGGAGACCTATCTGAAAGAGAACGGCCTGGCCGATGAGACCGACTTCGAGGCCATCACGCATCGGATTGAGCAAGAGATCGAAGCCGACCTTCGATACGCAGAGGAGTCGCCGATGCCCGATCCGCGGATCGCGTTGGAGGACGTATATGCTCAGCCCGTCTCGACCCGCACCGGTACTCTCTCCCCGGAAATGAGCATCCGATCCTAGGAGGCACATTCGCATATGCCCGTTCTCACCTATCTGGAGGCCATTCGTCAGGGACTTTGGGAAGAGATGGAGCGCGACGAGCGCGTCTTTCTCTTGGGAGAAGACATCGGCGTCTACGGCGGCGCTTTCAAAGTCACCGAAGGATTCCTCGAACGCTTCGGCGAGGAGCGCGTCATTGATACGCCGATCTCGGAAGCCGCCATCGTAGGCGCGGCGATCGGAGCGGCTCTGGTCGGATTGCGCCCCGTCGCGGAGATGCAGTTCATCGACTTCATCTCCATCGCTTTCGATCAGCTCACGAACTTCGCCGCCAAGTGCCGATACCGATGGGGAGCCGCTGTCCCCATCGTCGTGCGTGGCCCCTGCGGGGGAGGCGTGCACGGAGGTCCCTTCCACTCGCAGAATGTCGAGGCCTATTTCTTCCACACGCCCGGACTGAAAATCGTGGAGCCGGCCACGCCCTATGATGCCAAGGGCTTGATCAAGGCGGCCATTCGAGATGACGACCCCGTGCTCTATTTCGAGCACAAATACCTCTACCGCCGCATCCGGGGAGAGGTCCCCGAGGACGATTACATCGTCCCCATTGGGAAAGCGGATGTGAAGCGACCGGGCCGAGATGTTACCGTCCTGACCTATGGATGGATGCTCCATAAGTCGCTCGAAGCCGCGGACCTTGTCGCCGCCGAGGGCATCGAGGTCGAAGTCGTGGATCTGCGCACGCTCCTCCCCTTGGACGACGAGACGATCCTCAGCTCGGTCGCCAAGACCGGTCGCGCCGTCATCGTGCACGAGGACACGCGCACGGGTGGGATCGCCGGGGAGATCGCCATGCGCATCAACGAGCGCATCTTCGAGTACTTGGAAGCGCCCGTTGTGCGCGTCACGGCTCCGGACACGCCGATCCCATTCAGCCCACCGCTGGAGGAATTCTTCCTCCCTCAGGTCGAAGAGATCGTTCAAGCCATCCGATGGGTCGCCAACTACTGACCATCGGTCAGGATCGCCAAAGGGAGTGCACTCGCGCGCTCCGAAGGAGGTGTCCATGAAGGTCGAAGTCATCATGCCGCAAATGGGCGAGAGCATCGCCGAGGGAACCGTCACGAAATGGCTCAAGAAACCGGGCGACTACGTCCGTCGCGACGAACCGCTCTTTGAGATCTCCACCGATAAAGTGGACGCGGAGATTCCCTCGCCGGCCGAGGGCACTCTCTCCGAGATTCTCGTCCCCGAAGGCGAGACAGTGCCCATTCAAACGGTCGTCGCCTATATCGAGACGGACGCCGACGTCGCCGAGCGAGCGGTCGCCCAACCCGCACCACCCCCGCCTCAAGAACACGTGGCGCCCCAAGAGCCCGCGCGGGAATCGGCGTCCGTCGCTCCGCCGGAGAGCCCATCGCCTCTGCAGGAAGTCGTTATCCCCCCCCATCCGTGGGAGAAAGAGAAGCGAGAGATTCGCCTCACCATCCCGGCCGAACGCGTCGTGACCGCGCGGAAGGCGGTCCGCTCTTCCCCCGTCGTCGAGAAGCTCGCAGAGGAGTACGGTCTCGATCTCACGCAGATCGAGGGAACGGGACGCGGAGGGCGCGTCACCAAACGCGACGTCTTGCGGTATCTGGAAGAGCGCGCGGCGGCCGAACGTTCGCGCCCCCTCGAAACTCCGCCTTCGGAGATGCCCGAACTGGAGACACCGCTCTATCCCCCTTATCTCCCCGGAGAGCGCGTCGAGATCGTCCCCATGACGGTCATGCGGAAGAAGATCGCCGAGCATATGGCCTACAGCAAGCGCGTCGCTCCTCATGTGACGACCTTCTTCGAAATCGACATGACGCGCGTCAGCCGACTGCGAGAGCACCTGCAAGCGGACTTTGAGCACCGACATGGCGTCAAGCTCACCTACCTGCCCTTCATCATCCAAGCCTGCGTGAGCGCATTGAAGGCTTTTCCGATCCTCAACGCCTCTCTGGCCGGCGATAAGATCGTCTACAAAAAGGACATCAATATCGGCATCGCTGTCGCCTTGGACTGGGGGCTCATCGTTCCCGTCATCAAGAACGCGGACACATTGAGCCTGGTCGGACTGGCCAAGGCGGTCCACGACCTGGCCACGCGCGCCCGGAACAAACAATTGAAGCCCGAGGAGGTCCAAGGGGGGACATTCACGATCACGAATCCAGGCGTCTTCGGCTCGCTCTTCGGAACTCCGGTGATCCATCAGCCCCAGGTCGCCATTCTCGGCGTCGGGCGTATCACCAAACGTCCCGTCGTCGTCGAGGATGATGCCATTGCTATTCGCGCGATGGCCTATTTCTCCCTCTCCTTCGATCACCGGCTCATTGATGGAGCCGTAGCCGACCAGTTCATGGCTCATGTGAAGCGAACGCTCGAATCGTTTGAGCTGACGGGAGGGTGAGATCCATGCCCGCCTCCTCGCAACCGGATTCGGCCATGACGGCTCCTGAAGGGCGAGGGCACGCCTCCCAGCCAGGGGATCGAACGGAAGCGTCTGTGTGCCATGCCCGACGCCTGGGGCTCGTCGAGTACGAAGACGGGGTGGAGGCCCAACGGCTCCTGGCGTCCGCGCGAAAAGCGGATCGCCTTCCCGATCAGCTCCTTCTGCTCGAGCATCCGCATGTGGTGACGGTGGGGCGACGGACCCGTCATATGAGCGTGCACCTGAGCGATCATCTTCGCGCTGCCCCTGATGTACTCGCGCGCCTCGACGTGGAACTGTATGAAACGGACCGGGGGGGAGCCGTCACCTATCATGGACCGGGGCAACTCGTCGTCTATCCGATCGTGAAACTCACCGGTCGCCGCCGCGACGTCCACCGATACCTGCGCGATCTGGAGGAAGTCATCATCCGCGTGCTCCGCGACTTCGGAATCGCCGCCGGGCGCCGCTCCGAACACACGGGCGTCTGGGTGGGGGAAGAGAAGATCGCCTCCATCGGTGTGCATCTCTCTCAGTGGGTCACCACACACGGATTCGCCCTCAACGTGAACACCGACATACGCTTTTTCGAGCTCATCGTCCCGTGCGGTCTGCCACACGTGCGCATGACGTCAATGGAGCGGGTGCTCGGATCGCCTGTCCCGATGGAACACGTGCAGGAACGCGTGATCGTCCGCTTCCAGGAAGTCTTCGAGCGTCACATCATCGAGCGTCCCATCGAGGCCGAATCCGTCCAAGTGCTTCTCCGCACGCCGGAGGGAACGTATCTCCTCTTGAAACGCACCGAGCGCGAGGGAGGGTTCTGGCAACCCGTCACGGGGTTCATCGAGCCCGGCGAATCGCCTGTTCACGCCGCTCTTCGCGAGGTTCGAGAAGAAACAGGGCTGGATCTCACCCGCGAAGGGCTCAGCCTCGAAGAGTGCGCGCGCACGGGACGCGGATCCCTTCCGGTGCTCCCCCTCCCCTACATTCACGCCTTCGCTCTCTCGGTGGGAGACATCTCTGATACCCCTCCCTTCTTCGTCCGCGAATATTCCTTCCTCGCGCTGATTCCATCATCGTCCTCAATCCGCGTGAATCCGTCTGAGCACGACGCGTTCCGATTCGAGGACGTCGCCACGGCCCTCTCGCTCGTTCCATGGAAGGGAAATCGTCGAGCGCTGATCATGAGCGAGCGCCTGTGGATGACCCGGGAGAGAAAGCTCCCCTCCGACGAGGTCCCTCTGCGATCCTCGGATCGCAGGGAGTGCCCTTCGGGCGATGTGCTCACAGTCCGCTCGCGCGTATGAAGTGGCGCATCGAACGATATCTGCTCGCGGAGATCATCCCCTACTTTCTGCTGGCCGTCTTCGCCCTCACCGCCCTCGTGCTCGCGAGTCAAATGGCGGAATTCGCCGAGTTGTTTGTCAAGAAGGATGTCCCGTCGGAGCTCGTGCGAACGCTGGTGCTCGCGCTCATCCCCCGAATCCTCGTCCTGACGCTTCCGCTCTCGCTCTTGGTGGCCGTGATGACCGGACTCGGACGTTTGCACGGCGATCATGAGCTGATCGTCCTCTTGACCAGCGGAGTGGGTCGGCAGCGCCTTCTTGTTCCGCTCTTGCTGCTCGCTCTCCCGACGAGCGCGCTGACGTTCTATCTGGCGGCCTTCGACATGCCCCGCTCGATCCGGCGCCTGAAGGCGACCCGCGCGGAGCTGATCCTGCAAGGGATTCGCGTTCACGTGAAGCCGCGCGTATTTGACGATCGCTTCGCCGGCACGGTCATGTACATCGGAGAGATCGATCGGCACACGGACCTGTGGCGAGACATCTTTCTCGCCCTCGAGGAGAGGGCGGGGGCGCCCCACTCGGATGCCTCTCCTGAGCTCGTTCTCATCACGGCCGCGCGCGGCCAGTTGCGCCTCGGCCGAGAGCCCGAGAGCGCACACTTGGAGCTGTATGAGGGCGTCATTCATCGAGGTTCTCGCGCGATCTTCGGATCGCAGAGGGTGACAGATAGGGGATCGCGCTACGATGTGGAAGCCTTCGAGCGCGCGACGCTCCGCTTCGATGTTCAATCGCGAGAAGCCGTGCGCCTCCAAGCGGAACGGGAGACCGGCGCGCCTTCGCCTAAAGAACGGATTCAGGAGATGACCCTTCCTGAACTCTGGGCGGCCCGGCGCGATCCGATGCTCGCCCGGCGAGCTCTCACGGAATTCCACAAGCGCCTGGCGGTGAGCTTCTCCCCCCTCGCTCTCGTCAGTGTCGGCGTCGCCCTGGGGACGACCCGAAAGCGGGGAGGACGCGGCTATGGCTTCTGGCTCAGCATCGTGCTGGCGGCCGTCTACTATCTGCTGCTGCTGGGTGGCGAGAATCTCGCTCGCGCGGAGCGCGTGCCCCCCCTTCTCGCTCTCTGGGCGGCGAACGTTCTCATGCTCGGCTATAGCGCCATCAGGATCTCGGAACGCTTCTCGGTGATCCTCCTCATCGAACGAATGGCCGAACGACTCCGAGTGACGTCGGCCACCTCGCCTCCGCTTCGCACCCGCCTTTTCGCCCACTGGGATCACTTTCGGCAGCGCGCGCGCCAGATCGAGCAGCAGATGCTCGCCCATCTCTCTCGCCGCCTCAAACCCCGCGCGCGCTCTTCGCCGTCCTCTTCCACAGATTCCGAACACCCCGTGCGAAGCAGCCTCCCGATTGGCGATCGCTATATCGCGTCCCAGTTTCTCAGCATCTACCTGACCGTGCTCGTCGGTCTGTGGACGCTTTTTGTCATCTTCACCCTCTTTGAGCTCTCCTCAGATATTCTCACTCACCGGATCCCCGCTCGTTTCGTGGCCGAATACCTCGTCTTCCTCACTCCCTCCGTGCTCAGCTACCTTGCTCCCCCATCGGCGCTGATGGCCGCCCTGGTGAGCATGAGCATACTGAGCAAATCGGGAGAACTCACGGCCCTTCGCGCGGCCGGAGTCTCGATCTATCGCGCTTCGATACCCATTGTTATGGCGAGCTTGTTCCTGGCCCTGGCCGTCGCCCTCTGGCAAGAGCGCATCCTGCCGGAAGCGAACGCGCGACAGGAGTATTTGCGCTTTTACATCAAAAAGGGGCGCTTCCCTTCGGATGTCGAACTCGCGCCGACACCCTCGGCGGCACAGTGGATGGCGTGGGGACCGACGACCGAACCGATGTCCGCGGACTCACGGACGGCGCGTCCCCCTCGGGATCCCCGCGGGATGCCTCGACGCATTGTCCGCTTCGCGTCGCTAGACCGAGCCACCGGTCGCGCAACGGCCCCGGTGATTCTCGAGTTCTCACCGGAGCGATTCCTCCTGCGCCGCCGCATCGACGCGGAAGAAGCATGGTGGGAGGCGTCGCGCGCGGCCTGGCATCTTGTGCGCGCTTTCGTTTGGGAATTCGAAGGAGCTCACCTCCGATCCCAACACCATCTCGATCATTTCTGGCTCCCGGACGAGAGCGGTCCCGAGCTTTTCGCACAGCGTCCGCGAAAACCCGAGGCGATGACCTCGCGAGAGCTGCGCACGCACATCCGCACGCTGACCGAACGCGGACTCGATGCGATGGATTTCCGGATCGTTCTGGAGAGACGCCCGGCCAACGCGGCTGCCGTCGTCGTGCTGGCGCTTTTCGGCATCCCCTTCGGTCTGACCTTTGGACGAAAGGGCGCGCGCCAGGCCATTGGCCTGGGCCTCGCTCTCGGCCTCCTCTATTGGCTCGCGCTCGGATTCTTCGAACAACTGGGACGGTACGAATACCTCTCCCCACGGGTGGCCGCATGGAGTCCCAATGGGTTGCTGGCTGCGCTCGGCCTCTTTCTCCTGCTCCGGGTGCGGAGCTGAGAGGATCACTTCACGCGCTCGATATACGTCCCCTCTGTCGTATCGACGCGGACGATGTCACCCGGCTCCACAAAAGGGGGGACCTGAATGACCAAGCCGGTCTCCAACGTCGCCGGTTTATTGACGGCGGTCACCGTCGCTCCCTTCAGCCCGGGCTCCGTCTCGACCACGCGCAGGTCCACAGTCGGAGGCAATTCAATGCCGATCGGTCTCCCCTGATAGAAAGCGACCTTGAGGCGAAGGTTAGGGATGAGGAACTTCACGGCATCCCCCAAGACCTCTTCATCCAAGGCGATCTGCTCGAACGTCTCCGTGTTCATGAAATAGTAGCTCGTTCCGTCGGTGTAGAGGTATTCGAACTCCTGCTCCTCAAGGACCGCCTTCTCCACCGTATCGGTCGAACGAAAGCGATGTTCGAACGAAATCCCTGTTCGCAAATTGCGCAGCTTTGTCTGCACCATCGCCCGCCAATTCCCCGGCGTCACATGCCGAAAGTCGAGGACCAAACAAGGATCTCCTTCGTGAACGATGATCATGCCGCGCCGAATCCGCGTCGCCTGTATCATCGCATGTCCTCCGAACTCGGGAACCGTCTCCGAAGAGATCAAAATTAGCGCGCCCCTTTGTTCGAGTCAAGATTTCCGCTATAATCCTGCCTTTAGAGCGATCATCACGATCGGGTCGTGGTGCGAACCGTATGAGCGATCTCACGCCGGAAGAGTATCAACGGATCGTCGAGCAATTGGGTCGAGAACCGAATCCCGTGGAGCTCGGAATGCTCGCGGCCATGTGGTCCGAGCATTGTTCGTACAAATCCTCGAAAGTCCATCTCCGACGACTGCCGACGTCGGGAGCACGCATTCGGCAAGGGCCGGGTGAGAACGCGGGAGTCGTGGACATCGGCGACGGATGGTGCGTCGTCTTCAAGATCGAGTCGCACAACCATCCGAGTTTCATCGAACCGTACCAAGGAGCAGCGACTGGCGTGGGAGGGATCCTGCGGGATGTCTTCGCCATGGGCGCGCGTCCTATCGCCGTCCTGGACTCGCTCCGCTTCGGCCCGCTTACGGAGCCGCGCAATCGCGCGATCATGGATGGGGTCGTGCGCGGCATCGCGGACTACGGGAACTGTTTTGGAGTCCCCACGGTCGGAGGAGAGGTCTTCTTCGCGGACTGTTACACGCAGAATCCCCTGGTGAATGCGATGGCGGTTGGCCTGGCGCGTCACGACCATATCTACCGGGCGCGCGCGGTGGGTCCGGGCAACACCGTCCTCTATGTCGGCGCGAAGACCGGGCGCGACGGTATTCACGGCGCACGCATGGCATCGGCGCAGTTCGATCACTCGGCGTTCGAGCAACGCCCGGCTGTTCAGGTGGGGGATCCCTTTGTGGAGAAGCTGCTCCTGGAAGCCTGCTTGGAGGCACTCCGCACGCAGGCAATCGTGGGCCTTCAAGATATGGGCGCTGCTGGCCTCACCTGCGCCAGCAGCGAGATGGGGGCACGCGCCGGAACGGGAATCGAACTTGATCTCGATCGCGTGCCTCAACGCGAAGCGGAGATGTCCGCCTACGAGATCCTTCTCTCGGAATCGCAGGAGCGCATGTTACTCGTCGTCCGTGCCGGACGCGAGCGAGAGGTGAAGGAGATCTTCGCAAAGTGGGGCCTCGATGCCGCCGAGATCGGTCGCGTGACCGAAGACGGCCGATTGCGCGTGTTCCATCGGGGACGGCTCGTCGCCGACCTCCCGGCGCGGCTCTTGACCGAGGAGGCCCCCGTCTATACCCGGCCCATGCGAAAAGCGGAGACCGGAGACGAGGTAGAGTGGGACAGAGTTCATGCCGAGCCGGCTCCTTTGGAAGACGTTCTGCGCCAGATGCTGCGCTCTCCTAATCTGGCATCGAAACACTGGGTGTATCGCCAGTACGACCACATGGTGCGAACAAACACGATCCTGCTGCCCGGAGCCGATGCCGCCGTCTTGAGGGTCAAAGAGACACGTCGCGCCATCGCCCTGACGCTCGACGGCAACGGACGCTATTGCTATCTGAATCCCCGCGCGGGCGCTCGACTGGCGGTCGCTGAAGCCTGTCGGAATCTCGTCGTGACCGGAGCCCTGCCGATCGCGTGCACGAATTGCTTGAACTTCGCCTCGCCCGAGCATCCCGAGGTCATGTGGGCATTCAGCGAAGTCATTGACGGGATGGCCGAAGCGTGCACCATCTTCGAGACGCCGGTGACCGGCGGCAACGTGAGTTTCTACAACGAGACGGAGGGACGCGGCGTCTATCCGACGCCCGTCATCGGCATGCTCGGCGTGATCGAAGGCGTGAACTACTTCCCCACCCACCACGGGAACGCCGAACGACGGCCCTCTTCACGAAGCCCTCTGCCGATCACGCCCTGGTTCAAATCCGAAGGCGACCTCATCGTCCTTCTTGGCCGTACAGGTGACGATCTCGGCGGCAGCGAATACTTGGCATGGATTCATGGGGTCGTCGGGGGGGATGTCCCGGCCCTCGATCTGCGTCAGGAACGCGCGGTCCAGCGCGCATGCTTAGCCGCCATTGCCGAGGGAATCATCAAATCCGCCCACGATTGTTCTGATGGGGGCCTGGCCATCGCGCTCGTCGAATGTTGCTTCTCCAGCCACCGACGAGAAGCTATCGGCGCGGACATCGTCCTGACCACGGAGGGCGTGCTCTCTCCCATCTCGCTCCTTTTCAGCGAGACTCCGTCGCGCATTCTCGTGACCATCGCGCCTGAGGATCTCGCTGCCTTGGAACGTATCGCCCGATCCTGGCACGTCCCCTACACCGTCCTGGGGCGCGTGGGAGGTACTCATTTCCGTATCACCGTGGATGGGAAGAGGGTGATTAATGCCTCGATTCGCGAGCTGGAGGCCATCTGGTACAATGTCCTCCCCGAATACCTCGGCCCGTAAGCCCTCCGAATCCGGTGAGGCCGGCGCCGCGAGAATGTCGGATGCCCACCGAGAGCAAATGAAGCGAATCTCGCACCGCCGAAACGAATATGGTGGCCAGGGACGGAATCGAACCGCCGACACAGGGATTTTCAGTCCCCTGCTCTACCGACTGAGCTACCTGGCCACTCGCCGCTATAGCTTACTCGGAGGACATCCGGATTGTCAACTCACGAAAGTTTCCTGCGCGAAGTCACCGAGGAAGAAAGGTGCACCAGCTCGACCGCGACACATCTGAGAGGGGCGACCGACAGTGGCGATCAAAGAGAGCGAAGCCTTTGTCCTGATGACGTATCCGCTCGCGGAGGCGGATAAGATCGTCGTCCTCTTCACGCATCTCTATGGAAAGATGCGGGCCGTTGCTCGCGGAGCGCGTCGGCCGAAAAGCCGATTCGGCGCGTGCCTGGAGCCGCTATCGGAGATCATCGCCTCCGTCTACGAGAAAGAGTCGCGGGAGCTCGTCTCCTTGAGGAGGTGCGAGCTGCTGTGTTCCCCCTTTGAACGCGCGGCGACGCCTGAGGGCGAGGCCTTTCTCCACCGCGTGGCCGAACTCGTAGACGCCTTCCATCCCCCGGCAGAGCCCCACCCGGCTGTGTATCGGCTGCTCCGAGCCACGCGCGATGCCTTCCTTCACGGCGCCCCGCTCTCGCCTCTGGCCGCCTATGTCGAGACATGGATGTTGGAGCTCAGCGGATTCTTCGCCCCTGTGAATACCTGCGCCGCTTGCGGAAGAGTCCTGCGCGAAGACGAGCCCGCGTGGATCGCCCGCGAGGGAACTCCACGATGCCATCGGTGCGGCCCGACCGCGAGCAGTTACGAAGTCCCGGCTTCCCTTCGCCGCCTCTTCGCCGAAATACTCAAGCGTCCCCCGATCGAATGGGTCTCCCTCCCTTCCCCGTCCGACACCATCCACTTGCGCCGCCTCCTCAACCGATTCCTCCGGGATATTCTTGAACGCGAACTGAAAACTGAGCTACTATTGAGTGTTTAAAAGTGTCGAGGACGTGGAGGACAGAAGATGCACGCCTTCGACACCGAAAGAAGAGTCCTCGCGGAGAGGGAGATCATATGGGCAAAAAGTACGTCTACTTCTTCGGAGATGGCCATGCGGAAGGATCGGCGCGGTTGAAAGACCTATTGGGAGGAAAGGGAGCCGGTCTCGCGGAGATGACGAACGCGGGCCTACCGGTCCCCCCGGGATTCACGATAACGACGGAAGCCTGCCGCCTCTTCTACGAGAACGGCGGTCGTCTGCCGGCGGAGATCGAAGAGGAGATTCAACACGCTCTTCGACGATTGGAGGAGCTGCGCGGCGAGCGCTTGGGGGATCCGGAACGGCCGCTTTTGGTCTCGGTCCGCTCCGGCGCAAAGTTCAGTATGCCGGGGATGATGGATACGATCCTGAACCTCGGGCTGAACGACGTGACGGTGGAAGCCTTGGCGCGCCGCACGCGTAATCCTCGCTTCGCTTATGATTGCTATCGCCGATTCGTTCAGATGTTCGGCAACGTCGTCCTCGGCGTCGAGAAGCGAGCGTTTGAGAACGTGCTCGAGGAGAAGAAGAAGGAACGCGGCGTCCACCACGATACCGAGCTGACGGCGGAAGATCTCCAAGAATTGGTGCGCGCGTTCAAACGACTCATCCAAGAGGAGACGGGAGCGGAGTTCCCCGAGGATCCGCAGGAGCAGCTCCGTCAGGCTCGCGACGCCGTCTTCCGGTCATGGAATAATGAGCGTGCGATCACGTACCGGCAGATTCACAATATCCCGCACGATCTCGGAACGGCTGTGAACGTCCAAGCGATGGTCTTCGGCAACATGGGCGAGACGAGTGGCTCCGGCGTGGGATTCACGCGCAATCCGGCGACCGGAGAGAAGGAATTGTTCGGCGAGTTCCTCCCTAATGCTCAAGGCGAGGACGTCGTCGCGGGGATTCGAACGCCCCTGCCCCTGCACAAGCTGCGCGAGATTCTGCCGGAGGTCTACCATCAACTCGAGGAGATCGCCGATCGGCTCGAACGCCATTATCGCGACGTGCAGGATTTCGAGTTCACCGTTCAAGAGGGGAAGCTGTTCATGCTCCAGACGCGGAGCGCTAAGCGAACGGGCGTGGCGGCGATCAAGATCGCCTGCGATATGGTGGATGAAGGACTGGTGACGCCGGAAGAATCGCTGCGTCTCATTGAGGCGCCGACGTTGAATCAACTCCTCCATCCCATGTTCGATCCGGTGAAACGCGCAGAATTCCGCGTCATTGGCCGAGGGCTCGCTTCGTCCCCAGGCGCGGCGGCGGGACGGATTGCCTTCACATCCCACCGCGCCGTCGAGATGCGGCGACAAGGGGAGCGAGTGATCCTCGTGCGGATGGAGACGTCACCTGATGACATCGCGGGCATGCAGGCTTCTGAGGGATTCCTCACGGCTCGCGGTGGAGCCACGTCGCACGCGGCCGTCGTGGGACGCCAAATGGGTAAACCGGCCGTCGTCGGATGCAGCGCCCTCACTCTGGACGAGAACGCGGGTATCGCCCGAATCGGCGATGTTCTGCTTCGCGAAGGCGACTACATCTCCCTCGATGGGACGACGGGCGAGATCCTCCTCGGTGACGTCCCCAAGGTCGAGTCGGAGATTCTGCGCGTCCTCACGGGAGCCCTTGAGCCCGAGCGTTCGAACCTCTATCGCTATTTCAAGCGCGTGATGGATACGGCCCGCCAGGTCAAACGGCTCGGCGTTCGCGCGAATGCCGATACGCCGGAGGATGCGCGTCTGGCTCGCGCTTTTGGGGCGGAAGGGATTGGTCTGGCGCGCACCGAACACATGTTTTTCGCGCCGGATCGCCTCCCCCATATGCAGGCGATGATCCTCGCTTCGACAGAGCACCAGCGACGCGAGGCGCTCGCGCGTCTGCTCCCCATGCAACGCGAGGACTTCGCCGCGATCTTCCGCGCCATGGATGGCTATCCGGTCACGATCCGACTGCTCGATCCGCCGCTGCACGAGTTTCTCCCCAAGCGCGAGCAGCTCCTTGTGGAGATCGCCGTCATGAAGGCGAAGGGGGAGACCAAAGGGCTGGAAGAGAAGGAGCGGCTTCTGGAGCGCGTTGAGGAGTTGCATGAATTCAACCCGATGCTCGGATTCCGCGGCTGCCGACTCGGGATCCTCTATCCGGAGATCACCGAGATGCAAGCGCGCGCCATCTTCGAGGCGGCGTGCCAGGTCGCTCGCGACGGCGTGCGCGTGATGCCGGAGATCATGGTTCCCCTTGTCGGCACCGCGCGTGAGTTCGAGGTGCAACGAGAGATCATTGATCGCGTCGCTCGCGAGGTCATGCGCGAGACGGGCGTCACTCTCTCCTACCTGGTCGGGACCATGATCGAGCTGCCTCGTGCTGCTCTCACCGCGGGAGAGATCGCCCGCTCGGCAGAGTTCTTCAGCTTCGGCACCAACGACCTGACGCAGACGACCTTCGGCCTCTCCCGCGATGATACGGTGGCGGTCATCGAGGCCTATCTGAGTCAGGGGATCCTGGAGACCGATCCCTTCCGCATCCTCGATCGCGCCGGCGTCGGCGAACTCATGAAGATTGGCGTCGAGCGCGGGCGCGCGGTTCGTCCCCACCTGAAGGTCGGCATCTGCGGCGAGCACGGCGGCGAGCCGAGCTCCGTCGAATTCTGCCACCGCATCGGGCTGGACTACGTCAGTTGCTCTCCCTATCGCGTGCCCATCGCTATCCTCGCCGCCGCGCAAGCGGCCGTCACAGAACTGGCCGCCGTCCTGGAATGAATCGGGAAGCTCCCGCGCGTCCGTAGCGGGGGCTTCCTGCTCACTGCGGCGCTCATGGGGTACGTGCTCTATAACCTCGCGCTCTTGCTCGCGACCGCTGTGCTCCTCCCTTATGTCGCCATTATGACCATCGCCAAGAGGCAGCACCACGGATGGCGGGAACGCTTCGGCTTCCTGCCCAAGCTCCCTGGAGAGCGCCCCGTCGTGTGGATTCACGGAGTTTCGGTCGGCGAGATCCTCGCCGCTGGGCCGGTGATCGACGCCCTCATGGACTTCTCCCGCGATCCGTCCACGCCCGCGTCGCGCGAGAGCCCATTCCGGCTGGTGCTCTCCACGGTGACCGAAACCGGACAACAGATCGCGCGCCAGCGCTATGGGTCCAAAGCCGTGATCGTGCGCTTTCCCGTGGATCTGCGCTTCTCCGTGGCGTGCGCTCTCGAGCGACTGCATCCGAGCCTCGTCCTCATCCTGGAGACGGAGATCTGGCCGAATTTCCTCCGCGAGTGCTCCCGCCGAGGCATTCCCGTCCTGCTCGTGAACGGGCGCCTCTCGGAGCGTTCGTTCCGCCGATACCGCTGGGTGCGCCCTTTCATGAAGCACGTCCTCGACAACTTCCGCCTCCTGCTCATGCAAAGCGAGGACGATGCGCGTCGGATCGAGGAATTGGGCGCTTCCTCCGCGCGCATCCACGTCGTCGGCAATGTGAAATGGGACGCGCGTCCTCCGGCAGATGAAGCGGTCAAGGCGGAAGAGCTGGCGCGATGTCTCGGTCTCTCGAGGGAGAGACCCCTTATTGTCGCCGGCAGCACAGCTCCTGGCGAAGAAACGGTGATCTTGCGCGCCTTCGAACTCCTTCGAACGGATCATGCGGAGCTGCGCGCGACGCGCTTGCTCATCGCTCCTCGACGACCGGAACGATTCGATGACGTGGAGAACCTGCTGCGCGCCTTGGGATGGCGATTCCTCCGCCGCACGCGCGCGACGGATCCTGAGACGGCGGCCCTCGCGGATGTCATCCTACTGGATACCATCGGGGAGCTGGCGGCCGTCTACCGCTGGGCTCACGTGGCTATCATTGGGGGAAGCTTCTTCACATCTCTCGCTCACAACGTCGTCGAGCCCTTGATGCGCGGCGCGTGCGTCATCGTCGGTCCCCGATATAGCGATCCGAATTTCCCGGCATACGCTGCCGGCGTCTGGCGGATTTCAGCTCCCTCGCTTCATTCCTCCACCGCGGATGCGCGAGAAGCCTTGGCCCGTGCGCTCGCACACGCGCTCAGCCGACTTCTCCTGGATGCTGAACTCCGAGCGCGCTTCCACGAGGCGACGCGCGCCTTCCTCGCACGTCATCGAGGAGCTGCCGAACGCATCCGTCAACACCTAGAGCCTCTTCTCATCGAGGCGATGACGCGGGTATGAACATGTGGCTCTTTCGACTGCCACGGCAGATCCGAAGGGTCCTAGCCCTCCTGTTCAAACTCGGCGTAGCCTTTCGCCTGGCGCTGTATAAGACGGGATATGTGAGGCCTCAACGCGCGGCGGCCTTCACCATCAGCGTGGGGAATCTCACCCTCGGAGGAACGGGGAAGACGCCCCTTGTCGAGTACATTGCCCGTCTGCTCGTGGAGGAAGGATACCGTCCATCCGTTATCAGTCGCGGATATGGACGGCGGTCTCGAACCCCTGTCCGGATCGTCTCCGATGGGACTCACCTGCTCGCCACTGTCTCGGACGCGGGCGACGAACCCCTTCTCCTTGCGCGACGCCTCCCCGGCGTCATCGTCGCTGTCGGTCCCCGTCGCTACGCCGTGGCCCGCCAGCTCGAGGAACGCTTCCGGCCGGATGTCCATGTGCTCGACGACGGATTCCAACATCTCGCCCTCGAGCGTGATCTTGACCTGGTGCTCATTGACGCCCGCGACCCTTTCGGGGATCACGCTCTGTTCCCCTTGGGACGCTTGCGCGAACCCCTGAGCGAGATCGCTCGCGCTTCAGCGATCATCATCACGCGAGCCGATCACCCCTTCGATCACCCCGCGCTGGAAGCGCGCCTCCGAGATCTGGCCGGCTCGATCCCGATCTTTTATAGCTACCATGAGCTCGTGGAACTCTTCGCCCCCCGCAGTGGCCACCGGCTCACCCCTCAGAAGCTCTCCGGGAGAAGGATTGGCGCCTTTTGTGGCATAGGAGACCCTGAACTCTTCAAGAGCGACCTCGCCCACTATGGTGCTCGAGTCGCGTTCTTCCGGTCCTTCCGCGATCACCACTGGTATACGGAGCGAGATCTCGCGCACCTCTTTCGAGATGCAGAGACCACGGGAGTCGAATTCCTCGTGACCACGGAGAAGGATTGGATGCGACTGGAACCGCTCGCGCTCCCCGCAGCTCTTCCGCTTTACGTCGCTCGAATCGAGGCGCGCTTGGAAGACGCCGAAGCGTTCAGGACATTCCTCCTCCGACATCTTCGCGCCTCGGTCTCCCGATGACACTCCATTCTCGGGCGTCTCTCGTCCCGGTCACTTCTTCCGAAGGATCTCGAGAGCTTTCTTCAACGGGAGGTCTTCCGAAGGCGGCTGAGCGGGCGGCTGCGCCACAGGCTCCTCCGGCAGCAACTCCTCTCGTTCCTCGAGCTCTTCTGGCGTCGGTCCGCGATCGGGTCGCGGGACCTCTACGGTCGGGACAATTCCACTGGTCGCCGAGGTGCTCCCCATGATGGGCTTGCCCGAAGGCGTCGCATACTTCACGACGGTGATATAGAGCCCCCCACCGTCGCGCAAGGGGAAGAGCTTTTGTTCCCCTCCGGCCCCGAATGTCCGCTCGCCGACCAACTCACCGCGTTTGTTCTCCCCGATGGCAGCAGCGAGGATCTCAGCAGCTCCGGCTGTGCTTCGATCAATGAGTACGACCACATCGCCGTGGTAGATCTGCTGGTGAGGATCGGCCGTGAAGGTCCGCAGCACGCGTCCTTCGCGTCCGACCGTCTTCGCCAATGTGCCCGAGCCAATGAAATAGTTCGCGACAGTAACGGCCTCCGTCAACGTCCCCGTAGCCACCCCGCGCACATCCAGAATCAACCGGTTCACTCCCTGAGCGATCAGATTCTCCAACTCTGCGCGGATGCGGGCAGCTTCTCCTTCGTCGAGAGTCGCGAGTTTCAGATAGCCGAGCCCGCGCTCGATGATCTTCGCTTCGGGCTTCGGACGCGCGAAGCGCTCGAGCTTAAACGTGAAGGTCTCCGAGCGCCCTTCTCGAAAGACCTTCACCTGAACCTCTGTGCCTCTCGGCCCGACCAACAACTCGCGCGCTTCATAGAGGCTCATATCGCGCGTCGCCCGCGTTCCGATATACTCGATGAGGTCGCCCGGACGAATGCCCACCATCTCGGCCGGCGATCCCTTGATGACCGAGACCACATAGGCATAGCCCGCGACTTTTGAGAGGACAATGCCGCTCTCGGCCTCAGCGCTCGATCGCCCTCCGTTCAAGCGCCGGACCTGCTCCGGCGTCAGATAGGCGCTGTAGGGATCCAACCCTTCCGCCAATCCGCGCAGGGCGCCCACGCGCACCTTCTCCAGATCCGGTTCGTCCACGTAGTCGTTGATGATGCGCGCGAGGACTTCCTGGAAGATCGTGAGCTGGGAATAGGGGTCGTTATAGCTGGCGATGACCCCACTCCGCGGGAGTAGCCCGCCGATCACGACATAGAGGGCAATGATAACGGAGGCGATCAGGACGCTCACCTTGAATCTCATAGCCATACACATGACTCCCGCTCGCTTCTCACCATTCCCGACGTCATGCACGACAATAGTACACCACGCGACGGATTCCCAGCAACGCTCTCGATACTCAGCCGGGAATTCTCCCCACATGTCCCTTGCCTCCATGGTACTCAGGGAAGTCGCCGAGATCATGCTCTCCGCGGCTTGCATCCCGATGGTCGAAGCCGATATAGTAGAGCGCGCGGCATGAGGATTCATCCGAGGGAGCGAGCTGGGGAGATGACGTCCGCGGAGCCCACGACGCTCAACGAGCTTTTCGCTCTCGCCCTGGAGCGGTATGGATCGAGGCCGGACGTGCTCACCTACCGGTCGGAGGGCCGCTGGGTCTCCATCTCGGCGGAGACGCTCGCAGAATGGGTACGGATTCTCACCTTCGGGTTCTACGCGCATGGCATTCGCCCGGGCGATCATGTCGCCCTGCTCTCGGAGAATCGTCTGGAGTGGACGCTTTCGGATCTCGCCCTTCTGGCTCTCGGAGCTGTGGACGTCCCGATTCATGCGACGCAAGCGCCCGCACAAGTGGCGCATATTCTGCGCGATTCGGGTGCGCGCATGCTTCTGCTTTCGACCGGGGAACAGTGGCGGCGCATCCGCGATGTCCTCTCTCAGGTGGAATCGGTGGAGACGATCGTCACCTTCGAAGCGATTGGGGATGCCGAAGCCCGCGTGCTCCCGTTTGCGCAACTCTTCGACGCCGGGCGACAGTGGGCTGCCCATGAACCGGATCTCTACGACCGCCTCCGCCGCGCAGTCCGCCCGAGCGATCTGGCGACGTTGCTCTATACGTCGGGAACGACAGGGGATCCCAAGGGGGTCATGCTCACCCACGGGAACATCACCTCGAATGTCACGGCGGCGATGCGGGTCCTCGGCTATTCCTCGCGCGATGTCGTCCTCTCGATCCTCCCCCTTTCCCACAGCTTCGAGCGCATGGCCTTCTACTGCTATCTGTATGGGGGATTGAGCATCTCCTATGCCGAATCCTTCGACAAGATCGCCGAGAATCTGCGCGACGTTCGTCCCACGGTTGTGGTCGGTGTCCCCCGCCTCTTCGAGAAGATGCGCGAGCGCATTCTGATGGCGAGTCGTGAGCTTCCAGCGCTCCGGCGACGACTCGTTCACTGGGGACTCCGAACGGGTGAGCGCTACCATCGCATGCGGCGAGCGACGGGGATCGTCTCGGGATCCCCACGAGGTGCCCGCTGGTCTTACGAGATAGCCGAACGCTTCGTCCTCTCGCGGATTCGCCAACAGATCGGGTTGGACCGTGCGCGCTCGCTCATCTCCGGAGGAGCTGCGCTCGCTCCGGACATCGCGTATTTCTTCCTCGGCTTGGGCTTGGAGATCTTGCAAGGATACGGACTCACGGAGACGTCGCCCGTTGTCACGGTGAATCCTCCGGGAGCGAACAAGATTGGAACCGTCGGCCGCCCGATCCCCGGTGTCGAGGTCAGGATCGCCGACGATGGCGAGATTCTCGTGCGCGGGCCCAATGTCATGCTCGGCTATTATCGTCGTCCCGAGGAAACGGCCGCGGCGTTCACTGCAGACGGATGGCTGCGCACGGGCGATGTCGGCACGCTCGACGCCGATGGCTACCTGGTGATCACAGATCGGAAGAAAGATCTGATCAAGACAAGCGGGGGGAAATACGTGGCGCCCCAGGCACTGGAGAACCGGCTCGTGGCCAGCCCGCTCATCGCGCAGGCCGTCGTCGTGGGCGATCAGCGGAAATTCCCCGTCGCGCTCATCGTCCCTCAGTTCGATGCGCTCCGACGATATGCCGAAGAACGAGGGATCTCGGCCCCCGATGCTCACCACCTCTGCGCCCATCCCGCGATCCACCGCCTCTACGAAGAGGAAGTGGAACGCCTGATGGCCGATTTCTCGCCCTACGAGCGGGTGAAGAAGATCGCCTTACTCGAGCGCGAGCTGACGATTGCCGACGGCGAACTGACGCCGACGCTGAAGGTCCGCCGCCGCATCGTCGAGGAAAAGTATCGCGACGTGATCGAACGTCTGTACGCCGAATGAGACGGAGGAGCACGATGCCACCGAAGAGGATCCGGAGAGCCGCTGTCCTCGGCGCAGGAGTCATGGGAGCACAGATCGCCGCGCACCTGGCGAACGCCGGAATGGATGTCTTGCTTTTGGACATCGTTCCGTCTTCACTCACAGAGGAAGAACGAGCGCGAGGCCTGACCCTGGAGAGCCCGGACGTGCGCAATCGTCTCGCCCGTCTCGGACTCGAACGCGCGACACAGCTCAAGCCCCCCGCCTTCTTCGATCCGGATCGCGCCCGCCTCATCGCAGTGGGGAATCTCGAAGATGACCTCCCGAAGCTCGCGACGGTGGATTGGATCATCGAGGCTGTTGTCGAGAATCTCGAGATCAAGCGCGCGCTCTTCCGCCGCCTGGAGCCTTATCGTCGTCCCGATGCGATCGTCAGCTCGAACACCTCCGGCATTCCCATCTCTCGCCTGCACGAGGGCCTCTCGGCTGAATTCCGGCGCCATTTCCTCGGCACCCACTTTTTCAATCCTCCTCGGTACATGAAGCTCGTGGAGCTCATTCCGACTCCGGAAACATCCCCGGATGTCGTGCGCACGATCGCTGACGTCTGCGATCGCGTGCTCGGCAAGGGCGTCGTCTTCGCTAAGGACACGCCCAACTTCATCGCCAACCGGATCGGCGTCTTCTCCTTCCTCATCACACTCCGCGCGATGCAGGAACACGAGCTCACTCTCGAGGAGGTGGATGCGGTGACGGGTCCGATCATCGGCCATCCGAAGAGCGCGACCTTTCGCACGGCGGATCTGGCGGGCGTGGACGTCCTCGCGCACGTGGTTGAGAACATCGCGGCGAATGCCCCGCAGGACGAATGGCGCGCAGTCTTCGTCCTCCCCGACTTCGTGCGGGAGATGATCCGCCGCGGTTGGATCGGGGAGAAAGCCGGGCAAGGCTTCTACCGACGAGATCCGACCACCGGAGAGATCTTCGCTCTCGATTACCGAACGATGGAATACCGACCGCGCCAGAGAGTGCACGTCCCCGCCCTGGATCTGGTCCGCCCTATCGAAGATGTGGGCGAGCGGTTGCGGACGCTCCTGCGCGGCTCGGATCGCGCCGGGCGCTTCCTCTGGACGGTTGTGAGCGAGACGTTGCGGTACGCCGCCCATTGCCTCCCTGAGATCGCCGATGACATCGTCCAGGTAGACCGCGCCATGAAATGGGGGTTCCATTGGGAACTTGGCCCCTTCGAGACCTGGGACGCGGTGGGCGTGCGGACGCTCGCCGAACGCCTGGAGCACGAGGGGCGTGCGATCCCGCCCCTGGTGCGCACGCTGCTCGCTACGGGAGCGGAGACGTTCTATCGTCAGGAGGCCGGACGTCGGTTCTACTTCGATCCCGCGCGCGCCGCATATCGCGAAGAAGAACAGCCGCCCGGCCTTCTGCTGCTGGCTGCGCTGAAAGCTCAGAACCGCGTCATCCGTTCCAACCCGGGAGCGAGTCTCATTGATCTCGGCGATGGCGTCGCGTGTGTGGAATTCCACTCGAAGATGAACACCCTGGGCCCCGACGCGATTCAGATGCTGCGCTACGCTCTCGAACGTGCGCGCGAGGAGTTCGAGGGATTGGTCATCGGGAACCAGGGCGAGCATTTCTCGGCGGGAGCGAACCTGATGCTGCTTCTGCTCGCCGCCGAAGAGGGAGAGTGGGATGAGGTGGACCAGATGATCCGCGCGTTTCAGCACGTCAATCTGGCCGTGAAATACGCGGAGCGACCGGTTGTTGTCGCGCCCTTTGGGTTGACGCTCGGCGGAGGATGCGAGATCACACTCCATGCGCCGAAGGTGCGCGCGGCCGCCGAGACGTATATCGGGCTGGTGGAGACGAGCGTCGGATTGATCCCGGCCGGAGGAGGGACAAAAGAGCTGCTCCTGCGCATGCTCGAGCGCGCGCCGCAGGGCGACTCGGTAGATCTGTTCCCCTATGTCCGACAGGCGTTCGAAACGATCGCCCGGGCGAAGGTCTCCAGCAGCGCGCACGAGGCGAAACGCATGGGCCTGCTCCGCCCGACCGATGCCATCACGATGAATCGCGATCGGCTCATTGCTGATGCGAAAGCGACCGTGCTCGCGCTCGCGCGCGAAGGATACGAGCGGCCGAGTCCGCCCGCGGAGATCCCCGTGCTCGGCGAGCCGGGATGGGCAGCGCTCAAGCTGGGTATTCACCTGGCCTGGCGCGCCGGACAGATCACCGAGTACGAAGCGCACATCGGGCGCAAACTCGCCTGGGTACTCTGTGGTGGTGACCGACGAGCGCCGGGCTCGGTGACCGAAGCGTATCTGCTTGATCTCGAACGCGAGGCCTTCCTCTCGCTCTTGGGCGAGCCGAAGACGCGCGAGCGCATTCGCCACATGCTCAGCGAAGGAAAACCGCTCAGGAATTGACGGAGACGACTATGCGAGAGGCCGTCATTGTCGCCGCCGTGCGCACAGCCGTCGGGAAAGCGCATAAGGGGACACTGCGCCATATGCGCCCGGACGATATGGCCGCTACTGTGCTCGCCGAAGCTGTGCGTCGCGTCCCCGGATTGCGCCCCGAGGAGATTGATGATGTCATCCTCGGCTGCGCCATGCCCGAGGGAGAACAAGGCCTGAATGTCGCACGGATCGCCGCCTTGCGCGCGGGCTTTCCCTACACCGTGCCGGCGATGACCGTGAACCGCTTTTGCTCTTCAGGCTTGCAGACCATCGCGCTCGCGACAGAGCGCATCGCCGCGGGATTCGCCGACGTGATCCTCGCCGGAGGGACGGAATCCATGTCGCTCGTCCCGATGGGGGGGTATAAGATCGCGCCCAATCCGTATCTCGTGGACCATTACCCGGACGTCTACCTGAGCATGGGTCTGACGGCAGAGAATCTCGCGCGGAAATACGGTATCTCTCGCGAAGAGCAAGACCGATTCGCTCTGCAGAGCCACCAGCGCGCCATCGCCGCCATGGATGCGGGGAAGTTCCGGGACGAGATCGTCCCGCTTCGCGTCCCCATCGAAGATCTGGATGAACGCGGTCGCCCGCGCGTGCGGGAGATCTTCTTCGACACGGACGAGGGGCCGCGCCGCGATACCTCGCTCGAAGCGCTGGCGAAGCTCCCACCGGCGTTCCGCGCGGATGGAACGGTCACAGCTGGAAACGCCTCGCAGATGAGCGATGGTGCAGCGGCCGTCGTCGTCATGTCGCGCGAGAAAGCGGAGGCCTTGGGCATTCGGCCCTTGGGGAAACTCATCGCCTATGCCGTCGCGGGCGTTCCCCCCGAGGAGATGGGCATCGGACCCGTCGAAGCGATCCCCAAGGCGTTACGCATGGCCGGATTGCACCTGGAGGATGTGGATCTCATCGAGCTCAACGAAGCCTTCGCCGCCCAAGCTCTGGCCGTCATCAAGCTCCTGGAGCTGGACCTTCAGAAGATCAACGTCAACGGAGGGGCGATCGCCCTCGGGCACCCGCTCGGCTGCACGGGAGCGAAGCTGACGGCGACGCTGCTTCACGAGATGCACCGTCGAGGTGTTCGTTACGGCATGGTCACTATGTGCATCGGCGGTGGCATGGGAGCCGCCGGGATCTTCGAACGCGTGGAGTGAGATCATGCGAAGACCCCACCACGGAGGAGCAGGCGTATGACGAGACCAGAAGATGCGCGTCAGATAGGCGGGAGCTTCTTGATCCGCGAGATCTCGCCCGAGGACGTTTTCACGCCAGAGGATTTCACCGATGAGCATCGCATGATCGCGCGCACAGCCGAAGAGTTCATGGAGCGCGAGGTCATCCCCCACGCTGAGCAGATCGAGCACCAAGATCTGGAGGTGACCGTCGAGCTGCTGCGGCGCGCCGCTCATGTGGGACTGCTCGCCGCCGACATTCCCGAACGCTATGGGGGACTCGGTCTCGATAAGGTGAGCACGATGCTGATCTCCGAGAAGCTCGCGGCGAACAGCTCCTTCGCCGTCTCTCACGGCGGACATACGGGGATCGGGACGCTGCCCATCGTTCTCTTCGGCACTGTGGAGCAGAAGCGGAAGTATCTTCCCAAGCTCGCCAGCGGAGAATGGCTCTCGGCCTATGCCCTCACCGAGCCCGAGGCCGGCTCGGACGCGCTGGCCGGGAAGACGCGCGCCGATCTCGCGCCCGATGGCCGCCATTATCTCTTGAACGGCTCGAAGATATGGATCACCAATGCCGGGTTCGCCCACATCTTCATCACCTTCGCGAAAGTCGGAGGCGAACACTTCTCCTGCTTCATCGTCCATCGGGATACGCCGGGCCTCACCATCGGCCAGGAAGAGAAAAAGATGGGCATCAAGGGCTCTTCCACACGAGCGCTCCTCTTTGAGAATGCGCGCGTGCCGGTCGAGAATGTGCTCGGCGAAATCGGCAAAGGACACAAAATCGCTTTCAACGTCTTGAACCTCGGTCGCCTCCGGCTGGGCGCCAGTTGCGTGGGCGGATGCAAGGTCGGCCTGACGGCATCCCTCCAATACGCGAAGCAGCGCCGTCAGTTCGGTCGCCCCATCTGCGAATTCGGTCTGATCAAGCATAAGCTCGCCGAGATGGCTATTCGAACATGGGTGGCCGAGAGCGCCGTCTACCGTACAGCGGGTCTCATTGATGCGGCCCTCGCCGGACTCGATGAGGACGACCAACCGGCGCGCATGCGCGCCGTCGAGGAATACGCCATCGAGTGCGCTATCAACAAGGTCGTCGGCAGCGAGTTCGCCAACTACGTCGCCGATGAAGCCGTTCAAATCTTCGGCGGGAACGGCTACAGTGCCGAATATCCTGTCGAACGCTACTATCGCGATGCGCGCATCAACCGCATCTTCGAGGGGACGAACGAGATCAATCGGTTGCTCATCACCGGAATGCTCATGCGGCGCGCGCTCTCGGGCCGCCTGCCGCTTCTGCCGGCCATCCAACGCACAGTGCAGGAGGTGCTCGCACCCTCGATGCCGGAGAGTGACGATGAGAGTCCCTTGGGGCGCGAGCGGCATCTGGTCGCGCAGGCGAAGAAGATCGCGCTCTTGGTCGCCGGAATCGCCGCGCAGAAGTATCGCGAACAACTGACCGAGGAGCAGGAGATCGTCGGCGCTCTCAGCGACATGGTCATCGAGATCTTCCTCATGGAGAGCGCTCTGTTGCGCGCGCTGAAGCGGAACGCACGGTGCGGTCCGGAGGCGAGCACCGTTCAACAGGACATCGCCCGCACGTATATCCAGGATGCTATGGGCAGGATTGAGCTGCTCGCCCGTCAGGCCCTGAGCGCCCTCGCCGAAGGCGATGAGCTGCGGCTGCATCTGGCGGCTCTGCGCCGCCTGTCCAAGTTCACCCCGATGAACACGATCGCTGCTCGCCGCCGCATCGCCGAGGCCCTCATTCAAGCCGGACGCTATACGCTGAGCGAGTGAACGGGACGCACCGGAAATCCCCGCGCCCTCTCACCGCGCGAATACGCGTTTGGCAGGAGCGCCGTGAGAGCCGAGCCGTGCGGGAAACCCTCGTTTGCTTTGAGACCGCTCTCGGCCCTGCGTATCCAGAGCGCCTATGTGGGGACTCTCTACCGGTGAGCGAAATGTTCAGAAGGTCAAGCATGAGCATGAGATTCGATTGCTCACAGCCGTCTCTATCCGCATAACAAAGGAGTGCGCTATAGTAATATTTCCGCCCACCGTATCCTATTCTCCGCCGGGATCATCCTCAAGGTAATGGAGGATGAATGTGTCTCTATCCTGACATCTGATGCCACACTCGCCGAGCATGGCTATCAGAGGATTGTCTGTCGTCACCAGCACGTCGGCACTCGCTGCACAGTAGGCGCGCACCAAGTATCTATCATCTTCCTTGACCTTGTGCTCCAACTCCGGAGGTGTATCCGGTAAGCTTCCCTCCTGAAGAAGGTGCAGCTTTTCAGAATTCTGGAAGAATTGAGCTTTGAACACCCGAACGATTGTCCGTCTTAGGTCTCCTTGGTTCACGCGAAGTGCCATCATGGTGAAGTACGTGCGAAGAAACGGAGAGCCCTTTACAGTCACCAATTGGTCGCACTTCTCAAACACACGTTGCAGCAACCGGAACGTCTCACGTTGAGCCTCCTCTCCGTTCTCGCCGTTCAGGTCCGCCCAGACCCATTCATCCAAGACAAGCCGCCTCATCGCTTTTGTCCGCCAATGCCGAGTAGCTTCTGCAGGTCCTCGAGTTCGGCCTCAATAAAGGTCGTGAGTCCACCTTCGATCTGACCGTTCTGATGTACCCTCTGTGGTTTGAACACGGTGTTCCGTCTCTCCTTTTGGCAAAGGTAGCACCGTATGTCTTCCGGAGAGAGCTTGCCCTCAGCAACAGCAGCAAGAAGCGAGCTGACAAACAGCTCGCTATGAGTTGTGAGGATAATCTGCTTCTTTTCTTCCCGCGAAATCATGCACAACTGCCTGGCGAAGTTGCGCAAGGCAGTCGGATGAAGATGAACCTCGGGTTCTTCGATGAGGAGAGTCCACACGTCAGAACGCAGCAGCTTGGCCAAGAGATAAATGACCTGGTTGACGCCGAAGCTGTCGTTGACCAGATACACGGGCGTTCGCGATTTTTTCTCCGTTGTCTGAAAGAACACGGTCGCCGTCCCTGGGGGCACGTATAGGCGGAAGTCACGCTCGAAGATCTCTTCAGCATAGACGGAGATTCGTGGCGCGAGATTCGGATCGTTGATGATGAGCGAGGCGACTTCGTCCTCTGCCGTTGGGATTGGGGAGACAGGAACACTCGTGTAATTCGGTTTGAAGAAACCCCGCCTGTGGGGTGCGATGTCAATGCCCTTGATCTTTTCCCCAATTGCATTGATGGATTCGGCGATCTCCCGCGCCCTTTGCTGCGTTGCAGCTATCGGATTCTTGGGAGTAACAGAACATGAAATCCCGTTCCAGTTGACCACGTACTCTTCATCGAGCTCCGCATGACTGGACGAGAATGTTTGATTCAGACCGTACGGAATAGGGATTTCACACTCCAAAATGAGGTTACCCCATTGCTGGTAGATCGTCCCCTTGTCCTTGGAGAAGGAGAGCTTGTAGGACGCGGGTTGTCCTGCCTTTTCCTCAAACCAAACCTCCACGCTCACCTTACGTGAGCTTTCGTGATTGAACACGCATTGGTCAAATCCGCCCAGATCCATAAAGCCTAGGTGAAAGTATCCATCCGCCGGTCGGTTGGGATTCACAATAAAATTCTTCAAAACGAGCAGGGCGTACAAGAGGCTCGATTTGCCGGATGCCGTGGGCCCGTACAAAACAACAAGGGGCGCCAACTCGACCTCTGCACGTTCAATTGAGCGGAAGTTCTCGATTGTCACGCTCTTTATCATGGCTTTTCACCTCCTCAACGTCACCCCAATCTCCCGCGAATGAATGTAGGCAGTAGCGCATCCCGCAGCGCAGCAAGGATGCCGTATTCTCGTCCTGCAACTGTCCAGTCGTGCGGAGCGTCTCGACCATCCACTCCGCCAATTCCATGAACCGGCCGAGCATCCGTTGCGAAAGCGACCGGAGTTGCTCTTGTGGCTTCGCCAATCTCCGACAGCTCACCGGCAAACGCTCCGGTGGCGGCGATTCCAGAAAAAAGTAACCGACCAGACAGGTGTAGATCTCCGCCCGCGTCTCAAGCGGCGCCAGTTCCGGTTCGGCCCGGCCGGCTTCCCAGTCCGCCGCCTTCTGCTCTGTAACAGGAGCAAAGTGGTGCCGGGCAAGCTTTTTCGACTCTCCGGCAACCTGGCGCGGCGTCAGATTGAGCCGCTCGCGCGCCCACCGCAACACGTCCGGAGTCATCCGCTTTTCGGTCACAGGCACGGCTTTATTCTCTCACACGCTCCTCGCCTTCTCCAACCGAACCCGCACAACCTCCACCACCGCCTGAGAGACCGACCCGCGCCCGCCTGAAGTCAACCCGAGCACGTCAAATACCACATCGTCCAGCGCTCAACGGTCGGGCCAGTGGATTCCGTCTCCGACTCTCCTTGAAACGCCTTTCCCAAGATTGCCTGCTCCAAGCGCACCAGTTCCGCTTTCATCGGTTTCGTGCACCAAACACGCGGAGCGGGGTGCAATTTGCCAAAGTCGGCCTTCCCTTGAAAAAAGGGTAGCTCCAAACTGTTTATAGGTAGAGCTTGGGGGAGATTGCCCCATCAGCACTTCGCATACCTCCTCCAACCTCACCCACCGCCAGCCTTCGAGGAGTTTGTCGGGTCCTTCGGTCATCGGTTTTCTCCTTCCAGGTAAGCCCGTACTTCTGCCACGAACCGCCGGGTAGCCCCCAGGAGGTTTTCCGCCTCCTCACGGCTCATGCTGAGGCCCACAGCATAGTCGCCTGTGAGGCGCACGTCGTAGGTCCGGCTCAGGACGCGACCTAACTCGGCGGGAAAATGCCTGTCTGGATGAAGTGCTGTCCAAATCTCATCCATGGGGTTTGCTCCTGCTATTTTCGCTCAATAGCTCGTCCAACTCTTCCACGATACCTCACGCTCCAGGAGGCTCGCCACGATCTCCATCGGTGAGGGCAGGGTCTCAGTCTCTTTGCGGTTGGGGTTGCAGGCTGTGAGATCGTAGCCGCGCGCCCGAGCCTCCTCCATGGGCACGATCCAGGAGCGTCCGAATAAGCATGCTTCCCATGGACCTTGCCCCTTTTGGGATGCTTGTCTGCAAAGGAAATAGCTGGTGGCTCTGCGACCTGCTCTGAGAGTGGCGATATCCCCATGTTTTGCCACCGGCGCTCGAGCAGTCCCTGAGGTGAAGCGGTTCGTGGGTCACAAACACCTTCCGAGCCCTCTTTACGTCGCTGGATTTGAGGAGTTCCATCTTCTACCCTCGTACAAAAAAAGCGATGAGAGGTACATCGGCACGTGTGCATCGGTTTTTGAGGGAGGTTTGGCTCCTCAGGGAGGACTCGAACCTCCAACCCGCCGGTTAACAGCCGGCCGCTCTGCCAATTGAGCTACTGAGGAGCACTGCGATTGGTAGCTTAGCAGAACCAGCGCGCGCTTGTCAATTCCTCCCCTCTGAGGCTCGGACATGAGTGGAGATATGGACGACCGAGGGGAGCCTCCCGAAGGGTCGCAAAAAGGCTCAATATCGGCTGTCGCCACCAAAAGCGAGGACCCGAATGTCAGAAGCGCCTCACGCAGAGCCTCAAACGGCGATCAGCCTCTCTCCTTCTGAAAGCAGTGTCATATCGGGATGTCGCGCATCCGTTCTGCTCCACCGGAGCGCCAGACGTAGATCTCGCGGGCAGTCTCCTCGTCCAGAGCGATCTCCGTCTCCTCGCACTGCAGAACGAGGCTCGGCCACTTTTGCAAAAGCCGGATGGAGACGCCGGGCATGATCCCAAGGGCAGAGAGTTTCAGTAAGCGAGCATGCGAGCGTGTGCTCACGTAGGCGACGCGCGCCGTCTCACCGAGCGCCAAGCGATCGCACGGCACAAGGATCGCGCTCACCTGCTCTTCGGCCCGCTGACAACACGCGCCTTCAGGGATTGGGCGGCCATGCGGGCAGGTGCGTGGGTGCCCGAGCAATGTGCAGATCGCTTGTGTGATTCCCTCTGCGATGAGATGCTCGAACTCGCATGCGGCGGCTTCGGTCTCCTCGACATCCACGCCCAAGACATCGCACATCAAGCGCTCGGCCAACCGATGTCGGCGAATGAGGGGCATGGCCACGGCACGTCCCTTGGACGTGAGGCGCAGATGTCCAGAGGGTTGCCACGCGACGAGCCCTTCGCCGACGGCTCGTTCCAGAAGCTGATCCGTCACGTCCGCGTGAGCGATGCGCCGAATGTCCTGCGGCAGAGCCTCCCCTTGCTCTTCCAAAGTCCACAAGGCTTCGAGAAGTTCCCCAAGCTCCCGATCCACCCCCATCCGTACCCTCCTTTCAAGAGAATGCGCCGAGCGTTCTCAAGATCCACCCGAGCGCGCCCCCGACGGCGAAGGCAAAGGGGAGGATGAAGCCGACGAGAGCAAGAGCGCACCGCCAGCCCTGCTCCCTCACAATGACCAAGAAATTCGCCAAGCAGGGAACGAAGAGCGTAATGACGACCAAACTCACGACGATCTGCTGTGCCGTCAGAGCACCCTGGCGCGCCATGTCGAAGAGCCCGGCCGCTCCGTAATCCCGTCGCAAGAATCCCATGAGGAAGATGCGGGCGGCCTCCGGTGGCAGATGGAGCCAGCCGACGACGAGCGGACGCAGCCCGTGCTCAATTCCCTCGATTCCCGTGTGCGCACCGAACCTCACCCGGTCCAGGAGAAAGAGCGCGAAAGTCGCTAGAAGAAAGAGCGGCACGACCTCGCCTAAGAACCACCGCAGGCGGAGCCACGTCTTCAAGAGAACATTTCGCAGAAGCGGGACGCGAAGAGGGGGAAGCTCGAAGATGAAATCGCTGCGCTCGCCCGGGATCACGCGCGCCGCCAGATGTCCGACGAGCACAAGCTGCGAGAGGACGACGCCGAACACGGTGAGTATCACGGCCGGCGTATACGCCGCCGCGATCCCCAGGATCACGCCCAATTGAGCCGAGCACGGGACGCCGAGCGCCAGAAGCAGCGTGGCGATCACTCGCTCGCGCCGAGAGTGGAGGATGCGCGTCGTCATCGTCGCCATGGTATCGCATCCGAGGCCGAGCACCAAGGGCAATATGGCCTTCCCGTTGAGCCCCATCACGCGCAAGAGGCGATCCGAGAGAATGGCCAGACGCGGTAAATACCCACTGTCCTCCAGGATGCCGAAAGCGAGGAAAAACGTTCCCACAACAGGCAGGATGATCGCGAGAGCATAAGTCAGCCCCATGGAGATAAGCCCATAAGGACCTACGAGCATGTCATAGAGGAAGCCCGGCGAGAGCATGGACTGGAGCCACGGGATGAGATGCGTCCCGAAGAGAACGTCTTCCAAGAGGTCCACGAACGCTTGGGCCCCCGTATATCCGACCAGCTCGTACATGAGGAGGAGGACCGCAATGAGGATCGGAATGCCTGTTCTGGGTTGGCGGGTCCATCGCCCCAAGTCGAAGAGGAAGCGCGCGCTGCGCTGCATGAGGACAACGAGGGGACCCCCGATGGGCGCCAGCAGTACCGACAGGCGAACGGCTTCGGTGAGCACACCGGATTCGGCTCCTCCCGGACGCCCGAAAAGGAGCTGATGCCAGAGATCGAGTCTTGCCGCACGAGCGAATGCCCACGTGGGCTCAGCCACCCACCGCCGGACGAGATCGCCGAAGATCGCCGTGAGGGTCGGCCATCGAAAGTACCCCGCCAGTTCCTCCCAAGCGAGGAGGCCCAATCCACAAAGAAGCAGCGTCACCCAGAACCGGAATACTAACGGCGGTAACTCGCGTCGGGGCTTCTCGGGGCTCCTCTTTCGGAGGGTGAGAATGGCCTGCTCCAGGAACTGCGCGCGAATGCGTTCGAGCTCTCGACAGAGCGAACGCGCCGTCGGACATCCTCGGCACGACTCGCGCGCGGACGGAAGAAGAGGGTCCGACAGGTGCGACGCCTGCGCCCGATGTGAGCGTTCCAGGAGCTGTTCTACCTGCCGTCGAAACCGCGCATCCCCGACCTCCATCCACTCGGCGATCACGCCCATGGGGAGATCGGATTCCGCCGATAGTCCGAGGACCTCACGCTGTTGCTCCGCCAGCGGATTTCGCGGAACAGCAGCCCGCGGGATCGCGCGCAGGAGTTGGCGAATGCCGTATCCGTAAGTTGCAACGGTTTCGACAACAGGGATGCCGAAGAGCTGGGCGAGCGCCTCGACGCGGATCTCGATCCCGCGCTCGCGCATCTCGTCCACCATGTTGAGGACGAGCACCATCGGCCGCTGCAGTTCGACCAATTGTAGCGTCAGCAAAAGCGTGCGGCGGAGATTCTTCGCATCGGCGACCTGGACGATGACATCCGGCTGCTCTTTGAGCAATACTTCGCACGCGACTTGCTCGTCTTCAGACTGCGGGACGAGGCTGACGACGCCCGGCGTATCTATGACCTCGTACTCGATCCCGCTCAGGAGTAAGCGCCCGCGAGAGATCTCGACAGTCGTCCCCGGATAGTTCGAGACCACAGCATAGCGCCCCGTGAGGTGACGAAAGAGCGCCGATTTCCCCACGTTGGGGTTCCCAACGAGGATCACCTTCTTCCGCTTCGGCGCTGGTGACATACGCGCACCCCGCACACATCCGCTTAAGCAATTACCGTACCGATGCCAACGCCTGATCCCGCAGCGTCCCGGCGAAGCTCCCGGCTCTGCCCAACATGAGCCGGTCGTCGACGGGCGCTGAGAGAAGGACGGACCGGATGGGAACCGGGGCTTTTGCCCCACTGTCGGGGCATTTTCCCAGGCAGTGGACCCCCCCCTTCCCTCTCCCACTGCCCTGCAGAAGCGCTTCTGTGAACCCCCTGCACAGAAGCCGAATGCCGCAGGAGGTGGGGAGTGAGGAAGCCCTATGTATGGCACAGCGATTGCTACCTGCTCTCTTCGTGGGGAATCATGCGGGGAGAAGAGCCCGCGCAAGGGATTCGCAGAGAGGAGGAACGCTGGTACGACTCATGCGGCGGCTGCAGGAGGAAGGGACAGTCTGATCCAAGAGCTCTCTTACCGTGATGTGGGCAGAGGGGATTGAAGGACTCGTCCGTCAGAGATCCCACGCGGTCCTCCGAATCGCAGGAGGTGATCGCGGTGGCAGGGGGGACGGCTCGGAGGCGATCGCATGGACACGAAGACAGAATCCGTCGCTCAGATGAAGTCGCGCGCGACGCGCCGGCCACATGGTCGCGTCTTTCTTCTCGCTGAACGCTGTAAAGGCTGCCGCTTCTGCGTCGAATTCTGCCCGCGGCAGGTTCTGGCGATGTCCGAGCGATTCAACAGCAAGGGATATCACATCCCCACTGTCATCGCGGAGCACCAGTGTACCGATTGTAAGATGTGCGAGCTGCTCTGCCCGGAATTCGCCATCTACGTCGTTCGCGTCGAGGGAGGGGACTGATGAAGCCATCGAGCGCTCCCCGCGATCTGGGGACCGGCTGGGGATCCCGTAAAGCCGTGTTGACCGGTGTGCATTTCATCACCGGGGATGTCGCGTGCGCCGAGGGCGCGCTGGCCGCCGGATGCCGATTCTTCGCTGGATATCCGATCACCCCGGCCACGGAGATCGCCGAACGTATGGCCGAACGCTTGCCAGAAGTGGGTGGGGTGTTCATTCAAATGGAGGATGAGATTGCCTCCTTGAGCGCTGTGCTCGGCGCTTCCTGGGCAGGCGTGAAGGCGATGACAGCGACCTCAGGCCCCGGATTCAGCCTCATGATGGAGAATTTGGGCTTCGGCTACATGACCGAGACCCCGTGCGTCATCGTGAATGTTCAACGCGGAGGGCCTTCGACCGGGTTGCCGACGCTCGTCGGACAGGGCGATATGATGCAGGCTCGATGGGGATCGCACGGTGACTATGAAACGATCGTTCTCGCTCCCAGTTCCGCGCAGGAGATGTTCGATCTGACGATCGTGGCCTTCAACCTCTCGGAGACGTATCGCCTGCCTGTCTTGATCCTGAGCGATGCCGTCATCGGGCATATCACCGAGCGCGTCGTCATCCCACCGGAAGATCAGATCCCGATTGTGAATCGGAAGAAGTTCACCGGCCCCCGTGAGACGTATCTCCCGTATCTCCCGGAGGACGACCTCGTGCCCCCGATGGTGGCCGCGGGCGAAGGGTATCGGGTATACATCACCGGTCTCACGCACGACGAACGCGGGTATCCTTCGACATCACCGGAGGTGCAGGAGCGGCTCGTGCGGCGGCTCGTGGAGAAGATCCGGCGAAATGCGCGCGATATCCTCCGGCTCGAGGAACACGGGGTGGAGGATGCCGAGGTTGTGCTCGTGGCCTATGGGATTTCGGCGCGCATCGCCTATCGAGCACTGGAGCTGGCCCGTGCCGCAGGGCGTCGAGTCGGATGGCTGCGCTTGATCACTGTGTGGCCGTTCCCGGAGGAGCGCATCGGCGAGCTGGCTGCCCAGGTGAGGGCCTTCGTCGTCCCGGAACTCAATCTCGGGCAGATCGCTCGCGAAGTCGAACGCTGTGCCGCCGGGCGCGCGCGCACGATCCCCATTCTGCGCCCCGGAGGAGCTGTCCACGATCCCTGTGAGATCCTCGCGGCCATTGAGGAGGCCTTCCATGGATGAGGGACGACATCCTTTGGACCATCTTCTGCGAGCGGATCGGCTGCCGCACATCTGGTGCCCGGGCTGTGGCATCGGCATCGCCATGCGGTGCCTCGTTCTCGCAGTGGAAGAGTCCCGGATGCCGCCGGACCGTGTCGTCGTCGTCTCGGGCATCGGATGCTCGGCGCGCGTCCCCGGATACGTCCGGTTCGACGGATTCCACACGACGCACGGCCGCGCCATCCCTTTCGCGACCGGATTGAAGCTCGCCAATCCCGATCTGACGGTGATCGTCTTCAGCGGCGACGGGGACCTGGCCGCTATTGGGGGAAACCACCTCATCCATGCCGCACGCCGCAACGTGGATCTGACCGTCATTTGCGTGAACAACTTCATCTACGGCATGACGGGAGGACAATTCGGCCCGACGACGCCTCTGTCGGCGCGCAGCACGACGACGCCCTATGGGAATGCCGAACCGCCATTCAATCTGCCGGCCCTTGTGGCTGCCAGCGGAGCCGTCTACGTCGCTCGTTGGACGGTCTTTCACGTCCGACGTCTGATCACTGCTTTTCACGAAGCAATCGCCAAAAAAGGATTCAGTTTCGTGGAAGTCCTCTCCCCCTGTCCGACCGGATACGTGCGCCGGAATAAGCTGGGCGATGCTCTGGATATGATGCGATACTTCAAAGCTCAGAGCGAAATCCGGCACGGCGCCCCTCTGGCGGAGGTGGGAATCGAAATGGGAGGAAAGCTCATTCTCGGAAAATTCGTGGATATCGAACGGCCGACGTATCACGAGCGCATGCGCCAACAATTGGCAGCATTCGCCATCGAACCCTACGCGGAGAAAGTAAGCGAGGAGGTCGAGGCCGAAGAGGTCGAATCATGAACCGATGGGAAGTGAAGATCGCAGGATTCGGTGGGCAAGGAATTATTCTGGCCGGATATCTCCTTGGAAAGGCCGCCGCTGTCTATGACCGTCGTCACGCGACGATGGTGCAAGCGTACGGTCCGGAGGCGCGCGGGAGCGCATGCAACAGTCAGGTCATCATCGCCGATGAGCCGATTTATTACCCCTACGTCACCGAGCCCGATGTGCTGATCGCCATGTCACAAGAAGCCTACACGCGGTTCGCCGCGGAGGTGAAATCCGGCGGCCTTCTGCTCGTCGAGAGGGATCTGGTCGCCGTGGAGAAGGTTCTGCTCGACCCCTTGGGTCCGGGCCGTGACGTCGTGCGAGTTTATACCCTCTCAGCGACGAAGATCGCTGAAGCGCTCGGCCATCGCATCGTCGCGAACATCGTCATGCTCGGTTTCCTCTGCGCGCTCGCGCCGATCGTCTCCCTATCCGGGATGAGGGAGGCCCTGCGCTCCTCGCTCCCGAAGAGCGCGATCGAGCTGAACCTGATGGCCTTTGAGGCCGGATATGAACGCGGACGCTCGAGTCAACCAATCCGCGCTCCGATATAATGGATGCGAAGACCTCACGGAGGGAGGAACTATGACCCCATTGGCCAAAATGGAACAATTCGGACACGAAGAAGTCATCTTCTGCCAGAACAAGGACGTCGGGCTGCGAGCGATCATCGCCATCCACGATACGACGCTCGGGCCGGCTCTGGGCGGCACCCGCATGTGGCCGTACCCCACCGAAGAAGAAGCTCTCCTGGATGCGCTCCGGCTTTCGCGAGCGATGACGTACAAAGCAGCGGCTGCCGGCCTCAATCTCGGCGGAGGGAAAGCCGTCATCATCGGCAACCCGAAGAAGGATAAGTCCGAAGCGCTCTTTCGTGCGTTCGGACGTTTCGTCGAGAGCTTGAAGGGACGTTTCATCACGGGAGAGGACGTCGGCACCGATGTCAACGACATCGAGTACATGTACATGGAGACGCGGTACGTCTCCGGGCTCTCGCCGGCGCACGGAGGTGGCGGAGACCCGGCTCCGGTTACGGCTTTCGGCGTGCTGCAGGGCATGTACGCCTGCGTGCAAGAGAAACTCGGCCGGGATTCGCTCAAGGGACTGAGCGTAGCTGTTCAGGGGCTTGGGCAGGTCGGGTTCAACCTGGCCGCGCGACTCGTCGAAGAAGGCGTTCACGTCATCGGGGCAGACATTGACCCGGAGAAGGTCGAGCGAGCGCAAAGCGAGCTGAAGATCGAGATCGTCTCTCCCGAGGAGATCTACGACGTGGAGGCCGACATCTTCGCCCCGTGCGCCCTCGGTGCGATCCTCAACGACCAGACGATCCCCCGGATGAAGGTCAAAATCATCGCGGGAGCGGCGAACAACCAACTGGAAGAGGATCGGCATGGTGTAGAGTTACACCGCCGGGGTATCCTCTACGCCCCCGATTATGTGATCAATGCCGGTGGCTTGATCAACGTCTACGTCGAGCTGGAGGGGTATGATCGCGAGCGCGCGCTGCGTATGACCCGGGGCATCTACTACAACCTGCGCCGCGTCTTCGATATCTCCCGGCAGGAGAATATCCCCACCTTCCAAGCAGCAGATCGCCTCGTCGAAGAGCGCATCGCAATGGTCCGGCGACTGAAGAGCATGTACACGGGCCAGGCCGTTCACCGCTTTCGGTGGGAGATGCGCTGATCCGCGGCGAAAGGCAAAGGGGGGAGAAAACTCCCCCCCCGTGCTTCTCCCGAACCTCGCCCGAGCGAATATCTCCACACTCGGTGAGGGATACCCATCACCGCAGCGCGTTCAGCGTCGCCGTGAGCACATCGCGCGCGAAGCTCGGATTATGCACGCCCAGGCTCCCGTCGTACTTGATCAGCAAGTAGTTCCAACAGGCGCGAATGATCGGATCCGATGTCGCAAAGATACGCCGACCTCCAGGCGTATCCCAGATCTCCCCAGCCCGGGCGTAGATCTCTCGCCCGTCCGCCAACAAGAACCGGAAGCTGATCTGCCCACCAATGCTGAGGATCTCGGCGACTTTCGTGATTTGCTTGCCATCGAGCGGGAAGTTGTCCGTATACTGGCCGGTCGCCGGATCCCACTTGCGAACGACTCCGATCTGATCCCGGACAGCCAGCACGCGCCGTTCAATCGCCGCCTTGACCTGAGTGAGCAAGGTCTCGATCGGCTTCTGTACGAACTGAATCGTCATGGAGGGGCCGTGGCAATTCGCGCACACCGTCTCCGAGGACTTGAACGTATGCCCGTCCTTTCCGAGCGTCAGATGGCACGTCACACAGCTATCGCTCGTGAAGAGAGCGTGAGCGGACGCGCGATCTACCGTATCGTTCAGGAAGAAGGAGTTCTTCCCCATGAGGACATCGGCTTGAGCGGACAGGTGCGGTGCCGTATACCGACCAGGATCTGCCGTATCCCATTGAATCCGACCATTGCGCGTATTGTGGCAGGTCATGCAGAGCGCGCCTTCTCCAACAGCCCAGGCCTCGAAGCCGGCGGGCAACATCGGCGTATTGTCCCGGATGCGCGGCTCGAAATCATCTCCATGGCAGGTCTGACACGTGATCGGTCGCACGCGATCCACGGTCAGGCCCAAGCTTCGAAGATACTCCACATCGGCCGCCGTTCCATCCGGCTTCTTAATGAGACCAGAATCTCCGGCTAAAAGCTGCGGTAGCCAGGCGAGGAAGCCCTGCTCGCTGTGGCAACGCCCGCAGTGAGCGGCCGTCGTCCCCCGATTCTCGACCGTTGCCTCTGCAACAGCCCTCTCGCGATTCGCATGCTTGCTCCGTGTCCATTCAGCGGCTGGATTCCCTTGCGGCACAGCCGCTGACGAGCGCTCAAGTGTCAGGACGATGGCGAAAAAGAAGAGGATCCCACAAATGGCGAAGAGTTTCAGATAGGATCGCTGACGCATAACCGTCACCTCCCTGTCCTGAGACATCTCCCTTTTCGAGGGGGAGCGGGAAAATCCTCGGCCGCCAGCATACGGCTGCGGCATTTCTTACCCGATTCTCCCCCACATCATGCTCTCTCACCTCGCGCGAGAAATATGCAAATCGCATGCCATCGTCGAGCGCATGGCAAAGGCTATGAAGTGTCAACGAATAGCTTCACGCAGGGGTTCGGCCGGGACCGAGCGACTGGGCTTTATCCCCCATTGCCGCGCGCATTTTCACCGCCCCTCCCCTCCACAAACCTATAAGTGAGGCCGAGCAGACCAATGACCGGGAGCACGTCGAGCATTGGGAAGGAAGCAGCAAGGGCCCTCTCCCGCTCCAACTTGGCTCCGCTGTGGGGGAAATACTGCCGGCACTTCTCCAACATGTCCTCGGTCTCGGCACAGGAATTGCTCCACTGCACGACGGGATGGCCCATCAGGTCGAGACTAAAGCAGGAGGTGGATCATGAGCCGACACGTCGTGCTGACCACGGCAATGAGTGCGATGGTGCTGGCTGCGATCGCCACGATCGCGCCTTCTCAAGAGAGGGGATTCATCGAGAAAGGGCGTCGCCTCTACGTCCGACACTGCGCGGCCTGTCATGGGATTGATGGAAAAGGGAACGGACCGGCCGCTGCTTCCCTGAAGACAGCGCCGACGGATCTCACGCAGCTTCAGAAAGAAGGGGAAAAGTTCCCCATCTATCATGTGATGACCGTGATCGAGGGCGAAAAGGTCGTTCCGGCTCATGGGACCCGCGAGATGCCGATCTGGGGGACGATCTTCCGTCAGGCTCGCGGTGACGCCTTAATGCGCTCGGATATCTACGCCCTGGCCCGCTACATCGAAGCAATTCAAACGAAACGGTAGTCGCAGATGCGGACCGGGAGGACCCACGTATCGAAGGCGGTAGCGGACGTGGAGGCGCTTCGGCTCGAAGAAAGCGGTATGCGGGAGGCCATGCTCTATAGCAAACTCGCACCGCAGGACGTCCGATGCGCGCTCTGCTGGCACCGCTGCCGCATCCCGCCCGGGCACCGCGGACGGTGCGGCGTGCGCGCCAACGTCAATGGGACGCTCTATACGCTCGTCTTCGATCGTGTGGCCGTGCTGAGCGTTGATCCGGTGGAGAAGCATGCCTTCTTCCACTTTCGCCCAGGGACCACGGCGCTGGCGCTCGCGACTGTCGGATGTAACTGGCGCTGCCTGTATTGCTCAAACCACGTGCTCTCGCAAATGCCCAAAGGGCCAAACGGGCGCATCCTCGGCCGTCGCCTCTCTCCCGAGGACATTGTCAAGACAGCGCTCACGCATCGGTGCCAGAATCTCATCTACACATACACGGAGCCCACAGTCTTTTTCGAACTGATGTACGAGACAGCACGGCTGGGATCTGCTCTCGGACTCCGGAACCTCGTTGTCACTAACGGCTACCTGACGCCTTCAGCCCTCCGAATGCTGCGTCCGTTTGTGGACGCAGTTGCCGTGGATGTGAAAGGCTTTGACGATCGCCGGCACCGCCGGATGTGCGGAGCTCGCCGACGCCCGGTCTTCGAGTGCCTGCGCCAGCTCAAAGACATGGGCGTATGGATCGAGGTGACGACGCCGATCATCCCCGGTCACAACGATTCGGACGAGGAACTTCGCGCTATTGCCGAGTGGCTGGCCTCCCTCTCCTATAGCATCCCATGGCATGTGAGCGCTTTCCTTCCGGCCTACAAGATGAAAGAACACCTCCCTACCGCCCTCGAATCCATCCAGCGAGCCTACATGATTGGGCGCAGCGTCGGCTTGCACTACGTCTACTGCCGAGATCTCCCGGGCTCCGCGTGCACGAGTACCTTCTGTCCGCGATGTCGGACCATGCTCATCGAGAGATCAGGCTTCATCTTGCTCGCTAACTGGATTCTTCACAACCGGTGTCCGCACTGTGGTCAGCTCGTGGATGGCGTCGAGCTAAACCCCATACCTCAATATGTCCACCAGTGAATCTCGTGCTGTCACGGCAGGCATGGTGTTCACTGAAAGATACAGGGCGAACTCTCGCCTTATTTGAACCAGGACGACGGCTACCGGCTGCCCGACATGGCGCCGGCCGCCGCACGCGTGACAGCACTCACGATCCGCTATGGGCAACGGCCTCCCGCTCCTCCAGGGGGATATAGGTGCGGGGGGGTGGGCCGATGTAGATTTGGCGGGGGCGGGCGATCTTCTGCTC